>ERZ506491.1720-NODE-1720-length-1093-cov-2.03083_pt1 | contig 1093 bp, 1 predicted proteins | sample MGYA00512782_ERZ506491 | MGnify/ENA metagenome assembly ERZ506491 | reverse complement strand
CCTTGAAATGAGAAATCCGAATAAAGATACAAGAACACTTCATTTCGTGGCAGAACTTATGGACCGGCCCAGTGGTGAAGTGAAGAAGGGATTAATTTCGGTCAGGACTGAAGATGGAGGCATCGGCTGGAGTGATGAGAACACTGATGCTACGGAAGCATCTATAGGTCTTTTGCCGCAAGTAAGCCAACCGGTTATCATGCCGCTTTATATAAACCCATTCACCATTAATGAAGGCAATTATAATTTACGGATTACTTTGACTGATGGAAATACATCAAAAGTAACAGAAGTTCCGTTGACAATTGTGAAAAGAAAAAGTACAGAGCTATTTGCCATCGGTTTTGCCGGGGCTTGCGTAGCATTTGTAATGGCATCCTTTAAAAAGCTGAAGAAATGTACTATCCGGATTGGCGCACGGGGAGATATTACAGTGGCTCTTTTTGCCGCGCTTGCTTTTGGCGGTGTTGTTGTACCCGTAACTTTGCTGGGAGACTTTTTTCATGTTATCTTAGGGCCGTTTTCGGGGCTTATAACAGGGGTCTTAAATGGTATTGTGCAATACCTCCTTTTAATGGCGTTGTTAATTTTATTCAGGCGTCCCGGTGTATTATCGTTGTTTTTCCTGATGCGTTGGCTCCTGTCTGCCATACTTTTCGGGCGTGTTACATTGGTGGGAATCCTGATTTGCTCAGTATCTATTGTTGTTTTAGAGTTTGTGCTATGGGTTTGGGGATTCTTTAAAAAAGAAGTAATCACGGAACAATACGCTGTTTTGATTGCGGTAATGATAGGTATAGCTGATGCGTTTATTACCTTTATAAACATGCAGCAGATGATGTTCTTTTATCGTTTATACTATGCCAATTGGTTTATTGCCCTCTATATGCTGGTTAATGGGATTCTATACAGCAGTATTGGTGCCTGGATGGGGTATCGTATGGGAGAGAAGCTTAAGCAGGTGATGGGAACATGATTTTAGATATTCAAAATGTGTCTTGCCGATATACTTCCAGAGAAAAGGATACGCTTACAGGAGTCAATCTTCGTATAGAAGAAGGAGATCGGAAGAGCGTCGTCTAGGGAAAGAGTG
>ERZ506491.1276-NODE-1276-length-1453-cov-4.09871_pt1 | contig 1453 bp, 3 predicted proteins | sample MGYA00512782_ERZ506491 | MGnify/ENA metagenome assembly ERZ506491 | reverse complement strand
TCTACACTCTTTCCCTACACGACGCTCTTCCGATCTCCTATTACTGAACCATAACCATGTATCTTTGCGGAAAGAGTTTCAAGGCTTTTGGTTTCTCCAACTGAAAAAATCCCGGAAAGAATACAACCGCCTACGGCGTAAATCACAATGACGGAAAAAAGCATTATGGATATAGAACTTGATATTTGTGCGACCGTAGGATAAAGCTGTAAGGTGCTGATTAAAATTGCAATTCCAAACACAATCAGCCAAATATTATAGATTAAATGCAACGGTGCTTTTGAATTTCCTAAAACGCTCATTACTTGTGTCAAATGACTATAGCCTTTGTAAGTGGGAGCTAATAAAAACGGGATAATTAAATCGGCAATTAAAAGAAAGGGCAAAATATTTGAAAAGCTATTTTTCATCATAACCTCCTTTGAAATGCCCTAATCCTTTCAAAATTTTTACAGCAACCTCTTTCATTACATCAGCCTTAACTACAGCTATTCCTTGTTCTTCATCTCCCAAAACGAGTAGAGTATCTCCGGGATTTATGTCAAATATTTCTCGCGCTTCTTTCGGAATGACAATCTGCCCGCGCTCTCCAACCTTAACAGTTCCAAATATGTGCTTTCCCTTTGGCATGGACATTATATAACATCTCCTTAATTCATATTTTTCATATTTACATGAAAAGTATACACCACTTCAATAGAAATGTCAAATCACCTTAGCAGATTACGGAATAATGGAGATAGCCGTCTTTCATATTGTGGTGTTACTTTATCGTACATGAGCATTGTTGCTGGGGATCAGGCAGTACCCGATGAACTCCTGCACTGTGGGGATGTCCTCCGGGTAGAGCAGGTCGTACAGAAACCGCAGCCAATGGGTGGGCTGTGGGGCTTTCGGGTCATATTTGACCGGGAGCCGGTTGCGGACGATCTCCGGCTTGCCCTCTTGAAAAGTGCCGTCCAGATACAGGGTTCCGTTTGCCAGTGCGATACGGTCGGTGACAGGTGGAAAGTCCTCTACCTGTGCCGCCAGCTTCAGCACGTCTACCACATTGGTGACCTTCTTGGCGAGGTTCGCCCCAACGTATTCACGCATCATCTCGAAGATCTCGCACCGCAGGGGCATGGGGGCCACCATTCTGCCGTCCGGGGTGAAAAATGCGCCGTTCGAGTAAAGCAGCTGGTGGGTGCTCAGAAAATCGCCACACAACGACCTGCACCTGACCATCCCTTCCGGGATGGCCTTGGTTCGGGTTCGTTATGCAGCGATAAGAAAGCTAAAAACTTGCTCCGGCTCCTTCGGGAGCCGAGCTGGAACTCCAAGTAACTATCTTATATTAAATTATCGGAGCAGATTACCACTAAAATCGCAGTGTGTCAACAAAAAGTTTTGAAAACACGCCACTTTCGGCAGCTTGCAAGAAAACGCAAGGGAAACTTTGGCAAAAAGAGAG
>ERZ506491.877-NODE-877-length-2439-cov-1.96812_pt1 | contig 2439 bp, 3 predicted proteins | sample MGYA00512782_ERZ506491 | MGnify/ENA metagenome assembly ERZ506491 | reverse complement strand
CGCTCTTCCGATCTGGATCGCTTTGGGAATCTCTTGTCGAATTTTTTAAAGCGCTGATTGAATATATGAAAGAAGCGGGGCTTCATATTATCGATGCGATTGACAAAATCATTCAGATGCCGCCGAATATACCGAAAGATTCTATATGCCCGTATTGTAACAGCGAGGATACGTTTCCGATTGTTAAGAACGAGACAGAGATTAAAACAAAAGGATACAGTATGGGGCGCGGGTGCTGTGGAATGTGTTTGCTCGGTCCGTTTGGATTATTGTGCGGAGCGCTTTTCACGGGCTCTAAAGTAAAGAGCAGATCTATCACCTGGTGGGGATGTAAAAATTGCGGAAGACAACATTTAGCGCAGCATGACGCTGTTGAAATGTTAAGTTCGTTGATGGATAAAATGACAGTAAATTGTCTTTGCTATGGCGCGCTAGGTTCTCTTTTGCTTTACCCGATACTGGATGAATTAGTGCATGGATTTTTGAGAACGGTCATCGTTGTTTTGATCGCTGTCATAGTGGGAGTTTCCTTGCCGTTATATTTTTGCTATCAGTTATGCGAGGATATAGACAAACAGTTAGGGTATAGTATTTGGGATATTTTAGAAGTAGAAAAGAAACAGGAAATTTGGAGTTGTATAAAATTTTCGATGCTTTCTTTAGCCGGTACACTGATTTTTGTCTGTCCGATCTTAGTACATTTTGCAGAGTAAGATGATGATGGATAAAAGAAAAATATATAAGAAACTTATGGTGATAGGAAGAGCGACGGGATGTCATCAATTACCGGAACGAAGCTTTTCCTTTCGCGGAAAACAATTTCCGGTATGCGCAAGATGTACGGGGGTGTTTATAGGAGAAGTTTTGGGAATCTTCTTATTCAAGGTCGGCGAGATTTCCAATATAATTGCGGTCGTGTTTTCTCTGATCATGTTTGTAGATTGGTTCGTACAATATAAATTTCATTACGAATCAAATAATATACGGAGATTAATAACCGGTCTTCTGTGCGGATATGCGTTCGGAAATATCATTATGAAATATTTAAGATATTTTATGTGATTGAAAACATTAAAAGAGAATGTAGGAGGAGTTTGCCATGTTTTGCGAAAAGTGTGGAAAAGAAATAAAAGATGGGGATAAGTTTTGTCCGTATTGCGGAGCGGAAAATGAAATAAATAAGGAAGAACCGAGTCATGATATACCGCCGGATTTTAGCGTCAAAGGCGCAGGAAAAAAGAAAAAAGGAGCGGTTATCGCGATCGCTGTTTTAGTTATTATTGTGGCGATCGGTATTTTTAAATGCAGTTCAAAGGATGAAATATTAAGATATAATGTGCATGTAATTAATAATACCGGTTTTGATATTTATGCTCTTTATGCTTCAGAACCTGATGTGGATAACTGGGAAGAAGATTTGCTTGAGGATGGTATAGTGTATGATGGTGAAAGGGTAGCTATAGAGTTTGTGATCACAGAGGAGGATCTTGACTGGGATTTTGCGATAGAAGATTTTGAAGGAAATGTTCTTGAATTTTATGGTTTGAGTTTTGCAGAGTGTGATGTAGAAGGAGCGACGTTGATTTTGGAATATGACGGTTATAAGGGAACTGCATCGTTATATTAAAGGTAAAATAAGATAAAGGATGTAAAAAAATGTTTTGTGAAAATTGTGGAAAAGAAATAAAAGATGAGAATAAGTTCTGTCCGTATTGCGGAGCGTCTGTACAGCCTGAACAGAATGGCGAACAGCCAGAGCAGTCGGCACAGCCGGAACAGAAGAGCGAACAGCCAGAACAGTCGGCACAGCCGGAACAGAAGAGCAAACAGCCAAAGCAGTCTGTACAGTCAGAACAGCGGTTGACACAAAAAGAGACAACAGGTAATTCAAGTGCAGATGTTAAAAACAAGGGTGTGTCTCATCCTGCGCCGAAAAAGAAAAAAACAGCGGTAGTAATTGGAATTATCGCGATGGCAGCAGTCATAATAATCGGAATTATTGCAGCAGTGAAAATGTTTGGAAGTTCCGATGCGAAAGAAACTGCAAAAGATTCGACATATAAAGAGGTTAAAGAGAATGCAGCTGAAAAAGAATCGAAGCCGGCGAAAAAGGAAAATGTAAAACCTAAAAAAGAAACTGATGGGGAAATGAAAAAAGATTCCGGGCAAGAAGAAAAAAAGGAAGAAAAAGATAACAGTAAAAGGGAAGCTGTATTGACAGACCCGGTCACAATGGGATGGGCAGGTACATATAAAGACGATGATTCGGGAGACAGGCTTGTGATTGCATCAATCGGATATGAATGGTCTTATGTTATCTATACGTCGAGCGGGCAGATTTTTGAGAAAGAATCAGAATGTGGTGCATTCGGAGATTATTTAGAAGGGCAATATTATACGTTCTATAAAAATGAGAAAGATCGGAAGAGCGTCGTGTAG
>ERZ506491.820-NODE-820-length-2717-cov-4.7686_pt1 | contig 2717 bp, 4 predicted proteins | sample MGYA00512782_ERZ506491 | MGnify/ENA metagenome assembly ERZ506491 | reverse complement strand
CCGCTGGCAGTATCCCAAATTTCCAGTGTGCAAACAGGTTCTTGTCACGCTTTGCTATCTCTCCGAGCCAGTGTTCCGCCTTTCGTCTAGCCTTGCGCTTCTTATACTTCCTCCGCACCCATTTCACCAGACATCCATTGATGTACCTCAGCACATCATATATTTCTGATTTATAGAAATGCGTGTAGTAATTAATCCATCCCTGTATCTGACGGTTGAACATGTTTGCTATATCGTAGAGGTCTTTGTCCGATTTTAATTGCAGTTTCCATCCTCTTACCTCTTTGCGTATGGCTTTCTTTGCTTTCTCACTGATTGCCGGAAGGAAGTTTGTAAAGAACTTTCCATACCTGTTCTTTGCATGTCTTGGACGGAATGTGTATCCCAGAAAATCAAAGGAAGTATTCTCATGATTCCCTCTCCGGTCATCGTCTTTGCAGTACACTATCCTTGTCTTTTCCTGGTTCAGTTCCAAACCATAACTCTGGAACTGAAGTGCTATAATAAAGTTGTAACAGAAGTGGCTAATAAGATATAATCATCTTACAGAGAAAAGAGGAAGTATTATGTCACAAAGTTACACACCTGAATTTAAAAAGAAAATCGTTCGCCTTCATATCGAAGAGGGACGTACTTACAAAAGCATCACTGCAGAGTATGGTGTATCAAAAGCCAGTATCTCCAAATGGTGTGCTGAATTTAGCGAAGAATGCCATACAAAAGCCCAGCAGAATCCAGATGCTCCTAATGATCTGGAACTTATGAAAGAAAACCTCCGTCTCCGTAAGGAATTGGAAGAAGCAAAAAAGGAGAATCTCTTCTTAAAAAAAGCAGCGGCATTCTTCGCAAAGGAAATCGATTAGAGGCTTATCGATTTATTGACCAATATCATGAGACATTCGGTATCCGCTGGCTGCTTAGACGGCTGAAAATTTATCCGAACGCTTACTATAACTACCGGAAACACCGGAAGGCGGATTATCACGCCCATAAAGCAGAAGTCCAGGCACAGATTCATGAAATCTATCATGAACACAATGGTGTCGATGGTTACAGGAGCATGACAGTCTATCTGGCACGTAAGGGATATCACTACAGCCCTGCAACCATACATAAGTACATGAATGCGGAGTTGGGACTGAGATCCATCGTTCGTCCCCAAAAAACAGATTATGAACAGGGAAAACCACACAAGGTGTTTGAAAACAAACTTCAGCAGAATTTTATGTCGGATAAAATCAATCAAAAATGGTGCACAGATTTCACATACTTATTTTTGAAGAACCATGATGTGAGATACAATTGCAGCATTATTGATCTTCATGATAGAAGTGTCATTGCCAGCATAACGGATCGGCACATCACCAGTGATCTTGCCATCCGCACTCTACAGAAAGCATTGGATTCTCAGCCAGCTATCAAAGGAGAATTGATCCTGCATTCCGATCAGGGCTCACAGTATACATCTAAGGCATTTACTGATTTTTGCAAGTCAGTGAATGTGACGCAGAGTATGAGCAAAGCAGGTTATCCCTATGACAATGCACCGATGGAGCGTTACTTCAATACACTGAAGAATGAATGCACAAATCTGTATGAGTTCAAAACAGAGGAAGAACTCTACCAAGCAGTGGAGGAATTTTCCTATGTCCACTACAATCATGTACGCCCGCATAGCTCCAACGGTTACCGTACGCCATATCAGGCACGAATCGCAGGATAAAAAAGGGCTGCCCGAGCAGATTGCTTGATTACTCAAAATCGGAACGGTTAGCTTTTGTCAAGGGCAAAGCTGCGACAGCGGTGTGAAACACCCTTGATGAAATCTGACAGTTCCGATAGATTCCAAACTGCAATCCACCGATTTTATTAGCCATAAGTGTTACAAAAATGCTTGACCACAACACAGCCTTATAGATATGGCGTTCCAAAGTAGAACGCTTTAAAGTACCGGGTACCGCAAGCCCTTCCGTTTCCAGAATGTAGATGATCTGGGCAACCGACCGCTCTGGAACCTCCTTGCGAAGTTGGATTGCCTGTTCCAACAGGAATGAAAAGTTTTCTGGAAGTTTTTGTGACCGGTGTTTCTCACGGTCAGCAGGTTTTAGCCCTGTAAACTGCCTTTCCGAAAAAGCTTTTTCATAGCGGTAAAGTGAACGGACAGATATGTTGTTTTCCTCTGCAATCTTTTTACGAAGCTGGATACGTTTTGCATCATCCAGACCAGTCTGGAGAAGCGGTGAAATCAATTGAAAACGCCTGAGGGCTTCTTCCTCTTGCCATTGTTGTCTGTTTATTGTTGTATTCATAAGATAATGACCTCCTTTTGAGACCAATATACCCTTTGGTACTTTGACAGACGATGCAAAGTAGGTGCATAAGCCTTACCATCGGATCGGGACTAAAAATCCTCCGCTGTTGTAAATCTGGCGTAAGATGATTTCCAACCAGTTTTGATATTGATTCCTGAAAAAATCGGGCAGTGAACCAGGGAAAATCCTCTCTTCGTTATAACCCAGCAGGCACTCCCTGATCGTCCTTAAATATCCGTTGATACGTTCAAGATTTTCGCAGAACCATTGCAGCCAGCGGAGCATGGTAGCGCAGGACGGGTAGTCTTCAGAATCTAAGTCTTCCGGCTGTACAACGCCATCCAGCACCCCGGAGATCACTTCTGTTTCATAATAGATCGGAAGAGCACACGTCTGAACTCCAGT
>ERZ506491.732-NODE-732-length-3231-cov-4.47702_pt1 | contig 3231 bp, 3 predicted proteins | sample MGYA00512782_ERZ506491 | MGnify/ENA metagenome assembly ERZ506491 | reverse complement strand
GATCTAACTTTGTTCATCTACCGTTGCTTCTTCGCTCAAAAAACCGATATAAGCTTTTAGTAACAGGCTAACTGCTGTTTTTTCAGCTTCAGATAAAGCGTTCATGGTCTCCGCTGCATCAGGCAACAGTTCCTTTTCCACAAATTCATCTATCTCACCAGAATAAAGCATTCGGATTGAGTCCACACATAAAGAGCGCTTTTGGGGTGCGGTCTCAATTTCAAAATCATAAAGATCCAAGTCATCGTCCTTCTTTGACTTTTTTTGAACTTTGCTGATAGCAGTGAAAAGAATGTCTCCTCCAAAGTAAATTCCGAAGGCGACCAGATCAAAAATAATCAGAAAGTGTAATAACCAGTTCCATGTGTTCATTGTGAGGTCCTCCTTTCTTTGACCATGTGCTGATTTTGGGTGTGGATTTACAGTAAGAGAGTGAGTAGAGCAGCAGAGGACAGGAATTTCTCCCTGTCCTCTGTCCCTTATACAGCAATGATTTGAAATACACTACACTCAAATGGTTCAATCTGTTCTATCGCTTTCCTCAATAGGATCAGAACCCTCAAAACCATCCTCAAGGACTTCCTCATCCTCGGTTTCCCATTCCTCGGAATCTTCCTCGCCATAATCATAATCGTCCAGACTGTCATTGCCCTTGGTCTTAGGCTTATTCTTAACGAGCTTCAAGTAGGCAAATACGCCACCGCCGCCCAGCAGAGCCAGCAGAAGGATCAGCGCAGCCGGGTTCAGTCCGGCAGGCTTCTCTTTTTCCGGCTCCGGTGTTTCTGCCGGAGGTTCCGGTGCTTTTCCCGTACATTTACTCTTATCAGTTACACAGACCGGACAGGCCGTATTAACTGCCCCTGCTTCACATTTCTTCGTGCAGCTGCACACAGCAGGCGGCTCCTCTTTGGGTTTTCCATCTTCCATCAGCGCCATCAGGTCCGCTTCATCCACCTGGTTCAGAAAGTGAACAGCAGTCTTTTTATCCTCGTTGGCCCTGTCGATCAGGATATAAAAATAGTTGCCCGCCTTGGTGGTAACGGTAATGAGCTGTTTATTGCCCCCGAAATCATCCACCAGAGCGGCGTTGCCCTCCGGGGTCAGCGGAGGTGCTTTTTCCGTTTCTTCCACCACCACATTGCTGTCATTGGTGGTATCCTCTGCCGGGGGCGGCGCTGCGCCCTGGGCAAAAGCGGGAACGGTAAAGCCCGATGCCAGCACCAGCGTCAGACAAAGGGCGGAAAGTGTTCGGAGCAATCGTTTATTCCTCATAGCTGTTTTCCTCCTGTTCGTTGTTGTCATCAGCAAAACTGCCGGGAACTGTGCCTCCGGACAGCATGGCGCTCAGCTGAGCCGGGGTCATACGCAGTGCGCGCACCATCTGGACGATCTCCAGATTTTCTGCCTCGGTTTTCTGTACCTCCAGCGCCTTGAGCTTTTCCTGATACTCTGCGATCTTCTCGCGGACCTTAGCAATCTCCTGGTCAATGCGTTCAATTTTGTTCTTTGCCATCGTCTATCACTCCTTCTAAAAAATCTCTGTTACCAGTTCATCAGGCCGTAGCCCTTGATACTCTGATAATTCAGGTCATAACTTTTGATCTTGCAGGCATCGCCGGAATTTCCCTCCACGGTATAAACACGGCTGCCATCGGTGCCGACAACAATTCCCACATGGTCTGCGGAACCATCCAGATCCCAATCGAAGAAAATGGCATCACCGGGGGCGATGTTTTCATATCCTCGTGCGCCCCACTGTCCATGAGACTGGAACCACGGAACACCCTGAGACTGACAACCAGCAAAGCGTGGTTCCGTTCGACCGGATTGACCATAGCACCATGATACAAAGCAGGCACACCATTCCACACGGGAGTCAAAGCCGTACCAGCTCCAATAAGGTTGTCCTCCCACATTGCCCACCTGACTTTTCGCCAGTTCCACCAGCTGCGGATTGCCGGGGCGGGTGCCATTGATAAATTCAACACCAGTCAAATCTTCAGAAACACCTGTATCGGGAGAACCGCCACCAAATAACAGCGGCTTATTGCCCATAGTCTGTCGGTAGACCTGGTACATCTCCATCTGCTCCGGAGTCAGTAGTTCTGGCGCAAGAGAGGCAATGGAACGGCTTGTTAAAGTTACATGGAGAATACGATATTCATATTCATGCTCATCACCATCTTCGTCAGTGTAAGTGCGAATCTGAATTTCTTCTCTCAGCGTAAGCTGATATTGTGCATCAAACACACGATCCAGCTCTGCCTGTGCGCTGTGGCGTGTATAGCCTTGCAAGACAGCAGAGAGAACTGCCGCCAGCTCATGGGGGTCATGGCCAATCATATCCAGGTTATAGCGATACTCGTCATACCCTGGGTGGCTGCTTTCGATGTTGTCGATTTTCTCCTGCAACCGAGCTTCTCTGTCTGCATAATCTGCCTCCACCGCCAGCATTTCCGGGTCATCCGATGGATAGGTAGTGCCGGAAATTACAGAACCAATACTCTGTGCCATCATAGAGCAGGAGAACATGGTATTCATCAGCATACAGGCGATGAGGAACAAAACCCCTGCGATCAGGAAGCCCTTCTTGTGGCGCATGACGAATGCCCCTGCCTGCTGTGCCTTTTCTTTTACCGTCCTTGCGGCTTTTCCGGTTTTGGACGCAGCCTGGGCGGTATTTCCGGCAGTCTGACCGGTGCGCTTGGCGACGGCATACTGCTTTTTGATACTCTGTTTTTGCTGCCAGCGGGAGAGAGGGTTGCTGGTAAACTGAGGATTTTCCCGTAGGGACTTCTGGTACAGGGCATTTACATTTGCCTTTTCCAGCTTCTGCTCGGCCTGGGCTGCTTTGCGGTACGGCTTCAGCTTGTGGCTGCGATAGCCCTCCCGCACCAGATAAGCGCTGGTCTCCACCGCCTCCTCGGACTTGTGGGCGCTTTCCACGCCCACATTGTCCTGTTCTGTTTCCCGGATCTCTTTGTGGAGCTTGCCCGCAACCAGATGGACGGGAGCTTCCCTGACTCCTTGAGAAACTTTGGAAGGTGGCTTTTTCTTGTCCTCAAAGGTCAGCTTCGAGGTCTTTTTTCCGGTATCTGGGTCAATGACCGTCTGCCTGACCTTTTTCTTTGGGATATTGGCCTGCGCCTTATCTGCTCTGGCCGCAGCTTTCTCCGCTTTACGGATCGGCTTTTCCAGCGCAGGGTCAGCCCGTTCCTCATCGGTAAAGCG
>ERZ506491.730-NODE-730-length-3244-cov-5.4365_pt1 | contig 3244 bp, 4 predicted proteins | sample MGYA00512782_ERZ506491 | MGnify/ENA metagenome assembly ERZ506491 | reverse complement strand
CTCTTCCGATCTGGGCTGCGCGAGAACCGCGCAGGGGTGCAATTCCCGTGAGGTTGAGAAGCTAATCGACCGTCTGACGATAGCCCACTTTACTGATGTTTTTAATTGTTTCAACCATTGAAAGGGGAAATGTTCTTATGAATGAAGAAAAAATGAACGCCCCTTGTGCGATAGGCACTAAAGGAGCAGTTACAACTGGCAGCGAACAAAGAGTACCGATACATCTTAAACTGACATTGACCATAAAAGAAGCTGCCGAATATAGCAATATTGGAATTAACAAGATTGACACCATGCTAAAGCAACCTAATTGTCCATTTGTACTATATGTGGGGACAAGAAAATTAGTCAAACGTCGTGAATTTGAAGAATATATCCGGCGTGAGCTGACAATATGAATATCTAATCGACAATTCTTGTTATTGAGATTGAAAAAACAGAGTCTTTATGCTATAATATATGCTTGCATTGGACTCTCTTTTGAGATACGAAAGGAGTCCGATATATGGGAAAAAATCTTAAAGGTAAAGAGTGCGGCAAAGGCATTTACCAAAGAAAGGACGGTTTATTCTCCGCAAGATACTACGCAAAAGACGGCAAACGCAAAGAGAAATATTTTGAAACATTGCCGGAAGCGAAAAACTGGCTTGCTGACGCAAGATATGAGGAACGGCATAACCTTATCGTCACTTCTCCCGATATGACGGTAGACAAGTGGTTTACTTACTGGATTGAGAATATCGTTTGTGACCTTGCTCCGAATACCATAAGAAATTATAAAGAGCGTTACAAATGGAATATCCAACCCGTAATAGGTGCCATGTGCATAGCTGATGTAAAACCCATGCACTGTAAAGCTGTTCTGAACCGAATGGAAACTACCTACGCAGGCTCGACCATTCGACAGGCTTATATCACAATGGGAACCATGCTGAAATCAGCAGTTATGAATGATATTATCGCAAAGCACCCGATGAATGGTGTCCGCTACACAAAACCCGTTCGTGCGGTAGATGATATTAAATACTTAACCGTTGAGGAACAGGAGAAGTTCTTGGAAGCAGCGGAACGCTCTCATAATTACAGGCAGTACGCCTTGTTACTGGAAACAGGATTGAGAACGGCTGAATTGATTGGTCTGACTTGGGACGCTATTGATTGGAAAAAGCGGACATTGACAGTAAACAAAAGTTTAGAGTATCGACACAGCCAGGGATATTGGCGTGCGGGACCACCTAAGACGCAGAAAAGTTATCGTACCATTCCTCTCACAGATAAGGCATATTCCATTCTCAAAAGCTGCTATGATGAAAAAGACCAACGAAAACAGTCTGAAACATTGTCACAGGTTTTAGAGTATATCGACAGCAGGACAGGCGAAAATAAATGCCTTGTTATGCGAGATTTGGTTTTTGTCAACTGGAGAACAGGAGAACCCGCAAAAAACAGTTCCTATGACACACACTTATACAAATTGTGTGATGAAGCAGGTATTAAACGCTTTTGTATGCACGCCTTGCGACATACTTATGCTACACGCGCCATTGAGCGCGGCGTACAGCCTAAAGTGCTGCAACAGCTTTTAGGACACGCAAGTATTAAAACAACAATGGACAGATATGTTCATGTTACGGACGAATCACTGGTAAACGCCATACGCCAATTTCAACAGGCTACGCCGCCAGTTTCAAAAAAAGGGCGTAAAAAGGGCGTACAAGAAATTTAAGGAAAGGCGAAAAGCCTTATAAATCAAGGCTTTTCGGATAGGTATAAACAATTATGAAATTAGGTATCGTCGGCCTGCCCAACGTCGGCAAGTCCACTCTGTTCAACGCCATCACCTCCACCAAGAACGCGGAGGCTGCAAACTACCCCTTCTGCACCATCGAGCCCAACAGCGGCATCGTGGCCGTGCCGGACAAGCGGCTGGATAAGCTGGCTGAGATCTGGCAGACCAACAAGAAGACCCCCGCCATCGTGGAGTTCGTGGACATCGCCGGCCTCGTCAAGGGCGCAAGTCAGGGTGCCGGCCTCGGCAACAAGTTCCTCGGCCACATCCGCGAGTGCGACGCCATCGTCCATGTCGTGCGCTGCTTCGACGACGACAACATCATCCATGTCGTGGAGGACGTGACCAAGGCCGAGGCCGTGGACCCCATCGCCGACATCGACGCCATCGACTACGAGCTCATCCTCTCCGACCTCGAAGTCGTCCAGAACCGCGCAGGCCGCATGGCCAAGGCCGCAAAGAGCGGCAACAACAAGGGGGCTGCCGCCGAGGCCGCATGGCTGCAGCAGCTGGCCGCCCATCTGGAATCCGGCAAGCCCGCCCGCAGCTTCGACTTTGACGAGAACGACGCCGAGCAGCAGACCGTGCTCCACGAGATGGGCCTGCTGAGCGCAAAGCCCGTCCTCTACGCCTGTAATGTGGGCGAGGACGACCTGATGGAGGGCATCGAGAACAACAAGTACGTCCCGCTGGTGGCCGCACGCGCCAAGGAAGAGGGCGCACGCTACATCCCCATCTGCGCCAAGACCGAGGAGGACATCGCCGACTACAGCCCCGAGGAAAAGAAAGCCTTCCTCGCCGAGATGGGCATCGAGGCAAGCGGCCTCGACAACCTCATCACCGCCAGCTACGACCTGCTGGGCCTCATCTCCTTCCTGACCGACGGCAAGAAGGAGTGCCGCGCCTGGACCATCCGCAAGGGTACCAAGGCTCCGCAGGCTGCCGGCAAGATCCACAGCGACTTTGAGCGCGGCTTCATCCGCGCCAGCGTCATCGCCTACAGCGACCTCGAGGCTCACGATTTCGATTACGCTGCTGTCAAGGCCAAGGGCCTGCAGCGCACCGAGGGCAAGGAATATGTCGTGAAGGACGGCGATGTCATCGAGTTCCTGTTCAATGTCTAAAACAGAGGAACAGCCTCTCAGTCTCGCTACCGCTCGACAGCTCCCCTAGAAAGGGGAGCCAAAGCAGAAAAGGATTAAAATTATGATTATCGGTATCATGGGCGCAATGCCCGACGAGGTGGACCAGCTCTGCGCCAGGCTGGAAAATGTCACGGTCGAGCCCTACGGCGGCGTGGAATATCACAAAGGCACACTGGCCGGCAAGCAGGTGGTCGTCTGCTGTGCAGGCATGGGCAAGGCCAACGCCGCCGCCACCACCCAGGTGCTCATCACCAAGTTCGGTGCCGAGATCGGAAGAGCGTCGTGTAGGGAAAGAGTGTAGATCTCGGTG
>ERZ506491.489-NODE-489-length-6075-cov-4.46728_pt1 | contig 6075 bp, 3 predicted proteins | sample MGYA00512782_ERZ506491 | MGnify/ENA metagenome assembly ERZ506491 | reverse complement strand
AGGTGCGTTGTCCAGAAGCTGCTGCCCTCTGTAGCAAGGCCCGCCCTTTTGCGCCGTATCGGGCCTCAGGCGTCCAGTAGGAAGTGGCCCGGCCTGCCAAGGCCTCTCCCTCTGGGAGCAACGGCGACGACCGCCGCCAGTGGCGGAAACAGGGAGGAGCTGTTGGGGCCGCGGCCAGCGGGATGCGAGCGGCAGCGAAGCAGACGCTGGGAGCCGCAACCCGGGCAGTGGCGCGAAAGCGCCTGAGAGGGCTGCACCACCAAACACCACAGCGGCGTCGTGATGAGCCGATCTCAATACCCGCGCCCCGCCGGGCGGCATGATTTTTCTGCATGCCTTGCAGAAAAAGAGGCCAAGACCCATTCTGTTAGGCCTTGGCCTCTTTCCTGTTTCCTTTATAGGCCGAACAAATCGGCGTGTGTGCCGGTGCGGTACAAATACAACTCCGTATCTGTCTGGTAGTAGATCAGCAGCCAATCCGGCTGTATATGGCATTCCCTATGGGGAATGTAGCTACCCGTCAGGCTGTGATCTCTATTCTGTGGCGGGAGCTGTTCAGGAACGGCCAGTGCATTGACGACCTGCTGAAGCAAAGCCATATTGTAATGCCGCTTCTGGCACACTTTCAAATCTTTCTTAAATCTAGTGGAGTATTTTACTTCAAGCACTTTCATCCTCCAGCAACGAGCTGATCAGATTTTCAACCGGCCCGTTGTAGGTATGACCGCCGCCGTTGTCCAGTTCTTCAAAGGCTTCCAGCGTGTCGGCATTCGGTGTTTCACTTTCATCCGGAATTGCAGCCCCCTGCAAGTAGGCAATGATATACAGCAGTTTGTTTTCCGGCACTTGGTCAATCAAGCTCTTCGCCAATTCTCTTGTACTCATAACACACCCATCCTTTCGTGTAAAGTTTCAGGCTTATAAGTATTATAGCACTTTTTTTCTTTATTGAACAGTCCCGCATACCTTTTTCCAAAAAGCAAAAGCCCCACGACACACGCCGCTTTTCAGCGGTATATCGTAGGACTTTTTGGAGCTGGTGACAGGAGTTGAACCTGCAACCCACTGATTACAAATCAGTTGCGCTGCCATTGCGCCACACCAGCGGGTATCGTTTGCACAGGGTACTTTAGTAGAATACCAGAAACCTCCCCGCTTGTCAATATCTTTGTCTGCCCCTCGGCCCCGCCGTACGGCCCATGCAGCGCTGTCGTCAGGGCGTTTCAAGACATCTGCGGGGCGATTCACGCACAAAACACGGCGATTTACGCATATTTTGGTGACATTATGGCCGGAATGTGGTAGAATAAATTAAACTCAACATTTATGCTTCTTTCACAAGCTCCTTCCCCTTCGTTGGGAGCTTCTGTGCAAAACCCACATTTTTCAAAGGAGGTTTCTATGATTTCTTATCGCAGGCTCGCAATGCGCGTTCTGGGGCATCCGCTTCTTGTACCCCCCCCCCCTACCCCTGCGTCCCACCGGGTGACGGCGCTGGCGCTGACAGCCGCAATGGTGGCCGGCATGGCCGCACCGGCGTATGCAGGTACCTATTACATAGGCGATGGTAACATCACCATCACCAAAGACGAAAGCGGCACCTATGTCAAGCAAGGCAACAACAGCTCAAATAACGGCAAGGGTGATTTAGACAACACCGACATCGTCATCAAGGGCGGCAAGCGCTCAGAGGATACCACCGGCACCGGCTCTGAGGGCGGCAACTCGTCTGAGGGCGGCTCCTCCGGAACCGGCTCCCCCGCAAACTCTCCCGTCCAATCCGCGTCGGCCACGCTCAAAGTAGAAGACAGCGAAAACGAAGACAAAGACATGGTCTACCCCGGCGACACCAAGGGCAGCGACTCTTCTGAGGGCGGCAGCGAGGAAAACGAGAACCAGTCCACGGAAAAGAACCAGAACGGCGACACCACCGACGGCAAGAACACCGGTGCGGGAAGCTCTGACCCTGAGAGTAAAGGCTCTGAGGGCGGCACCTCCGGCTCTGAGAGCGGCACCTCCGGCTCTGGCGGCAGCGACACTAAGGCGGGCGACACTCCCACCACCGGCAGCGGGACTCCTGCCGAAGGCGCGGAAAGCACGGGGAGCACCACCGGCTCTGACGACACCACCGGCGGCGAGGAAAACGCCCCCAAGCCCGGCGGCACTCCCACCCCTGCCGAAGGCACGGAAAGCACGGAGAGCAACCACTCTGCGCCCGAAAGCCAGTTCACGTACACCGGTGCATCCCTCAAGGTCGCCAGCGCCAATGACGACGAAGAGACCCGGAACGAATCGACCACGGTCTTGAAGCGTGCTGCGGAAAACTTCAAGAACACAGCCGAAAACGTCACCAACTACGTCATCCGAATCATCAACAAGGCCACGGGCAACGACAACACCCTCAACGTGACGCTGGACAATGTCAACATCGATGTCAGCAGTAGCAAGACCAACAACGCCGCCCTCAGCGTCGAGGGCGCGGGCGACACGAAAATCACGCTCGAGGGCAAAAATACCCTCACCAGCGGCAACCAATGCGCCGGTCTCGAGCACAACGAAGAGAGCATGGGTACCACCGGCAAACTGACCATCACATCCGGAACAGATGACAATGGCAGCAACACCGGCAGCCTGACTGCCACAGGCAGCGGTGCCTCTGCTGGCATCGGCAGCGGCACGTTTTCTTTCGGCAGCGGTGCCGGCACCATTGAGATAACAGGCGGCGACATCACAGCCATCGGTTCCTCCGATGGCGCCGGCATTGGCAGCGGTTACGGGGCTACCGGCAACACCAATATCACCATCAGCGGCACTGCCAAAATCAATGCGCAGACCAAGCAGGGCGGTGCCGGCATCGGCAGCGGTTCAGGGGCTACTGGCAACACCAATATCACCATCTCCGGCGGCACCATCGAAAACGCGCAGGGCGGCTCCGGTGGTGCCGGCATCGGCGGCGGTCAGAACAGCACCGGCCAGACCACAGTCACCATCAAGAGCGGCACCATCAAGAACGCCACCGGTGGCAATACCGGCGACGGCATCGGCGGCGGTCTCGATAGCAAGAATATTACCGTCAAGATCGAGGGCGGCACCATCGAAAAAGCGCAGGGCGGCCAAGGCTATGGCCGCTACCACGACGCCGGCGACGACATCCACAGCGACGGCGACCTCACCATTTCCGGCAATGCCACCATTGACAGCGCCATCGGCGGCAGCTGCGGCAGTGACGCCAGCGACCGTAATGCCGGCCACGGCATCTACAGCGGCGGCAAGCTCACCATCTCCGGCGGCACCATCGGAACCGCACAGGGCGGCAATGCAACTGACCGCAATAAGAACGCCGGCGACGGCATCTACAGCGTCGGTGAGCTCACCATCGAGGGCGGCACCATCGGGACCGCGCAGGGCGGCAGCGGCATAAGCGGCGGCTATGGCATCCGCAGCAACCAAGAGCTCACCATCGAGGGCGGCAGGATAGAGCAGGCTGCCGGCGGCGCTGCCACTGGCAGCTACGGCACCGGCGGCAGCGGCATCCGCAGCAACGGTACGCTCACCATCGCGGGCGGCGAGATACAACAGACTACCGGCGGCACTGCCACTGGCAGCCACGGCACCGGCGGCAGCGGCATCCGCGGCGGCAGCAGCAACAAAATTGTGGAAATTTCGGGCGGTACCATCGCGAAGGCCAAGGGCGGCGAAGGCAAAGCTTCCGGCGGCTACGGCATCCGTAGCGATGGCGAGCTCTCCATCTCCGGCGGCACCATCGGCAGCTTGACTACTGATGATAACGGCAAACAGATTCCCGACCCCACCACAGGTGCTCTCGGTGGAAACGCTGCCACAGGAGAACAAGGCGGCCACGGCATCTACAGCAAAGGCCAGCTCTTCATCTCCGACGGCGCCAACATCATTAACGCCAAGGGCGGCGATTCCCAGAAGAACGGCGGCGACGGCATCCGCAGCAACGATATGCTCACCATCTCCGGCGGCGAGATACAACAGGCTACCGGCGGCAATGCCACCGGCGAGAGCGGCACCGGCGGCAGCGGCATCTACAGCAGCTTTGTGAACATTTTGGGCGGTATCATCACGAAGGCCAAGGGCGGCAACGCCACCGACACCAACTCCGGCGACGGCGGCCACGGCATCTCCAGTGACGAGGCGCTCACCATCCAGAACGGCAACATCGAAACCGCACAGGGCGGCACTTCTACCAATGGCACCGGCGGCAGCGGCATCCGCAGCGGCGATACGCTCACCATCTCCAACAGCGCCACCATCACGAACGCTACAGGCGGCACTTCTACCAATGGCACCGGCGGCAACGGCATCTACAGCCGCCGTGAACTCAAAATCGATGGCGGCGCTGCCATCACGAACGCCACCGGCGGCGCTTCTACCGACGACACCGGCGGCAGCGGCATCCGCAGTGGCGGCAGTGTGAAAATTTGGGGCGGCACCATCACGAAGGCCACCGGCGGCAGCGGCAAGAGCGGCGGCGACGGCATCGGCAGTTACGGCGCCCTCACCATCTCCGGCAGCGCCAAAATCGAAACCGCGCAGGGCGGCGATTCTACCAATGGCACCGGTGGCAGCGGCATTTCCAGCGGCGGCATCCTCACCATCGAAGGCAGCGCCAACATCGGAACCGCGCAGGGCGGCGCTTCTACCAATGGCACCGGCGGCGACGGCATCCACAGCGGCAGCGTTGTGAAGATTTCGGGTGATACCATCACGAAGGCCACCGGCGGCAACGCCACCGGCGAGAACAGCACAGGCGGCAGCGGCATCGGCGGCAGCTTTGTGAATATTGCGGGCGGCACCATCAACACCACCGGCGGCAGCGGCAAGAGCGGCGGCGCGGGCGTGTCCACTGAAAGCGGCATCGTCTCCATCGGCAATTCCGACACCCCGCTGGACCTCACCGCAACCTCCCCCGACGCCGACAATGCCATCCGAGGCCGCGACGGCAAGAAGCTGGACGAGATCATCCATCTCGAGGAAAACGGCAAGCGAGGCCTCGTGAAGCTCGTAGAGAACGGCGTAACGCGGCTCTTCCACAACGGTGTCTACACGAAGAGCATCTATCCCGCCGGCAGCGAGACCCACCCCCTCGGCGATTGGGTCATCACCAAAAAGCCTACCTGCACCGAGAAGGGCGAGCGCCAGCGCAGCTGCAAGGTCGAACACTGTGTCGTCACTGAGACGGAGGAGCTGCCCGCCCTCGGCCATCAGTGGAGCGGCTGGATGCCTGTCCAAGGCGACAGCAGCCGCGAGTACCGCATCTGCGCGGTCTGCGGTGCGGTGGAGTACCGCGATGTCTCCCACAACAGCGGCATCAGCGACAGCACCATCTCCACCGGCCTGCGTGTCCTCGACCCGGCTCAGGCCGACATCCTCCAGAACGCCCAGCTGGTCCGGCTGAACCGGATCATCGATGTTCTCTACATCGATGTCGCCCATGAGACGGCGTCCCTGCAGGGCGTCCTTTCCGATTTGACCGGCCTCCGCTCTGAGCGCATCGGGACCGTTGTCTTCTCCACCGAACGCTGCACTTCTACCCTCTCCCTCTCCGATGTTGCAGCCCTCGGTGCGGGCGATACGCCTTTCACCCTCCGCCACAGCGGCTCCACCGCCAGCTTCACCGTGGGCGGCGCAGACCACAGCGCACTGCTGAGGTAAGCAGATCTCCATCCTCCATTCCTTCCACATAACGGCCAAGGCCCCCGCAGTTCTGTTCCGGACTGCGGGGGCCTTGGCGTTTTATTCTCATAAAATTTTACTTCAGCTCCCGCTGTACGGCAGCAAAGTCCTCGAGGGTCAGGGCCTCGGGGCGGATGCGGGCGTCGAAGCCTGCCGCCTCGATGGCCGCGATGACCTTATCCTTCGGCAGTCCGAGGCCGCTGGCGATGGCGTTGGCGGCGGTCTTGCGGCGCTGGCCGAAAGCGGCACGGATGAGGGCGAAGTAGCCGTCCTCGTCCTCCACCTGTACGGCGGGAGTGGGGCGGATGTCCATCCGCACCACAGCGCTGGTGACCTTCGGGGCCGGATAGAAGCTGCCCGGCGCGGCGGTGA
>ERZ506491.475-NODE-475-length-6204-cov-4.48723_pt1 | contig 6204 bp, 3 predicted proteins | sample MGYA00512782_ERZ506491 | MGnify/ENA metagenome assembly ERZ506491 | reverse complement strand
CGAGGAAAAGTACCGCTCTGTCCTCGCGGCCCAGCAGAAAGAAGCCGGCCTGCTGGCCGGCATCCTCGCTGCCCGGGGCATCACCGACCCCGCCGAGGCGCTGACCCTTCTGGCGGGCGAAGAAGAGCTGAGCGACCCCATGCTCCTGACCGACATGGACAAAGCCTGTGAGCGCATCCTGCGGGCCATCGACGAGGGGGAGACCATCGTCGTCTTCGGCGACTACGACGTGGACGGTGTGACCGCCACGGCCCTGCTCTATCAGCACCTGAAAGGGATGGGTGCCGCCGTCAAGTGCATGCTGCCCAGCCGGGAGGGCGACGGCTACGGCCTCTCGAAGAACGCGATCCAGTCGATTTATGATAAGGGCTGCCGCCTCATCGTCACGGTGGACAACGGCATCTCTGCCGTAGAGGAAGCCGCATTCGCGGCCAGCCTCGGCATCGACCTCATCATCACAGACCACCATCTGCCCCACGACACCCTGCCCCAGGCAGCGGCCATCGTGGACCCCCGCCGTGCCGACGACCACAGCCCCTTCAAGGGCCTGTGCGGCGCGGGCGTGGCCTTCAAGCTCTGCGCCGCGCTGGATGGCTGCCCGCCGGAAGAGATGCTGGAATACTGCGGCGACCTCGCCGCTGTTGGCACCGTGGCCGACGTCATGCCCCTGACAGGGGAGAACCGCACCATCGTCAAAGCAGGTCTGCGCCAGCTGCAAAATACGGACAGACCCGGCTTCTGCGCCCTTTTGGAAGAAGTGGGCCTTGCAGGCAAGCCGGTGACGGCAGAGAACATCAGCTACGCCATCGCGCCCCGCATCAATGCGGCGGGCCGGATGGACAGCGCTGTCACCGCTTTGCAGCTGGTGCTCTGTGAGGACGAAGACCGGGCGGTCGAACTGGCCCATAAGCTGAGCGACATCAACATCCAGCGGCAGGAGACGGAGACGGAGATCGTCAAAGCCGCGCAGGAGCTGCTGGACGCTGAGCCGGAACGCCTCGAGGACCGGGTCATCCTGCTCTGGGGCAGAGACTGGCACCCCGGCGTCATCGGCATCGTGGCCTCCCGCCTTGTGGAAAAGACCGGACGCCCGGTCATCGTGGTGTCGGTGGATGAGCACGGCGAGGGCAAGGGCAGCGGCCGCAGCGTGCAGGGCTTCAACCTGCACGAGTGCATCGCCTCCTGCGCCGACATCCTGCTCCGCTTCGGCGGCCACGCCATGGCAGCGGGCCTCTCGGTGCGGGAAGAGGATCTGCAGACGCTCCGCCAGCGGCTCAACGACTGGGCGGCCCGGGAGTGCCCCGTGCTGCGCACCCCGCCGCTGGAGTGTGATCTGTCCGTCCACCTCGACCGCCTGACGGTGGAGAGCGTCCGCCGCCTCGACCAGCTGGCACCCTACGGTGCCGACAACCCCAGCCCGGTCTTCGTGCTGGAAATGGCTGTCGTGGAGGGCGTTTACGCCGTCTCGGAGGGCAAGCACTGCCGTCTGCGTCTGCGGCAGGGCAATTCCAGCATCTACGCTGTCTGGTTCGGGATGCACCCGGAACAGGTGCCTTATTCGACGGGCGACGTCGTGGACGCAGCCATCAGCCTTTCGGTCTACGATTCGCCCCGGGGCGCACAGCTGTCGGGCCGCATCATCGAGCTGCACCCGGCGGGCCTCGGCAACACAGCTGCAGAGCAGGCCGCGCTGGTGCAGGCGCTGCGCCGGGGTACGCCCCTGACGCCGGAGCAGAAGGAGAGCATCGCCCCGGAGCGCAGCCATATCATCACCGTTTATCGGGAGCTGCAGGCGCGGCGCTGGCACGCCGAAGACCTGCAGCCCCTGTTTGCAAAACTCGGCGAGGAGAACACCGGTCGGACGCTGGTGGCCGTCGCCGCGCTGGAACAGGTCGGCCTCATCACAGCGGCTGACCGGGGCGGGGCAAAGTTCTGGGAACTCGTGCCTGCCACCGGAAAGAAGAACCTTGCCGATGCGCCCATCCTGAAATGTCTGGAGGAACGATAAAGATGCCTGAGGGAAAGAAACCTGTCGCCCCCTCGCCCGCAGCACCGGCTGCGGCGAAAGAGGACAGCTACTCTGCAAAGACCCATCTCCACCAGCCCGTGCCGGTGACGGAGATGGCTACCGTGGCCGCAACGGCCCTGCCGGCCAACGCCCCTGAGGGGACCCTTCCCTCGGAGGTGCGGCCCGAGATCGTGACCTGGGAGAAGCTGGTGGAGGCCATCAAAGCCAGCGGCAAAGCCTACAATATGGCCATGATAGAAAGGGCTTACAATCTGGCCAACGACGCCCACAAGGGGGTCTGCCGCCGCAGCGGGGAGCCCTATATCTGCCACCCGCTGGCCGTGGCCCGCCTCGTGCTGGACCTCGGCATGGACAGCGAGAGCATCGCCGCCGCCCTGCTCCATGATGTGGTGGAGGACACCCCCACCACGCTGACCGACCTGACCGCCACCTTCGGCGAAGAGGTGGCCGCGCTGGTGGACGGCGTCACCAAGCTGACCAAGATCCAGTTTTCCAATATCGAAGAGCTGCAGGCCGAGAACCTGCGCAAGATGCTGCTGGCCATGAGCCGTGACGTCCGCGTCATGATCATCAAGCTCTGTGACCGCCTGCACAATATGCGCACCGGCGACGCATGGCCGGAGCAGAAGCGCCGCGACAAGGCCCGGGAGACCATGGAGGTCTACGCCCCCATCGCCAACCGTCTGGGCATCCTGAACGTCAAGGAGGAGCTGGAAGACCGCAGCCTCCACTACCTCGACCCCGTGGGCTACGAGGAGATCAACAAGATGCTCAGCGAGCGCGCGGGCGACGAGTTTCTGGCCAGCGTGTCGGGTGTCATCAAGAGCCGCCTCGAGGAGAGCGGCATCGAGGGCGCGACCATCAAGCGGAGAGTCAAGAGCATCTACGGCATCTACCGCAAGACCATCATGCAGAACAAGTCCTTCGATGAAATTTACGACATCTACGCGGTGCGCATCATTCTGGACACCCTGGCTGAGTGCTACAGCACCCTGGGCCTCATCCACGATATGTACCACCCGCTGCCCAACCGCTTCAAGGACTATATCTCCACCCCCAAGCCCAACGGCTACCAGAGCCTCCACACCCCCGTCATCGGCCACGAGGGCATCCCCTTCGAGGTGCAGATACGCACCCGCACCATGGACGAGCAGGCCGAGTACGGCGTTGCCGCCCACTGGAAGTATAAGGAGGGCCTCGAGGGCCACGATAAGCTGGACGAGCGTCTGGCATGGGTCAGCCAGCTGCTGGAAAACCAGCGCGTCAGCGAGGATTCCGGCAATCTGCTCCACGATTTGAAGAGCGACCTGCTGCCGGAGGAGGTCTTTGCCTTCACCCCGAAGGGCGACGTCATCAACCTGCCTGCGGGCGCCAACTGCATCGACTTTGCCTACGCCATCCACTCTGCCGTCGGCAACCGGATGGTGGGCTGTAAGGTCAACAACCGCATCGTCCCCATCGACCATGTCGTGGCGACGGGCGAGATCATTGAAGTCATCCTCGGCCCGGCGGACAAAGGCCCCAGCCGCGACTGGCTCAAGATCGTGCGCACCAGCGAGGCCAAGAGCAAGATACGCAACTGGTTCAAGAAGATGCGCCGCGAAGAGAACATCCAGCAGGGCCGCGACGCGCTGGCCAAAGAGCTGCGCCGGGAGATGATCTTCATCCCCGACGACCAGCTGGACGAGTTCGTGGGCAGCTGCAGCCGCCGTCTGCGTCAGAACAACGCGGAGGAAATTTACGCTGCCATCGGCTACGGCGGCATGACCATCGCCAACTGCCTGCCCAAGCTCAAAGAGGAGTGGCAGAAGCTCAAGGCCGCCGAGGCTGCCGAGAACAAGTCGATGGAGGACCTGCCGAAGGTCGATCTGAGCCGCGTCCACGCCACTGACGGCGTAGTGGTGGAGGGCTTCGATAACACCCCCATCAAGTTTGCAAAGTGCTGCTCGCCCCTGCCCGGCGACCCCATCGTGGGCTTCATCACCCGGGGCTTCGGCGTCTCCATCCACAAGCAGAGCTGCGCCAACGCGGTGTCCAGCATGAAAGACCCCTCCAACGCCCCCCGCTGGGTCAAGGCGTACTGGGCCGACAGCGTCAAGGACAGCTACAAGGCCGGTCTGGAGATCATCGCCCTCAACCGCAACGAGCTGCTGTCCGATGTGCTGGCCGCGCTGGCTGACATCCGCGTCCCCATCTACGCCATGAACGCCCGTCAGGTGGAGAACAACTGTGCCGTCATCAGCCTGACCATCGGCATCAACAATACAGAGCACCTCAACCGGGTCGTGGCCCGTCTGTCCAAAGTCAAGGATGTGCTCAAGGTAACAAGGAGCTAATATGCGTGCAGTCATTCAGGCCGTATCCTCGGCCAGCGTCCGGGTCAACGGCGGCGAGCCGCGCCCCATCGGCCCCGGCCTCGTCATCCTGCTGGGCGTCAAGGACACCGATACCCTCGACATCGTGCCGAAGCTGGCTGAAAAATGCGCGGGCCTGCGCATTTTCAAGGACGAAAACGACAAGCTGAACCTCAGCGCAAAGGACCTCGGGTACTCTGCACTGGTGGTGAGTCAGTTCACCCTCTACGGCGACACGAAGAAGGGCTTCCGTCCCAGCTTCATCAAGGCGGCAAAACCGCCGCTGGCTGTGGACGCCTACGAGCTGTTCCTCGCCGAGATGAACAAGCAGGGCCTCAAGGATGTCCGGCACGGCGAGTTCGGCGCGGATATGCAGGTGTCGCTGGTCAACGAAGGCCCCTGCACCATCGTCATCGACACCGACGAGTGGCATAAAGGAGAAAAATAAACCATGAAGGCATTTCATCTGGTCGGCCCTGCGCCGTTTTACACCAACAGCTTCCTGCTCATCTCGGACGCAGGCAACGCGGTGGTCATCGACCCCGCCGCCGAGGTGCAGGAGTACGATAAGATCTTAAAGGAGCACGGCGGCAGGCTGAGCCTCATCCTCTGCACCCACGGCCACTACGACCATGTGGGCAGTGCGGGGGTCCTGAGCCGCGAGTGGGGCGCAAAGCTCTACTGTGAGCCCGCCGACTGTCGGGGGACCCAGCTGCTGCCCCTCAAGGGTTCGGACAGCGGCTACGAAGAGGGCGAGGTCATCCCCCTCGACGAGCTGCGCTTCACCGTCTGGCACACCCCCGGCCACACCGAGGGCAGCGTGGTGCTGCTGTGCGAAAGCTATCTCTTCGTGGGCGACACCGTCTTTCAGGGCAGCATCGGCCGCACCGACCTCGAGGGCGGCGACAGCCGGAAGATGGACGAGAGCCTGCGCAAGTTCGCGGCACTGCCCGTCCCGGCCGAGGCGCAGGTGCTGCCCGGCCACGGCGATTTCTCCACCTTCGGGCAGGAGGCCGCCACCAACTTCTATATCAAAAATGCGCTGAGAAACGCATAAAAAGGCGGGATTTCACATGAATATCTATATCACGGGCCTCGGCTCGGGCTACGAGGTGGAGCACCTCGTCCGCCTGTTCTACCCAATGGCCCCGCTCACCCTCACCCCGCCCGAGGACGGCGCAGACTGCGTCTGGGCCGAGAAGCGGCCTGACAAGCTCTGGGCCATGGTGCGGCAGGGCGGCAAGAGCCGGACTGCCGAAGCACCTCTGCCCATTCCCGTGGAAGAGGGCGGCGAGACGCCGGAATTTGCGCTGGCCAGCCTGACCTATGACCTGCTGCGCAGCTGGACGGGTATCCGCCCGCCCTGGGGCAAGATGACCGGCGTCCGTCCGGTGCGCCTCGTCCACGACAAGCGGGCCGCAGGCTGGACGGAAGAGGAGATCGACGATTTCTTCCTCAAGCGCTTCGACTGCTCGCCCGAAAAATACGGCATGGCCAAGGCCATCGCGGACTTGCAGGAGCCTGTCCTGAAAGCAGGCAGTGCGCCCAAGACCTACAGTCTCTATATCGGCATCCCGTTCTGCCCCTCCCGATGCAGCTATTGCAGCTTCGTCAGCTGCAACCTCGACCGTGACCGCAAGCTGGTGCAGCCCTATGTGGACTGCCTGTGCAAAGAGGTCGAGGCCATCCGGGACGAGGCTGACAAGGCCGGGCTGAAGCTCTGCAGCATCTACATCGGCGGCGGCACCCCCACCAGCCTCTCGGCAGCGCAGCTGCGCCAGCTCATGGGGACGGTGCGGGACTGCTTCGACCTTTCCGCCA
>ERZ506491.356-NODE-356-length-8619-cov-4.85416_pt1 | contig 8619 bp, 8 predicted proteins | sample MGYA00512782_ERZ506491 | MGnify/ENA metagenome assembly ERZ506491 | reverse complement strand
TACAACCACGAACGCATTCAACTAAAAACCGGACTGTCTCCGCTTTCGCTTCGTCCGTCCGGTTAAGGCACACCCTACACAGGGCGCTTTTTATTCATGTCTACTAATCTTGGGGCGGTTCAGGAGAACACCGGGAGGGGGTTTCTTTTTGGTGAGTCCAAATGGAATCTTTGCATTTCCGCTTTCAGTATATGCGAAATTCAAAAAAGTCAAGTTTACCGCAGGAAAATTACATTTTACGCCCCAAGCTGAAACTCAAATGTATATCCATCCTCGCCGTAGTGCTCATTGCCCACCCAGAGAACAGACAGATCGGTCAAATCGTAGACCACGCTGTGGATGGTGTTGGTGTTGGAGTCGTCGTTATTCCAGGTGCAGCGGCCCACCGAGGCCAGCAGGTCCATGGCAGCGTTCTTGTCAGCCACGACGCCGTTGGTCTGGCGCAGGGCAGCCGCAAGGTGCTCGTAGCGGTCGAGGCCCTTCATCTCGACGGCAGTGCCGTCGTAGTAGCCGGGCGCCTTGATGAAGTTGGTCACCACCTGCCAGTCGGAGGAATCGGAGAGGGCGTCGGTGTCGTTCCAGAGGACGTTCAGCTGACGCTGAGAGCCGTCGGTGTCGTGGTCGGCATCAGCACCCACCCACTCGAGGACGGCGCTGCGGCCGGTGGAGTCGGCCACCATGTAGTGGAAGCAGCTGCTTGCCGAGTCGTGAAGGTCGTACTGCTCAGCCAGCGCCACGGCGTCCTCCACCGAGTCGGCGTAGTCGAGGATGAGCCGGAGCAGGGTGGTGGAGGTGAGGTCGGGCTTGTCGGTCTGGGTGTCGGTGGGGGTGCCTTTGCCCTCGCCCTGATAGGACATGAAGATGCCGCAGGCCACACCGGCGTCGTTGACGCCGTCCAGCGGCACATAGGGGGCCGCGAGGGTCAGGATCTTCTGGCCGAGGCTCTCTACGTCCTTGTCCTTGTCGAGGCCGAGGAAGCTCAGGTCGATGGTGGAGTAGGAGGCGTGACGACCCTTGCCGGGGTTCGTGTAGACGATGGCGGTGTTGGTGGCCGAGAAGTCGTAGTTGCGGCCAAAGACCCGGTCGCCGCTCTGGGTGTCTGCGGTAAAGGCCGAGCAGGCGATGGTGCTGGTCTTGATGTTCATGGGGATGATGCCCTTGGTGATGCTCTGGGTGATGAAGGAGATGAGCTCAGAGTCAGTGGATGCGCCGCCCCGGGCCAGAAAATCGTCGAAATAGTAGCCGCCCGAGACGTTGAGCTGGTAGACAGCACCGTCGCGGTGGGCTTCGTCGCGGTCGGAGAGCTTTTTGAGGGACGAGAGGGTGGCCAGCTCGTTGTGCCAGAGGGCGAACACGGCAACGGCCAGCGCGATGACCAGCGCCGCCAGCACGCAGGCGAGGCGCTTGAGGACGTTGGAGAGAGAATGATGCTTCATGGGACCTCCTGAAAAAGTCAAAAGAATATAGATAAAATACTTGAATATTCTACCACGACTTCTGTCGTGTTACAAGACGTTTGGAGATTTGGCCGGAAAATAAAAACAGGCGCTGAAGGACAGCGCCTGTTCCGAGAGAGACTTAACCAAACAGTTTTTTCGTATTGTGCATATACACCGACAGCACCAGCCCCACGCAGATATACAGCATGAGCACCGAGCTGCCGCCCGCCGAGTAGAAGGGCAGGGTGACGCCGATGACCGGCAGGAGGCGGAGGTTCATGCCGACGTTGACGAATATCTGGGCCATGAACGCGCCGCCGATGCCGGCGCAGATGAAGGAGCCCAGAATATCCTCGCTGCATGCTCCGGTGGCGAAGGTCTTGATGATGATGGCCAGCAGCACACCCAGCACCACGCAGCAGCCCACGAAGCCTGCCGCGTTGCCGATCCAGCTGAAGATGAAGTCATTGTGGGCGTTGGGGACGCTGTAGTAGCGGCCATCGAAGAAGCCGTTGCCGAAGATGCCGCCCGAGCCGATGGCGATCTCGCCCCGCTGCTGCTGGTAGATGATGTTCTTCCAGACCGTCTCGCTGGGCGCCCAGCCCGTCTCGTTGTTGGGGTCGATGACCGCAAGGATGCGGTACCACTGGTAGCCCTTGCCGATCTTGTCGCTGAAGAAGGCGAAGGCCGCCGCTGCCGCCGCTGCGAGGGCAGCGAAGGCCCCGATGATATACTTCCAGCTCAGCCCGGCGGCAAAGAGCATGCAGCAGCCGATGATGCCGTAGATGATGGCCGTGCCGTCGTCACCCTGGATGTGGATGATGCCGATCGGCACGAAGAGATGGAGCAGCAGCTTGCCCAGCTCTTTCGGCTCGTTGAGGCGGCTGCGGACATTGTTCAGATGCATGGCGAAGGTGAGGATGAAGCTTATCTTTGCCAGCTCGGTAGGCTGGAAGGTGAAGCCGCCCAGCTTGTACCAGGAATAGTTGTCGGTGTCGCCCGCGTTGTAGCCGATGGTCAGCGGGCCGAGGGTCACGTTGCGGATGACCAGCGTGGGCAGCACGAGGCCCCATGTGAGCACCACATGGACGGGCCAGACATTGACGAGGCTGCGGTAGTCGATGTTGGACAGAAGGATGGCCGCCAGGATGCCGATGGCCGCTGCGCCCGCCTGCACCACGGCCCGGCGGTAGTCGCCGATGCCGGTGATCTGGCCGGTGAGCTCATCCACGGCAAAGCCGCTGCCCTGCTTCGCCGCCCACGACGACAGCGCCAGCACCGCCATCGCGCTGCTGAACAGGCAGAGCAGCAGGTACATCTTGTCTGTCCGTTTCCAATATCGCTGAATGCTTTCCAAAAAAAGCACCACCTTTCTGTATCCTTGAAAAGTCGTTTTCTGAGCATTGCACTCCGCTTACGAAAACAGCTTCCTCGAAACCCCGCCTCACAGCCGGGCATGATCCCCAATATACCTTATTATACAGCAGGGGAGAGAGGCGCGCAAGATGGCCGGTTGTGACAGCTTTGCAAAATCGGCGCAGAACGCTTGACAAAGGCCGATATGCCCTCTAAAATGAAACGTACCGGGGCGGTAAATGGCCGGTCCCCGGCGTTCTTGGAGGAACAGTTTTTACATGAAGGAACAACGCCATCGAATTTTGTGCGCGGTCTGCGCACTGGCACTGGTGCTGACGGCTGTGCTGGCTCCCGCCGCATGGGCGGCAGACGGAGCGGGCGAGGTGCAGGATACGGCAAAGCCCACCCTCACCACGGACGATGCCGCCGAGATGCAGCAGGCAGACGCCGCTGTGACGGCCCTGACCGGCAGCGACGAATACGAGCAGATGTCCCGGGAAGAACGGCTCACCGCGGCCCTTGCGGAGCTGGATGAGCTGACCCGGAAGGGGCTGGTGCGCCGGGACTCCATCCGCACCGACGAGGAGAACGGGATGGTCAGCTTTACCTACCGCTGCGGCGTGCTGGGCGGCATCCTGCTCACTCTGCCCGACGAGCTGGACGAGATGACCTTTGACGCCGGAGACAACGGCCTGCGCGCCCCGAGGGACATTGCTCAACGCACTCCCCGCACCGAGATGCCCCTGACCGACGATGTCCGGCAGGCTGCGGAGGCCCGGCAGTACCGGGAGAACGCTCTGCCTGAGACGATCGGCCGTGCCGCCATTTATTATGCCTTCGATAATACGGTGAACAGCTCCCGCTTTCCGTATTATTCCTATATGCAGGGCTTCTGGGAAGGCATGGGCCTGCGCACGACGATGAACACCCGGGTGACCCTGTCGGACCTGCGCCGGATGAACAAATACGATTTGTGCATCCTGAGCGCCCACGGTGCCTACTATACTTACAGCTACGGTGCTTTCCGGAAGCACACCCGGACCGAGCCCATCATCCTGCTGACAGAAGCGTCCACGCTGTATAAAGACATCATCTACGGCTTTGACCTGCTGGCTCACCGCATCATCAAGCTCAACGGCCTTTACTGTGTCACGGCGGATTTCTTCCGCAATGCGTACCGCCCGGGCCAGCTCAGCAATACCATCATCTACTCCGAGACCTGTGAGTTCCTGGGCGTCACGAACAGCGTGGACGAGTCGATGGCCGAAGCGCTGCTGGCGGGCGGCGCGCGGACTGTGCTGGGCTATGTGAACAATGTCTACACGGTCTACTCCCGCAGCATGCTCTGGGATACCGTCAACCATCTTGCGATGGGACAGACCATCGGCAGGGCGCTGGCCCATGCGAAGGATACCTACGGCGAGAACGACATCATCTGGTATACGGAGCAGGGCGGACGCCGCCCCCACGCCGCCGCAGCGTATCTGGTGCTCTACGGTGACGAGAACGCCCGGCTGAATGTGCCGGAAAACTTCTCGCTCGAGGAACGCGCGGAGGCCGCGGAAGATATGCTGGCTGATGTGCTCGAAAGCGCGGCCTGAGCGTTGCACTTTTGACAGAAATAGTTTATACTAAGGGACGGCAGAACAGGACGGCAGGACTCTGCCGTCCCTTTTTTATAGAAATGCATATGAGGTAGGATACCCATGTCTGAATTTATCACCCACTCCCGCGAGGAGACGGTGGCGCTGGGGGCGCAGGTGGCGCAGCATCTTGCGCCCGGGGCGCTCATCGCCTTTACCGGCGGGCTTGGCGCGGGCAAGACGGCCTTCTGCGAGGGCATTGCCAGAGGTCTCGGCTGCACCGACCCGGTCAGCAGCCCGACCTTCGCCATCGTGAACTATTACCGCGGGCCGCGGCCCTTCGCGCACTTTGATTTGTACCGCATCTCCACGGAGAACGATTTGTGCGCGGCAGGGTTCTACGACTATCTGGATGAGGGCGCTGTGGTGGCGGCAGAGTGGAGCGAGAACTTCGCCGACCTGCTGGCGCTGGAAGACCCCATCCACATCAACATCGAGCGGGTGGACGACACCACCCGCCGCATCACCATCGAGGGGGTGGAGGTATGAACATCTTAGCCGTGGATACGGCGGGCAAGACCGTGGGCGTGGCCCTGCTGCAGGACGACCGCCTGCTCTACGAGTGCTATCTCGACGCGGGCATGACCCACAGCGAGACCCTGATGCCCCTCATCGACCACTGTCTCAAGCTCTGCGGCATGGGCTGCAAGGACATCGACCTCTACGGCGTCAATGCCGGCCCCGGCAGCTTTACCGGCCTGCGCATCGGGCTGGCGGCGGTGAAGGGTCTGGCCTTCCCCCGGGGGACGCTCTGCGCCCCGGTGTCCACGCTGGAAGCGCTGGCGGCGGCCCACACCGGCTGCGGCACCGTGCTCTGTGCGCTGGATGCCCGCCGTGCGCAGGTGTACAGTGCGGCTTTCGACCTTGAGACCCACGAGCGTCTGATGGACGACGATGCCCGCGCCGTGGCCGACCTGGCCGAGTTTGTAGAAAATTGCAAAAAGCCTCTGTTTTTTGTTGGTGATGGCGCGGCTCTGTGCTATAATAAATATGGCAATGTCCCGGGTGTGCTCTGTGTACCGCCGGCTCTCCGCAATGGCCGTGCCGCTGCGGCGGCCTATGTGGCAGAGCAGATGGCTCAGCGGGGCGAAGCCGTTCTGCCCGAGGCTCTGCTGCCGGATTATCACCGGCTGAGCCAGGCCGAGCGGGAGCGGGCCGAGCGTCTGGCCGCAGAAGCTGCCCGTACCGAAATACCGGAAGATACTGCAAAGGGAAAGGATCAACACCAATGACGAAACCCATCGCACTTGCCGCCGACCACGGCGGATTTGAACTGAAAGAGGCCGTCAAGGCCCATCTGGACGAGCTGGGGCTGGAGTACATCGACTTCGGCACCCACAGCACAGCCAGCGTGGACTACCCTGACATGGCTCTGCCGGCCTGCGACGCCGTGGTGAGCGGCCAGTGCAGCAAGGCGCTGCTGTTCTGCGGCACCGGTGTGGGCATCAGCATGGCCGCAAACAAGGTCAGGGGCATCCGCGCCTGCTGCTGCTCTGACAGCTTCAGCTGCGAGTATACCCGCCGCCACAACGACGCCAACGCCCTGTGCATGGGCGGCCGCGTCGTCGGCCCCGGCCTCGCCTGCCAGCTGGTGGACATCTTCCTCAACACCGAGTTCGAGGGCGGCCGCCACGAGAAGCGCATCGCAAAGCTGATGGCGATCGAGAATCGGTAAACCTTAGGATTCCAATATCTATTCACAATATAAGGAGAGTGTATTATGACCCCTATGATCGTTGAGCATCCGCTGCTGCAGCACAAACTGAGCATTCTGCGCAACAAGCAGACCGGCACCAAGGAGTTCCGTGACCTCGTGGGCGAGATCGCCACTCTGCTGTGCTATGAGGCTACCCGTGACCTGCCTCTGGAAGAGGTGGAGATCGAGACTCCCATCACTATGGCAAAGACCAAGGTGCTGGCAGGCCGCAAGCTGGCTCTGGTGCCGATCCTCCGCGCCGGCATGGGTATGCTGGATGGTATGCTGACCCTGCTGCCCGCCGCTAAGGTCGGCTTCATCGGCCTGTACCGCGACGAGACCACCCTGCAGCCCGTGGAGTACTTCTGCAAGCTGCCGCAGGACATCGCCGAGCGCGACGTTCTGGTGCTTGACCCGATGCTGGCTACCGGCGGCAGCGCCATCGACGCCATCACCCAGATCAAGAAGCACGGCGCAAAGCGCATCAAGTTCATCGGCCTCATCGCTGCTCCGGAAGGCATCAAGGCCCTGCACGAGGCACATCCCGATGTGGACATCTACCTCGGCGCACAGGACGACCACCTGAACGAGAACGGCTACATCGTCCCCGGCCTGGGCGACGCAGGCGACCGTATCTACGGCACCAAGTAAATCTTTGTATAACGGAAAAGTGCTCTGCCGGCCGGCAGAGCACTTTTTGCGTGATACAGTAATATTTACAGCATTGTAAATTTTCTGCGAGGCGCTTGACTTTTTTAGAAAACTGCGTATACTTACAGATGAGAAAACCAAATGCTGTTCATCTGGAATCGCAAATAATAAGACCCCTTCTCGGAGGTGCTAGCTCCGGGAAGGGGTCTTATTATTTAGTGCTTACAGTCCTTGTTGAACCATCTGCCAAGCCACTTGTAGATGCAGTTTGCAACCACACCTGCTGCGACAGACAGCATAAATGAGAAAACGCCATTCATCCGGAATCACCTCCCTTCCAAACGGAATGGAGTGGTAAGGACGGCGATTCGATTATATCATAGTTTTCGACAGAAGAACAGAACTTTTTTCAGCACGATTACTTGCTCTTTCGTGCTAAAATCTCATCCAGAATGGCATCCGCCACATCAACCTTGCTCATCAGGGGCAGCTCACGGGCGCCGTCCGGCGTGATGAAGGTGACAACATTGGTATCCACACCAAACCCGGCACCGGCGACCTTCAGATTGTTGGCCACCACCATGTCGAGGTTCTTTTTCTCGAGCTTGGCCGAGGAGTTGGCCAGCATATCCCGCGTCTCCATCGAGAAGCCGCAGAGGAACTGCCCCTTCTTTTTGGGGCCGATGGTGCCGAGGATGTCGGGCGTCCGCTCCACGGCGATGGAGAGGTCGCCGTCCTTCTTCTTTATCTTGTCATCAGCCACGGCGGCGGGGCGGTAATCGGCCACAGCAGCGGCCATGACCAGAACGTCCATCTCGTCGAAGCGGCTGGTCACGGCCTCGTACATCTGCTGGGCTGTCGTGATGGGGACATCCTCGGTGAACCGCACCGGCTGCAGGGCCGTCGGGCCGTGGATGAGGGTGACTTCGGCACCCCGCATCGCGGCGGCACGGGCCACGGCATAGCCCATCTTGCCGGTGGAGTGGTTGGTCAGGTAGCGCACAGGATCCAGCGGCTCCTGAGTGGGGCCGGCCGTGACGGCAATGCGCAGGCCGGCGAGGTCCTTCGGCTTTGCGATGGCGCGGAAGATGTAGTCCAGCAGGACATCCTCTTTCGGCAGGCGTCCGCTGCCCACGTCCTTGCAGGCCAGTACGCCGCTCTCGGAGGGGATGACCGTGAAGCCGTACTTTTCCAGTGTGGCGATGTTGTCCTGGGTGATGGGGTTCTCCAGCATCCCGGTGTTCATGGCAGGGGAGACGAGCTTGGGACACTTGGCCGCGAGAACGACGGTGGTGAGCATATCGTCGGCGATGCCGTGGGCCATCTTGGCGATGACGTTGGCGGTGGCCGGGGCCACGAGGATGACGTCGGCCTTCTTTGCCAGCGAGATATGGGTGACTTCGAACTTGAAATCCCGGTCGAAGGTGTCCACCATGCACTTGTGGCCCGTCAGGGTCTCGAACGTGATAGGGGTGATGAACTGGGTGGCGTTTTTGGTCATGATGACCTCCACGTCGGCCCCCAGCTTGCGCAGTGCGCTGGCTACATTGGCCATTTTATAGGCGGCAATGCCGCCGCTGACGCCCAGAAGGACGCATTTTCCCTTCAGATCCATCCAAAATACCTCCTATAAATAGGGATAATATGACTACAGTATAATGCAAAACGGCCCAGAGCACAACAAAATCTTTGAGGGGGGTTGTATCTTGGCTCAAAATGCGGTAAAATACAGCTTGACTTATACAAAAAAGCTCTCCGTCAGCGCTGGCGCACACAAGCCTCTCCCTTTGGGAGAGGTGTCACCGAAGGTGACGGAGAGGGCAAGGACGCTGAC
>ERZ506491.342-NODE-342-length-8899-cov-5.20839_pt1 | contig 8899 bp, 8 predicted proteins | sample MGYA00512782_ERZ506491 | MGnify/ENA metagenome assembly ERZ506491 | reverse complement strand
CTAAAAAACGAAAATATAAGGAACAACCGACAACGAGAGATGCAGTCAAAGTTGAAGAATCAACGATGGCTGCGCGGACTTTTTATTGGATGTTCTACATCTACTAAAAAATCCTTTTATTTCGGACAGAAATCAGCTATAATAAGAGATGAAGTGGAAGAGAATTCTGAAATCACACGCTGAGAGGAACTTTACCTATGAAAATCAAGAGCATTGCCTTAGAGAATTTTATGATTTTCGATTCTGTTGATGTGGAGTGGTCTTCGGGCATCAATGTGATTTTAGGCGATAATAGCACAGGCAAGACCACGTTGCTGAAAGCTTTGTATGCACTGGTAAAGCCGTACAGTCGAAAGGACTTTCCCAAATGTACACTGCCGCAGCAGGAAGATATGATCGTCAATAAGATGGTTGGCGTTTTCCGCCCCGATGAGGGGAAAATTGGCCGCATGGCAAGTCGCAAGCGTGGCGCATCGAAGACGACACAGATGAAGGTCTGCATGGCTGAGGGCGATGTAATCAATGTGTCGTTCGGAAGCCGAAAGGAAAACCATGCCGATGTGTCCATTCAGGCAGAGGAAAAAGATAAGCCGTTTGAACCTGTCTATCTGCCACCCAAGGAAATGATTTCGGCAACAGAACATTTCCAGAGTCTGTATGAGGAGTATCATATTGACTTTGAAGAAATGTACTATGACCTCACCAAATTGCTGGATAAGCCGCTGAAAAAGGGCGCATATACCAGCGAGCAGAACGAAGTCCTCTCAAAATTTGAGGAAAGTATGAAAGGCAAAGTCGTTCAGAAAGACAAGAAGTTCTACCTGAACGTGGAGGGCGAAGGTTCTTTTGAAATGGGCCTGCTTTCCGAGGGCTATAAAAAGCTTGCAACGATTGTTTACCTGATTCAGTCCGGCAGTCTTAGCAAGGGCTCGATTCTGTTCTGGGATGAGCCTGAAACCAATATGAATCCGAAGATGGTGGAGCCTGTTGCACAGGCATTGGGAGCATTGGCTCGTGCAGGAGTTCAGGTTTTTGTTACGACCCATGATTATTTTACTATGCAGAGCTTTAATCTGATGGCAAAATATCCGCAAGGTAAGCCTGTCAATGTGCAGTTTATCTCGCTGTACCGTGACGAGGATGGAAAAATTGCTATGGAGACAGGGAAAGAACTGACCGACCTTGACCATAATTCGATTATGGAAGAGTTTGATGAGCTGTATAATCGGGAACAGGATTTGATTTATGGTACTAACTGAAGGAGAACTGCAATTTACGTTTCCGGGAGAAAAGGCCATCAAATTTGATGATACCGAATTTTATCGGAAACGGTTCAATAAGCTGTCAGGCGCAAAAGGCGTGGACTTCATCTGTGATACGGACGATTTTTTGATGTTGCTTGAGGTAAAGGATTGCCTTGGCAATGAAGCAGAAAACGGTTGGAGAATAGCAATAGATAATACAAAGGTAGCCACTTCGCCAACGTCAGTCGATACAGAAGGCAGAGAAAGTTTTGATAATGAAGTAGCACATAAGGTGGCTATGACAATCTCCTGTCTGCTTGGTGCACAGACCTTCGGTGAAAATCGTCCATTCCAGCAGGAAGAACTGATTCCGTATGCAAAGGCATTGGAAAATGAGAAAGTTGCACAGCGCAACAAGACCGTTTTTGTTATTCTGCTGCTGGAGGGTGACTTCCAATCTGGTACTCGAACCAAGAAAATGAACATGGATAGAATCCAACTCAGCATTGAAAAGAAATTGAAATGGCTGAATTGCAAGGTTTCGGTCGTGGATGCCGGTACATACAGGAGCGACCTATTTGAAGTAGAGCGTATAACCTGAAAAGACACTTTATTATAATTAGGTGTGGTGTTCGTTGAATAAGAAGAACAGAATGAACACATTTCCATCGAAAATAAAACCTGAACGATGCAAAGGCACTTGGCCTCCTACTACAGAGGCTAAGTGCCTTTTGCGTCTTGTTTTGTGAGCGGAAAGAAGGTACAATAATAGCAAGTGACTCACATCTGCGAGGTGATACGATGCTGAACATCTACTTTGGAGATATGCCGGAGGCTGTCTACAACACAGCGGTTTATTTTAACTACACTTATGAGGATGAATGGCTAACTTCTGATTTTGCAAAAGACGTTATCAAAAAGATTGACAAATCCAATGTTTTGGGGCCTCATGCAATCGAAAGCCCGGTTTTGGGTGTGATTCCGCCGGAGAACCTGTCTGGCGGCACGAAAACTCTGCTGCTCATGGCAAATGACTCGGAAAAGGTTTTCAATGCTTCAACTTGCGGTGACAACTGCGCACCCTTTATCCTCAAATTAGCTAAGAAAAAAGACCTGACGATCAACCTGCGCCATCTGATGGATTTTGGAAAGAAAAAATTCCCGGTGGCCGTAAAAGTTTTGAATACAGGTGACGTGGTACACAGCATGGAAGAACTGATGCCGGTTGCATTCAAGTTCGTGTGAGGCTATACGATGAAGGGTAAACATAAAATCGAAGTCCGGAGCAAACGAATCGTTTTTACCATAGAACTGGAACGCAACATCACAATTCTGCGCGGCGACAGTGCCACAGGCAAGACAACGCTGGTTGAGATGCTGAGTGCCTATGAAAACTATGGAAGAAAAAGCGGTGTTACGATTGTCTGTGACAAAATGTGCAGAGTCCTGTCCGGTGCACTCTGGGAAGCTCAACTGAAAGACATTCAGGACACCATTGTGTTTGTGGATGAAGGCAGTACTTTTGTTTCAAGTCTTGATTTTGCCCGTGCGATTCAGAGAACGGACAACTACTATGTGCTTGTGACAAGAGAAGATTTGAGCACCCTGCCGTACAGTGTAAATGCAATTCTGGAACTGAAAAAGACGACCAGCCGATTTAAGCGGACTTACAATAAAGCATATCCGATTTACTCCCACTGGTGTTTCTGGCCATTTCCCTTGTCGATACAATTCCACACATTGCTTTTTGTACTCATAGCTGTATTTCATAAAAATACCCCTAATACTGGGTGTCCAGTATTAGGGGTACATATCAGTTTCTGTGATAGGAAGCCGGGACGGTTTTTTGCGCTCACGGAGGGGCAGATGAAAAACGCGGTATGAATATATACCATATAAAAATGAATATATGCTAAAATTTCGGGAAAATACTTGCATTTTCATTAAAATGGGTGTATTATGACACCTGCCGACGAAATGCCGACAATCAACAAGAGAGGGAACGATACTATTATGTCTTTGAAGAAGAAAATTGCTGCGGCTTTCATCGCCTGCGCGATGACGCTTGCCGTGGTTCCTTCCGCCTTCGCCTGTACGGCACTCTATGTCGGCAGCGACCTCACCGAGGATGGCACCACCATGTTTGGCCGGATCGAGGATCTGGGCACCAACGATTACAACAAGCTGTTCAACGTCAGCCCTGCCGGGAAGCACACCGCAGGCGAGGTGTACGAGGGCTGCTACGGCTTTACCTACACCTTCACCCACGACAGCTACCGCTACACCGCCCGCCGGGACGACAACGGTCTGGGTGTCTGCCCGGACTGCGACAGCACCCACGAGCACACCCCCTATGAGGAGGCCGGCACCAACGAGAAGGGCGTCATGGTCTCTGCCACCGAGTCTCTCTACGGCACCGACGCCGTGCTGAGCGTAGACCCCTATGTGGACAACGGCATTGAGGAAGCCGAGATCACCACGGTGCTGCTGAGCGAAGCTTCCACGGCCCGCGAGGGTGTTGCCCTGCTGACCTCCATCTACGACAACGCCGGTGCGGCCGGTGGCTCCGGCGTGTTCATTGCCGACCAGAATGAGACCTGGTTCGTGGAGAACCTGACGGGCCACACCTACCTTGCCCTGAAGCTCTCCTCCAGCGTGGTCTTCATGCAGCCCAACATCGCCGCTATGGGCAAGATCGATCTGGATGACACCGACCATGTGGTGGCCTCTGCCAACCTGATCTCCGTGGCCCAGAAAGCCGGTACCTTTGTGGGCGATGCCGCTGCCAACGTCATCGACCTGGATGCCTCCTACAACGGCGACATTGCATCGGACCGCATGGCAGCTGGCCTGAACTACCTGTACGGCACCGACACCTTTACAAAAGACAACTACAGTGAGACCGACTTTGCCATCAGCAACGTCGGCGAGAACGGTGCCATCGTCCCGGTCTACTCCAATATCCAGCTGACCAAGAAGTTCTCGGTGGAGGATTCCATCCACTTCTTTCAGACCGAGCCCATCGGCAAGACGGGCAATGTGGAGACGCATCTGTTCCAGGTGAGCGCCACCGGCGATCTGAACACCGCCATTACCGAGTGGACCGCTTTTGACGACGACGTGTACAACGCCTTCGTCCCTTACTATCCGATGCTGACCACCGACACCGCAGATGTCTACAAGGTCTCGGTCCATAAGGTCACCCGTTCCGACGAGCAGCCCACCGAGGGCGTCTGGTATCAGGATGCCAAGGGCCGCTACTACACCTACCCGGACGACTGGACCGACTCTTTCTACGGCGTGCGTGACACCCTCTCCAACCTGCTGACCTACGGCAGCAATGGCAATCAGGTCACCGCAAAGGATCGGGCAGCAGCCAAGGCCAGCTATGCCGCGCTCCAGCAGGAGATCATGGCCGACTACGCCGATATGAAGGCCGCCGTTGCCGCCGCCGACACGCTTGAGGCCAAGCAGGCTGCCGCCACCAACGCCAGCAATGCCATGAGCCAGAAGGTGTACAACACCACCCTGAAGATGTACAATAAGCTCCAGGCCAAGACGGCCGCCCGGGCATGGGTCAGCTCTCTGCTGCACTGAGGCTTTGCAGCGCCTGAGGCGTTTCCCATAAAACCGCAGCGCCCCCGGTTTCCATGACAGAAAGCCGGGGGCATTTTGTGTATGACTGCTCCTTGCAAACGCCGCCCATTCGTTCTATATGACAAGGCAAAACTGCTGGAATTCTATTTGCAGGAAGAAAATTTGGAGAAGATCATTGCGGAGATGGGGTAAAACACACTGGAAATTCACAAATAACGTATCATCGTTACTCCGAACGCTCTGTAATTTTGGCTGCTGCCCAGGCTACGATCAAAAATCCCCGCAAGTGATGGTGTGAGCACTTGAAAAGCGCGAATAAAAACCCATAAAGCAAACGAACCGCCTCGGTTTCCGAAAGAGGAAGCCGGGGCGGTTTTTGTGTTGACTGGTAGAATATCCAAACGGTAAAATATACATGCAACAATTTCCGGAGTGGATGTGGAAATTCTGGACGTGGAACGAATTGGGCAAAAATGCTATAATTTTAACAGTGATAAGAAAATAAATGTGCTGATCAACAGGCTGGGGGAGATGAAAAGATGGATGAGCGAATCTGGACGATCGCTGAAATACTGGACAAAAGTGGCCCTATGACGGCGGATGAACTGGCCGCACAACTGAAACTCAGCGGCAAAACAGTGCGGAGCCTGATTAAGACCTACGCAAAGGAAATGCAGGAAAATGGCTTTTGCATCACAGCCAAACCCGGCAGGGGGTTCGGCATTGAGATCACGGATGCACAGACGTATGTGTCGGGCAGCAAACCACAGCAGGGAGAACAGACCGGCATCCCGCAGGACGCGCAGGAGCGGATACAGCGGCTGAGGCAGTATCTGCTGGAAAAGGATGGCTATTCCAAGCTGGATGATCTAAGCGAGCAGTTCTTCGTGTCGCGGCGGTCAATCTCCAACGATCTGCGCGAAGTGGAGCGGCAGCTGGCGGAATACGGGCTGAGCATCCGCCGCAAACCGGGCTACGGCATCTGTGTGGTAGGCAGTGAGACGAACCGTAGGATCTGCATTGCGGCGCAGCGGGACGAGAGCCGCCCGGTCGAGCAGCAGATACAGGAGCTGGTCAGCCGGGTGCTGGAAAAAGAAAAGTTCGCCATGTCCACGATGGCGCTGGATAATCTGGCGGTCCACCTTGAGGTCGCAGTAGAGCGCATCCGCACAGGGCACGCGATAGAAAGCTCGGATGGCATGCAGGCAGACCTTCCGGAGCGGATCCTAGAAGTGGCCAGCCACATCGCCGTGCAGATCGAAAACATGACGGGCGTGGCTTTTCCACTGCCAGAGGTCTGCTACATTGCTATGCATCTGAACGGCAAACAGATGTACCGGGCAAACGCAATGACCTCGGATGAAAATTTGGTGATTCCACAGGAGGTCAACCACATCGTATCGGATATGATCGAGCATATCTACGAGGCGTTCCGCATCGACTTCCGGGACAATCTAGAACTACGCATGGGCCTGTGCATGCACATGGTGCCCTTGCTAGTGAGCACGCAGGCCCCCTTTTTTCTTCTGCCGGATGGAGTGCTTTCCCCTATGACCCGTCGCACTCTGGCAGAGTCTCTTGGGCTGAATCCGTCCACCATCACCCGGGCGCTGAAGGGAAAATATCTTCAGTGCCGCCGGGGAATTTACCCGCTCAGCGCATTCTTTTCTCAGTCCGTCGGCGGCAGTTCTCCGCAGGAGATACGCACCCGAATGGTGCAGCTCCTGCAGCAGAAGCCGATGCTCAACGACCGTCTCCTCCGGGAGCGTCTGGCGCAGGAGGGCTATCAGCTCGCGCAGCGCACCGTGTCCAAATACCGTCGGCAGCTTGCGCTTCCTGCTGCCAGCAAGCGCCCAAAGAAATAAAAGGAGTTTTCTCTATGAACTATACCGATTTGACTGCCTACCGCAAGAGCAATCCGTTTATGGATTTTTGTGGCATTGAAGCTGTCCGCGCCGAGCATGACGACTGTGAAGTAAAAATGACCATCACCGCCACCGACAAAAATCCCCATGGCTTTGTCCACGGCGGCCTGTTGTTCACGCTTGCCGACTGTGTGGCCGGCCTGACCGCCCGCAGCGATGGACGCAATTATGTGACCCAGAGCGCTCACATCAATTTTATCAAGAATCTGACCGAGGGAACGATACACGCCTACGGAACGACCCTCAGCCGAGGCCGGACCATCGTCATCATCCGTGTCCAAATCAAAAGTGAGGATGGCCGCCTGCTTGCAGATGGAACAGTCGATATGTTTTGCGTGAAATAAAATTTATCGCGATCTTCAAAAATAGTGCCTATCAAACGGGCATATTTGCGATATGCAGTTTGCGGATGCTGCTTGTGTATTTCGGCACGGTTTTTCGGGATCGCAGAGGTCTGAAGTCCCCAAGCGTCCAACTTACAACAAAAATGAGACAGGCGACCCACCTTTCGGGAAGCCTGTCTCATTTTTCCGTTGGGGGCTATTTGCATTGCTGAGAAACAGCCCGGTTTGGAAACTCAGTGCTCGAAGGAGAACGGGAGGATCACTTAAAGGCTGATATCCTTTCCGCCATTGAGCTTGCTGAAGGCCAGCAGGGAGATGACGGTCAGGATGGTCATGATGGTGGACAATGCGGCTGCAGTGCCGTAGTTGCCGCGGATGACCTCGGTATAGATCGCGACTGTCAGGGTCTTGGTCTTGCCGGTATACAGGATGATGGCGGTGGACAGTTCACTGATCATGGTGACCCAGCTCAGGATAGCACCAGAGATGATGCCGGAAGCCATCATGGGAACCGTGATGCGGAAGAATGCCTTCATCTTGGAAGCGCCCAGCGAGATGGCGGCTTCCTCAATGCTCATGGGGATCTGCTGCAGGATAGCCACCGACGAGCGGATGGTATAGGGCAGACGCCGGATGATGAGGGCTACTACCATGATGAGCATGGTGCCGCTGATGAGGAGCGGGGGCTTATTGAAGCCGATGAGCAGCGCAATGCCAAGGACCGTGCCGGGCACGATGTAGGGGATCATCGAGAGGATGTCCACCACATTGGTCAGGGCATTGCGGCGGCGCACCACCAGATAAGCGATGAGAACAGCCAGCAGCACGATGACGACCAGTGCCAGCAGGGGGATGATGATGGTATTCTGAATGCTGCGACCCAGCTTGCCGATGGCGGTCTGGTAGCTCTGCAGCGAGTAGCCGTCCACAAAGATCTTACCCTGCGTGTTCTTGAACGAGGTGTAGATGACGTAGGCCTGCGGCATGATGGCGATGCCCACTACAAGGTAGACGACCAGATGCACCAGAGCGTTGATGCCCTTGCGGGCCTCCCGCTCCTCCACGGGGTGCATGCTGTTCAGAGCGAAGGCGTTCTTGTTGGAAACGTACTTCTGGACGAGGAACACCAGCGTGGTGATGACGATAGCGATGACGGCGATAGCGGCTGCAAAGCCGTCGCTGCCGCCCACCTCGTTGATGAACTCGGTGTAAAGGACAACAGGGAAGGTACGGTAGCCCTCACCGATCAGCATCGGGGTGCCGAAGTCTGCAAAGGACCGCATGAACACCAGCAGAGCCGCAGCCAGCAGGGTGGGCATGATCAGGGGCACGACCACTTTGAAGAAGCAGGCAATGCCAGAGCATCCGAGGTTCTCGGCCGCCTCGATGAGGGAGTTGTCGATGTTCTTCAATGCACCCTTGGCGTAGAGGAACACCAGCGGGAACAGCTGGAGCGTCATGACCAGCACGATGCCGCCGAAGCCGTAGATGTCCGGAATGGCGATGCCGAGGTTTTTGAAGAAGGTGGTGATGATACCGCTGCGACCCAGCAGCAGGATCCATGAGTAGGCACCGATGAAGGGAGCCGACATAGATGCCACCACAATGAGGATATTCAGCACCGGCTTGCCCTTGATCTTAAAGATCGTGAACAGGTATGCCAGTGGGGTGCCAATGGCGATGGAGAGCACCGTCGCTGTGATGGATACCTTGAAGCTGTTGATCAGGGTATCGAAATAGTAGCTCTGTGAATCGTAGAAGAAATATGAATTTATCATAGATCTGAAGG
>ERZ506491.257-NODE-257-length-12802-cov-4.87205_pt1 | contig 12802 bp, 10 predicted proteins | sample MGYA00512782_ERZ506491 | MGnify/ENA metagenome assembly ERZ506491 | reverse complement strand
AGAAAACTATCTCAACACCTGTTTTGAATGAATCTCTCAGGGAGGGAACCGCATGACACCGGAACGATATAAAAAACTGACAGACTGGCTCGAGGGACATCCCGCCCTGCGGGAGGGCATCATCCTGCTCAACCGCTGGCTCCCCCTCGTGCCTTTCGTCTGCTATCCGGTGCTTCTGGTGCTGCTCAACCTCCGGTGGTTCAGGATGCTCACCATCGGACGGGGCGGCGGCGCTCTTGATTTTATGCAGGTCATTGCCCGGGCCATTCTCGTTCCGGGTCTGGCATTCTGGCTGGGGACCATCCTGCGGGCGAGGCTCAACTTTCCCCGCCCTTATGAGCAGCCGGGCTTCGTGCCGCTGGTATCTAAGGAGACCCACGGCAATTCCTGCCCTTCCCGCCACGCACTCAGTGCCGCCGTCCTCGGGATGGTGTGGCTCTACTTCTACCCTGCCGTCGGCGTCGTGATGCTGGCCATCGCCGCCCTCATCTGTCTGCTGCGGGTGCTTTCTGGGGCGCACTTCGTCCGGGATGTGCTGGCAGGCGCAGCCTTCGGGCTTACGTTCGGCTTTGTGGGGATGTGGCTGCTGTGAGAAGCCTTTTGCAAAAAGCGCAAAAAAGTTTCAGATTTCTCTTGACAGAACCCCGGGGCTATGGTATTATACTTCTCGCAGCGTGCTTCGGCTCACAGCTGCGAACCATATCAGAACCCAATGGGATAACAACGTGCGCCCGTAGCTCAGGTGGATAGAGCAACTGCCTTCTAAGCAGTGGGCCGGGGGTTCGAGTCCCTTCGGGCGCATTGATGTGGTGCCCATAGCGTAGTCGGTTAACGCGCCAGATTGTGGATCTGGAGACCGTGGGTTCGAGTCCCACTGGGCACCCCACTAAAAAGACCCGCAAGCATATGCTTGCGGGTCTTTTTCTATTGTGGGGAGTCAGTGGGACTCGAACAGGGCGGCGACGGCGCGTCAGCGACGGCGTAAGCAATCAGCCCAGTGGGCTGTTGCTTAGCCCGCGGGTTCCAATCTCTAGGAATGTCTATCGCAGCAACAACGCCCTTTACTCCCTCACCCATCTTATAAATAAAACTCAAACGACCCAAGGCCGCAGCCCAGAACACCTTTCCGTGTTCCACGCTGCGGCCTTTTTGTATTTCTCAGCTTCCCAGCTGCTTCAGGATATTATTGATTTCATCGTTGGAGTAGCCCTCCTTCAGCAGTTCGCTGCGGATGGCCGTGTCGCTCCTGCCCTGCCGGTAGAGGCGGGCGGCGCTGTAAGGTACGATGGTGCTGCCGCCGGACGACAGCGCCGTCCCGCTGCCCGAGCCTCCCGAACTGCCCGCACTCTTTGCCCCGGCGTTTGCCGCAGCCTGCTGGGCGCTCTGGGCTGCCTTGGACTGCTTGAGCGCCCATTCGCCCTTGGCGATATTCAGCTTTTCGCTGGTCACATTGTTGTTGAACTCCTGCTGGCGCAGTGTGTCCTGATACTGCCGCTCCGCCTGCTCGTTCTTGTACTTCTGCTGGGCAAGGCTGTCCTGCCGCTGGGTCTCCTGCATCTGCTGGCCCCACGCAGCGTCAGCACGCTCGGCCGCGTAGGCGCGGTCTTTCGCGTACATATTATACCCGGTGTTGGCCAGCGCACCCACCAGCGAGCCGATGCCGGTGGTCCCGGTGATGGCCAGCTGCACCGCGTCGCCGATAACGCCCAGAATGCTCAGCACATTATTGAACGTCTGCTGGCGCTTGGCGATGGCCTGCTGCTCCTGATTGGAATAGTAGCCGTACAGGGTGTTCAGCCGGCCCAGATAGTCCTGATAGCGGCCATAGTCCTGCTCGTAGGCAGCGTTGTAGGCGCTGCCCTTCCGGTCGAGCTGACTGTAATAGTCCGACAGCTCCGCGTTATACTGCGCCTGTGCGTTCTTCTCCTGCGTGTTGAGCTGGTCGATCCGGGTCACGACATCGTCGCCCTCACTGTTGTAGGTGTCCAGCGCCAGCCGGTAGAGGGACGGCAGGGCGTCGTTCAGCGCGCCCATCTGCTGCTGGTACGCCTGCTGGGCCGCACTGGCCGCATAGCTGGAGCCGTAGCCGCCGGTGAGGGCCGCAGCCTGTGCGGCGGCGTCCGCGCTGGCGTTGCGGGCATTCTGGGTGTACTGCCGGGCATACTGGCGGTAGAGCGGATCCTGTGCATAGCTGTACTGGAAGCTGTTCCGCTCCAGCAGCTGGCCGATGAGGTCTTCGATGCGGCCCTGATAGGCGCTCTCATACTTGCCCGGCCGGTTCTGCTGCCAGTTTCTCAGGTCCGCTGCTGCGTCGGTGACGCTCTGGCCGGGGGTGTACACCGCATTTGTCAGTGCATTCTCCACCTCTTTGCGGCTGTTCAGTCCCGCCGTGCTGTAGGAGGACTGGGCTGCAGGCCGGGCAGTCACATCTTCCAGCAGCTGCTGTTCTTTCTTTTTCTCGGTGCTCATAAATTCTCCTTTCTCACTGGATGCTGTTCAGCCGGGCGCGCAGCGGCTCCGACATATTTTCCACGTCCAGATTGCAGAGCACATATTGTAATTGCTCCTGCATCTGGTATAAGTAGTTCCGGATGGCGCGGGCATCCTCCGCGTCCATGTTCTCGCTCAGATGGGGCAGTCCGATCTTCGAAAGTCCCGTGACACTTGCCATGTTCAGTTCACCTCCTGTGCCAGAATGCCGCCCTTCGCGGCGGCGCTCGTCCGGGTCAGGCTGCGCAGGGTGAGCTGGCCTCTGCCCTTCAGCCGGAGCTGCAGGCTCCCGCACCGCCTCGGCACAAACGGAACATCGAAGCAGCGCCGCCCGTCGGCGGTCAGCTGGGCCAGTGTCTCCCACGCCCCGCTGTCGTAACTCACAGCCACCTCGATGCGGCTCTTCACCCCGGCCTCGAGCCGGAGCGTCAGCCGGGAGAGATACAGCTCTTCCGGGCTGTCCAGCCCGATGTCCCCGCTGACGAGCTCGAAGCTCACGCCGTCCTCGATGCCGCCCGCCTGCTGCCAGTTCTCCTCCCGGTCTGCATCTGCGGCCCAGATGACCTTTCCGTCCCAGAGATAGAGCTGCCCGCCGCTTCCGGCCATCTCGTAGGAGCAGACATCTTCCTCCTGCCAGAGCCCCCGTTCGGTGTCGTAGACCAGCAGCCGCACGGCCTGGGCTTCGCCGCTGCCCCGCACGAGGTGCAGATAATACCGCCCGTCCAGCGCGCCGCCCAGCGCCGACTTCACGTTCCGCAGCCGGGCCGGGTCGAGGGCCGTCGAGACTTTGGTGGGGATGCTGCCGTCCCAGGCCATCACGCCGTCGGGCGAGAGATAATAAAGCGTCTCGTTGATGACGCAGAGGCTCCGGGCAGCGCCCTTTGCCACGCCCCGGCAGCGCAGGCTGCTGAGCTGGAAATCCGAGGGCTTGGAGCCGTAAAGCTTGTGAAGGGTGTTTTCCTTGAAGAAAAGCGCGTATCCCATACAGGTAGCCGCGCCGGTAAACGCCCCGTCGCTGCCCACGGTCACGGCATAGCTGTCGGCGGCAATGCCCCGGTAGGAGAACCAGTTGGTGGGGTCGCCCAGCTTGCAGGCGTAGATGACATTCTCCTTGTTGGAGCATCCCCACACCCGGTTGTCGCACTCGGTCAGGTAGTCCATGTCCGGCACCCGGCGTTCCAGCTCCACCACCTCTGCCGAGACGAACTCCCGGCTGACGCTGCCGTCCAGACTCACCCATCTTACCGCTGCGCCGGTGCGGGTCAGACGGCCATAGAACCACTCGCCGCCCGGGTCGGCCTTGACGCGCAGAGTATCTGCGCCGGCGTCGTAGACGATTCGGTCGCCGTCCAGCTCGTTCCACTGCCCGGCCTGTTCCGCTGCAGAGCCGGTGAGGGTCACGGTGTCCTCTGCCGCAAAGTCTGTCCCCACCCCCTTTGCCGAGATGCGGCAGTAGTCCAGCACCACTGCCGACCAGTTGCCGGACGCCTTACTATATACTTCCAGCGTGCTCTCGCTGCTCCATGGCTTTTCCGGGTCTTCCACCCGCAGGAAAAGCTGGCCATCCGTCGGCTTGTCGGGCTCAGCAGGGCCGCAGCCGCTCACCTCGTAGACCTTGCCCTCCGCGTCGCAGGGTGCAAACTCCACGCTGGTGTTTTTGCCCGACCACACCGCGCCCAGAGCGCTCACCTTCCGGCTGGCAGTGTCGAAAGCCAGCTTGTCCGGGAAGATCAGGATCCTCGTCCCGATGCCCACCAGCGTTTTCCTGCCGTCCTCCACGGCGTCTTTCAGGTTCACTTTCATCTCATCCGTGTCATCCGGCGTGTAGACGAGGTCTCTGCCGCAGACGGTCAACAGGCCGTTCAGGTGATACATCCCGTTCAGGTCTGCTTCCTCCCGCAGCTTCCGCCGGGGCAGACGGGTGCTCAGGGCCGGGAAATTCCGGGCCGAAAAGTTGATGCCCGCGCTGTACTCTGCCTCGGTGCAGCTGTACGTCTCGTTCAGCCCGCCGAACACCCGCAGCATGTTCCGGGTGTTTTTCAGGCCGTTCCGGTTCGAAAGTATCATCTTTCTCCCTCCTTACCAGCGCCAGCTGCAGCCCCGGGCGGGCAGATTCTTCCGCCGCAGCCACGCGGCCAGCTCGGCTAAGATGCTGTTGTACTGGGCCTGCTCACCGGCGTACCGGTCGTTCTCGCCCAGCGCGGCGTCCGTCATGGCACACAGATAGTGCGGGTACAGGCTGTCGAAGGGCGGCGGCACCAGCAGCACGTCGTCATCCCGCAGACCGTTGTCCCATGCAATGTCCGCGCCCACGCCCTCCCGGCTGTCGGCGCTGCTGGGCCGGAAAAATTTCTCCCGCAGCATCCCGTCCACCTCGCACAGCCAGCGCTGCCGGGTGCGGGCCGCGACACGGCTGCCCGGGCGCAGCTCTTCGGCCCGCTCCATCGCTTCTCCTACCGTCATAAAAAGCCTCCTTTCGCTTTTTCCAAAAAGGCCTGGCAGAAGCGGCCTTCTCCGCCGTTTCTGCCGGGCCGCGTTGTCTTATTTTACTGGGCCGCAGTCTCTGCCGCAGCGATGCGGGCGGCGGTGTACTCGTCCTGCTGCTGGCTGTGTTCCAGCACCTCGGCCACCTCAGGCGGCACTTCCACCTCCACGCCCCGGCGGATCTTGTAGTTCACGCCGTTGACGCTCACGAACAGATCGCCCTTGTACCGGCTGTTGTCCTTGAACAGCCGGATGCGGACATTCTTTTTTTCTGCCATAGCTTCTCCTTTCTGATGGACCTGCCCTCGTAAACATTTTCTGTTTTTACTGAGAGAGCTCAGTTTGCCGCCGCAGTGGTGGAATAGCTGGACACGCTCTCGATGCGCACCATGTACTGCTCCACCAGACGCTCGGCGGCGCGCATACCCTTCCAGCCCACAGAGGCGCGCTGGTTCAGCGGATCGTCTCCGTAGCCCAGCTGCTTGACGATGTGCTCCAGGCCGCCGCCTTCCAGCTCGGTGACGCCGTAGGCGTGGGCGCCCAGCACGAGGGTGCCAAAGACGGCCAGACCCTCCGGACAGGTAGCGTCCTTCCAGATCTTCGCCTCGCTGGTCTCAATGAAGCGGATGTTGCCCAGCTTGCCGATCTCGCCGCGGTACATGGTGTCGGGGTCGGCGTACTTGTGGGCCTCGATGAACTCCTTGCAGGTCTTGAGGTCGTAGGCGGCGTAGGGATGGATGATGGCGATGTAGCTGTCGCCGATGGGGTCAGCGTTCATCGCGCCCAGCTGTGCCGCCGCCTGGAAGAACAGCTTCGGGGTCAGGGTGCAGCTCTTGTCCAGCGCCTTGCGGCTGGTGACGGCAGTCTCGGCGCCGTCTGCGGAAAGCTTCGGCGCATAGATGACGTTGGTGCCGCCGGCCAGCACATCGCGGGTGATGCTGTCCATGGTGCGGCCCGCCTGGCTTGCCAGAACGCGGGTGGCCTGTACCACATTGTTGTCGATGGCCGTCATCTGCAGCACATCGGTGAGCGGAGTCCAGCCGCCGTACTGGTGCAGGTCGCTGGTGATGGTGGTCACGTTCAGGGTCTGGCCGTTGGGAGTCACGCCCTCGGTCAGCGGGGTATCGGCCTTGGGCAGGCTGTCGTACTTGCGGAACTCAATGGTCTTGCCGCCATTCTGGGGTACGGGATAGTAGTCCGCGAACTGGTCATGCACCAGACGGGGCTCTGCCTGGTCGATAAGGCGCTTCTCGTAGAAGGTCTTCATCTCGTTGGTCATGGTGCCGGTGGTGTTCTGCAGGCTGGCAGAAGGGTCGGCAAAGAGCTGGAGGTCCATCTTCAGGTTGTAGCTTTTCATGTCATTTGTCCTTTCTGTATCAAAATTTTCAAAAACTGATCTTCACCCCATGCATCGCACGGCGTTCCAGTGCCTCACGCTGGGCGCGGGTCATGCTGGCCACATCGGCCCGGGTGATTGCCGCCCCGCCGGGGCTGGTACCGTTTTCCGCCGGGCGGGCCGAACGCTGACGGATGCGCTCCACAACGCCCTGCTCCACGGTCTGGGCGGTCTGACGCAGAGCGTCGTTGTAGTGGGCCAGACGGTAGGCGTCACCCATCCGCATCCCGGGCAGCTCCATCAGGCGGCGCATCTCGGGGTTCGCCAGCTCCTGCTTGAGCGAAAAATCCGGCATATCCCGGCGAAGCATCGCCTCTTCCGCCGCCCAGCGGGCGTGGAGAGCGCGGACGGTGTTCGCGCCCTCTCTCAGGCCCGGGATGGGCGGGAGCTGCAGCGGCGCAGGGCGTTCGGGCGGTGCAGGACGCTCTTCCGGCTCCTGCGGTGCCGCCGGTGTCGGCACATCCGAAGCTTCCCGGCCCTCATCCGCCTTCATCGTCCCGGAGGCGATGGCCTGCTGAGCCTGTGCATGGCTGAGGGCGGGAGCGGAGGGGGCGGCGGCATCGCCCTCTGCAAAGAGCTGCAGATCCACCATCGACTGTTCTCCCCGTCCGCTCAAATCGGCGAAGCGGACATTGTCCGGGTAGCGTTCTGCCAGCAGGGAAAAGCCCGCCTTCGCAAATTCGAACGCCCCCTCCACCCACGGCTTCTGGGGTGCTGCCGCCGTCACGGCCAGACGCGGGCCGTCCGGCTCGTCCCACACGCCGCTCCTGGTGCCTTCCTCGCCCGCCAGCAGGGCGCAGAGGGTCTGCATCAGGGTGCTGGCCCCCGCACACACGATGTCCTGCCCGGCGGGGGCATAGCCCGCGTGGCCCGAAGCTTCCAGCCGACAGGTGGGGCCTGCCGGGCCGTCCAGCTCGGTGTAGTTTACTTTTATCATCTCATTTCTCCTTTCTGCGTCTTCATCGCCCTCGCCATCGCAGCCGTGCTCAGCTCCTGTGCAGGGCCGCTGAGCTCGGGGGCTTCGGACTTTTTCTGCACTTCCAGCAGACCCGTCAGCTGGGCCATCTGGGCCTGCATCTGGGCCAGCTGCTGGGCAAGGGTGCCGTTCTGACGCACCCTCTGGCGAACCTTTTCGATGCCCTCAAAGTCCATCATTTCCAGCGCCGCCAGCGCGGCGTCGGCGTTGGCCGGGGCGAAAAAGCCCAGCTGATAGCACTCCTTGGCCGTCTCGTTCTGGGACAGGCGGGAGAAGGTGGACTTTTTCTCCGCGCTCACCACGATGTCGAACACCGGCTCATGACTGCCCAGCTCCACGCCGCCCACGACTCTTGCAGGCTGGGCGCGGAGCACCTGGCCCGAAAAGCGGACGAACTCGCTCTCGCCGCTCTTGCCGGTGATGCGGAAGATGCGCTCCTCGTCGTAGAACTGCCTCATCAGCTCGATGATAAGGCAGCACTCTTTGGCAAATGCCCTGTAAGCGCTCTTGAGCATATCCCGGCTGAGCTTCGAGCCCGCCTCCTGCAAGGCCGCGATGGCCGAAGCTGCCGTCACGCCGCCTGCGGTGCCGCCCTGGGTCATGTCGCGGTTTCCGCTGATCTCCTTCAGCTCCTCGATGCGGCTGTTGCGGTAGCTCAGGCTGTTGCCCTGCAGACCCGCCGTCTGCAACGGCCGGAAGCTGTCGTCGTTCAGCCGCCCCACCACATGGATGATGTCCCGCGACAGGTCCGTCAGCTCTTCCTCATTGACGCCCGCCGTGTCGCTCAGCACATACCGCTGGCGGGACGAGAGCAGGACGTTCTCGTCCATGGCGTGGTTCATCTTGTCGATGGCGGTCTGGCACTCCTTCATCACATCGATGTACCCGAAGCCCGCCGGGCTGTCCTCCTCCATGAACAGCGCGTCGAACACAAAGGGATACCTGCCGTGGTCGTAGAAGCCTCTTTCAGCCAGCGCCGGGTCGTTCTCGCTGGCGTAGAGCACCACGCCATTGCAAAACTTGCAGTAGTGCAGGACGCTCCTGCCCTCGGGGGAGAGCTTTTTGTAGTACCAGTCCACCACGACGCTCTTGTCGCTGGTGTCGAGGCAGCCGTCGTGGATGTAACGCGGCACGTCCAGCACGCTGGCAGTGTGTCCGGCCAGCTGGGGCCAGCGGCTTTCCAGCTGAGCCGTGTCGGCCAGACTCAGCGAGAAAAAGTGGGGCGACGCCTGAATATCGTCCACGCCCGGCTCCCAGTAGAGCATCAGCAGGTTCATGGGCCGGATGGCGATCTCGCCCACACCGCCCCGCTGCTCCGGATCCCAGAACACGCCCTTGACGCCGGTCCCCTGCTTGAGCTTGCGCCACCAGGTATCGCTGTACACCTGCTCATAGTCCGCCTGCTCCAGCACCACGGGCAGCACGCTGGAAAGCGCCTGTGCCGCTGCCTCGTCGTCCTCGGCACGGGGCAGGACGTTGGGACTGGGGTAGTTGTCCATCGCGTCGGCATGCTTGTTGGCGATGGAGTTGAACAGCCAGCCGCTGGACGGCTGGGATTTGCCCTCCATCATGGGGTTCTGGTAGTTCTTCCAGTGTCCCATCCGGAACCACAGTTCGTTGTCCACCAGGCGCTTGTCCAGCGCGGCCTTGCCCGCCTTGTACCGCTGCAGGATCTGCGCAGCCTCAGCCACCTCTTCCGGCCCAATGGGCAGTTTTTCATTCATTTCGTCCAATTTATAACTCCTTTCTGCCCTCTGTCGCAGGGCGCTATCGTTTCCGTTCTGTCGGGCTTTCTCGAAGTCAACCTCTCCGTCATCGCTGATGCGATGCCACCTCTCCTATCGAGGAGAGGCCTTGGCATTACGCAAAGCTTTTTCTCTTCGCCAGAGGCTCCCCTCGCTAGGGGAGCTGTCGAGCGAATGCGAGACTGAGAGGTTAAATCCTCAGAAACTTCGCCTTCCGATGCAGCTCCAGCGGGTCATCCAGCACCGGCGGGGCCGATGTATGCCGGGGCGGCGAGATGGGATTTTCCATCAGCACATAGCGGCACTCATCGTAGATGTGGTCTTCCTGCCGGGTGTCGATGTCCTCCACATTGCTCTCGTCGTACACGAGGTTCGGGATGGTGCGGATGAAGTGCTTGCAGGTATTGAACACCTGCAGCATCGGCCTGCCCTCGCCGTCAAAATTCAACCGGTAGTGCATCTGCATCTTGCCCGCCAGACGGGTGTGGTCGCCGGGCATCCAGTGCAGAAAGTTCGGCCCCCGCTCCATCATGGCGGCGATGCTCTCGCCCCGGCTCTCGTCGAAGATGGCCGGGTCGGCGATGCCCTGAATGACTCTGCCCCGGAGCACCGGGTCGTTCTGCTCGGCCTCCCGGATGCGCCGTGCCTGCTCCACCGGGTCGATGCGCAGACCCTCGTTGGGGCGTCCGGTGCAGCCGTACAGCTCCTTGATGCGGTAGAGCCGCCCTTCCTCGTCCGCCGCGTACCACCCCACCGAGAAGGGCTTCGAAAAGCCGAAATCATAGCCCCGGTAGATCTTCCAGTGCTTCGGGATGGTGAACGGCGCGATGACGTGGGTCCAGCGCTGGTCTTCGTAGTGGTTCGGGTCGTTCCGCCACTCGGTGAACACCTGCCCCGAAAAGCTGTCCCAGCTGCCGTAGAGCAGCGCCTGCTTTTCGGCCTCCGGCATGGCCGCGAGGCTGGCCAGATAGTCCGGGTCATTTTCCAGAAGGGCGGGGTTATCGAAGATGCTGGACGGGATGAACACCCGCGCCCGCCGCAGCACCTTTTCGGTGCCGTCCGGCATCCGCACCGGGTATTCCTCCACGATGGGGGTGCCGGGCGGGGCGGGCGTGATGAACCGCGCCTTCACCCAGCCGTGGCCCACCCCGCCGGGGTTGGTGGTGGCCCGCAGATACACCCGGGTGCCGGGGCCGGTGGGGCGGTTGCGGCTCATCATGTAGCTGTACTCCTCCCACTCGAAGTGGGTCAGCTCGTCGAACCCGATGAAATCAAAGGCTTTACCCTGATAGTTCGTCCGGTCCTTGGTGTACTGCATCGAGCCGAAGTAAATTTTCGCCCCGCTGGGGAAGACCCACACATGGCTCGTGGCGTTGTACTGCGCCTCCGGAAAGGCCCGGCGGTAATAGCTTTGGCTCTTGTCCACGAGGTCGGAAAGCTGCGGATAGGTCTTGCGGAGGATGAGCGCCCGGTAGTGCGGAATGTGTACCTGCCGCAGCGCCTCGATGACGAGGGCGTCGCTCTTACCGCCGCCTGCTGCGCCGCCGTAAAGTGCTTCCGGCTCCGGCCTCCGCATAAATTCCCTCTGCCTCGGCTGAGGCCTCCACACGACGCCCGCATTCTTGTTTTCTGTCGTCATACATCCTCCACCGGCGGCAGCAGCACCACACCGCATTCCCGCCCCTCTGCGTCCACGCCCTGGTCGTTCAGGGTCTTCGACACGCCCGCCAGATCCTTCAGCACGGCAGTCGCTTCTTTCAATCCCTTCATGATGCCGGGGTCGGTGCTGTTCTCTCTGCGGGCCGCGCGCTGGCGGGCGTTCAAATCTTTCACCTCCTGCGCCAGCATGGTGCTCAGGGTGTCGGTGGCTTTCCGGAGACTTTCCTGTCCCTTGGCCGCAGCCTGCTTTTCCTGCCCCATCCTGTGTTCTCACTTCCTTTCGTTCTGTCGCTGGCAAAAGGATACCACGCTTTTCTCCGCCGCAGGAGTCCATACTTTTTGCCCTCAGATTTGTATTTTACTACACATTTTATCCTATAAGTAATATTTCAAAGCGACAAAAATCCCCTGCCTGTGTTCTTTTCCACAGACAGGGGATCTTTCACTCAATTTTCTGCGCAAAGTCTCCGGGAGACTCTCTGCGTATTTTTACAGGGTTTCCACCCGGTCAAACAGCTCCTTTGCGGCCTCCACAGCCTCCTTGCTGCCGAAGACCACCCGCACGCCCTTCTCCATCCGGGCCGACAGGTCCGCCGCCTCGGCCTTGAGGGCGGCAGCATCCACACTGCACAGGCTCTTGCGCTCGGCGGCAGTCATCTCGTCGGTGATGCCGCAGAAATATTTGCAGTCGGTGGATGCAGCCTCTTCCCGGGGCTTGCGCGGGGTGTCCAGCTTTGCTGCCGCGCCCACGATGAACTCGTTCATGTCCTTCTCGGTGTAGTCGCGGCCTGCCAGTTCTGCCGGCCCCTTTGCGAAAGTCTCATAGCTTTCCTTCAGGTACGGGTCGCGGTAGGTGTAGAGATATTCGGTGCCGTCGTTCTGGGTCACCATGCCGGTGCCATACGCGCCGCCCACCTCGCGGATGCTGTGCCACAGATACTCGTAGCTCATCACCCGGGCCAGCACCTTCCGCTCCAACCGCCGCTCCATGGGCCAGACCAGCACATCGTAGTTCACGCCGCCGTCGATGATGAAGGCCTCGTTCACCGGAGCTGTCAGCTTCTCCGTGCAGGGCTTTGCCTCGCCGCGCTTTTCTGCCGCGAAGGCACTGCCCGGCAGAAGCTTTTTCAGGGTATCCAGCGCCGCGTCGCTGCCGTGGAGGCTGACGGTCAGGGCGTTCTTTTTCAGCACGCTCTTCCACAGCTCTTCCATCCTTTTGCCCAGAGCGGTCCAGTCGGCCTTTTCCAGCAGCTCACAGAGATAGTGGTAGTAGCTCACGCCGTTGCAGCGCTCACTCAGTGCGGATTCCACCGAGAAATGTGCCGCCGCCCGCATGGCGGCGAAGGTGTGGCCCTCCCGCAGGAACTTCTGCTCCATGAGCAGCTTCTGCTGGCTTGCCACCCGCTCCATCGCAGCTTCGGCCTGCGGGCCGCTGAACCTTGTCTCGTACAGCCACTCGCTGCCCAGCTCCACAGCCTTTTCGAGGCTGCGTTCCAGCATACTCATCCCCACGATGAGCTTTGCGTGGCAGGGCCGGCCTTCCTGCCGTCCCGTCCAGCAGTCCATCCACGCACCACTGCTTCCCAGCCAGGTGTTCCGCAGAGTGTTCAGTTCCTGGGCCGTGTGCTTTTCGGTGTCCAGCTCATCCATGACATCCGTGAGCAGATGCAGGCAGGACATATCTTCCGGTGCCATGCCGCCCAGATCATAGTAAAGGTACAGGTAGGTATTGCCTGCCGAGGGGTGGTGCAGCAGTTCTGCACCCGCCAGCAGCTCCCTGCTGCCCGGTGTCTGCTTTTTGCCCTCGCCGAGGTCGGCGGCTGTCAGCGGATGGTCCAGCACCAGCTTGCCGTCGGTGCGGGCGGCGCGCCCCTCTTCCTCTTTCCTGGGCAGGGTCGGCACCTGGATGATCTCCACCGGCGCAGGCGCGAACAGCTCCCGCAGCAGCTCATTGAACCAGCCCTGTTCCAGCTTCTCCCGCAGGGAAGCGAACAGAGCGTTCGTGTGGAGCAGCAGACCTTCGGCATCGCCGTTCTGCGCCGCAAAGGTGAC
>ERZ506491.190-NODE-190-length-17453-cov-4.1126_pt1 | contig 17453 bp, 18 predicted proteins | sample MGYA00512782_ERZ506491 | MGnify/ENA metagenome assembly ERZ506491 | reverse complement strand
CTGACCTCGACAGGGAAGCCCCTTCTTCGGCAGAAGTGACAGCTTTTTGAAATGTTCTTTGGGCAATGTGCAAGGCTTCAAATAAATGAGAATAATTCTTAAAATCAGTCTTGACTAACCAGGAGTCATTGGCTATAATAGAGTCAGGAACAAGATCTGCTGTACCAGAGCAGACCCCTAAAAAAACAACAAACCAAATGGAGGATAAATCTTATGAAGAAGTACGTTTGCACCGTCTGTGGCTACATCGCTGAAGGCACCATCCCCGAGCAGTGCCCCGTCTGCAAGGCTCCCGCTTCCGCATTCGTCGAGAAGACCGGCAACACCTACGTCACCGAGCACGTTGTGGGCATCGGCAAGGCTGAGGGCGTTCCTCAGGAGATCGTCGATGGTCTGCGCGCCAACTTCGAGGGCGAGTGCAGCGAGGTCGGCATGTATCTGGCAATGGCCCGTGTGGCCGAGCGTGAGGGCTACCCCGAGATCGCCGAGGCTTACAAGCGCTATGCCTACGAGGAGGCAGACCATGCTTCCCGTTTCGCCGAGCTGCTGGGCGAGGTCGTCACCGACAGCACCAAGAAGAACCTGATGATGCGTGCAGAGGCCGAGTGCGGCGCCTGCTCCGGCAAGATGGACCTGGCCAAGAAGGCTAAGGCTCTGAACCTCGACGCTATCCACGACACCGTCCACGAGATGGCAAAGGATGAGGCTCGTCATGGCCGCGGCTTCGAGGGCCTGCTGAAGCGCTACTTCAACACGGAAGTCTGAGCAAGGGTACTCCAGTCATTGTAATACACCGCCCCGGCGTGCAGCTTGCAGCTGCTGCCGGGGCGGCTTTTTTGTGGGAAAGTATTTACAAAAGTCCTCGCAGCCGCTCCAGCTCTTCTGCGGTATCTGCATCCTCCAGCTCTTCCTGCCGTGCCGCATATACCGCCCGCACAGACTCCGGATGCCGGCGGATGACCACGCCGCCGCCCTTGCCCTCGGGCAGGGAGCACAGGGCGCCGAAATAACTGCTTCCGAACAGAACGGGACTTCCCAGCCGCTCCGTGCCGTCCTCGGCACGAAAGCCCAGCCGGAGGATGGCCCGTTCTTTTTCGTCCAGCGCTGAGAGATCGCGCACCATCGCCTCGAGGCTTTCTTTCCGCAAGAGCGGCTGATCCCCGGGCAGGAAGATGCATCCCGCAAGGCCGGGCAGCTCCGAAAGCAGCGCTTCGAGGCCGAGCCGCACCGTGTCGTTCCGGCCCGGCAGGCTGTGAAGGATGGTTTTCACGCCCGCCTTACAAGCGAGTTCAGCCACTTCCGGTGAGCGGGTCACCACCACCCGGGCCGCGAGGGCGGGCGTCTCTGCTGCGTCCAGCGCCCGGACGATAAGAGGCGCGCCGCCGAAGTCGGCCAGCAGCTTATTGGAGCCGAACCGCACCGCCCGCCCCGACGCCATGATGACGCAGCCCACCGCCGTGTTTTCCGTGTGCTCCATCCCGCAGACCTCCCGAAATTTCCGTTGTTGTTCGTTGCCGAATTGATGCTTTCTGACGATAGTATTATAGCGGATTTTGTGATAAAATAAAAGAAAAAGGTCACAGGAAAAAGAGAGGATACTGCATATGATGACCATTCGGGAATACAAGCGGGCTGAAAGCCTCGAGGAGGCATGGCAGCTCAACCAGAAGCGCCCCAACCGTGTCCTCGGCGGCATGATATGGCTCAAGATGGAGAATATCAATGTCGGCACGGCCATCGACCTGTCGGGCCTCGGCCTCGACACCATCGAGGAGACGGACGATGGCTTTTCCATCGGAGCGATGGTGACGCTGCGCCAGCTCGAGCTGCACCCCGGCCTCGCCGCCTATACGGACGGTGCCGTGCGGGAGTCGGTGCGCCACATCGTGGGCGTCCAGCTGCGCAACCTCGCCACCGTGGGCGGCAGCATTTACAGCCGCTTCGGTTTCTCCGACGTGCTCACCATGTTCCTCGCGCTGAACGCTTCCGTAGAGCTTTATAAGGGCGGCGTCGTGCCGCTTGCTGAGTACGCCCAGCGTCCCTACGACCGGGATATCCTCGTGGGTGTCCTTGTGCCGAAGGAAAACGCCCGCGTTGTCTACCAGTCGGTGCGCAACAGCCAGACGGACTTCCCGGTGCTGACCTGCGCCGCCGCAAAATTGGCGGACGGCAGCATCCGCACCGCCATCGGTGCGCGTCCGGGCAAGGCTGTGCTCTACACCGCCGCGCCTGAGGCGGGGGAGACCGCCGAGGAATTTGCTGCCCGCTTTGCCGCCGAGGTAAAGGCCGGCATCAAGACCGAAAGCAATCTTCGCGGCGGCGCCGAATACCGCCGCCATCTGGCCGGCGTGCTGACGAAACGCGCCGTCTGCCGTCTGGAAGGCTGAGGAGGACACCATGCAGATAACACTTACATTGAACGATAAAAAGCTTACCGCCGACGTAGCCCCCGACACTCTGCTCATCGACTTCGTGCGCAGCCACGGCTGCCTGAGCGTCAAGAGGGGCTGTGAGACCTCCAACTGCGGCCTCTGCACGGTCTTCCTCGACGACAAGCCGGTGCTGTCCTGCTCCGTTCTTGCGGCCCGCGCGGATGGCCATAAAGTGACCACGCTGGAGGGTCTGCAGGACGAAGCCGCCGAGTTCGGGGCCTTCATCGCGGATCAGGGCGCAGAGCAGTGCGGCTTCTGCAACCCGGGCTTCATCATGAATGCCCTCGCCCTCTTCCGGGAAAAGGAGTACCCTGCCGACGAGGAAATAAAAGAGTATCTTTCCGGCAATCTCTGCCGCTGCTCCGGTTATGAGGGTCAGCTGCGGGGCATCCAGAACTTCCTCGCGTGGAAAAAGGCGAAAAAGGAGGCGGCAGAATGAACACAGTCAACAAACCCTTCCGCAAGAAGGATGCCATGCAGCTGGTGACGGGCCAGCCCGTCTATATGGACGACCTCGTCCCCGCCGACTGCCTCATCGTGAAGCTCCTGCGCTCTCCCCACGCCAACGCCATCGTGAAGAGCATCAATACCGCTGTGGCGAAGAAGGTGCCGGGCATTGAGGCCATCTTCACCTGGGAGGATGTGCCGCAGGATGCCCGCCGCTACACCCAGGCGGGCCAGACTTACCCCGAGGCCAGCCCCTATGACCGCCTTCTCATCGACCGCCACGTCCGCTTTGTGGGCGACGTGGTGGCCATCGTGGCAGGCAAAGACGATGAATGCGTCGATAAGGCGCTGAAAATGATAAAGGTCGGGTATGAGGTGCTGGAACCTGTGCTGGACTACCACACCGCCAAGGATAACCCCATCCTCGTCCATCCAGAAGACAACTGGGAGAGCCTCTGCCCTGTGGGGGGCGACAACAAGCGCAACCTCTGCGCCCACGACGAGTGCGGCAGCGGCGACATCGACGCCGTGCTGGCCGACTGCGATGTGGTCATCGACCATGTCTACCATACCAAAGCCTGCCAGCAGGCCATGATGGAGACCTTCCGCACCTATTGCAGCATCGACCTCTATGGCCGGCTGAACGTCCTGAGCTCGACACAAATCGTCTTCCACGCCCGCCGCATCATTGCAAACGCGCTCCACATCCCGAAGTCCATGGTGCGTGTGACGAAGCCCCGCATCGGCGGCGGCTTTGGCGCGAAGCAGACCGCTGTCTGCGAGGTCTACCCGGCCTTCGTGACCTGGAAGACCCAAAAGCCCTCGAAGCTCATCTTCACCCGGGAGGAGAGCCAGACCGCCTCCACGCCCCGCCATGAGATGGAGATCCATCTTCGCCTCGGCGCCAACAAGGATGGCCGCATCCGGGGCCTCGACCTCTACACCCTCTCCAACACCGGCGCTTATGGCGAGCACGGCCCCACGACGGTGGGACTTTCGGGACATAAATCCATCCCGCTCTATAGCAGCGCTGAGGCTTTCCGCTTTACCTATGATGTGGTCTATACCAACCATATGTCGGCGGGCGCATACCGCGGCTACGGCGCGACCCAGGGCCTGTTCGCGGTGGAATCCGCCGTCAACGAGCTGGCCGCGAAGCTCCATATGGACCCCTTCAAGCTCCGAGAAATGAACATCGTCCACGAGGGCGACGTCATGCCCGCCTACTACGGCGCGGTGAACACCAGCTGCACCCTCGACCGCTGCCTTGCAAAGGTCCACGAGATGATAAACTGGGACGAAAAGTACCCCCGCCGCGACATGGGCAGCGGGAAGATCCGTGCCGTCGGCATGGGCATGGCGATGCAGGGCTCCGGCATCTCGGGCATGGACGTGGGCAGCGCGACCCTGAAAGTCAACGACGAGGGCTTCTACACCCTGCTCATCGGTGCCGCCGATATGGGTACCGGCTGCGACACCACGCTGGCCCAAATTGCTGCCGAGGTGATGGAATGTGACCTCGACGATATCACGGTCTTCGGTGCGGACACCGACACCTCGCCCTACGACTCCGGCTCCTACGCGTCCAGCACCACCTACATCACCGGCAAAGCCGTCGAGAAGTGCGCGCTGAAGCTGCGGAGCCAGATCTGCAAGCTGGGCGCACAGCTGCTGGATCGCAGCGAAAATGACGTGGAATTTGACGGTAAAACGGTATTTGCCTCGGCTGACCCGTCTGAATCTGTCTCGCTGGGTGATATTGCTACGGCCTCCATGTTCGGCCACGACATCCCGCTGGAAGTCACCGAGACCCACATGTCGCCCCTGTCGCCTCCGCCCTACATGGTGGGCGCGGCCGAGGTGGAGGTGGACACCGAGACCGGCGAAGTAAAGCTGCTGGAATTTGACGCCTGCGTGGACTGCGGCACCCCCATCAACCCGAACCTCACCCGGGTGCAGGCCGAGGGCGGCATTTTGCAGGGCATCGGCATGACTCTCACCGAGAACGTCACCTACGACCAGCGCGGCTGGCCCATGGAGAATTCGCTCATGCAGTATAAGATCCCCACCCGTGTGGACGTGGGCAAGGTCCGGGTCGAGTTCGAGAACAGCTATGAGCCCAACGGCCCGTTTGGTGCGAAATCCATCGGTGAAGTGGTCATCAACACGCCGCTTCCCGCCATCTCGGACGCCATCTGCAACGCCATCGGCACCCGCTTCTACGAGCTGCCCATCACGCCCGAAAAAATCGCAATGGCAGTGGCCGAAACAGAGGGTGCGGTCGGATGACCGGCCTCGAGGCTCTGCCATTCCTCGGAGAAACTGGACACGTTATTTCTCTGGTGGGCGGCGGCGGGAAGACAACATTGCTCTATGCGCTGGCCCGCCATTATTCGGCGCAGGGACAGCGGGTGCTCGTCTCCACCACGACCCACATCCGGCGTCCGGACGCAAACTACGCCCCCGATGAGGCGGCGCGGGACGCCCTCTGGCAGGCAGGCACCTACGCCGTGGCGGGGGTGCCTGCCGAAGGCGGGAAGCTGACCATGCCGCCCCATCTGGCCGACTGGATGGCCGAGGCCGACACTGTTTTGCTCGAGGCTGACGGCGCGAAGCACCACCCCTGCAAGGCCCCGGCCGCTCATGAGCCGGTGCTCCTGCGGTCAAGCGACATCGTGCTGGCGGCAGCCGGGCTGTCGGCGGTGGGAAAACCACTGCAAGACGTCTGCTTCCGCCTCGAAGCGGCCTGCACCTTGCTGGCCGTGCCGCCCGAGACGCCCCTGACGCCCGATCTGCTGGCAAAGCTGCTGGCAGACGATGCGGGCGGGAGAAAGTGCGTCGGCACGCGGAAATTTTACATCGTCCTCAATCAGACCGACGACGAGGCCCGCCGTGCAGCAGGGGAGCAGACACTTGCCATCCTGAAAGAAACTTACGATGTAACAGGATATTTGACACACTTCGAGGAAGGGGAGAGAGCCTGATGGCAAAAGAGGACAAAATCGTCTTCTGCACGGGCGGCGGCTGTACCGCCAAGCTCGGCGCGGGAGTGCTGAGCCATATTCTGGAAAAGCTGCCCCGGGGTGAGAAAGACCCCGACCTTCTCGTGGGCTACGACAGCCGGGACGATGCGGCCGTCTACCGCATCACCGACGACATCGCGCTGGTGCAGACGGTGGACTTCTTCCCGCCGATGGTGGACGACCCCTACACCTTCGGCCAGATCGCGGCGGCAAACGCCCTCAGTGACGTCTACGCCATGGGCGGCGAGGTGAAGACTGCACTGAACCTCGTCTGCTTTCCCGAGAGCATGGATCTGAACATCCTCGGTGAGATCCTGCGCGGCGGCGCCGAAAAAGTGGCCGAGGCGGGGGGCATCCTCGCGGGAGGCCACTCCATCGCCGACACCGGCGTGAAGTACGGCCTGTCCGTCACCGGTCTCGTGGACCCCCGCCGCCTCACGGCCAATGATACGGGAAAGCCCGGCGACAAGCTCATCCTCACCAAGGCGCTGGGGGTGGGCCTCATCTGCACGGCCAACCGCGTGGGCGAAGCTGCCCCCGGCGCCATGGACGCCGCCGTGGCCTCCATGACGACCCTGAACAAGTCTGCTGCCGAGATAAGTCGAAGCTATGATGTTCACGCGGCCACGGATGTGACCGGGTTCAGCTTCCTCGGCCACCTCCACGAGATGATGGGCGGGCGGCTGTCCTGCCGTATCGACGGCAGCGCTGTGCCGGTCCTGCCGGGTGCGTGGCAGGCCGCGGAGGACTGCCTTTATACCGCCGCCGGTCAGCGCAACCGCAACCACACCGGGCCTTTCGTCCGGTTTGAAAATGTGCCGTTTGCCATGCAGGAAATTTTGTTCGACCCCCAGACCTCGGGCGGACTGCTGCTTGCCGTGGCTCCGGAAGAGGCTGAAAGCCTCCGGGACGAGCTGCAAAAAGCCGGCCTCCCCGCACAAATCGTGGGAGAGATCACAGAGAAGCAGGACGCCGAAATCGTTGTGTCCTATCCTGAATAAAACATACGATAGAGAGGGAAAACTATGCGGAAAGTTGATGCCAGAGGGGACGCCTGCCCGCTGCCTGTAGTAAAGGCAAAGAAAGCGATTGCTGAACTGAATGGTGCAGGCGAAGTCGAAGTGCTCGTGGACAACGAGATCGCCGTCCAGAACCTCACCAAAATGGCCCGGCAGAAAGGCTACCGGTCTGCCGCCGAAAAGCTGGCCGAGCGGGAATACCGCGTCCTGTTCACCGTGGGTGAGCCTGCGGCAGAAGAAGAGGAAGCTCCGGCCTGCGCCCCTGACGCCCGTACCGATACGGTGGTGGTCATCGCGTCCGACAAGATGGGCGAGGGTGCTGAGGAGCTGGGCAAGACCCTGCTGAAGGCTTTCATCTTCTCGCTGACCCAGCAGGACAAGCTGCCCAAGACCATCCTCCTCTATAACGGCGGTGCGCACCTCACCTGCGAGGGTTCGCCCATGCTGGACGACCTCAAGGCGCTGGAGGCTGAGGGCGTCGAGATCCTCACCTGCGGCACCTGCCTGAACTTCTACGGCCTGACCGAGAAGCTGGCCGTGGGCGGCGTGACGAATATGTACGTCATCGCCGAGAAGATGCTGAACGCCGGGAACGTGGTCAAGCCGTGATCTACCTCGACAACGCCGCCACCACCCTGCAAAAGCCGCCCTGCGTGGGGCAAGCCATGCTGGATGCACTGGAACATGCGGGCAATCCGGGTCGCGGGGCGCATGAGCCGACCCTTCACGCGGCCCGTATCGTCTACCATGCCCGTGAGATGCTTGCAACACTTCTCCATGCGGAAAGCCCGGACTGCATTGCTTTCACGGCCAACGTGACTCAGGCGCTCAACACGGCGCTCTGCGGCCTCGTCCGCCCCGGTGACCATGTCATCACGACGGTCTGCGAGCACAACTCGGTGCTGCGGCCGCTCTATCGCCTGCGGGAGCAGGGGGCAGAAGTGAGTTTTGTGGAGGTGGACGACACCGGGCGGCTGCGGTATGAGCAGTTCGAAAAATTTCTCCGCCCCAATACCCGTCTTGTCGTGGTGACGCATGCTTCCAACGTCACAGGCGATTTTACGGACCTTGCGTTCGTCTCCGCCTTTGCAAAAAAGCACGGTCTTACGCTGGTCGTGGACGCGGCCCAGACCGCGGGCGCACGGCCCATCGACGTGCAGGCGCTGGGGGTGGATGTTCTCTGTTTCACCGGACACAAGGCGCTGCTGGGTCCGCAGGGGACCGGCGGGCTGTATGTCCGCCCCGGGCTGACCATGGCCCCCCTTGTGGTGGGCGGCAGCGGTATCCACAGCTTCGACGAAACACACCCCTCTCAGATGCCCACAGCGCTGGAGGCGGGGACGCTGAATGTTCCCGGCCTCGCGGGCCTCGGGGCAGGTGTGGAGTGGATACTTTCGCAGGGCGTCGAAGCTCTGCACGAAAAAGAAACGGCTCTGACACACCTGTTCTATGAGAAAATCGTCCATGCTCCCGGTGTGAAAATCTACGGCAGCTTCGACGAAACAGACCGTGCGCCCATCATCTCGCTGAACTTCGGGGATGAGGACGCCGCCCGTGCCGCTGACATCCTCTGGGAGGACTACGACATCTGTGTCCGGGCGGGCGCTCATTGTGCGCCCCTCATCCACAAAGCCCTCGGCACCGTGGAGCAGGGGATGGTGCGGTTCAGCTTCTCCCACCAGAACACAGAGGCCGAGGTGCTCAGAGCCGCCGAGGCGGTCTGTGAGCTGGCCGAGGAGGGCTGATATGCGCAGAAAAAGACAATACATCGTTCTTTCATTTGCTTCTACGGCCCGCGCGATGGGCTGGGAGAAAGAGTGCGCCGCCCGGGGTATCCCGGGGCGGCTCATCCCGCTGCCCAGTGAGATCACGGCAGGCTGCGGCCTCGGCTGGCGGATGCTGCCCGAGGACTGGCAGGCGTGGCAGTCTCAGCTGAACGATGCGGGCTGCGATGCTGCCACACCGGTGGAGCAATAAACCATACTGGAGAAATTCTATGTCGATTCGTGAGTTTTTGGACGCTTTGCGCAGCACACAGGGGCAGCATACGCTGGCCTCCGTACTGGAAGGGCCGGAAAGCGGAGCGCGGCTTCTTCTTTGTGAAAGCGTACCCGTCTGGCCCGCAGGACCGGAGGGTCTGCTGGCCCGGAATCTCCCGGCGCTGGCCGGGTGTGGTGCAAGCGGCATCCTGACTCTGGAAAATAAGCGGATCTTCGTGGAGAAATTCGGAGGCGCGCCCCGGCTCGTCATCTGCGGCGGAGGCCATGTGGCCGAGTCCGTCGTCCGGCTGGCCGTGATGCTGGGCCTGCCCGTCACCGGTCTCGAGGAGCGGCCGGAGTACGCTGACGCCCTTCGCCGCGCCGGGGCCGAAAAGGTCCTCTGCGGCCCTTATGCCGAAAATCTCACCCAGGTGGAGGGCAGTGCGGAGACCTACTTTGTTGTCGCCACCCGCGCCCACTCCTTCGACGTGGAATGCCTTACCGAAATATGCAAGAAACGATTTGCCTACGTTGGTATGCTGGGCAGCCGAAGCCGGTCGGCCCTTGTCTGCCGCCAGCTCATCGAGGCCGGAACTGCCTCGGAAAAGACCGAAGAACTCCACGCCCCCATTGGTCTGGCCATCAAGGCGCAGACAGCGCAGGAAATCGCACTATCCATCCTCGCGGAGATCGTTGAGGTGAAAAATGGCCGTCAGCAGACGGAAGGCTTCCCGCCCGAGCTGCTGAATGCGCTGGATGCCTGCACGGGACAGGGGAAGGCTCCTGTCCTTGTGACCATCGTTTCCCGCCACGGTTCGACCCCCCGGGAGGTGGGCGCAAAGATGCTGGTGCTGCCGGACGGCAGGTCCGTGGGCAGTGTGGGCGGCGGCATTATGGAATACCGTGTGCAGCAGCTTGCATCAAAAATGCAGGCGGGCGAGGCTGCGCCCTGTCAGCTGGCAGAGTATTCAGCCAGCGCGAAAGAGGACGATGCGGCGCTGGCTGCCTGCGGCGGCTCGATGAACGTGTTCCTGCAGCTGCTCAAGGAGGAGGAAAACAATGAAGCGTGATGACGTCATCCTGGTGCGCGGCGGCGGCGACCTCGCCACCGGCACCATCCATCGGCTGTGGTCGGCGGGATTGAAAGTGCTCGTGCTCGAGGCAGAGCATCCTGCCGCCATCCGCCGCCAGGTCTCGGTAAGTGAGGCCGTGTATGAGGGCGGGGCTGTCGTGGAGGGAATGCGCGCCGCCCTTGTAAAAACGCTGGATGAGGCCGTTGTGGTCTGGCATCGCGGCGATGTGCCGGTGATGGTGGACCCGAAAGGGGAGTTCATCCCGCAGGTGCGGCCTGCCGCGCTCGTTGATGCCATCCTTGCAAAGAAAAATCTCGGAACGACGAGGGATATGGCTCCGCTGACCATCGCGCTCGGCCCGGGCTTTACCGCCGGTGTGGATGTCGATCTCGTGGTGGAGACCAAGCGCGGCCACCGTCTGGGCCGTATCATCCGGGAGGGTGCGGCCATCCCCAACACGGGCGTCCCCGGAGTCATCGGCGGCTATGGCGCTGAGCGTGTCATCCACGCGGAAAAGGCCGGCATCTTCCGGAATGTGTGTGCCATCGGAGATCTTGTGTCGGCGGGTGAAACGATCGCGGAAATCGAAACGCCGGACGGCATCCGCACTCCGGTGACGACCCGCATCGCGGGCATCCTGCGCGGCCTGCTGCGGGATGGCTGCCCCGTCACGCCCGGCTTCAAGGTGGCTGACGTGGACCCCCGCCGGGAGGAGTTGGAAAGCTGCTTCCTCATCTCCGATAAGGCGCGCTGCATCGCGGGAAGTGTGCTGGAGCTGATCGCGGCAAATCTGTGGAAACAATAAAAAAGGGAAGGGACTGCCTTGGGCAGTCTCTTCCCCTTTTTACATCAAATATCCAAGCCGGTAATCCCCGAGACACACCCGAAGTGCGCCCCACGTCGAGGAGAACTCGATGCCGTGAGCCCGGAGCTTCCCGGTATCCATCGCGAGGTTGCGGGTGAGATCGGATTCCTCGATCTTTACATCCACCTGCAGTAAATTGGCGAAGCATCGCGCAGTCTCGACCATGTCTCCGTCGCACTCGCTGCCGAAGTTGTAGACGCCGCCGGGCAGCTCCATCGCAGGGACGAGGTTCTCGATGACCTCCCGCACATAGCCCACGCCCCGGTAGTCATTGCGCGAAAAGCGCAGCACTTCACCGGTCTTTGCCGCTCTCAGGATGTTCAGCGGCAGGTTGCCCCAGATGGGCAGATGATAGCCCGGGAGGTCGTACATCCAGGGCAGGCGGAGCGCCACAGCGCCCGGGCAGCGGGCCAGAACCCGGGCCTCGGCCTCGAGCTTGTGCTGTCCGTAGACGTTGGAAGGGGAGAGGGGCAGCGTCTCCGCCAGCGCCCCCCGCTGCGTCACGCCCGCATACACCTGGTCGGAGCTGCAGGAGAGCAGCTTTGCGCCCACCTCCTCCGCTCCCTTCGCCACCCACTCGGGCAGCAGGACGTTGGCACGGAAGGAGTCCTCCGGCTCCTGCTGGCAGTACTGGGTGTTGGAGAGGGCCGCCGTGTGGACGATGACGTCCGGGTGCTCCTTCAAAATGAAGCGCAGCACCGCTTTTTCGTCGGCAGTGCGCAGGGCGTCGGACGGGAAGGCGCAGAGCGCAAACTGCCCCCGCCACATATCGAGGATGCGCGCGCCCACAAAGCCGCCTGCGCCGGTTACAAGGACTCGTTTCATAGGGCAGTCACCTCAGTGAACAAGGAACAGTTCCAGCACGAAGACGACGGCGCAGCAGGCCACCGACACCTGGAACAGGCTGGCTCCGAACCATGCCGCTGCAATGCCTACCACCAGCGCCACCGCACCAGCTGCCGGACTCTGGGTGGCGTTGACGATGGCCGGGAAGGTCATGACCGCCAGAGTGACGTAAGGGACATAGTACAAGAACGACTGGATGAACCGGTTTTTGATGGGCTTCCGGATGAGGGTCAGCGGCAGGACGCGGATGGTGTAGGATACTGCGAACATCACTGCGATGTAAAGCCAGTTGCTGCGGATCATTGTTCAGCCTCCTCACTCTGGGTCTTGACGGGAAATAACAGCGCACCTGCGCAGGAAATGGCCACTGTCAGGATGATGGTGCGGGTGCCGTCCGACAGGGCGGAGATGCCCGGCAGATAGGCGCAGGCAAAGCTCAGCGCAAAGCTGATGGCCACCAGCGCGGCCACGATCTTATCCTTCCGGGCCGGAGGAATGATGATGGCGAGGAACATACCGTAGAGCGCCACGCTCAGTGCGCTGACGGCCCGCAAGGGCAGCAGGTTGCCCGCGATGATGCCCAGCGCCGTACCCGAAGCCCACGCCGGCGCGGCCAGCGCGATGGCACCGTAGGTGTAGAAGGGGTTCAGGTAGCCCGGCCGGGCGATGGTGATGCCGAACAGCTCGTCCGTGACGTCATAGCCGATGATAAGCCGGTGAAAAAACGGTGTACCGGGGGCGAACCGCTGGGCCAGCGCACAGCTCATCAGTAGATAGCGGGCGTTGGCGATGAGGGTGATGATGGCTACCTCGAGATAGGTCGCGCCGCTGGCAATGAGGGCAAAGGCGGCGTACTCGCCCGCCGAAGCATTGTTGAGCAGGCTGGCCACGAAGCCCTGCAAAGGTGTAAAGCCTGCCGTCCGGGCCGCGATGCCCAGCGAGAACGACACCGCAAAATACCCCAGCGCGATCGGCACACCGTCCCGCATCCCCTCGCAGAACACCTTGCGGCTGAAAGCGTAGGGCTTGGCGGGCTGTGCGGAGCAGAGAGTCTGGTTCGACGACTCATGCGTAGTTTCCATGAGAAAAGCTCCTTTCCAATTTCAAACACAAACCCTATTATAGCATAGTTCGAGAGAAAATGACATCGGTCAGAAACGAAAAAACCACAGCTTTCACCCCTGAAAGCTGTGGCATTTTCAAGATGGACTGCTTACTTGAACAGCTTGCGGCCAGCCCAGATGCAGACACAGGCGCCGATGACCGAGACGATGATCTCACCCACGAGGCCGGTAGCGGACAGGCCCACGAGGCCGAAGAGGATGCCGCCCACAAAGCTGCCCAGGATGCCCAGCACGATGTTGCGCAGGGCGCTGGTCTCACTGCCCATGATGCGGCCTGCGATGGAACCGGCCAGCGCACCGATGAGAAGGCTGAAGATAAAACTGAACATAAGAAAAACCTCCTGAAATATGTAAAATCAGACGTTGGACGCTTCCTCCCGCGCGCAGCGGCAGATGTCCGAAAGACAGCATTTTTCGCACTCCGGCTTCCGGGCATTGCAGACGGCCCGGCCATGCATCACGAAACGATGGCACAGATCACTGCCCTCTTCGGGCGGGACGATCTTCCAGAGCGCCATCTCCACCTTCTGCGGTTCCTTGATGCCGTCCACAAGGCCGATCTTATTGCACAGGCGGATGCAGTGGGTGTCGGTGACGATGGCGGGCTTGCCGAACACGTCGCCCATGATGAGGTTCGCGCTCTTGCGGCCCACGCCGGGCAGTGCCAGCAGTTCCTCAAAGGTGGTCGGTACCTTGCAGTCATACTTGTCCCGCAGCATCCGCATACAGGCCGAGATGTCCCGGGCCTTGCTGCGGCCCAGCCCGCAGGGTTTGACGATGGCTTCGATGTCCTCGGGCTCTGCCTCGGCCAGCGCGGCCACCGACGGATATTTTGCAAACAGGTCCTGCACCACGATATTCACCCGGGCGTCGGTACACTGGGCCGCCAGCCGGACGCTCACCAGCAGCTGCCAGGCGTGGTCGTAGTCCAGCGTGCAGCCTGCGTCGGGATACTCCGCCTTGAGCCGCCGGATGACCTCCAGAGCCAGCTCTTTTTTGGCCGTCAGGTCTTCGGCGGAGATGTTTTTTCCGCGCATACATTTCCCCTCGTTTCTTGATTGGAATGGCACAAGCATATCATGTTTTGCGGAATTTGTAAATGCTTTGCCGTTTATCTGAGAATCATTTTCATTATTTCTCTTGCCGCGGCGTGCAAAATGCGCTATACTATCAAAGAGAAGGATTCTCATGATCATTTTTGGAGGGAAGACCTATGAACGAACCGCTGGCGCAGCGTCTGCGCCCCAAAACGCTGGCCGATGTCTGCGGCCAGCAGCATCTTCTGGCCGAGGGACAGGTGTTCCGCCGCACCATCGAGAGTGGTCGTATCCCCAATATGATCTTCTACGGCCCCTCCGGCACGGGCAAGACCACCGTTGCCCGCATCATCGCCGAGAACAGCGGCATGACCCTCCATAAGCTCAACGGCACTTCCTGCGGCACCGGCGACATCAAGGCAGTGCTGAAGGACATCGGCACGCTGGCCGGGGCAGGGGGCATCCTGCTCTACCTCGACGAGATACAGTACCTCAACAAAAAGCAGCAGCAGAGCCTTCTGGAGTGCATCGAGGACGGTTCTGTCACCCTCATTGCCTCCACCACCGAGAACCCTTACTTTTACATCTATAATGCACTGCTGTCCCGCTGTACGGTATTTGAGTTCAAGTCCCTCTCCGCCGCCGATGTGGAACGGGGCGTCCGCAACGCCCTGAAAAAGCTCTCGGAGTCGGAATCACAGCCTGTCGTGATGGACGAGGACGCCTGCGCCTACCTCGCCGAGAGTGCGGGCGGCGACCTGCGCAAGGCGCTGGGCTGTCTCGATTTCGTGGTGACGGCGGCCCCCGTGGACGAAACCGGAAAGCACATCACCCTCGAGATGATACAGCAGGTCACCCGCCGCACGGCCATGCGGTACGACCGGGACGGCGACGACCACTACGACATCGTGTCGGCCTACCAGAAGTCCATGCGCGGCTCCGACCCCAACGCCGCCCTCCACTATCTGGCCCGTCTGCTGGAAGCGGGCGACCTGCCCTCGGCCTGCCGCCGGTTGATGGTCTGCGCCTGTGAGGACGTGGGCCTTGCATACCCGCAGATCATCCCCATCGTCAAGGCGGCAGTGGACGCAGCCAACATGGTGGGTCTGCCGGAAGCCCGGCTCCCGCTGGCCGATGCCGTCATTCTCGTGGCAACCAGCCCGAAATCCAACAGCGCCCACGACGCCATCAATGCGGCCATCGCCGATGTGCAGGCGGGGCGCACCGGCCCCATCCCGCGCCAGCTGCAGAACAAGCACTTTGACGGCGAGGATGCTGCCGTCAAGGGCCAGAACTACAAGTACGCCCACGACTATGAGAATCACTGGGTGGACCAGCAATATCTGCCCGACCTGCTCAAGGACGTGAAATACTATACGTTCGGCGACAACCGCGCCGAACAGGCCGCCCGGGCCTACTGGGCGAAGATCAAGGGGGAAGACAAGCTCTGAACCCGGCCTTTATCCCGATACACACCCCATCAGAAAAAGGAGAAAGACCATGCGTTATTCCAAACAGCGCGAGCTGGTACTGCAGAAAGTGGAGCAGCTCTGCGACCACCCTACTGCCGAGGAGATTTTCGGCCTCGCAGTCAGGGAATGTCCCGGCCTGAGCCTTGGTACCGTCTACCGCAACCTCAACAGCCTCGTAGATGCAGGCCGCGTCCGCCGCGTCTCCATCCCGGGCAAGGCTGACCGCTTCGACCACACGCTGGGCTGGCACAGCCACCTCTACTGCAACTGCTGCGGCAGAGTCGTGGACGCCGACGTGGACGAAAAGCAGGTGATGAAGCTGGTGCGCAACCAGAAGGGCGTCGTGCAGGACTGCGCCGTGGTGCTGTTCGGCCTGTGCGAGGCGTGCGCCGCCAAGCAGGCTCAGTAAAAATAAGCTCTTGCTCTCCAAGGCCAAAAAGGGTATACTATAAAGAGCTTTCTTTATAGTATCAGTATGTCTGCTGCCGGAGGTGTGACCCCGGAGGCAGAGAAGGATGGTTTCATTGGAGTACATAGCATTTGAACATAACAACGCGGCGGCAGAGCTGGTCAAGCTGGCCTATGACACCCCGCCGCTGGCCTTCGTCCACAGCTACGGCTGCCAGCAGAATGTCAACGACGGCGAGCGCATCAAGGGCGTGCTGATGGACATCGGCTACGGCCTGTGTGACAAGCCCGAGGACGCCGACCTCATCCTTTTCAACACCTGCGCCGTCCGTGAGCACGCCGAGCAGCGTGTCTTCGGCAATGTGGGCGCTCTCAAGGGCCTGAAGGAGAAGAAGCACGGCCTCATCATCGGCCTCTGCGGCTGCATGGCCAACCAGAAGCACGTCGTGGAAAAGCTGCGCCAGAGCTACCCCTACGTAGACCTCGTGTTCGGCGTGGACGGCATCGACACGCTGCCCCAGCTCATCGCCCAGAAATTGCACAAGCACAAGCGGGTGCTCATGGAGCCGGCTCAGCGCCCCGTCATCGTGGAGAATATCCCCATCCGCCGCGAGAGCGAGTTCCGTGCCTGGCTGCCCATCATGTATGGCTGTGACAACTTCTGCACCTACTGCATCGTGCCTTACGTCCGCGGCCGCGAAAAGAGCCGCAAGCCCGGCGACATCCTCGCCGAGTTCAAGAGCCTCGTGGAGGCAGGGTACAAGGAGATCACCCTTCTGGGCCAGAATGTCAACAGCTACGGCAAGGGTCTCGAGGAACAGGTGGATTTCTCCGACCTGCTCAACCTGCTCTGCACCGTCCCGGGCGACTACCACATCCGCTTCATGACCAGCCACCCGAAGGACGCCAGCTTCAAGCTCATCGACACCATCGCGGCCCAGCCGAAGATCTGCAAGCATCTGCATCTGCCGGTGCAGTGCGGCTCGGACCGTCTGCTTGTCCAGATGAACCGTCACTATACCGTGGAGCATTACCTCGAACTCATCGAGTATGCCCGGAAGAAGGTCCCCGGCATTACCTTCTCCAGCGACATCATCGTGGGCTTCCCCGGCGAGACCGAAGAGGACTTCCAGAAGACCCTCGAGCTGGTGCAGAAGGTGGGCTATATGCAGCTGTTCACCTTCATCTACTCCAAGCGCACCGGCACCAAGGCGGCAGATATGCCCGACCCCACCCCTCGCAAGGAGAAGACCGACCGCATGACCCGCCTGCTCAAGGTTCAGGACGACATCGCAATGGCCCTCGTGAAGGCTCAGGTGGGCCAGACCGTCCGCGTCCTCGTGGAGGGCTATGGCCGCAATGAAGGCACCCTCTCGGGCCGTCTGGACAACAACCTTACCGTCGAGTTCAAGGCTGACTCCGCCCTCATGGGCAGCTATGCGATGGTACGCCTCACAGGCGCCCGTGCCACCGTCCTGCTGGGCGAACTTTCGGAATAATATTGATATTCTGGATACACTATCCTAAGGTGTAGCTGAAAACAAAGAAAATGACGAATATTTCGCAAGCACAAGCGGGATTTAAGGCAAATAGCCGCAGGAATCCTTTGTGGATTTCAAGGCTGTTTAACGCAAAATCCAGCGGTGCTTGTAGAAATAGACTAAATTTTCGACTTTTCAGGTACACCCCAATAGAATATATAAGATCGGAAGAGCACACGTCTGAACT
>ERZ506491.154-NODE-154-length-20700-cov-8.1704_pt1 | contig 20700 bp, 18 predicted proteins | sample MGYA00512782_ERZ506491 | MGnify/ENA metagenome assembly ERZ506491 | reverse complement strand
GGAAACGACTGTAACAAGCTTAGCAAGTTAACAATTACATAAAAAGAGAAAATTGGTTGTATTTAATTTGTACTTTTTCTTGACATAAGACCACGCTGTAAATTCAGATAGTCCACCAGTTGTTTGATTTTTTCCACGTTTGATAATTCATTAGAGTGGTTCATTTTATTCTTGTCTCCTTTTCTATGGTATAGTTGTAATTCTTATTTGTTCCGGCTTTCATTCCTCCTTTCTTTGCGTTCAGGCATAAAAAAAGAGAATGACATGGATGTTCATTCTTTAATGCGTGCAGTTTCCTGCAAAATAAAAAAAGCCAGAAGTCCCTGCTGGTAGCGTGGTATACTTCTGACACTTTTACAAACCTAAACTGCGTGCGTATATCCTTTCCGGATGACACAAATAATAATTACATAGTAAGTGTAACACTGTATATAGTATGTGTCAATATAAAAGCACTATATATTGTTTAATCTGAGAAGAAAATTACTATATATAGAGAAAGCATGGATATGGAAAATATTATCTCTTGATTTCAGAACATATGTTTTATATAATGGGATATAAAGGAGGGGAACGTGAGTTTGGAAAAAGTGATTTTTCATATAGATGTAAATTCTGCCTTCTTGTCCTGGGAAGCGGTATATCGGCTGCATCATAGAGCATGGGCAGGACATCCATCCGTCTGAATCTGCAATTGTACTTACAAAGGAGTGTAGGGAAGTGGCTGCAAGGCAGATGCAGTGGGGATTTCCGAGGTTCCAGGGAAAGGGATTGCTTATCAATGCAAGGGTAGAGGCTATACTGGACAAGAAGACCTTTCGGGACAGTGTGCTGCATCGAAGATGTGTGATTCCTGCCCATCACTTTTACGAATGGTGTAAAAACAAAGAAAAATATACTTTTCAAAGTCCAAAGCAGGATGCCACATTATTTATGGCAGGGTGTTATCAAATCTATAATGGTCAAAATCGTTTTGTAATTCTGACTACGCAGGCAAATGCTTCTGTAGCACCGGTGCATGAACGGATGCCATTGCTTTTGGAACGACAAGAACTGGAAGATTGGATTATGGAGGATGCAGCGGTAGAATTTATTCTTGCTAAGAAGCCCATACTGTTGAATCGGACAGCAGAATATGAACAACTGAAATTATTTTCATAAGAAGGGAAACCCATAAAAGTTTCCCTTCTTGACATAAAAAATTCTTGAATTTAGAATCCATTGTTTATTTGTTCTGTTGCTGCAGGCATAGGAGGACTGGATTTTACATAGATTAATAGTTTCCCATGCAGATCCAAATCCTGTTTACTCCATTGCCCATTCTCATAAACCTTTTGGGTAATTGTATTGTAGATAATTGGCGTATCCTCTATACGTTCCATATCAACTACAAGGCAATCCTGAAGGGCAATATATGGATATAGAGCATCCTCAATATATGTCCTTAATTTTAATGCCTGCCTGTGCAGTAGTTCCACATCATACAGTTTTGATAAGGTATAGCCCATTTCTTTGAGTATCCCGGATGTTGTAATGGTTTGTTGGATAACAGAAATCTGCTCTTCCAGAGACACATCTGGATTTATCATAAGCTTTGATAATGTAATTTCTTTTACAAAAGCTGTCGCTGTATCACCAATTTGCTTTTTTAGGGTTTCATAAGGAACCCGATACTGTGTCTGTAAAATTTCAAGTGGAACGTATTCCCGGTTTTTCTTTAAAGTTGAAAGTAATTCACAAAGCTTGCTTCCCAATTCATATATGTTATTCAAGCACACATCACTTCCGATACGGTCTCTGGTGTATGAACCAAATGGTAAATGGTATTTTCTGTTTCGAAAACGATACTGTCATTTGATACTTCCAAAATCGTTAGGATAGGAGATGTCAGAATAGAGAAACCATTGACCCCAGAAATAATAGCACGTTCCCCAACCCGTAGCGGAGAATGAAACCATCCTGAGAGTGTCGTTATTTGTTTATCTTTCACATGGTGCTTTCGATTTGTCATAGTGTTCACACTCCTTTTGTAGCGTCATAGAAAATCTGTTTTTCATGGCTCGTTTTTATGTAACCGAGTAACTCAAACGAAAATATCCTTTCGATACAGGTATATATTCGTCTGGGTGTTCATATAAGGTGGCACGGATACGTTCCTGATAATGCGGATTCTTTTTCGCTTTTGGGTGTTCTTTTAATAAAGCGTACAGGTCTTTTAAAGCCCCTCTTCCTCCAATACTCTCCATTGTCATCCGGATTAGATGATGCCAAGTCAGTGCAAGAATATCTGTATTTTGTACAGAAAACACACCTTCTTGCCGGATGCTGAAGGGGATAATGAAAGAATCCGTTTTTTTCAGCAACAGAGCATATTCTGTCACAATGGGAATGAAAGGCTTTTTGTACGTCCGATTGTCGGAAACACAATTAAACTGGCCCTTTACCAGAAAAGATTCAAAATCACCCATCCGCATTAAATCATGCTGCATACTATAGAACTTACCATGGAGCCGCATATCGCCTACCAGTATGGCAAGCCTGCCACCTTTCCGAAGTGCCAGGAAAAATTTCCGGATACAGTGATTTAGTTTTTCTAAAAAATCCGAATAGTTTTCACAGCGGGATAGGTCGTCCGGGTGAGGGTTTCCCCAGATATTTCCGGAATACTGGATCATATTATGGTAAGGTGGATGGAAAAAGATGAGATCAGCGGAATCCTCCACTTCATCTTTTAGGGCATTCCAGTTACCTTTTCCATAAGCAGGTGCCGGATTTAGATCATAGAGCAGGGAACGTACCTGATAACGGTCAGCCGCCGCCTTTGAAGTCCCAGAGCCACTCATAGGATCTAAGAGGGTAAAGGTGCTGGTATCTTTTCCGTAATATCGCTTATCGTCCAGGCAATAGCGTAGAAGTGCTGCAATCACTTCGGGAGAGCAGTTACCACGCCACTGGCTGTTACCGCCTTCGCCCCGTTCTGGGTATGCCATGAAAGAAGTCAGTTCCTTTCCCACACGTTTTCGCAATCCTTCCGTTCCAAGCATGTCAGCGACAGTACGCCATTGGGGACCAAATTCAGCTTCTAATAATTGTGCTGCCCGATGCAGCATTAAGTCATTCATTTTATATCACCGTCCTTTCATAATTTTGTTGAATGTAGCGGGAAATCGCCGCCGCAGTCATTTTGGCACAGCCTAAATCCATTTCGCTGAAAGGCTGTTGATTTTTTGTACACAGTAAAAGTCCCAACGTTTCACCCAATTCGTTTTTTTTAGAAATAGGGAAAAAGGCTGATATGGGATATTTTCCTGTCATAGTAGGGTATATGCGTTCCTTTTCAGAGAATAATTTCATCTTTCCCTGTTGCAGAAGCCTTTGAATACTTTCTGTTACAGGCATATTAAGTGCTGTATGATAATTCTTGGAAGCAATGATTTTGGAATGATTACATAACAGGATCCGGCAAGGGACATTACTATGTAAAATATCCAGAAAACTGTCTAACCGGATATCCATAGGGATATGGGAGTCGCATTTACGAAGACAGATGTTGCGTGTGTCAGCTTCCAGCATCAATACATCGCCTGTATGAAGTTGTAGGGCTTTTCTTACTTTGGCAGGAATAATGATCCGCCCTTGTTGGTCAATATTTAGTGTTGTGGCATAATCCATAGAAATCTCCTTTCCTTTATAAAAAGAAGCAGTCTTTTCGGCTGCTTCTTTGTTGAAATTCTTTAAGCGACATACATACCATTCAGATATTGCTCTTGTGGTTGTTCCTGCATATAGGAAGACATTTCATGTGGCTGTATGTTTTGTGCCATTCGTGCTTCCTGTTGCTTTTTAAATTGTTGTTTGCCGTTTTGAATCAGGAAGGATGCAACGTAGTTTTCCCAATTTACGATATAAGAATCAGCACGTTTTAACAGCATATAAAAATCCATATCTGTCAATTGGATAAAAGCACTTTTTTCAGAGATAAAACTTTGAGCCTGCATATAAGTGCCGCCGTTATGATTCTTTTTCTTGATACCTTTTCCGTTATTAATTTGAATTCTCCACGGGCTGGTCAGTATTTCCTGCTGGTTGTTATATACGTGGCGGGAAATAAAAAACTGTTGTGCAGTAGAATAGCCATTGCCATCCGGCACACCAAATATTTTACTTTGTGACCATTCAAATTCAGGAAAGCCAGCGGTAACTCTGGACAGCAGAAATTGAATTTGTTCGGGTGCCAGATGAAAACGGGTGATAATATTTTTATCACCGGTACCACTAGAGTAATCCTGTATGGAGATTCCAATAAGGGAGTGAACTTTATGACCATTTTCTTCAAATTCTCCTTTTGCATGAAGCTGTGCATAGCTGTTATAACTTGTGTAGCGGAGACGGTCATACAGTGCAATTAATTTTTTACTGGTCTGTACTTTGCATATCTGATCTGTAATTGAGTTTTGATAATTTTCACTCATGTATGTTTTCCTTCTTTCTATTTCAAATATTGTTTTACAAGCTGTGTCATATTTTTGGGCAAATCTTCTAATTTGGTAATATCTAAAAAACCATCCTGATAGATCCTGCGGATGTTTTCTTTGTCATCACCAATTGCTGCAGCAAAGATCACAATGCCACGTTTACGATATTCATTCTTGATACCACGAAGATCTGCTTCTGCTTCCGTACCACTGTACCCACAATCTGCGGGCTGTCCGTCAGAGATTATGATGAGGAGTTTTTGTGATTCCGGACGCTTTGCCAGGTGTTCCGCAACATAACGAAGTGCAGCTCCATCCCGGTTGCCATTACGGGCAGACATATCCATCAGCCGGTAACGGTCAGAGGCATCCAGAGAATCAAATTCAGCATAGGAATACAAAGCAACACCCTTAGAATCTGTAGAATGCCCATAAATGGTAATAGGAATTCCCAGGCTCATACAGAAATCATACAGCACGATTGCAGTTTTCCGGGCATGGGTAATACGATCTCCCCAGCCCATAGAACCACTTTCATCAACCAAAAGTCCCACGGAAAGTTTTTGTTCTTCATCCGGAAGCCTGGTTCTGGTAAAGATACCGCCGTCCTTTCGGTGTAAAGCCCGCATATCCAGCCTTTTACCAAATAACAGGTTTTTTTGTTTCCCGCCTTCTGCCTCTTCTTTTAATAAAGGAAGAATGGAACTTTGCAGCCTTTTGGAGGTCCGCAAAAGAGGGGAAGCAACTGTTTGATAAGATTTGATAAAAAAGTCGGAAACTGGATTGATGCGGTGGATTGTTACATGGATGCCTGCATGGGCATTTCCGTAATGTATTTCATCCGCCGATTTTTGCAAGTCTTCTGTTAATTCCTGTTCATAATCATTTTGGGCTTTTTCCGTAGCAACATCATTTAGGATGCGTGCAAGATCATTCGCTGCATTTTCATAACCGGAACCGGCATACTGTGATGCGTATGTGATTCCTGGATTATTTCCATCTAATACTGCTGTAGTTTTAGCAAGTTCAATTCTTCCTCCTTCTTCCTGCAGTACCTTTTCTGCCTGGTTGATTGCATCTTGCCTGTAATTTGGATCAAGACCAGATAAGTCACAGGTTATAGGAGTTTTTGATTTTACTGTAGGACCTGGAATGTTTTTAGGGATTCCTCCGTTTTTACCAGTTGGAAGAGGAGATCCGCTACCTGATTCTTTCCGCAGCAGATCCTCCAGAGCATCGCCAACTTGGGTACTATCCTGCTTTTTTAAAGACTCTCTGGTTAACTCTACCATAGGCTGAATATAGTTCCAGCAAAGTACTAAAAGATAGTTGGAAGCACGTAAGCGTTCTTTCCCCTGTGTGGCAATTAAAGCATCGTCAATATAATCCATGCAGTCTGAAAGGGTGTCTGTGTATTCTCCAGAATAATTCGTGCGGTTATTTATATTACCAGTCCGGCAATAAGACAAAATTAAATTGCTCATAATGGAAAACGGCTGATAGCCACAGTCAATTTGTTCCTGTATAGAAGGAATCAATTCAGACATCCGCAGATTATTGATCTGTATTCCCTGCTTAAAAGTTCCGGGATATTCTTCACACATCCGGGCTTCAATGTAGATGTCCTCCAGTATATTATTATACTGTGCAGCACAGCGGGATAGCGTCAGACACGTTGCGTTATCTTTTTCTTCCATGGCATCTAAGATGTCCTGCAGATTTGCCTTGTATCCAGAAGGCAGATTGTCTGGTGCTTCTGGATAGAAGGAACCATTTTCCATATTGGTCAGATAAAGCTGTAGTGATGCAAAATCAGAGTAACGCAGATGTCCGATTTCATGTCCAGTTAGACCAGTCAGGCTTTGTGACCGCAGAAATCGGGAAGGAAAGCTTTGGGTTATCGAGTTTGCGGCGTTACAGTGAATTCTATAATTATCTGTATAAGCGATGTCTGCATTTTCAGAACTGTCCCATTCCATAAGCACCTGAAGTCCATAGCGAGAACGGCCAGTAGCCGCTTTCGCCAGAGATGTTTGGTATTTTTGGAAAGCCGATGAAAGAAAGAGTTCTTCATCAGTGATTTTTGACTCCGTATCCCGGATCATTCTTTTTAAAGCTTTTTGAGTGTTATTCAATTTTTTCACCTTTCTTTCTTTTTCATATTTTGGGTTAGGAGATCTTCCATTGTACAGCCGTAATACTGGGCTAACCGAAAGACGGCGTAAGCAGATGGAAGCGTATGCCCATTTTCATAGTTCATAATTGTTTTTTCCGGTAGATGCAGAAGTCTTGCTACGGCTTTCTGAGAGAGTTTCGTCTGCTTGGATTTTCTTAAATAAACGAGATTTTCTGCCAGAGTTTTGCGTAGTTCGGCTTCGGTATAAAAGGTGTTCCTCAATAGTGTGTTATGATGCAAGAACTGTATCCAAGCAAGAACCTTCAATTTCGATACGGCTTTCAGAATCGGCAGTGACGGAAGATAAAATGGTATAATGAGCAGCTTCCTGTATATCGCCACATACCATAAAAGACTGAACCCAGGCAATTAATTCCCGGACTCCACAGCAGCCATCTGTTATCAGGTTATCCTGACAATACTGTGCGATGGAACGTACAATCTGTGTCATGGTACGTACTGATTTTTTATCGGAACATCCGGTAATAGCAAGAACACGCTCTACCATGGTCTCTTCATCCGGTTCATCCATATCTATGACCATATTCATCCTTGAAATGACAGACTGGTTCATGGGACGACAGCCGGCATAGTCATGATTAGTTGTGACTATAATGGTAGTATCCGGATGCCGATGGATGACTTCCCCGTTTGGCAGAAATACGCTGTTACAACGGTCCAATAGGGAATTAAGTCCTACCAGTACACCAGGATTGGCAATCACCGTAGGCTCCTGTATTTCTACCAGATAGCCGTTTCGGATGGCTTCAACCAGTGGTGTATCCACATAGCGGAACTGTTGGCTGCTGGAGGTAGCAGCTTGTTTCTGCTTCATTTCCTCAGATATATGATGGATCAATTCTTCATAAACTGTATTTTCTGATACCTTTTCATCATAAGTACCCGTTAATTTTTCATAGGCAGTAGCCGGATCGAGGGTAATGTCTTGAAAAGAGGGCAGTTCCCCTACCAAAGAAAGCTGTTTTTCATCTACATCAGGTAAAATCTGTCCAAGAAGGTCAAAAATTTCTGTATTTGCCGAGCAGGTGATGCATCGGTAAGGAAGGTGAAGTCCTGCAGCAATGGCTTTGGCACCTTCGGTCTTTCCCGTTCCAGCAGGCCCACGGAGCATAAAATTCCTCATAGGCTGCTTGCTGTCAGTTGTTAATTTGGCATGTTCGCATATTCTTTGGATTTCTTTTGGGATTACATACCAATCTTCGAGAATAGGAACGGTTGATTCTTCTTGGGGAGTTAATGTCCGAGAATTGGACAGGATGTATTTATCGACAAAATCTTCTTTGGGAATTGAAACGGCGGAAGCAGTATAGTGATGTCCACCTTTTAATACCTGAAAGGTACCCTGGATAATTTCCGTTGGTGCATAAACACCTTTTTGGATATTCAGTGGTGTAAGTCTTTGGAGCACGCCATTTGCAGGAGTGTCAACTTTGATGTTCCCGATAGGAAGGGAATCACCATAACGGATCCTGCGGTACACGTTATCACAAAGAACCGCAGCCGTTTCTGCAGCTTTGGGCAGGTCAGGAAAACCGTCATCACGGTGTTGCTTTAATTCCTGATATTTTTCATTGAATTCGTCATCTGAAAGGAAAGTAGGCATTAAAGCAAAATAAAGAGCACTTCCGGAATCTTCATCTTTTTTAAACTGATATGGCTCTGGTTTACTGTCCAGATCCAAAGGTTTTTCATACTTTCCGGCTATAAATTTCCCAGTCATACGGTTGTAGACCACTACATGCAGCAACCCGGTACGGCTTGGATATTCTGCGATTGTAAAATTGTTTGCCTGGCTTCCAATGGCTCCGAGTTCTTCCTCTGCTTTTCCAGCAGGTGGATTTTCCAAATTCATATAAGAAAAAACTGCCTGCAAAGTAGCAGAATGGAGAGTAGCCCGTTTTTTAGGCTGATTACAGTATTTGGAAGCGATGTCTTTCATCACTGCACTTTTCCCGGAATAGCTGTCAAATGGAGATGGTAGCGTTCTTTCAAAAGTCCAGTTAGGGACAAAGTTTGTATTTGGCATAGTATTTCCTCCTTTATTCTTTTATCCAGGATAATTCTAGTGCCTGGTCCTTTTCTTTTGCGGTCAATTCATCTTTTTGGAAGATGGAAATGAGAATATCCCAATAGTTTCGTGGCGGGAAATAATCAAAACAATCCTTGATTTCCGCTGTATCACCATTTTGGATGTAAATTTGCCCGTTTTCATTAATATAGAGTTTATGGTGTCCTTTCGCATGGAGCTGTCCGATAAGGTTCTCCAGTTTTTTCTTGCCAATTAAGGAATACCAGGATTCCGGATCAGCAAAAGGAACATCGTCCTCATCGGTAACTGTGACAGTCTTTTTGAGGCTGGCAATGGTCAGCATTTGAAGTTCCAGATATCCGTATTGGTTCATACGTGCTTCCGCAAAGTTGTAGTCCTCCGTATGAAAGGTTCTCAGACGTATGGGATTTCCGCAAAGAAGCTGCTTCATGGATGGCGGCTTCTGGAATTCCCATGTTGCATTTGGAAATGCAGCCTGTAGTTTGTCGGTAATCTGATAGCTGATTTGTCTCCAAAGCAATTCTTCTGTTTCGGAAACTGGCTCAGATGATTTCAAAGAAGACCAAGGGCTTGTTTTGCCCTGGTTCTTGAGTAGGTTTAGAGTCAGTTTATAGATTTTAGGAAGAAGTGTGGAAAGAAATAGCAGCAGGATGCCAAGGATTCCGATACTTGCGACTGCATTACGATTTCCATTTCCTGGTATGAATATAGTTGCAATTAACAAAATTATTGTGAGCATACTTAGAACTTTAAGAAATTTCTTTTGTGTATTCACTTCATTTCCTCCATGTTTGTTTTAATAGAAAAAGGAATTGCAGCAGACCAGTAGATACTGGAAAGTCGCAATTCCTTCATTTTAGGGATCTTTGATAATTTACGGGAATGGAAGCTGCTGTGGTGGTGTATTTTCTGGAATATTGGTAAATCCATCACTTGACACATTGCCAGCCGTAAATCCCTGTGGTGCATAAGCCGATCCCCCTGCAGGAGCATAAGACATCTGTTGTGCGGCCTGTGGCATCATATTGTTATTGACTGGCATTGCGCCAGTAGGCACGGTACCGGAAGGATTCATTCCCATTGCCGGGTTTCCATTATAAGTAGCACCGTTTGCTGGTACTGGTGGAACATTCGGATTTCCGACCATTGGATTCCCCGGTACAGGTGTTGCTGCATTGGTATCATTACGATTCGCAGGTAAGAACTGCCAGTCCTTTACCATAATTTGCGGCGTGATAGCTGCTTGACCTGCATTATTGCCTTTCTGGTGAATATACGGATGGAGTTCTAAATCTCCGTAGACCATGAGACACGTTGATTTTTTGACACCGGCTTTTATCAGTCGATCTGCAAGAAACTTGTTGCAGTAACACTGATAGAAGATGGGTTCTTCCTTTCCGCTTTGACCTCTCTGGTTGGTAGCAAGCCCCAGACTGATGTATTCAGTTCCGGAGTTCTTTGCTTGTTGCATAACCGGATCGGCAGTTACCCTTCCTGTTACAATGATAATAGATGACATAAAAATTCTCCTTTCTGCCCTTTGGGCGATAAAATAGTGATAAATAAAAAAAGTGCCATTATAGCACCGTATAAAACGGCATTATAATGACACGATTTTCCAACTTAAACTGCATGTGTACTGGAGACAGTATCCAGACACCCTATAAAGGGATAACACAAAACTTAAATACAATATCATAGTAACACAAGATATAGCGAAGGTCAATAATAAAAATACAGTATGTTGTGTTACGCTGAAAGAAAATACATGAGGGGAGACTCCACGAAAATTTGTGTATCTCCCCTGCTTTTTTTATGCCTCTTTTTTATTAGGACAGTTTTTGGTGTCTGTTTTTGCAAATGAATCGGTGGCTTCTGTCGCCCTAGCAAGTTCCGCATCATTCATATGTTCCAGATCAGAACCCAGGAGCATATTGCGGACTTCAGTCCGACCTGTTTACAGATGGTTCGGGTTACTTTTTCATTATCGCCTGTGAGGATTTTGGTAAGGACCCCATGGTTTTTCAATGCCTGGATAGCATCGGCAGTAGATTCTTTCGGTGGATCTAAAAATGCCAGATAACCAATCAGCACCATATCGCATTCATCTTTGACACCAAAAGCTCCCACTGGAGATGGGTTGCTCTTTTGGGCGATAGCCAAAACACGAAAACCTTTTTCATTTAATCCATCTACAGTTTTCAAAATCCGGCTCCGCACTTCATCACGCAGAGGTTGTACATGCCCGTCACATTCTGCAAAGCTACAGATTGAAAGCATCTCTTCCACAGCACCTTTTGTTACCATCTGTGTCTTTCCGTTTTTATCCTGTACCACAGTGGATAAACGGCGGCGTTTAAAGTCAAAGGGAATCTCATCCACCTTGACGTAGGTTTCTGACAGGTCAATCAGACGCTTATCTGCCGCTTCCATCTCCTCTGTTTTATGGATAATAGCCAGATCCATGAGATTTTTATATCCTGTCTGAAAGTAACTGTTCAGATAGGCATGGCGAAGGACTCTGGTATCATCTTCTCCATTTACATTGAGATGATATTCCAATACCACCTTATCCTGTGTCAGTGTCCCCGTCTTGTCTGTACAGAGGATATCCATAGCACCAAAATTCTGAATGGAATTGAGGTTTTTTACAATCGTTTGCTTTTTACTCATGGAAACAGCGCCTTTTGCAAGGCAGGTGGTTACAATCATCGGAAGCATTTCCGGTGTGAGTCCTACTGCAATGGAAATCCCAAATAGGAAAGCCTCCAGCCAATCCCCCTTTGTAATGCCATTCACAAAGAATACCAGCGGAACCATCACCAGCATAAAACGGATCAGTACCCATGACACAGCATTGACACCTTTTGTAAAACTGGTTTCCACGGCTTCTCCGGCAACAGCAGCGGCCATAGAGCCAAACAGCGTATGATCGCCAACACAGATAACAACAGCCGTTGCACTTCCGGAGATTACATTACTGCCCATAAATGCAATATTGGTATAATCCGTCACACTGTCCTTATGTGGGCTTACATGAGGGAGCTTTTCAATCGGTTCACTTTCTCCGGTAAGGCTTGCCTGGCTGACAAATAGATCTTTTGCATCCAGGATACGGACATCTGCCGGAATCATGTCCCCAGCAGATAAATGGACAATATCACCAACCACCAAGTCATCCATAGGTATCTCTGTTTTTTCCTGTCCTATGCGGGTGACAGTACAGGTGGTTGTGATCATTGCAAGCAGCTTTTCCGCCGCATTTCCGCTGCGGGATTCCTGCACAAAGCGAAGGGTACCGGAAATAAATACCATAGTTAAAATGATAACGACTGTCAAAAAATCAAAGTCCTCCGGTACGCTTCCAAAGAGTGAAAAATACGGGAAAATCATATCCGTAATCGTGGAAACAAACGCAAGGCAAAACAAAATAGCAGTAAAAGGGTTAATAAATGCACCCGCCACACGTTTTGCCAGGGATTTCTTTTTTTCGTGGGTGACTTTGTTCGTACCGTATTTGGAAAGGTTTACGGATACGGTGTCTGCTTCTAACCCCCTCAGTGTGGTATGAAGGATTTTTAAAACCTCTTTTACCGGGTTGGTTGCTGCAGATTGGATGCGACGGTTCTGTTCGTCACGGATGACTGCCTTTTCTACAGTCTGGCGAACAGCCATACGATTTTCTTTTTTGTTCATTGGTCTTACCTCCTTGAATTTTTGTAGGGGCAAGGAAGATTCTATGAGGGACACGGAATCTGTGGACACTCATATAATATTCTCTGCCTTCGTGGACTGCCTTCAGAGTCCATGTCTTTCACCTCACAATCTTTAAAAGCTATCTATGTAAAACCGCAATGGGAATTACGGTCTGCGGTATCGGTTGCTTTTTTCGATATACCAGACATCTAAGCCGGCAAGTATCATCCATACAATCATTGCAGATACAAACCAGTGGTTTGAAAATAAGGGCAAAAATCCTTTTACCAGAAAGATGACACCGTTTAAGGTAATGATTCCTCCGATATTGCGGCAAAGAGGGATAATTCGGAGTTTATCCTTCTCTTTTTGCGGCATATTTTTCCATAGGGAAAGATGAAGGTAGCCTTTTCCAAAGGCAAACCAAAGACCGGCAAGGGTAAATAGGATTCCAAAAAAAATGCAGGTAAAGTCCATTGTCTGATCCTCCTTTTAGTGATAGAAGCGGTTGCTTCGTTTTGTTAGTTTCAAAAGTTTGGTGATAAGTACAATCATGGTGGTAGCAAGAATAACCCAGACCACAGCACTTACCTGATACCAAAACTGAAAGATAATCATTCTATATCCAGAGAAATGCCAGCCCAGATAGCTGCATAGGATTGTAAATATGGGGTAGGGAGCAAAAAGGATTGCTCCTTTCAAATCTTTTCGTTTTCGCTTCAATTGCAACACCTCCCAATTGGTATGAATCATTACCGTATTTGTGGATACGTTTCTTTGACCACGAAAAGTATATAAAAAACAGCAGGGGAATCCTATGGCTAAAGTCTTGCGATTTTCTTGCGATTTGGCAAGAAAATAGACGGGCTGGAACCCAAAATGGTCTCAGTCCGCCTTTCTTATAACTCATCATTAAATTTGTAACCAATCCCCCAGATCGTTAAAATGTATGTGGGAGAATCCGGGGCAGGTTCAATCTTTTTTCGCAGTTTCCGGATAAAAGCCATGATGTTACTGTTATCCAGAAGATAATCCTCCTCCCATACTGCACGATAAATCTGTTCTTTTGTAAATACTTCTCCACGATTCTTAGCAAGAAAATATAAAATATCGAATTCCTTTGGTGTCAGGCTGATTTCAGAACCTTTCATCAGGACTTTCCGGCTCCTTGGATGAATTTCCAGATCACCGATCAGAAGTTCATCCGAGTGTACACCAATAGCCACCTCTGTATCTTCTAAGGCTCCTAATAACAGCGAGGATACTTCACCGCTTATCATGTCCTGAATACCGGAAATCAGCTCTTTTGTATAAGCACTTTCCGGCGGTTCCCTTAATAATTTTTCCAAGAGCCAGATTTCAAGGGCATGATCCATGGGAATATAACTGATATTCTTTTTCATCATGAACGCCTCCTTTAAATCAACTCTTGATATTTGTTCTTATAAAAATATTTGGTTACGGAACTTAGCAGCATATAGAAAAATGCCACAAGCAGCAAAAAGGCAAAATACCAAAGCGGTAATTTTGTCAGTCCAAACAGTGATGCCCCACTGGTAAACGTAAGGGCTGTAAAAGCAAGAATCCCCACCAAAGTGATAGAGATGACCAGTGCAGATGCCCTGCTTTGGAGAAACGGAATTTTGGCAGTACGAAGGAAATGCAGGATCAAAACCTGTGTCCACATGGACTCCAAAAACCAGCCTGTCTGGAATAAAGCAGCGTACTGAAGCTTCAGGGAAGGATCGGTAAGCTGCAGGTAAGTTGCCCCTCCGCACAGTGCAGGGCATAGGAAATAATACAAAAACAGGAAAGTCACAATATCAAACAGGGAACTGATCGGTCCGAAAGAAAGCATAAACTGCTTTAGTGTCTTGCCGGACCAGTCTCTTGGGGACAGTATTTCTTCCTCATCTACATTGTCCCAGGGAAGTACGATACACAGTGTATCATATAACAGATTCAGAAGCAGGATCTGAATGGAGGTCATAGGAAGAAACGGTAAAAATGCACTGGCACAAATGATGGAAAAAATATTTCCAAAATTGGAACTTGCAGTGATTTTAATATACTTCAGCATATTGGTAAAAGTTTTTCGCCCTTCCAGGACACCCTGCTCCAATACATTTAAGTCTTTTTGCAGTAGTACAACATCAGCAGCATCTTTTGCAGCGTCCACTGCTGTATCTACAGAAATCCCTACATTTGCCTCATTTAGTGCAGGAATGTCGTTGACCCCATCCCCAAGAAATCCAACAGTATGACCATTCTCTTTGAGTGCAGAAACCAGACGCACTTTCTGACCGGGAGTAAGCTCTGCAAAAACATGGGTTTCTTCTACCACCTTTTTCAGTTCACAGTCTGTCATTTCATCCAGTTGGGTGCCAGTCAGGATATGTTCCGCAGAGATTCCAACCCGGCGGCAGACGGAGAGTGCAATGGCTGCCTGGTCTCCGGTCAGGATCTTCGGGATTACTTTTAATCTCTTCAGTGCTGTTACGGATTCGCTTGCCGTCTGTTTTGGGGCATCGAAGAAAGACAGATAACCAACCAAAGTCATATCCTTTTCATCGTCAGGTGTGATTTCCTTTCGTGTTCCCACATGTTTCCGAGCCACAGCAATAACCTTCATCCCATCCTGCAGCATTTCCCCTACCACAGAAAATACGCTTTGTCTGGCATCTTTCTCCATAGGAAGTCGTGTTCCACGATATTCTACATGACTGCATCGGGAAAGGATGTGTGCAATATCCCCTTTCATAATCAGATGGCTGTTTCCGGTGTTGTCCTGCACAAGAGTACTGACAAACTTACGGGTATAGTCAAAGGGGATTTCATCTGCCTTCTGATATTCTGTCAGAAGCTTGGCATAATGGATTTCCCTGCCTGGCATGGATTTACAGGCAAGAATGGCATTGTCAATGGGATTACGGACGCCGGAATGATAGGAACTGTTCAGATAAGCCAGATCCAGGACCTCTGTATTTTCATTGCCCAGAATATCCATATAATATTCCAGCAGGATACTTTCATTGGTCAGTGTTCCTGTTTTATCCATACAAAGCACATCCATGCTACCAAAGCTCTGCATGGCGTTCAGATCTTTGATGATGGTCTGTTTTTTACCCATAGCAAGGCTTCCTTTTGCAAGGCAGGCAGTGATGACCATGGGGAGCATTTCCGGCATCAGCCCTACCGCTACAGACAGTGCGAATGCAAAGGATTCCAGCCACTTTCCACCTGTGATTCCTAATATAAGAAATACAATGGGAACCAGAACTGCCATAAACCGGATCATGACCCAGGCAATGGAATTGGCTCCTTTTTGAAAAGCATTTTTATCTTCGGAATCCGGTTTGGTAAATCCTCCGTACAGCGTATCCGTTCCTACAGCCAGCACAATGCCTTCCCCTTTTCCGCTGATAACTGTGGTCGCCATAAACGCAAGATTTTCCAATTGTGTTATGGGTTCCTGCTCTTTGTAACAAAGTGTACGGCAGCTCTTTTCCAAAATGGCGCTTTCTCCAGTGATAGCGGCCTGGGAAATGAATAGATCGGTTACCTTTGTCAGCCGGATGTCCGCTGGAACACGATCACCAGCAGAAAACAGAACCAGATCGCCTACCACTAATTCTTCACCGGGGATTTCCCGTAGTTCCCCATTCCGTCTTACGGTAACCTTTTCGTGAATCAAACGGTCAAGCTGTGCGGCGGTGCTTTTCGCCCGCAGCTCCTGAATTAAACGGATGATACCGCTGATTACGATCATAGAAAAAATGATAAGAGCAGTGGTAGCGTTCCTTGCAAAATTAGAGGCCATAAAAACATCGGTGACAAGAGAAACAATACCTAAAATAAATAGAATCACATGAAATGGATTAATAAACGCTCGCCGCAAACGCTGGATAGTGGTATCCGTTTTACGTTCCTGAAAACTGTTTTTACCATATCTTTCCCGCATTGTATCCACTTGTTCTTTGGATAGTCCAAGGGCAGATGTACCAAGATCCCGGCAGATTTCTGGCGGCTTACAGTAAGCGTATTTTTTGATACGGCTGTCAAATAGTGTTGCTTTCGACAAAAATAGGTTCCTCCTTTCGTAGTATGAGTAAGAACATTTTAACATAGAGTTGTGAAAATAACAGATTTATATTCTTGCTTTTTTCTTGCGATTCAATGGAGAGATTTATTCTAAACGCTACGACCTTTTCAGAATAGGTAAAATGTGGTAGAATGAGGAAAAATTATTAGGAGGATGCATTATGGCAAGACGAAAAAAACTGGAAAACACATCTTTGGAAGAGCAACTGGAGTATGTGGAACAGGAGATTCGTACAAAAGAGTCCGATTTAAAGGAAATGCGTCATAAAGCAAAAGAGCTTCAAAAAGAGATAGAAGAGAAGCAGAAAGATGAAATATTTAGTGCATTGATTGCTTCCGGAAAAACTGTTGAAGAAGTAATGATGTACTTGAAATCCGGTAATGAAGAAAAGGCTGAATAAGGTAAATGAGAAATGCCGTTATGGGGGATTAACCTGTAACGGTGTTTTTATGTGTAGGATTTGATGAATTTCTTACTAGAGTTAATATCACAAAAAAGTTATATTTCAGAGAGAATTTAGTGATAATTGTATGGTAATATTTAAATATAGATAGGGGTGAGATTATGGTGGTAAGTATTTGGGTTACAAATGATTGCAATATGCATTGTGATTATTGTTATGTAGGTGAAAAAGGAATTCTAAATCTTTCTTTACAGGATTATGATTATATTGAAACATTTATATACAGAGCACAAGAACGAAACAAAGAAGATAATATTTATATTAAATTTTTTGGTGGAGAGCCATTATTAAATTTTGAATTTTTGAAATATTTTATAGAACATTTTAAGAGTGAGAATGTTATTTATTCTGTAACAACAAATGGAACATTATTAACCGGAGAAAAACTAGATTTTTTAGTTAAGAATAATGTTGAGCTCTTTGTTAGTGTAGATGGCGGAGAAAAAATTCATGATAATCATAGGAAACTTAAAAGTGGTATAGGAAGTTGGAATGTTATTAAGAAAAATCTTTTTAAAGTCTTGGAAAAGAATAGAAATATTAAAGTCAGAATGACATATACTCCAGAAACAGTTTGTGCTTTAACGGATAGTATTAAGCAAATATCAGAATTAGGGATAAAATCAATTCATTTATGCCCTGATTATTTTTCGCAAAACTGGAATACAGAGAATTTAGCAATATTAAGACAAGAATTTACGAAAATAATTGAATTAAGAAAACGATTGCCGGACATTGAAATATCGACAGGAAATTATAAGGAAACAATAAATAAAGATTGCAGCAGATGTGGAGGTGGAGAGAATATATTTAGTATTTCCACAGAAGGAGATATATATCCTTGTACATATGCGGTGGGGATAGAGAAATTCAGAATAGGGTCTATTTTTAATTTGGAAAAAATTAAATGGGGAAGTTATCTGGTAGATGCCTCTTCAAGAAAACTGTGTAAGGGATGCAAATATTTTAAGGTATGTTACAGTGGAAGATGTATTTATTTGAATTATAAAATGACAGAGAATTTATATATACCAAATGGATTCTTCTGTGCATATCAGAAAATGGAATATAAATTAGTAGAGGATGGATGCTATGACTAAAGTTGGATTAAAGCTTTCCAAAGACAGTGGTGTGATGGAATATGGGAACATGGTTATTGTGGGGAATATTCGTTCAGATGGTCGATGGGTTCGGCTACCTAAGAATGTATTTGAATATGTACAAGAGTTGATTGCTTTGCCAGATATGACTAAACAAATATATTCTTTTGAAGAACAAGAAAAAGAGTTTTATAAAGACTTAATTCAAAAACTATTTGATATAAAAGTTTTGGTAGGTTTAGAAGAAGAAAATGAATTAGAATCCATAGCTATTGAAGTGACTACAAATTGTAATCTTAGATGTAAACATTGTTGCATAGCTGCAGGAAGTTTGCCTATTACCAATATAAGAAAAGAAAGTTGCTTTAAAATAATTGACTGGGCGGAGAAGAATAATATTAAAGAGATTACTTTTACAGGTGGAGAACCTTTATTATATCCGGATATTATGGAAGTATTATCATATTCTCGTGCCCACTTTACTGGTAATATTGAATTGATAACAAATTTAACTATGCTTACTGAAAAAATGGTATCAGTAATCACAGATACAGTGGATCATATTAGTATAAGCTTAGACGGATATGACGAGGAAAGCATTGATTATATTCGAGGAAAGGGAATATTTAAGATTATTTGTAAAAAAATAGAACTTTTAAAACTCAATAGTTTTAAAATGGTGAGCGGTACCATGGTTTTATCCGATGATAATCATGAACATATAGAAGAATTTAAGAATCTATGCAAAAGATTTCAAATTAAACCTGTTCTACGTACCATGACACCTAGTGGAAGAGCTCTTGAGAATATTGATATTTTGAACGGAGTCGAGATTTATGGGCAAATAACAGAGGATACATTAAATATGCGGGCAACGTGTAATGCGGGACAGAGGACAATGGCAATAGACTCTCAGGGAATGGTAAGAGAATGTGTTGCTTTAGATACAGGTTACTTTATAGGAACAGTAGAAGAACTGATTAGTGGAGAATTGTCTGGGAAACGGCAGGTGTGCGAAGTGGACTATAATCAAATTTGCCAAAAATGTCCAGTGAGATATTTTTGTAGCGATATTTGCAGAGCTGTTAATGAGGCAATTTATAGAAATGAAGAAATTAGGTTGAAGAGGTGCAAAGTTGTAAAACCATGCTATGAGAAGTTAATTTGGAATAAAGGGTAGATATGAAAAAATATATAAAAAAAATTAATGTTATACTTCAAATGCCTATAAAAAGATACATATTTAAACAAGTTAAATGTTTATTGTTTATGATAATGTATACGGTATTTTCACTTGCCTTTCCAGGATTTATTAGTCTGATTATAGATGAAGGTGTTAAAAGAAGTAATATAGAAAAGATAGCATTCTATTGTAGTTTAATGTTGGTATGTGGAATATTGATGATTTTTTTTCAATATCTGCAAAAAGTGAGTTTTTATAAATTGGCACAAGAAATAGTGTACAATATGAAACACACAATATTTGAAAAGTTATCTGAAAGAAATTTAAAATTTTGGACGCATTATCAGGTCGGAGATGTATTAAGAATATTAGAAAATGATATTGATAATATCCAAAATTTGCTGACGTCAACGATAAGTAACATAATTATAAATTTTCTTGTTGCGGCAGGAATTACTTTGGTACTTGTAGTTATTAATCCGGTCATAGGAATAACTGTTTTGCTTATGGCACTTATATTTGCACAAATTCAAAAAAGATGTGGAGATAAAATTCAAAACGGAATGGAAGTATTAAGAGTCGAAATGGGTGATTTATCAAGTGTAATAAATGAAATGCTCAATAATATTACATCCATTCAGATGGCTAATTTAACTGAATTAGAAAAAAAACGTTTTGATATAAAAAATAAAAATGTTATACAACAGTTTATTACCCAAATAAAAAAAATAACAATTACACAATTAATAGGTATGTCATTTAATATTATAGGAATACTCGTAGTATTATGTGCAGGGGCAAATGAGGTATTAAAAGGTCGGCTAAGTATTGGAGTGCTGTTTTCTATGACAATATATGTGCAGAGACTCTATGGACCGATTGTAACTTTAGGAACGGAATATATCAATATAAAGAACACAAAGCCTATGATTGATAAAGTGCAAAAAATTCTGGAAAATGAGGATTCTGTTTTAGGTGGTGTAGTAAACTGGACAAATGTAAAAGGAAAAATAGATTTTATAAACGTAAATTTTAAATATAAAGATAAGTGGATATTGCGAGATTTTTCTATAGAAATACTAGAAAATACAATTATGGGAATTGTAGGGGAAAATGGTAGTGGGAAATCTACAATTATAAAGTTATTGTCAAAATTGTGTGTACCTCAGTCAGGAATGATTTATTTAGATGGGATTCCAATAGAGAACCTTACTTATGAAAGTGTGAAAAGAAATATAGCTGTTATTCCGCAAGACAATTTTTTACCTTATGGAAGCCTTAAAAGTATTATGGAAATTAACTCAAAAGAAAAGGAAAAAGTTATGTATGAGTTAATGGAAAAGATGGGAATATCTATAGCTAAGTTTCCAGAAGGATTAAATACAGAAATTTCAGAGAAAGATACTGCTTTCTGGCACAACATCTTACTTTAAT
>ERZ506491.149-NODE-149-length-21573-cov-4.8906_pt1 | contig 21573 bp, 16 predicted proteins | sample MGYA00512782_ERZ506491 | MGnify/ENA metagenome assembly ERZ506491 | reverse complement strand
CCGCGGCCAGCAGGATGCGAGCGGCAGCGAAGCAGACGCTGGGAGCCGCAACCCGTCGGGTCCAGCGCGTCGAAATCGCTGGTGGTTTTCTGGTTCTCTTTTGACATCAAAAGAGAACAATCAGCCTTAATGAAAAAGCGCTCTTACCCGCGCACAGGCGCGAGAACCATTTCTGATTCTCTTTTGGCACGCAAAAGAGAACTCAGCTTAATGGAAGAACACTCTCCCCTTGTAAAAAGCCCTCAAAAAGGGTATCATAAAGAAAAAACAAAGGAGCCTTACTTATGCGTGCTTACGAGCGACTGCTGAAATATGCCAAAGTATACACCACCTCGGACCCCGAGTCCGGCACCCATCCTTCTGCCGCACGGGAATTCGACCTCGCCCACCTGCTGGTGGAAGAGATGAAATCCATCGGCATCGAGGACGCCTTTGTGGACGAGCACTGCTACGTCTACGGCAGCATCCCCGCCACCAAGGGCTGCGAGAAGAAGTCCGCGCTGGGCCTCATCGCCCACATGGACACTGCCCCCGACGCTCCCGGCGAGAACGTCAAGCCCATCCTCCACGAGAACTACGACGGCGGCGACGTCACCCTGCCCGGCACCGGCATGGTCATGAAGACCTCCACCTTCCCCTTCCTGAAGGAGCTGAAGGGCGAGACTCTCATCACTACCGACGGCACCACCCTGCTGGGCGCCGACGATAAATCCGGCGTTGCTGAGATCCTGACCGCTGCCGAGACCCTGATCAAAAAGAAGCTGCCTCACGGCAAGCTCTGCATCGCCTTTACTCCCGATGAGGAGATCGGCGAGGGCGCTTCTCTCTTCGACATCCCGGGCTTCGGCGCAGACTTCGCCTACACCGTCGATGGCGGCGATGTGGGCGGCATCGAGTACGAGAACTTCAACGCCGCATCTGCCACTGTCACCATCCACGGCTTCTCCGTCCACCCCGGCAGCGCCAAGGACACTATGATCAACGCCTCCAACGTGGCAATGGAGTTCCACATGGCCCTGCCCGCCATGGCCCGCCCCGAGACCACCGAGGGCTATCAGGGCTTCTACCATCTGTCCCAGATGTACGGCGACGTCACCGAGGCAAAGCTGGGCTACATCCTCCGCGACCACGACGCCGGCAAGCTGCAGTTCAAGAAGGACAACCTTCTCCACATCGCCTGCTACCTCAACGGCAAGTACGGCCCCGGCACGGTGGAAGTCGAGATCAAGGACAGCTACCGCAATATGCTGGAGAAGATCAAGCCCCACTTCCACCTCGTAGAGACGGCCCGCAAGGCCATCGAGAAGGCCGGCCCGACCCCGGAGGAGATCCCCGTCCGCGGCGGCACCGACGGCGCTGTCCTGAGCTGGAAGGGTCTGCCCTGCCCCAACCTCGGCACCGGCGGCTTCAACTTCCACGGCGTCTGCGAATGCACCACCGTCGAGCGGATGGACAAGGCCACCGAGATCCTGCTGAACATCATTGAGCTTTATTCTAAATAACTTCGCATCGTAAAAAATGGCTCCGGCATCTGCCGGAGCCATTTTTTGCTTCTTAAAACTCGATGCTCTGCGCCGTCTTGGCGATGGCTCCCAGCAGCTCCACCAGCTTGCCCTCGTCCATCCGGCTGCTGTTGTTGGCAAAGGCGTAGAAGCAGCCCTGCACGCAGAACGAGAGCAGGATGCCCCGGTTCAAATCAGCCGCGAAGGTCGGGTCGGCTTCCTCAAAGCGCTGGCGCAGCCCCTTCTCGATGCTGTTGGCGAAGATGCCCTGCCGACTGCCCGAAAAGAGGATGTTCACGGCCCGCTGGTTCTGCATGAAGGCATGGAACAGTTCCCGCGTCAGCGTCTCTGCCTGATGCAGTGCCACGCTGTCGTTGGTGCGGGGTACGCTGGCCAGGATAGACTCGATGAGCTTGTTTTCCAGCGCGTTGGCCAGCGCGTAGATGTCCTCATAGTGGGCATAGAACGTCGATTTGTTGATGCAGGCCATCGCACACAAATCTTTTATCTTGATTTTTTCCAGAGGATTCTTCTCCCGCAGTTCCATGAAAGCCTGTTCGATGGCGCGGTCGGTACGGGCGATACGGATGTCCACAAAATCCACCTCTTCCGTGTTTTAGTTGATTATCCAACGGTTTTCGTCTTTCGTCGATGGACAAGACCCCGCGGATTTTTTACAATGAAAGCAGTCCCCTTATTCTTCTTTTTTATAGAGCAGGCCCTTGGCGTCCAGTGCCGCTTCGATGCGGCGGAACGCCTCCGGCGTGGGGCAGCTCAGGGTGTGCAGATGCACACCGCCGGTCATCCGGCTCAGCAGGCACTCGGGCGTATCCGCCGCCTGCCGGATAAAATGGTCCACGTCGTACCGGCTGGCGAGGTTGAGGTTGCCGCGCAGCTCGCCGTAAAGCGGGTTCTCCACGGCCACATCCACCACGATGCCGCCCTGGTCCACCACGGTATACAGCTCCTCCCGCATCTGGTCGGCGGTGCTGTGGACACAGGCGAGGATGCCCGTATAGCCCCGCGCCGCCGGGTGGAGCTGATAACCCCGGGGCGTTGCGTCGATCTGCGTCCCCGACGCCCGCAGCAGGGCCACATCACCCACCACGATCTGCCGCGAGACCCCCAGTTCCCCGGCCAGTACACTGGCACTCAGCGGCGCATCGGCCTCCGTCAGCCGCTCTAAGATCACTTTTCTGCGCTGCGCAGCATTCATCTTCCACACTCCCCCTTTTTATCCTACCAGCCGCAGCAGGGTGGCGTAGTTGGAGGGCAGCTGGACTTTCAGCTTCCCCCACTCCACCTGCGTCAGGATGGGCTGACTGCCCACACAGTCGGCCAGCAGATCTTCGACACCCGAAGCCTCCACCGGCAGCTGGAATTCCATCGAAACCGGGCTGTCACCGTTATTGTACACCGCCACGACAGCCTTGCCGTCCAGCACCCGGGCGTAGGCGTAGCTCTGGGTGGTCAGCGTCAGCTCCTTGAACTCGCCCCAGCTCAGCTCGGGACACTCCGCTTTCAGCCTGCCCAGCGCGGCATAGATGCTGGTGACAGGGTTCGTCTTCTCGGCGTCGGTGTAGTCGGCCAGCTCGAGGCAGGGGCGGAGCGGCCAGTCGCTGCCCCACTCCTTTTTGCCCTCGATGCCAAATTCCGAGCCATAATAGATGGACGGAATGCCCCAAAGCGTATATACTAGAAGAGCAATATGCCGGATGTGGCCGCGGTTGCGCAGTTTATTGGGCAGCCGCTCCACATCGTGGTTATCTGAGAAGTTATAGAGCCTGGTATCGTGGCAGAGGCCCTGCAGACGCCGCATGGTATGGGCGATCTCGAAATAGTTGTGGTCGTTGTGGCCGCTCCACAGACCCTTATGCAGTTCGTAGTTGGTGACGGAGTGGAGCATCTCAGGGTTGGCCCAGCGGCTGTAGTCGCCGTGGATGACCTCGCCCATCAGCCAGAACTCGGGCTTCACCTCGTTGGCAGCGCGGCGCAGGCCCTTCATGAAGTCGAAGTCCAGCACGTCGGCAGCGTCCAGACGGATGCCGTCAATATCGAACTCATCCACCCAGAAGCGGATGGTATCGAAATGGTAGTTCTGCACCTCGGGGTTGCGCTGGTTCAGCTTGACCAGCAGGTTGAAGCCGCCCCAGTTGCCGTAAGAGAAGCCGTCGTTGTACTCGTTGTTGCCCCAGAAATTCACGTCGCAGAACCAGTCGCGGTAGCGGGCGTTCTCGCGGTGCTCCTTCAGCTCCCGGAACGCGAAGAAATCGCGGCCCACATGGTTGAACACGCCGTCCACGATGACCTTCTGGCCCCGCTCATGGCAGGCGGCGACAAACTGCTTGAACTCCTCATTGGTGCCGAGACGCCGGTCTACCAGACGGTAGTCGATGGTGTCATAGCCGTGGGAACCGCTCTCGAACAGCGGGCCGATATAGATCGCCGTACAGCCAAGCTTTGCCGCGTGCTGAGCCCACGCATCCAGCTTTTTGAAAGCCCCGGGGACAGGCTGTCCGTCGTTTTCATGCGCGCAGCCGCACAATCCCAGAGGATAGATGTGATAGAATACCGCATTGTCATACCAAGCCATTGTCTGTACCGCTCCTGTTTTCAAAAAGTTACAGCAGAGCACTTTTCCGACAAAAGTGCGTCTGTGTCCTATTCAGTATAGCACATTTTCCGACAAAAGTGTGATAAAAGTGTTGTATATTTCTCATTTTACATATTCCATCGTACACGTTCTCTGTAAAAATCGCGATAAAAGGAGTCCTTCGTATGAATCTTCCCTCCATCCCCAAATCCTTCTTCAACGGCGACTGCTTCGACGCCTACCGCATCCTCGGCGCCCACTCCTGGCAGGGTGACCACGGCGAAGAGGGCTGGCGCTTCGCGGTCTGGGCTCCCGGTGCCACGGCTGTGGAGGTCTGCGGCGGCTTTGACGGCTGGGGCGCAGGCATCCCGCTCCAGAAAGCCGACACCGGCGTGTGGAGCGGCTTTGTATCCGGGCTGTGCGAGGGGGAGCTCTACAAATACCGCATCCACGGGGCCGACGGCAGCGTGGTCATGCGGGCCGACCCCTACGCTTTCGCGTCCGAAGTCCGCCCCGCCAACGCCAGCCGCCTGACCAGACTGGACGTTTCCTTCGACGACAGCGCATGGATGGAGCGGCGGGATAAATGCCGTGATCTGCCCATGAACATCTACGAGCTCCATGCCGGCAGCTGGAAGCATAAGCCCAACTCCACCCAGCCCGACGGCTCGGACGGTTGGTACGATTACGAAGAGCTGGCCCGGGAGCTCATCCCCTGGCTGCTGGAACACCACTTCACCCATGTAGAGCTTCTGCCGCTGGCAGAACACCCCTTCGACGGCAGCTGGGGCTACCAGACCACCGGCTACTTCGCCGTCACCAGCCGGTACGGCACCCCGGCCCAGTTCGCCTCCTTCGTCAACGCCTGCCACCGGATGGGCATCGGCGTCATCATGGACTTTGTCCCCGTCCACTTTGCGGCCAACGCCGACGCACTGGCCAACTTTGACGGCACCCACCTCTACGAATACGACAGCGACGTGGGCCACAGCGAGTGGGGTACCTGCAACTTCAACTACTACCGCCGGGAGGTGTGCAGCTTCCTGAACAGCGCCGCCGCCCTCTGGATGGAGGTCTACCACTGCGACGGCATCCGGATGGACGCGATCTCCCGCGCCCTCTACTGGCAGGGCGACCCTGCCCGGGGCGTCAACGAGGGCGCCGTCACCTTCCTGCGGAACCTCAACCACGGCCTGAACGAGCGCTGGCCCACCGGCGTTTACATGGCCGAAGATTCCACCAACTTCCTCAAAGTCACGGCCCCCACCCGCTACGACGGCATCGGCTTCGACTACAAGTGGGACATGGGCTGGATGCACGATACGCTGGACTACTTCGCTACCCCCTTCGGCCAGCGTCCCGACGCATACGGGAAGATCATTTTCAGTATGCACTATTTCTACAACGAGCTTTACCTGCTGGCGCTGAGCCATGACGAGGTCGTCCACGGCAAAAAGACAGTCATCGACAAGCTCTGGGGCACCTACGAGGAAAAATGCGCCCAGCTGCGCACCCTCTATTTTTATATGTATGCGCACCCGGGCAAAAAGCTCAATTTTATGGGCAACGAGCTGGGGCATTTCCGGGAGTGGGACGAAAAGCGGGAGCTGGACTGGGATCTGCTCAAGTACCCCTTCCACGACGCATTCCAGAAATATTTTGGCGCTCTGAGCCGCCTTTACGCCACCCAGCCCGCCCTCTACGCGGGCGAGTATGACCCCCGCTGCTTCGAGTGGGTGGCCAGCGAGAGCCGGGACGAGGGCGTGTACGCCTGGCTGCGCAAGGGTGCGGGACAGACCATCCTCTGCGTCATGAACACCCAGAACACTGCCCACAAAAAGTTCCCGCTCTACCTGACTTTCCCCGCCGGGGCCGAAGAGCTGCTGAACACCGAGGCTCCCTGCTGGGGCGGCGCGGACAAGTCGAAGCCCAAAGCTCTCCATACCTCGGACGGCGGCGTCTATGGCCGGGACTACACCCTCACCGTGGACCTGCCCGCCATGGGCAGCCGGATGTTCAAGCTCACCCCCGAAGCTCCCCGCCCCGAGGCCGCACAGGCCAGCGCCCGCCGGGCCGCTGCCGCACGCCGCAAGGCAGCCCGCACCCAGAACGCCAGGGCGGATGCCGCCGCATACAACTCCAGAAAGTAATATTTGTTTCAGAATATCCCGTCTGCTGAAAACGCAGCGGGATATTCTGCGTTCTGGCGCGGTCTGCGTCTGGACAAGCCTTGATGGAGCCGTTATACTGTTAGATGGAAAGTTGTCTTTTGCATTTTCCGGAAGTTAAAGGAAAGGAATCATCCCTCTATGCCATCTGCTGCTGTTCGCCGGCTCTCGCCTCTGCAATGGGCGGGGGTCGGTCTGGGCGGCTGTGCGGTGCTACTGGCTCTTCTGGGGCTGCTTGCACCGGCCAGCGCCTTCTTTTTCCCGCTGCTCAGTCTCTGGGCCAGCGTGGGGCTCTTTGTTCTGGCCCTCTGCGTTCTCCGTGTGGCAGGTGCAGAGCTGGACTTCTTCCACAAAGCCGTCATCTTCGGCATCTGGGCTGTGGCTGTCGTCTATTTTTACTGGACATTATCGAGCCGGAGCTTTGTATACGTCTGGGATTACGCCAACTACCTGCTCAAGCAGTACGACGCCGAAGCCGCCTTTGCCCAGAGTGCAGGCGCGGGCCTCGCATACATCTTCGGCTCCATGGCCGACGACTACACCAATTTCATCACCCTCTTCACCGAGTTCCCCTTCTGCCTCACGAGCCACACCGGCGACGCCTATTCCTTCAGTCAGGTGTTCTGCATCCTTCCGACCCTGCTGGTGCTGCTGGCGGGCCTCGTCGTCAAGGTCGGGCAGATCCTGAATGTGAAGAACCGGATGTACTATTTCCTCTTCGGGATGACGCTCACGGCGGCTTATCCCTTCCTGCGGATGAGCGCGGTGCTGGCCCAGCCGGACTGGTTCGGACTCATCTTCGCGTTTGCGATCCTTCTACTGACGCTGGATTTCCGGTTCGACAAGCTGGAGCCGGTGCGGTTCGGTCTCATCTTCCTGGCCACTGCCGCCATCATCCTCGCCCGCCGGTGGTACCTCTACTTTGTGGTGGGCTACTACTTCGCCTACGCGCTGCTGCTCATCGCGGGCTGTGTGCGGTTGGCGAAGGGCGGCGAAAAAAACGCCGTCCTTGTTCGAATCAAAAACCTCGTCCTCTTCGGCCTTGCGTCCGTCGTGGCGATGGTCATCCTGCTCTGGCCGATGGTGTCCCACATCCTCGCCTACAACTACGCAGGCCGCTACTCCTATTATAACGGCGGCGGTCTGGCCCTCGAGGCGTTCTATCACATCGGCCGGATGGGCCTGTTCAACATTCTCCTCATGGTGCTGGGTCTCGCCTTTGCGGCGAAGCACAGAGCGCCCTCCCTGCCCTGTCTCGCCGGGTGTGAGCTGGTGGTGAGCATCCTGCTCTTCACCCGGGTGCAGAACACTGGCTCCCATCAGTTCCTGCTCTTCCTGCCGGGATACTTCATCCTCTTTCTGCTGGGTGCCGCCGCGCTGGCCGAGGGCATCACGCGCCGCCGGAACCTCAAGCTGGGCTGCTGGGCCTTCGTGCTGGTGCTGTCCATGTCAGTGCGGTGTTCGCCGCTGACTACGCTGGCCATGCCGGGTTTCGTCATCGAGCACTTCCCGATCCAGATCCCGGCCACCCGGTATTTCATCTCGCTGGACAAGCTCATCTACGACAGGAAGGACATCGGCCAGATCCGGGCCATCGCCGACTGGATCGGCTCCCACTGTGCCGAGGGCGAAGTGAGCTACATGATCCCCCACGATATGCTCTACAACCCCGACCACTTCAAGAACTGCCGCCTGCCGGACGCCCCCATCAACGACAAGCTGGCCTTCGGCTTCTCGGTCCCCGGCACCCATAACTTCCCCATGCAGTTCTTCGAGGCCAAATACGTTATCACCTGCGAGCCCTTCCCCCAGACTTACGTCGGCAGCGGCGAGATGTCCATCAAGCTGAACGACCAGTTCCTCGCCGTGAGAGACCAGTACTTCGCCTTTGAGCAGAGCTTCGATATGGGCAACGGCACCACCTTTACCATCTGGAAGCGCACCACTGCCCCCACCCGGGAGGAAGTGGAGTATTATCTGAGCGCTTTCGCTGAGGAAGACGCCCAGTACCCTGAAATGTTCTCCCAGGTGGCCGAGGCATGGCTCACCGCTCACGGGCTGTGAGCTTGCCCTTTCTGCCGAAAACGTGTATAATTCGATTGATTGCTATAAAACCCGCAGCGCCGCCCGCCGGCCTGCTTACGTCATAAGGAGTACGCCGCTATGGATAAGAAGAACACGCCTGAAGTGAAGCTGGGCCAGTACAAGGGCCTGGCCGTCACCCGTCACGTCCGCCCCGTCACCGACAAGACCGTGGACATCGAGCTTGTCCACCAGACCCGGATGCACGCGGTCTACCACCCCACCACCGAACCTGCCAGGCGCGGCTTCCGCGCCCTGCTGGACTTTGCCGGCTACATGGACGGCAGGGAGATCCCCGACAGCCGGATGGAGAAGGTCATGGTCGTGCTGGGCGACGGCAAGCTGATGCCCGCCGCCGAGCAGGCCATCTACGGCCACCGTGCCGGCGAGGTGTTCCGCTTCGACTTTACCTACCCGCAGGACTTCCGCCTGCCGGAGCTGTCCGGTAAGACCGCACAGTTCGAGATCGAGCTCCGCTCTCTGGCCGAGAAGGTCACGCCCGCACCGGATGAGGCTTTCGCCAGGAGTCTGGGCTTCGACTCCCTCGATGCGCTGAAGGCTGACCTTCGCGCCAAAAAGCAGAAGATCCACGAGGAAGGGGCTGACCGCGCCGCCGGAAAGCAGCTGCTGGACATGGCCGGTGCCAACATGACCGTGGACCTGCCCGCCGAAATTCTCGACCGCACCGCCCAGAACGAAATGAAGCTGCTGAAAGAGCGCCTCTCCCGCAGCGGCATCACCCTCGAGCAGCACTGCAAGAACAGCCGCACCACCCCGGAAGCCCTCGAGAAGGACTACCGCGCACAGGCCGAGAGCCGCATCCGCTTCGTGCTGGCTGCCAAGGCCATCGCCGAGGCGGAGAACATCGTCGTCCACCCCGAGGAAGTCAACGCCGAATACCGCCGCCTGTCCCAGCTGCAGGACACCCCCGAGGCGGAGATCCGGAAAGCCCTGCCCGAGGATACCATCGCCGCCGCGCTGGCCGCGAAGAAGGTGCAGCGCTTCCTGCTGGACAACGCACAGGTCACCACCGTGACCGATGCCCCCGAAAAGGAGTGATACCGCTATGGGTCTGTTTACCCGTTATGCAATGGACGCCCTGATGAAGACCTCCCACCCCGAGGTCATCCGCCGTCAGTGCTGGAATCTCCACCCCCACCGCACCCCTTGCACGGCCTGCAAAGACATCTGCCCCTACGGCGATGCCATCTTCACCCGCCCCAACCTCGTTAAAGACTGGGACCCCTGCACCGACTGCGGCCTCTGCGTATCTGCCTGCCGCTCGGGCTGCATCATCCCTTCGCCGGAGCAGGTACAGCGGGACACCTCGCTGGCGGATACCGACAACGACACCCTCTGGCTGGGCTGCGAGAAGAGCACCCGCAAGAACACCGCCGTCCGCACCTGCATCGCCTCCTTCTCGTGGGAAACGCTGGCCTATCTGGCTCTGAACAAGAAGCTGGTCCTTGACCTGACCCCCTGCGGTGAGTGCGAGAACGACGTCTGCGCCGCCCAGCTCCGAAAGGAGCTGACCCGTCTGGTGGAGTTCCTCGGCCCCCAGCTCTTTGAGAGCCGGGTCACGCTGGCCTATGAGCAGGACGAAGCGCCCTACCATGTACAGGAGCTGAGCCGCCGGGAGATGTTCTCCCACATGACGGAGGGCTCCCGCGCCGGCACCAAGAAGCTGCTGCAGATGCTGCCCGGCCTGCGCAGCGAGGAGGACAGCGCCGCCGACTTCCGCCTCATGCTCCACCAGCGGACAAAGCAGCTCAAGGCTGCTTCCGAGACGCCGCTGCGCTACGGCTGGTATCTGCCGAACTTCACCCAGAAGTGCTTCGGCTGCGGCAAGTGCGAAAAAGCCTGCCGCTCCGGGGCGCTCAAGCTCGAGGATATGCCCGACGGCCAGACCCGCATGGTCGTCACGCCCTGGAAGTGCAGCGAGTGCGGCGTCTGCGTCGCGGCCTGCTCCAACAGCGGCATCGACGGCATGAAGCTCCGCCAGCTCACCACCCTCGGCCCGGTAAGCATCTACAAATGCAGCAAGACCCTCTGCGCCGACTGCGGCAAGCCCATCGCGCCGAACAGCTCCGAGGGTATCTGCTCGGTCTGCCGCATCAAGCGCCGCACCAAGCAGCGTCAGGAGGAGGCCACAGCCCGCGCCAGGGAGCGGATCGCCGAGCGCGAGGCCCGCAAGGCAGCGGAAGAGGCCGCAAAGGCCGCTGCCGCAGAGCTGGCCGCTGAAAATGCCGCAAATGCTTCCGGTGCCGCCGCAGCCGAAACGGCAGCGGCTCCCGTCTCTGCCGCACCTGCCGCTGCGGCGGCAACAGCTGTTTCCGTTGCGGAAACAGAATCTGCACCCGAAAAGGATTGACGCGGCCGCAAATCAATGCTATACTCAGTTATGACCATATTGTTTGGTGGCCGGAACTGTTACAAAGGAGTAACGGATGGATTTCCGTTGCTCTTTTTTCATAAAAAACGGTCCGTTTGTCCGCTGCCGGGAAACAGCAGACACCGCACAACGCGACGCTGTCCTTTGTACAGCAAAAACAAGAAAAGAGGGAATTTATGATGAACACTTCCATCTCCCGCCGTCAGTTCCTGAAGGCCAGCGGCCTGGCAGCCGCCGGTGCCTGCGCAGCCGGCCTGCTGACTGGCTGCGGCGGCTCTTCCTCCGGCAGCGCTTCCGGCGCAGCCTCTTCCGGTTCCGGCTCCAGCTACACCATCCTGTACGACAGCCAGCCCGCTACCCTGAACTACCTGACCACCGGCACCGACCTTGAGATGGTCGTGGGCGCAAACTGCGTGGATACGCTGGTCGAGTACGACAACAAGGGCGTCATGCGCGAAGGCCTGGCCACCAGCTGGGACTGGGATGCCGACACCCTGACCTGGACGTTCCATCTGCGTGAGGAGAACTGGGTGGACTGCAACGGTGAGGTCGTGGCCCCCGTCACCGCACAGGACTTCGTGGACGCTCTGAAGTACGTCCTGACCCCGGACTACGCCGCCTCCAACGTGGGCCTCGTCACCGCTTACATCGCAGGCGCTGACGACTACTACCACTACCACCTCTATCTGAACAACGCCAACACCGGCGTCGTGGACGATGACGGCACCACCTACACCGTGGACGGCAGCGGCGTCGTCACCGTGACTGCCCCCGACTCTGACCCCGCCACCTACCCACCGGTGGACTTCGACGCCGTGGGTGTCACCGCTGTGGATGACCACACCCTGACCTACACCCTGACCTACGACTTCCCGGGCTTCCTGAGCCTGCTGTGCTATCTGCCCTACGAGCCCGCTTACGGCCCGCTGCTGGAAGAGACCGGCGACCAGTTCGCCACCAGCGCAGAGACCACCTACAGCTGTGGTGCCTTCTATCTGGCCGCCTACGAGTCTCTGGAGACCTGGGTCATGAAGAAGAACCCCGAGAACTACGACGCCGACAACGTCTTCATCGACACCATCAGCCGCATCTACAACGCCGAGGCCAGCGTCAACGGCCCCGAGATGATCAAGCGCGGCGAGATCGACGAGGCCACCATCGGCTCCGACATCCTCGACAGCTGGCTGTCCGACGACACCACCAAGGACATGGTGTCCATGGACCGTCCCAACACCAACTACACCTACTTCTATATGTTCAACTTCATGCCCTTCTCCCACGAGTTCTCCAACTGGAGCGTGGAGGGCATGGACGCCGAGTATGAGCCGGAGAACTGGGCCAAGGCCATCAACAACACCAACTTCCGCAAGTCCTTCCTCTACGGCATCAACAACTCTGTCACGCTGGCCGTCAAGGCACCCGAGGGCTACGACAACTACAAGCTGAACACCATCACGCCCCCCAGCTTCTGTGCCAACGCGGACGGCGTGGACTACCTCAAGTGCGGCGACCTGGCCGACATCACCGAGTTTTTCGACGAGGCCAAGGCCAAGGAGTACCGCGACGCTGCCATCCCGGAGCTGACCGCTGCTGGTGTGACCTTCCCCATCAAGGTGCAGATGCCCTACAATCCCTCTTCCACCGACTGGGACAAGCAGTGCCAGGTGTTCAAGCAGCAGCTCGAGGGTGTGCTGAACGACGGTTTCGATTTCATCGACATCATCATCACTGCCGGCCCCTCCGACAGCTTCCTGTCCAGCGTCCGCCGCAACGGCAAGTTCGCTTTCCTGCAGTGCAACTGGGGCGCTGACTACTCCGACCCCCAGACTGAGACCGACCCCTTCTATCAGGCCGCGGGCGCACGCGGCAGCCGCTACGCCTTCCTGCGCACCGGTGTCGAGGACGGCTTCATCACCGGCGACACCGCGGACGCCGTCATGAACTACATGAAGGCCATCGAAGAGGCGGTCAAGATCACCGACGACATCAACGCCCGCTACGATGCCTTCGCCAACGCCGAGGCCTCCCTCATCAACAATGCCCTCGTCGTCCCCATGGGCATGAGCATCCCGGCCTACATCGCCACCCGTCTGAACTACTGGGAGGGCCAGTACGCTTCCACCGGCTTCTCCAACAAGCGCCTGAAGGGCATCCACGTCCTCGACCACTACATCTCCATGAGCGAGTACGAGGCCAACCGCGACGCCCGCTAAGACTTTTTGAGTCTGTCCGCTCCAAAGCTCTCCGTTTTCCCACGGGAAAGCGGAGAGCTTTTCGTTTCTGAAGCCTCTTACATGAATTTTTGTAACGAACTTTGCCAAATCACTTTCCAAAAGTGGTTTTTTGTTGTATTCTATTCCTATCCGACATTCATTTTATAAAAGAGAGGGGTGCGCACAGATATGCTCAAATATCTGGCGAAACGCATCGGGCGCTCGATACTGACCCTGTTTATTATCGTCACGCTCGTTTTCTGCCTTTTGCGGCTGATGCCGGTGGAAGGCTATTTTGCTAACTACGAAAAAATGACCGAGGCCCAGATACAGGCCGGCTTACAGTCCATGGGCCTGCTGGACCCGCTGCCGGTGCAGATCGGCCGCTTCTGGGTCAATACGCTCCACGGCGACCTCGGCGTGAGCCACATCTATAAGGTCAACGCCTCCGTCACCGGCATCCTCGCCAAGAAGCTGCCCATCTCCATCCAGATGGGCGTGTACGCCATGCTGCTGAGCCTTGTCATCGGCATCCCGATGGGCCTGTTCATGGGCCGCTTCAAGAGCCGCTGGCCCGATAAGATCGGCACGGCCATCATCGTCCTCATCCAGGCTGTGCCTGCGGCAGTGTATTATCTGTACATCCAGATGTACGGCACCACCGCGCTGAACGTGGGCCTGCTCTTCGACGCCTCCAACTGGAAATACTGGGTGCTGCCCGTCTGCTCCATGAGTCTGGGCAACGTGGCGTTCTACGCCATGTGGCTGCGCCGGTACATGGTGGACGAGAGCAACAAGGACTATGTCCGCCTTGCCCGTGCCAAGGGCGTGAGTGAGAACAACATCGCCCTGCGCCACATCTTCCGCAACGCAATGGTGCCGCTGGTGCAGTATATTCCCTCCGCCTTCCTGAACACTGTGGTCGGCTCCATCTACATCGAGAGCCTCTACAGCATCCCGGGCATGGGCGGCCTGCTGGTCACCTGTGTCCAGCGCCACGACAACACGATGGTGCAGGGCATCGTTCTGCTCTACGCCTGCGTGGGCATCATCGGCCTGATCCTGGGCGACCTGCTCATGGTGCTCATTGACCCCCGCATCAGCTTTGGCAAGAAAGAAGGTGGCCGATAATGCTTTTCCGAATGAAAGATGAAAAAGCACACCAGCTCGAGGCAGAGCTGGATAAGTTACAGGCGGACGGCCCCGCCGCATGGGCAAAGCTGCCCGAAGAAGAGCTGTTCACCCCCGCCGGGTTCAGCGAGGAGCGGGCCGAGGCCACGTCCTACTCCAACTACAGCTACTGGGGCAGCACCTTCCGCGCCTTCTTCAAGAACCGCGTGGCCGTGCTGCTGCTCGTCGCCCTCATCGCCGTGGTGGCCTTTGCATTTTTGCAGCCCTGCCTGCCCGGTCAGGCAGACCCCAACCTCTGCGCCGTGGACCCCGCCACCGGCATCCAGTACCGCAACATCGCCCCCGGTGAAAAGGGCTTCATCTGGGGTTCCAACGCCATCGGCCAGGACCTCTGGGCCCGCATCTGGGCCGGCGCCCGCACCAGCCTGACCATCGCCTTCTTCGTGGCCCTCATCGAGGCCGTGGTGGGCATCACGGTGGGCGTGCTCTGGGGCTATGTCCGTCAGCTGGACTTCTTCTTCACCGAGCTGTACAACATCTGCGACAACGTGCCTTCCACCATCATCCTGATCCTTATTTCCTATGTCGCCAGCCCCAGCGTCCAGACGCTGATCCTGGGCATGTCCATCACGGGCTGGATCGCCATGGCGCGTTTTATCCGCAACCAGATCCTCATCATCCGTGACCGTGACTACAACGTGGCATCCCGCTGCATCGGCACCCCCACCTCCCGCATCGTGGTGCGCAATCTGCTGCCCTACCTCGTGTCGGTCATCATGCTCCGCATGGCCCTGACCATCCCCGCCGCCATCGGCAGCGAGGTCTTCATCACCTACATCGGCCTCGGTCTCTCTGTCGAGGTGCCTTCTCTGGGCAACCTCATCAACGATGGCCGCAAGGTCATGATGCAGGCCGGCCTGCGCTATCAGCTGCTCTACCCCACCATCATCCTCAGCTTCGTCACCATCGCGTTCTACCTCATCGGCAACGCCTTCTCTGACGCAGCCGACCCCAAGAACCATCTGCAGTAAGGAGGAACAGGCATGAAAAAGAATGAACTGATCCTCTCTGTGCGGGATCTCAACATCAAATTCAATCTGCGTGGAAAGATCCTCCACGCCATCCGGGGCATCGACCTCGACGTCTACCACGGCGAAGTCCTCGCCATCGTGGGCGAATCCGGCTCGGGCAAGAGCGTGTTCACCAAGTCCTTCATGGGCCTGCTGGACTCCAACGGCTCCATCACTTCCGGCACCATCGACTACTTCGGTGCCGACGACCGCCAGCCCATCCGGCTCTCCGAGTTGAAAAAGGAGAAGGACTGGCTGAAAGTCCGCGGCCACGAGATCGCCATGATCATGCAGGACCCCATGACCAGCCTGAACCCCCTGAAGACCATCGGCGACCAGATCATGGAGGCCGTGGAGCTCCATCAGGGCCTCAAGGGCGCTGCCGCCAGGGAGAAGACCCTCGAGTACCTGCGGGATGTCGGCATCGCCGACCCGGAGGTGCGCTTCAAGCAGTATCCCCACGAGTTCTCGGGCGGTATGCGCCAGCGCGTCGTCATCGCCATCGCTGTGGCCTGCAACCCGCAGATCCTGATCTGCGACGAGCCCACGACGGCTCTGGACGTGACCATTCAGGCCCAGATCCTCGAGCTGCTGAAGGAGATGCGGGTCAAATATAACCTCACCATCATCCTCATCACCCATGACCTCGGCGTCGTGGCCAACATCGCCGACCGTGTGGCCGTCATGTATGCCGGCGACATCGTGGAGATCGGCACCTCGGATGAGATCTACTACGACCCCCGCCACCCCTACACCTGGGCGCTGCTGTCCAGTATGCCCCAGATGGGCGTGAAGGGCGAAGACCTGTTCAACATTCAGGGTACGCCCCCGAACCTCTTCACGGAGATTCACGGCGACGCTTTCGCGCCCCGCAACCCGCTGGCGCTGAAGATCGACTTCGTCAAGCGTCCCCCTTATTTTGATGTCAGCACGACCCACCGGGCCAAGACCTGGCTTCTCGACCCCCGCGCACCCAAGATAGAACCGCCCGCCGCTGTGCGGATGCTGCAAGAGGAGGGCAAATAACATGGCAGACGAACGCGAAGTTCTGGTCGAGGTAAAAAACCTCGAAGTGACCTACGGCTCCGGCCGCAAGGCTTACAAGGCCGTCAAGAACGCAAACTTCACCATCTATAAGGGCGAGACCTTCGGTCTGGTGGGCGAGTCCGGCTCGGGCAAGACCACCATCGGCCGGGCCATCATGCGCATCCTGCCCACCTCGGGCGGCGAGGTGTTCTATAAGGGCCAGAAGATAAACGGCAAGATCTCCCACGCGCTGGACAAGCAGGTCATCAAGGAAATTCAGATGATATTCCAGGACCCCCAGTCCTCCCTGAACGAGCGCGCCAAGGTGGGCTACATCGTAGGCGAGGGCCTGATGAACGTCCGGCCCGACCTCTCCGCCGCCGAGCGGGACGAAAAAGTCCGTCAGGCGCTGCTGGATGTGGGCCTGCTGCCCGAGTTTGCGTCCCGCTTCCCCCACGAGTTCTCGGGCGGCCAGCGCCAGCGCATCGGCATCGCCCGGGCTCTCATCGTGGAGCCGGAATTCATCATCGCCGACGAGCCCATCTCGGCACTGGATATGTCCATCCGCGCCCAGGTCCTGAACCTTCTGCGCCATATGCAGAAGGAGCGCGGCATCACCTACCTCTTCATCGCCCATGACCTCTCCGTCATGCGCTACATCTCCGACCGCATCGCCGTCATCCACAAGGGCGACATCGTGGAGCTGGCCGACGCCGAAGAGCTGGTGACCCACGCCATCCACCCCTATACCCGCAGCCTGCTGTCGGCCATCCCCATGCCCAGCCCCCGCCGCGAGCGGCAGAAAAAGCTGCTGGTCTATGACCCCTCCATGCACGACTACTCCACGGAGGCTCCCCAGTGGCGGGAGCTTCGGCCCCGTCACTGGGTGCTCTGCAGCGCCTCCGAGGCCGAAGACTGGTGCCGGGAATCGTAAACTTTTTCTTGCGTTTTTCTCATTGTGGCCTCTCTGTTTATTGACTTTTGTTCTCTGCTCTACTACAATAACAGGAGTGGCTTTGTAACAAAACGAAACAAAACATTGGCCCCCGCGCGGGTCTACAAACATAAAGGAATGAGAAATTAATGACGACGCAGAATCCTGTTTACGCATCCCAGGCCAAGCCCTGGCTCAAGTATTACGACCAGAAATTCATCGATCAGACCCTGCCTACCCTCTCGGCCTTTGAGTATGTCTGCCAGCGGAGCAAGAACCACCTGAACGACACGGCTCTGGAATACTACGGCCGCAAGTTCACCTACGCCGACCTCATCGTCAACGTAAAAAAGACCGCCGCCGCCCTGCGGGGTGCCGGGGTGAAAAAGGGCGACATCATCACGGTGGTCAGCATCATGACCCCGGAGATCATCGCCCTGTTTTATGCCGCCGACATGATGGGAGCCACCCTGAATCTGGTGGACCCCCGCTACAGCGTCGAAGGCATCCGTGAGTACATTGAGGAGGTGGACTCCCACCTGCTGGTCTGCCTGAACGTGGTGTACGACCGCTGCAGCCAGGCTGCCCGGCGCACCAATGTGGAAAAGGTCATCGTCCTCTCCCCTGCCGACTCGCTGCCCCCGGCCATGGCCGCAGGCTACAAGCTGACCAGCCCCGACAAGAACAAATATGCTTCCAACGTCATCCGCTGGAAGAAGTTTATGGCAGGGGGCAAGGACCAGAGCACTGCCGCCGAGCCCTACGACCCAGACCATGCCTGCGTGGTGGTACACACCGGCGGCACCACCGGCTCCCCCAAGGGGGTCATGCTGACGGACGACTGCTTCAACGGCATCGCCCTGCAGTTTCAGGCTTACCCCAAGCTGTTCCACCGGGGGCAGAAGCTGATGAACGTGATGCCCCCCTTTATCGCCTACGGCTTTGCCTGCGGCATCCATCTGCCCCTGGTGCTGGGCTTCACGGTCATCATCATCCCCAATCTGGACCCGGCCAAGCTGGGCAGTCTGGTGCTGAAGCACAAGCCCGAGCATATGTTCGGCGTGCCCACCCACTACCAGCAGCTGGCCTCTGACCCCAAGCTGCGGGACAAGGACCTTTCTTTCATCACCAACTACGCCGCCGGCGGCGACTCCCTCTCCCGGGGGGCCGAGCAGACCGTCAACGATTTTCTGGCTGCCCACGGGGCCCGGTACCCCATTGCCAAGGGCTACGGCATGACTGAAGTGTCCTCGGCAGCCACGGTGGCCGCCGGGCTGGACAACAAGCCCGGCAGTGTGGGCATCCCCATGGTGAACACCGTGGTGGCGGCCTTTGAGCCGGGTACTGACAGGGAACTGCCCATCGGTGAGCGCGGCGAGCTGTGCATCTCCGGCCCCTGCCTGATGAAGGGCTACTACAACAAACCCGAGGAGACCGCCATCCTGCTGCGCCGCCACCCCGACGGCCGGGTGTGGGCCCACACCGGCGACATGGGCTATCTGGACGAGGACGGCTTTGTCTACCTCGACTCCCGCATCAAGCGGATGATCATCCGCCACGACGGCTTCAAGGTGTTCCCCTCCATGATCGAGAATGTCGTCAGCCGCCACCCCGCTGTGCATCAGTGCTCTGTGGTGGGCTGCGCCGACAAGGACCATGTGCAGGGCCGTCTGCCCTTCGTCTACATCGTGCTCAAGGCCGACACCACCGCCAAGAAAAAGCAGGTGATACGGGAGCTGGAGCGGATGTGCGCCGAGGAGCTGCCCGAATACGTCCAGCCCGTGGCCTACAAGTTTATTTCCAGTATGCCCATGACCCCTGTGGGCAAGGTCGATTACCGTCAGCTCGAAGCTGACATCTCCCCCCGCGACTATTGATTTTCATGAAAGGACTCTTCTGCCATGAACAAGCGTTTTGCAAGTCTGGCGGTCTCTGCCCTGTTGCTCGTCTCCCTGCTCAGCGTCCCCGCGCTGGCCGAGGGGACCGAGGCCGCTGCGGACGCCGCCGGCGATGATCATGTCATCGTCACCCTGAACCCGGAGACTGCCCTGCAGCCCGAGACTCCGGCGGAAGCCGCGGCTTCTGCCACCGAGACGGCTCAGGCCGACCCGGCCCCTTCTGTGTACGACGCAGCCTCAGCAGCGACCGCTGCTAAAGCCGAGGTCAAGTCTGATGACACCAAGGACCAGCAGCTCACCTACGTCGCACTGGGTGACAGCATCGTGTCCGGCGTCGGCCTGGCCGATGTCCAGTACAGTGCGCGCTCCGGCTACAGCGTCGATATGGCTCCCAACTTCCATGGCTACTCTCCCGACTGCTATGTCGGCAAGGTGGCTGCAGCTCTCGGCCTCGACCGTGACCACGCCATCAACCTCGGCCTGCCGGCCCTGACGGCTCCCGACCTCGCGGACATGATCCGGTACGGCAAGATGCCCCAGATGAACATGGCGTCCGGCTGCGAGTACAACTACCCTGAGTTCCAGGACTACATCCGCAAGGCCGACGTCGTCTCCGTCCAGATCGGCTCCAACGACGCCTTCGTCCCCTGCATCGTGGCTCTGGGCAACGCCACCAACTGGAAGAGCGAGAAGCTGGCCGCTACCATTCTGGCCGGCGACCTGCGCAATGAAGGTTCCGGCTCCACCATGTCCACCATCTACCGCAGCATCAAGGCGATGGACCTGACCAAGGCCGAGAGGGACGCCACCTGGAACCTGCTCTTCTCCGGCATGAGCAAGATCTGCGACGAGACTTACCCCAAGACCACCGCAGCCCTCATCTCCATCGTGCAGGAGATCCGCAATCTCAACCCGGATGCCCAGATCATCCTTGTGGGCTACACCAACCCTGTGCCGCTCATCCCCTGCTGGCGCAGCTACTTCAACAAGCTGAACAAGTTTGAGAAGCAGATCGCCAAGACTTATAACTTGACTTATGTGGCCATCCCCAACACCGAGACCACCCTCGACGTGCATCCCACCATCAAGGGCCACCAGTACATCGCCAACAAGCTCGTGAATGCCATCGAGAATCCGTGATCAACAAATACAGCAAAGCCCCCGTTTCCAGCCGGAAGCGGGGGCTTTTTCCTGCAATACGTTATGCGGCCAGAGCCTTTTTGATGTTTTCAAAGACGGTGTCGCTGTCCTCACAGCAGACCATGACCACCTCGCCGGTGGGGACAGTCGCCACGCGGGCGGCAGAAGCGATCTGGTACTGGTCTTCGAGGTAATGCTCCATGGACTTCTGCTGGCTCTGGACATAGGCATTCATCGCGTCCACCACGTCCTGCGTCTTGCCCTCGGCGGGCTTGACGATGGCCACGCCGTAGACGCTGACCATCATGCCGGACACCGAGGCGGCGAAGTCGTCGTACATATCGTCCTCCAGACCCAGCAGAGGCATCATCATGTTGGCCACCTCATCGGAGAGCTGGTCGGCCTCATACTCGGCGCTGTAGCCGTACTGGGCCGTGAACTTGCCGTCCTTGCCTTTGGTGAATATCATCTCATACTTGTTGTCCTCGTCGCTGCGGGCGTCGTGGATGATCTGGGTGTAATCTTTTTTCGCGGCAGAAGACGCGCTGCCGGAGCTGCCCGACCCGCCGCAGCCCACCAGAGCCAGCAGCATGACGCCGGCCATCAGACAAGCAATGATACGTTTCATATTCAATTTATCCTTTCGTTCGCAGGGTGAGGTTTTCGGTATGCAGTGATAGTATTTGATATTTTATCCCTGCTATTCGGTAAACGACCCACGGCGGGCGAAAATTGCACCCACAAGTGTAACAGTTCTATGAACGCTTACAGCATCATGGCCTCAAGGTCACCGTGATTGACGGGCGTCGAGAGGATGATCTGGGTGCTGGTGGTGCCCAGCTTCTGGAACTGTAAGATGAGGTGTTCCAGCTGGGGCATACTGCCGCAGCTCACCTTGATGAGGAAGGTGTAAGCTCCCGTGACGTGGTAGCACTGCAGCACCTCTTTGCTGTTCTTCATCAGCTCCACCAGCTCGTCCCGCTGGGACGGGGCCACCGAGAGGCTGATGAGAGCGTCCACATAGACCCGGTCGGACGGGCGGTTGAGCATCACGGTATAGCCGCTGATGATGCCGTCCGTTTCCAGCTTGTGGATGCGGCTGGAGACAGCGGGACTGGTCAGCGCCACCTTTTCGGCGATCTCCTTCACCGGCATACGGGCATTCTTTGCGAGGAGGGCGAGAATCTTGCGGTCCAAATCGTCCATAGGAAAAGTACTCCTTTTAAAATATGTTACATTACATAAAATTTTCTGAAAGTAAAGTTTTATTGTTGTAGCAATAGTACAAACTGTGCAAAAATCAGTTTTCGTTTTGCCGTCTTTAATTATATAAAGTTTTTGTCAAAAAGTAAAGTGCTAAATTAAAGCGAAACCAAATTTTTGCATTTGACAAGAAAATAAATTCGGGTAAGATCGGAAGAGCA
>ERZ506491.1-NODE-1-length-289479-cov-13.1854_pt1 | contig 289479 bp, 263 predicted proteins | sample MGYA00512782_ERZ506491 | MGnify/ENA metagenome assembly ERZ506491 | reverse complement strand
GTTACTAAAAAGCAAACATATCTACAACTTTTTATAGGATTAAGAAAGAAGAAGAGGAAAACCGTCGAAATAAAAAAGAGATTACCACCAAATTTGACGAAGAACCTTGAAAAATATAAAAACATCTGCCACCTGCAACAAAACGCGTGTAACATGCTAGTTGATAAACAGTTGGAGCGTTGCAGATACCTGCGGCAGATGCGTTGCAGATACTTTATCTGCAACGCGTTATATAATCAAAGAAAAAGCCTTGATTCCTTTGTACAAAGCTATGGGAATAATTGGAGTGTCTCTACGGAGAAATTGTGGTGTCTCTAGGGGGAAACGACAGTATCCTTACGTAGAAACTGTAGTGTCCTGCCTTAGAAACGCTCGTTTCCTACGGTGGAAACTGCAATTTCCCGCCTCGAAACAGGAATTCAGCTGTTGGAGAAAAATGATTCATATTAAACCTCCCAACACTTCCACCCTTTGTTGGCACAGATATACACAATGTACGAACGAACATGGTAATTGGGGAATTTCCTTTTTGTATCTGCGGCATAACCTTTCACTTGCTCTACGTGTTCTGCCAGCGGTTCGGTGAGCGCAAGCATGCGGTCGGCATCTTTGGAACGATAGTATTTGAATTCCACCACGCGGTCGTCCGTGTAATAATCCGTGCCGGGGATGCCGATCATTTCAAAATCCGAACGACCGACGGAGTTATTTTGTTCGATGGCAAAAGTGTAACAATGGCTCAAATAGCGGGAGACAAGCTCGTAGAAAGAACAACGGATAAAGTTCTCGTTGATCTTATCGAAAACCTGTGCGGGGAATTGTCCCAGATATTGCTCGAAATAGTTCTGCACAAGGGGTTCAAAACTACGGTTGGAATCATAAAGTTCATAAACCGGGACGTAACGACTGGCGTTACCTTCGATCTTGTTCAATTGGTTGTAATAATCCATGTAGATGCTGCGCATGGTCATGTTGGGGAGCACCATGCGGTATGCACTCTTCAGGGTAGTCATACCTAAGTAGAACAAGCTGACGGGATAGAATTCTTTCTCAAAGAACTTCTTCTTGTTGAACTTACTGGATAAATCGCTGACGTTGTAAGACAGTTCATCGTCTATCACCAAGGCATCGAGCATCTCTTTGGCATTAGTAAGCGAAAGAGTTAAGCGGCGAATCCAATTGATGTCCGTACGCAGGTTCTCATCGATCAGTTCGGGCGGAATACTAGCAGTCTCCGCATAATTTTTAAAGAAATAGGTCAGAATGGTGGAATTAAAAAGGCGCTCACCACTGGGACTGAAACGATAACCGTCGTAGTTACTCACAATAAGTTGCCAGATTTCTTCAAACTGTTCTTCGCTACCGGAGTATTTGCGAAGTACATAACGCAAATATTTTTCCGTTTCAGTATATGTAAATCCAAGCATATTCAAAAAACCGGGTTTGAGTGTGAGGATTTCCGCAATGTTATAACCGCTAGTCAAATCGTCCATGGTGACAGGCAATACACCCGTGCAGAAACAGGTACGGATGCTACCTTCACCGATACCAGCTTTGATAACCTTAAAAAATGTACGCAAAAAACTGTCGTTGGTAGTCACTTCTTCATAAAGAGGGTCATTATAAGAAGTAAGCAGTTGATTGGTGAAGTTGTCATATTCATCAATAAGGATATAGGCTTTAGGAAGTCCGTACAGACGGATATAGGCAAGAGCTTCTTCAAGCATCTGGGCTGCATTCCCTCGATTGGTGAACTGGAAATCACCAAACAAATCACGATTATGCTCTACCATTATTTCTACAGGGCTACAATTCAAAGCGTCAAAGTTCCGCGCCAATCCTTGCATATCATTCGCCATCACCATTTTAGAAAAGTCATAACGAATCACCAAATACTGATTATGTTCTTGTGTTGGATGTGTACCCACCCACGTACCGCCAAAAAGTTCCTCAAAGCGGGGTGCCTTTGTACGGTCGTAATAAGAAGCCAACATTGAAATGAGCAGACTTTTCCCGAAGCGGCGGGGACGGAGAAAAACAGGAGCATTATAATCTTCAAGCCCCGGAATGTAATTTGTCTTATCGACATAATAAAAGCCACGTTCGCGAAGGTCTGCGAAGTCAGCCACTGCATATGGAATCGTTATTCTTGCCATAATCTTCAATCTTTTCTTTCGGTAGAGACAAAAGTACTAATAAAAAAGACGAAACGAAGTATATCCGTCATTCTTTCTTTAGATATAGATTGCATCTTCTTCAATACATCGGAAAACAAAGATAAACATTTAATATCAAATTAGTTTCAATGATACCACACTTTTTAGCAAGCATCATGTATAACTCTATACACAAAAGCTGCACAACTCTATGCACACATTGTGCATAGAGCTATGCAGCCTCTCTACATAAAATAAAGCTATATCAAAAGAAATGTTTCAACACAACCTCATTCGGAACTCTATTTATGCCGTAGGGTCGGGCACTTCTCCTCTTCCGCCTTCACTACTACCAGTGTCGGAGCCGCCTCCTGCTTCGGGTTTCGCACCGACGTAAAAAGTGACAATGGCGGTTCGTAGTGTTTTCAACGGTCACGGTGTTGTCAACCAACCAGATTTTCAATAAATTATTCAATTTATTATTTAATAATTCATTCATAGAGAAAGATTAGCATCCGCTAGTCAATAGAACTACCAATCTTTCTGAAACATATAATAATCTCTTACCGAGTATGGTACTTCTATCTGCGCCATTGTGGAACTCGAAAAATCCTCCGGTGCAGGGAATTTACATGAAATCCATGTCGCCCAAGGATCATTCCATACTCCCTCTTTTCCATAATCCATATAAGGGATATCTGCTCCCACCACCACATCTGTTCCACTAAGTGGAGTAAACCGCATCATGTTCATATATTCGCCTATTATGGTATTTTCCATCAAATTCATCTGTTCCTCTTGAGACATAGCGGCTATATCCCTGAGAAATATAGTCCCATATTTCTTTTCCGAAATTCCAGCTAAAGGACGTATGGTAGCATCTGTTTCGTAAGGCGCTAAAAAGTCCTCTAACGAACTCCAAGCGTAATCCAGATAGTTACCTACACTGATGCCCGCTTGCTCATCACAAAGTGCTTCGGTAGTTTCACGGGTATCAACCAACGTAAGCAATTTATCCGGCATCGCATTTTTCAATGCTTTTATCAATTTAGCATATGAAGTGTCATTGATGGGCGCCATTCCCTCTTTACCGTAACCTGCTCCTTTGTCCCAAAGGTTAATACCATCTAAATCGTAAAGACTGACAGCGGTTTGAACCTGTGCTGTAAAGTCACTGATTTGCGCATCTGTCAAATTTGCGAATCCCAATCCGGTTCCGCCACCCATGATGGCAAGACAGACTTTCAACCCATTCTCTTGCATAGGACGTAGATAGCGGATATGTTTTTTCAGTACATATTCCATATCAGTCGTATAGGTCAATACCGCACGCCCTTGCACCTCTTTCAAAAAAGCTGTGCGGACATTCAAGATATCTAATAAAGGACCTTTATAAATGTTCGTTTCTTCAAATCCTTCACTATAATCATAAGAATCGATACTAAGCGAAAACTGACCTGCAATCAAAGGATTCATGACTTCTGTGTCTATGTAAGCTATTACTGTACTCTGCTTTTCTCCCATCTCCTTTTTCTCTTCAACAGGATTAATGACGTAGTATATCTGATCAATCAGCTCCCCGGTCCCCGCATCAACAGCCTGAATTGGAAAAAGATAAGTATAATTGCTGTTTAAATATTCTCTTTTAAAAAGCAATTCTACATTCTCTGATTTCCGCTCTCCCGCCCGTATAGTCACAATAGCTTCTTTGCCTCCGTTTATCAATAAGGTATTTCCTAATCCGTTATTCCCTGGAATATTAAAATCAGAACCTAGAGTCTTTATTTTATACTCTTTACGGAATGTCTCTACTACAAAGCTTGTATAACTCCCTCCATCTTTCATTGTCTCATTATTTGCATAAGCATCCTCCATAGCAATCTTCAAAGTAATATCCTTTTCAAGTGGCTTTGGAAGAATAAGGCAAAGTTCATCTTTCCTTCCTAAATCAGTTTCATCACGTCCTTCCAAAGTTGGATCTCCAATACTGAGCAATACAATTTTACTCTCCGGACAAAACGTACTATTCAAAGCCCCCTTACTATTGACTGTTTCCACACCTTCAGTCGAACGTCCGTGCGTTACATCAGGATTGATGATCGCAGCATCGTCCTGACAGGCCAAGAGCATAAACAGCGCCCCCATTGCAACACACATATATTGTATTATCTTTTTCATCACTTACCTCCTTTTTTAGGTTATTGTTCATTGTTAATCTTCGGAACTTCGATTCCGCTAGGCCACAGTTCGGCATCCGTTTTACTGTAAGCCTCCACATGGTCGCTTGCTTTCCAATAAGGGACTACTTTCGCATTGTTCCCATGTCCTGTACGATCTTCGACTTCCATCCCTGTTCCCTCATCAAACTTCCAATAGGCACACAAAGCTGGTTCTTCAGTCGGGTCGGGAATATCATACATATTCTCCCAAATCTGTTCTTGAGTACGAGCTACATTCCAAATGCGAGCTTCACATATTTCACCATCAAACTGACGACTTATATCATGCGATTCACCATAAGAACGACCGAAATAGAAATTAAAATCACCTCCATTACCAAATTCATCATCGGGTGCTTTGTCACCTAAACTAATTGTAGTCAAATCGCTTTTCCCATGAACGTTGCTAATGCTTTGCAACTGTCCATTCACATAGAAAGCAATAGTGGTATTAGCCAAATCCCATGTCAAAGCAACGTGATACCACTCACCTGGCAGCAACAGTTTTTGTTTACTGGATTCAGGGAATTTACCGAATGTACTTTGTACCTGCAACTGTTGATTCGGGAAGTTTGAGTCACCGATGCGCATCAAAAAATATTGTTCTATCCCCATGATGGAGGATATTTCTTGCTGGAAACTGTTCACTCTTATAATAGCCTCCATTGTCACAGAACTCAAATTATTTACAACATCCGCTGTCGGACTTCCCTTATCAAATCCCGGAACGGTGACATAGACATTTTTCAAATTCATCGCTGTTGTGATGGCACTAGAACGACGCACCAAATAATACATCGTACGTGAACCATCCATAACACCTACCCCTTCGGCTCCTCCAATAGAAAGCGGACAAAGATAAGTGGCATCAATTTCCAATTCATCAAGTTTCAAGAATTTTATGCTAACCTCTTCGGAAGTAGTTTTCCCTGCCGGAACTACAACCCTATCTTTTGACAATTGATAGTGTTCAGCAGGCAATATCTCATAATGCGTGTCGTTCTTTGCATTATATTCACTAGTCAACGAAGCGTCTACCTTCAAGCTGACCTTCACATCATCCCCTGCCGGATAAGACAATTTCACCGCAAAAGTCTTCGTCTGGCTTGTCACCTTCCGATTAAAAGTGAAAGTTTCTGTATTCTTACTAGCAGCTATATTCAGATACGCCGAATTGTCAAACGGTGACTTTTCGCTGTAATCCGTATTATCACAGGCAACCGGCAGAAATAACAAAACTGCGGCTGCAAAGCACTGATAAAGTTTATGTATTCTCATAGTTTACATCGTTTAGTGAGCCGAAGCAGGATTCAGGAATTGAATACCTCCACGGGTCTGTTTATAAATAATATCAGTATCGTAGTAATCGGCAGAGATATTGTAAATAGCAATACCTCCCAATAGCGTTTCCATATTGAGAGCACTATAAGCAGCTCCAGCGATGGCATTGCGCGTCACTCCGTTATAGTCGGTCAATGTACCGTCAGGAGTGACAGCCAACAGCAGGCGATCCGGAGCGGCCTTGCCATATCCGGTGGCATAAAATACGGAGGTTTCTATATCATATTCATCGGATGCACCGGAAATATCGAGTACGAAATAGTTGAAAAGGCTGCGCTGCGCTTCCGGCAACAAGGAAGGAGTACCCTCAAAAACTAACAGACACGGTGTCTGTCCCAAAGCATCCAGCAGCGGCTTTAACGCCGAGACGTCTACCGCAGAGCCTTCCGAACCGAGGGCAATCCCGTCAAATGTCCCTGCACGCACTGCCTCAACAGCAGAGGTTATAGAGGTATTCAGTTTATCTTTAGCCGTACAATCTATATAGTAAAGCACTTTCGTCCCATAATCCTCACGCACCAACTTCATATCTTCCCGGTCATATTCGGACAGACGGTCGGCATTACGCATCGTCACTATATCAATACTATCTGGCAACGCACGGAGAAAGTCCTTCTCACCGGTAGATACTTCCGGAGCATTATCCAACCGGGCATAAACAACAGCATGTTTCGTTGCTTTATATGCACGAAGATTCTGTGTGTACGCTGCATACTCCTGCGGATTCTGTTCCTTAAACCCATTCACCTGACTATCGTGTATTTCCATTTCCGTCCAGTCGTCGCAACTGATGGTGGCAACCGACAAGAAAGTAGTCAGTAGGCATAACTTAAAGATTGATTTATATTTCATAATCTCATTGATTTAAAGGTTCGTTCTAGTTTGAGGATTGACTATTCTCAATGGAATGGTCTTTCTTATCCCACCAAAGTTTAGTTCCTGCGGCATCGGGACCATTCAGCATTTCTACAGCTTGATCAATGTATTTCGGATTCCCTGTATATTCATCGGCCGGGAAAGGCAAACGACGGGGACCGATTGTTACATTCACACTATTATTGGGGTCTTTATTCTCCACGGCAGGCAACAATTTCGGATAGCCCGTACGACGATGTTCCGCCCATGCTTCCAGCCCCAGCGGGAATATTGCAATCCATTTTTGAGTAATGATACGCTCCAGGTTCCGTTCGAAATACTCCGCTCCAGGTTCCCAGGCAATCGTAATGGTACTTACCGCCGGATGGCTATACTTAATATCAGCCCCGTCCATCGGGTTCACATAGTCTATAGGCTTTTTCGTCGCATCCTTCACATATTGGTCCGCTCCGGTGGCTCCGCCACGCTCTTCGAATGAAAGGGCAATAGCCTTTTCATACAATGCCTGTGCATCGCCTCCCATATTCCAACCACGCAACGCGCCCTCGGCACGAAGGAAAGTCACCTCCGCCGCATTCATCCAAAGATAAGGGTCGGTGCTGGAAATCACCTGCTTTGAGTAAAGGTTAATCATGTCGTCTTTCTTCTGGGTAAATATGCCGATACGTACACCGTAATAATCGTATACATCGACTTTCTCGCCATCCTGATCGACTGTCTGCACACCTTTGACAAACATCTTATCCAAACGCGGATCTTCATAACCTTTCATAATAGAAACTAAATCGGCACTGATACGGTAGTCATTCCAGTTATTAAACAGCAACTCCGAACGGTTCTCCGCCACATGAAGCATGGCGTTATCCTCATTCGATTCAATCACTCCCGCTTCCACAGCCTTCTGCGCAATACGTTGCGCCTCGGTAGGATTGACATAGCTCATACGCATGGCAATGCGAAGTTGCATGGAATGTACAAACTTACGCCATTTGGAAATGTTACCGTAATACAAGTCTTCCAGTTTGCGGAAAGCCTCGGACGACAGGTCTTTGTTTTCCTCCAACACTTTATCCGCTTCTTCCAGTTCTTTCAGCATCTGTGTATATACCTGCTCCTGCGAATCGTAAGGGACAGCCAGGTCTTCACCCGAATTATCATTATCCATCATCTTCGAATAAGGAATCGGACCGTAAATGTCCGTCACACGATGCATGATACACACCCGGAGAATTTTACCGAAAGCTAATGCCACAGGGTCATCCGTCTTGTTCATCATATCACGGTACTGCGGGTACATGTCTTTAATCGGATCGGCAAACGGGGATTTGAGCCATCCCTGTTCGGGATTGAAAGTAGAGAATTTCATCACCCAAGTGTCTACAATTCCTTCCAAATAACCACCGTATGCTCCTCCTGCCATAGCATCCATAAACTGGTAAAGGTGTTCACGTGTAGGAATCACCAATCCCTGCATTCCTTTGAGCGTAGCACCTACAATATGATTCTCACGCTGCATTTCTTCTCCGTCCGCTTCGTACATACTCCGGTTGATGTCGCTGTCGAAACAACCGCCCAACGGAAGCAGAAATAATGAAAGGATCATTATCAGAAGAATGTTATATATTCGTTTCATGTCCATCATAGTATTTAGAAGTTAATCTTTATGTTAAATCCTATATTCCGGGTACTCGGCATCATGAAGTAGTCGATTCCCTGATAATAGTTGTTCGTAGTAGCTACTGCTTCAGGATCGAAAGGAGCTTTACAGTAGATCATCCAGAGATTTCTGCCCACAAGGGATACATTGATATCACAAACATTGCCCAGCCAGCGGCGCGGAACGGTGTAACCGATATGTGCCTCCTGCAGACGCAGGTTGGTAGCACTATAAGTATAGTAGGTAGGCAATCCGCTCTGCGATGCTACCACTTCATAGAAGCTTTGCGGATTCACGTGGCTACGGCCATTTATCCATACTCCTCCGGCATCACGCGCGGCAGCAGATGTTTCAGATACTCCATAAAGATCAAGATAAGCCTGTGTTGCCGAATAAACGATTCCGCCCAAACGGGCTGTCAACAAGAAACCGGCATTGATACCTTTATAAGAGAAGCTATTATTCCAGGCTAAATTTGCCTTAGGAAGTACGCTTCCCAACTTTATGTCACCGGCATTGTCGATGGCTGTCACATTGCCGCTATCGTCAATCAGGACATTACCGTTAATATCACGCTTCAAATCGGCATGGGTATAAAGATCGCCCAGCGTACCACCTTCCTTCAGGATAAATTTCGCCTTTCCGAATCCGCGGCCTTCATCGGTTTTGAGTTCCAGTTTATCGACGTTGTAAGTTTTTCCCGTCTCCGGGTGAACATAATCCTTCACCAGTTCAACGATTTCATTCTTGTTGGCCGAGAAAGTAAAGCTGCTGTCCCAACTGAAATCTCCCCAACGATGTCCATAAGACAACATAGCCTCGAAACCATAGTTGCGTACATATCCGGTCTGTACATACAGTTTGTCATATCCCGATGATACAGGAAGCCGAGGATCGAATGTCTGATTATAAGTATTGGCGTAATAGAAAGATCCGCTCAATTTGAAATCTTTAAACAGGGTTGCATCCAGACCTACTTCCCATGAGTCAGTACGCTCGGGGTATAGTTTACCAATGGGATAATTCGTCTGCGATTTCCAGTCCTGCTTATTGGCATCATACGAGTAAGTAGGATAGGTAAGAAAACGAGGATAAGGATTACCTACGGAACTGAACGATCCGCGTACTTTAAGATAATCCACCCAATCAGGCAGTTTCAACATTTCAGTGATGACAGCCGAAAGCCCTACGGAAGGATAGAAGAATGAAGCCTGCGGAGAATGTGTCAGCTGCGAAGCCCAGTCGTTACGTCCTGTAACGGTGAGATAAAGCATACTTTTCCACCCTACTTCGGCACTGGCAAAAATAGATTCGGTCGCTTCGCGCCAACCCACCTGCGTAGCACGTTTTTTTGCGTTGTCAAGGTCGTAAACATTGAACAGATTAGGAATACCTGTTTCTCGTATAGGCCCCGCATAGCCCAATTCCTTACTAGTCACTCCACTATAACTGGCACCGATATTGGCTACAATCGTAAAATCCTGAATACGTTTATTAATATTCACCAACACATCGGCATAAGTCTGCGAATATTGTCCGTTGTTTACTGTATAATGGCCTTGTGAACTACCGTCAGTCAGCGTGTTGCTACTGCTTGCATAAAGCTTGCCTTCATATTCGCTATGAGTATTGTCGATGCGGACACGCCCTGCCACATTCAGCCAGTCAAGAATCTGGTAACTCAAACCTGCTGAAGCCATATAGCGTTTCTTATTGTTAAGACGGAGATTACGGTAAGCAATCCAATAAGGATTCTGCATACGAAGGTCACCTTCGCCCTGCGGCCAAAACTGTACGCTAATTTTCCGGGCTTCATCCCAACGCTCGAAATTCTTCACTATAGAGAAATCATCCCCGCGAGGAAAAAGATAAGCAGAAACCAACGGATTGGAGTACTGCCCCTGATTGGTCATATTACGGTCGTTCTGAAGAATATAGCTTGCACTTACATCCAGTTTCATCTTGTCATTCAAAAAACTGGTCGTATTGCGGAAAGTGAAATTATATCTGTTATACCTATTGTTGGGAACCATCCCTGCCGAGTTGACGGCAGCTGCAGAAAAGAAAGTCTGATTTTTATCCGTTCCGGTAGACAACGTAACGGAATTTGTATATACCGCACCCGTATCAAAGAAATCATCGGGTTCATATCCTGTTTGAGCAGCCGAGTTCAACTTCGGTCCCCAGCTATAAATATTGGAATTTCCCGCTTTACCATTACTACCTGTACCATAACGGCCCTGGAACTCGGGCATCTTAAAAGCATTCAACCATTCAATGCCACTTGATACACCTACTTGCAGCTTACCTACCTGTCCTTTTTTTGTAGTAATCACAATCGCACCGTTTGCCGCATTACTACCATAAAGGGCGGCAGCTGCCGCTCCAGTCAGTACGGAAATACTTTCTATATCTTCCGGATTAATATCAGCAATGGCCTCGGTAGCTCCCTTTGAACCAAATTCCGTATCTCCTCCGCCACCGAAATTATACATCGGAATACCGTCAATCACGTACAAAGCGTTACTACTCTGTTCAATAGACTTTGTTCCACGCATCACCACTCTACTTGCCCCACCGACACCAGAAGAGCTCGTATTGATAGTAACACCCGCAACTTTACCATTCAGACTGTTTACAAAATTAGCATCCTTAATCTGGGTCAGTTCGTCGGACTTTACTTGCTGTACGTTGTAGCTCAATGCTTTCTGCTCGCGTTTGATGCCAAGTGCTGTTACAACGACTTCACTCAACAGTTTTGTATCCGAAGCCAGTTGCACGCTATATATATTCTGTCCGGTTACTTTTACCGTCTGTGGAGTGTAACCTACATAACTGATACTCAACACACTTCCAACAGGAGCTTCGAGTATAAAATTACCGTCAATATCCGTAATAGAACCGACACTCGTTCCCTCTACATGTACATTGACACCAATTAACGGCTCTCCGTTATCATCCAGCACACGGCCGGTGATACGTTTGACAGAAGCTGCTTCCGCTTCTTGTTTTTCCTGTGGAACGATGATTACATATTTTCCTTTTAACTGATAGGTATATCCCGTATTTCTAAGGATTTCTTTGAGAGAACTCTCCAGCGTGGCTTTTTCTAACGCCAAATTGATGGAGGGTTTGTTTTTCAACTGCGACTCGTTGTAACCAACGGACAGTTTCGTTTGTTTTTCCACCTCTTTCAATGCCTCGATGACCGATATGTTTTTCTTATGGATCGTAATCCGGACATTGCTACTTTGAGCAAAAGTAGGAGCAGAAAGGAGCAGACAGCACAAAAAAAGCATAAATACTCGACTGATTGCCTGCTTATTGGCTATAAATTCATAAATTTGCTGCATCTTCTTAGTATTAGTTTATACAGATAAAGTTAGATTCTCGAATTTAGTAGCGTCTGGTTAACGCTAATAGTAAGAATTTCGATTTCACATCCGGGGGAAGGTTGCAGCTTCTCCCGGATATTTTTTCCGCATAGGCTCAATGTATTTTAAGGTTAATATTAGTATAATATACAGGTTCTATTTCGTCCCCTGATGTCGGAGTTTGCTTTTTCCGTTAATGGAAATATAGCACTTGTCTCCCACAATCTGATAGTCCAGATTCCCTGCTACACGAGCAACAATATCCATTATTTCTTCTATGGAAGCATTTTGCCCGAAAGTAAGATTGAAACGGTCTTCTTTCATACTACGGAAACTATAAACAAATGTGTAAGGGTATTTACGTTCAAGGCGGGTGAATATTTCCTCCAGCGTCATACTACGAAGGACAAGTTCACCATGCTGCCAAGCTGTGACATCCTGCATATCAGGACGAAGTACGTTTCCGGAGCGACTACGCTTATTGTAAGCCAACTGCTCGTTCAGCTTCAATATTTCCTGTTTTTTCTGTCCGTTATACTCTACCAGCACCTTTCCTGAAATCAATGTTGCTGTCACTTCTTCTTCATCCGGATAAGCTGTCACGTTGAACTCTGTTCCTAACGCAGTCACCTGAAAATCAGAAGACTTTACTATAAAAGGATGTTCTTCATCACGCTTCACTTTAAAAGCGGCTTCTCCCACTAAATATACGGAACGTGTATCACCCGTAAATTCTTTGGGGTAAAGTAAAGTGCTTTGAGAATTAATTAATACCTGTGTGCCGTCCGGCAAAGTAAGATTCCGCATTTCGGCAGTAGGAATATATGCTTGCAACAGATCCGGTGCCTGACGGTTCTGCAACGCCAAATAAATCGAAACAGAAGATATGGCTATCAATAAAGCTGCTGCTATCCGCCAGACTATCAAACGCGCATGTAGAAAATGAATCCGCCGTCTCACCCCGATCCCCGTAAGTTCGTGCATCCGTTCCAAAGAATCACGATAACCGGGAGTTGTAGCAGCTTCGGTTGCCTCCCAAAGTTTATTGAGTTCACAGTCTTTCTCGTCAGCACGCTCCTCACTAATCAACCATGTGCGAAAATCCTGATCGACTTCTTCCGGATAGTCATGCTTAATATAACGGTCGATTACGTCGCGAATATAATTCTTCATAAAGTGGTATTTATTATTGTATTTAGAAACACTTACATAAATATCACTATTCAGGAAAAGAAACTACGGGAAGATCCGGAAGAGAATAACAAACATTAACACTTTGCGAAGTTCGGTCAATGTTTTATAGATATGATCTTCTACCGTACGTAATGGGATTTGCAATTTATCTGCTATTTCTTTATGAGAAAGTCCTTCAAAACGGCTCATCTCAAAAACTTGTCTGCGACGATCAGGCAACTGACTGAGTGTCATTTTGATAAGCATCAATACTTCTTTATAGTATAGATTTTCTAACAGGGAGGAATCTTCGTCACAAAGTTCACCCAACAACTGGGCTTTCAAAACTTTGTCTTCATATTCCTGCTCTACCTTCTGATGCTTGAACAAGTTGAAAATTTCATTCCGGGTCACAGTATAGAGATAACCAGTCATGGTTTCCTGTTCTTGCCAAAGTTCAGGACGTGTCCATAACTTAAGAAATATATTCTGAGCAATATCTTCCGCATCTTCCTCCGATTTAGTCAACAACCTTGCAAAGTTCTTGACCCTCGGGAAGTTAGCGGCATAAAACTGCTCAAAACAGACATCTATATTGTCTCTGTTTCCATTCATTCATTAAGTCTTTTTACAATGAAAGCCGGACAAATATAGACAAAATAAAGAGAAGACAAAGAATATAAACAAAAAAACATCCCACCTTTTAAACCAAAACAAGTCTAAAAGGTGGGAATATTATAAGATTCTAAAGAATTTCAGAAGTTATTCTTCATCCATCAGAATTTCCAAAATCTGACAAGCAGCCTTCGCCACCGGAGTACCCGGACCAAAGATAGCAGCTACACCTGCCTTATACAGGAAGTCATAATCCTGTGCAGGAATAACACCACCGGCAATCACCACAATGTCTTCACGTCCCAGTTTCTTCAGTTCTTCAATAATCTGCGGAACCAATGTCTTATGACCGGCAGCCAGTGAAGAAACACCTACTACATGAACATCGTTTTCTACCGCTTCACGAGCAGCTTCTGCCGGAGTCTGGAACAACGGTCCCATATCCACGTCGAAACCACAGTCCGCATAACCCGTTGCTACTACCTTGGCACCACGGTCATGACCGTCCTGTCCCATCTTTGCAACCATGATACGAGGTTGACGTCCCTCTTTTTTCGCAAACTTCTCTGCCAGTTCACAAGCACGCTTGAAGTCGCTATCGTTTTTACTTTCTGATGAATACACGCCTGATATAGTTCTAATTATTGCTTTATAACGTCCTACAACCTGTTCGCACGCATAAGAAATTTCGCCTAAAGTAGCACGAACACGAGCTGCTTCAACTGCCAGTTCAAGCAAGTTACCCTTGCCGGTCTTCACACATTCAGTGATAGCTGCTAATGCCTTGTCCACTTCAGCCTGATTACGTCCTTCTTTCAAACGTTTCAGGTTTTCAATCTGTTCAAGACGAACTGCCGTATTATCAATTTCAAGGATATCAATCGGAGCTTCTTTTTCCAAACGATACTTGTTCACACCCACAATGGTCTGCTGACCGCTGTCGATACGAGCCTGTGTACGTGCAGCCGCTTCCTCGATACGCATTTTAGGAATACCTGTTTCGATAGCTTTCGCCATACCACCCAGTTTTTCAATTTCCTGAATATGTTCCCAAGCCTTGTGTGCCAGTTCGTTCGTCAGAGATTCTACATAGTAAGAGCCGCCCCATGGGTCAACGTTCTTGCAGATGTAAGTTTCTTCCTGAATATAAATCTGTGTGTTACGTGCGATACGTGCAGAGAAATCTGTCGGAAGAGCAATAGCCTCATCCAATGCATTGGTATGCAAAGATTGGGTATGTCCCAAAGCTGCAGCCATAGCCTCAATACAGGTACGTCCTACGTTGTTGAACGGATCTTGCTCCGTCAATGACCATCCGGAAGTCTGTGAGTGAGTACGCAAGGCCAGTGATTTCGGGTTCTTCGGATTAAACTGTTTCACAATCTTCGCCCACAGCATACGTGCGGCACGCATCTTGGCAATTTCCATGAAGTGATTGGTTCCGATTGCCCAGAAGAAAGAAAGACGCGGAGCAAATGCATCAATATCAATACCTGCTGCTGTTCCGGCACGGAGATATTCCAAACCGTCAGCCAATGTATAAGCCAACTCAATATCTGCGGTAGCACCTGCTTCCTGCATGTGATAACCGGAGATAGAAATAGAGTTGAACTTCGGCATCTTCTGTGAAGTGTATTCGAAGATATCAGAAATAATCTTCATAGAGAATGCAGGCGGATAAATATAGGTATTACGCACCATGAATTCTTTCAAAATATCGTTCTGGATAGTACCTGCCATTTCTTCGAGTTTAGCACCTTGTTCCAAACCGGCATTGATATAGAATGCCATAATCGGAAGCACAGCACCATTCATCGTCATGGATACAGACATCTTATTCAAAGGAATACCATCGAACAAAACTTTCATGTTTTCCAATGAACAGATAGATACACCTGCTTTACCTACGTCACCCACTACACGTTCGTGATCGGGATCATAACCGCGGTGAGTAGCCAAGTCAAATGCTACTGACAAACCTTTCTGACCGGAAGCCAGATTACGGCGATAGAAAGCATTGGACTCTTCGGCAGTAGAGAATCCGGCATACTGACGGATGGTCCAGGGACGCAGGGTGTACATTACTGAATACGGACCACGCAAATACGGAGGAAGTCCGGCAGCATAGCCGAGGTGTTCCATTCCTTCGAGGTCTTCTTTTGTATAAACAGGCTTCACTTCAATGTGTTCCGGTGTTTTCCAGTCGGCGGAGATACCGTTAGCCTTTTGCCATTCAGCACCGTTAGCAGGCTGAAATGCGGCATATATATCAATGTTTTTAAAATCTTTTCTCATCTTACTTCAATAGTTTAGCGTTAAACTCTTTCAAGGTATCCAATACGTTGACACGAACATGGATGAAGTTTTCGATGCCTGCGGCTTTCAAGTCATCCATACAAGCCGGAGCACCGGCTACGATAAACATAGCGCGACCATTCAAGGCCTTGAAAGCAGGAACTGCATATTCAGCATATTCATCATCGCTGGAACAGATGACAACAATATCAGCTTTCGCAGCCATCGCTGCCTCTACTCCTGCCTCTACTGTTTCAAATCCTAGATTATCGACTACTTCATAACCGGCACAAGCCAGGAAGTTACAAGAATATTGCGCACGTGCCTGACGCATCGCCAGATTACCAATTGTCAACATGAACGCCTTCGGACGTTTGCCCGATGCTTCCGTTTCAAGACGTAACGCTTCAAACTCACTAGCTGCACGGTCGAATACCAATGTATCCACATCTTTCTCACAAGTATGAGAGTCACCTCCACAGCAGCATTTTCCTTCCACAGGTTTCTTGTCACCGGCTTTTTCGTTGAAATTCGGGAATTGGTTAGTACCCAACAGAATTTCACGACGCTGTGCCACTGCTTTATGACGAGCTTTATTGCTTTCGTTTACTGCTGCCTGAACTGTACCAGCCTTTAATGCGGCATAGAAACCACCTGCTTCTTCGGTAGCAAGGAAAAGTTCCCACGCTTGTTTAGCAATAGATACAGTCAGGTTCTCAATATAATAAGAACCGGCAGCCGGATCAATTACTTTATCGAAATGAGATTCTTCTTTCAGCAATAGTTGTTGATTGCGAGCCAGACGTTCTGATAATTCATCCGGAGTCTCATAAGTCTTATCAAACGGAACGACTGTCATTGAATCTACCCCACCCAAAGCGGCACTCATTGCTTCAGTCTGTGTACGAAGCAAATTCACGTGTGCGTCAAACAAAGTAAGATTAAAAGTAGAAGTTTCGGCATGAACCGCCATTTTTGCTGCACAACGACATTCGCCGTTAGCTCCCTTATTATCGCAATCACGCAGACATTCAGGTTTATAAGAAGCTACGATATTTGCCCACAACAGACGTGCGGCACGGAACTTCGCAATTTCAAGGAAGTAATTGGAACTGATACCGAAGTTGAATTTTATCTTTTTAGCTACTACGGCAGCAGGAATACCGGCATCAGTCAACTGATTCATGTATTCATTACCCCAAGCCAATGCATAACCCAACTCTTGAGAGATATAAGCTCCGGCATTGTTTAATGAGATTGCATTTACATTCAATACACGATAAAAAGGAAGCGGCTGGATAGCTTCGATCAACGCTTTCGCTGTCTGCACCATATCCCCTTTTTCCTTACCGCGAGTCAGCATCTTATTGAAGAAATCATAATTGATAGAGCCTTTCAGCTTCTTCACATCATAGTCTTTCTTCTGGAAATAAGCCACCAGCAAATTGGCCAACTCCACAACATGCCCCTGGCAAGTTGAGAAATTTAATTCAACGCACTCTGCCTGAATATCATTCAACAGCGTCTCGATATATTCCGCATTGAGTTCTTTTGCTTTTACATGGAAAGATAGTGAATCAACACCCTTATTTAAGATGTCCAGTGCTTTTGCATTGGCCTCTTTGGGGCATTCTACCCTGATTTCCTGGCGAACCAACCACTCATTGTTGTCTTTTTTAGTTCCTCTCAGATAAGGGAACTCTCCGGGAAGCGCATCAGTAGTTTTTAAACCCTCCAGATCTTCCATCCGGTAGAAAGGTTTCACTTTAAACCCTTCGTTTGTTTTCCAAACGAGCTTCTTCTCAAAATCAGCACCTTTCAAGTCGGCTGTAACCTTCTCCATCCATTGTTCGGTGGAGACAGGAGAAAAGTCTGAGAAGAGTTTTTCTTTTTTGTCTGCCATAGTTTATCTAAAATTAAAACAAGATTAATATTGTCTTTATTTTTATCTATCTCTTTCTAATTGTCTGTTGTTCGACATGCAAATATAACCAATAAGTTAAAACAAAACTTCTTTTTATAGAAAATTCGCACACCTCTCACTCTCGCATAGAATCTGCATAGAAATTCTTCATTCTTTATTTTTTTAGTTCTCCATTTATTTGATTTGCTCCAATGTTATGAGTAATTTTGCACCCGTTTTTAGAAAAACATTATAAAAACTGCTATATTATGGATTGGTTACAAAGTTTATTGTGGGACTCCAGCTCCGTAGCTCACATCGTGCTTCTCTACGCATTTGTAGTGGCAGCCGGAGTGTATTTGGGCAAGATAAAGATATTCGGAGTATCTTTGGGCGTCACATTTGTTTTGTTTGCCGGCATCCTAATGGGACATTTCGGCTTCACAGCCGATACACACATCCTACATTTCATCCGTGAATTCGGATTGATCTTGTTCGTATTCTGTATCGGTCTTCAGGTGGGGCCATCTTTCTTCTCTTCTTTCAAAAAAGGAGGAATGACATTGAACCTGTTGGCTGTAGGCATCGTAGTGTTAAATATTGCCGTTGCACTGGGGCTTTACTACCTCTGGAACGGCCGGGTAGAACTGCCGATGATGGTAGGTATCCTCTATGGAGCTGTCACAAACACTCCGGGACTTGGTGCCGCCAATGAAGCATTGAACCAGCTTAATTACACTGGTCCACAAATCGCACTGGGATATGCGTGTGCTTATCCGCTGGGCGTGGTAGGTATTATCGGTTCAATCATTGCTATCCGTTACATCTTCCGTGTCAATATGGCTAAAGAGGAAGAAAGTCTGAAAATCCAAAGTGGAGATGCACATCACAAACCTCACATGATGAGTCTGGAAGTACGCAATGAATCAATCAGCGGAAAAACTTTGATTGAAATCAAGGAATTTTTAGGCCGCCAGTTCGTTTGTTCCCGTATTCGTCATGCAGGTCATGTAAGTATCCCCAACCATGAAACCATATTCAATATGGGGGATCAATTATTCATTGTCTGTTCAGAAGAAGATGCTCCTGCAATTACCGTATTTATCGGTAAAGAAGTGGAACTCGACTGGGAGAAACAAGACCTTCCCATGGTTTCCCGCCGTATTCTGGTGACTAAACCGGAAATCAACGGAAAGACTTTAGGATCTATGCATTTTCGTAGTATGTACGGAGTGAACGTTACCCGCATCAACCGTTCCGGTATGGACTTGTTTGCCGATCCAAATCTGGTACTTCAGGTAGGTGACCGTGTAATGGTGGTAGGTCAGCAAGATGCAGTTGAACGTGTGGCAGGTGTTTTGGGTAATCAGTTAAAACGTCTGGACACACCGAACATTGTGACTATTTTCGTTGGTATCTTCTTAGGAATTCTCCTGGGTAGCCTTCCTATAGCATTCCCCGGTATGCCGACTCCTTTGAAATTAGGTTTGGCAGGCGGACCGCTGGTAGTAGCTATCCTTATCGGACGTTTCGGTCATAAGCTCCATTTAGTGACTTATACAACCATGAGCGCTAACCTGATGCTTCGCGAAATCGGTATCGTGCTCTTCCTTGCTAGTGTCGGTATAGATGCCGGAGCCAACTTTGTGCAAACGGTAGTTGAAGGTGACGGATTACTATACGTAGGTTGTGGTTTCCTTATCACCGTTATCCCGTTGCTTATAATCGGTGCTATCGCAAGATTATATTATAAGGTAAACTACTTCACCCTGATGGGATTGATAGCCGGTAGTAATACCGACCCGCCCGCATTGGCTTATGCCAATCAAACAACATCCGGAGATGCTCCGGCAGTAGGGTATTCTACAGTTTACCCATTATCCATGTTCCTCCGTATTCTGACGGGGCAGATGATATTATTAACGATGATGTAAATCATGTTTTATTTATAAATAATAAAGCCGGTCATATCCTTCAATGGAATATACCGGCTTTATTTCTTTTTCTTATAGACTTCTTCTACGCCTATTATATAAGCTGTAGTTTCTTCACTACAAATTCTTCTATAAACCGAACTGTCTCTTCAACTCCCAAAGAAGAAGAATCGACACACAAGTGATAAGTAGCAGCTGCTCCCCACGTTTTATAACTATAATAATTATAATACTCCGAACGTCTCTTATCCGCTTTTTCTATCATTTCTTCTGCAGCTTCCGCATCAATATGATGCATGGCGCATAATCGCGCAATACGATCTTCCTTAGAGGCCGAAATAAAAACATTCGCACAACGGGGATGTTCACGCAGAATATAGTCCGCACAGCGTCCGACAAAGACGCAAGATTTTTCTGCCGCCAGATGACGAATCACATCACTTTGCACTTTAAACAGGGCATCATTACTCAAACAGTTATTACATGGCATAGCTCCTTCACTGATAAAAGGGAAACGCATGCCGAACAATCCGCCAATAATACCTTGCGAAGCTTTCTCATCCGCTTTTTCAAAAAATTCTTTGCACAACCCGCTTTCTTCAGAAGCCAGATTAATCAATTCTTTATCGTAGAAGTCAATCCCCAAACGGGCTGCCAACTTCTCTCCTATTTTTTTTCCGCCGCTACCTAGTTGCCGACCGATGTTGATAACATAATTACCGCTCATAGTACATTTTGTTTTATGGTTCTGTAGCAAACATACGACTTTTTTCTAAAAATCACATCATCAAACGAAAGTTATATTTGAAAGTAACGATGAAATACCCTTTTATTTCCTGCGTACGATACTCATAAAAGCCGTCGGAAGTTGCCATACGGTTATAACTTTTCCTCTTTCCTAAAATGTCTACCCAATAAGCAGACAGTTCTGCTTCTTTCTTTTTCAAGAATCTCCAGGTAGCACTCGCATTCCATAACATCTCATCATCTTCTCCTTTACGGATATTCGTACCATTACGGAAAGTATAAGCCCCATCCGTCCGTAATTGTATGCCCAAAGGAAGATCAACATATCCTTCCAAACGGAAATTATAATAACGGGTATATGTATTGTTATCATTCACAGAGTTGAGCGAATACTGATAATTCCAGGAAGTAGAGAAGTCAAGACCTCCCCAGGCAGGCTGATAAGAAACATTCGCTTCACAATTCAAGCCGGTGTCACGCGTTGTACTTTTCACCGGCTCAAGACTTCTATCTTCATTAATCATGCTGACACTATTACTATGATTACCGTTCATATCCAACCGTAAAGAGAAATGTCCTAAACGTTTCCACCAGTTAGCACTTCCATACACATTCCAGTTACCGTTTATATTGACAGGATATGTCTCACGTCCGCCAGTCTGTGCATCATATATCATTACCTGTGTAACGCTATTCTGTTCCAACTGTCCTCCAAGATTCGCAGATATGCCTTTTTTAGAATGTTGAAAGCTTATACGCATACTATGAGCAAACATTTGCTTCAAATCCGGATTCCCTCGAGTAATATATAATGGATTGCTATTATCTGTAAGTGGCATTAAGTCCGATAAAGAAGGTTGCCGGGTTCTACCGTCATAATTAAAAGTAATTCGTGCCTCTTTCTTTTTCCAGGCCAGCCATATCATAGGCTGAAAGTCGATAGTATGCACAGTGGTATCCGCATACAATTTCCCCATTTTCCGTTCAATGGTTCGCCTTTGCGGAGTAATCCCTAATGATGCATTCACCATCCATGTATCATCAGAGTAATTGAAGCCTACATTCAGATCATGTCCATTAGTACGACTATGACTTCGATTACTCAAACTATCTACATACCCCGTTTCATAGTCAGGAGGCAACTCACCAAAAACATCCGACTTCGCCAAAGAAGACAATTCATAAGTGTCGCGGTTATCGCGTTCATAATGAGTGTTCCAGTTATACGCTGCACGAATATGCATTTTCTTACCGATAGGTTGGGTGAAGTTAATCCCTACCCGCCACGAATTATTTTTCTGGGGTGACTTCAAATACTGGTTACGATAAAGCAATGAATCGTTGCCTTGCTTATCTTTGAGACGGAAATAAGTAGTTTTTGAAAGCGAAAAACTTTCATTATCCCCCCAAGAATCCGAACTTTGAATGTTCAATCCTAAAGTTGTACCTTTTTCATTCAGCCGCCTCATAATCCCCATCATCCAATTATAACGGTTCGATTGCCCTTCCGAACGCGACCGGTTTTCACTACGATTTACTTTGATATCTTGGGAAATCGATTCAAAATCATCGAACAAGCTTTCATGATTGACGTTAGGAGGAGCGTCAAAAGAAGCATTCTGGCTATTACTTTCATTCCGGTTAGGAGAAAAGCTGAAACCACCGTTAAAATGTATGCGTGTACGTTTATCCACTTCCCAACTACCCATGATATTAGAATTGAACGACCGACTTTTAGAGTTACCCTCATTAGTGGACGCAGAATATTGGTTACCAGCAGTTAAATATTGCTCCTGATACATGGAAGAAATATTTCCGTTCCGATTGAGATTATAGTTCATGCTTCCGGTCAAAGAAAACTTCTTTCCGAATTTATGAGTCATATTCATTCCCACCGAATTATTAATATTATCCTTGTAAGTGCTATTCTGATATCGGTTGGTGGAACGTCCTATGAAAGAAAGATTTTCCCCGTCTTTGCTAAAATAATTCACCTGCCCTTCTAAATCCTTCTTTTGATTGTTTCCATATCCCACAGTGGCATTCGTCAGCCAGGTTTTATTCAATTCATCCTTAGTCTGCAAGTCAAGTACATATTTCTTTTCTCCTGAACTAATTCCGGTAAATTCTTCTTCTTTTGATTTTTTATCGTACACTTTCAACTTACTAATCAAATCTGCCGGCAAATTTTCGAGTGCCGTCTTTTTATCTCCGGAGAAAAAAGCTTCGCCATTCACATTGATTTCACTGATAGGTTGCCCATTATATGTCAGCGATTGATCTTTCTTATTATACACCAATCCCGGAACACGCTTCACTAAATCCTCCAAATAAGCTCCATCAGGAGTTTTATAAGCAGCAGCATTGATAACGGTAGTATCTCCTTCCATTACTACTTCTTGCAATTTCCCGGTCACTACCACTTCCCCAATCTGAATATCATCATCCTTCAATGTAAGTGTACCAACATTCACTAATGCCGAATCCCCCAATACATGATATACGGATTGCATTCCCATAAAAGAGACTTTCAACAGATACTGTTTTTTCTTCTGCGGCTGGTAACTAAGAGTAAAACGACCATTTTTATCGCTTGTTATTCCTTTTATGAAAGTAGAGTCATTCTTTTGCAAAACAATAACACTAGCCGAAGGTAAAGGCTGTCGTTTATTACTCCCAGACTCCAACGTCTGCACTCTGCCTTTGACAGTTCTTGTTTGTTGAGCATATAATACAGTATGTATGCAAAGTAACAGCAAAAGTAGTCCACATAGTCTACAAGTTTTCATGTCAATAGCAGTATAAGTCTATATTCTAAATTGAGTCAAAATTGTGGAGGTAAAATTAAGGAGTTTTCTCGAAAATATACTACTTTATTTATTTTATTAAAACTAATTACATTCCAATCACATAAGGTCACAGTATAATCCCCAAAAAGACTTTCCCATCAATCAAAAAACAGACTCTTTTTAAAAGGACATTTTTTGATTGAATGAGAAAGTCCTCATCAATAAAAATGATAGATTATAGAGTTAAATCTATCACTTAAAATTCTCCGTAAAGAAAACTCCTGCCGGAAAACTATTCTTATTTTTAATGTCAGCCTGTAAAGCTGGTGTTTTAGTAAAATCAAATATGGCAATATCATTTATTTTGTACTCTGAAAATCCCTTTAAAGTCGCAAAATAAACCTCTCCACTTACCGGATCAACACCTAAGCTATTGTAATATGTTCCGGCATCTTCTACATAATCTTTGATATTAGCAACTTTTTCCGTCTTATTTTGAGAGAAAATATGTCGATACAGATTAAAGCCTGCATTACTGAAATAAACAATATCATCTTTCGCAGAAAAAGCAGGAGCAACACCCCAACCGGCGCCAATACTAACATCTAAAGCATGAGACTCAACCGTATAATCAAGAGGATTAACTTTATTAATACTTGCCGGATTTGTACATGATACCCATAAGTTTTCATCATATGCCTTCGCGATACCAGACAAGGCACTTTCAAAAGGAATAGTATGTATAACTGTTCCATTCTGAATAACAAAAAGCTTCTTACTACCCATCACAAAAACTTTTTCTCCAACCACAGCCATACGATTTTTCAAGGCTCCGCCAGTACCCTCGACAAAAGTCAAAGCATCTGTAGAAGTATTTAGCATATAGACACCTTTATTATCACGAATATAAAGAGCCTCTTTTATTACCGCTAAATTAGTAGGCCAAGACAAAGTAGCATTATCATAAATTCTTTCTTTCTCTAAATTATCCGCATTAGCAATAGTCAGTAATCCCTCGCCACCATTCTTTGCTCCATTTTGAGAAAGTACATAAATTTTACTATCACTAATGAACAAATCCTGGCAGACATTACCGAGTAAAGTTTGATTTACCCGATAGTATGCACTATCCATCGCTGTTCCTTTTGAATCCACAAAGGTCAAAGTTCCGGTTTCATTACTCATATTTCCTTCATTCAAAATAAAAGTTCCTTTTCCAAACCGACCTTCTACCTTGGCAGTTATATTCGTTTGAAGAGTTTCTCCATTGCCATCCGACACAGTCAACCCTATAACATACTCTCCAGTCTTAGGTTGTGAAAACTTATATGTTGAAGCGGTTGAGACTTCTTTCCCATCTACTGTCCATAAATACTCCATCGTTCCGGACAGATTTTCAGCCCGGGCATCCAGATACAAGGTATCTAATTGCACTATCACATTACTTCCCGACTTATTTCCGATTAATACAGACGAATTCAAATTATCTTCATCATCACACGCTGTAAAAACAAATCCCAAGGCAACAGTTGCCAATACTAAAAACTTTCTCATTCTTACTTTTATTTTCAATTATTTCTTAGCTTATTTGCGAGCATCAATATCAACTCCTAAAACATGTAAATCCTCAACCCCTGATATTTCAGTAGAACATTCACCCAGCCAACCGTTTTCCTGATTGACACCAGTATATATCTTTATGAAATCGACTCCTGGCAGGTGTACTTTTTGACCTTTCGAATTTACTGCCCAATCTATATCAATAGCAGATTCATCCTTACTATTCAATTCATTATCAGCATAACCATATCGGAATTTATACAAAACAAAATAACTTCCTTGTCCACTCTCATCAACAGCATTTTGAGGCAAACAAGTTCCCTTAAATGTTACTTTATCTTCCTTTATCCATTCCGGGTAATAGCATTGATTATGAAATGTATTCTTCACTTTATATCCAGATTTTCCCTGGTTATCTTCCCAGCGAATATACATTTCTCTTTCTTCCGCAGTTGTCGGTTCTTTTTCCGGCCGATAGTAAGTAATTTCATAATTTCGATAAGTCTTCACATCATTCCCGGCAGCAACAGCCTTATCATACCATAATTCTAATGTAGCATCTTCATGAGCACTACCAGCAATTTCATACCATTCATCATCATCCGGTCTCCCATTCTGATTTTTATCATAAGCCACCATGATAACTCCCGGTTCACAACTTCCTCCTTCTGGCGCGCCAGAGTCTGGATTAGCCGCAGAATAAAAAGCATTGCCAAGTACCCGAAAATCACGTTTCCCAGTAACATTGGTTATCGTATGGTCAAAACCGACTACAACATATCCTCCGAATCCCCCTAACGAAATCATCCCTTTTTTATTATTGCCAATGGCTGCCAATACTTTTTCATTCATAGCCTCCTGTGTATCACCTTCTTTATATACCGGCAATGTATTAGTAAATTGTCCGACAGCCGGAACAAAATCAAAAACTTTAGTAACATAAGCTGTCGCTCCTTCAGGAGCAGGTTCTATGTTTTCAAAAGTTACAGTAACCGTAAAGGGATAATCAAAACGACTCTCTCCCTGTGACACACGTAATGTCAATTCGTATTCTCCCACCTCTTCAAACATATACTCCAAGCTTTTCGTCTGAGCAATTTCAGTACCATCCAACAACCACACATAAGAGATTCCTTCGTCTGATTCACTTTCAACCTGCACTTTTAGTAGTTGATCTATCACAACCGCAAAACCACCCTCCGGTTGTGATACACGAATATCCTCCTTCTTTAGTTGATAAGCCGCCGGAGTATCTTCTTCATCACTACACCCTGTAAATGCAGTTCCCCAAAATAAAGAAACTGCAATGACTAATGTTAGTCTTAAAATCTTTTTGTCCATTTTTATTAAATATCAGTTAGTTATTGAAATGTTTTTGTTGTAAAAGCAAAATGAGCCGGTATATCGCCTGCCCTGACTTTCCATCTTTTCTTTCCTTCAGGACTAAAACAATAGAGATAACCAGGCACAACATAACTTTTTGCATCTGTTACAAATATTTCTTTCGTCTCCGGGTTCACAGTCACCCCATACGGAATTGCTATTTCCGCCTCTGTTCCATCGGTTATAAAATTGCGAGAGACCATTTTATTTTGTTTCACGTCATAGAGAGCATAAGTAATTGTATTACTTTCTGTAACGTAACTCCATTCTACACTAGTCATGTAAATAGAGTCCCCACTTAAACACATTTCACTCGCGGCAATACCCAAGCTTCCTGTCACACAATCCGTTTGAGTATCTATAACAAAGACATTTGATCCGGTTCCATAATAATCCCCTCGCGAGCTAACATATATACGTCCATAACGATCCAACTTCATATGGTGAAGATTAATAGCTACATCAATTGTTTTAATAACCTGAAAAGTCTTCAAATCAATAACCGATACAGTCCGGTCATAATCAGGGAAACGATATCCGCCAGAATTGGCAACATAAAGTTTTCCATCCTTTATCACCATCTCTTCCGGTTGATAACCGACTACCACTTCACGGGTGATAGCTAAATTTGTCGTATCCACTTCAACCACTTTTCCCGGACGCGCATTGGGATCTATCCCAACAGGCCCCGCGTACGAACTGACATACGCCTTTCCATTACTAAAAGTGATATAACGGCAATTAACCACATCTATTTGCCCCAAATGTTGTGCAGTTTCCACATCCATCACCTCTATAAAATTGGAACAATTGATTACAGCATACAACTTGTCTCCATAAATCTGCAAATCATTTCCAACATCTCCCAGCTCCTTCACTACAGATGGATTCCGTTCAGCATAAATATTACGATGATACTTACCGGTAGTACTGTCATAAAAATCAAGTGTACACTTATTACTACCCATATTTCCTTCATTGAGAAGATACATTCCTTTAATATGAACACCCCCTAAAGGATCCTTACCGACTTCTATCTCATCAGACGGTAAAACCGGAAGCTCCCCCCGACAAGCCAGCAAACAGCAACTTGCTAATATTCCAAACAAGATGCGTGAAAAAATATTATTCACAATCATATAGTTAAGTTTAAAATGAATTTAAAGTTAGTTCCTGGCATCGGATAAGCCCTCACCACTTCATATTGTTGATTTAAAATATTATTGACTTCCAAAGCCAACTTGAAATCCTTCTTTTTCCAATTGAATTTCTTTGCCAGAGACACGTCACTTGTATACCAGGGAAGATAATAATTATGCGGAGTATTGGCCGAAATACCATAGCGCTCACCTATATATATAAAACTATAGTTTAGTTCCCATGATTTATATTCAGCATTTAGTATAGCCGAGCCACTATGCCAAGGTATATACGATATTTGTCCTCCATATGTATCCTCATCCAACTTATCAGTAAAATCCTGTGCTTTCTGATAAGTATATGATAAGCGGCTGTCAAAGGTCCAATTATCACCTAATTTCCAGCCTCCTTGTAAAACAACATCCACTCCTTTTATTTCAACAAGCCCCAAATTAATCATTGTCCAACGAAAGAAATTATTGGTAGGAGTAGCTATTATTTTATTTTCCACTTCATTATAATATGCATCCAACTGAACATTCAAGGCTTGCAACCATGTTCCGGTAAATAACTTCTGATAAGTGAATCCAATATTATACTGATTTGTATATTCTGGTTTTAATTTGATATTTCCTATGAATGTATAATACAAATCATTTAAAGTCGGCATACGAAATATCCGCTTATAAAAGGCACGCAAATTAAAATCAATATTCTTGAAAGGTTTATAGGAAGCGATGGCAGTAGGAGTAAATTCCATTTTATTCCCAGCTGAAGTAGTATCCGAAGCAACGTTCTCATGCACGAAAGTTCCCAAGACACTAGCCTGAAACTTAAAACGATCAAAATGCAAAGAGGTAGCCGCTGCCACCAACGTCGTATTTCGCCGTGGATAAGGGAAATCAGTCAGATTGGCATTCAACTTATTCCACTGGTAGTCCACTGAAAGATTTATATCCCAAAAAGGAAGAACAGTGACTCTATTAGCCATTGACAAGTAAACCTCCTGTTGACGATATGTATTATTTACATACATAGTAGCCTCCTCTTTTCTGGGATCTGCCAAATAGTGTAAATAATCATATGCATATTTGGTATTCAACAACAGACTATATGCTTCACCAAAATCTTTCTTGAAAGAAGACTGAAGAAAGAAATTGGTATCCCATTGGCGATCTTCATGTGAAAAACGATTCCGCACAACAGCACCGGGATACCCACGTTCTGAATTATAAAAATAAGCTTTTGTGCGCCAGTAACCGCCTTTTATTTTACCATATAAACCACCTTCCGTGCGTAAAGCATTCACATCGCCATTACGGCGGACTGCCGTAGTATCGTATCCCCCAGCTACTGCATAAGTAAATTTATACTTTCCGGTGGTATACATATATTCAGTACTAAGTGACGCACTTACATTCTCACTTAGTTTCTGTTCCCAAAGTAGAGATGGATTGACAACGCCAAAGGAACCTGTTTTAAAAGCAGCTTTTACATGATAAGCCTTATTCGCCTGAAAAACAGGCGTTCTCGACTGAAGATAAATAGAACCGGCAGAACCGAAATCTTTCGCCGGCTGGAAAATAGCACTTTTCTGCCCATTATATAAAGTAACGGCCTCCATATTATCCAAAGAAAAGCGTCCCAAATCAATCACTCCATTCTGTGCATTCCCCAATTCAATGCCATCATAGAACACTCCGACATGATTCGTCCCCATACTTCGGATATTTACGGTCTTCAATCCTCCTATTCCACCGTAATCCTTTATTTGTACTCCCGAAAAATAGCGTATGGCATCTGCAACCGAATGTACGGCTAATTTTTCTAACTTATCACCAGATAAAGACTGCACCGGAATCACTTCCTTATTAATTTTAGCAGTAATTACTACTTCATGAAGATGGTGTAAGCTATCCAGTTTACTTTGTGCTGATAGTAATAAAAACATGCTCAAAAAGCATCCTATCCAAAATACTCTAAAATGAATCTGCCTGAACATAATCCTCCTGTTTATTAATTTAAATAATAAACTTTCATAGGGTTACAGCAAGGATGCAATTTTCTACATACTCAAACCAATATACGTACTTCTCCCCCGTATAATGGAACATTCAAAAAGGCATATTTCTCCTTTCTGAAACTTCACATCAGCAATTAAAGATGTATTTTGAATTAAAAACTGCACTCTTCAAACTCTAATCCCGGAAAGTTTCAAGAATTCAATTTTGGCAGGTCTTCTGACTTACTCCATTTTCCTAACGCCCTTCCCATCTCTCCAAAGCGAGACAGTGGATTTGAGTATTGTAGGAAAACTTCTGGCGGAGCTTACAGCAGCGGGTCTGTTCAGGATTTACACCTGATTCCCTTTTCACCATTCTTCCGTAGCATCGGACGAATGACACCAAAATTTCTGCGGCAAAGATACATCAAATAGAAACAAATCAGAAGAAAATTCTAATGAAAATAAAAACAAACTAATAATTAGTCCTATCTTTGCCACTCGAGAGCATCCACTAATCTTTTTTCTAATTAAAATCTGTATAAAAGTGAAATCTCCAATCTCAACTATCGCGTTACTATGCCTCTTCTTTTTGGCAAGCTGTATATCACGTAATAAAACATCTCTGGAGAGATTCAATCAGGATATATATACTCCCGAATACGCTTCCGGATTTAAAATCCTGGGGGCAGACAATGCGGCCAGTACCCTCATTCAAGTTTCCAATCCATGGCAAGGAGCACAGGACGTAAAAATGTCCTATTTCATTTCGCGCAACGGAGAGCAAGCTCCTGCAGGTTTTAATGGTCCTGTCATTCCTGCCGGAGCTAGAAATATCGTATGTATGTCTTCTTCCTACATCGCCATGCTCGATGCATTGGGAGAACTCAAACGTATTGTCGGAGTATCCGGCATCAATTACGTGTCTAATCCTTACATTCTAGCTCACAAAGATTCAATCAAAGATATGGGAGCGGAAATGAATTATGAGTTGTTGCTGGGATTAAAGCCGGACGTCGTACTATTATATGGCATTGGTGATGCTCAAACAGCTGTTACAGATAAATTGAAAGAATTAGCTATACCTTATATATATATGGGAGAATATCTGGAAGAATCTCCACTAGGAAAAGCCGAGTGGATGGTTGTTCTTTCCGAATTGATTGACAACCGGAAGAAAGGGATTGAGGTGTTCCGGGAAATCCCGAAACGCTACCATGCCTTAAAAGCTCTCACCGACTCCATCAGCCAACACCCTACCGTTATGTTCAACACTCCGTGGAACGACAGTTGGGTAATGCCTTCCACCCAAAGTTACATGGCACAATTAATCGCAGACGCTGGAGCAGACTACATTTACAAAGAGAACAATTCCAACAGTTCAACTCCTATCGGCTTGGAAACAGCCTACGGACTGATACAAAAGGCAGATTATTGGATCAATGTAGGTTCGGTCACCACATTAGATGAATTAAAAGCTGTCAATCCTAAATTTGCAGATGCTAAAGCCGTCCGGGAAAAGACAGTCTACAACAATAACCTGCGACTGACATCGACAGGAGGCAATGATTATTGGGAATCGGCAGTTGTTCGTCCTGACGTGGTGTTGCGTGATCTGATTCATATTTTCCATCCGGAACTCGTTTCCGATTCACCTTATTATTACAGACACCTGGAATGAAACAATCCCGCAGACGTACCGCTCTATTATTCATCGCATTAGGAATAGTTGCCATTTTATTACTATTAATAGATATGGCAACGGGAGATACTTTCATCCCTATATCAAAGATATGGACAGTACTCACCGGGGGGGAATGTGACGAAACCACCCGCAATATAATTCTCTCCATCCGCTTTATCCGCGTCATAGTGGCTGCATTGATAGGTATAGCGCTTTCGGTTAGCGGTCTGCAAATGCAGACAGTCTTCCAGAATCCTCTGGCAGATCCTTACCTGTTGGGAGTGAGCTCCGGGGCGGGTCTTGGAGTGGCATTGTTTATACTAGGCGCCCCGCTTCTCGGTTGGACAGATTTTCCCTTTCTGCAATCAGTCGGTATTGTAGGTTCGGGGTGGATAGGGACTTCCGCCATACTGCTGGGAGTAGCCATCATTAGTCGAAAAGTAAAAAATATATTAGGTGTACTGATTATGGGAGTCATGATAGGTTACGTGGCGGGAGCTATCATCCAGATATTACAATACCTAAGTTCTGCAGAACAACTGAAAATGTTCACACTCTGGTCTTTGGGCTCACTTAGCCACATCACGACAGGTCAATTAACGATTATGATACCAGTAATATGCATAGGATTACTACTATCCATCGCCTGCATCAAATCACTGAATCTGTTGTTGCTTGGTGAAAATTATGCACGCACCATGGGAATGAATATCAAGCGCTCAAGAACGCTTATTTTTATATCTACAGCGTTACTGACAGGAACGGTCACAGCCTTTTGCGGTCCGGTAGGATTCATCGGGCTGGCTATCCCACATATCACACGGATCCTGTTTGACAACGCCGATCACCGGATATTGATGCCGGGTACGATGCTGACAGGGTTGATCGGGATGTTGATTTGTGACATCATAGCCAAGAAGTTTCTATTACCGGTGAATTGCATCACTGCGCTATTGGGTGTTCCGGTTATTTTATGGGTAATAGGTAAAAACTTGCGTATATTCAAATGATTCAACTAAAAGATCTGACATTAGGATACGAACAACGTATATTGCTGGAGAAAGTTTCCACCCATATCACGGGCGGGCAGCTTGTCGCACTGCTCGGACGGAATGGTACAGGAAAAAGCACGCTTCTCCGCGCCATCATGGGGTTGGAAACACCTAAAAACGGAGAAATTATCCTGCATGGGAAAAACATCGCTTCACTGAAACCGGAGAAATTAGCCCGGAAGATTAGTTTTGTAACCACCGACAAAGTACGCATTTCCAACCTGCGTTGTAAAGATGTAGTCGCATTGGGACGCGCTCCTTATACCAACTGGATCGGACAGTTACAGGCAGAAGATGAGAAAAGAGTGGTTACTGCCATGCATCTGGTAGGAATGTCCGATTATGCAGAAAAGACAATGGATAAGATGTCCGACGGAGAGTGCCAACGAATCATGATAGCACGCGCACTTGCACAAGACACACCTATCATTCTTCTTGATGAACCTACTGCTTTTCTGGATTTGCCTAATCGCTACGAACTCTGTCTGCTACTGAAAAAACTCGCACAAACGGAAGGAAAATGTATCCTGTTTTCCACACACGACCTGGACATTGCCCTGTCTCTCTGCGACACGATCATGCTGATTGACAACCCACAATTGTATAGTCTCCCCACAAATGAGATGATAACGAGCGGACATATAGAAAGACTATTCCGGAACGAGTCTGTGACATTTGATGCACAAGCTATGAAGATAATCATCAAATAAAAACAAAAGTTTACTTCAGACGGAGAAAGCAACTTCTCCGTCTAAGAACCTCCATGTCATTGAGCAGGATTCGGGCAAAGATAGCTTCCTCCTCTCAATAAAACTATGCTTTGGCTGTTTTCACTCCAAAAGCACAATAAGTCAAATAAAACACACAAGCTAAAGTGACAAAAACGCCTCCGATAACACCTACTGTTCCAATCGCAAACCCAATAACTGGAGTAACTACTCCGCCACCGGCAACAGCAGTAATCATCAACCCTGAAATTTGGTTTGCTTTTTCCGGTCTTGCCTGCAAAGCCATCGAATAAATGATAGAAAATACGGATGACGCAAAGAAACCGACAGCACCGATACAAATCAGATTTACCATATCGTTTTTCACAAAGGCCAGAATAAGCAAAGAGAAAATACAGGCAACAATATTCACACGGAAATATTTTATTTCAGCGATACGGGCCAACAAGAAAGCACCCAATAAAGCACCTACCGTACGACTTAAAAAATAAACTTGTGGAGCAAACTTCACTTGTTCTGTCGTCCAGTCAAAACGTTCTGCCATCAGTTTAGAACTGATAAAGTTGGTGGCAACATCTACCCCCACAATAAAGAAGATACCCAAAAACAACAACAGAATCGTTTTATCCTTCAACAAAGAAAAAGTATCACTGATAGAAAGTTGCTGGGTTGCAGCACTGGAATCTTCTCGCTTAACAGGGGTAGCCATCAACCAAACAGCGGATAATAATGTGATAAAACCTAATATCGGGAAGCAATAATACCATTTGTCGTCTCCAAAGTGAGCTACAGCCAACAATACAATCTCCGGTCCAACGAGAGAAGATACAGCTTTGATTACCTGCCCTGCCGTCAAGCTACTAGTCAATAAACGTTGGCTAGTTACCACATTACTTAACAACGGATTCAGTGAAACTTGCAGAATAGCGTTACCAATTCCCAAGAGAGCATAAGCTATCATACAAGTCGCGCTATTATAAACGATCAATGGTAATAACATACCCACTACCGTTATTCCCATACTAAGAAGAACTGTATTTTTACGTCCCCATTTGTTCATCTGATTTCCAATAGGAATACCTAAAAACAGGAACCAGATAAATACTAATGAAGGAACAAATCCCGTCATCACAGGAGACCAGTTGAAAGTACGTTGAACATAATCGGACGAAATGCCGACTATATCACAGAAGCCCATTACAAAGAACCCGAAGAGAACGGGAAGGGCGGCATAAATAGAGTTTTGTGTTTTCATGTTTAACTCACTATATTATAAAATGTAGAATCCCCGGTGCCATTGTCAAGCGACATCGGCACCGAGGTAAATAAGCTGTTTATTCAGAACAATGAGGCGGATTTTCCACTCCCCATTTTTCATTCGGTTGATTACCCATTGTGAGTTTCAATGTTCCACCTTTATAGAGTTCATCCCGGTACATCCAACATTGTTCCAGCGGTTTACCGTTCAACGTAGCAGATTGTACATAATAGGCATCCGGTGTATTACCAGTCGTTTCAATCACAAACGTTTTTCCCGTCGCATTCATCGGACTAAGTTTGATTTCAATCTTATCAAACAACGGACTGCCAATCTGGAAAGTCGGTCGTTCACAAGAACCGCCCTGTACATCGAACAATCCCATTGCCGCCATCACATACCAGGCTCCCAACTGTCCCTGATCTTCATCCTGACCGTAGCCATAACCATGCTCTCCGTTTGTTCCGTAAAACTCATCACAAATCAAGCGCGTCCATTTCTGTGTCAGGTAAGGTTTACCGGAGAAATTGAACAACCAAGGAATATGAAGACTTGGCTGATTACCATGATTGTAAGGACTCTCCACACCTGCAAAAGCATAAGTTATCTTACCGCCACCAAAAATAGATTTACGCGCTTCGGTAAATATAGAATCCAACCGATTATTAACCTCCTCTTTACCCACTTTTTCAATCAAACGATATGGATGTTGAGGAACAAAAAATGTATATTGTACAGCATTTCCTTCCTGAAATCCTCTCCATGACTCCAGCGGATTAAAGTTATCAATAAACTCACCGTTAGGAACTCTGGGACGAACCAGTTTCAATGAATCATCAAATAGTTTTTCCCATCCTCTTGATAATTCCATCAAACGGTTGTAATCATCCGTATGCCCCAATGCTTTCGCCCACTGCGCCACAGCATAAGCACTAAAGCAATATTCCAATGTATGAGAAACAGAAAAGGTAGAGCCATCCGGATGTGTGCCATAATGAACACTGTTCTCATAAGGTACATATCCTCTTTCTACAAACTGCTTCACATCCATCTTACCTGCCCCCTCAATGCGGCCTTCCCAGCCTAATTCATTCTTTAAAGCTGCCTGATAAGCCGTTTCAACATCAAAATCACGAATACCACTATTGTATGCACCTGCCAGGGTAATACTCACCATATTTGTCCCTACGCCCGAAACATATCTACTGGCAGCAATACCATCACCTAACCAGCCAGCATCTTTGTATACCAGCAACTGACTGTTAACTAATCCATTGTAGTATTCCGGATAAGCTAGTGCCCAAAGAGAAGTCAAGTTCCAGTAAGCCCCCCAAACTGCATCCGTATTATAATGATTATATATCGGCTTACCTTCTTTTCCCAAAGGTATCTGCCCTACTGTTCCATCATTTTTGGGATAAGCTCCATTAACATCGCTAGCAAGTCCTCTGCCCAACAAAGCGTGATACAATCCTGTATAAAATTTGATTTTGCTTTCATCCGTACCTCCTGAAACCAGAATACGTCCCAAGGATTCATTCCATTTATCCGTAGTTGACTGTAAAGCTTCATTAAAAGTCAAGTCTTTCGCTTCCGTTTCCAGATTCAGTTTAGCATTTTCAATGGAAGTATATGACAAACCGATCTTTACATTTACTACATCATCTTTTTTCGTTTTATAATTCAGGCACATAATAGCTCCTGCACCTTTGATTTCATTTCCCGCTTTCAGAGTACTATCTTGATAAAAAACCTCTACCGATTCAGGAATACGATCTAGTTTTGCATAAAAACACATAGCTACTGATGAACCCGCTTGATATTTCTTCACATATTCCGGTTCCGTAATCACGTAACCTTCAATAGTATTTCCATCTATCTGTTTGATATATGCATCACGCACAGCTCCACTTTCTCCCTGACGATTTCCAATATTCAAAAGAATATGAGCAGCTTCCGTCTCCGGGAAAGTATATCGCTGGAATCCGACACGAGCAGTGGCAGTAAGTTCTGCCTTTACCTGGTAATCCTTTAATAATACAGAGTAATATCCCGGACGCGCCGTTTCATCTTTCTTATCAAAGCGGGAACGGAAACCTTTATCGGGGTCTTCCAGTTTTCCGGGATTTGTTTTTACTTCTCCCGTTACAGGCATCAGTGAAATTCCTCCTATCTGAAACTCATGTAAGCAAGGAAAGCCATCAATCGAAGTATGATTATCTTCATAACCAATAGCTTCCCATCCTTGATTATTACCGTAAGTTCCATTGGTAGAAGCTCCCAGTTTAGCCATTCCAAAAGGCTCCGCAGCCGGAGTATAGAAAAACCAACGACTATGTACAGTTCCAATATTAGGATTCACATACTCTACCAGATTGGGACGATCAGGTGTTTTGCACCCTACAACACCTGCCAGAATCAACAGGCTACCTATCCATTTTAATTTCATCATTTATTTATTTTTCTGTTTGTAACTTCTCCTTTAATCATCGCCACACGTGCATAATACTCCGGCACACACGAAGCATCCAATAACCATTTCGGCTTACGTTTTTCATCAGTCCGCCCTGTCCAGTCATGATACATCAGTCCCGCCTGGTCACGTGCATGTTCCCAAGCATAATCCAGTCCTTTTATCATCGTATCCACATACTTTGAATCCCCCGTAACATTGTACAGATCGTGATAACCTCTAAACAAAACCAAATTAAACCAAGGCAAATCTGCAATATAAGGAATACCGTCTTCCGTATACTTAAAAAACACTTTGTAGCTTCCTTCTGCCAGAAATTTAGCATTATCCAGATACGCCTGCTCACCCGTATAATTATATAAAGCTACAGCTGCTTGTAATAAAGTACCTGTATTGTAAGTATACAAATCCGGGCATACTGCCGAAGTCGTTGTTAACCATGAATTCCAAACGACTCCTCTTTCCGGATCTTTCAGATATTTATCAATCCAATGATAGAACTTCTTTCCCACCTCCAGATAATACTCATCTTTAGTTGCTTCATAAAGTTTTAAAGCCAACACCATCGCTTTTCCGTTAGAACAGGCAGGTTTCTGATCTTTCACTCCTTCCAACCAAGAAACAGCTCCTTCAAAGTTCTCATCCCAGCCACTTAAAATAAAGGTTAATACCTGTTTCGCTTTCTCCAGATAATGAGGATTTTTAGTTACCAGGTAAGAATCAATATAATCAATACCCACTAAACCATTGTCATCATAATAGCGGTCTACCTTTCCAAACTGAACAGGGTAAGCCTGATAACCAAAAGGAACACGCGTTGTATCATAGTAACGCTCCATCGCCATCACCATCGAATCGACATAAACCGTATATTTCTCCGGTTCGATAGTAGCCATCAACACTGCCGAAGAAAAGACACCACTCATAGGCCACAGATAAGAAACTTCCTGCGCTTGCCGGGTGGAATCATTAAAATAAGTCAGATCAGGACGATGACTGCTTGGGTAATATTCAGAGAAGAGGCCGTATTTGGGAACCCGGTAGAGTTCCCAAACACGCTGAAACATTTCTTCTGCCTTATCTTTATTCGGAGTCGTTTTTGATTCTCCGGCACAAGAAAGAAGCACGAATACCGTCGATACAAATAAAGCTATATTTCTAATTTTACTATTCATATCCTATTCCTCTGTCACTGTTTCTCCTTTGTACAAAGCAATCATTCCCAAAGATTCAAGCGCAGCATCCTGCATCAACAACTGTTCAGCACGTTTTGGAGTTGCTCCTGTCCAGTCTTCATAGAACAGTCCGTTTGATAAACGGGCATTTTCGTATGCATAATCCAGGAAGTTGATGAATGTTTTGATATAATTGCCTGCATTTTTATAATAAGGCTCAATATCAATAAATGCACGGATCAGTTTTGTTGTGAACCAAGGATCATGATCGGGATAAGCCAACGCCAACCCATTAAGCGGACGTACAAAATAATTATACGCACCTTCGGAAGAAGCAATGGCACTGTCCAGATAAGTCTGTTCACCTGTTATTTTATATAGACGAACTCCGTTAGAAATCATCACACCTGTATTGTAAGTCCATTTTGTTTTATTAATGGATCCGTCTGCTTGTTTATCATTCCAGTAACAGCCATCCTCCGGATCACGCAAGTTAGTCAACGTCCAAGCATATAAACGTTTTGCCAGAGCCAACACATCCGCTTTTTCCTCTTGAGGACATACAGAATAATATTCAAGCAAGAATAGCGTTGCATATCCATTAGCGCATGTCGGTTTATTCGAATCACCAACTCCCTGCTGTCCTTTCTGGTCTTCATTCCACCAAAGGCCTCCTCCAAACGTATCATCTTCACCAGCTTGCAGGAACTCAACGATTCTTTTAGCTTTCGTCACATAATCTTGATTATTTAGCAAATTAAAAGCCTCTACCAGTTCAATCCCCACAATAGAATTATCATCATAAAAACGTGTTCCACTACCGGTAGTACCATTGGTTTGAGAACCATAACCACCCACAGTTCCATTAGGAGTACGATAATAAACTTCAAACCGGTCTACCATATCTGCATAATTCACATCATAACCTAAGGCATGCAAAGCTGCTGCTCCGGACACCAGTCCGTCATACGGCCACAAGAAAGAAGCGGAATTATCCCCGTCTTTCTTAGGATAATTTTCATTATACAGTCCTTCTGTTGTCCCACTATTGATCCGGTAGCACTGATTAATCAAGTCAAACTGCTCTTTGGCACGTTTATGATAAACGACCTCCTCTCCGGGTTCTGACGGAGCAATCGGTGTAGGCGGGATATATTTCTCTACGTCATCTCCGGCACAGGAGAATAATAGTGCCGGAAGAATTGCTAAAATAGTCTTTATCTTTTTCATAACTTAGTTTTATTAATTAATCGGAGTCACATTAGTAAATGTATGTATCATCAATCCATCCGAATTCGTATCGATAGTGATAGTCGCATGCGTATAATCCAGACTACCTTTCATTTTCCAAAGATGATCCCACTGAGTCCATTGAAATTCATACAAAGCATAGAAAGAAGCAGGTTCTCCACCTACCGGACGTTCGGCACTCACGTCATCACCTCTACCCCAACACATATCACCATTATTTACCGATGCAATAAAGTAATAACGTTCTTCTGTCCAACCTAACCAAGAAGGAGGGTTCGTGCTCGGACGACTTGGGTCTACAAATATAATATCACCCTCTCCCACAAATTTACCATCACCCGCATACTCTAATACAGCTATATCTCCAAATGTTGCTCCCCAAATACAACGAACAGAAGAACCGATTTTTTCCGTGGTCATTGCCATTGTATTAAAGTTCACTGTCAGACGGGTTACTTCTTCGGAAGCAGCGACTGCCGTTTCGCCCTCCCCTTCTCTTAACTTCGAGCTATCATCAATATAATAGCTGAATGTTTCACCTGTAGTAGCAGACTTAAATGATATATTTCCTGCAGATAATTTCGTATAAATCTGGAAAACGCCCTCTTCTACACAACGGAACGGAATTCCCCCCTGTCCACTGTTCTCCGTAGCCGAACCACATAAATACAATTCAGCCGGAATATTATCAATTCCCTCTCCACGAGTTACTGTGATGGTAGCCACCTTGTCGGTTCTCTTCACCACTCCACCTTTCGAAGCATTTACCGTCCATTTTATATCTCCGGTTTCCAAAGGATAAATGCCTGCATTTCTGGCAATCGTATTAATAGTTGCATGAGTGATTGACAAACTGGTTGCAGCTCCCAAATCACTTTTCACCGTAGCCAGCGGCTTTGAAAAATCACCGTCTGCCTTATCAAACAGCACCTCGTACAATACAATTCCGCCATCTGCCGCACCACCTCCTGACCACGACAACACAACAGGCGTTGGAGATGACACATTCAACTGGATAGAAGCAGGGGAACTTAATTCTGTAGGGACTGCAAAATCCGTGTTCAATTCATAATCTTCCTGACATGAAACCATTGCCAGAAGTACTGAACATATCCATAATATCTTTTTCATAATCATTCCTTTTTGAGTCGTTTAACCAATTACCAATTCGGATTCTGCTCCAAATTACCATTCAAGTCACGTTCAGCCTGTGGTATAGGCCACAAATAATGTTTATTTGCATTAAAGGTTCTGTTTTCAACCCGAACGTATCCATCATCCGTACCTACCACATCATTTGTCTTTAGTCCGTGACACCATCCATTCAATACATTGTCCGCAATTCTCCAACGGATAATATCTTTATGGCGATGTCCTTCCAATGCCAATTCCGAACGACGTTCGTTTCGTACAATCTCAATCAGTTTATCTTTAGAAGCTCCTTCCGGGAATTCCAGTGCTGAAGCAAGTGTAAATCCGGCCCTATCACGAATTGGTTTAATAGTTGCATCCCAAGCCGTCTTATCCAGTTCTCCTAATTCTGCCAATGCTTCCGCATTCATCAATAAAATATCAGCATAACGAATCAGAATCGGATTCAAACCAGAATAAAGAGTAGCACGATAAGTGTTATCCCAATATTTCTTAATATAATAACCGGTAGCCGAACAGTCTGAACCTACCCCATAACCATCTTTACCTTCACCTTTCTCACAGTTGATAACAACTTCTGTTCCGTCGGCCAAAGTATAAGAATTTCCGGTGTACATCACCGTTGCCTTCAAACGTGGGTCACGATTGGCATACGGATGACTTTCATCAAACGATGTTCCTGTTTCCTTAATTGTTTTTCCATCCAGCATAATATAACTGTCTACCAACTCCTGCAAAGGAGAAAGCTGGGAATATCCACCTAAAGTGGGCGGCAGGAAAACATACATCATCTGATGTTCACGACTGGTCGGACGATACTGTGCATCCAAAATTACTTCAGAGTTGTATTCATTAGCGATCTCAAACAATCCTGCATAACTAGCCCCTTTATCATCACTGTAAAAGAGTTTAAAGCCTCCCTCTGTCATAATGGTAGAAGTGATATTTTTCACTTGCGTCCAATTACCTTCAAACAAATAGATTTTAGCTTTAATAGCCATTGCCGCCCAACGGGTAATCCGACCTTTATTATCTGCATCATAAGAAGTCGGCAAATAGTTACCATTAATCACTTCATCCAGATCGGCCAAAACATTTGCTATTACAGTGGCTTTGGCTGTACGTGCAATAGACATACTTTCTTTGATAGAAAGCACTTTTGTAGTATAAGGTATATCGCCGAATTTCGTATACAACTCATAATAACTATAAGCACGAAGTACTTTTGCCTCACCAATATAACGTTTCTTCAATTCCGGGTCCAAATCAGGAACCCTGTCTATATTTTCCAGCAACTGGTTACACATACGAATACCCGTATAGCGCCCGTCCCAAACCTGTTTCACGTAAGAGTCGGCTGTAGAATATGAACCATTACCAATATTTTGTGTAAAATCATTAGGTTGCTTGGTATAAGCATTATCCGTCATTGCTTCACAATAAAGCTGTTCGTCCATATTTCCTAAATAAGTATAGCAAGTATTCAACGCCTTGACAGCTGCTTCAGGGTCCTCTTCCCAATAAGTCAAGTCCGTTTCTCTGTCATACGGTGCCGTATCCAAGTCAACACAAGAGGCACCGCCCACTACCAAGACAGCAGATAAAATCAAATTCTTTATAGTTGTTTTCATCACGGTACAGTTTAAAATTTAACATTAAGTCCAAATGAATATACTCTTGCCACAGGATAAGAACGACCACTACCGTCTCCGGTATATTCCGGGTCCCATCCGCCTTTCATCTTCGTGAAAGTCAACGGATTCTGCACACTGGCAAAGATTCTTAAATTCTTGACATAGAGTTTTTTCATCCATTGTTGCGGGAAAGTATATCCGATCTGCGCATTTTTCAAACGCAAGTATTTAGCATCCTGGATCCAGAAATCTGATTTCGCTGCATTATTAGCAGATTCCGCACCCATTGTCAGACGAGGATAAGTAGCATCCGGATTATTCGGAGTCCAGCGATCTTGATGGAAATCCATTACAGGACCTTCATTGTTATTATGGAAAGCCTCTACAGATTCACCACGCATCCACTTGTTACGTTTTCCTACTCCTTGCCACATCATCGAGAAATCAAAACCTTTATATTCCAAACCATAGGTGAAGCCGAAAGTATATCTTGGGAAGTCATTACCAACAATAAAACGGTCATCGTCCGGTTTAATCACACCATCGCCGTTCTTATCCAAATAACGAATATCTCCCGGTTTCGGTGTAATACCTTCCAAGTGCGGTCCTTTCTGACATTCTTCCTCATTCTGGAAAAATCCATCCGAACGATATGCATAGTAAGAGTACAATGGATAACCTTCCTTGATAATTGTCTGTACATCCGAGCCACCGATAATTTCCGTACCACGTGTATCTATTACTTCATTAAAGCTATCCGAAATATTTCCGGCGAAGTTATGCACTATCGGACCAGTCTTCAAACGATAACTTACTGATAATTCCCATCCTCTCGTCTCTACCTTACCTGCGTTCTGAATCGGGGCACCATTACCAAACAATCCGGGAACCGGTAAATTCACCAAAATATCTTTTGTACGATTATTGAAGCAATCAAAAGTAATATTCAAATCATTATTCAACAATCCCAATTCGAAGCCGATATTAGCCATACGGGTAGTTTCCCATTTGAGATCAGGGTTTGTAGAAGCGAATTCAGCCGTCTGCGCCAGCTTGTCGCCGAAACTGATGCCGTTCTTTACAGACACCGTCTGCATGTATTGATAAGCACCAATGCGGTTATTACCAACCAATCCCCATGAACCTCTGATTTTTAGAGAAGGAACATACGGTTTCAGTACAGACCAGAATTTTTCTTCCGAGATACGCCATCCTGCCGAGAAAGACGGAAAGACTCCCGAACGGTTTCCTTTCGCAAAATAAGAAGAATAGTCATTACGGATATTAAATTCCAGCAGATATTTTTCATCATAGTTGTAAGTGGCTCTAGCAAAACCAGAATAGATAGCCCAGTCACTTGCCGAACCACCATTGCTAACTTTATCCCCACTCAAATCACCTACAAAAATATCATATTTAGAATCCTCCGTCAAACGACTGGTAGAGAACTGCTTTTCAGAGAAACCCTCATAAGCATATCCTAATAATCCACCGATAGAGTGTTTCCCTATTTTCGTATTATAAGTCACCATAAGATTGGTAGTGATATTCTTAGAACGATAGAATTGCTCGGTCAACTTATTTTCACTATCTCCCGTACCTTCGAAGGCCTTCCGGTTCTCATGCAAATTATTATTCCAAACACGTCCACCGACACTTCCGATCAATTTCAGTCCTTTATATACTTCCCATTCGGCTTGTATGGTTCCCAATAATTCATCATTCACATTCTGGCGATAACCGCCTTCTTCCAAACGCTGCAAACCGTTTGAGTTACTTCCGGCAGGATAATTATAACTGCCATCCTCATTCTTGATCGGGTAAATCGGCGGCATACGGTTTGCCTGCTCGATAATCCATTCCGTCCAGTAAGCATGTTCTTTAATATCATTACGGGCAAATTGAGAAGTCAAATTCAATGTAAAGTTATTCGTCACCTTATGGCTTACATTCAGACGTGCATTGTAGCGTTTATAACCATAATCAGGTCCCTTGAACATACTGTTCTGATCCATATAACCCAAAGAAGCCATGTAAGACAACTGGTCGTTACCTCCTGTCATCGAAACATTGTGTGAACTTTGAGGAGAATTACGGTGATACAGTTCTTTCACCCAATTTACATTCGGACCGCCATTTCTAAATTGCGCAATCTGCTCGGGAGTGAATTTTGCAGCTCTTCCCGAATTAACAGCCGCTTCATTATACAGTTCAGCGTATACCCACGAGTCTGCTATCTTAGGCAATGAAGTAGGCTGCTGAACACCATACATAAAATCATAAGAGATTTCCACCTTACCGGCTTTTCCTTTCTTGGTAGTAACAAGTACCACACCATTGGAAGCACGTGAACCATAAATAGCAGTAGAAGACGCATCTTTCAAAATAGAAATCTGCTCAATATCAGCCGGATTCAAATTGCCCAGCGATCCTTCAATTCCGTCAATAATCACCAACGGATCATTGTTGTTCATCGTATTCAATCCACGGATATTAATAGAAGGAACACTACCCGGAGTAGAACTTCCCTGCTGAATAACCAAACCGGGAGTCGTTCCCTGCATCGCTTCCAATACATTGGAAATCGGCTTTCCTTCCAATTCATCCGTAGAAACAGAAGACACAGCTCCTGTCAGGTTGACTTTCTTCTGCACGCCGTAGCCTACCACTACCACATCTTTCAAAGTAACCACATCCGACTTCAACACCACATTGATAAACTGGCGGCCGTTCACCGGAACTTCCTGTGTTTCATATCCAATTGAGGAAACTACCAATACCGCTTTTGAAGCAACATTCAGTGAAAAATTTCCATCCATATCCGTAGCCGTACCCGTAGATACACCTTTCACCAGCACGGTAGCCCCAATCACGGGTTCCCCGTCTGCCATTACTTTACCTTTCACTGCGATTGTATTAGATTGCGCATACAGTTTGGAACCAACAGCCACATTCATACAAACAATCAACATAACAGCCAATAATTGCCAACTCGAAAATGCCGTTCTGAAAAGCCGGCGGGCAAATTGCGCGTTCAATAGATTAGATTGTTTCATAACATTTTATATTTGAATTAATAGAAGAGTTATCATATATTATAAGATATTAAGTTGGGACAAAGCAAAGGAATAAGCCCCTAAAGCAACAGCCCTGCTTGCTCCTAATGTAGAAACAGCAATGCCTATTTTCTTGTGACAGGCATAATGCACCTCTCTCTCCGAAAATGGTATTTTCACCATCTTGTCTTTTTCTTCCAGAAATTTATCAAATGCCTCTTTTTCGGACAGATTGAACACCTCCATCTGCAAACAAGGGAAAGAAGCTCCTGCAAATGTGCCGATCTGCCGATTCATCTCATTCATGATTCCCGGAAGTATGTATTTAACCGCTCCGGCCACTCCTCCGCCAATCACCACCAAGCCATCAACAATATTCAATGCACGGATGATAGCATCACCGGCCATCTCTCCCAGTTCGTTAAAACTCCGGACAGCAGCCTGCTGATCTCCCTCTGCGATCCCTTCGGCAATATCATATATATCTTTGGGAGTCAAAGAAGAAGCATCCTTTCCGGTCAATTCCTGATATACTCGCCTGACAGCCCTGATGCTGACACTTTCTTCCGCGATCATTTCGGGATATTTCTTATTCCGCATAATCCAGACGTCGCCGCCGCAACCGTTGTCTCCGGTCAGTAACCGGCTGTCAATCACCACTCCGGCACCAAACCCTGTACCCAGTGTAATTCCGAGCAGGTTCTTATATACCTTACTGCTGCCTGCTTCTTTCAGGCGTTTATTCACTTCGGGCAAAGTGCCTGCCAAGGCTTCGCCATAAGCAAACAAATTACCGTCATTATTAATAAAAACCGGAATACCAAACTGTTCCCTCAAATAAGGTCCAAGTGCCACTCCTCCCCTGAAGGCCGGGAAGTTGGGCAAGTCACCAATAATTCCATGCTCATAGTCAGCAGGCCCGGGGAAAGCAAAACTGATAGCTACCGGAAGTTTCGGCAATCGTTTTTCAACTTCCAGGAAACCTTCTACAAGAACAGACAAGCAACGCTCCAAGTCGTCGGACGCTGCCGGAAGGCAAATAGGTTCCACTATTTCGCGACAGCCTTGTATGGCTGAAAACACGAAATTAGTGCCTCCCGCATCGAGCGTCATTACGATTCGTTCATCATGTTCATACATAGTTTTCAAGATATTAGATGATTTATTTCATTATTAAAAGCGTACGTAAGCTTTGATCGTTACACATTCTTTTCCTGCAGATTTACCATACGGGGCAATGGTATATTCTTTCACCCCGGCAGGAATAATAAATGTTTCGGCATAATGCACCACGAAAGGTTCAAAAGCATGAGTAGGACTCTCAACTACGGCCTCTTCTCCCTCCAACAGATTCAGTACATTTACACTATCGTTTGTGTGATGCAACACCGGTGATGAGAAACGGTGGCGACGAGTTTCGATAAATTCGTTCGGATGCAGTCCGGTACGTTCTTCTATCCAACCTTCTCCGGAAGCGACTTCCGTAAACTGATTGCGAAGGTGTTCATTTACATATTCCGTATCGCGATTCCAGTTGATAACGCATTTACCACGTTCCACATTGATTGGACGCGGTTTTCCATCCAGTCCCAAGCGTTGCCAGTCCCATAGTTTGAAAGTAAAGAGGTTCGGAGTCGAGCTGATTTCAAGCACCATACTGTTGGCACCAGAACAATGAACAGTTCCTCCCGGAATCAGGAAGTGATCGTGTTTCTTTGTCGGAATCTTATTTACGTACTTTTCTGCGTCAAACACCAATTCACCTTTTTGTGCTTTACGCAAATCGCCGATCATCGCTTCTTTGTCCACTCCTGTCTTTACTCCCAGATAAACGACGGCATCTTCTTCCGCGTCTACCATGTAGTAACTTTCATCCTGCGTGTAGTACATACCGAAACTGTCACGGATAAATTGAGTAGTAGGATGCACCTGCAAACTCAAATTACCTCCGCCCATCGTATCCAAAAAGTCGAAACGAATAGGGAAGTCTTTTCCAAAGCGTGCCTCCACCGGTTCACCAAGCAACTCTTTACTTTTCAGTAAAACCAAATCAACCGAAGGCAGTTCAAAGCGCACTCCGTTCACTTCAAAATAAAGGCTGTTCTCTTCAGGTACACAGTCAAAGCACCAGCCGAAATTTTCGCGTTCACGATCCAGGTCGCAAACCTCTTTCATCCATTGACCACCCCAGGGAGCCGGATCGAAGAAAGGAACTACCCGGAACGGTGTGTTCACCGTTGCCTCTACCCCTTTAAAGAAAGTATCCTTATCAATCATCTTCGGTGTCCCGGCCACATGGGTGTCAATCCAGAATTCTACCCTGTCAAACAATCTTTCCTTATACCTATCACATACTCTCCAATCGTTGAAATACCCTCTCTTGTATTGCAAAGAAACGGCATCGTTCCGATTGTCTATACCTAAAGCTTTTACCTCATGCCGACGGAAACGTTGTTGGATTTCCCAACGTGCCATATCCGCATAAACCACCATCGCATCCTGCGGAGCAACAACAGAAGCACCCGTACCTATGATTACAATGGCGTCTTTTGCTTCACTGATTTGCTTCCGTGCAGCAGCCACCTTATCCACATCCAAATAATCTTCCAGCTTCAAATTGGTGACATAGCCGAATAATACATCTTCAGTCATGAAGCGTTCTGTCAACGCTTGAATTTCTTTTTCCGGTTTCATCAAATCACGTACATTCATCACTCTTCCGGAGAATTCTTTTGAAAAAGCATCCAGCACTTCTTCTTCATATACTCCTGTATATAAATCCACAGCCAGCACTTTTCTTGCATCCATTTTCTCTTTTAACATAGAAATGATAGAATCCCACCCCTGAACAAGCATCCCCGTCAGCTTCGTAGAAGGAAATTTATCATAATTAGCTTTTCTCATGTTGATAGCGTTTTTAAATTTCATATGTTCATACATACTTTCAATTGTGCAAATATATAGATTTTATTTTTATTCCAAACAAAACTTGGATTATTTTTTGATAAATCTTATATTTGCTGAAAATAAACCAATCAGGATAGATATGAAATTAGATCATAATAGTGATAAACCGCTTCATATTCAGGCAGAAGAGATACTAAGAAGACTCATAGAATCTGAAGAGTACAAAAACGGGAAGCTATTTCCCAACGAGGTCGAATTGTCTGAACAATTGCATATTTCAAGGAACACATTGAGACAAGCTATCAACAAGCTCGTGTTTGAGGGGCTTTTGGTACGCAAGAAAGGCTACGGAACGAAGGTAGTAAAGAAAGGTATCGTAGGCGGAGTAAAAAACTGGCTTAGTTTCTCACAGGAAATGAAGATGTTAGGTATAGAGATTCGCAATTTCGAGCTGCATATCAGTTTAAAGCGTCCAACCGAAGAAATCGGTACGTTCTTTGATTTAGGTTCCAGTCCCGACACTCGCTGTGTAGTGATGGAGCGCGTCAGAGGAAAAAAAGAATATCCGTTTGTTTACTTCATCTCTTATTTCAACCCCAATATTCCACTGACCGGAGAGGAAGATTATACACGCCCCTTATACGAAATGCTGGAAACCCAATATAATATAGTAGTAAAAACCAGCAAGGAGGAGATTTCAGCCAGACTTGCAGGAGAATTTATTGCAGAGAAACTGGAGATAAAATCCAATGACCCTATATTAATAAGAAAAAGATTTGTTTATGATGTGAACGGAGTACCTATTGAATACAACGTCGGATATTATCGGGCAGACAGCTTTACTTATACAATAGAGGCAGAAAGATAGATAGTATGTTCATACATACATTCAACAACCAAAAGAACTATATGTATCGAAGCGTTGGGAAAATAAATCAATCTCACGCTTCGATATATTAAGCCTGATAGCAATTCGCCTCCAATCTTTCATTGCATCAACTACTTCCGAAATGATTTTTTCAGCCGTATCCCTGCTTAGCATGTAATTTTCACAAGCATCTATCAGAATCACCAAATCCGATTCACAAGAGGATTCAGAAATCAACAGACTTTGTTGATTATTTAAAGTAGGATTCATGTCATACGCCGGAGACAACGTCCATCCCCTGGGAGTTAACAAGAAACCATGATTGCGGAAATGATCATCCGTATTGCCCACACAGATATTAAATGCTACTCTACGATAAAGTTCCTGAAGATTGGCTTCTACATTCGTGCAACCTTGTATTATAAAATCGACAATATCCAAATAACCATTACCAGTGGCAGCATTAGCCCCATCGGTCAATCCCGTCAAAGTCATAGCAGAAGCAAAATGAATACGTTTACCGTCATTTCTCCGGTCAAAACGTTCTGACAGTAGAGTATGATACTTATTTTCAGTAACAAGCACACGGGTCGAAGCAACTCTAATCCCTGCTTTTGCTGCGAGCAGATGACAAAAGTGTTCCCACAAGCCCACATCATAATCATCTTTACGGGACGGAAACTTGGCTATATACAATATTCCCCGCTCATCGGTAACACTGGCTTTCGGGCGTGCGCCTCCAAGAGAAGTCCCCGGCTGAATCAACTGAATCAACCATTTTTTATCAGGTAAAAGATTCAATTCTTCACTTTTTTCTATCTCCTGACTGGCATACATAAGATCCCGGATAGCCGTTAGTGGAGGAATCCGTAACTTATTACTGGTATTAATGAATTCCCCCTCCGGATTCTCTTTAAACCGAAAACCACCCATTCGGGAGAAATCATCAATGCCCACCAAATAGTCAAATGAATTCAGCCTATTTACAGGACGCTTTTCTTCAGCAGCCATCAACTGCTCACGCCTATTAAGCAAAACACGCCCCCATCGATCAGGTAAAGCATCGGAAAAACAACCGAAAATATCTCTACCCTGCCGGGTATATTGTGATCCCGGATAATTGTTTAAATCTTCACTTAAAAACAATTCTCCATATTTTTTCAGCCAATCATTACTAAACTGAAATCCGTACGTTTCTGAACCACGAAGCAGTTCACAACTCAATTCGCCAATCAGTTCAATATCTTTCAGCCAATCAAAATCTGCATATACCCATACCTTTTTCATAAACTATCTCTTTTTTTAGAGGCTCTTTCCCGTTGTTTCAAGTTTAAATCCTGCAATGCCTTACCCAAACTATCCTCTTTTGCCAACAAAAGAATATCATCATCTAACTGTAAAGCATAAAGCACTCTCAAATAAATACCAATAGAAACAGTAGGCAACCCCTTTTCTACCCGTGAAACTGTAAGTTCTGAACAAGTTGCACGTTCTGCTACCTGCGCAATACTCAAATTTCGTCTTAAACGAGCTAATTTTATTTGTTCGCCTACAATCTGCATTTTTTGAACCAACTTGCGAGGAAGTTTAGTTCCCATTGTACTCTTTGTCATACCTATAACCTATCATATAATATACAAAGATAGCATTTATTATTTATTATATGATTGGTTGACAAGGAAAAGATTAGATTATCCGATACGATCCAATAGTATCAGATTCTTTCTATCATTTCATCTATCATTTCTTACCTTAATTTATAAGCGGAATGGCCGGAGAGAATCCGTTCCAAACTTTCATCCACCACACCTATCATCTGAAGTTTGGATAATAAATGATAGTAGGAAGTTTTTCCTACTCCTTCTATTCTCAACAGACTTTTCCAACCTCTTCCCGATACGATTTCCAATAAATCTTTCACCGTTCGAACATCTTGATTATACAAGATATTAGCCAACCGGGTATCAGCTACTTTACAAACAGGCAATTGAAGTATCCACTCCTCCTGCCCAACATTTATATTCTTATTATTGTCTGCCAAAGATAAAAAACGAGCATCGATAGCACGCTTTCGATAAGTAGCCAATATATCTTTCTTCAAATTCAACCCTTTAAGTATAGAGTTATACATTTGCAATGTCTTCCCATAGGTAATTCGATGCCGATCAGCCACTTTCGCTACTGATTCTCCTGTAGAAATTGAATAGAAGATATCGCGGGTAACAGGGTGAAGAATCAATGCTGCCAGTTCACGAATGATTATTTCATATAGAGGTTTACAAGTCTTCTGTGTTCTCAATACATATAGTAGATCATCGTATTTTGAAATGATAAAGTCCCGTTCCAGTTTCTTTTCTTCTACGATTTTAGAAAGGTAACCTGCTTCTAAACCAAGTCTTTTGTGAGCTTCCAGATAAGCATCCAAACTCTCATCATCCAAAAACAACTGATCGTTGATTCGGGAACTCGTAATGTATCCAAGATTTGCCCAATTTCTAAGAATCGTCTCCTGGATGCCGTGTCTTTCAGACATCTGTTTTGTTGTGAGCCAATTTGACATAAAAAAACGGAACTAGATTAATAATATTAACTAGTCCCGTACCTTTTATTATAAAAGAGTACGGAGCTGTCACATCCCGCTAGTAGGAGGTAGTAACGGCTACCCAATGCATACGGGCAGACAGCCCGTACCCTATGAGAAGTCATAGAAGTACAGGCGTCTTCCCAGCATGCATTAAAAAATCCGTTACAATTTCCTACTAGCCGAGGAAACGCACAATCGCACACCACAAAGGCGTGCTACGTTCCAATGACAAAGGTACAAATACTTTTCGGAAAATAACAAGAGAGAGGTATAAATGTTTAGGAAAGAAAACGAATGATGATTGTATAATTAAAGCGTATGTATATAAATAGACAGGCTTCAATTAGTTATCTTATTCAAATAAGAAACCACTCTACAATTAAAGCACCTCTCTCTTGTATAAACTAGCTACTTTTGTAGCACACATCAATTCGTTCCACAAATATGGAACGAAACAATAACAGATGTGGAACTAAAGGGAAACAACTGTGGAACTAAAAGTCAACAGCTGTAGAACGATTTAACAGTAACTATAAAACCACTAAACATTAGTATATGAGTGCAATATATGACTTATTTGAGACTCCTAGTCCAAACAAAGAAGAGAAACAACCGCTACATGCCCGTATTGTCTCCAAAGGAACCGTAGATAAAGAAGAGTTTCTGGATCGTGTCCACAAATTTACCGGTATCAGCAGAAGTTTATTGGCAGGAGCCATGGAAGCCTTTGCCAATGAAGCACGGGATTTACTAGCCGACGGTTGGAATGTAGAAATGGGAAACTTCGGATTCTTCTCTACATCGTTGCAATGTCCGCCGGTTAAAGATAAAAAAGAAATTCGGGCAGCGTCTGTCCAAATGAAAAATATTAATTTCCGCGCAAGTCGTCCATTCAAGAAAGAAGTAGGCGACAAAATGAGGCTGCAACGAGGAGAATCTATCACACGCCCTAAGAAAAATAGTATCTCCCGTGAGACGTGTCGCGACCGCCTCAACACATACTTGGAAAATCATCTATTCATCAGCCGGACAGATTATAGCCATCTGACAGGACGAAATAAAAAAGTGGCTATTGAAGAATTAAATTCCTTTATCACTGACGGAATAATACGGAAAGAAGGGGTTGGAAAGTTGACTGTATATATAAAGGTATAAACTTTTGGAACAAGTAGAATTAAGAGTTACAACAGGATTATTGCTGTTGTAACTCAAGTATGATTTCATCAGTGATGTAGGCATCACTCAATGTTATAAGCGGGTATTGTTTATTAAGAAGCAATGCGTATACCTTACTATTATAGAACAAGTGCAATGCTTTTTCGGGAGAAATATTCAAACGCTCCGCTAATTGCATCACCACACGAGTGTATTTATTCCATACTAATACATCTATCATAAATGTAGTTTATTTTATTGTTACATATTCTTTGAAAGAGAGACACTCGTCAATGAGACGTTGATTGAGAATGCATAACTGATTGTTGGGCTGCTCAAAACGCAAACGTCCTAAAGCTACTTCTTTAGTAATCTGGTTTTCCATGAAATTTTCTATTGTGTCGAAAACCCGATCATTAGCAATACCGCCTTCCACAATGTCGTACTCCAACCATGGCTGTTTTCCTAAACGGCTACTGACAATAAATTCCAACCAATCATTGTTATACCCGTCAAAGTGAAGCCATTTGTATCCGGATGAATTTATCTTTTCAACATCAAGCTCGTATATGTTTACTACAGATGTGCTACCAGGATGGCGTAATGCCATGACAGCTCCCCAACGTTCAGCCTGGGCATAGATATCTGTTACATAGAATCCTTTACCAAAGTCGAGGTTTTCGCGTCCGACACCGACCAAAGGATATTCTACGGCCTGCGTACTACCATGATAGACTTTCATACAAATTCTCCTTTTTCTTTATAGTAGGCTTCCCAGTTTTCAAGAGCTTCTACCAACGTATCGGCTATGTACTCACGACTCTGGGTGTGAAGCATGTCATATCCACTTATCAGGTATTGACGGATAAGATTCAGTTTTTCCAAACGGTTATAGAGAGTAGGAGCCGGAATACCCAACTTCTGGGCGGCACTCTCAATGGCAAAAATCACAAACTCCATGACTTTGCCATCAACAACGGGGGCTGATTGGCTTGAATGTAGCATAGCTATACCTCTATTATCTTAATGTAATATGTACAAATATAGTGTTTATTCTTACAACGTTCATCGTTTTTCGGCATATTTTATGATTATCAAGAACATTTGAGTATCGTGAAACTGATTGAAATATTCCCTATTTGGAAATGGCTATTAAAGCAGAATATATAAGGATCTATAAATCAGAATCATACAAACAAAATAAATAAAAGTGAATCAAAGTACGTACATCTAGGACCGTTAAAGCACCTCCCCGGAAAGTGCCCATAGTATCTTTGCATCGTGATCACAAAGAGAATTGATAAATAAAGTAACTAATTTAAAAAACAAAAAATTATGGCACTTAGATACGTCATTAAAAAAAGAACATTCGGCTTTGATAAAACTAAAGCTGAAAAGTATGTAGCACAAAATGTAATCACCAATACGGTGGATTTCAGAGATTTGTGCGAGGAAATCACTAAAGTAGGAATGGTTCCCAGTGGAGCGGTAAAATTTGTACTCGATGCTTTGATCGATACATTAAATCTCAACCTTAGAAAAGGCATCTCTGTTCAATTAGGAGATTTCGGATGCTTCCGTCCTGGTATGAATTGCGAAAGTCAGGATACTGAAAAAGAGGTAGATAGCGATACGATACGCAGAGTAAAAATCATTTTTACTCCAGGCTACAAATTCAAAGAGATGCTAAGTAAAGTCAGTGTTCAAAAAGCGGTGGCTTCCGATGATGGTTCCATCAGCCCGGAACAAGCGGACCCCAACCCGAATCCCAACCCGGATGACGGCAAAGGAGAAGCACCGGACCCGGCAGCATAAGATTAATCATCAGCCTTTAAAAGCAGGAAAACAGTACCCGCCTACGGGCGGATACTGTTTCCCAAAGTATTCCTGTAAAAGACTTGACAACGCCTTTTTTATTTTGTATCTTTACCACATCTTAAAACATTAAAATATCAACATGAAAGAATTGCCATCAGAAGAGGAAGAAATTCCGTTTCGCATTAAAACTTATAAGAAAAAGGAATTGGCTTGTATGTACAATCCGAACATTACACCCCGTTGCGCCATACGCATATTCACCAAATGGATTAAAATAAATAAAGAACTGCTCCGGTTATTGACTGCCACAGGTTATCATCCGCGTACACGAACGTTTACTCCCCGGCAGGTACAAATCATCACCAGTATTCTGGACATTCCATAAGGATGTCCAGAATACTGGTTTTATCATTGCAGTTGTCCCGCCGCTTTTAAATAAGCCACATAATTCACATACAATTGAAAATGAGTATCCACTTTCGTCTGATAAGCCTGTTGCCAGAGCACTTGCGCTTCCAGATAATCCGAAAGAGTTTCCAGTCCCACTTCATATTGCTTACCACTGACTTTCATATTCTCCTCTGCCTGTTCCAACGAACGTTCGGAAAGTTCCGTTTCCAGCCGGGCCTCATCCAGATTATTGGCAGCTTGCATCAACTCCAACAACATCTTTTCATTGGCATTTTCCTGTTCAAGACGAACTTGTTCCAATTTCACTCTGGCAGACTTTACCTTATTGGTACGCTCGCCAAAATGAAACAGAGGGACAGAGACATTCAGAAATACGGAGAAAGCCCCCTTTTTCATCAAAGTTTCATCATTAACTTCTAATCCGTGAAGGTAATCATAACTACCTCTGACGCCGACACGCGGTAACAGTTCACTACGATTCAGCTTTACCTCCTGCTCGGCAATGGCTATTTGTTTGTTCAAGATTCCATATTCGGGACGGGCGGTAATATCAGAAACCTGCACTTTCCATTCCTGCTCCACTTCCGGAAAATCATCAGATATATCAATCTGTGCTGTCAAAGGGCGTCCGATGTAATGACAGAGATTCATACCCGCAAGACGGAGGGCGTTATCAGCCTTTCGCAAAGAAAGTTCACTCTCGTTGAGCTTCACCTGCACTTTCAGTACATCATTTTGCGGTTTCATGCCATGTCGGTGAGCACTCTTCACATTTTTGAAAAGTTCCGTTAGTAAGGCATGATATTTTTCCGCCACTTTTCTCATTTCCTTGGCTTTCACTAACTGCACGTATGCTTTATCTGTATTCAGAATAACTTCCGAAGTAGTTAAGGCTTCGTTCAAGTGTGCCATTTCTTTTCCCAGTAGTGACATTTTATAGGCGGCACGGATTTTTCCTCCCATATAAAGAGGTTGCTCCACTTGTATACCGCCCGAGTAAACAGTTCCGACCTTATAATCCAGATTCAATCCGGGAAAATAAGCGAAACCGCTCGATACCAGTTCTCCGGTAGCAGGATTGGGCAAGAAAACCGGAAGGTTTCCTCCCGGAACTCCGAGACTTCCGTCCGCTGTGCTATAAATACCCGTTCCGTTGACTGTAAAATTAGGGAAGAAATTGGCTTTATAACTAAGAGACATCAATCGGGCTGCTTCCGTCTGCTTATTAGCGGCAGCCATATCCTTATTATATTTCAGTGCCATTTCACGGCATTGCGCCAGACTTAGTTTTTCTTGCGCGGCAAGAGAAACCGACAGGCCGAACAATACACCCGCTACACTAATGGCTACAAGAATTTCTTTTTTCATTTGTCTGTCTTTTTTATATGAAAGAATAATGCATACAAAATCGGGATAAAAAGCAACGTTATCAACGTGCCGAACAGCAACCCACCCATAATAGAAGCCGCCAACGAACCGAACATGGCATCCGGCAACAATGGAATCATTCCCAAAATCGTAGTCAGCGAAGCCATCATCACGGGACGGAGACGACTTTGCGAACTGTCTATCAATGCCGTCACAGGTTCTACTCCCTGATTAATCTGCAAAGTGATCTCATCCATCAATACAATACCATTCTTAATAATCATGCCGATCAATCCCAATGTACCGACGATAGCCACAAAGTTGAATGTCTTCCCGGTAAGCAGCATTACGGCAACCACACCGACAAATACCAGCGGAATAGTACAAAAGATGATAATCGGTTTCCGGTAATCTTTGAACAGCATAATCAAAATAGAAATCATCAGAATGATAGCAAACGGAAAGTTCTTGAACAGATATTGCATTGACTTTGTACTGGCGTTCCTCTCGCCTTGCCATTGAAGCCGATATCCGTCAGGCAGCGGAATCTGCTCAATCTGCGTGGCAATGGATTGCCGCGCCTTCTCCGTTTCTACCCCCGGAACAGGGGAGCATTGCACCCGTTGGCTACGCTGCCCGTTATAACGGGGAACCACCGGATCTTCCCACTTCACATCAATCCGCTTACTAATTTGTTTCAACGGAGTTGTTCCCATCAACGTTTCCACCAGTTCTTCTTTCGATAGTGTTCCTGTCTTCAGCTTCATCATCATTTCCTGTGTCAGCAAACCGTTCAGAGAAGGAAGAGACGAGAATATCTGCGTATTGTCCAGGTTCTCAATCGGATTTCCGTGTTCGTCCAGGCAACGCAAGTAGATATTATCTTTGTGAATACCTTCATAGAAAGACCCGATAGGGATGCCGCTGGTAGCTGTCAATAAAGAAAGGCTTACATCGTTCCGGCTCAATCCGATAGCACGTGCCGTAGGCTGGTCATACTCAATAGTCAGCACCGGGATCTGTGGTTCCCAGTCCGTAGTAATCAGGTAAACATCCGGACAATTCTCCATAATCTTGCGGGCACTATCCGCCAACTGATGCAAAACAGCAGGGTCAGGACCGGTAAACTGCGCTTCAATAGGGTATTTTTTGAACATCAGGTTGTAGCGGTTCATCTTTACGTAAGCATCCGGATAATGTTGCGAAAGATATTGTTGAATTTCCGCCATGTTATCCACCAAATCATCCGGAGAGGTGAAGTCAATAATCAGTTCACCGTAAGATAAGGAGGGATTGGCTACGTTACGCACCAAGTTATAACGGGCAGGAGTACCACCAATAGAAGCAGTGACGTGTGTGACTTCCGGACGCTTTTTCAAGTAAGCTTCGATTTCCTCCAAGTCACGCGCCACGCGAGTGGAGTTAGTTCCTTCCGGCAATTTATATTCCATATAAAGCTGGTCGTAGACCATATCCGGGAAAAAGCCCTGCTTCATGAAACGGTAACTGAAAGCTGAAAGTAATACCAAAGCGATCATTGTAAACACAAAGCTCCAACGATGCGCCAGACTGAATGTCAACAATGAACGAAGCACGGCATAAATCTTTCCTTCATACACACGCTTTCCGGCAGCAGTTGTCGCAGAGATTTCCGGATGCAAAATCCGGTCGGCCATCAACGGAACGTGCACTAAAGCCAGCACCCAGCTAAGCAACAGGGAAACAGCGAGTACGATAAACAAATCGCGCGTATAGACGCCTGCCGTATCAGGCGACATAAAGATAGGAAGAAAAGCAATGATGGCAATCAGAGTAGCTCCCAGCAAAGGCATTGCTGTCTGCCGTCCGATAGCAGTCATTGCTTCCATCCGGCTCTTCCCGGCTTTCAAATCTACCAAAATACCGTCAATGATAACAATTGCGTTATCCACCAGCATCCCCATCGCAAGCACGAACGAGGCCAATGAAACACGCTGCATCGTACCATCCATAAAATAAAGGAACAGGAAGGAACCGAATACCGTCACTACCAGGCTGATACCGATAATCACCCCGCTCTTGAACCCCATAGCGATCATCAGGATAACGACTACGATAATCACGGATTCTATCAGATTAAGAATGAACGTCCCCAACGAAGTGCCTACGCGTTCCGGCTGATAGAAAACCTTATGACACTCTACTCCTGCCGGAAGGCGTTCAGCCTTTAGTTGCTCCAGTTTCTTTTCCACTCGATGCCCCACTTTAATAATGTCGGCATCCGGAGAAGCAGCCACCATGATTCCTATCGCACGCTGGCGGTCATAAAACAATTCGTTGCGGGTAGGGTCTTCATAATCTTTCTCAATACGGGCAATGTCACTCAACCGCAACTGATCGGCATCATGTCCCTGAATCAGCATACGACCGATGTCCTCCACCGTCTTAAACTTATCACTGACTGTCACCCGGATACGATTATCGCCATTATCATAATAACCAGTATAAGTAGTTTGGTTCTGTCCGTTCAATGTGGCTAGCACTTCGGCGGGTTTCACACCCAAGTTGGCCATCCGGTCTTGCAGGAGAGAGATGTTAATACATTCGGGACGTTTACCGTATAAGTCAACGCGCTCCACCCCATCCAGTTCGCTGACTTCACGTTTCACCAGTTCTGAATAATCAGATAGTTCCCTGTCGGAAAGTCCGTCACCCGTCAAAGCGAAAAACATTCCGTAGACATTTCCAAAATCATCTTTTACAATAGAAGGGCTGGCACCTTCAGGAAGTTCTGCCTGTGCGTTCGCCACTTTACGACGCAGCAGGTCCCAGCATTGCTCTACATCCGTCTCTTTGACAGTCGTTTTCAGTTCTACCTGAATCAAAGAGAGATCATTGTAGGAATAACTTTCCACATTATCTATATTCCCCATGGAGCGGATATTTTTCTCCAGCACATCCGTCACTTCCAACTCTACCTGATGTGCAGACGCACCGGGATAGGTAGTGACTACCATAGCGAGCTTTACCGTTATTTCAGGATCCTCCAGTTTACTCATTTCATAACTGGAATAAGCTCCTCCTACAATCAGTACGGCAATCAGGAAGTAGATCAACTTCTTGTTCTCAAATGCCCATTTACTAATATCAATCATAGCAGTCCTCCCACATTGGTTTCAGTAGCCGGAAGAAGCGGTTCCACCTGTTCTCCCTCTTTTACATGATGTACCCCCGAAGCGACAACCAAGTCACCGGGATTCACTTCTCCTGAAGTAATCAGACATCTGCCATCACTAAGCAGACGGGTTACTGTCACATCACAACGGCGGATAGCGTGACTGGAAGCATCATAAAGAAAGATACTCGTACGCCCGTTCTCACGAAGAATCGCTCCACCGGGAACCGACAGGTTACGCACATCTCCTTCACTACATTCGATAGTTACCATTGTATTCATGCCGGGCGATGGAACTGCCTGTTTATCTTCTTTCTTCAGTTGAAGCCGCATGGTGTACAACTGATTGGCATTTGCCTTAGGGGTGACACTAATCAGTTCCAAAGCATATCTTTGATGAGGATAAATATCGAATGTACAATAATAGCGGGTAAACTGCTGTCGACGAATATATTCCACTGCCGGAAGATTAATCTCTACCTCCGGGCTTCCCTCACTGATGATGGAAACGACGGGCATACCGGCAGCTACCGTCTCATGGGAATCAAAAAGACGTTTCTGCACATATCCGCTAAAAGGAGCATACAAACGGGTGTATGCCAACTGGTCTTTAGCATGGTTATATTTGGCGGTAATCTGTCTCAATCCGTACACGGCCTTATCGTTAGCATCCGGTGTTGTCACATTTTCCTTATAAAGTGCCATCACCCGTTCCGCCTCCGCTTTCACACTTTGATATTCTGCTTCTGCCGCATCCAGCTGAATCTGATAGTCTGTCGGATCTAATTCTGCCAGTAATTGCCCTTTACGCACATAGGCACCGTCATTTACATGCATATACTGAATAGTACCACTCACCCGGAAAGACAGACTTATGTCCTGTGCCGCTTTCACCCGTCCCGGAAACTGCAAAGCTATTTGTCTGTCGGCAGAAAGTACGGTATCAATCTTCACTGCCGGCTTACTGTCTGTGTTTTGTACACGTTGCCCACACGAAGTCAATAGAACTGCTAAAAATCCTGTTAATAAGAAGTCTAATCGTCTCATATTTTCACTTATTAGTTAGTTGTCACAAAAGTATCCCAAGCAAACATGAGGAGAAAGGTTGATTTAGACGAAACATTGTTCTATTTGTACGTTAGCTAAGATAAAAAGCCGAAATAGTTTGCTATTTGTATTTATTTGTTTGTTACTTTGTAAGGAAATTCATTTCAACGAAAAGGAATATGGAACCACTGATGCCATTCAAGTATGTTATAATATCTCCGGAAGATACTTCCATGAAAGAAGGATGCATTATTTCCGAATTCAACCAATGCGGACTTTTCCTCTGCCAGAAAGGACAGGCGGAAATCCTGCTGGGAGGTAGACCATATCAGATTAACAAAAGGAATCTTTTCATATATACTGCAGCCAACCTTCTACAGATACGCCAAAGAAGCGCAGACCTGGAAGGAATCATGATAGAGGTCGATCTGGATTATGTCATACCGATAGTAAACAAAGTAGCCAACTCGGAAAACTTGCTTTATTTGCGGGAAAATCCCTGTCTGTCGCTTTCCGAAGAGCAATATACATTTGTAGAGAACTTGCTCAAATCTGTAGAAAAACGAATTAACAGGGAGAATATCTGTAACAGTTCCCGACAGAAACAACATTTAATTTCTGAATTAATCAAATCCTGGGGACAAGTGATATGCTATGAGTTATTAAACATCTATTTCAACAACGAACCGCAAACACCACTACCACAGGATAAAAAGGATAAGATTTTCCAAAATTTCATGATTACCCTCTATCGATATTATCATCAGGAACGGGATGTTACTTTCTATGCAAACAAGCAATGTCTGTCCGCCCGATATTTTTCTTCTGTCATCAAGGAGAAATCAGGGAGTAGTGCTTTGCAGTGGATTATACAGAATGTCATTACAGAAGCCAAATATCTGCTCGATAATACCGATTTAAGTATTAAGGAAATAGCGACCAAGCTCAACTTCCCCACACAATCATTCTTCGGGAAATATTTCAAGCAGTATGTCGGCATATCTCCTAAAGAATATCGGAACAAACTTATCAAACAGTAACTTTCTTAAACTGCCGGAACTGCCACCACAACATACCTCCGGATATAAGACTAGCCGCCAAATCTGCCACAGGCATACTGGCCCAAACACCCATTTGTCCATAATAATGAGGTAGAATCAATAAACAGGGCACTAAGAATAACATCTGTCGGGTCAGCGACAAGAAAATGGCTTTACTTGCCATTCCGATACTCTGGAAGAAGTTGGAAGCTACCATCTGAAAACCTACAATCGGATAGAAGAACACCACTACACGAAATCCCTTAGACGCAATACTGATTAATTCTGCGTCCGAAGTAAAAATGGAAGATACGATTTCCGGAATAAACATACCTATCAGGAAACCAATCGTTGTCACTACAGTTGCACAATAAATGGTTACTTTCAGTACTTCCGTCACACGAGGATAGAGCTTCGCACCAAAATTATATCCCGCAATGGGCTGCATCCCCTGGTTCAGTCCCAATACAATCATAATAAAGACAAAAACAATACGATTAACAATACCGAATGCACCGATCGCCAAATCACCTCCATGCTCTTTTAATCCCTGATTAATCAGAATCACAATAAAGCAAGACGCCATATTCATCAGGAAGGGAGACATACCGATAGCCAATGAATCCAACACGATCTTCCGTTTCAAACGGAAAATACCTTTTTTCAATCGTATCAGTTCGTCTTTGCGACAGAACAGATGAAGCTGCCAGACCAAGGCGATCAACTGCGCACAAACCGTAGCTGTGGCCGCCCCGCGAATTCCCCAGTCGAATATAAAAATAAACAAAGGTGCAAGTAATACATTGATTAACACGGTCGTGATGGTTGCCACCATCGCTTTCTGCGGATGTCCCGAGACACGAAGCACTGCATTCAGCCCCAAATATAAATGAGTTACCACATTTCCGAGCAAGATAACCTGCATAAATTCACGGGCATACTTCACCGTTTCATCGCTTCCTCCGAAAAAGTAAAGTATCGGATCGAGAAAAGGAAGAACGATTACCGTAAAAGAGATACCTATAATAAGGTTTAATACAAACACATTTCCCAAAACCTGCTGTGCGGTATCATAATCTTTCTGTCCTAGCTTCACCGAAATCAATGTAGCCGCACCGACACCGACCAACGAGCCGAAAGCCGCGGCAAGATTCATTAGCGGGAAAGTTAATGCCAACCCGGAAATAGCCATCGCACCTACCCCGTGACCGATAAAAATACTATCTACCATATTGTAAAGAGAAGACGCCGTCATGGCGATAATTGCCGGAATGGCATACTGCATTAAAAGCTTCCCAATCTTTTCCGTACCCAACGCAGTGGGTGTCTTTTGTCCTGTCATACCTATTAGTTTGAGACGGCAAAGATACAAAAAAGAGGTGGATTACAGGATATATGAGAAAAGTTTCGTATTTTTGCCTCCAAAATTGAGTTAATACGTAACGAAATGAATATATTAGAACTAAGTGAACAGGAAATCATTCGACGCAACAGCCTGAATGAGCTTCGTGCGATGGGTATTGATCCATACCCTGCAGCAGAGTATGTAACCAATGCTTTCTCTACAGATATTAAAGCTGAATTTAAAGACGACGAGGAGCCACGCCAAGTTTCCGTAGCCGGCCGTATCATGAGCCGCCGCGTGATGGGTAAAGCATCTTTCGTTGAATTGCAAGACTCTAAAGGTCGCATCCAGGTGTACATCACCCGCGATGATATCTGCCCGGGAGAAGACAAGGAACTGTACAACTCTGTATTCAAACGCCTGCTCGACTTAGGTGACTTTATCGGTATCGAAGGTTTCGTGTTCCGCACACAAATGGGTGAAATCAGTATCCATGCTAAGAAACTGACTGTACTTGCAAAGTCTATCAAACCGTTGCCTATCGTTAAATACAAAGACGGGGTAGCTTATGACTCTTTTGAAGATCCCGAACTCCGTTATCGCCAACGCTATGTGGACCTGGTAGTGAACGACGGTATCAAAGAAACATTCCTGAAACGTGCCACTGTTGTGAAAACATTGCGCAATGCTTTGGACGAAGCCGGTTACACGGAAGTGGAAACTCCCATCCTGCAATCTATTGCCGGTGGAGCAAGCGCACGCCCGTTCATCACTCACCATAACTCACTGGACATGGATCTTTACCTGCGTATCGCAACAGAACTTTATCTGAAGCGACTGATCGTAGGTGGTTTTGAAGGTGTATATGAAATAGGTAAGAACTTCCGTAACGAGGGTATGGACAAAACCCATAACCCGGAGTTCACTTGTATGGAACTCTACGTACAATATAAGGATTACAACTGGATGATGAATTTCACCGAAAAGTTGTTGGAACGTATTTGTATCGCAGTAAACGGTAGCACAGAAACAGTGGTTGACGGAAAAACCATCAACTTCAAAGCTCCTTACCGCCGTCTGCCTATCCTGGACGCTATCAAAGAGAAGACAGGATATGACCTGAACGGCAAGAGCGAAGAGGAAATCCGCCAAGTCTGCAAGGAACTGAAGATGGAAGAAATCGACGAGACGATGGGTAAAGGCAAGCTGATTGATGAAATCTTCGGAGAATTCTGCGAAGGTACATATATCCAGCCGACTTTCATCACCGATTATCCGGTTGAAATGTCTCCGCTGACCAAGATGCACCGCTCTAAACCGGGACTGACCGAACGTTTCGAACTGATGGTGAACGGTAAAGAGCTGGCTAATGCCTACTCGGAATTGAACGATCCGCTGGATCAGGAAGAACGTTTCAAAGAACAAATGCGTTTGGCCGACAAGGGAGACGACGAAGCGATGATTATCGATCAGGACTTCCTGCGCGCTTTACAATACGGTATGCCTCCTACATCGGGTATCGGTATCGGTATCGACCGTCTGGTGATGTTAATGACTGGACAGACTACCATTCAGGAAGTATTGTTCTTCCCGCAAATGCGCCCGGAAAAAGTAGTGAAAAAAGACGCTGCTGCCAAATACATGGAATTGGGAATCGCAGAAGACTGGGTTCCGGTGATTCAAAAAGCCGGTTACAACACAGTTGCCGACATGAAAGATGTCAATCCGCAGAAGCTGCACCAGGACATCTGCGGCATTAACAAGAAATATAAATTAGAACTGACCAATCCGTCGGTAAACGACGTAACTGAGTGGATACAGAAAATTTAATAAGTTCTTCATCCAAATCCATACAAATGAAATTACCCGGCAAGATAGCGATAATGGGCGGAGGAAGTTGGGCTACAGCCATCGCAAAGATGTGTCTGGCCCAAGAGGACTCTATCAATTGGTACATGCGGCGAGACGACCGCATTGCCGATTTTAAACGATTAGGGCACAATCCGGCTTATCTGACAGGAGTGAAATTTGATACGAGACGCATCACTTTCAGTTCCAACATCAACGATGTTGTGAAAGAATCGGATACACTGCTCTTCGTCACTCCCTCTCCTTATCTGAAGGCGCATCTGAAAAAGTTGAAAACCAAGATAAAAGATAAGTTTATCATCACCGCTATCAAAGGAATCGTACCCGATGACAACGTTATTGTATCGGAATACTTCACAAAAGAATATGGTGTGCCACCAGAAAACATAGCAGTCCTTGCAGGTCCCTGCCACGCAGAAGAAGTAGCTTTGGAGCGACTCTCCTACCTGACTATCGCCTGCCCTGATAAAGACAAGGCACGTATCTTCGCACGCCGTCTGGGAAGCAGTTTTATCAAAACATCTGTCAGTGATGACGTGGCGGGTATCGAATACAGTTCGGTGCTCAAAAACGTGTATGCCATTGCTGCCGGTATCTGTAGCGGACTGAAATATGGCGACAACTTCCAGGCTGTATTGATTTCTAACGCCATTCAGGAAATGAATCGTTTCCTGAACACGGTGCATCCGTTGAACAGAAACGTGGATGAATCTGTTTATCTGGGGGATTTATTGGTGACCGGCTACTCCAACTTTAGTCGTAACCGTACTTTCGGAACGATGATAGGTAAAGGGTATTCCGTGAAGAGTGCGCAAATTGAAATGGAAATGATTGCAGAGGGTTACTATGGTACGAAATGTATCAAAGAAATCAATAAGCATCATCATGTCAATATGCCGATACTGGACGCTGTGTATAACATCCTATACGAACGTATCTCACCAATGATCGAGATTAAATTGCTGACTGACTCTTTTAGATAATCTTTAAACAAGAACGATATGATTAGTTTAAACATTGAAAAGACATTTGGATTTATCTCCAAAGAAAAGGTTTTTGCTTACGAAGCTGAAGTAAAAGCCGCACAGGAAATGCTTGAAAAAGGTACAGGCAAAGGTAATGACTTTTTAGGATGGTTGCATTTGCCTTCTTCTATCACTAAAGAACACTTAGCCGACCTGAACGCTACAGCAAAAGTATTAAGAGATAACTGTGAAGTAGTAATCGTTGCCGGTATCGGTGGCAGCTATCTGGGTGCCCGTGCCGTAATCGAAGCTTTGTCTAACAGCTTCACTTGGCTGCAGGAAAAGAAAACGGCTCCTGTCATGATCTATGCAGGACACAATATCAGCGAAGATTATCTGTACGAACTGACTGAATATCTGAAAGATAAGAAATTCGGTGTCATCAATATTTCTAAATCAGGAACTACTACCGAAACTGCTCTTGCTTTCCGTTTGCTGAAAAAGCAATGTGAAGATCAGCGCGGTAAAGAAACTGCAAAGAAAGTAATCGTTGCTGTGACGGACGCTAAAAAAGGTGCTGCCCGTGTTACAGCTGACAAAGAAGGATATAAAACATTTATCATCCCTGACAACGTAGGCGGACGTTTCTCTGTACTGACTCCGGTTGGTTTGCTGCCTATCGCAGTAGCCGGATTTGATATCGACAAACTGGTTGCCGGTGCTGCCGATATGGAAAAAGTATGCGGATCGGACGTTGCATTTACTGAAAACCCGGCTGCTATTTATGCTGCTACCCGCAATGAGTTGTACAGGAATGGCAAGAAGATCGAAATCCTCGTTAACTTCTGCCCGAAACTGCACTATGTAAGCGAATGGTGGAAACAGCTTTACGGAGAATCGGAAGGAAAAGACAATAAGGGTATCTTCCCTGCATCGGTAGATTTCTCTACAGACCTTCATTCTATGGGTCAATGGATTCAGGAAGGCGAACGTTCTATCTTCGAAACTGTGATTTCAGTAGAGAAAGTTAACCACAAACTGGAAGTTCCTTCTGACGAAGCAAATCTGGACGGCTTGAACTTCTTAGCCGGCAAGCGTGTGGACGAAGTGAACAAGATGGCCGAACTGGGAACGCAGCTGGCTCACGTAGACGGTGGCGTACCTAATATGCGCATCGTACTTCCGGAATTGAGCGAATACAACATTGGTGGTCTGCTCTATTTCTTCGAAAAGGCTTGTGGTATCAGCGGTTATTTGCTGGGCGTGAACCCATTCAACCAACCGGGTGTGGAAGCATACAAAAAGAATATGTTTGCCTTGCTGGACAAACCGGGTTATGAAGAAGAATCCAAAGCAATCCGTGCAAAACTATAAATCAAGAACGTTTTATAAACGGTAAACTATAAACAATGAACGGTGAACAACTATGCTATATGCATGGATTTGTTCACCGTTCATTATTATATTCAATTGATTGCAGTTTCCGATTGTACCGCTTATTGCCCGTTGTACCGTTTACTGCTCACCACTTCTACTTCTCATCTTCCACTTTCGTCTTCAAACCGATTTCTTCCTGTGCTCCTTCACATTCGGCTTTGGAAGAAAGATAGAACTCTAATTTCACATCACCGTTCTTATCTACCTGTTTAATGGTCGCAATCACCATAATTTTGGCTTTTGACACCCCATCCTTAAAACGAAGCTGTCCTTTTTCCACATCTGTCAGATTTCCCTCTGTAGATACTTCTGTTTGCTCATAAAAGAGTTTGGTATCCACTTCATCGTCATTCTGAAGTTTAAAGGTTTTCAGTTCTGCCCCATTTCCATCCAAAAGCAGAAAGGCTTTCACTTCATCTCCCACTTTCAAGGCGGGCAGTTCCTCCCTCTGATTCGCATAGTCTTTTTCATCGGAACTGGTATTTTCACCGTCCGATTCGATCTTCGCATAAAGCTTTTCTATCTTGATAACAGGACTTTCCCCACTATCAGAGCAGGCGCCTAAAAACAATGGTAGCAACAATAATACTCTCTTTTTCATGCTATCGTCGAGTTTATAACGTTACAAAAATACACATATTCTTCTAAACAGCAAATAATTATGTAGTTAATCGCTTGGGAGCGTCATTTGCAACTATCTTCCCTTTCTAACTTATCTCTCATTTTTTATCGTTATCTTTGCCTCGTATACAGTTGTAGATGAAGCGAATCAAACTTAAAAAACAAATAGAATGGCAGGAAATTTATTAAAGAAGTCCAGTGGACTCATGCTACTATGTAGCGTATCATTGCTAATGATAGTCATGACCGGTTGTCAGGAAGCCAAACTCAAAACTGTAATCGGGATAGCCAACAAACAGTGTCCGCTGGACATGGGAGAAGTCGGCAATATTACCAGTATCATCTACGACGGGGATAACGTAGTGTACACTCTCAACATGAACGAGGAAATTACCAATATTAAGATTTTGAAAGATAATCCGGAAAGCATGAAATCATCTATCAAAATGATGTTTCAGAATCCGGCTGCTGATGTAAAGGAAATGCTGAAATTGATGGCTAAGTGTAATTCCGGATTACACATGATATTTGTAGGGAATAAGTCGGGCGAACAAGCGGTTTGCGAACTTACTGCCGAAGAATTGAAAGAGGTTATCAATACAAATGCCGACGCGGCACAAAGCGGACAGACAAAGCTTGAAGCGCAACTGAAAATGGCGAATCTGCAATTTCCAATGCAGGCCAGTGAAGAAGTCGTTGTCGAAAAAATCGAAATCATAGGTGAATCGGTTGTTTATATATGCAGTGTGGACGAAGAGTTGTGTCCTATCAGCCAGATTGAAGAAAACGCAGCTGAAGTGAAAGAGGGTATTGTGTCAACGCTAGCAAGTCAGACCGATCCTGCCACCCAGATATTCATAAAAACCTGCGTGGAGAACAATAAAAATATTACCTACAGATATATCGGCAAGGATTCCGGGAAACAATACGATGTAGTTATTCCCGTGTCTGATCTGAAGAAAATGCTCATAAAAAATAAAATATCATCTTAAAAAGATTCCGCAACGTACAAAGTATGAAAAAGAAACTGAAAGCCGTCCTGTTTGACATGGACGGCGTACTCTTTGACTCTATGCCTTATCATTCGGAAGCCTGGCATAAAGTAATGAAATCTCATGGGCTCACTCTTAGTCGCGAAGAAGCATATATGCATGAAGGACGGACAGGAGCCTCTACAATCAATATTGTTTTTCAACGTGAATTGGGTAGAGAAGCCACACAGGAGGAGATAGAAAGTATCTATCAGGAGAAAAGTGTTTTGTTCAATTCATATCCCGAAGCAAAGCCTATGCCCGGTGCATGGGAGTTACTGCAAAAAGTGAAGAAGGACGGGCTGATTCCGATGGTGGTCACCGGCTCCGGTCAGTTATCCCTGCTCGAACGGCTGGAACACCACTATCCGGGAATGTTTCACAAAGAACTGATGGTTACAGCGTTCGATGTAAAATATGGCAAACCCAATCCCGAGCCGTATTTGATGGCTTTGAAAAAAGGAGGGATCAAAGCGGATGAAGCGGTTGTAGTAGAAAACGCTCCGTTAGGAGTGGAAGCCGGACACAACGCGGGTATTTTCACCATAGCAGTCAATACGGGTCCTTTGAACGGGCAAGTGTTGCTGGATGCCGGGGCTGATTTATTATTTCCATCCATGCAGGCACTTAATGACACCTGGGACATGATGACTGAAAATGACATCTAAAAGCTGAAAAGAAAATTTATTCTTCAAAACAGAAGAAAAATATTGAAAAGCAGGAATATAAATAGTATTTTTACGGGAGTTTAATTCGCTTAGATTCTATCTAAGCCAACGCAGATTCTACTATGCAAAAGTTATTATCTTTACCACCCAATTTGATCCATTGCTTCCACGAACTGGAAGAAGTTAACCATACCGATTGGTTTTGTACATCAGACCCCATAGGGAGCAAACTAGGCTCCGGCGGCGGAACCACATGGTTATTGCAAGCTTGCCATCAGGCATTCGCTCCACAAGAGTCTTTCAGCAACTGGATAGGACACGAAAAAAAAATATTGCTCCATGCAGGCGGACAAAGCCGTCGGCTACCCAGCTACGGCCCTTCCGGCAAAATATTAACTCCTATCCCGATCTTCAGTTGGGAAAGAGGACAAAAGCTGGGACAGAATCTGTTATCATTGCAGCTCCCGCTCTATGAAAGGATTATGAATCAGGCTCCGGCCGGTCTGAATACGCTGATTGCTAGCGGAGACGTATATATCCGTTCGGAAAAACCGCTTCAGGATATTCCGAACGCAGATGTAGTATGCTACGGGCTGTGGGTGAATCCTTCATTGGCAACTCATCATGGCGTGTTTGTTTCCGACCGGAAAAAACCGGAGGTGCTCGATTTCATGTTGCAGAAACCTTCTTTGGAAGAGTTGGAAAGATTGTCGAAAACTCATCTTTTCCTGATGGATATCGGCATCTGGATTTTGAGTGACCGCGCCATAGAAGTATTGATGAAACGGTCATTGAAAGAAGGTACGAAGGATATTACTTATTATGACTTATACTCGGACTATGGTTTGGCTTTGGGAGAGCATCCTAAAACGAAAGATGAAGAAATCAATCAGTTATCCGTAGCTATATTGCCGTTGCCAGGTGGAGAATTCTACCATTACGGCACAAGTCACGAACTGATTTCTTCTACTTTAGCCATACAGGACAAGGTACGGGACCAAAGAAGAATCATGCACCGGAAAGTAAAGCCAAATCCGGCTATCTTTATACAGAATTCCATCACACAAGTTTCTCTTTCTGCCGACAACGCCAATTTATGGATTGAGAATAGCCAGATGGGAAAAGAATGGAAATTAGGTTCCCGCCAGATTATTACAGGAGTTCCTGAAAACCAGTGGAGCATAAATTTGCCGGATGGGGTTTGCATCGACATTATTCCTATCGGTGAGAATGAGTTTGTTGCGCGTCCGTATGGATTGGATGATGTATTCAAAGGAGCGTTGGACAAAATAACGACTACTTACCTTAATGTTCCTTTTACCCGTTGGATGGAAGATAGAGGAATTACCTGGGAGGATATAAAAGGGCGTACAGATGATTTACAATCGGCATCCATCTTCCCCAAAGTGGCTTCTGTTGAAGATTTAGGCATATTAGTACGCTGGATGACCTCGGAGCCACAACTGGAAGAAGGGAAAAAACTTTGGTTGAAAGCAGAAAAAGTTTCTGCAGACGAAATATCCGCAAGCGCCAACCTCAAGCGTCTTTACGAACAGCGCAATGCTTTCCGTAAGGAGAACTGGAAAGGATTGGCGGCCAATTATGAGAAGAGCGTATTCTATCAACTCGATTTGCTGGATGCCGCAAATGAATTTGTACGTTTCAACCTGGACATGCCTGACGTCTTGAAAGAAGATGCTGCCCCCATGTTACGGATACACAACCGGATGCTTCGTGCACGTATCATGAAACTACGTGAAGACAAAGATTGTGCCAAAGAGGAACAGGCAGCCTTTCAACTGCTTCGCGACGGTTTATTGGGGGTAATGAGCGAACGAAAGAGCCATCCCATACTCAACGTTTATTCCGATCAAATCGTATGGGGACGCAGTCCTGTGCGTATCGATGTGGCCGGAGGATGGACGGACACACCTCCCTACTCTCTTTATTCAGGGGGAAGTGTTGTAAATCTTGCTATCGAACTAAACGGTCAACCACCGCTACAAGTATATGTGAAACCATGCAAGGAATATCACATCACTCTTCGCTCTATCGACATGGGTGCAATGGAAGTGATAAGGAATTACGAAGAACTGCAAGATTATAAAAAGGTAGGTTCTCCATTCTCTATTCCGAAAGCCGCCCTTACATTGGCGGGCTTTGCACCGGCATTCTCTACGGAATCTTATCCTTCTTTAGCTAAACAGCTGGAAGATTTCGGTTCAGGAATCGAAATTACTCTGCTAGCTGCTATTCCTGCGGGCTCTGGCTTGGGAACCAGTTCCATACTGGCATCTACCGTGCTCGGAGCAATCAATGATTTCTGCGGATTGGCTTGGGATAAAAATGATATATGTAGTTACACATTAGTATTAGAGCAGCTCCTGACCACTGGAGGAGGTTGGCAAGATCAATATGGCGGTGTCTTTTCTGGTATTAAGTTGCTTCAATCCGAAGCTGGTTTCGAACAGAATCCATTAGTACGCTGGTTACCCGATCAGCTCTTTGTTCATCCTGATTACCGCGACTGTCATCTGTTATATTATACGGGAATTACTCGTACTGCTAAAAGTATTTTGGCAGAGATCGTCAGTTCCATGTTCCTCAATTCCGGTCCGCATCTAAGCTTGCTGGCCGAAATGAAAGCTCATGCAATGGATATGAGTGAAGCCATTTTACGAAGTAATTTCGAAAGTTTCGGTCGTTTGGTCGGCAAAACCTGGATACAGAACCAGGCATTAGACTGCGGAACCAATCCACCGGCAGTAGCAGCCATTATCGAAAAAATCAAGGATTACACCCTGGGATACAAACTCCCCGGTGCAGGTGGCGGAGGCTATTTATATATGGTAGCCAAAGACCTGCAAGCAGCCGGACAAATCCGACGGATACTGACGGAACAAGCCCCCAATCCTCGTGCTCGTTTTGTAGAAATGACTCTTTCTGATAAGGGACTTCAGGTTTCAAGAAGCTAAAGAGAAAGCGTTACCATAAGGCCGGTCAATCATCCGGAATCATAAAAAACAAGCTTGGACAGATTCAAACGAAATGTCCAAGCTTTAATTTTTCAATGCCATAATGATCTGTTTTACATGTTGAGACTTGAAATAACTGTAAAGTAAATCATAATAATGATAAAAGCAATAGCTCCGATAATCAGCGCAACACTACCCCATTTCTTTTTTCTAGCTTCTTCCATTCTTATTTATATTTATTGGGATTAATATAATTTATCGTCAAATGTCTACATCTGGAAAGCTATGAACATACTATATCAACATATTATTGTTTACTTCTTCATCGTTACAAAGTTAGCATTTTCTATGGGAAATCAATCAGCTAAAACAACTTTTTATTCTTTTTAGACTAAATTATGCAACTGTAAATAATAACAGGAAACACAATTATCTATCTATTACGACCTTTATATCATGCAAAAGTTGTACATTTGTGCAAGAAATAATTTTGATTGAACACATTATAGATTAAGAAAAAATCAAGAACCTATAAAAATACAAAGATGAAATTGCTTAATTTACTATTAGTTGTTTTGCTGTTTGCCTGCAATGATGACTCCACAGACACTCCAGCCTCAAAAGAGCCTACAAACATTGTTGTAGAAATGGAGCCAACCGCTTCCAATATGACAGATGTTTCCGGCACATACACTCTTCAAGCCAATAAAGAATACAGCGTTCGGGAAGACGGAAAATATAAAATATTATTAGTCAAGAACACTTATAAAGACAAGGAAGGAAAAGAGAAGGATATTCTTTCTTATGGCATTTTTGATGTAGCAAAGAAAGAATATATCTATTATACAGAAGGAATTGATGTAGCTAAAAGGCTAGAAAGAGACTGGGAATTCTATGATGATATAAATAATCCGGCTAACACCAACAAACAATTAGTCTGCACTTCCCGCCCGAAAGAAGAATAAATAGAAAACAAAAAACGCAATTACTAACAGATGAAGTAATTGCGTTTTTTCTGTGACCCCGGTGCGATTCAAACGCACGACCTTCAGAACCGGAATCTGACGCTCTATTCACTAAGCTACGGGGCCATTCTTTCTAAATGCGAGGACAAAAGTATAAAAAATCTTCTCATCTTCCTAATGATTCTTCTTTTTTTATAGTTCTTAAGGTACTTCCCCATGTTAAGACACTGTTATTTTGAAATGCTTTAGAGCATTTACTTTATCAAATTGACAATCTTTTAGAGAATATCCATTACATATATCAATTTTATTCCTATCTTTGCCGACAATTAACATTTAACAAACCTATGAGTTACTTGATAAAACCTAAGAACTATAATCCGCTACTCGACCTCAAACAGACCGAGCTGGGAATCAAGCAAATAAAAGAGTTCTTCCAATTAAACTTGTCATCCGAGCTACGCCTTAGACGTGTGACTGCCCCCCTTTTCGTATTGAAAGGAATGGGTATCAATGACGATTTGAACGGAATAGAACGACCCGTTTCTTTCCCTATTAAAGATCTGGGCGATGCACAAGCCGAAGTGGTTCATTCATTGGCTAAATGGAAAAGGTTGACCTTAGCTGACTATCATATCGAACCCGGATATGGTATTTATACGGATATGAACGCAATCCGTTCAGACGAAGAACTGGGCAACCTGCATTCTCTCTACGTAGACCAGTGGGACTGGGAACGTGTCATCACCAATGAAGACCGGAACGTAAACTTCCTGAAAGAGATCGTCAACCGTATTTATGCAGCTATGATCCGTACAGAATATATGGTATACGAAATGTATCCGCAAATCAAGCCGTGCCTGCCACAAAAGCTACATTTCATCCATTCAGAAGAATTGCGCCAACTTTATCCGGATCTGGAACCCAAATGTCGCGAACATGCCATCTGTCAGAAATACGGAGCTGTGTTTATCATAGGCATAGGCTGCAAACTTAGCGACGGCAAGAAACACGACGGACGCGCACCGGACTATGACGACTACACAACCAAAGGATTGAACGACTTGCCCGGACTAAACGGCGACCTCCTTCTGTGGGACAATGTACTGCAACGCTCCATCGAATTATCATCTATGGGAATCCGTGTTGACAAAGAAGCCTTGCAACGTCAGTTGAAAGAAGAAAAAGAAGAAAAAAGACTGGAACTTTATTTCCACAAGCGATTGATGAATGACACCCTTCCACTATCTATCGGAGGAGGTATCGGACAATCCCGCTTGTGTATGTTCTACCTTCGCAAAGCTCACATTGGAGAGATACAAGCCAGCATCTGGCCCGAAGATATGCGCAAAGAATGTGAAGAACTTGATATACACCTTATATAACAGACTATGAACGTACAAATTGAAGAAAGCTGGAAAGCACATTTAAAACCCGAATTCGACAAAGACTACTTTCGCACACTGACCGATTTCGTCAAAAGCGAATATAGCCAGTATCAGATCTTCCCTCCGGGAAAACTGATCTTCAATGCTTTCAACCTTTGTCCTTTCGACAAAGTGAAAGTTGTAATTATAGGACAAGATCCTTACCATGGACCGGGACAAGCACATGGTCTCTGTTTCTCTGTAAACGACGGAGTGCCTTTTCCCCCTTCATTAGTGAACATATTCAAAGAAATCAAAGCCGACATCGGTTCAGATGCCCCGACCACGGGAAACCTGACTCGCTGGGCAGAACAAGGAGTATTATTACTCAACGCAACCCTGACGGTACGTGCCCACCAGGCAGGTTCACATCAGAATCGTGGCTGGGAAACATTTACCGATGCTGCAATCCGTGCCCTGGCAGAAGAAAAAGAAAACCTGGTATTTATCTTATGGGGATCATACGCTCAAAAGAAAGGGGCGTTTATCGACCGCAACAAGCATCTGGTGCTCACCTCTGCCCACCCCTCTCCTCTTTCAGCTTACAACGGCTTCTTCGGAAACAAACATTTCAGCCGTACAAACGATTACCTGAAAACCCATGGAAAAACAGAAATCGCATGGTAGTTGGAGAAGTTGAGAATGGAGAGTTGAGAGTTAAGAATAAAGAGTAAAGAGTAAAAAAAATGGCTGCACTATTCGTCGAATGATAGCGCAGCCATTTTTCTTTTCTATATTGTAGCAAAACAATTACACGTCCGAATTTCCACTCTCAACTCTCCACTCTCAACTTATCCTAGTACCACTGAATGTTACTTTGCGTTTGGCTTCTCTGCTCATACTTCAAGTCTTGCAGGATGCTTGCATTCGCACGGATGGTAACATTGTAGTATTTCCAGCGTCCGAAAGGAGAAAGACTGGCGGACAGGTTGAAACAGTGCAAATCACGGGAGATTGTACAAGAAGTCTGCGTAATCTCTTTTGCCTGAAAATCATAGCCCGAGTTGAACGAGAGCGACCAGTTGTTAGAAATCTTTATATTTCCGTTTGCATTGATGTTATGCGTATACGTATAAGGATATCGCATGGAATAACGGTTAATAGGCTTAGACCTATCTTCACGAATATTAAACGAATAGCTAAGGCTCAACGACCAAGGCATCTTAAACACCTGATAACCATCCGGGTCTGCCTGTGCTTTCTCTACTTTCTTAGGTGTAGTACCATCTCCTTCCGTTCCATCGGATTCTTCATCATCACTATCCTCCGACTTCTTATCTTTTCCTTTTTCATCCTCCTCTTTCGGACCGAACCATTTCTTCCATGTGTCATTATTAAAGGTATAGTTGAAAGAAGAGCCATATCCTTGGAAACGCCCGAAACGACCATACGACCATTCTGTACGATTACTAGTCACTACATTACCGCTTTTATCGAATGTATAGGCATACGTAGCGAATTGGGCATTCATATTGAAAGTATAATTCTTGGTCAGTTTCAGACGGAGGTTCATACTTAAGTCACTCCACGGTCTTTCCTTTGCCGCCATATTATAGGACATATTGGCACTCAAATCATCAATAAGGCTAACTTTCTTGACTGTATCATTCTTTGCGTCATAATACTTCATCTCCAAGTTATTAGCTATCGAGAAACTAACCGTTCCCGACCCCTCACGAGAAGGCACGCCATAAGGCTGATTGGTAAAAGGAGAATAATATTGTGTATTACCATTATAATCGGTATATTCTTCCCAGTACTTGCCAAATCCCGGAGCACCACTCAAACTCACCTGCGGTGTGAATACGTGACGAATCTGTATCTCCTTCTTCTTCGCAAAGATCGGTTTATACATACCATACAATTTCGTACTTAGAGCCAAACTAGCCGAGTAATTGGATACACGATAAAAGCCGTTAAGAGAATCGCCCGGCAATGATTCCAGCCTGCGAGTATCTTCGTTATAATGCTGATTGATTTTACGGGTGTACCATCGTTCTGTATAATTCACAGAAGGATTGACCTGCAAATATTTGAACAGCGTAAAAGTAGCACTGATAGGAATGTTATGGTTCATCGCATTCTCCCATGAGCTTAGTCCGGCTTTGAACAAGTGGTCGTCTTTGGTACGGATACTGTTTGTCAGACGTCCCGTATAACCAATGGAAATCTTTTCGTACCAACGTTCGGCTCCTGCCGCTTTCTTACGCTTGAACGGAAACAGACGGCTCAACGTAATATTCAAGTCAGGCAAAGTGACCGCAATAGAAGAGTCACGCATTGTCTGTGCGATATTGGTAGTTCCGGATAAGGTCAGACCGATATCGGGAAAACTACGAGAATAACTAATACTTGATGTTTTGGTATTTTGAGTCAACAACTGCGAATTATAAAGGTTGTTGATATTAGAACGTTCATAACTACTGGTCGAGAAGTTCACACTGGCAGAGAATGTAGTGTTCGGACTGGCTTTAGCATCCTGTCGATGGTTCCATACCACCTTAAAGTCCTTAGCAACTGTATAGTCCGGCATCCCTTTATCTCCAGTCTTGGTGACCTGATAGTCCGCTTGCAGCGTACCGGAATATTTATATCGTTTATTATAGTTTGTCAATCCGGACAATCTCCATGAACCTTTCGTGAAGATATCTCCCGTTATTTTCAAGTCCATGATATCACTCATGGCAAAGTAATATCCTCCTTCTGCCAAACCGAAACCACGGCTGGAGTCGTCCATATAAGTCGGCATAATGAAACCGGAAGAGTAACTGCTGGAGAATGGGAAGAAGAAGAACGGCACAGCCAACGGCAGAGGCACATCTTCCACAACCAGATAGGCAGGTCCTGTCACTACATTCTTTTTAGGGCGCACTTTAGCTCTCGTCAGCTGCATATAGAAGTGGGGATGATCGTGATGATCGCAGGTTGTATAACGCCCATGCTCCATGAAAATTTCATCATTGGCCCCTTTCTTCGCCTTGCTTCCGGTCACATATCCTTCTCCCTGCTGGGTGACGATATCAGTAATTCCTGCTTTCTTGGTTTTGAAGTTGTATCGGATTGTTTCCGTATCATACGAGGTATCACCTTCTTTAAATACCGGTTTACCTTTTTCCACTCCGGTAGTATCCTTGATACCATAAGCATGCACAGTACTACTATCCAGATTCATCGAAATAACTTCCGCAGCCAGTTCGATGTTCTGATAATTCACTTTTCCGCTACCATAAAGTGTAGCGGCTCCTCCCAAAGTAAAGACAGTGGAGTCGTTAGATTCATAAACAACCGGTGCATCGAGTGGTTGTTTCTTCTTTACCGGTGCGATAGAATCAATGCGTACCGTTACCGTATCTGCTTTCAACGAATCATTTCCCTGAAGGGAATCCGTTTTCGCGGTATTGGAGGCAATCATTCCTCTTCTTCGACGTTGAGACGTAGCCTCATCGGGAAGCATCAGTAAGACAATCAGCAGTATGAATGATATAAGTATTTTTGCTTTCAATGGCGCCATTAACTAATAGTTTACGCTTGAAGTGGCAAAAGTACACAATCTTCACCAAATATGAGTTAGAATCTTCGTTATTTAATTATTTTTTAGTGCTATAAAAAGAGAGAACACCATCTATCAAAGCGGCTTAGACCTTCTTCACCATATTTTGCAATACTTTGCCGTGCTTTCTCCACTGTTTTCTCTTCATCCAGATGGGTTTTAGAAAAGAATTTATCCGCAAAGCAAATCAATTGTTCTTCCAGGGTGATGGGCAGCATCTCGCGATGAGGAACGGGAAGTTGCTGGGCAATGATATCTTCCAACGAAAGCCCTGCTCCCGTATGGCGTTCGCACACCAATGCGTGTTGGGGAAAACCTTCCGCCCGCAAGATTTCGGCTCCCAAATATCCGTGAGCGATATAAGGATGAGTGCCAAAGCACTGAATGGTTGGAGCGTCCGTCTGAAAAATACCAATATCATGCAACAGAGCGGCTTCTTTCACAAAGCTCCGGTTTAAACGCAATTCGGGATGAGCATCCAGCATTTTCATTGCTTTTCCGGACACTGCCAGACTATGTATTACTAAGATTTGTCTCTGCTGGGTATTCTCCGGATAATACTTATCAATGATTTCGTATGGATTCATGTGCTTTATTTTTTGCTCTCTTGATGAGAAATTAATATTTTTGTGCAATATTACAAAAAAATTACCGATATGCAAACTAGAGTTTCCTTCATTCTTATATTTTTGTTCATTATGTTGTTGCCAATGCGTGTAAACAGTCAAATTGTCACGGGAGCAGAACAGATGGATCAATATCTGCCGTTGCTGAAAGGAAAACGCATCGGAATGGTGGTCAATCACACTTCTGTTGTAGGAAGAAAGCAGGTTCATCTTCTCGATACCTTATTAAAGAGAGACGTCCGGGTGGTCAAGGTATTTGCTCCCGAACATGGTTTCCGTGGTAACGCAGATGCGGGTGAAACGGTGAAAGACGGAAAAGATTCCCGCACCGGCATTTCTATCGTATCGCTTTATGGTAACAACAAAAAGCCGTCTGCTGCCCAACTAAAAGATGTCGATGTGATTGTATTCGACATTCAGGATGTAGGGGCACGCTTCTATACCTATATAAGCACAATGTATTATGTGATGGAAGCTTGCGCAGAGAACAAGAAAGAAATGGTTGTACTGGATCGCCCCAATCCGTGCGATTATGTGGATGGTCCGATACTCAAACCTGCCTACCGGAGTTTTGTCGGCATGTTACCTCTTCCGGTACTCCACGGATGTACCATCGGCGAACTGGCACAGATGATAAACGGGGAAAGATGGATTGCCAACAAGAAAAATCCTTGTTCATTAAAGGTAATTCCAATGACCGGGTGGAAACATGGAGCACCTTATTCACTTCCCATCAAGCCGTCGCCCAACCTCCCAAACGATCAGTCTATCCGATTGTACGCCTCACTTTGTCCTTTTGAAGCCACCCGCGTCAGCGTGGGACGGGGGACAACTTTCCCTTTCCAGGTATTAGGCGCACCTAATAAGAAATACGGAAGTTTCACTTTTACTCCCCGCTCCTTACCCGGTTTTGACAAAAATCCGATGCACAAAGGTATCACCTGTTATGGGGAAGATCTCCGTAATGTAACCGATGTGAACGGATTTACACTCCGCTACTTCTTGGACTTTTATCGCTTATCCGGTGAAAACGCAGCTTTCTTCTCCCGTGCCCGATGGTTTGATTTGCTGATGGGAACTGACAGCGTACGCAAAGCTATCCTCAAAGGAGAATCGGAAGAGGCTATCCGGAATAGTTGGCAAAAGGAATTACAGGATTACAAGGAGATTAGAAAAAAATATCTTCTCTATGAGTAAAAAAACTAGTATCATACTCTCATTCATTTTCATAAACCACTTATAATTAAAAGAATAAGTATGATAGATAACTATTATTTCCGGTATCTATCATACTTAGACCATCAAAAACGAGGTATCTATCATACTTGATCATTCCACGCTCTCTCCTGAAGTTTCATTTTTTTCCCGTTCATCACCAACTTGCAATGCACTTTTTGCATTAAGTGGAGATATAACAGGGCGTTTTAGCTGACTTTCCAATTGCTTGCGAGCAACTCTTGCCACATTTCCTCCATCTTTTGCCACTTCGGCATTTTCAGCAAAACCGGATGGGTTTCTCTCTTTGGACAAATCCGTAGTAGCCGTTTCAGCAAGCATATTAAGGATCAGTTCAGTGTTCGTCATATTATCACGGAGATTTTCTTTCTTCAATCCTTTAAACTGCTTATACTCTTTTGCCGACTTTTCAGCCCATGTCTGATAAATTATATCCGTTAATGCAGCAAACTGAACGCCCTCTTGCATCCCATTTCTTTTCCATTCGTCAGTTAGTTCCTTCCGTACTTCAATTGATTTCAATCGTTGATTAATCCAATTATCCGAGTAACCTAAAGATTTATATTCCATCATCGCCCGATTTATAGTCAGTTCGGGGTCCTGCATTTCATCCAGACGCTCTTTGGCGACTTGAGCCATCCACATCTTAAAGGGCTCCGCTTTGGGCGAGGGAATAGACTGAATTAGACGGAAAAGCTGTTGGGTTGTAGCTACATCTGTCTTATACAGTTTGCCATCGGAAGAGGGTAATTTCAGTTGGTGACAATTTGTCACCAACTCACTACCTTCTGCTTTGAGACGCTGTTTCAACTTATTCCAATACTTGCGTCCATCAACACTTTCTGTTAGCACGCTTACCACATCCACAATGGAAAAATACCATTCCTCCTTTTGGTCATCCCAAACAGCACGGATCTTTTTATCTTCAAATACTTTTATAGCATCTTTTTTAGTCATAGCATTATATATATGATGTAAATAATTAATAAATAACAAAATCTATTCTACCTCCAAAGGTACAACATGATAATACGTACCATACGTTTTCCGTTTAGATTTCACTCCGAGCCGCTGCAAGATACGCCCGAAATAAGAAGCCTGCCTGGCGGAAAATGTCATTTTACTTGCTTTCTGAATCCGGCGCAGAATGTCAATAGCCAGTAACCATTCCCCTTCTTCCTCTTCTTCTGCCCTACGATAATAAACCATAAATAATTGTTCGATGGCAGGAGATTGTTCAAACTCCCGGTTGTTTTCCGTCATGATAGCCTCTTCTTCGGAGTCAAACCAATAACGTTCGTTGTGATAAAGCAACTCCAACGCCTGTGCATAAAGCTGTTCATAATCAATAGGACGCGACACATCTATAGCTCCCGTCATGTAAATACCGATGAAACGACGGCTACCGGAAGTATCCGTCAACAAATCCCGATGATTGCTCGTGGCAATGAACGATGCATACCGGCGAAGCTCTTCCACTGCCGAAGCATTCGGACGACGTGTGTTCACCACCGGCTTTTGCAGAATATGTTTCAGAAAAGCCTGCTGGGTTGGACTAATCTGGTCGAATTCATCCATATTGATAAGCAGAAAGCGATTCAGATACAACTCCGCGTCCCGTTTCCGACTGAAATCAATGCTATCCGTATAGTACGCCTGTAAAGCAGGAGGAAGAAGCATTCTGCAAAAAGTCGATTTCCGATATGCCTGCGGACCAATCAGCAAAGGTGACGTACTGTTGGCATGTTTCTTATCCATTCCCCTCCAATGGGCAACCATATTCAAAAACCACCGACGGAACAACGGCGCCCAATGCGGATTATCACAGGGAACACGGTTGGCCAGTTCCAAAATCCGGTCTTTACCATCCCAGTGAGGCAGATGATACAAAAAATCCTCCACAGGCTGATAAACAGGCACATGGTCGGAATCCAAATAGCGGATTACGTCCCTATCCCACATTTTCACCCCTTCATACATGGCATTCATCGTGATACTCGCCAGCACCCGCTTGTCCACCGGACGAAAATAGAAATTAAAACTATTCCGTTCGCGATATTCCACTTCCGTGGTCAGCGTATTGTATCGAAATTCATAACGGCGCTTCATAAATTCGTCCATCTGCATGGCGAAAAGCTGTTCGGCCGTCAGACTGCTCTTCTTGCCGAATCCCTTGGCGGAACGGTAGACACTTTTCACAGTTTCGCGAATCAGTAACTCGTCCGAAGGGAGCCGGTAGTGCGCCTTTGTCCACCGCACAGTATCTTCTTCGGGGATACCTGCCCGAAAGCAATGCTCCGCCAAACACACTAGTAGCGGTTGCAGATCGTCTCCTTCCCGGTATCCGTCCAGTTCTTCGAGCGCCCTGTTGAATGCAGCGGAGAAAAGCACCGACAATGCTTCATAATTTTCATATCCGGGCGCCATTCGCTGCAAAGGAGAATCAGTTTCCCGCGTTCGTTTGATAAAAGTCGTTTCGGACGGAAGACTGACGGGCTGCTTCATATAAATAGGCATTGCTTTCGGATTGAAATAAAGTTCAGGATCATACGTCAGCCTGCAATATTGTTCGAGCGACGGTTCTTTCAGTTCGATATCAAAAGGCAGTTGTGGCTGATAATATTTCACAGCCGTCTGATAAGCATGCGCGTGAAAAAGTTCCGCTTGCTCGCGTAAAGTCGGCAAGCGGTCATCCGAATAGGTGAACCGTACCCATATCTTTACTGATTTGCCGGAAGATCCGGTAAAAGCAAGGTATGTTTGCGGAAGCTCTTTAACCAGTTCCTTTATTTCGTCGGCTTCCGCCCTTCCCGAAAGGTTATTGACTTCCATCATCACTATGCCGTTATATTCATTCAGGGTCATTACCCCTTCTTTACGGACAAAAGCTGCGGCAGGCATCACTTTGGGAACTTTACGCACCTCTTCAATCGAATTTCCCGGAAGAGTATACCGCAAGACTTCCCTCATCTTTGAGACGGGCTGCGCCTTGACTTCCGTTTTCATCTGCTCCAAAAGGAGCTCCATTTTCAACGTCCGTAAGGTTTTTACCTTGCCATCGTCTCTGACTAATGTTATTCTCATCTTTTTTTATTATTATTTCCAGTAAAAGGAAAGCTGCACTACAGCCATACAAAGATACAACATGCTCTTCGCCCAAACAAATTTCACCGCTTTTATTTGCTACGCCACACGACTTTATTTTACAGAAATAATGCTTACTAAATTTGCGAATAAAGGCAGGATAATGTATCTTTGCAGGCAGTTAGACTTCAGCCCGCATAAGTGTGCCGTACAGCCCACCTATGCGGGCTGTATAGTTTACATTCGTGGGCTGTAGAGCCCACAAATGTGTGCCCAAGAAAAGCCACTGATTCCAGTTGATTATCCAGGCTTCAATTGTAGGTTATCTTGCTGCAAAACAATCATTAAAATGCCTTTCAAAAGGCGTTTTGGCCACATTAACCCATAATAGAAAAGACATGTACGCAAAGTATGATTTTCGCAAAAAACCGTCTTCAAAAGAAGACGAAGACGAACAGCCGTTGTATCCCCGCATCGTATCGAACGGAACCATCGACTTTCAACAAATTGTAAAAGAGATCGCTCAAGCTTCCAGCTTTACGCCGGCAGATATTGAAGGAGTTCAGCTGGCTATTGAAAATAAAATATCCGAATATTTAGTCAGCGGACATCACGTTCAGTTGGGGAACCTTGGATATTTTTCAGCCAAGCTGAAAGCACGTCCGGTGATGGATGCCAAAGAGATACATGCACAGTCCATTTATTTCGATAATGTAAATTTTCGTCCATCATCTTCTTTCCGAAAGAAGGTTCGCGGATTTGTGGAAAAAGCGAAGTCGGGATTTGCACATTCCGCCGAAGTTCCGGTGGAAGAGCGTCGGCGCAGGTTGGAGAGGTTTCTGGATGAACGACCGATGATACGACGCAAAGAGTATACGCAACTGACGGGACTACTAAAGAACAAAGCGCTGAATGAATTGAACGGTTGGGTAAAGGAAGGAGTACTTGACACCATTGGAAGCGGCAGTCATAAAATTTATGTGCGGGTTAATACCATGAAAGATTAAACAGTAAAAACAGTGGAATAAGAATGATAGATACCCATATTTCATGAAGAAAGTATGATAGATACAAAATTTCAGAGACATCTATCATTCTTATTCATCAGATTATAACTATATTAGCAAAAAGAATGAGAGTTATGATAGTTATTTTCTACTCTAAGAACAATCAGTTAATAACAAAACAATGAAAGATAAAACACAAAAAAGCTTCAAGGGAATAGCCCGGACATTACTTCTTGTTTTCTGTTATGCCTTTGGTAGTCATGCTTTTGCATTGGCTTTAGAGCACGAACAAACAGTAGAAATTTATAAAGTAACAGATGTCCCCAATCCGCGTAATGAAAGCTCTTCCAATTGGGTTAGCAATCCGAATCAGATATTGGATGAAAGTTATGTGTGGGAGATAAATAATATGTTGTCACAGTTAGAAGACTCATTGAGTATTGAAGTGGCGGTTGTTGCGCTCTCTTCTATTGGAGAAGATATTCCGGCAGAGTTTGCCCACAAGCTTTTTGAGCACTGGGGCATCGGAAAGAAAGCGGACGACAACGGATTACTGATTCTTTTAGTACTTGATCAACGTAAAGTCACTTTCGCAACCGGATACGGTTTAGAAGGAGTACTTCCCGACGCTTTATGCTTTCGCATTCAACAGAATGAAATGGTTCCGTGGTTTAGAAAAAACGACTTTGACAGAGGAATGACAGAGGGAGTCCGGGCTGTAACATTGGTGCTCTATGGAAGCGACTATGAACCAGTTTCTCAAGGCATTTCTGATAATTACTGGAAAAGTGCCGGCAATACGTTGTGGAATTTTCTGGCAAATCAGTCGCCTATGCTTTGGATATTCTTGATACTGGTAAATGTTCTCACTTATCGCATGAAGGTAAATAAAGCTCACCCCAAAGACGGTTCAGCATTAGCAGCAATCAAAGTCCTGACACTTTACAGCCCACTTGGATGTCTTGTGTTGTTTTTTCCGGTCTGGCCTGCACTTATTGCGGCATCCTTATGGTATAAGTTCTACCAAAAACAACGTGTTATTTTGCAGAGTAAGACCTGCGACTCTTGCAAAGCTGTGGCTTTACAACTTTTATCCAATGAGCTTGCAACCCCTTTATTATCTGCTTCCGAGCAAATGGAACACAAACTAGGTTCTGCCATCCACCGTATTTATCAATGTACTTCCTGCGGCTGGATATTGCGGTATAAATCTGTCGTCGGAAGCGAATATAAGATGTGTAATCAATGCCATACCATTGCTTCCAAGCGTATCAGTCCGTGGAAAACAGTTAAAGAAGCCACATATTCCGATGCCGGATTGGAGGTTGCCGACTATCTTTGCTTAATGTGCGGAGATAAAAAGCAGACAACACAGAAGATTCCCCGCAAGACACCCCCAAATAGTGACAGTCCTAGTAATAGTCACAGTAGCAGTAGTAGTAGTAGTAGCGGCAGCAGTAGCAGTAGCGGCAGTTTTGGTGGTGGACGTAGCGGTGGCGGTGGAGCGTCAAGTAGTTTTTAAGATCGGCTATTCATTTGAAGAAGTCGACTAACCAAACAAAGACGTGGAAACACATCTCACCTGAATATTTTCATAGAAAGATGGTTATCCACTCCTTTATTCTAACTATTTTTGCATAGATAACCGAACATAAAAAAGTGAAATGAATATCGAAGAATTTAGAGAATATTGCCTGTCTTTTGAGGGAGTCCATGAGAAGATGCCGTTTCCCAATGTGCCCGACAAATATAGCCGTGACGTTCTATGCTTTTATGTAGCGGACAAATGGTTCTGTTTCGTTAACATTGAGATTTTCGATTTTTGTTGTATCAAATGCAACCCTGACGAATCCGGAGAACTGCAAACTGAATATACCGGCATAAGGCCAGGATGGCACATGAACAAGAAATATTGGATCAGTGTCTATTTCAATCAAGACGTATCTGATGATAAGATCAAAGAGCTTGTAAGCAACTCCTACGATATTGTAGTTAAAAGTTTGACAAAGAAAGAACGGGAAATGCTATAAATAAAGGGAGGATTCAAGAACCTCCTAAACGTAAATCCTGTACTCTGTTGTCTTTCCAAAAAACAGTGAAATTATAATTTACACCACTATTCCTGTAAAACACAATCTCCCAACTGTCACTATATAGTACAGCCGGCACGATCGTATAGGGATAAAAATCATCCTGCCAGGATCCGTATATTTTTTCTTTATGTTTCTGCTGGCTTTTGCTGGACAGCATGCTATCTAGTTGTTCTGCCATAGGTACCCAGTTCTGCAATAGCACCTGTAATTCCAATAATTGCCTGGAGAACGGAGCAGAAGCGTCCCCTTCTATCAAAACAAGAGTTTCTACCGAGTAAAAAGGCAACTGCACTGCACCACTCCAAAGGTAACATTTATCTCGCCACCAATCACAAACCTTACAGGTAAAGATGCCCAAACCTTCCACTTTATACTCTCTCTTAGTTCCAAACAACTCGTTTATCAGTGTCTTGAATACTTTCATTACTTTTCCCATCGTTTTCTTTTTTTTTAGTATGCACTAACAATGTTACTATGATTTCTGGAATCTTACCGCTTGCCATGTGTGTGTGTGTGCATATTGTTCAATTTTAAGTTTTTATTCTTTGTAATAAGTAAAGATACGCTCGACATAAGGTTTTAATATACGACCGAGCCCCGTGCCAAAATCAACATAATCTTTGAAATTCTTTGTTTCAATCCAGTTGCCATTCGCATCACAGCCGTAGTCTTGGAAGTCTTTGTAGAGTATTTCAAATCCTGGCCGCTCGTCAATCGGTCGTCCTTGTTCATCGTATTTCTCTTGCACGATACTATTACGAACAACGGTTTTCAGTTTACCGTTCGGATAATATTCACGTTTACACCAGGACTCTAACTCTTTATTACCTTCATCGTCAATCCTATATTTTTTCACAACGCGGTTACTATCACTGTATTCATAGATGAAATGCGTTTCCGGCCTATCACGACTCAACAAATCATACACTTGGGTCTGCGCCAACAAGCCATTTGTATCATACTCATAGACTGTTTTTCCCGATAATTCCCCTATATTATAATATTCCCTCTTCTCTACCAACAAATCATGTTCGTTATAATCATATTCGGTCATAGCCGGTTTGTCAATCGTGCCGTCAATCTGTTTGGTTCGGATAAGATTTCCCCTGTCGTCATAAGTATTTATCTCCCCATGGGAATCACTATACACAATTTCCAGTAGTTTTCCGTCAGTATTATACTTACTGACAATCGTACTGTTAGTTTTCGGAAAGCTAAGTGTAGATGTATGTCCCCAAGTCTCATAGGTATAATCGGTCTTTCGGATAATATTTTCTTGTTTATCGTACTCGTTGCATTGAGCAAGATTGCCGTCGATATTGAAATGAAAATGGTAGTGATGTATTCCGTCCTCTTCCCATTTCTCGCCTTTTTTGAATTTCGTCGAAAAGAAAGACGATGTATTTTCCGGACGATAATAATAGATATCCAACGTTTTGACTTTTCCGTTCAATCCCATCCTGCTTTTGTCGTTATTGACAGAATCTATTGTCGGGGGAATGTATTTCAAAGGAGATTGTCGGCAACCTGCAAATATCGATATAATCAAACTTCCTAAAATAACAACGACTACAACGGCTTTATTTTTCATGTTTTTTTGTGTGTTACAATGTTTCGACGCAAAGATAACAAAACAGAACCAGTTCTAAAATATAACTGACGTAAAAGATTACTTTCGTGTTATTATAATATCATCAAAGCATAGTTCCAATGACTGATTATCGGGTTTGTACTCCGTCCAATCTTTCGGATCGCCACTTTCGTTGTCTACCATTAAATGATAATAAGAGAAGCCAGAGTGTGGATCAGGCAAGGTTTGTGCGAAATTGTTAGGCAAAGTTCCCCGATGGCTTTACAGGTCTGCTTTTAAGTAATCCCTTAAGGTGTATTTACTCCAATAGTGAATGGCGCATTCATGTATATAAAATAGCCTTGCTTCCAAAGTCTTAGCTTTGGATATGATTTCGGTATGATGACTAAAGCCGATTGAAAGAAAGTCAGACCAGTTAAATTCATCAGCCACTGGCTGATGAATTTCTACAAGAAGCAATTTTTCATTCAACACCAAATCATCAGCCGTTGGCTGATGATTTAAAACCTTATCCCACTCCTCATAAAAAATACGCATTATAGTTCGTTTATGGTTTGTAGCTCACCGCTATTCGTTAGCACAGGTATTGTCAACAACTTTAACTCCCCTACCAATCCGATACATTTATAAGTTCTTAGGAGTAACGATTCGGCAACAATCAAGCTGCATTGATGTTCTGGGATTTGCATACCGTCAAACAACTCGCATTTTCATAATACGAATTTATAGTAAACTGTTATCAATTGTTGTTTACCTTATCATCAAACCATTTGTAGTCTATAACCGGATATGTATTATAAACACTATCTATATAGAGACGATTCGATAAAATTCTTTCATCTCCATAATATATTGTCCACTTGGCAATATGTTTTTCCTTATCCGACCATTCAAATTTATAATGATTCCCGACTGGGAAGAAATATTCTTCATCAGCCAATTCTTGAACACTATTACATGTATCAATAATCGGCATTTCACTATAAGTAATCCAGATTATAGAATCTCCTTTGAGGACTATTTTTTGAGGAGTTTTAAAATTATCATCTTCTAAATCAGGATAATTATAAACGACATATCCGCTATCCGTCTTTGTCAATTCCATCCACGTTGTTTCATAAACTTTTTTAGGCGTTTCCTGCTTAGATTGTATAGAGCAAGATATTATGCACACAGCAACTAATAATAACTTTACTATATTCTTCATATTCCTTATTTATAGTCTATTTTAAGAGAATGCTATGTTTATCCAACAACTTTAGATTTTGTTGTGCCTGAATTACATAATCGTCATCGGCTCGCCCTTGCAAAATCACGGTCATGAAGTCATTATATGCCTCTTTCTCTTTGCCGGCTTTCCAATAGACATAAGCACGCCAGAAGTAACTGCATACTACTTCATATTTCTGATCAATACAATAATTCAAATCACTATATGCTTTATTAATGCTATCCACATACCAATAGGCAATACCTCTTTGCAAACAAATTTCTTCCAACGCAACATCTTTAGGATCTATTTTATCATAAAATATCACTTGGGCGCATCCGTACACTTCTCGCTTTATTCTTTCTGCTGCATTAAAGTCGTCAATTGCACTTTGGTAATTGTTCAATTCTAAATTTGCGTTTCCTCTGTTAAGCCAAGCCATTATATATGTAGAGTCTTGTCGTATAACATAACAATAGTCTTTTATAGCTTCAGAATATTGTTTTAACGCAAACTTATCGGCTCCTCTGTTTATATAGGCAGGTAGATAAGTCGGGGCATTTTGAATTAATTTATTCCAGACTACAATTGCTTCATGATACTTCTTCTGATTATCAAGACTTACTGCTTCATCAAATAAATTGTTTGTCCTAGAACAAGATAGAAACAACAATGCTATTACAATAATTATACAATTATGTCTTTTCATAATCCGAATTCTGATTTATATCCATTACGATTCTTTGTCTAATGTCTTACGCTTGATTTTTCAATTCATTCTTTCTCTTTTTCCACAACTGCCACGAATTAATAATATTCTGCCACACATTATACATACAGCATAATATAGCTCTGATTATCAAAGTAAAAGCCCACCTATTACTAATAGTGGGTAACAAAATAGTAACAAAAAAAACGAAGAAATCGCTTTGCGGTGGGCTTCATGTGCAAAGGTAACAAAAGCTCTCTAACCATAAAAGCAAAACTGGCGAAAAGAAGAATACTGTTTTTCTTTTCGCCAGCATATATAATTTGCTGTCAATAGAAATTAGTTTAGTCCGTTTTGGATATATAGACAAAAACACAAACTAAACTTGTGTTTATAATAACTTTTTCAACTTATCTATGACATATCTTCCAATGCAGAGAACTTTGAATGATTTAGGTAACAGATATTTGGATGTTTTAATTAGAATGTCCCTTTTTTACACCTAATATCTATCTAAGAAATCTTACTTTTGTTTGATAATTAAAACAGAATGGAGAAAATTCAAGTAATACAACCTACCAAATTGCTCGCTCCTTATATAAAGCAATATTGGCTTTTAAGGATAGATGATGTAAAGCAAGGCTTTCAACGTTCTATCCCGGCAGGTTGTGTAGCACTTGTTTTTCATAAAGGGAACAAAATTATTTCTTCTTTTCATAAGGGAACGCAGCCACATTACAAATAGGGTAAATTTCAATAATGGATTGTTTTGATGAAAAAAACTCTTCAATATTTAGACTTACTGACATAGGGCTGTCATAGAAGACGCTATCTTTGTATCAAAAAGTATTCAACTTAATATTATAGAATATGAAAAGATTATTTTTATGCTCATCATTTGCTGATGTTGCTAATCTATTTGTCGATTGTGCCAAAGAAGATTTGCAAGGGAAAATTATAGCTTTTATACCAACTGCAAGCCTTACAGAACCAATACGATTCTATGTAAAAAAGGGGAAAAAGGCTTTAGAAGAAGCAGGAATGATTGTTGAAGAAGTCGAGATTACCCAACTGCCCAAAGAGGAAATATCTTCTATATTACATAAATGCGATTATATCTACATAACAGGTGGAAATACATTTTTCCTTTTGCAAGAGTTAAAAAGAAAAGGTGTTGATAAAATTATATCTAAACAAGTGAAATTGGGTAAACTGTATATTGGGGAATCTGCCGGAGCAATAATAGCCTCTCCCGATGCAGAATATATGAGAAGTGTGAATTTTGATCCAATAGAAAAGGCTCCTGAATTGAAAGACTGTACTTCTTTAGATTTGGTCGATTTTTATACGATTCCCCATTATGGAAATTTTCCATTCAAGAAAAAAGGTGAAAAGATAGTTCAACTATATAATGAGAAGTTGCAGCTTATTCCTATAAGTAATAAACAAGCTGTTATTATTGAAGATTCAAATATTCAAATTAAAGATGCAAAATGAATAGAATAGACCGTATTTCTGCTATATTGATTCAGTTACAATCGCACTCGTTAGTGAAAGCACAGCAAATTTCAGAACGTTTTAATATAAGCATTCGCACTGTATATCGAGATATAAGAACATTGGAAGAGGCAGGCATTCCTATCATAGGAAATCCCGGTATTGGTTATTCACTTGCAGAAGGATTCAAATTATCTCCTCTAATGTTTACTCAAAAAGAGGCTTTGTCCTTTTTGATTGCAGAGAAATTAGTACATGAACTAACTGATTCAAATAGCAACGAACATTATAAGTCTGGAATAGAAAAGATTAGGTCTGTCATGCGTTTTGCAGACAAAAATATGTTAGAAACAATGGAAAAGTGCATGTCTGTATTGGATACTTATAAATCATCGACCTATAAACCTGATATTCTTTTACTTATTTTACAAAGTATATACCAAAAAAGAATTATTGAAATATCTTATTTGGGAAGTAATGCGTTAAGTGTTTCAGAACGAAAGATTGAAGCTGTTGGAATTTTCTTTTCGAGAACTAACTGGTATCTAATAGGCTTTTATCTTCCCAAAGAAATCTATCTTACATTTCGGATAGATAGAATTCAAAAAATGCACATTCTTAATGAATTACAATCACGGGAGCATCCTCCTTTGGAAAAATTCATACGCGAGTTTTACGATAAAGAAAAATTACATGAAATCGTTATAAGAATAGAAAAGAATAAAACCTCCATAATGAATGATGATAAATATTATTACGGATTAACATCTGAGAAAGAGATAGGGGATATGTTTGAACTTCATTTTCTAACATTTTCAATCAGTAAGTTTGCACATTGGTATCTGTCTTTTGCAGATAGTGCAACTATAATAAGACCAGATTCTTTAAAATATGAAGTTAAAAATATTATCAATAACATTTCTATTTGATTGCTGCCAAATAGTATTTTTAATCGACTCAATGAAAAAAATATTCGACCAAAGATTTTTCCGCTTATTGTCGGAATGCTCACAACGTAAAGTGTCTGCATCTGAATTTGCAGAAGCTATCGAAGAATTGGCGACCCATGTAGCCAATTTTAGTATCAATGAGCAGGATTACAACGTTTTACTACGTTATTTTTCCTTTGGTTTGCACCGTCTTAAATCGTATCGTGTACGGTTTGAGCAAGAAAAAAATGCCCCATCTGCATCTAATTGATGAAGCGATAGGACTTTTGAACACTGAAATACGCCTTATCGAGTGGCGCATCAAATACCCGGAACAGCTACAGCAACGTATCAACAAACAGCCCCTTTCCCCTCTCTATCTCGCAGACAAGACAACCCTTATCAACATCATGGAAATGGTAAGCGGTCTGTTCCTCTCCAAAAACATCGTGTATCAGAACGGCAAGCCCGCCTACTTGGTGGACTTGGCGAAAGCCTTTGAATGGCTGTTCAACATCAAGATAGGCGACTGTTACCAAAAACATGAGGACGTGATAAAACGAAAGCCGGGCAAACTGACCGGGTTTCTTAATGGATTGGTAGAACTTATCAAAAAGGAACATGACAAGAAAGGATATAGATAATCAGTGACTTATGATTTATTTATAGGGGATTCCATTAGTTCCCCCGTAATTTCTTTGCGCCTATTTTCTGAACTTTGCTTCATCAATTGATTGACAGACAAGAATGTATAATCAGAAAAATGAAGCAATCATGTATATAGACAATGACGATTTCAGCGTATGGATGCAGAAGCTGTACGCCAAGCTGGAAGAACTCTGCAAGGATGTACGGGTACTACGCAATGCGGACAAGGTACTACCCGAAGATGACAACCTATTGGATAATCAAGACTTGTGTTTATTATTCAAAGTAAGTATCAAAACTCTGCAACGCTACCGGGCTATCGGTGCGCTGCCTTACTTCACTATCAGCGGAAAAGTGTATTACAAGGCTTCCGATGTCCGGGAGTTTATTAAAGAACGGTTCAGCGTCACCACGCTACGCCAGTTCGAGAAAGAACACTGTACGAAGAAAAAGAAGTGAATCTGAAAAGCCGGAACGGTGAATGTACTTCATCTGTTCCGACTTTCCCTGCTTATGGCTTACCCAACTTATCGGCTTCTTTCTTTAGCTGTTCGGCTTGCTCATTCAACAGCCTTGCACGTTCCAGTGCTTCTGCCTGCTTTTGGATGCGATATTCAAAATCCATCACTGAATCGGTCAAACTTCGGATAAAACCGTTATCCCGTTGCCACTTGAACTTGTTTTCCAGCATATCAAAAGTTTCCCCGTCTGCCTGTCCTTGCATCAGCAAATAGCGGTATTTCATATCGTTGTCCTGCAACTGCTGCATACGTTCAGCCAAACGGACATTCAAGAATATGGAAACGGAACAGACGACCAGCACTGCCGAAAAAACAAACAATCCCGGACGAATCCAAGAAGTGACCTTGTTGTAAATCCGTTGATAGAACGGTAAGGGCGTAGCTTCCTCTTTATCCGTCTTGCAAGAGCCCAAAGTATCAATCATTACCTTGAAACAACGGTAAGTTTCCAATGTTATTTTCTTGGTGTCCTCTATGTTCTTCTGCTGACCTTGCATCCTGCTCCTTATGTCGTCAAGTTGGCTTTGAATAACCCGCAACTTTTCTTCGGGAACAGCCGAATTACTGTGCAGTTCCGACAACGCTTGTTCGATTGCTCCCAGCCGTTCGAGAGTTTCCTCCCGACTGGCTGGCGTTGCCTGTGCTTCCTGCTTCTCTTTCAGTTCCGTAACCATAGAGAGAAGCCCCTCTAAAATCAAATTATCTTCCATGTCTTTACAGTTTAAGTTGTTTTTTCTTTTTCTTCTTCTTTCTCAAATTAAAATTAGGTTCTTCATCCACTGGGGGAGAAGAAGCGGAAAACAGACCGAGCGAACCAGTTATCAACGGACTGTCAGCCTTGCCCGGTGCAAGTGCTTGCTCCCGAACGGGCGCGAAAGTTGTTTGCCGTTGGCTTCCGGCAACATTCATTCCTGCATACCCGAAACATTTGTCCAGTTTGGAAAAACTGAAACTCCGGTCTATCTCCGAACCCTTGAACGTGTATTCACCTTTGGAAAAGGATATGCCCTGTATCTCGTCGGTCTGTCCCTTTCGTTTGAACCGGACGGTAATACCCTTTTCTGCTAACCGCTCCTGTAACTGCTGCCAGTTACGGGATTTGCCGATTTCGTTCTTCACAGCCGTGTAAATCTCGTATTTCGACTTGTCCGGCTCTTTCAGTCGGTGCTGCTTTACCTGTTCTTTTCCACCAGCGAAATAAAGCCCGTGTTTGGCTTTCAGCTTCTTGCATACCTGTTCGTTACGGTACATATCGTTCCTGTCCGAAATGGTCTTGCCGTTATTGTCTATGCGGTTGAACACGATATGCACGTGCGGATGTTCCCGGTCTTGATGACGCACGATGATATACTGCGTATCGGTGATTTTCATTTCACGCATATACTCCTGCGCAAGTTGTACCATCTTCCCGTCTGTCAATTTGGGCGCATCCACTGTCGAATAACTTAACGCAATATGTCCGACAGGCTTCTTCAAATCGGGATTCATCCCGGTCTGCATACAGAAGCTGCGGATTATATCACCCCGGCTTTCAGTCAGAACCCCGTCCGCATGAAGCAAAACCGCCTGCTCCTTGCCAAGCACATAGTTCACACAGCCCTTAAAACCGCTTCCCTTTTTTATTTTTCCAATCATCCGACAAATGGTTTATGATTCCAATAATCCTGTTTTTGAGCTTCACCAGTTCCACCGCCACCAGTGCGAAACCTCCGGCATTCGCCCGGTGCGCCAACTGGTTGATGTTGTTGGCTTCCCCTGCCAGTTTGCGGATGGTGTCCGCATCCTGCCTGTTCAGCCGGGGTATGACCTCTGCCGAAACAACCGCCTGCCTTACATACTCACTGACACGCAACCCGGCTTCCCCGGCTCGCTTCCTGATGGCGTAATACTGCAACTCGGTCAGTTTCGTACTGACAACCCGTTGCTGCTTCTCTATCCGTTTCTTTGCCGGACGTCCCCCCGGCTTGTCCTTTATACTCGTCATGGTTTTTTACGTTTGAATGGTGTCTTAAAAATTGCGACCAACGGGAGAAATTTTCTTTGCGGTGAGCAAAGCAAGGTAGTTTCGGTTTACCGAAACATAACCTTGCTCTCCAAATAAACCGCCAGCCGTTGATAGTCCTGCCGGATTAAATGCCCCTGCCTCTCTTTTGTCTTGAGGCGGCACGTTGTCCGGTTTCCTGCTTCGTTTCCTGCACTTGGCTGGCTTCGTTTTTCTGTTCCTGCTTCCTGCCGCACAGATAATCGTTCAAGTCCGAATATCCCCTATAATTGTGCGAGAAGTCACGCACACGGTAGGAGTATTCCAATTCGATAGCCCGTGTCGCTTCATATCCAGCCTTGTCATTGTCAAGCATACAGTGGATGCGTTCATACGGGTACAGCACGTCAATGGCTTTCGGCACGTTGACAGTCGAATTAAGAATGACATAGTCCTGTCTGTCAAGGTCGGGCATGGTCGGGCAGTTCTTCATCCGGAGCGTGAGGAAAGAAAGATAGTCCATAAACCCCTCGAATACCAAACACTTCTCTCTCGGCTCTCCCTGCTGCCGTATATGGGTGATGTCTTTCGGGGCAATGCAGCCTTTGAAAAAGGAATTGCGAACCTCGTAACCTCCTGCCATGTTCGGGAAACCGATAGCAAAGAACGGTCTGCCGTTATTGGTAAAATGGAGTTCCTTACATTCTCTTTTTGCCAGTTCGACATTGATACCCCGTCCCTGCAAATAACGGAGCAATGCCGGATGGATAAGGTCACGGACTTCCAAATGCTGGAAGCTCGGTTCTGTCCTACGCTGGGGAAAAGAAAAACTGACCGGACGGACGTGCGGTGTCTGTTCCGCTATCCGGTTTAAAAGGTATGGCAAGCTGTCTGAACAATAGAGTTCCTTTGCCAGTGCGATGATGTTGCCGCCCTTGCCTGCGCCAAAGTCATACCAAAGGTTGCGGTCAGTGTTCACCTTGAAAGACGGTTCGTGTTCCTCCCTTAACGGTGATTTGTACCATAAACCGTTACCCTGCTGCTTGACAGGAGAGTAACCTAAACTGTGCAGATAGTCTGCGATGGGTATTTGTTTCACATCTTCGATGTTCATAACATTTTCTTTTTGGGGATTAAAAAATAGTTGAAAAGTGCACCAGTCCTGTTTAGTCCGTTATATATACACCCGTACCATACTAAACCTGCCTGTTCCGATACTGGGAAATAGTAAGTCCGTTCCTCTTGTATATACACCCGGACTAAACCAAACTGACTTTTAATAATGGAAATCGGGATTATAGCGGTAGCCCTTGCCCTCTTTCACAATCATGCGCTTGTTCACAAGAAACTTGTTAAGCGACACAAGAACATTGCGTCCACGCTCGTAACCGATACTCGCATAACCCTGTTTCAATGCCGCTATGACATTGGAATAGCCTTGTACCACCTGCTTGCCGAAACCGTTCTCCAACGCTTCCCGGTGTTGCTGTTCAGTCAGTTCCGTAAGCGAAAAGTTCCTGTCCTGCTTAGGTTGTTGGAATACATAATCATCCACGATTTCGGGTAAAGCGTTGTCATTGATACGGAATGCGAACGGGTCAAATTCCCGGTCACGTATGTGCATCGCCTTTACCTCGCTTATGTTGCCGTCCTGCTGGCTTTTCGTGATTTGCAGGACGGTTTCAGCCTTGTTGTTCAGTTCCGTACCGATATGCCCCCTTGTGTTGTCATCCCCCTTATTCAAATGCAGAACAGTGTGGATATGCAGGTTATATCCGCTTGACCAGCGCATCAAGAGGTTGATTAGGTCGGTTGATTCGCTGGGGCTGTTGATGTCATACATCAAGTCACGGATTCCGTCAATGATGAGCAACCCCACATCGGGCATATTTTCAAGCATATAGCCGATAATCTGTTTCCGCTTGTCGGGGGTCTGCTCCCTTAGCACGATGAAAACAAAATCGTCCCTGTCCTTGTCGGTAGGCAGTCCGGCAAGTCGCAAAATACGCTCCATGACCTTATGGCAATGGTATTTGCTCTGCTCGGTATCTACATAGAGGATTTTCCGCTTGTTCGGTGGCAGATATGCCGAATACTTCAGTACCTCGTCATTCTTCAACGCCGCCGCAACGATGGCGGAAATGTTGAATGTCTTTTTGCTCTTGGCTTTTCCTGTGGATGCGCTGAAATTACCCAGCGTGCCAATGGTAGAGCCGTTCACCCAGAGTATTTCGGGCGGCACTTCGTAAGTGTCCGTCACCTTTAGATGGATGGTTTTCCAAAGGGCTGCAAAATCCTCTTTCTGCATGGTGACATCCTGCCCGGCTTCTGTCGCTTTTCTATTTTCCATAGCCGCTATTTCTTTAAGGGACGGTTAAGGATATATTTCTGCGCTTCCTGCTCTATCTGCGCCTGCGTCTTCACCGGGTTCTGACGCAACCACGCTTCTAATTCCGCTTTCTCAAAATAAAGCATTTTGCCCTGCGGCTTGTAATGGGGTATCAAGTTACCCGAAGTCAGCTTGTACAGGTAACTTTTTGAAAGGTTCAAGAACTTGCTCGCTTCATCAAAACTAAGCACATTCTTTGAAAGGAACACTAAATTTTCGAGTTCTGCAACTCGCTTCTCAATACTTGTTTCCATATAACAAAAGTATTTGCGTTAGACAATATGGAGTGCATGCCCTCCAGTTTCTTGTAATCGATTACGGGGGCAAAAGTATTGAGGAATAGCTTGATAGTGGATTAAGCTATGTTTGAGGTATTAACCTATTCTTAAAGTTTTTTCAGTTGTTTGATATAATTGCTGATGGTTACATAATCTTTTTCATGTTCCACCCCTTTTACATAATTGGCGGCTGTGGCTAAATCACCTTGATTCAGATATTTATCTTTCTTTATATTCTTCGTAACAAACAACTTATTCTTTGCTATAACAGATTGCCAGTTAGGTGTTATCAAACCACGATTGCTTAATTCCGAAAAAAGAAAAGCTACCTGCCTGTTGTTATTAGACCTAAATATAACTTTTGGCTTACAGGAAAGTATTGCTTTCAAATCTTCAAAAGTCATAGGAGCATTGAAAATTTCCACTTCATTGATACAATCCACCAACAATGCTATTTGTCTGTCGTTTAAAATAGACTTAAACGGATTTTCTGTTTCAGCAATATGGGAGATAATTTTAGGCTCTTGGCATTTATCTTGAATTGGTTGCGGCTCTTTCTGTTGTGGCTGCATTTCCGCTTGCACCTTACTTTCTTTCTTTTTTCGCAAGTACGCAGAATATTTTTCCAATACAACAGTTTTAACTATTACGGAAAAATAAGGCAGTTCTTCATCATAAACCGTATTATCTTGCTCATACCGGGAATAATCAAATGAAAGAGGATTAAACGACATGTATTTTCTTTTCTCATCGGATTTCAAGGATTCATAAAAACCGCTTTCCCAAAAGAAATCAGATACAGAATAAAAATATTGAATATCATTCAACACAGAATAACGAATATATAACTGCACCAACTCATCAGCGGTACGAACATATTCTTGCTGTTCCAGTTTATCTGCCTGTTCTTCGTCGAAATATAAGGACTTAGAGGCAATATTATCTATCATAACTTGGCTGGCATGATTGATACAGCGATTGAATATACCTTGTATATGGTCGAATTTTATTTTCAGTTCTTCTTCTGTCATAATAATCTATGTTTCAGTTAGTAGAAACAAAGATATATTTTTCCGGCTAAACAAAGACAAAAAAAGAAAGAAAGTACGGTAACTGTGATATAACCATACTTTCTTTTTAAATCAGTCCGTCAAATTCGGTATCAAACTTATAGCTTCTTCTTTTTTCTTATCGACAATCTTCGCATAAATTTGAGTTGTGGCAATATTTTTATGTCCTAACAATTTGCTAACTGTGTACAAGTCAGCCCCCAATGTAAGCATCATGGTAGCATGGGTATGCCGGGCAACATGAAACGAGATATGCTTAATAATCCCTGCGTCTTTCGCCCATTTTTGAAGTATTTTATTTATAGTTCCCTCATGCGTCAAAGGAAAAATCAAATCATCGCCTTTTGCTTCATTTTGTTGCGGCAACCACTTTAACGCTTCATCGGATATAGGCAGATAAAGCGGTTCTTTTGTTTTCTGCATCTTTATTTCAATTCTTATTCTTTCACCGCTTTTCTGCAAATCGTTCCACTTCAATTTTCTTATATCGCTTACACGCAGCCCACACAAACAACTGAAAAGAAAGGCTTGTTTCATTATCCCATACTTGCACTCTGTCCCGATAAGCCGCTTCAATTCCTCTATTGTCAAATACTCCCTGCGGCTGACTTCCGCTTTTACCTTACTGGCAAAATCAAACTCTTTCGTTGGATTGACCGTAATAATCCCCTCTTTATAGGCTCTATTTATAGCGGTACGCAGCACCCCATAGTAAGCAATAACGGAATTATTACTTAATACACCCCCAGCCTTTAACAAACCAAACTTGCTTGCTTTCTTCGCTTGTTTCAAGAAATCCACAAAGCTATTCAAGAAGTCCTTATCTATATCACGAAAAGCGATATAATCCCCTCTGAACAATTTTAGTTCACGAATGGTATTACCAACGGTCTTTTCATAGTTCAAGCTGCCACGTTCTTTAGATTGGCTTCTCATGTTCATTAAATAATCAATCACATTCGCTTTTGACTTGTTGGTGTTCTGAAAGCCGTGTGCATCATTTTGCAACTCTACTATCCGCTTGCTTTGAATAGCTTTTGCAAGAGCCAACGTAGCTTCGTTCTTTGCCTTATCCTCTCTTGTCTTTTCGGGTATAAGGTATAATTTCAAAAATTCATATTGCCGTTTACCGCCAACATAATTTTCTTTTCTAATAACATCACCTGTATAGTAGTCCAAATAAATAGACTGGTTGCCATTGGCAAGCTGCTTGAATCTAATCCTTACAGGTTCTTTCAATTTAACTTCTTGTTTTTTCTTCGCCATAATTATGTTCTTATTTTGTTACCGATACAAATATAGCGATTTGTTTTGTTACTTCAATGAATACAGGTAACAAAATAGTAACAAAATAAAGGCATTTATTAGACTAAACAAGAAAATAAGGAAAATAAAGGAAATTACATTCAACAAATATAAAATACTAAATATCAATATCTTATGTTCAATATTTTATCTCATTTTTTCTCTTTTTCCACAACTGACAGCTGTTGATGATGTTCTGCCACAACACATACGAACCGGGAGCCACAGAAGACAATGGATTCAAATAAGTATGTGCCATCCAAATAGCCAAAATCGTATTCTTTTGTCCCAACGCCTGCCCGCCACTGATACGGTCATTATAAATTGAGCCGATTGTCTTCCCCAAAAAGAACTGCAAACAGCAAGCAATCAGTGCTCCGACAGCAATCATGATTTCCGTAAAACCATCCGCTGGGTCATTGAGCAAGGAATACAATGTCTGCGCTGTTACGATAGCTAAAGACACAGCCCACAAATAAAAAGCAAGTTCATGATAGCCCAATAACTTCTGATGCACTTTTGGCAAACACTTACTCAACAACCAGGCAGCCAAAAAAGGACAAATCAACAACGGAAATACCTTACCTAAAATAACAAGAAACGCCTCCCAAAAAGTGACATCAGGATGCACCTCCACCAAAGGAAAAAGAATAGGCACAGCAATAGCCGCACCGATATTTGCTATCAATGTATAAGTAGTCAGACTGGCTGCACTCCCACCCAACTTGGAAGTAATCACCGCAGCGGCCGTAGCCGTAGGACAAATAATACAAACCATCACTCCCTCTGCTACTATTTTATCAAAGCGATAAAGCAACAAATAAGCAGCCAACGCTCCGCCAATCTGAATCAATAACAACCACAAATGGAGAGGTTTAGGCTTCAAATCACAAGGAGATACCTTACAGAAGGTCAATAGCAACATCGTAAAAATAAGATAGGGAGTCAGAAAAGAAAGGCTGATAAACAGCGGATAACCTATAGCACCTACCAGCATAGCAATAGGTAACGTCCAATTCTTCAAAAACTTAAGCATCGTCGTACATTTTAACTTCGAAGCACAAAGTAACGGAGATTTCAGGAAAAAAGCTACCATTAAACCGAAAAAAACACAAAACTTAATGGCAAATAATGAGTTTTCTACAAATTTCTACTACATTTGCACCGTATTATAGATATGAAACTGAATAGACCGTACATATTATACATATTCATTTGCCTCTGGCTACTTTTTCTACCCTCATGTACTAACCACTTATGGGGGAAGGATTTTGTAGTAGTTATCGACGCAGGACATGGAGGACATGATCCGGGCGCCATCGGCAAAATCTCGAAAGAGAAAAATATCAATCTGAACGTTGCCCTGAAAGTGGGAAATCTGATTAAAAGGAATTGCGACGACGTCAAAGTGATTTACACTCGTAGCAAAGATGTATTCATCCCTTTAGACCGACGCGCAGAAATTGCCAACAACGCGAAGGCTGACCTCTTTATTTCCATTCACACCAACGCACTGGCTAACAACCGTACCGCAAAAGGTGCTTCAACCTGGACACTGGGTTTGGCCAAATCAGACGCAAATCTGGAAGTTGCCAAGCGAGAGAACTCCGTAATCCTCTACGAAAGTGACTACAAAACAAGATATGCCGGTTTCAACCCGAACTCTGCCGAGTCATATATTATATTTGAATTCATGCAAGATAAATACATGGAGCAGAGTGTACACCTAGCTTCGCTGATGCAGAAACAATTTCGCCAAACTTGTAGAAGGGCAGACCGTGGAGTGCATCAAGCCGGATTCCTTGTCTTAAAAGCGAGTGCCATGCCGAGCATTCTGATAGAACTAGGATTTATCTCTACGCCCGAAGAGGAGCGCTATCTGAATTCTGAAGAAGGGGCCGGCACCATGGCAAAAGGAATCTACCGTGCTTTCTTAAATTATAAGAGAGAACATGAACTGCGCCTAACGGGAGTCAGCAGAACGATCGTCCCAACTGAACAGGAAGAAGACAATGCCCCGGCAATTGCCCAAAAGGATACCGAAAGCGTGAACACAGCTCCCCAACAGGAAAAGCTATTGGCCGAAGCAAAAACAAAACCTGCCGCGACAGCCAAAACAGCACCGAAACGCCCAATTGTAGTAGAGAGTGCAACCAATGACAGTGAAATTACGTTTAAGATACAGATACTTACTTCTTCCAAACCTCTCGCCAAAAACGACAAACGGCTGAAAGGACTGAAAGAGGTAGATTATTATAAGGAAGGGGGAATATACAAATATACGTATGGAGCCTCCGCCGATTATAACAAGGTGTTGCGTACGAAGCGCACCATTACGGCACAATTCAAAGACGCCTTTATCATCGCTTTCCGGAACGGCGAGAAAATGAACGTCAATGAAGCGATTGCCGAATTCAAGAAAAGAAGAAATAAATAAAAAGATAAAATGAAGTACATTACAAAAGAAGTCAGAATAGGTATTGCAGGTATCGTTGCACTATGTGTGCTTATATACGGAATTAACTGGCTGAAAGGTATACACATGTTTCAACCTTCCAGCTATTTCTATGCCAAATTTAAAAACGTAAACGGACTCACCAAATCAAGCCCGGTATTTGCCGACGGTGTTCGTGTAGGTATCGTGCGTGACATCTATTATGATTATGCCAAACCCGGAAATGTAATTGTCGAAGTGGAACTGGACACGGAACTGCGGATTCCCAAAGGAAGTAGCGCCGAGCTTGTATCCGAACTTATGGGAGGCGTACGCATGAATATTCTTCTGGCAAACAACCCGCGCGAAAAATATGCCGTAGGAGATACGATCCCCGGCACACTGAACAACGGAATGATGGAAAGCGCGGCAAAACTGATCCCCAAGGTAGAAGAAATGCTTCCGAAACTGGATTCTATCCTCATCTCTCTGAACAATATATTAGGAGACAAGAGCATCCCTGCCACCCTGCACTCGATAGAGAAGACAACCGCCAACCTGGCAGTAGTCAGTTCGCAGGTAAAAGGGCTGATGAGTAATGACATACCTCAACTCACCAGTAAACTGAACACCATCGGAGACAACTTCGTTGTCATCAGCGGAAATTTGAAAGAAGTAGACTATGCAGCCACTTTCAAAAAAATAGACGAAACGCTGGCTAACGTAAAAATACTTACAGAAAAATTAAACAGCAAAGATAACACTATCGGACTGCTCTTCAACGACCCGACTTTATATAATAATCTGAATGCAACAACTGAAAATGCAGCCAGCTTATTAGAAGACCTGAAAGAGCATCCGAAACGGTACGTTCACTTCTCATTATTCGGCAAGAAAGACAAGTAGCAAATTATCGTTATATAGATTTTATCTAAATAACGAAGGGCTTTTAAAAGAAAGTAGATTGCTCTTCAAATGTCTATCTACAAACCGAAATAATATTCCCGTACAAACGTACAAAAGTGAGAAAAAAGGCTAAAATTATATATATAAGACATTAACATACAGATACTTACAAAACTGCAAGAGAGGGTAAACAGAGTGTGTCCGACAACAAACGCATAAGTCATTGAAAGTAAACACATTATTGTTAGCATGAAAAAAACAAGAAAAAATAGATTTGTTTTTTCCGAATAAGATTCCCAATTTTGCAAACGTAGAAGTTTTGCTTAATTAATAAATGTATTAAAAGTTACTATGATTGAATCAAATCATGTCGTACTTTGGAACCGCTGTCTCGACGTTATTAAAGACAATGTTCCCGAGACGACATATAATACTTGGTTTGCCCCTATTGTTCCGTTGAAATATGAGGACAAAACGTTGATCTTACAGATCCCGAGCCAGTTTTTCTATGAAATACTGGAAGAGAGATTCGTAGATCTTATACGTAAGACATTATATAAGGTCATTGGCGAAGGAACCAAGTTGATGTACAATGTCATGGTGGACAAGACTTCGATTCCGAATCAAACCGTGAATCTCGAAGCAAGCAATCGTTCTACGGCTGTTACTCCCAAAAGCATAATCGGAGGAAACAAAGCTCCCAGCTTCCTACAGGCCCCTGCCGTTCAGGATTTGGACCCGCATTTGAATCCCAATTATAATTTTGAGAACTTCATTGAAGGATACAGCAATAAACTTTCAAGAAGTGTGGCGGAAGCCGTAGCGCAAAAACCGGGAGGGACTGCTTTCAACCCGTTATTCCTTTATGGAGCATCCGGAGTAGGAAAAACGCACCTGGCAAACGCAATAGGCACGAAAATCAAAGAAATTTATCCAGAGAAAAGAGTATTGTACGTTTCGGCACATTTGTTCCAGGTACAATATACGGATTCTGTACGCAATAACACGACCAACGACTTTATTAATTTTTATCAGACGATTGATGTATTAATCATTGATGATATTCAGGAGTTTGCCGGTGTCACCAAGACTCAAAACAACTTCTTCCATATCTTCAATCATTTACACCAGAACGGCAAACAGCTTATATTAACTTCAGACCGTGCTCCTGTATTGTTGCAAGGTATTGAAGAACGCCTCCTGACCCGTTTCAAATGGGGTATGGTAGCCGAGCTTGAAAAGCCGACGGTAGAACTTCGCAAAAACATTCTACGCAACAAGATACACCGCGACGGATTACAATTCCCGCCGGAAGTGATCGATTATATTGCCGAAAATGTGAATGAAAGTGTACGCGATCTGGAAGGTATCGTCATTGCTATCATGGCTCGTTCCACTATTTTCAACAAAGAAATAGATTTGGATTTGGCACAACACATTGTACATGGCGTGGTTCATAACGAAACGAAAGCGGTTACCATCGATGATATCCTCAAAGTGGTATGCAAACATTTTGATCTGGAACCGTCTGCCATACATACAAAATCCAGAAAAAGGGAAGTCGTTCAAGCACGACAGATCGCCATGTATCTAGCTAAAAACCACACAGACTTTTCAACTTCTAAGATAGGTAAGTTTATCGGTAACAAAGACCATGCAACGGTACTTCACGCCTGCAAAACCGTAAAAGGACAATTGGAGGTGGACAAAAGCTTTAGTGCAGAAGTACAGGAAATAGAATCGTTACTGAAAAAGAGAAACTGAAATCAAGTATAAAGTATTAAGTATTAGGTATTATCCATGCGGACAGGCTTTATTATGCGGTTTCGCACCAGGGTAATACTTAATACTTTATACTTGAAAAATACTTAATACTTATTTCAAGAATCCTTGCTGGCGAAGTACTTTCAATAGATTTTCGGACATAAATTCGTTATCTTTCTTTGTGTAACGCACGTCCGTAAAGACTTGAGCCAATGTTTCTTTTTTATTTTCTTCGATAAACTGCTTGTTTTCCGGCAACGATTCTTTGTAGGCATAGAGTTTATCTATTTCTTCCGGTGTATAGTCGTGATATTTTTCATCGTGCACGGCAGCTTCCAAAGGCAAGCGGTCTACTTGTGCGGGAATACCGTCCGGATAGCCTACCGTTATTGTGGTGAGAGGGAATACCAGTTCGGGGAGTTGGAGGGTATCGATAATCATTTGTGGATTATAAGTGGTAGTTCCCAAATAACAAATGCCGAGTCCTGCTTCTTCCGCCAGCGTACAAAAAGTCTGCGCAACAAGCAAAGTATCCATAGACGCATTCATAAAAGACATTAAATTATCGTAGCCCGGCACAGCTTTCCGCTGTTCACACCATTTGCTGAAACGACGGAAATCAGCACAAAAAGTCAATACGACCGGAGCATTTTTTACCATCGGCTGATTGAAATGAGCAGGCGAAAGTTTTTCCTTCATTTCCGCATCGTGAGTCACAATCACACTATAAAGTTGCATCCCACCCATCGTAGAAGCACGGAAAGAGGTTTCAAGCAAATCATTTAACAAACTCGGATTTATATCTTTAGGCAGATATTTCCGGATAGTTCTTCTGTTCTTTACGGTTTCAAACATATCTTTTTTTTGCAAAGATATAAAAAGAAAAAAATAATCCACCACACTAGTGGAATAGAATAGTTTTCTTTTTGGAGAACTTTAACCTTTGAACAAAATTCAATTCTAACTGTTTATCAAATACTTAGCATAAACAAATGGAAAACTTGCAACCTGTTAATAAATTAATTCATTTTTATTTTGATAGATGAAAAAACATTCTTAGCTTTGCGCCTACATTTGTTAACGATAAGTAAACTTCTACATATTACTTATTAAAAACGAGATTTAACACAAATTGAATCGTGGAAAAACAGATTTATTCTTACGACGAAGCCTATGAAGAATCTTTACGATATTTTCAAGGCGACGAGCTTGCTGCAAGGGTTTGGGTAAACAAATACGCAGTAAAGGATTCTTTCGGTAATATCTATGAAAAATCCCCGGAAGACATGCATTGGAGAATTGCAAATGAAGTGGCACGCGTAGAATCGAAGTATCCGAATGCGTTGACAGCAAAAGAACTGTATGATTTACTGGATCACTTCAAGTACATCGTCCCCCAAGGTAGCCCGATGACAGGAATCGGTAACGACTACCAGGTTGCTTCACTATCCAACTGCTTCGTTATCGGAGTGGACGGTGCAGCCGACTCTTATGGCGCTATCATCAAAATCGACGAAGAACAGGTGCAACTAATGAAAAGACGCGGTGGTGTAGGTCATGACTTATCACACATCCGTCCGAAAGGTTCTCCCGTTAAAAACTCGGCGTTGACTTCTACCGGTCTTGTTCCGTTCATGGAACGATATTCGAATTCCACTCGTGAAGTAGCTCAAGACGGACGTCGCGGTGCATTGATGTTGAGCGTGTCTATCAAGCATCCGGATTCGGAAGCATTCATTGATGCCAAGATGACCGAAGGTAAAGTGACCGGAGCAAACGTTTCTGTCAAGTTGGACGACGCTTTCATGCAGGCTGCCGTAGACGAAAAGCCGTATGTACAGCAATATCCTATCGACTCTGCCCAACCTACATTCACCAAGGAAATCGACGCTTCTACCTTGTGGAAGAAAATCGTTCACAATGCATGGAAATCGGCAGAACCGGGCGTTTTGTTCTGGGATACGATTATCCGTGAATCTGTGCCTGATTGTTATGCAGACCTGGGTTACAGAACGGTATCTACCAACCCATGCGGAGAAATTCCTCTATGTCCTTACGATTCTTGCCGCTTACTGGCTATCAATCTATATTCTTATGTGGTAAATCCGTTCAAACCGGATGCTTATTTTGATTTCGACCTGTTCCAAAAACACGTGGCTCTCGCTCAACGGATCATGGACGATATTATCGACCTCGAACTAGAGAAGATCGAACGTATCATGACCAAGATTGACGAAGATCCGGAAAACGAAGAAGTGAAACATGCGGAACGTGCACTTTGGGAGAAAATCTACAAGAAGAGCGGACAAGGTCGTCGTACCGGCGTAGGGATCACTGCAGAAGGTGATATGCTTGCTGCTTTAGGATTGCGCTACGGAACGGAAGAAGCAACGGAATTCTCTGAAAAAGTACACAAGACAGTAGCTCTCGGTGCCTATCGTTCTTCAGTGGAAATGGCCAAAGAACGCGGTGCCTTCGAAATATACAATAGCGAACGCGAACAGAACAATCCGTTCATCCAACGCCTGGCAGCAGCTGATCCGAAACTGTATGAGGACATGAAGAAATATGGTCGCCGTAACATTGCCTGCCTGACGATTGCTCCGACCGGAACGACCAGTTTGATGACGCAGACCACTTCGGGTATCGAGCCTGTATTCCTGCCTGTTTACAAACGTAGAAGAAAGGTGAACCCGAACGATACGAATGTGCATGTAGACTTTGTAGACGAAACAGGGGACGCATTCGAAGAATACATCGTATTCCATCATAAATTTGTTACCTGGATGGAAGCTAACGGATACGATCCGGCCAGACGTTACACCCAGGAAGAGATTGACGAACTGGTTGCCAAATCTCCTTATTACAAAGCGACTTCTAACGATGTCGACTGGTTGATGAAGGTGAAGATGCAGGGAAGAATCCAGAAATGGGTAGACCACTCTATCAGCGTAACCATCAATCTGCCGAACGATGTGGACGAGGATTTAGTAAACCGCCTGTATGTAGAGGCATGGAAATCCGGCTGCAAAGGTTGTACCGTATATCGTGACGGTTCACGCTCCGGAGTGCTGATCTCTACGAAATCGGATAAGGACAAGAAAGAAGGACTTCCTCCTTGCAAACCGCCTACGGTTGTAGAGGTACGTCCGAGAATATTGGAAGCAGACGTTGTCCGTTTCCAGAACAACAAGGAAAAATGGGTAGCTTTTGTCGGATTATTGGACGGACACCCTTATGAAATATTCACTGGTTTGCAAGATGACGACGAAGGTATCTTGCTGCCTAAGAGCGTGACTTGCGGACGTATCATCAAAAATGTGGATGAAGACGGTACCAAACGTTACGACTTCCAATTCGAGAACAAACGCGGATATAAGACGACCATTGAAGGATTGTCAGAGAAGTTCAACAAGGAATACTGGAACTATGCAAAATTGATTTCCGGCGTGCTTCGCTACCGGATGCCGATTGAACAGGTTATCAAACTGGTTGGCTCTCTGCAATTGAACAGTGAAAGTATCAACACTTGGAAAAACGGTGTAGAACGTGCATTGAAGAAGTATATTCAGGATGGAACGGAAGCCAAAGGTAAGAAGTGCCCGAACTGTGGCAACGAGACATTGGTTTATCAGGAAGGCTGTCTGATTTGTACTACTTGCGGCGCTTCCAGATGTGGATAATAGTCCTACGTATGTTAATTAATATATAAACAAAAGATTAAAAGGAGTCCGGTGCGGCTCCTTTTATTTTTTATTCAAAAAAATGTCTTATACTTGCAGTGTCTTACATATACAATCAAAATCTAATATATATGATTCTATCATTTAATATTGAATACCGCACCAATTGGGGAGAAGAAGTAAGGATTTCCGGCTTATTTCCGGAATCAATTCCTTTACACACCACCGATGGTATCTATTGGACGGCAGAACTTGAGCTTGAAGTCCCTCAAGAAGGGATGACTATCAATTATAGCTATCAGATAGAGCAAAACGGAATAGTTATCCGCAAGGAATGGGACAGTTTTTCGAGATCTATTTTCTTATCAGGCAGCTCCAGGAAGATATACAGAATCAATGATTGCTGGAAAAATATTCCGGAACAACTGTATCTTTATAGTTCTGCTTTTACAGAAGCCTTACTGGCACATCCTGAAAAAGAGAATATCCCGCAAAGATATAAGAAGGGACTGGTTATCAAGGCCTACGCCCCACGTATCAATAAAGATTATTGCCTGGCAATTTGTGGCAACCAGAAATCATTAGGTCACTGGGACCCGGAGAAAGCAGTATTGATGAGTGATACCAATTTCCCAGAATGGCAGATAGAGCTGGACGCCAGCAAACTTAAATATCCGCTGGAATATAAATTCATCCTCTACAATAAACAGGAAAAGAAAGCAGACTGCTGGGAGAAAAACCCTAACCGCTATCTGGCAGACCCGGAACTGAAGACCAACGAAACGCTCGTGATTTCCGACCGATATGTTTATTTCGACATTCCCGCATGGAAAGGGGCAGGAATCGCTATACCCGTATTTTCTTTAAAATCAGAGAAAAGTTTCGGAGTAGGTGATTTCGGCGACTTGAAACGTATGGTAGACTGGGCAGTAAATACTCGCCAGAAAGTTATTCAGATTTTACCGGTCAACGACACCACCATGACTCATGCATGGACGGACTCTTATCCTTATAACAGCATTTCAATTTATGCTTTCCATCCGATGTACGCGGATATCAGACAAATGGGAACTCTGAAAGATAAAGAAGCGGCATCGAAATTCAGCAAGAAACAAAAGGAACTGAACAGCCTCCCTGCTATTGACTACGAAGCGGTCAACCAAACTAAATGGGAGTTTTTCAACTTACTGTTCCGACAGGAAGGAGAAAAGGTATTGGCTTCCAAAGGTTTCAAAGATTTCTTTGAAACAAACAAGGAATGGCTGCAACCTTATGCAGTCTTTAGTTATCTGCGCGACGCCTACAAAACACCCAATTTCCGCCAATGGCCGAGACACTCTGTTTACCAAGCGGAAGATATAGAAAAAATGTGCCAACCGGGAACGGCAGATTATCCTCACATCTCGTTGTATTATTATATCCAGTATCATTTGCACCTGCAGTTGTTGTCTGCAACCGAATATGCCCGCCAACACGGTGTCGTATTAAAGGGGGATATTCCGATTGGCATCAGCCGCAACAGCGTGGAAGCCTGGACAGAACCTCATTACTTCAATCTAAACGGACAAGCGGGTGCTCCGCCCGATGATTTCTCGATCAACGGACAAAACTGGGGATTCCCCACATACAACTGGGATGTCATGGAAAAAGACGGATACCGCTGGTGGATGAAGCGTTTTCAGAAAATGGCGGAATACTTCGATGCTTACCGGATCGATCATATCCTCGGGTTCTTCCGTATTTGGGAAATACCAATGCACGCTGTACACGGATTGTTAGGTCAGTTTGATCCTTCTTTACCGATGAGCCGGGAAGAAATCGAAAGTTATGGTCTAACGTTCCGGGATGAATATCTGCTACCATTCATCCATGAATCTTTCCTCGGACAGTTGTTCGGACCGCATACCCATTTAGTCAAACAGGATTTCCTTGAATCGGTTGATGACTCCGGACTTTATCGGATGAAACCGGGATTCGAAACACAACGGGAGGTAGAGCAATTCTTCGCCGGTAGAAATGATGAAGATAGTGTGTGGATTCGGGAAGGGCTTTATTCATTAATCAGCAACGTCTTATTTGTTGCGGATAAGAAAGAGGAAAGTAAATACCACCCGCGCATCGGTGTGCAACGGGATTTCGTATTCCGGTCGCTGAACGAAGAAGAGAAAAATGCGTTTAACAAACTATACGACCAGTATTATTATCATCGGCACAACGAGTTCTGGTATCAGCAAGCAATGAAGAAGTTACCCCAACTGACACAATCAACCCGTATGTTGGTTTGTGGAGAAGATTTGGGGATGATTCCTGCTTGTGTATCGTCGGTGATGAATGATCTCCGGATTCTTAGTTTGGAAATTCAGCGGATGCCTAAGAATCCGATGTATGAATTCGGGCATTTAAATGAGTATCCGTACCGGTCTGTCTGCACAATCTCCACTCACGATATGTCTACGTTACGTGGCTGGTGGGAAGAAGATTATCAACAGACCCAACGTTACTATAATGCAACGTTAGGACATTACGGAGTTGCACCGACAACTGCCACCCCGGAGTTGTGCGAGGAAATCGTACGCAATCATCTCAACAGCAATTCCATTCTCTGTATCTTGTCTTTCCAGGATTGGCTATCGATAGACGGGAAATGGAGAAACCCGAATGTGGCGGAAGAACGAATTAATGTTCCATCCAATCCACGAAACTACTGGAGATACCGGATGCATCTCACTCTTGAGCAGTTGATGAAAGCAAAAACACTTAATGATAAGATTAGCGAATTGATTAAATACACAGGAAGAGATCCGAATAAATAGAATAAAAGGTACAAGTAACTTTCAAAAAGGATATTTTCCGGACACTACCGACGCGGATAACACTAGATTAAGAACGCCAAAAATCTATGTGATCCGCGTCATTCGTTTTTCAAGGATATATTGATAACAGAGGTAAAATAAGGAGTTTCAAAACATAGTCTACCGTTTTTTTCGCAATAATATCATTACTATATATCATACTTTTTCGCTTTTCGCATCATTCGTTTATTTTTTCAATGTTCCTCTTTTTATTCCGATTTATAAAGTATCTTTGCGCCGAAAAAGAGAAATTAAAAGAGATAATGGAAGGCAACCAGAGCAGACGTATTGATTTTGTGGACTTAACCAAAGGAGTCTGCATTATCCTTGTGGTAATGGCACATGTTGGAGGGGCCTTCGAACAACTGGATACGAATTCGATGTTATCCTGTTTCCGCATGCCGCTTTACTTCTTTATCTCGGGAGTGTTTTTCAAATCATACGAAGGCCTGTTCGGATTCATCCTGCGAAAAATAAACAAATTGATTATTCCTTTTCTTTTCTTCTATCTAAGTGCATTTCTAATGAAATACATTGTTTGGAAGATTGCTCCGGGGGTATTTCAACTGCCTGTGTCGTGGAATGAACTCTTAGTTGTATTTCATGGACACGACCTTATCAAGTTCAATCCATCGATCTGGTTTCTACTCGCATTATTCAATTGCAACATCCTGTTTTATCTAATTCACTTTCTGCGCGAAAAGCATCTGCCTGTCATGTTCGCTGTGACAATCCTGATTGGTTGCGCAGGATTTTATCTCGGAAAATTACAGATAGAGTTACCCCTGTATATAGATGTTTCCATGACTGCCCTCCCCTTCTATGTGGCCGGTTTCTGGATCCGACGGTATAATTTCTTTCTATATCCCAGCCATCGTTTCGACAAACTGATACCGGTTTTTGTTGTATTGGCACTGGTGGTAATGTACTTTACCGCTACCACATTGGGCATGCGTACCAACAATTATACGGGAAATATTTTTCAAGTATATATCGCTGCGTTTGCAGGAATATTTATGATTATGTTACTTTGCAAAAAAGTGAAGAAGATAAAGGTTGTTTCTTACTTGGGACGATATTCAATCATCACCTTGAGTATTCATGGACCGATACTTCATTTTTTAGGTCCATTAGTCAGCCGTTATATTCACAATAGTTGGGCACAGGCAAGCGCACTTCTGCTTATAACATTAAGCATCTGCCTTCTGCTCACACCCGTCTTTCTTAAAGTGATTCCACAAATGGTTGCACAGAAAGACCTGTTAAAAGTCAAACAAGATCACACTAAAAAGACAGTATATGAAGATAAACAGTAGCTATATCCTTTTGAAAGAAATTCGTTGTTACGCCTATCATGGTGTCGCACCGCAAGAAAATCTGATTGGGAATGAATATCTCATTGACCTGAAACTGAAAGTAGATATCAGCAAAGCTGCCCGGACAGATGAAGTTACCGACACCGTCAACTATGCTGAAGTACATCAGGTGATAGAAAATGAAATGGCTGTTCCCTCAAAATTGCTGGAACACGTTAGCGGACGGATTATACAAAAGCTCTTTGACCAATTCCCCTGTATTGAAGAAATCGAACTCCGGCTTTCCAAACGAAACCCACCGATGGGAGCAGATATAGAGTCTGCAGGAATTGAGCTACACTGCAGCAGGAAATAAGATAATCACAACTGGAAATGAAACATAAATGACGAAATGCAGATAATACGATATTAATAAAGTAATCCGTATCATCTGCATTCCTTTTTAAGCAAGATCTGCTTCTATTTTCACAGCCGTAAACTACCGGCTTATTTTCTCTTCTTTTTTCTTCTATTTACCGATTCTACAGCCTCCGTCACCACAGGTTTATCCTGGAAACGTTTCGTATAACTGGAATAGTCCGGATGAATACGTTCGTAATCAGGATCCATAAATAACGGACTGGAAATAATATGATCTGCCGTAGAACGGTTACAACAGAAAACTATATTTTCTACACCGGCCAAACGGGTTAATGCTTTCACATCCGTATCATGCGGTTGCAGTGTCATGGGATCCGTGAAGAAAAAGAGATAATCAATCTGCCCATCCACAATACGTGACCCCATCTGTTGGTCACCACCTAACGGACCTGATTTTAAAATCGTAAAATCCCACTCTTCATCAGGATGTTTCTCCTTCAATGCTTCCAATATCAAAGTACCTGTAGTACCCGTACAGTAGAATTTATTACCCATCAACAGTTCCGAGTTCCATAGCACCCATTCGATGAGGTCTTTTTTCATTGCATCGTGTGCTACCAGCCCGATGCCTCTTCTAACCTTTGATTCCATTTGCTATCCTTTTAAAATCCGACAATTGAGAGAACCGTTTGCATCCTCTCGCATAAAACTGCCACAAGATACTACTTTTTGTCCGTTCAGGTATCGGATTCAAAGTTTTTTTTCTCATATTCTCTTCACGGGATAAAGAAAATGACGGACATAGTTGTTTATACTCTTTCCGCGCACGTATCACAGCACGAGCATTGTCCCAGTGCCCTTGCAACAAGAAATTAAACGCTGCCACATAATCGAGACAGGCCCGGATACGCATCACTTTATTTAACTCCTTCTGTGGAAGATTCTTATAGAGCATGACAAGATTATTACGGAAATTAAGAAAAGTCTTACGAGGATTCTCTTTTTTAAGAGTAGCTCCTCCTACATGATAGACAATACTTTGAGGTACACAGACAATCTCACGATTCCGCGAACGAAGTCGCCAGCACAAATCTATTTCTTCCATGTGAGCAAAAAAACGTCCATCCAATCCTCCTACATTCACATAATCAGTGTGCCGGATAAACAACGCTGCCCCCGTTGCCCAAAAAACAGGAATCACCGTATCATATTGGCCTTCATCCTTCTCCACAACTCCCATTATACGCCCCCTGCAGAAAGGATAACCGTATTTATCAATAAAGCCACCAGCTGCCCCGGCATATTCGAAATATTCTTTTTGCCGCTGGCTTCGTATCTTCGGCTGACAAGCAGCTACCTCCGGATGATTATCAAGATAAGCAATCATTGGTTCCAACCAATGCTCCGTCACCTCGACATCCGAATTCAAAAGAACTACATATTCTGCGTCGACCTGCTGCAATGCTAAATTATATCCATCCGCAAAGCCATAATTCTGGTCGAGAACAATCGTTCTGACAGAAGGAAATTCCTGTTGAAGCAAAGTAACGGAAGCGTCCGTAGAACCATTGTCAGCCACGCAGACCTCAATCCCCTCCCCTTCCGAATACCGGACGACGGACGGAAGAAAAGTACGGAGCATATCACATCCGTTCCAATTTAAAATTACAACTGAAACTTTCATTGTTATTCCTTCTTCTTGTTCAATTCTTTCTCTTCTAATCGGTCAGCTTCTTCACGAGTCATTTTCCAACGTTTATGAGACCACAACCAATATGCCGGTTCTTTACGAATCGTCTGTTCTAATCTATGAGCAAACATTTCCGTGATTTCTCCTTCTCTTGTTTCTTTCGGTGTTTCCGTCATCAACTTGAACTCCGCTTCACAGTATCCTCTGCACTTCTTACTAAGTTCACAATAGAAAACAGGGAAATTCATCATTTTGGCAATTCGCTCCGCACCATTCAGAAAAGCAGTTTCCTGTCCTAAAAAGGTAGTCCAATATTTATCATATCCACTGGGCCATTGATCAGTAATCAAACCGACTACCATCTTTTTTCCATCATGTTTGAGCTTAATAATTTCACGGGCTGTAGAATGTTTCGGAATATTATACCCCCCAAAACGAGAACGAATACGTTTAAACAACTCATCCAAATATTTATCCCTCAACGGTTTATAAACCTGCACGGGAACATCCCCCGGTTTCATGATTGCTCCCATACCTATCAACCACTCATAATTGGCATAATGAGGAATCATTACTATAATACCTCCATACTTTTCTGTCAGTTCAAGATATTGTTCCGTATTCTTATAAGTCATTCTCTCACAAAGTTCTTCGGCAGACATGTGCAACAATTTCAAATCTTCAAGCATATAATCCGACAAATAGCGATAAAACTTGCGTTCTATCTGTAATCTCTCCGCATCAGTTTTTTCCGGAAATGATCTCAATAGATTTCCCCGAACTACTTTCCGACGATATTTTCCAACACGATACATCAGCAGATAATTAAAATCCGAAAGCATATATAAAACCCGGAAAGGAAGAGCTGAAAACAGCCACATTCCACTGTATACCAACCAATAGATAAGTTTTGATCTCATAACTTATATCAAAATTGTACCTTTAAGTGCTGTCATCTCCTCATTAAACTCTCCCAGACGTACATTAACTACCTGATTATCCAGCGAGTCATCACTTTCCACCTCTACACGAATATAATTCTCCGTAAATCCATGCATCGGAGCACCAGTTTTCGATTTTTCCATCAATACCGGCATTGTCTGCCCGATATGACATGCATAAAAAGCCTGTGTCTTTTGATCCGATAGTGCCAACAGACGCTGACTACGCTGATGCTTCTCTTCCGGAGAAACCACATATTCTATTTTTAAGGCTTGCGTTCCGGGACGTTCGGAATAGCTAAACACATGCAACTGCGTCACATCCAGACCATCAATAAACTGATAAGCCTGTTCAAAGTATTCGGGTGTTTCTCCACGGGTTCCCACAATCACGTCCACTCCGATAAAAGCATCCGGCATCACCTCTTTTATCTTCTTCACTTTCGAAGCAAAAAGAACAGTGTCGTAACGACGGCGCATTAACTGCAAAACTTCATCGCAACCGGATTGCAAAGGGATATGAAAATGAGGCATAAAACTGCGAGAATGAGACACAAACTCGATAATCTCATCAGTCAACAGATTGGGTTCTATGGAAGAGATACGATAACGTTCGATTCCCTCTACCTGATCCAATGCTTTTACCAGATCAAAGAAACTCTCTCCTGTTGTTTTACCAAAATCTCCGATATTTACTCCGGTCAGAACGATTTCTTTTCCGCCTTCAGCAGCTGCTTGCCGGGCCTGCTCAACCATGGAAGCAATAGTCCCGTTACGACTTCGCCCGCGGGCGAAAGGAATCGTGCAATATGAACAGAAGTAATCGCATCCATCCTGCACCTTCAAGAAGAAACGGGTACGGTCTCCCCGTGAACACGAGGGAGAAAACGAACGGATATCTTTGGTTGTAGTAGTGATAGCCTCTCCTTTTTCATGCTTTTGGAGGTCGCCCAGATATTGAAGTAACTCTCCCTTCTGTTCCGCTCCCAGCACTACATCTACTCCATCTATCTTTGCCACGTCGCCGGGCTTCAATTGCGCATAACATCCGGTCACTACCACAAAAGCATCGGGATGCTGCTTTACCAGACGATGAATGGCTTGCCGGCATTTTTTATCCGCCATCTCCGTCACCGAACAGGTATTTACCACACAGATATCTGCTTTCTCTCCTTTGCGCGCAGTCCGGACTCCTGCCTCACGCAGGATTTTACCGATAGTTGAAGTCTCTGAAAAATTTAATTTGCAGCCTAAAGTATAATAAACGGCTGTCTTATTTTGAAATACAGTGGTATCTATCATAAGCTGTTATAAACACATTAACTTTGCAAAGTTACACATTATTATCAGTAAAACACTTTAGGATACGAAAGTTTATTCCTATTTTTGCACAATTCACTAAAAAACGTGCAATGATTAAAGAGAATTTCATTAAACTATACGAAAATAGTTTTCGTGAGAATTGGGATCTGCCTTGTTATACTGATTATGGAGAAGATACCCAATACACATACGGTGAGGTAGCTGAAAAAATCGCCCGTTTACATCTGTTATTCAAACATTGTAGCCTTCGCAGAGGAGATAAGATTTCAGTTATCGGCAAAAATAACGCTCATTGGTGCATCGCCTATATGGCAACGATCACATACGGAGCGATCATTGTCCCTATCCTTCAAGATTTTACGCCTAATGACGTTCATCATATCGTCAATCATTCCGAATCTGTATTTCTGTTCACCAGCGACAGCATTTGGGAGAATCTGGAAGAGGAAAAATTAACGGGGCTACGGGGAGTATTCTCATTGACTGATTTCCGGTGTCTTTATCAACGCGACGGGGAAACCATACAGAAGTTTCTGAAAAATACCGATAAAGAGATGCATGCTTTGTATCCGAAAGGATTTACCCGTGAAGATGTTCAGTACACCACTTTATCCAATGACAAAGTGATGCTGTTAAATTACACTTCCGGAACCACCGGTTTCAGTAAGGGTGTGATGCTGACAGGAAACAATCTTGCCGGCAATGTCACTTTCGGTATTCGTACCGAACTCCTTAAAAAAGGGGATAAAGTGCTGTCTTTCCTTCCCCTCGCCCACGCATACGGTTGCGCATTTGACTTTCTGACAGCAACGGCTGTCGGCACCCATGTCACTTTGCTTGGAAAAACACCTTCTCCTAAAATTATAATGAAAGCTTTTGAGGAAGTGAAACCTAATCTTATTATTACCGTCCCGTTAGTGATTGAAAAGATATATAAGAATATTATCCAGCCACTCATTAATAAAAAAGGTATGAAGTGGGCACTCAATATTCCTCTACTCGACACCCAAATCTACAACCAGATACGTAAAAGACTGATTGATGCACTGGGAGGACGGTTTAAAGAGATCATTATCGGTGGCGCCGCTATGGATAAGGAAGTAGAAGAATTCTTCTACAAAATCAAATTCCCTTTTACTATCGGTTATGGAATGACAGAATGCGGTCCACTTATCAGCTACGCCCCCTGGGATGAATTTGTACTAGGTTCTTCCGGAAAGATTCTAGATATAATGGAAGCACGTATCTATAAGGAAACCCCGGAAGCAGAAACCGGAGAAATCCAGGTTCGGGGAGAAAATGTGATGGTGGGCTACTACAAGAACCAGGAAGCAACGCAGGAAGTATTCACGCAGGACGGCTGGCTACGTACGGGTGACCTCGGTTCCATGGACAGCAACGGAAATATTTTCATCCGGGGACGACTCAAGACTATGATCTTAAGTTCTAGCGGACAGAATATCTTCCCCGAAGAGTTGGAAACCAAACTGAATAACCTGCCTTTCATTCTCGAAAGTCTTGTTATCGAACGCAATAAAAAATTAGTGGCACTTGTTTATGCCGATTACGAAGCGTTGGATTCTCTCGGATTAAATAATCCGGATAACCTGAAAACAATCATGGATGAAAATCTTAAGAATCTGAACAGCAACGTAGCCGCTTATGAGAAAATCAGCAAGATCCAACTCTACCCTACTGAATTTGAAAAAACGCCCAAAAGAAGCATAAAAAGATACTTATATAACAGTATTGCTGTCGATTAGCATGTTCTAAAACATATAAAAAGGGGAGAAAAGTGCCCAGTTACAAAAAAAAATATAAAAAAAGTTGGCGTTTCGAGAACAACATATTGAAAAAGTACATACCTTTGCATCGTTTTAATAAAGCAATTGATTGTATTACGTTTTTAAAAAGCAAAGAAAATGAAAAAATTAGTTTTGATGGCCGTAGCTATCGTAGCAGTATCATTCGCATCATGTGGTAACAAAGCAGCTGACGCAGCAAAAGCAACTGCAGATTCTATCCGTATCGCTGACTCAATCGCAGCAGTAGAAGCAGCAGCTCTTGAAGCTGAACAAGCAGCAGCCGCAGCAGCAGATTCTTTGAATGCTGATAGCACTGCAACTGAAACTGTAGCTGAATAATTCAGAAACAGCTAGAGAGAATTGAAAGTCTGCCATGCGAAAGCATGCACAGACTTTTTTTTATGCCTTTATCTTATTATTTTAGCAAGCCGCACGTTATTTAGCGTATGAACTTTTCACAAAAGGAGCGTTCAATAAATAATCCAGACTTACTTCTACACTTTCCTCTACCGGAACACTATAACCCTCGATTTCAGCAACGAGATAATTAACGCCTGCAGTTTTTGCATTCTTAAAGATAGCATCAAAACCTACCATTCCACTTTGTCCAATCTCTCTGTGATCTTTCACATGGAATATCTGGAAGCGACCGGGATATTTATTAAAATAATCAACAGGACTGTTTTGTCCGCGAACTACCCAATAAAGGTCCATCTGGAAGAAGACATATTCAGGATTCGTATGTTCCAGCATATAATCATACATTACTTTATCTTCTACTTTCTGAAATTCATGAGCGTGATTATGATATCCAAATGACAAACCTTGTTGTTTGCAACGTTTGCCTATCTCATTAAAATAAGTGCAATATGTATTCAAATCTTTAAGCGTTTTTGGAACATCCATCCAAGGAGCTACGATGTACTTCATTCCTGCAGCTTTATGATCGGCAATACACTGATCCCACCATTGAAGAGACTCTGACAAGTCACCGGAAGCCAATTCTTCTTTGGACAATTGTCTGGTACAATGTGAAGACAAAACTTTTAATCCTGCCGATTCGACATCTTTCTTAAACTGTTGGGGAGTCCGGTCATAAAATTTACCGTTGTTATAATTGGCAGCTTCAACACCGGTATATCCCATGTTTGCCAATTTCTTCAGAAGAGCAGTATAAGTGGGGTCACACTTACCATTTTTATTGTCTACCTTATTCAATATATCTCTGACAGAATAGAGTTGAATAGCTACTTCTTTTTTAGCTTTCTTCTTAGTTTGTGCCGTCATTGCCTGTGGAATCATGAAAAGAGCAGCCAACGCACATAAATAAATTTTTGTTTTCATATAATAGATATCAGGGGATTACAATTATTAGATTTATATAGAAAAAACAGGCACGGATTACACAGACTTCACGGTTACTCTATGGCAATCGCCATTCAAAAAAACGTGAAATACGTGTAACCCGTGCCTTCTTATTACTATTTGATTAGTCCAAAACCTTCACGCGGATGTTGCGGAACCAAACATCATCACCGTGATCTTGCAAACCGATGAAACCTTCGTGATTTTCGCCACCACAGTTATTCAGCAATTCAAATGCCAAAGGCCATTTATCTTCGCTGAACTTACTTGCCTGCAACATATCAGTCCATTGTTTTGTCCACAAATGATATTCAAGTACGTTTTCATCGTTTTGTCCGTGAACAACAGTACCTTTATAAACCATAATCTTAGCCTTGTTCCATTCGCCAAACGGTTTAGAGTTTTGAGGAACTGCCGGAATCATGTCATACAAAGAAGCTGACTGACGATTGTTGTCCTTACCCAATTTAGCATCCGGATGATTGGCATTGTCCAACACCTGATATTCGGGCGCGGAAATATAAATAGGCTCCAGCACATCATTACCGTCTTTATCTTTCGATGTAACTTCCTGAGCTAAATAGAAAATACCGGAGTTACCACCTTTAGAAACCTTCCACTCCATCTCCAGTTCGAAGTTTTTAAACTTGTGAGCAAAGATCAGGTCACCACCATCACCGTCTTGAGCTTCACCGCCACCAGAACCGTTGAATTTGATACAACCGTCTTCAATTGTCCATTTAGAAGGAACACGGTCTTTTCCATAACCACGCCATCCGTTAAATGTTTCGCCATCAAAGATTGTGATATAACCATTTTCATCAACAGGCAAATTCAAGCTATCTGTTTCTGCCGCTTTCAATGATTTAGAGTAAGTCAACGCAACTTTTTGCTCTTCCGGAGCATTTGCTTTCTTCTGACCACCGCAAGAAGCGAAAACGCCTGCAGCAAGACAACAACAAGCTAATGGATAAAATACTTTTTTCATGATATCAACTATTTAATTTTTAATCTTTAATTTTTAATCTACTTTTATCTTGGCATATCAGGCAGTCTCCAGCCTTCACGATAATTATGTTTCACTAATTCAGCCGCAAACTGTTTTGCATTGATCGGATCTGTCCATGTCTTATCAAATGTAGGATGACCATTATGAATCTTGAATCCGTCTTTGATAACAGTACGAATGGTTTCGTTATCACCGATATTTGTAAAACACATGTTAGCTCCATCCCACTCGAGAGTCTTATTCAGAGCTTGCAAACGAATAGCCAATACACCCATTGCTACCATTTCATTCATAGGTCCGGCTTCTGAGAAGTCAGATTTAGTCATGATACGATTAGATTTATCTTCTTTACATGCACGTACCCAATCCATTTCGTGACCACCATTCATTGCTTTAGGAACACGACGGCAAACCTTCGGTGCATTTGGTTTACGACCTGAAAGCAACCAAGGATTCTGTCCATAACATCCGCAAATCAATGTATCTTTTGTTCCGTGGAAAATAGTCAAACCACCACCGCTCTGCATCAGTTGTTTTCCTTCTGGGAATCCTTTCGGACGTTCTGGCATCATACCGCCATCATACCAATGTATTTCCACTTCAGGCATAGCTACTTTCGGCATATTTTCACGAGCAGGGAAAATCATTTTCACGTGTTGTGCCTGTGGAGCACAAGCATTCAACAATAATGTCGATGAACCTTCCACTTTGGTAGGATACTGCAATTTCAATGCTTTAAACGGCTGATGCAAAATATGACAAGCCATATCACCCAATGCACCTGTTCCGTAATCCCACCATCCACGCCAGTTCCAAGGATGGTAAATAGCATTATAAGGATTCATTTTAGCAGGACCTGTGAATAAATCCCAATTCAATGTGCTAGGAATTTTATCAACCTTTTCAGGAACATTCAATCCTTGAGGCCAAATAGGACGGTCTGTTGCACATTCAACTTTCGTTACGTCACCGATTTCACCATTCCAAATCCATTCACATACTAAATCCGTACCTTCATCCGATGCCCCCTGATTACCCATTTGGGTAACCACGCCCGTTGATGCAGCCAGTTTTGTCAACAAACGAGATTCATAAACAGAGTGGGTCAATGGTTTCTGACAATATACATGTTTTCCCATTGTCATTGCGTCAGCAGTGATAATAGCATGAGTATGGTCGGCAGTTGCGATAATCACACCGTCGATAGATTTACCCATTTCATCATACATCTTACGATAGTCCCAGTATTTTTTAGCCTTGGGGAATTCGTCGAACACGCCTTTTGCGTACTTCCAATCCACATCACAAAGAGCCACAATATTTTCAGTGCCCTTTACGTGATTAATGTTGGCATGTCCCATGCCACCAATACCCACAGCTGCAAGATTCAGTTTATCAGTAGGCGAAATATGCCCGTGACTCATACCTAAAATTGTACTGGGAGCAATGGTTATACCTGCTAAAGCAGCGGCTCCCGTTTTGAGAAATTTTCTCCTCGAAATGTTTGACATGATTTTATTTGTTTAAGGGTTAATAATCTTTGGAAGGTTGCCGTGCAACAATCCATATCCATTTTTCATGTTTTTTCTTCGTTCGCGTATTTGCTCCAAAGTGCGCAAATTACCAATAGCGGGCAAATCGTGTTTGCGGGTATCTTTCAAGAATGTCCATGCATATTCGGATGCAATAGCCGAATCGCGCATTAGCGGTAATCGTGAACTGCGTTTTCCGGTTTCTACCGAATCAGCAAACAGGTCACACAACACGTCTATATTCTTGCCGCCGAAAGGTTTCTCTACACGGATGGTCTGATTGACACCGTGTAGGTCGACAACAGCAGTATTGAAGTCATGCGTCATACGCACAACCCCTTTTGTACCTATAATATCTACATACGAATTATGTGTCTGGTCTTTAGATAATTGCCCATAAACAAATCCTTGGGTAATATCAAAAACGACCCCATTTTGAAAAGTTCCGTGACATTGCACCCACCAAGGATCTTTGTAGTTCCACATATTCACTCCCTGGGCATTCCATGTTCTATAATCACATCCTGCATACCAACGGGTAATATCTACGTAGTGCATTCCACAATCATGGAAAGCAGGTCCCTCATACTCATGACCTTCACCTGGTGCCAAGCCGGGAGTCATGTGACAAATACGAATAATAGCCAGCTCTCCGATTTCCCCTTGCTGGATATATTCCTTCATTAAATTATGATACCAGGAATTTCGCAGATACAGATTTACCGTAGAAATGAGATTTGTGTTTTCTGTCATTTCTACAACTTTCCACTCATTTTCCATTGTATCTGCAACTGGTTTTTCTGAAATAATGTGTTTGCCGTAACGAATAGCTTTTTCTATTTGTTCCATCCGCGAGTCAGCCAAAGTGAAAAGCCCGACTACCTGCACACTTTCATCCTCAAAAATCTTTTGATTATCTTCTACTATAATAGAGTTAGGGGAAAGCTTTTTAGCCAACTGACGTGATGCCGGATCGGTATCACAAATATAAGCAATATTCCACCGATCACTTTTAGTCATCGCTTCCCAGTAGAATCTTCCCATCCTACCAAAACCGATAATTCCAACTTTAATTCTCGTGTCTACTGAAGATTGCGTGTTCATAATTAAACATAGTGAATTTAAGTACAAATAATAGATAAAACATCAACTTCTAACTACCAAACTGATGAGCTAAAAACTGATATTGCAAATCTAGCTAAATAAATAACGGCTTATTTGACTTACACTACTTTATGTAGATATAAAAATAGCATTTTTTACTATTAATCAACAACTTAGCTAACTTGACACATCAAAAAAATGTAGATGATTTGGAAAGTATTATAATGTTAAAATGATAATTATGTCTCTTGTGTTGAACTAATTTTCATAATTTCATTCTCAAATTCATCCCTGTCGACGGCTGCCTTATTTCTCATTTTCGTACGATAATTATAAACCGTACTTGTAGAGCAACGGAGAAAGTTCGCTATCTTTCCACTATCCGTAATACCCAAGCGTAATAAAGCATAAATACGAAGTTCTCTATTCAATAAAGCATCCGGTTTTAAAATAATTTTCTCTTCATCTTTCAACAGAGCGTTAAAATCAGAAACAAAAGTAGGATACAAACCCAAGAAGACCTTATCAAAACGAGTATATAAAGCGCTAAGTTCATCGTCGATAAGCGCAGATGATTTTAGCTTCTTAATCAGTTCATCATAGTATTTATTAATAGCTATTTTATACAGCATATTCTGATATTTCTCCATTTTATGGATATAGCTAAAGCATACGTCAAAGAATTCGGCTATATAATACTCCTTTATACTATTAATTTCGCACAACTGATTATTTGTATCATTCAGCTGGCTGTTCATGCTATTCAGCTTATTGTTCAATCGCAAAAGCTCCTCATTACTCTGCGCTAATGCCTGTTTTATTTTCAACGTCTTTTTCATCTGAATATAGATGAAAAGCACCAACAAGAGTAAAAGAAAAAGGATAATACTCGTAGAAATAAGGAAAGTAGTCAAATGCGACCGTGATCTGGCCTGCTCTGCCTGATAAGCAGTATTAATAATAGAATTGAATTTATAAATTTCGATGGCCCGGAAATGAATACCAGAAGAAATAACGTCATCGATAGCGGACTGCGTAAATTTAAAGGCATCGGCTAAATTCTGTTCATCATAGGCTATCAATGCAAGAGATTGCAGGGATGCATTTTCCCGCGTAGCATTCCGTGTATCGGCTATTGCTGACAACATCAGATATTTTTTTTCCTCATCATACTTTTTCTGATGGTGGCATAACCTGGAATACGAATGAGTTATCATGGCATAATTAGGCGTCCCCACTTCTTCTATTTCCAGTAGTTCTTTAAAAATCTCTTTCGATTTCAACGTATCACGCCAAATATAATAAGAAGCCTGGGACATTCGATAATCCCAAGAAGTGTGGTCAATGAGGGCAAAAAGCGAATCCTGATATGCAGCCTGCTGCTTACCATACAGATTGTTGGCGACAGAAATCGAATAGTGTCCCCAAAAACTGGAATAAGTTTGATAATAGTTTATTAATAAATCTCTGGGAAGTTCTGAAGTCTTTATACTTTTCAAAATAATCTCCGCTTCACGGAACCTGCCACACATCGAATATAAAAGACTAAGATGTAAAGACGACTGGTTGGTGAAATAAGGTCTATTCAACTGACGGGAAATCTCAATATTGCGATCAACATAATGAATAGCGGAATCAATATGAAATTTTTTATATTCGTTATATAACCGTAGATTGATTCTATATTCTCCTTCAAGAGTCAAACCAGGACTTTTCAACATACATTTTATCCGGTTTATCCGATCCTCTTTCTCTTTAACAAAGACATGCTTTTCATCTATCACTCTACGTAAAGAATCAGTCAATAGTTTCAACTCATCATTCGCATAAAGAGCACTGCCAATTCCCAAAGCAATCAGCAGAAGCAAAAACCTCTTCTTTAGCAAACAACAGTTGAATTTCATAATAGTAATAGCAAAGATAACAAAAAAAGCGATTCATCCATTCAGAACAAATCGCTTTTTGTATATGAAGTAAATTTGCTCTTATTCAGCAACTACCTCGAAAGGAATCTCTACTGAAACTTCCTTGTGAAGCTTAACGATAGCCTTGTAACTACCAACTTCTTTTACAGCGTCTTTTACAACGATGATCTTTCTGTCAACTTCATGACCCAGCTTAGACAAAGCCTCAGCGATCTGGATGTTACCAACAGAACCGAAGATAGTACCGGTTGAGCTAACTTTAGTTGCAATAGTCAAAGAAACGCCTTCCAGCTTAGCCGCCATAGCCTCAGCATCTTTCTTGATTTTCTCAAGTTTGTGAGCGCGCTGTTTCAGTTCTTCAGCCAACATTTTCTTTGCAGAAGGAGAAGCGATGACAGCTTTTCCAGTCGGGATCAGATAATTACGACCGTATCCGGATTTCACGTTTACGATATCGTTCTTATAACCCAAGTTTACTACGTCTTCTTTCAATATAATTTCCATACTTTTCCTCCTTCTTATTTCATCATGTCAGTTACATAAGGCAGCAATGCCAAGTGACGAGCTCTCTTCACAGCCTGCGCGATACGACGTTGGAACTTCAAAGAAGTACCTGTAATACGACGCGGAAGGATTTTTCCTTGTTCATTCAAGAATTTCTTCAAGAATTCAGGATCTTTGTAGTCGATATACCTAATACCACTCTTTTTGAAACGGCAGTATTTTTTCTTCTTAACATCTACTGACGGCGGAGTCAAATATCTGATTTCTGATTGAACTTGTTGTGCCATGATTAATCCTCCTTTTTGTTTGATTTAACACTTCTTCTTTTTGCAGCGTATTCAGCAGCATACTTATCCATCTTGAAAGTCAAGAAACGGATTACGCGTTCATCACGACGGAAATTAATTTCCAGCTTGTCAATTACAGTAGGATCTGCATTGAACTCAATCAGTTGATAAAAACCTGTAGACTTCTTCTGAATTGGGTAAGCCAATTTCTTCAGTCCCCAGTTTTCTTCATTAATAATCTCAGCACCTTCAGCTTGAAGAACGCCTTTGAATTTTTCTACCGCTTCCTTCATCTGAACATCAGATAAAACGGGAGTTAAAATGAAAACGGTTTCGTATTGATTCATACTTCGTTTAATTAAATAAATAAATTATTTGATTTTAAATGCGGGTGCAAAGTTAGACATTTTATTTTGAACTACAAATATTTAATCTTTTTTTGTATCCGAAGATAGGATTTATCCGGGAAGTGACTTACCTTTGCAAAGTTGTTTAAACAATAATTTCATGATAGAGCAATTCAATTTCGATATCCGGCTTATATTCGCCATATTAAATGGCAAAGTTTCCGCGGCAATCAACCGTAAGCTGTACCGTAACTTCCGTCAGAACGGGCTGGAAATCAGTCCGGAACAATGGACGGTACTCATTTTTTTGTGGGAAAAAGACGGTGTTACACAACAAGAGTTGTGTAATGCAACTTTTAAAGACAAGCCCAGCATGACCCGTTTGATAGATAATATGGAACGGCAACATCTTGTTGTGCGCATTTCCGATAAAAAAGACCGCCGCACCAACCTGATCCATCTGACCAAAGACGGGAAAGAACTGGAGGAAAAAGCGCGTGTCATTGCCGGACAGACTCTGAAAGAGGCTCTTCACGGTATCACTCTCGACGAATTGAGCATTGGACAGGAGGTACTGAAAAAGGTGTTCTACAATACAAAAGATTAGATAGAAGAACTTCTCTCCAAATCATAAAATCCACTAAATCGTGCATTTATAATGGAATTTTTATCCAAATAATTTCGCCCGTTAAAGAATTATGCTTTAATTTGTGACTGGAATATTATAATCTATTAAAATACACACACATGAAAGGTTTATTAAAGAACTTAGGATTGATATTAATCTTGGTCGGAGTAGTCATCCTGCTGGCTTGTTCCTTTACAGGGAATGTAAACAACAACGCCATCCTGGGTACTTCAGTAGTACTTGTAGTACTGGGACTCATTTCTTATATTGTTATTAATAAGAAGATCGCTGATTAATTTCGCAAAATCAATAAAAAATCCCGGAAACGAATGTTCCCGGGATTTTTTATTTGGAGTTATCTCAAACGCAATCATTAAGATTCAACTTCCGGAGTAATCAGCTTATAGCCTTTTCCGTGAATATTGATAATTTCGATTGAATCGTCTTCTTTCAGGTGCTTACGCAATTTCGTGATATACACGTCCATACTACGGGCATTGAAATAGTTATCGTCAATCCAGATTGTTTTCAGAGCGAAGTCACGTTGCAAAATCTCATTGGCATGTGCGCAAAGCAATCCGAGCAGTTCAGACTCTTTGGTAGTCAGCTTAGTTTGTTTGCCTTCTGACGACAGAATTTGTTTCTGTGTGTCGAAAGTAAACTTACCAATCTTATAGATATTGCTTTCTTTGTTCTTCTTTCCACGAACACGTCTCAAGATTGCTTCAATTCTGAATGTCAATTCTTCCATACTAAACGGTTTGGTGATATAATCATCCGCACCGATTTTAAAGCCTTCCAGGATATCTTCTTTCAGCGTTTTGGCCGTCAGGAAGATAATAGGAATTTCAGCATTTGCTGCACGGACATCCTGTGCCAGTGTGAATCCGTCTTTTTTAGGCATCATCACGTCAAACACGCACAAGTCATATTTATTCTTCAAGAAAGCCTTATAACCGGCTTCTCCATCAGGATATAACTCAGCAGAATAACCTTTTGCCTGTAGATATTCTCTTAAAAGCATGCCAAGATTTTCGTCATCCTCGCACAATAAAATACGCAGTTTCTCGTCCATATCAATTATTTTTTAATAAAGGTAATGCAATAATAAATTTAGTTCCCACGTTCAGGTCGCTTTCCGCCCGGATGGTTCCCTTATGATCCAATATAATTTTTCTCACATAAGCCAATCCCAGTCCAAAGCCCTTCACATCGTGCAGATTACCCGTATGTACACGATAGAACTTTTCAAATATCTTTTTCAGGTTCTCTTTTTTGATACCGATACCATTATCCTGTATCGAAATCATCAGTTTACCCGACTCATTCCACGTTCTCACTTTCAGTTCCAGATCCTCTTCCGGTTTCTTATATTTCACCGCGTTATCCATCAGATTAAAGATTACATTCGTGATATGCATCTCGTCTGCAAATATAACAGGATCGGTGGCCTCAAGGTTCGATGTTATCTTACCATTATACCGTTCCACTTTCAGCGCAAAGGTATTGACAACTCCTGCTATTAATTCATTCGCATCAATCTCCTTCATCTTCAAAGTGGCCTTCTGACGTTCGAACATCGACATCTGGAGCACCTTTTCCACCTGGAAGCGCAAGCGCTTGGTTTCATCATTAATCACTCCCGATATATGCTGGAACATCTGCGGAGATTTTCCCACCGCCGGATCTTTCAACATCTGGGCTGCTAATGAAATGGTAGATATCGGTGTTTTAAATTCGTGCGTCATATTATTGATAAAATCATTCTTCATTTCCGTCAGTTTCTTTTGCCGGAATACGATATAAATCGTAAAGATGAATGTCACTAACAATACCAGTGTAAATATCAGCGACGGAATCATGAAACTGATGGAGTCAAAGATATAATCTTTCTTCCCCGGAAAGTGCACTTTCAAGATACTCATTTTGGCAGGCGGGTCATTCTTGAACAATGCCTGCTGATAAGCGTCTTCACTTCCCTTTGCCTCATAATCCGCACAACGGTAGACTTCCCTTCCGTCTTTGTCGATCACCGTAAAGTGATAAGGCAAATCTATACTATTATTATATAAGCTCGATTTCAGATAGTCATCCAGTTCTTTAAACCGTACTCTGTCTCCAATCGACTTGTCACTTCCCCGGTAAATCATCTGCCAGGCCACTTCATCGAGTAATGCCCGTTGATACATATACCGATTCTTGATGGCTTCCACTAATGAACGCGAAGTTTCCGGAATGGTCTTTGTCCCCCTGTAAGGAGAAATCATAGCCTTCGGAAGCTCGGAGGGCTTAGTGGTCATCACTTTCAGCTCAAAATCCGAATATACTTTTCCATCCTTAGACTTCACTGTAAACCGCTGCGTTTGCTGAATCAAGTTGTCTTGTTGTATGGAAGCATTATTCGCAATCAGCGCTTTTCTTTCTGCTTCTGAAATATCTTCGATCAACCAACGTCTGGTCTCTGCATATTCCACATCCTTGGAAACCTGATCCAGGCTATTGCGTACAGCCGAATCAAACTGTTCCTTACGGGTTTTCATCATTTCCTCTATATAACTTACCTGCAAATACAGCAAGCTAAGGAAGGAAAGCCCCATTACAATACCTAATATCCAAATTGTTGACTTCTTCATAGCAACAAAATTAACACTCCCTAATTAACACTCCTAATGCATTAACTTGATTTAACCGGAACTTCCCGGAAATTAACCGTAAGGAGCTATTTAGGTTGTATTCTGATTACTACAACAATAAAACCCCTCCTTTGGTTTGCAAATTTAATAAAAAATTAAATCTTCTCCTTGTGTTTTTCCATCTTTATTAATCATAGTTAAACAAAAACCGCCCCCTTTTACTTAAAAAAGGCGGCGGTTTTAACGTTTTAGTTGATTCTTTATGCCTAACAGATGATAAATACCGAATATTATAGTGAATATTCAATCAATTATCACCTATCATTTATACTTATTCTTCAGTTTGTTTAGCTTCAAAGTCCTTCATTAACTTATCTTGAACATCCGTCGGCACAAGCTCATAACTAGAGAATTTCATAATGAACGAAGCACGTCCACCCGTGAGAGAGCTAAGCGCCGTAGAATAAGATGACATTTCTTTCAAAGGTACTTTCGCAACCAGTTTCTCAAAACCTTTTTCACTACTCATACCCATAATCATGGCACGACGTCCCTGCAGATCTCCCATCACATCTCCCATCCTATCAGACGGAACGAACACTTCTACATCATAAATCGGTTCCAGAATTTTCGGACCGGCATTCTTGAAGGCTTCACTAAAGGCATTACGTCCGGCAAGCATAAAGGAGATTTCATTCGAATCTACCGGGTGCATCTTACCATCGTAAACAATAACGCGCACGTCACGAGCATACGAACCCGTCAACGGTCCTTGCTCCATACGAGACATAATACCTTTCATAATAGCAGGCAAGAAGCGGGCATCGATAGAACCACCGACGATACTGTTAACAAACACCAGTTTACCACCCCATTCCAATGGTATCTCTTCCGTACCTCTCACGGTAATCTTAAATTCCTGTCCATTGAACTTATACGTTTCAGGCACAGGCATACCTTCTTTATAAGGTTCTACGATCAGGTGAACTTCACCAAATTGACCGGCACCACCGGACTGTTTCTTATGACGATAGTCGGCACGGGCAGCCTTTGTAATCGTTTCACGATATGGAATCTTCGGTTCTTCATATTTTACCTGAAGTTTTTCGTTGTTTTCCAAACGCCATTTCAAGGTACGAAGATGGAATTCTCCCTGACCGTGTACCAAAGTCTGTTTCAGTTCTTTTGATTGCTCAATCACCCAGGTAGGATCTTCTTCGCGCATACGGTTCAGGATACTCATCATCTTTTCCACATCCGCTTCATTCACCGGCTTAATGGCACGGGTATATTTAGAGTTCGGATATTTGATAAAATTGAATTTGTAGTCACAATCCTTACCGTTCAGCGTATTACCGGTTTTCACGTCTTTCAGTTTCACGGCAGCACCGATATCACCGGCCTGCAATTCTTCCACCTTGACACGGTTACCACCGGCTACCACATAGATTTGCGCGATACGTTCCTTCGAACCACGGTCGGCATTCAGCAAATCGTCTCCCTCATGAACTTTACCGCTCATTACTTTAAAATAGGAAACTTCACCGATATGCGGTTCCACACTTGTCTTGAAGAAATAAAGAGATTCCGGTCCATTGGAGTCCGGAGCCACTTCTTTACCTTCCGTATTCTGTACCTTCGGCATTTCAGATACAAAAGGAACAACGTTACCCAAGAATTCCATCAAACGGCGAACGCCCATATCTTTACCTCCACAGACGCAAAATACAGGGAACATACCTCTGGCGATCAATCCCTTACGGATGCCTTCACGCATTTCGTCTTCTGACAGGGAATCTTGCTCAAAGAATTTCTCCATCAGATTTTCATCATTCTCGGCAGCAGCTTCGACCAATGCTTTGTGCATTTCCATAGCCTTATCCATTTCTTCTGCCGGAATATCTTCGATTGTCGGAGCCCCTCCTTCGGGTTTCCATGAGTATTTCTTCATCAACAATACGTCGATCAGCGCATTAAAGCCCGGACCGGTAGCTATCGGATATTGGATGGGAACAACCTTAGAGCCGTATGCCTCTTTCAGCTGTTCGAGGATATTATCATAATCGCATTTTTCATTATCAAGCTGGTTGACTAGAAAAATAACAGGTTTATTCAGCTTTTCTGTATAACGGAAGTGATTTTGTGTACCGACTTCGACGCCGTATTGGCCATTAAGAAGGATAATTGCTGTGTCGGTCACATTTAGTGCAGTCACTGTGCTGCCTACGAAGTCGTCCGATCCCGGACAGTCAATAATATTAAGTTTTTTATTATTCCATTCTACATGGAGAACGGTGGAGAAAACGGAGTAACCATACTCTTGTTCAACAGGAAAATAATCGCTAACTGTGTTTTTTGCGGCAACAGATCCGCGACGTTTTATAACACCACTCTCGAAAAGCATCGCTTCCACGAGAGTGGTTTTCCCAGAGCCAGAACTTCCCAACAAGGCAATGTTCTTGATTTCATTAGTCTGATATACTTTCATAATATATAAGATTTTAGTAATTACTCAGTATGTTTCTCACATACCATTAATTTTGTGATGCGCAAATTAGGGATTAATTGGGGGAAAAGCAACACTTATGGCAGTGTTACTAAACAATGTTATGTAACACATCTTTAACATGAACATTTTCGAAACGGGTTAAAAATTATTTTCGCATGGCTATAAACTAATTTCATAGTTGCAACGAGTAATCCGGCACGATGTTATTTTTAGTTGTTTTCCTTTCATACAATAGTTTCCCCGTTGCCTAATCAGTTTTCGTTTGACTTAAGTCAAGCGATAGTTTAACTTAAGTCATTCTATCGTTTGACTTAAGTCAAACGAAAACCCGGCTACAAGTTCGAATCTTATTTATAAAAGAAAAGATCTTAAATTCAGCATTGCAGGAAATTATCTTCTACTAATCGATGGGAGAATTATCTATTTAGCGTATTCCCGCCCACTATAAATAATTTCCGTCAACTGCTTTTTTGATATATCTAATAATAGTCTTACTTTTACACCCACAAACCCAAACAGCATAGCTATGGCAGGTATCTATCTTCATATTCCTTTTTGCAAAACGCGCTGCATCTACTGCGACTTCTACTCAACCACTCGCAGCGAACTCAAAACCCGTTATGTACAGGCTCTCTGCCGGGAGTTGACGATGCGTAAAGAATACCTGAAAGGAGAAGATATAGAAACTATTTATTTCGGTGGCGGAACCCCGTCTCAACTGGAAAAAGAGGATTTTGAACAAATATTTGATACCATCCGCGAGCACTACGGATTGAATCATTGTCAGGAAATCACTCTGGAAGCTAATCCGGATGATTTATCGCAGGAATATCTGGAAATGCTTTCCTCACTTCCTTTCAACCGCCTCAGCATGGGAATACAGACTTTTGATGACGCTACGCTCAAACTATTGAGACGCCGCCACAATGCCCGTACAGCCATCGAAGCAATTGACAGATGCCGGAAAGCCGATTTCCAGAACATCAGTATCGACCTAATTTACGGATTGCCCGGAGAAACAAAAGAACGATGGGAAAACGATCTCCGTCAAGCTATCAGTCTGAATGTAGAACATATCTCCGCCTATCACTTGATTTATGAGGAAGATACACCTATATATAATATGTTAAAACAGCACCAAATATCCGAGGTAGACGAAGACTCCAGTTTAGAATTTTTCACATTACTGATAGAGCATTTGCAGAAAGCAGGATTTGAACACTATGAAATTTCCAATTTCTGCCGCCCCGGAAAATATTCCCGCCACAACACTTCCTATTGGAAAGGAATAGCTTATCTGGGATGCGGACCATCGGCACATTCTTTTGACGGAATGACACGGGAATGGAATGTGTCTTCAATCGACACCTATATAAAAGGTATAGAAGAAGACTGCCGTGCTTTCGAGACAGAGTATCTGGACCCAACGACCCGCTACAACGAATTTATTATCACTACCATACGTACCGTATGGGGAACACCTATAGAGAAACTGAAACAGATGTTCGGCAATGAAATGTGGGAGTATTGTCAAAAAATGGCTGCACCTTATCTGAAAAATGGTAAACTGGAGGAATACAACGGGGCTTTGCGCCTGACGCGTGAAGGGATTTTTATTTCCGACAGTATAATGAGTGATTTACTTTGGGTAGACTAACCAAACAAACAAAAAGCCGATGACCGAATCAGAAGTAAGAAAGTTATTGCGGCAAATGAAAGAACTGGATTCGCAAACTGCTTTCCGGGACTTTTACAACATGACTTATGACCGTCTCTTTCGTATTGCCTATTATTATGTGAAACAGGAAGAATGGTCGCAGGAAATCGTTCTCGATGTATTCCTGAAACTATGGAAGCAACGCAGCAATTTGCTTGATGTGAGAAACATTGAAGATTATTGTTTCATTCTCGTCAAAAATGCTTCGCTCAATTATCTGGAAAAAGAATCAAGACATACGCTTATTCATCCCGATTCTCTGCCGGAGCCTCAAGAACAGAGCTATTCACCGGAAGAATCGCTCATCAGTGAAGAGCTGTTCGCTCTTTACGTAAAAGCACTCGACCGGCTTCCGGATCGTTGCAGGGAAGTGTTCATCCGCATCCGTGAAGAAAAACAGAGTTACGCACAAGTAGCAGAAGAATTAGGCATCAGCATGAATACAGTGGACGCACAACTTCAGAAAGCAATCACACGTTTAAAAGAGATGATTAGCCGGGCTGAAATAGATTAACATTCTTTTAGACAAAGAGCGTAGGGAGTTTCTGTCACCCTCCGGTCTTTATCAACAAATAAGTCAATCAATCACTAAAAAAGACAGAAAATGAAAAAGCTAAATGACGCAAACATGGGGATCTTTGTCCTTCTTTCAGTTTGTCTGTGCCTGTTTTCATGCAACAATGACAACGACAACCTACCAAAGGACTATGCAGGATTTGAACATTCGAAGGAAACAGTAGAATGTGAAAGCGACAAATCCGAATGTGAGTTGAAAATTAAAATCGTTGCAACAGAAAAAACAAAAGAAGACCGGACGGTAGTACTTGCCACACCTCCTCCGGTAATAGGACAAGCAGCAGTGGTACAGCTAACAGAAAAGAAAGTAATCATCAAAGCGGGTAAGAAGTCAGCAACAACTGTCATAAAAATCTATCCTAAACAGATGATATTGAAGAAGCAGAATGTCACTTTATCCTGCACTCCCCAGTGGAAAGAAGGAGGAATCAGCAAACTGACCATTCTGTTGAAACGAAAATAACAGATCAAAAGTAATACAGAAAGAACTATGAAATTTACCGATACGGAATTAGAAGAAATACTGAACAAGCTCGTCGCTTCCACGCGTTCACCGCGAGGGCGGTTTTCAGCAACAGCCAGTTACCCGGAACTAGAGAAAAGACTGAAGTCATATACCCGGCGTCTGACACTGATACGTACTTTCTCGGCAGCGGCGGCAGTAGCTCTACTTTGCCTATCGGTATGGACAGCCTATTTATATATGCAACCGGTCACGATACAAACGGTTTCCACCTTGGCAGAGACACGCACGGTCTGTCTTCCTGATGGCAGCACCGTCACTCTCAACCATTATTCTTCACTTTCTTATCCTGAAAAGTTCAAATCGGACAAGCGGGAAGTGGAGCTAAATGGGGAGGCTTATTTTGAAATAAGCAAAGACAAGAAACATCCGTTTATCGTGCAGACTGAAACGATTGACGTTCAGGTGTTGGGAACTCACTTCAACGTAGATGCCTATCAGAACAATCCAGATGTAAAGACAACGTTATTGACAGGTTCGGTAGCAGTCAGCAATAAAAGTAAGTCAGTTCGTATGATTTTGAAGCCGAATGAGATTGCTATATATAATAAGGTGGAAGAAAAACTCACCCGCAAGGTTTTAGAAAACGTAGAAGATGAAATTTCCTGGCGGCAGGGAGAGTTTATATTCGACGACCTACCTTTGCAGGAGATTGCCCGCGAACTATCCAATTCATTCGGAGCAACGATTCACATAGCCGACACGGCTTTGCAAAATTACCGGATCACAGCACGCTTCCGCAATGGAGAAGACCTGACAACTATTTTATCTGTATTACATAATGCCGGTTATTTCGACTACTCACAAAACAATAAACAGATTATTATCACTGCTAAACCAGACTAAGATGAATATTATATTCCAAGATCGCTTCCCTGTCAGAACCATTGTTCTGATAGGGGTAGCACTCCTTATCACCACACAAATATACGCGCAAAATGCGGACGCCCGACTTTCGCTGACACTACGAAACGCCACATTGAAAGAATTCGTCAAACGGATTGAGAATTCAACCGGATATTCTTTTATCTACAGTGAGGAAATTACCATAAAACATAAAATCAATTTGCAGGTAAAGGATAAGCCTTTGCGTGAGATACTTGACCTTGCGTTCAAAAATGAGCAGATCAGTTATCAGTTCACCGGCCGGCATATCCTTCTGCAAAAGAAAAAAGAATCAAAAACTGTAAGCCGCAAGTTCACTATCAGCGGATATGTCACTGATGGGACGTCTTCCGAGACGTTGATTGGAACCAACATCATTGAGAGTCATCAAAATCAAGGAACAACCACCAATCCTTACGGTTTTTACAGCATCACCCTGCCCGAAGGAGAAACCGAACTGCGTTTCTCCTATCTGGGCTATGCCACAGAAGCGCATCATTTTACGCTCTCACAAGATACATTATTAAATATCCGCATGCAGGGTAACACGCAATTGCAGGAAGTAGTCATCGTTTCCGACAAAACCGAGACAGGAACTATAGCCACCCAAATGGGATCTATCGAAATTCCAATGACGCAAATAAAAAATACTCCGAGCATACTGGGAGAGGCAGATGTAATGAAAGCCATCCAACTGATGCCCGGCGTACAGGCAGGAGTAGATGGATCTGCCGGACTGTATATACGTGGTGGAAGCCCGGATCAAAATCTAATCTTACTTGACGGGATTCCTGTATATAACGTAGACCATATGTTCGGATTCTTTTCGGTTTTTACTCCGGAAGCCGTCAAAAAAGTAACACTATTCAAAAGTTCTTTTCCGGCACGTTTCGGCGGACGGCTTTCTTCTGTCATCGACGTCCGTACCAATGACGGAGATATGCAGAAATACCACGGCACACTTAGTATCGGACTACTAACTAGCAAAATCAACCTGGAGGGTCCGATTGTGAAAGGGAAAACGTCTTTCAATATTTCCGCCAGACGTTCGTATCTCGACCTCATCGCTAAACCATTCATGCCGGATGACGAGGAATACAGTTATTATTTTTATGACATCAATGCCAAAATCAATCATAAATTCTCCGACCGGAGCCGCGTCTATCTATCTGCCTACAATGGAAAGGATCATTTTGCTGCCAATTATGACGGAAATACAGATTTCAAAGACGGAAGCAAAATGAATTGGGGAAACACGATTCTTTCTGCCAGATGGAACTATGTATTCAACAACCGTTTATTCTGCAATACGACAGTCTCCTACAGCAACTATTTATTCGACATCAACTCATATACCAACAATCAATATCTCGGCAGTAGCGGTACATCATTTACCAACCGGTATTCAGCCGATTACCGTTCGGGAATCAATGATTGGAATTACCAGATCGACTTCGATTATAATCCATCTCCCAAACACCACCTCAAATTTGGAACAGGATATATCTATCATCGTTTCCGCCCGGAAGTTATGACCTCTAAAATCTCCAATAAGACAGGAGATAAAATAGACCTGGACACAACCTACCACAGCATAGCCAACAACCGGATTTACGGACATGAGTTATCCGCTTACCTGGAAGACAACATCAAGATGAATGATCGTCTGCGCCTGAATCTCGGACTGCATTTCTCATTGTTTCATGTGCAAAAACAAAGTTACTTTTCCTTGCAACCACGTGTTTCCGCACGCTATCAATTGGGAAAAGATGTAACCCTGAAAGCATCTTATACCCAAATGAGCCAATATGTACATTTACTATCGTCAATGCCCATTGCCATGCCTACGGATTTATGGGTTCCGGTCACTAAAAAGATCAAGCCAATGCGCTCCCACCAATATTCATTGGGCGGATACTATACGGGAATCAAAGGATGGGAATTCTCGGTAGAAGGGTATTCTAAGGATATGTATAATGTGCTGGAATATAAGGAAGGCGTCAGTTTCTTCGGTTCTTCCTCCGGTTGGGAAAACAAAGTGGAAATGGGCAAAGGACGTTCGGCCGGCATTGAGTTTATGGCACAGAAAACCCTTGGAAGAACAACAGGATGGTTGTCCTACACTTTATCCAAAAGTGATCGTCAGTTTGCCAAAGGCGGTATCAACAACGGTGAACGGTTCCCATATAAATATGACCGAAGACACAATATCAACCTGACAATCAACCATAAGTTCAGCGACCGTATCGACATCGGTGCTTCCTGGGTGTTCTATACAGGTGGAACAAGTACAATCCCTGAAGAGAAAACCGCTGTCATCCGTCCTAGTGACGGCACAAACAACGGATTTGGGGGAGGATATGGAGATTATTTTGATTCAAGCATAACTTCACCCACCATCGGAGAAGCTTCATATGTGGAGCATCGTAATAATTACCGGTTACCAGCCAGTCACCGGTTGAATGTGGGAGTCAATTTCAACAAAAAGACCAAACATGGTATGCGTACCTGGAATATCAGTCTGTATAATGCATATAATGCGATGAATCCTACCTTTGTATATCGCAGCACCAGCAAAAACGATCCCAACAAACCGATTATCAAGAAGTATACTATACTTCCATTAATTCCATCATTCACTTACACTTATAAATTCTAAACCCATTATGAGAACTCGTATATGTTATCCATTTATCCTGTTAATAGCATTGCTGACAACAGTTTCTTGCGAAAACGAACTCCCTTTTAGTGTAAAGGACAATCCCCCCAAACTAGTGATGAACGCACTAATCAACGCAGACAGTCTGACCAACGTTCTCTATCTCAATTTCACGGGAAGAGGATACGCCACTCATGTAGAAAATGCCACGGTGGAAGTACGTGTTAACGGACAGTTATCAGAAAGTTTACGTCCGCTCCCACCCCAAACGGAAGGAGATATGCAATGCCGTTTCCATATTTCCAGCAAATTTACTCCCGGAGATGTAGTTCGTATTGACGCCCTCACAGACGACGGACAATATCACGCATGGGCTGAAGTGACCGTACCACAGCGTCCACATGAAATAGCTGATATCGATACGGTCACCATTCCAATGACAAAGTATTATTATACGCAGAATTTTCTCCGATACAAAATCAATATCAAAGATCGATCCAACGAAGATAATTACTACCGGCTTATCATGGATAAGCAAATGACAGTGAAAGACTATAATGAAGAAACAGGGGAATTTGTCAGCCGGACAATACATCGCTATCATTTTATATCCCGCGAGGATATTGTGCTGACAGACGGACAGCCCACCAACAGCGATGACGAAGACAACGGCATGTTCGACACCGTAAAGAATATATATGGTGTATTCGACGACTCACGATTCAAAAATACATCTTACACAATGACGGTTTACAACCAGACAGATATTGACGGATTTCCTGAATACGGCACCAATGTAAAGATGGATATTATTGTACGTCTTTTAAGCATCACGGAAACAGAATACTACTATCTGAAAGCACTTAACCTGGTAGATTCCGACGCTTACGATGAAACAATAAATGAACCAATCAAGTACCCCAGCAATGTACATGGAGGAATTGGGATGATTGGAATCAGTACGGAGACAAGTAAGATCATTCATATAGAAAAACCACAACGATGAAAACAAATCATAAATTATGGATAGCAGACTGCGATAAACCGTAGTTTTGAAGATTCACCGTCTGTCAATGCCGCTTGCGTGGATGATATGGTCGAATGTCTGTCAATAGCCATGAAAGAAATCGTAGAAGAGATTAGCCAAGATTTACATTTAATACTATCTTTGCAGCCAAAAAGCAGGCACTAACTATGTTTATCATTATTGGAATTATGCTGACAGGCATGCTTCTTGGCTACTTGTTACGCAGTAAAAGACTATCATGGATACACAAGATAATCACTCTCCTTATATGGATTCTTCTCTTTCTTCTCGGAATAGATGTAGGGGGTAATGAATCTATCATCAAAGGATTACACACTCTTGGACTGGAAGCTGTTATCATCACGGTAGCTGCGGTCATAGGAAGTACTCTATGCGCATGGGGGTTGTGGTACCTATTATATAGTAAAGGAAAGGAGACAAAAGCATGAAAGGTAGTTTGATTATTGTCTCTTTTTTCATTATCGGCACTCTTTGTGGAGTTTACCATCTTATCCCATACGACTTCACCGACAGTAAACTTAGTTACTATGCCCTCTACGGACTCATGTTCTGCGTAGGTATCAGCATCGGTAACGATCCGAACACCCTGAAGAGTTTTCGGTCCCTGAATCCCCGGCTTGTATTCCTTCCTATCATGACGATACTCGGCACATTAGCAGGCTGCGCCATAGCGGGAGCTTTTATGAGCCAGCGAAGTCCTTTAGACTGTATGGCAGTTGGAGCCGGATTTGGTTATTACTCGCTCTCCAGCATATTTATCACCGAATATAAAGGTCCCGAATTGGGAACTATCGCATTACTTTCCAATATCATGCGTGAAATTATCGCTTTGCTGTGTGCACCCTTATTAGTGAAATATTTTGGAAAGCTAGCTCCTATTTCTGTTGGTGGAGCCACAACGATGGATACCACTCTTCCTATCATTACCCGATATTCGGGAAAGGAATTTGTAATCATTTCCATCTTCCATGGCTTTGTTGTCGATTTCAGCGTTCCGTTCCTAGTCACATTCCTTTGCTCAATATCATTTTAACAGCAATAAATCCTAAAATAGAGAAATACTCTACTATCGTTTTCGCACACGTATTACAAAAATGTTTCATAAAAAGGTATTTTTATATCAAAAAGCAGATCATCTCTTGACTTACATCAAGAAATCAGCCTAAAAAGAATCTTTTCCTTTTCTTTATTTTTATGCTATAAAACATATTCTTATATTTGCATAGGTAAAAAGAAAAAACTAAGCGCTTAGACAGTATTTTCAATAGGTATTAGATTTGTTTTTAGGAATAGTTTTTAGGTATAACAATTAAAAAAGTAGGTATTATGAAACGTTTAGGATTAACATTAGTGGCAGCGCTCTGCCTTGCTGCTTCAACATTTGCAGCCGGAAATCAGCCTACAACTGCAAAATGGGAAGGTAACATCAATGTAAGTAAACTAGGCAAATATTTAAAGTTAAACTCCGATCAGAGTGAAGAAGTAGCCAATATTTGCGATTATTTCTCCACACAGATGTCAAGAGCCACAACAGCGAAGAAAGATAAAGAAGCAAAATTGCGCAACGCTGTTTATGGTAACTTGAAACTGATGAGAAAGACTCTTAGTGCTGAACAGTACGCCAAGTATGCAGCTTTGATGAATATCACTTTACAGAATAAAGGTATTGAACTGAATAAGTAAAATGATTAATATGTAAAAGAGAGAGAGGGTGGAAGCCGGTTGGCTTCCACTTTTTTTATACTATTATTTAATAGTTACCATCGTAGCCCCAAACCCATATTCCTGGAAAGAAGCATCCTGATAACGGCAATTACTATATTTCCGTTTCAATTCATCAATGACAGCCTTTCGAAGTACCCCATCTCCCTTGCCGTGAATAAAGACAATCTTCTGTTCACGCTTATTCTTATAAGTTTCCATCACTTCGCGAAACTTATCCAATTGATAATTCAGTATTTCAGCATTGCCCATCCCTTGAGTATCATCCAGCAAAGAATCAATATGAAGATCTATTTCAATAATTCCGCTCTTTCCGCCATGAGTAGTATGGTTTGGTTTCACAATAGGTTGTGACTTCGGTTTATCTACAGATTTCTTCTGCAGCAGAGCCTCTTGAATCTCCTCCGCCGAAACATATACTTGTTTGGCAGGCATATCATCTTTCACAATGTCATAAATCAAAGCCGGTTCTTCAAAGAAATCAGAATCGCTAAAGGTATGAAGTTTATAGAACTTCACGGTATCGATCCGTATCTCCACACTAACAGCCGGTTTGATAGCCGCAGGCTTACCGTCCTTGAAGGCGATCAACTGAACAGCCACCCGCTCCATATCATTCAGTACATCTTTGGTGAACTCTTCCAACAGCAATTTTGTATTAGGCTCCACCAAACCGTGCGAACGGTTCTTCCATGCTTTTCCTTCTGCACTCAAATAAGTGTAATACAAATAATAATTGCTATCATTTACCAGATAAGTTTCAAAAGGAGTAGTCATCATCGCTTTTGCGTCTTCGGGCACATAAGCCAGAAATACATTCAAAGTATCTCCTCCACGCACCTCCGGCTGACGTTGAATAACAGGCATCTCCGGTTTTACCGGTTTAACAGGTTCTTCCGGTTTCGGCACAGACGAACCGGGTTTACGCCTCATATTATAGTCATCTGTTTCAATCACGACACACTCGCGTATCGGCATCGGAATATCAAACCCATCTGCATCTTCTACCAACACAAAATCCTTTCCCTGGAATCCAGTTACGATTCCACCGCCTACCTCACTAAGAAAGCGTATTTTATCTCCTATTTTCATTATTGTATATCCAATTAAAATTCAAACTCAAAAAAACGAGTAACAAAGATAGAGATTTCTATGAAATTAAATGGAGATTCGGTTCTAAAAACAAACCGTCTGCCTTTATTCCTCTTTTTATTGTAACTTTGCATACGAAATACCAAACAAATGATCTAAAATTCACCATTAACGACGAAAACCGATGAAAGAACTTATTAAAGTCATTGCTTTTGATGCAGACGATACCTTGTGGAGCAATGGACCTTTTTTCCAGGAAATAGAGAAACAATATACAGACCTATTAAAGCCTTATGGCACTTCTGAAGATATTTCAGCCGCTTTATTTCAAACAGAAATGAATAATCTGAAATATCTCGGATATGGAGCCAAAGCTTTCACCATTTCTATGGTAGAGACAGCTTTGCATGTGAGTGGACAAAAGATTTCAGGAACAGACATCCAACATATTATTGAATTAGGCAAATCATTACTGAAAATGCCAATTGAACTATTGCCGGGAGTAAAAGAAACGCTTAAAGTATTGAAAGAGAAAGGAAAATACAAATTAGTAGTTGCCACTAAAGGAGATTTGCTCGATCAGGAGAATAAGCTGGGACGTTCCGGATTAGCCTCTTATTTCGATCACATTGAAGTGATGTCCGATAAAACAGAGAAAGAATATCAACGAATGTTGAATATCTTACAGATTGCTCCTTCCGAATTTGTCATGATTGGCAATTCTCTGAAATCGGACATTCAACCTGTTCTATCGCTGGGAGGATATGGCATACATATTCCTTTTGAAGTGATGTGGAAACATGAAGTAGTAGACACATTCACACATGACCATCTGAAACAGGTGAAAAGATTTGATGAGTTGCTGCTTTGGTTTTAAATAAGTTCTGTTCTTTCTTCAGATAAGCTTCGAATCTGAAGAAAGAAATCAGTAAATAATGCCATCTTATTGGATTACAAATCCAACAGTTTCATCAATTCAGCAGCCCGACACGCTTCTATCGAATTACCGACAGAGAGTTTCTCCAAAATATTCTGGCGGTGTCGATTGACTGTATTCACACTAATATAAAGGGCAGCTGCAATTTCTTTACTAGATAGTCCTTTACGTATACAGCGAAGTATTTCCTTTTCGCGTTCGGATAGGATATTGCGATGTTCTTCCGAAAGAAAGAGGGTTTCGACTTCTCCACGTTCCATATGGGTAATAGTGGGATATATCCCCTGCTCCGTTCGTTGATCTGCAGACAAGGTATAAAGACAAAAAATCAACCATACACTTCCGGAAGGAGTATTTTCCATTATCTGCACTAGGTTATCAATATACTGATAGACTCCTTTCTCATTCATCATACGTATTCTGCATCTTCCCCGGTACTTCAACCGTTCTTCGGAAGACATCGAAAAGGTCTTCTGAAAAAACTGATACTCCAATAACCGCTTTTCTACCAAGTCTTCAGGATGAATACGCCGATAAATACAATCTTCATCCATAGAATCAATCACACTCAAAGCAGCTTCTTCGGGAGTTAAGCCTAGAAAATGCGCCCAAGGATGAACGGCAATGTAACTTTTCCTATTCGAAAGATCTGAAATAACAGCACATCCACCATTAATCTCCGTCAATGAATGAATAAAGCGTTGATGTTGCTCTACAACTCCATTGTCCAATATTTCATCGGCTATCAGTTGTGTCGCATAAACTTCATCTATTTCCTTTTGTAATACGTCCATCTTATAAAATGGTTATTATTCAGTATTGTTGCACACGGAGGTATGACCTATCTTTGCACCACAAAGATAATCAAATAAGAAATGATCATGAAACATTTAAAAATCAAAATGATGTCAATAGCCTTTATGGCAGTAACAACTTCTTCTATGGCACAAAGTTTGAATAAAATGAATTGGCTGAACGAGCCTCAACAATGGGAAATAAAAGATGGCAAAACCTTAGTGATGGATGTTCCTGCAAAAACAGACTTTTGGAGGATTTCTCATTATGGGTTCACAGTGGACGACGGACCTTTCTATTATGCGACTTATGGTGGAGAATTTGAAGCCAAAGTAAAGATAACCGGCAACTATGTCACCACCTTTGACCAAATGGGATTAATGCTGCGCATCGACCATGAAAACTGGATAAAAGCAGGTGTGGAATACATTGATGGCAAACAGAATGTAAGTGCCGTAGTTACACACCGAACCAGTGACTGGAGTGTAGTACAATTGCCGGATGCTCCCCGCTCTATATGGATAAAAGCAGTCCGTCGCCTGGATGCAGTAGAAATATTTTTCTCACGTGATGACAAAGAATATATTATGATGCGCACTTGTTGGTTGCAAGATAATTGTCCTGTCATGGTAGGATTAATGGGAGCTTGTCCGGACGGGAAAGGGTTCACCGCTACATTCGAAGAATTTAAAGTGACTCCATTAGCCGATCAACGAAGACTGGAATGGGCAAAAAGGCAAATAAACAAATAAAAATCAGTCCTGATGCTATTTATTTAAATAGAGAGAAAGCTCTTTATAATATAAATATGGTAGTATATCTTACTTTAAATGTTCTATTTTTAATATGATGAGTATAAATAGCATCACACGGATTTCCTCTTCCAGCAGTTCTGTTGTATAAAATAATGCAAGAATATACAGTTCCAGAGGAGTTTTTTACATAAAAACAGTCAAAAGATACACTATAAATAAACTTATTGACAATCGTTTCTTTAAAAGGAATAACCAGTTCCTTTTAAAGGAACGACTCATTGATCGGTGAGAAACACTTTATTCCTTTAAAAGGAGCATATAAAACTTTATTTTAAGTGCTATCCCAGAGCTAACCTACACTTGAAGCTGCCAACACTCCATATATCAATTTGAAATAAAATAAAGGAAAGTTCTACACATCTATTCTATAAAAAACATAGACTAAAACAAATTGTTCCAAAACGCAATCGATTTATTTCTTTTCTAAATTCGAAAACAGCAAATCCTTCTCATTTTCAACTCATACCTAAATATATCCTGCATATATGGAATTATGCAACGATAAAATATACGTTTTCTCATATTATCGCCAAAACCGTATATACTTATCTTTCTCACGATCCAACGCACCTTCATCGACACAATCATCCAACCGGAACCATGAATGTTCTATCAATGAGCCTCTCTTTTTAACAGACTTATCCCAGTTTCCTATCACTTGTCCTTCATGAAGAACAATCGGATAAAACAGACCATTATTGGTAAATGCTTTCGAGTAATGCTCTTTAGGCAAAACGTCTGTCCGGTCTTTATAACCAAGCAAATATTCATCATAAGAAGGAAGAAGATGCAAACTGCCGGTAACTTTTCCACGAGTCCGGCAATCTTCATGAATATACCATGTCTGTCCATTCCATTCTTCTGCCGTTAATTCCGAATCAATCAAATAAATAGCTTGACGTGCATCTGTAATAGGCAGCCCCGACCACCAGACAAAATCTTGCAAAACAGCAGGAGCATGACTACGAAAATAGCTTCTAGCCAAACGAGCCAAAGATTCATCTTTGGTCAATTCCGGCATCGGCGGAACACGCTCTTCCAAAAGCGCATACGTACATTTACTTCCTTTATCTTCCCCACTACATACAATCCCCACCTGCTCCGCACGAGCCATAAAGCGGGTCATACGATGATTATCCGCTACAATCCCCGAACGGTTAAAATGCTCGGCAATCTCCTGCCTCGTCAGGCTTTTCTTCCCACAAAGAATTTTCTCCAACAGATTATGACTTTTCGTATAGAGCTCTTCAGAAATTTCCAAGTCATGCCCCTTCGCATAAGACTCATTAGCAGATATAATACGCCCGGCGGAAAGTTTCAACATCCACCGGATATCTTCTGCTGCTACGAGATGCCATGTCGGACGCATTACATGAGTCCGCAGGATTTCACCATCACGGAGCGCTTTTTCCACAGTTTGAATCGTTGCTGACTTCAAACGCATTCCTACTGCCCATTTCACCATGGAATAATTCTGTGCCTGCATAGCTCCCATCCAGGACACAAGTTCCTTGGGTTGAAAGAAAAGAGGACTTAATAACTGTTGGTTGAGTAAACGTATATTCGGTATTTTCATCATACTTATTTATAAAAGAAAAAACAGTTGTTCTTTGATTAAATGACACGAGTAATGGAATGTAACAAAACAGAAGACAAGAAGTCTCTAATATAAATATGTTCTATCCCTTCATAAGTATTTTCAAACATTTTTTCTCCGGACACTACCACTTTCGGATAATTATCTTTAATCTTCAATAAATTCCCGAATTCTCTTTCAATAGTTTCCTGTTTAGAAAGTTCAAGAGAGACTTGCACATAGAGAATCTCTCCATTCCGTTTACAGACAAAATCTATTTCTTCCGTACCCAATGTCCCGATTTTTACATCATATCCACTATATACCAAATGATTATAAACCAAGTTCTCCAAACGCATCGCTCTGTCCTGTGGCTTGTACCCCGTAATCACATTACGAATCCCCATATTCTCAAAATAATACTTCTCCCCTCTTTCGAATAATTTCTTTCCGGCAATATCATACCTTCCTACCCTATGTACAATAAAAGCATCCGATAATGCCATCGCATACTCACTCACAACATAAGGAGAAATATCCACTTTCTGACTTTTCAGAAAATCACTAATACTCTTGCTGGAAAATAAGTTGCCAATGTTACCTGCCAAGAACGAAACTAGTTGTTCCAAAAAGACCGTATTCCTTATATTCTTTCTCTGAATCACATCTTTTAATATAATGGTAGAGTAAATGCTCCTCAAATACTCCATAACAACAGGTTCTTCCATCGGCAAATGTATCAGATAAGGCAATCCTCCATAATGAATATATTTCTCCAATGACGCATCCGTATTCTCCAGTTCATGGAAATCCAGAAATTCAATATACGACAAACTATAAACCACAAATTCAACATACCGACCTCCCAATTCATTCGCTAAATCACTGGAAAATATCTCTGAATTACTGCCTGTCACATATATATCATTATTATCATCCAATGCCAACGAACGGATAGCCAACCTGAAATCTTGTATTTCCTGTATTTCATCGACAAAAATATAGTTCATTCTATCATCTACCGATTTTGAAAGAATATAATCATTCAGTTCTTTATAAGTCTTTATATCTATGAAATTGACATCTTCCTTATTTATATAGATAATATTCGCATCACTCTCTTCTTTCCGTATCAACTCCATGAGTTGATACAAAATAAAGCTTTTACCGACACGACGATGACCGACCATCACTTTTACCAATGTTTTCCTCATGAAAGGTCTTATGCGGTCAACATAAGTGTTTCTTTGTTTAATTATGCGAGGTATTTTCATTCTACTTCTTTTTAAATACGATTGCAATACATCACAAATATAGCATTTATTTTAAATACAATTGTAATTTCTTGAGATTTTATCCTCTACTTCAAATACGATTGTAATTTTCCCATTCTAAATTTTCTATTGTTTTTCTGACTTTATAACTGCATATATACCAATTTATGTCTATTTTTGTCATCTCAAACCAAAGAAAATAGAAATGATGCTCTATAAACTCATCCCTCCTTCAGTAGTAACAGCAACTATCCAGTTGCCGGCTTCTAAAAGTATCAGTAATCGTGCATTAATCATCAATGCGCTGGGCAAAGGTATTTATCCTCCTGAAAACCTGTCCGATTGTGACGATACACAGGTGATGATAAAAGCTCTCACCGAAGGGAAAGAGACGATTGACATCATGGCTGCGGGCACTGCTATGCGTTTCCTTACCGCCTATTTAAGTGTGACTCCGGGGGAACGGACAATCACAGGAACAGCCCGTATGCAGCAACGCCCGATACAGATATTAGTCAATGCGCTTCGGGAATTAGGAGCTGAAATAGAGTATACCCGCAATGAAGGATATCCTCCCCTCCGCATCAAAGGTGCAGAATTGAAAGGAAACGAAATAACACTGAAAGGAAATGTCAGTTCCCAATATATATCTGCTCTATTGATGATAGGTCCGGCACTCAAAGACGGTTTGACTTTGCATTTAAGCGGTGAGATAATTTCCCGTCCTTATATCAATCTTACATTGCAACTGATGCAGGACTTTGGAGCCAAAGCTGCATGGACTTCTCCCAATAGCATTTCCGTTGCTCCACAACTCTATCAGAGCATTCCTTTCAAAGTGGAAAGTGACTGGAGCGCAGCTTCCTATTGGTATCAGATTGCTGCCTTATCTCCCAAAGCAGAAATTGAATTATTGGGGTTGTTTCCTAACAGTTATCAGGGAGATAGCCGGGGAGCAGAAGTTTTCTCACGCTTAGGTATAACTACCGAATTTACATCACAAGGTGTGAAACTAAAAAAAACAGGCAAAGCGCCGGAAAGACTGGAAGAAGACTTTGTCGACATTCCGGATTTGGCACAGACATTCGTTGTTACCTGTGCCTTGCTGAATATCCCTTTCCGTTTCACCGGATTACAAAGCCTGAAAATAAAAGAGACTGACCGTATTGCCGCCCTGCGAGCCGAGCTTAAAAAGCTGGGATATATGATCAAGGAAGAAAATGACAGTATATTAATGTGGAATGGCGAACGATGTGAACCGGAAGAAACTCCGGTGATTGAAACCTATGAAGACCATCGGATGGCAATGGCATTTGCACCGGCAATTATCCGCCATCCCAATTTACTTATTGCCGATCCGCAAGTCGTTACCAAATCATATCCCGGATACTGGGAAGATTTGAAACAGGCCGGATTTCAGGTTATAAACGAAGGCTAATTTTCATACGCTGTGGAAGATTTCAACAAATATACTTCCCACATCAACTACTCCCCTATTGTAGATTTTGTATTACAACAGGGGAAGCAGACCTATTATAAGAAAGGAGACTACTTTTCCCGCCAGGGAGAAGTATGCAAAACAATGGGGTTCGTCAGTTCCGGTTCTTTCCGGTACTGTTGCACCAACAGTGTAGGCGAAAACAGCATTGTAGGCTATACTTTCGATCATTCTTTTGTTGGCAACTATCCGGCTTTTCAGTTACAGGACAAATCAAATGTAGATATACAAGCCTTGTGTGACTGCTCGGTATACGTAATCAATTATCAGCAAATGGCAGACTTCTACGATACCAACGACGCTCACCAAAAATTGGGGCGTCGCATCGCAGAAACGTTATTGTGGGAAGTCTACGACCGGATGATTTCAATGTACAGCCTGACACCGGAAGAACGCTATCTTGAAATTATCAACCGTTGTCCCGACTTACTGAAACTGATAACTTTAAAAGAACTGGCTTCCTATCTTCTGATTCGTCCCGAAACATTAAGTCGTATCCGAAGAAAAGTCGTACAAAAATAAATTCTTGATTTCAATCAAGAGTTTATTTATTCCCTACCCTTACTTTTGCGGGCAAACAAAGTATATTGTATTTCATGAAAAAAATTATAATTATAGGTGCAACTTCCGGCATCGGTCGCGGATTGGCAGAAGTCTATTCTCAAGAAGATTATCTTATCGGCATTACCGGTCGCAGGGAAAATCTATTAGAAGAGGTATGCGCCCGGGACAAAGACAAACTATTCTATCAAGTGTGCGACATCACCGATACACAAGCTACCATTTCATCCCTCAAAACTCTCACTCAAAAGATGGGTGGAATGGATATATTGATTATCTGTGCCGGGACCGGAGAACTAAATCCCGAACTCTCCTACCAATTGGAAGAACCTACCTTACTAACGAACGTGATAGGATTCACCAACATCGCAGACTGGGGTTTCCGATATTTCGAACAGCAAAAAAGCGGGCATCTGGTTACTATTTCCTCTGTTGGAGGTACACGCGGCAGTGGCATCGCTCCCGCCTACAATGCGTCGAAAGCCTATCAAATCAACTATATGGAAGGATTACGACAAAAAGCAACTAAATCTCCTTATTCTATTTACACTACCGATATTCGTCCCGGATTTGTAGACACCGCTATGGCAAAAGGAGAAGGATTGTTTTGGGTTACTCCCGTTGATAAAGCTGTGAAACAAATTAAAAAGGCTATTTCTAAAAAGAAAAAAGTAGCTTTCATTTCCAAAAGATGGAGATATGTAACTATCCTGTTTCGTCTGTTGCCATCTGCTATTTATTGCCGGATGTAATGATAGATACTCCATAGCCAACACATATTTGTCTAAGTAAATCTAATAAAAAAACACCTGCCCCAACTGTTTATACAGATATTGGTATCTACCAAATTCTAGTTATGTATATAAGTCTGTACGGGAATCATATTAATGATAATAGCTAACTCACAAATAAACAGCTCTCTTACAATTGGAGGACACTTTTAAGGTTCAGTAATCAATGATGAAAAAATAAGTTCTTTCAGAACTTATTCCGTGCGTAAAACGTTGGATTCAAAGCCTTAAATTCAAAAAAAGAGTCATCTTTTAAGCGATCTTTTCTACTTGTTTTATACCCATTTTATATCTATTTCGTACCTGTTTGTGTTAGATGAAATAACAAGGATGATGAAATAAACAAGTAGTTTCATTTCAATATGAAGATAAAATACGGCTTTGGGTATTCTTAAAAAGAAAAAATGAATGAGAATTTGATATTATTTTTGAAAATACATGCTATGTATTAAAATATATTATATATTTGTGCCGTTAATTCTAATTTTATAAACCATCCTAGTTCTGAAAGAACTTATTAAAAGTAATTCCGGATTCTAGGAAAAACTCTAAATTCAATGCTATGTTAAAACAACTAAAGTCAGTTAGTATGTTGTTGTTCCTACTGACAATGTCAGTAGAAGCAGCTTATCCGGAAACTGGTGAAAGCACTCTAAAAGTTTCCGTTGTACAACAGGGTACTACTTGTAAGGGTGTAGTAAAAGATGCAGCAGGTGAAACCATCATCGGTGCATCCGTCGTAGCCAAAGGTACGACGAACGGTACAATCACCGGAATCAACGGTGACTTCTCTTTAAACAATGTAAAAACCGGAGATATTATTGTAGTCTCTTTTGTTGGTTATCAGACTCAAGAAATCAAATTCACAGGACAATCATTGAATATCATCCTTAAAGACAATACACAAACATTGGATGAAGTTGTTGTGGTTGCTTTTGGCACACAAAAGAAAGTGAATGTAACAGGATCTGTATCTACGGTAGGAGCAAAAGAAATTTCGGCACGTCCCGTTAACTCTACCATAGAAGCTTTGCAAGGTATGGTTCCGGGTATGAATATCTCTACTGGTGATGGTGGTGGCTCCTTAGGTTCAGACAAAAAATTCAATATTCGTGGTGTTGGAACAATTGGAGCTGGTTCAAAGGTAGAACCATTGGTGCTCATTGACGGTATGGAGGGAGACATGAACGCTATCAATCCACAGGACATTGAGAATATTTCTGTACTGAAAGATGCAGCCGCTTCCTCCATTTATGGCTCGCGGGCACCAGGTGGAGTCATCCTGATTACAACAAAGAAAGGTAAGTCGGGAAAAACGGTAGTTAACTATAATAACAACTTCCGTTTTGTATCTCCCTTGAATATGCCTGAAATGGCGGATTCATACAATTTTGCTCTGGCAGTCAATGACCAGTTAACTAATGGTGGACAGACTCCCATGTATAGCGCCACCAAACTTCAACAAATTCTGGATTTTCAGGCAGGAAAAAGCACACAATATATGTGGCCGACCGATGCGGGAAGATGGAATTCATTCGATGATCCCCAACGGCAAGACGTGATGCCTACCGGCAATACCGACTGGTTAAAAACGTTATTTGGTAATAGCTTTACCCACGAGCATTCATTGAGCGTAAATGGTGGAACGGATAAAATACAATATTATCTTTCTGCGAATTATCTGGACCAAGGAGGTCTCTTGAAGTTTGGAGATGATAACAAACAACGCTACTCCTTTACTGCAAAAATCAATGCGGACTTAACCAAATGGTTGAAAATAAGCTATAGTATGCGTTTTAACCGGACGGATTATGAAGCTCCTTCATTTGCCGGAGGCGATATCAAAAGTAATGTATTCTATTTCGATGTATGCCGCTACTGGCCTGTCATTCCGGTAGTAGACCCAAACGGATTCTATACTGTCGAATCCAAGATTTACCAATTAACAGAAGGAGGCCGATATAAATCACAAAAAGACGTGATGGCACACCAGCTTGCTTTCATCGTGGAACCCATCAAAGACTGGAAAATTAACGTAGAATTGAACTACCGTTCCAACTATAATTTCAACCATACCGATTATCAAACCGTTTATGGTTATGATGTGAGTAAAAATCCCTACATTATTGCCAATCAAACTTCCAGCGTTACAGAATATGCTTATAAGAGTAATTTCTTCAATCCGAACATCTTTACCGAATACGGCAAATCATTAGAAAGCGGGCACAACTTTAAAGTGATGCTGGGTTTTCAGAGCGAACTATTCAAACAACGTGATATTACCGCTTCCCAAGACGGTATCATGTCGGAAGTGGCTACCTTGAACACCACGCAGACAAATGCACAAAACAGAGGAGGGTACTCCGAATGGGCTACAGCCGGCTTCTTCGGACGTGTTAATTACGACTACAAAGGACGTTATCTGGCTGAAGTAAATATGAGATATGACGGCACTTCACGTTTCCTTCGAGATAACCGCTGGAATCTGTTCCCATCATTCTCCTTAGGATGGAACATGGCCCGTGAAGCATTTTTTGAAGATCTGACCGATTTAATCAGCACATTCAAGATACGTGGTTCATGGGGTGAATTGGGCAACCAAAACACAGATAACTGGTATCCATTCTATCGAACTATTGATATTAACAAAGACCAATGGGGCAATTACGCACTAGGCAGTTGGCTGGTAAATGGCGTAAAACCAAATATTTCCAAAGAATCTGCGCTGGTATCTTCCTTACTGACATGGGAAAAGACGCAAACACTGGATTTAGGTTTCGACTTATCTATGCTCAACAATCGTTTGAATGTAACATTCGACTATTTCCAGCGTAAATCTAAAAACATGGTAGGCCCCGCCCCCGAACTACCCAACCTCTTAGGCATTGCCGTTCCCAAAGTAAACAACCTCGATATGACTTCCAAAGGTTGGGAAATACAGGTGAACTGGCGCGACCAGATACGCGACTTTAAGTATGGAGTTACCTTATCTTTGTCAGACAATCAAGTGGTTATTGATAAATACCCCAATCCGTCAAACACAATTTTAGATAAAGACAATAATAATACGTATTATGCAGGTGCTCACGTAGGTGATATATGGGGATTCCAAACAATCGGCATCGCAAAGACCGATCAAGAGATGAAAGATCATTTGGCCGGTATGCCCAATGGCGCACAGGATGTACTCGGTTCCGGCTGGGGAGCAGGTGACATCATGTATGCGGATTTGAACGGTGACGGCCAGATCAGCAGAGGTAACAAAACACTGGCTGATCATGGTGATTTGAAGAAAATAGGCAACAGTACACCACGCTACAACTTTGGTTTGAATCTGGATGCCGCCTGGAAAGGGTTCGACCTTAAATTATTTTTCCAAGGAACGATGAAACGTGATTATATGCCGGGGAGTGGTTCTACAATGTTCTGGGGAGCAGTAGGCTACTGGCAAACCAACTTTTTCAAACCTCATCTGGACTATTTCCGCGGAGAAGATACGACTAATCCGCTAGGAGCTAACCTGGGTGGTTATTATCCGCGTCCTCTCGAGAATGATAGAAACCGTAATCCACAGACCCGATATTTGCAAAATGCGGCTTACTGCCGTCTGAAAAACGTTACTTTAGGTTATACATTACCTAAATCTTTGACAGAGAAATTCTGCGTAAACAATCTGCGATTCTTTGTTTCAGCAGAGAATTTATTTACTATTACCAGTCTGGCCGATACGTTTGACCCCGAAACTGTTGGCATCGGCAACTGGGACGGATGTACCTATCCGCTATCCAAGACTGTATCATTCGGTTTAAGTGCAACATTTTAAATGATAAACGATTATGAAAAAACATATTAAACTTTTGACAATAGGAACATTGCTATTGGGCGGACTGACCGGTTGCAATGATTTTCTCGACAGGGAACCACTGGATAAAGTAATTCCCGAAAAATATTTTGCATCCGAAAGTGATCTGGCTGCATACACAATCAATGCTTACCCATTTGAAACAGTGACCGATGCGTATGGCATCAATTTCTTCGGCAAAGATAATGATACTGATAACCAAGCCAGTGGTGACTCACCGGCCTTCTGGATACCCGGGCAAAAGAAGGTGCCGTCAGGTGAAGGCGAATGGGACTGGAGTAAAATACGAACCTGCAACTATTTCTTTGATAATACTTTACCGAAATTCGAAGCCGGCACTATTACCGGCAATCAGGATAATGTGAAGCATTATATCGGAGAAATGTACGTGATCCGGGCATACAATTATTATAAATTACTGGTTTCTTTAGGAGATCTGCCTATTATCACTACTGCATTGCCCGACATAGAAGAGACCTTGGTGGAATCCAGCAAGCGCCAGCCGCGTAATAAGGTGGCACGCTTCATTCTGGACGATTTGCAAAAAGCAACAGAATTGTTGCTTGATAAAAGTCCCGGTGGCAAGAATCGCATCAGCAAAAACGTAGCTCACTTGCTACGTGCACGCGTTGCCCTCTTCGAAGCAACTTGGGAAAAGTATCACAAAGGAACAGCTTTTGTACCCGGTGGAAAAGGATGGCCGGGTAATCCCGCAGATGTAAGCGGTTTTAATAGTGATGCAGAAGTGGCTTATTTTCTTGATGAAGCAATGAAGTCATCAAAAGTGGTAGGCGACTATATCGTCGGAAAACTGGCAGACAATACCGATACCCCCGAAGGTATGAACGCCAGTCTGGTTTCCATCAATCCTTACTACACCATGTTCTGCGATGAAAACATGGAAGGATATGATGAAATACTGATGTGGAAACAGTTCAAGGAAGGATTGGTAACCAGCAACTTGCAAATGGAGTTGGCACGCAATGGCGGTGGTTCCGGATGGACTCGTGGCATGGTCAATTCATTCCTGATGCGCAATGGGCTTCCCATCTATGCAGCCGGTTCCGATTATAATCCCGATTGGGAGAAAGAAGGAGTAAATTCCACTTTACAGAATCGTGATTCACGCATTGTTATCTTTACCAAAAAGCCGGGTGATGCCAACACTGAAAATAAAGGTGATGTGAATTATTACGGTGATGACGGAACTCCCAGTTATTGCTCAATCCGTTTCATTTATGGCGATAAAGGAAGTTTGGCAACAACCGGATTCATCATCAAAAAAGGCAAACACTACTCCAGTCACATGGCAAATGACCATAGTGCGGGAACATCAGGTGGTATTGTTTTCCGTGCGGCAGAAGCCATGTTGATTTACATGGAAGCTTCGTATGAAAAAAATGGTAGAATCGACGGAACAGCCGACGGATATTGGAAAGCTTTACGCCGACGCGCCAAAGTGGACGAAGACTATAATAAGACAATCGCTGCAACACAGATGAGCGAAGAGGCTAAAGGCGATTTCGGTGCTTATTCTCATGGCCAATTGATAGACGCGACGTTATATAATATCCGCCGTGAACGCCGTAACGAACTTTGTGCAGAAGCTTTGCGCTGGGAAGACTTGAAACGCTGGCGTGCATGCGACCAGTTGATATCCAAACCTTACCGTGTAGAAGGTATGCTATACTGGGGAAGCAACTATGAAACGCAACTGGCAGATTTATGTAAAGTAGATCCGGCAGAAGGTAATATGTCCTCACCTGATTTAAGTAAATATATTCTTCCATACGAAAAAATCACGAAGAATAATCTGATTGCCGGGCAGAAGGGATTCCTCTTTACACCTGCTCATTATCTGAATCCGATAGGTATGGCTGTATTTCGTCAGACAGCCTCGGATAAGAATGATTTTACAAGTTCAGTCGTTTATCAGAACCCGGGATGGAAGATTGAAGGCGACACCGGCGCACAACCTGTAGAATAATAAAAAGATAAAAGAACAACTCTTTGAGCTTACAAATATATCGACCTTAATATTATATATCTGTTATCTTTTTATTTTTATAAACTTCATTGTCTCGCTTCAGATTAGGTAGAACTGCGGTCAATCTAATCCTAAGTTAGGCAATGAAGTTTTACATTCGCATGAGTTCTCGTTCAACATCCTCTGCAGATGTATAAAAAGTCTTTGTGATTTCCATAGTCACCCAACAGAGATTATCCGCAAAATTCACTACATTTGTATTTGCTTATCTGTCAACCGGGCTAATCAAGTATTACAATTACTACACTATCCGATTGATAATATCTAACTTGAAACAAAGGTGTATATGAATACTGACTTTACAAACTTAACAACAGAAAATCTTTCTAATGAGCATTTATGCTGCATTATCCGCAGCAAAAAGTCTCATCCTGGTATTGAAGCAAAACGGCAATGGCTTTCCGACCGGCTGAATGAAGGCCATGTCTTTAGAAAGTTAAACGCCAAAGCTACTGTTTTTATTGAATATGCCCCTCTTGAAACAGCTTGGGTTCCCGTCATCGGCGACAACTATTATTATCTGTATTGTTTATGGGTGCTAGGTAGCCCCCGAGGAAACGGATATGGGAAAGCATTAATAGAGTACTGTATAGCTGATGCCAAAGAAAAAGGTAGATCCGGCATTTGTATGCTTGGGGCAAAAAAACAGAAGAGCTGGCTTTCCGACCAATCATTTGCAAAGAAATTTGGTTTTGAGGTGGTTGACACTACTGATAACGGATATGAATTGCTTGCTCTTTCTTTCGACGGAACAGTACCGCAATTTGCGCCAAATGCCAAAAATCTGAAAATAGAAAGTGAGGAACTGACGATTTATTATGATATGCAATGCCCCTACATCTATAAATACATTGAAATGATCAAACAATATTGTGAAACAAATGATGTCCCTGTTTCTTTTATTCAAGTAGATACGCTACAGAAAGCAAAAGAGTTACCGTGTGTTTTTAATAATTTTGCAGTATTTTATAAAGGAAGTTTTGAGACTGTGAATTTGCCACCTATCGACTATTTAAAAAGAATACTCAAAAAATAAGAAATACAATCCTGACTTTTCCCATTAATTATCAGGATTGTATTTTATCTGCTTCATTAAAAAGACTTCTCATTTGCCATCTTCCACATATTGAGAAAAGAGGCTTTAGTGATTTCTACGACCTTATCCCAATTCAATCGGTCAGCATGATCGGAAGGCTGGTGATAATCAGGATGCCCGTCCGTATGATACCAGATGATCGGAATACCTACTTTGGCAAACGAACCATTATCACTTCCTCCTATCGGATTTTCCCAGGCGCGGTAATCCGGTTCCAATTGCAAACCGTATTTTCTGATATCCTCTTTCAACCAATCCTCAAAGACCGGATGGGCGGCTGTATAAAAATAAACGACCTGTTTAGGCTGTTGAGGTTTGTTATTACGGCCAATCATGTCAAAGTTCAGATAGCCTTTGATTTGAGATAGGAAAGGACAAGTTTGTACAAAATATTTAGAGCCAAGCAGTCCTTTTTCTTCTCCATCCCAAAAAGCAAAGATTACATTTCTTTCGGGTTGCTGTCCACTGGCTAAAAAGGCTCTTGCAATTTGCAGCACTGCCGATACACCGGAAGCATTATCGTCAGCACCATTGTATATTTGGTCGCCATCAAGTACAGGATCAATACCTAAATGGTCGAAATGAGCCCCCACAATCACATATTCTTTGGTATTTTTACCGGGAATCATTCCCAATACATTCCTCATGGTAAGCTTCTGATGAACTTCCTGTTTCAGTTTTGCTATGGAATCAGGATGTACTTCCAGACGTCCTTTTTTCTGACGTTCTTTACGGTAAGCATCAAAAGGCTGGAAATAGCTGTCAGCCAAAGGCGATACTCCCATCCATTGCAACAAAGAAACAATATATTCCGAAGTCACACGCGAACCGTGAAACCCCGCCTCACGCCCTTGCAATTCATCACTAGCCAAAAAATTGATAGTAGCTTCGGCAGAGGAACGGTTGATTGTATTCAAGGCCCTCTCAATAGGAGATTGGGCAAAAGTAATATTTCCAACCAACAGTAACGCTAATAGTAAATAATCTCTCTTCATTGTACTTCAAATATCTTAAGTCATTTTCATTGATTGGTGAAATTTAATTCACCCGCCAATGTTTATTTTGTAGGTAACATACAAAAGTACGAAAGAAATAGATAGCATACATGATAGAATGCAAATTTATAAGTAACTTTGCACAAAATTGATTGGTAACTGTTATATTGTCATGTGGATACTTATTATAAGTCTGGTGTTGCTGGGTGTCATTGCGCTGATAGCCGGAATTATCCGCAACAAAAGACTGCAAAAGAAAATAGAAAAGGGCGAACTGGACCGTATGCCGGAAGTGAAGGAAGTAGATGTGGAATGCTGCGGACAACACGAAGTATGCGAACGGGATAGCCTGCTGGCAGCTGTCAGCAAAAAAATAGAATATTACGATGACGAAGAACTGGATCAGTTCATTGGCAAGGCAGGAGATGCGTATACAGAAGAAGAAACAGAAATGTTTCGGGATGTATTGTATACGACACTGGATGTAGAAGTGGCCGGATGGATACGTAGCCTTCAGCTCCGTGGCATTGAATTACCGGATGATCTCAAAGACGAAGTTTTTCTGATTATCGGAGAAAGAAGAAACGTAGAAGTAAAAAAAGCAGATGAGAGGTGATGGATTTACTACAATATACATTCTTTCAACACGCCCTATTGGGAAGTCTGCTGGCAAGCATTGCCTGTGGGATTATCGGTACATATATCGTAACCCGCCGCCTGGTATTTATCAGCGGAGGAATCACTCATGCTTCTTTCGGAGGAATCGGGTTAGGATTGTTTGCCGGAATTTCCCCGATACTATCGGCAGCCGTATTCTCGGTATTATCAGCTTTTGGTGTCGAGTGGCTTAGCAGACGGAAAGATATGCGCGAAGATTCTGCCATTGCAGTATTCTGGACGTTAGGGATGGCACTCGGAATTATGTTCAGCTTCCTGTCGCCGGGATTTGCGCCTGACCTGTCGGCTTACCTCTTTGGCAATATCCTGACCATCAACCAAATCGACTTATGGATGCTCGGCATATTGGCACTAATATTGACCGGATTCTTTTATCTGTTTATCCGCCCTATCGTATATATTGCTTTTGACCGTGAGTTTGCACGTTCGCAAAAGATTCCGGTAGAGATATTCGAATATGTGTTGATGATGTTCATTGCGCTGACAATTGTAGCCTGCCTGCGTATGGTAGGCATCGTACTGGCCATTTCTCTTCTCACCATTCCACAGATGACAGCCAACTTGTTCACTTATAGTTTCAAGAAGATTATCTGGTTATCAATCGGCATCGGTTTCTTGGGCTGCCTGGGTGGATTATTTATTTCTTATCACTGGAAAGTCCCTTCGGGAGCTTCCATCATATTCTTCTCTATCCTGATTTACGCTGTTTGTAAAATCGGAAAGAGTTGTTGCAGGAAAAAGTCATAATAATAGATAGTATATGGAAATCAAAATTCAATCACTGGAAAGTATCCATGAAGCAGCCCGTGAATTTATCGCTGCTATGGGCGACAACACTGTATTTGCTTTATACGGAAAGATGGGTGCCGGCAAAACGACATTCGTCAAAGCACTTTGCGAAGCATTGGGCGTAACGGATGTTATCACTTCTCCTACTTTTGCCATTGTCAACGAATACCGTTCGGACGAAACCGGAGAATTAATCTATCACTTCGATTTTTACCGCATCAAGAAACTAAGTGAAGTGTACGACATGGGCTACGAAGACTATTTCTACAGTGGCGCTCTCTGCTTTATTGAATGGCCGGAACTGGTAGAAGAATTACTTCCGGGAAATGCCGTAAAAGTAACGATTGAAGAACTGGAAGACGGAAATAGAGTAATCAGACTATGACCGGACAATATATCGTACAAGGAATCTTTGCGCTAGCAGGAATCGTCTCCCTGCTGGCGTCATTGCTGAACTGGGACTGGTTCTTTACAACGCGCAACGCACAAACCATTGTCCGGAATGTAGGACGCAACCGGGCAAGACTCTTCTATGGGATACTGGGAATTATCATCATTGGAATGGCTATATTCTTCTTTGTGGAAACACGGAAAGCCATCACTCTTTGACACATTTTTTCAGACAAAAGAACATAAGTACAAAAAACTACAAAAATATGTTCTTTTGTTCTTATGTCTAAAGCAACTGTCGTGACTTCATCTCCAGATACTTATTAATCACATCAATCGAAAGATTCTCCGGTGTAGTTAATAAAGAATAGATGCCATGTTGTTTCAAAGTAGATACAATCAGCCGCTTCTCGTAAGCGAACTTTTCTGCAATCACGTGCCGATAATACCCTTCCGTATCTTTTGCCGGTTGGGCGATATATTCCTTCAAATCGACATCTTCAAAAAAGACTACGAGCAAACGGTGCTGGCGGTTTAGTTGTTTCAGGTAAGATAATTGACGGTTCATTCCTCCTATGCTCGAGAAGTTAGTATATAGTACCAGCAGGCTACGTTTACTGACATGTTTGTTCAAATGAACGCAAAGAGCCGAGAAGTCTGTCTCCCCAAAAGTGGTCTGCTGGCTATAAAGACTTTCCAGCAATGTCTGCATATATCCCGATTGCTTGGAAGCAGGCACAAAAGTATCGAAGTGTTCATCGAAAGTCACTAATCCGGCTTTATCTTCTTTCCGCATGGCAACATACGAAAGCACCAGCGAAGCATTAATTGCATAATCCAGCAAGGTCATTCCACAGAAAGCTTGCTGCATCACTCTACCTTTATCGATCACATTATAAATCTGCTGTGAGCGTTCGTCCTGATACACATTCACCATAAGTTCATGCCGACGGGCACTTGCTTTCCAGTTAATCGTACGGTAATCATCCCCCTTTACATACTCTTTAATCTGCTCAAACTCCGTATGATGCCCAACCCGGCGAATACGTTTTATTCCCAGTTCTGTCAGATTATCACTTATTGCCAACAATTCATATTGATGGAGCATCAGATATGACGGGTACACTTTGATATCCAAAGGTTCTGCACAAGTATAGCGCCGGGATATAAAGCCGATTTTTCCGGTCACAAAAACTCTAATATGACCGAAAGAGTAAACACCACGATGAGTAGGTCGAAGACGATAGGTAACTGTTTTTCCCTCGTTTGCTCCAAGCTTCACCTGAAAGTCGACATCACGTTTCTGAAAGATAAAAGGGATCTCATCTATGATTTCTAAAGATACAGGATGCGGATAACTACTTTCTACCCGAATACTTACTTCATTTTCGTCGCCATTAGAGAAACGGTCGGCACACTGGCGGAAAGCATGGATTCCACGAATACGATAAAGAGAATATACGTCTGCCAGTACCACCAAAAGCAAGACAAAGAGTGCCCACTGCCCGATAACAAAGAACGGAGCAAAAACATATCCGCTACCCAACAACAGGATAACTACGACAAGGGCAATATGGAAACGACGAGTTAGAAACAAATGATTTATGATTTATGATTTATAATTTCTTGGGTTTACGATTTCTTCAACTTACAATTTACGTACAGTTTATAATTTACGATTTATGATTTCTTCGATTTATGTTATGAATAGAGTCAGACATCCAACGCGCAGCCCAAATCATAAATCAGAATTCATAAATCATAAATCTTTTCATTTTGGTACTTCCACTTTATCAATTAAGCGTTGCGTCACTTTCACTGGAGAATAGCCTTCCATTTCAGCTTCGGCAGTCAGGATCAGACGGTGCTGAAGTACATAAGGAGCTACAAACTTGATATCTTCCGGTGTCACAAAATCACGTCCCTGCAAAAGAGCATACGCTTTCGACGATTGCAGCATGGCTACAGATGCACGTGGAGAAGCTCCCAAATATACAGCTTTGCTGGTACGGGTCTGCTGTACAATCAATGCGATATATTGAAGTAACGTGCGGTCTACAAATACCTGATTCATAAAAGCACGAAGCGACAGCAGTTCTTCTTTGGTAATAGCGGGAACGATGTCGTCCAACTTCACCAATGCGGCATTGGTATGATGACGTTCCAAGATATTCACTTCCTCTTCCAATGAAGGATAATCCATCGTTATCTTCATCAGAAAACGGTCGAGCTGTGCTTCGGGAAGTTTGTATGTTCCCTCCTGCTCTACCGGATTCTGGGTAGCCAAAATCGTATAAAGATCTCCCATCCGGTGAGTCGTTCCATCAATACTGATCTGGCGCTCTTCCATTACCTCAAACAAGGCAGCCTGTGTCTTGGCAGGAGCACGGTTGATTTCATCGACCAATACAATATCTGCAAAAATCGGTCCCTGATGAAAATCAAAACCATTGGTTTTCATATTAAACACAGTCGTACCTAATACGTCACTCGGCATTAAGTCCGGAGTGAACTGGACACGACTGAAGTCTGCATCAATCAGACGAGCTGTCAAACGGGCCAACAGTGTCTTCGCAACTCCCGGAACACCTTCTATCAATACGTGTCCATTAGCCAAAATCGCTGTCAGTACCAAATCGACTGTCTGCTCCTGCCCAACTATGACGGAAGCAATCCGGTCTTTCAACTCTTGTATCTTCTCGGAAAAGAGAGTTAAATCTACTCGCTGTTCTGTATTCTCTTCCATAAATTTCTTCTTTAGATATGATTGATTATTTCATTCATTTTATCGATATATACCTTCATCTGCTCCGCATCAATAACACGTCCTCCGTAAATCACGGGTCTGACTTCGCGGATAAATTTAGCAATCTCTCCGGCATCCATTCCGGTTTTCCGGGCAATCCGGTGAAAAGAGCGTTCATCGTCGGCCACTTCTTCAATATCCACCTGAATCTCTCTCCGAAGTTCTTCGGCCAAATAGGAAAACTTCTTGCGAACTAAATCCGCATGGTCTTTCTTCTGAAAGTAAAGCGTGCCTATCAGTTCGGTAAATTCAAGAGATTTATTCGCCGGCTCGTGAATAACAGGGATCACCCGTTGCCGCCTCTTCGCTGTGAATATCATAAAGAGTATGATGGTAATCATCGTCAGATACAAAGCCCAACGAAGCGGTTCATGTGCCAGAAAATAACGGAAAGGTGATTGCTGCACCTGTGCCGTTTCTTTCATGTACCCCTCCGTGCGAACGATGGGAAGCTTCCCCATCTGCGACAACAAACGGAAGATATAGGTTGCATTTTTGCCGTCCAACATTCCGTAATTGGTAAAAATCAAAGGAGTGGAAACTAAAATAACTTCTCCTTTCCCCCACCGACGGGACATCGCTACAGGCATATAAACAAGACTATCCGTTGTCAACGAGTCCGCCTCTGTTTCATACCGGAACTCATTCGACTCAAAAACTCTTTGTGCCAACACCCTTTCCGGAAGTGAATCTCCCCAAAAATAAGAGGAGCACAACTGGGGATAAAAATAGAAAGTCTGACGGGGATAAACCGTCGAATCTCCTATCCAATGCAAGCTATCTTTTTTCAAAAATGAAGTTGCATATTTCTTCAAAGCCATCGGACTGAAGTAAGAATAGTAAGACCTGAACTGCAAGGTATCTTCCAAATATCTGCCGAACAAGGTACTCACCAACATGATCTTATCTCCGCGTTCCGCCATTTTCAACAGAGCGTTTACATCGACGTCCGACAATCGCAAATTATCAGAGATAACCAATATACCTCTGCGTTGCGTCGTATCTTCCTGCTCCAATTGATAAAGACTTTTCCTCGAAAAAGTGTAGCCCTGTGGCAAAGAAGAAGACAATACGGTATCGAATACTGCACATCCGAAAGGTTGCTCGTCATGATGTCCGAAAGTGGGCTTCCACACAAAATTCTTCGGCAAATGATATTCTATTGCAAACATGATGAATAGAAAAGCGACAATAAAGACAATAAACCAGCGACTTCCTTTCATGAGACGCCTCCTTTCTCTATTTCTTCCTGCAAGGTCTGCATTACCCGGAAAAGTTCTTCCGTCGCCTCAAAGTTGCCATAACGTACCCGCAGGAAATGATTGGTCAGTTGCCTGAAAGCCGGTAGCCGGACTTCATTGATATACTGGGTAGGCGTTTTATAAAGTTGCCAGTCAATACGTTCAGCGTCACTAAGTTGTTTCAAAGTTTGCAGATAGAGCAAACGTACTGCTTCCCGGTAATTCTGACGGGAAAGCGCTTCCGCAATCCCTCCCGGAAAATCTACTCCGTAAATGGTGTCTTCTTCAACTGTATAAGGCAACGCATTTTTATGCGAGACCATAAACAATTCCGGGCGTTTCCGATAGACAAACCAAACAATCAGCAATAAAAGAAGAATGGCAATACATACCAGGATAAGCCCTGAATACTCTTCAGCAAAATGACTGCCGAATATTTTACGCAACAACTCCCCAAACTGCCGACTGATCCACTCAAAGACATTCATCTCCGGAGTAATCAGTTCACAATTATAGTTGTATGCCGGATCAGACTGCCAGAGGGCAATCTGCGCCGTATCACAGACTAGTGTATCAGCCGGGGAAGTGAGATTCATCTAGTGGAGGTTTGGTTTAGAGTTTATCAAAATTGTCAATATCACTTTCTACCGTTATGCTGTCCACCACTTCCGATGCATGACCATACTGATAAACCAGACCGACGATACCGAATATAGCCGATAAGTAAGAACCATACAACATCAGGATAGAGAACAAATATTGCGCAAAGTTCAGTCCGACTGATGAAGAGGTTGCACCTCCGTCACTCATCGTAAAGATCATTTTTACAATATAGATCACATACCAGGGTATAGAAACGATTCCTTGTAACACACTGGCAATAATCCCCATCACAATTAAAATTAGAAAGACGCCTCCCCAGGTAGCAAATCCCAACCGGAATGTTTTTGCAAATGCCTCACCCAACGAAATGTCTTCAAATAAGTAGATGGGAGCCATTAATGCCAAAGGAACCATAAAGGCGAATAAAAGCGGGATGGTCAGAATGAGTGTGAAAGGTGTCAATACAGCCAATAAGACAATAAAGATCACCGCAAAGATGAATAAAAAGCTGCAGGCGATCCCCATCAAAAACAGTCTTTTAATATTACGGAGCAACAACGATTTTATATCGCCGAATACAATCCCGCTCAGACGTTCTTCCCGTTCATTATACAATCGTACCATCGCATAAATCAAGGAAGTCATCAACAAAGCTCCCAAACATGAAAAAAAGATAACTCCTGCATAATTCAGTGCAAATGAAGGTCCCAGAGCAGCTAAAGGATTATCACTTATTCCTCCGGACGCCTGCATAGCAGTAATATCTGTCATACTTCCCATTAAACCGCTAAAGTTTGCGGCTTGAATTAAGCATATAGGGAGTATCAGATAAGTTGAATACTTAAACAATTGTTTCCAATTCTCTTTTATAAAATCAAAAGAAGCGTTCAACTTCTCACCGAAAGGACGTTTCACATACATCGCAATCTTAGGTTTCTGTGATTCCATGTTTTTTTCTATTTGGTAAATAAATATAGTAGAATATAATAAATGCCAGAGAAGTGAATATCACGCCAAGCCTCAACACATCGGGAAGCTCTGTGTGCCGGGTAAGAAAACCTTCTATAAAGCCTGCCATAATGAATACCGGAACAGTGCCGATCACTATTTTCAAGCCTCGCTTCGCTCCTCTTCTGAAAGATTCCAGGCGAGAATAGGTGCCGGGAAACAGCCAGCCGTTGCCCAAAGCCAATCCGGCGGCACCGGCTACGATAATCGCCCAGATTTCAAGCGTTCCGTGCAACCAGATGGCAAGACTGGATTCCCACAACAAATCGTGTTGATAAAAGAATGTTTGAAAAGCTCCTACCATGATACCATTGGAGAGAAGCATATACCCTGTTCCAAAACTGGTCAGCAATCCCATTGCAAAGCAGTTGAAAGAGACCATCACGTTATTAAGTGTAATGCCCAAGAACATCGGTACTTCGGAAGAACCATTATATACGGCCATCGGCTCACCATTGGCAATATTGTCGAGTGTCATATCCACATAACCGTTTCCCAATATCAGCCGGACAAAATCCGGGTCATTCGCTGCTGATAATACGCCGATTAATGCGCTGGCAACAAAAATCAAAAAGGAAGTCAGTAATTCGCGCCGTGCATCGTGCATGGTTCGTGGTACTTCCTGTGTCCAGAAGGTAACAATCCGTGTCCACTTCTCGCGTTTATTGCGGTAGATTTCGTTGTGCAACGCTGAAGCCAGATTATTCAGATAAATAGTAATACGAGAAGTTGGGAAATGTGTTTGGGCAAATGCCAGGTCAGCTGTCAAGTCCGTATACGCATCGGCTAGTTGGTCGGGGGACAGACTTGCCGCCCGCTCCACAACTTTCTCTGTCTCCTTCCATTTTTCAATGTTCCGACGAATAAACGTTACTTCTTTCATGCTTTTCAATAGATTTCGGATAAGTTTTGTCCGAAACCGGAAGCAAAAATAAGAGAATTATGATATATTTGCAACGGAATCCTAAAAATGTTTAACCTGAAATGGCAGAATCTACGATAATAACCGGACAATTCGTTCGTATCAGCCAAACGCCCGCCAGTATCGGCGAACGACTGATGGCTTTAATCATCGATTATTTTCTGATCGGGCTTTACATCTTGTCCACTATTACGCTCTTGTCTAAATTAAGTTTACCGTCAGGATTCAGTTTGTTCTTTTTTCTGTGCGTCGTTTATTTACCGATTCTCGGTTATTCTTTTCTTTGCGAGATGTTCAATCACGGACAGAGCTTTGGCAAAAAACTCATCAATATCCGTGTCGTAAAAGTAGACGGTTCTACTCCAAGCATCGGCTCTTATCTGTTACGATGGCTTCTTTTCCCAATTGATGGTCCCATCACAAGTGGCCTTGGACTTCTGGTCGTTTTATTGAATAAGAACAACCAACGATTAGGGGATCTAGCTGCCGGCACTATGGTAATTAAAGAGAAAAACTATCGTAAGATACATGTCAGCCTGGATGAATTTGATTATCTGACCCAAAATTATCATCCGGCATATCCGCAATCGGCTGATTTATCTCTCGAACAAGTGAATGTAATTACCCGGACTTTGGAATCCAGCGAAAAAGACCGGGCAAGACGTATCACGGCACTTGCCAAAAAAGTACAGGAATTACTTTCCGTTACTCCCCGTGAGGGTAATCAAGAGAAATTTCTTCAGACAATACTTCGCGATTATCAGTATTATGCATTGGAAGAAATATAACCAGAATACGCTGTTTCAGACTATTCAGGCAAGGGATTATTCTCACTGTAGTGAGAGGGTAAAAGTTTTGGCTGATAGTAATTGCTGCTTAGAAATAAGACATAATTAATTGATTATTAGTATGGTTATAAGTCTTTTTAGAGTGTCGAAGTATTTACGACATACAAGAATAAACTAAAAAGGCTGTAGTGAACCTACACTTCCATGTATGGTGAAAATACATCCGAATTTCGGGGTACACTACATGAGTAACTAAAAAACAATTAATTATGTCTTATTCATTAAACATTAAAGGTAAAGAGAATCCGAAGGACAAACAGCTTGTCAAGTTAGAAATGGTATTTTTTCAGACTGGATACGCACGAGTATCTAAAATCTTAGATATAACTGGTGCTTACAAAGACTGGGATAATGAAACGCAGTCATTTAAATCCAAAGGTACTGAAACTGCAACGAAGAACAAACTTCTACTTGACATGAAAATGCAGTACCTTAGAGTAGTTGAAGATTGGGAAGCTGCAAATGAACCCTGGTCACCAGTTCAATGGTCACACAGCCTTGATAACACTCAAACATGCAGACGAGATGAACCTAAAGTTATAACAGTTGTTACTTGGCTGGAAGGCTATATGGAGCGATGTCGGAATACAGAAAGAGTGAAAAATGGAAACATTGTGACATGTGATACTAATGCAAGAAGATTAGGCTACTTCAAAGTTCAACTGGATAAGTTCACACTAGAACAATATGGTAGAAGCTTCTCTACTTATTTCTTTCGTGATATAAACGAACAGTTTATCAAAGACTTTATAGCTTATATTGAAAAACTAGGTTTAGATAATGGAAACAAAGGAGGATTGTGTACGAAATTAAGGTTACTTAGGGGTATGTGCTCAAACGCGAATAAGGACGGAATTCCAGGAGCTAAAGTTTCCCAATTTAATGTCGCTAAGGAAAAAATGGTTTGGGGTAATGTCACACCCAAAACAATCCCCTATGGGGTGTTCCAAAAAATAGAGGAAATAGACCGTGACTATTTTACAGAGGAAGAACAGTTCTACCTTGACTTATTTTTATTTAGTTTCTACGCTGGTGGTATGGGAGACAAGGACGTTTGCTATCTTACTTGGGATTGCATCCAAGGGAATATGCTGATTTATGAGCGCATGAAAACGACTAAATGCGCAAAAATGGTTCTTACAGATAAAGCCTTGAAAATCATTAATAAATATAAGGAGAAAAGCGTTGGCGATTTTGTGCTCCCAATCTTTCAAGAAAAGCATATAACTGAAAAGCAAAAAGAGAGTCGTATTAAAACGATTGAAAGAAAGGTCAATAATCTATTGGAACGTGTACGAGGTATGGTAATGTACCCGGAAAAAATCACCTGGTATTCTGCACGCGGAACGTTCATAACCAAGATGGCAGACTCAGGATTCCCTACTATTGTCATTGCCGAATTTGCAGGCAATAGCATACAGGCTATTCAGAAGCATTACTTCAAAAATACTAAGCACGAAGAGATGAGGATGACAATCAACAATTTGATATAACCTACCAACTCATATAACTTTAGATTGTAAAAGGCATTGTATTCAGCAATGCCTTTTGTTTTTCTAAATATTTCTATATCTTTGCTTCCAGAAATGGGGAGAAATCCATTTCAAACGTCGTAGTACGTTAACATATTGGATGCAGGAAATCTGACAATTTACTCATAACCCAATAATGTGTTTAACGTTCGTGCCAGGACTATATACTCTCAGTATATGACTCCAATTGGTGCGGGCTTAACTATTATATTGGGTTTGGGCTTTGTCAGAGCCTCCTGCTCCGTAATAGAAGAGTCTCGCACCTTTTTTATGGTGCGATAAAACGATGTAAAGCCATGAGTAACATTGATTTTTATATCATCAAAACAGTAGTCCGTTCAATGAAACGGCAAAGTATTTATGAGAGTTACCTTGAACTGCGAACTGTAGCAGCCCAACTTAATCTCAGATTAGATTTTGAAGAAGTTGAATTTGACGATGACGATTTATATTGTTTTCCTATTTTGTTATGTCATATCTACAGTACATTGATTCACGACAGTAAGCTATATATTCTTTGCGACAACTGCGCTTTACATATCTTAGACTTAGAAACTAGAGACCATCGTTGTAATGCATTGAAAAGACTGTCCAAGTTTAGTCTGTTAGATTTATGGATACTTCAATTTAGGCTATCTCATTTTTCTGCTATTTGCTATAAATACTTCAATTATATGAAAAAGAAAATATCATTAAATAACGGTTTTATAGAGCATCTAAAATCATTGCCGGAAACTGAAACAAATGAAAAGTTGAATCCGGAAACCGGAGATTTGATCGCTGCAATTCTTGATGATATGGAAAAAGAAAATCTTTTGGGGACTCCTGGGAAAGAAAATGCAATTGAGCTAAAGTTAGAGACTGGAACCTACATTTGCCTGTTGGATAAACATCATAAATTAAATAGATTGTTCCGAGTGCCGTAGGAAGATAAAAAATAACCCGCCTCATTTATGTTATGGGCGGGCAACTTTAACGGTTATTTCTTCAAACCATTCACAAAATCTTTAGAAGCCTTAAAAGCGGGGACGTTGCAGGCTGGGATGATGACCGTAGTATTCTTAGAAATGTTACGGGCTGTTTTCTCTGCCCTTTTCTTCACAATGAAGCTTCCAAAACCTCTAAGGTACACATTTTCTTCTTTTGATAATGAGTCTTTTACAATCTCCATAAAAGCCTCAACGGTTGATAGCACAGATGTTTTATCTACTCCTGTACTTTTGCTGATTTGATTTACAATATCTGCTTTTGTCATAAGGGGGTTATTATTTTTTTGTCCAAAACGGGCGCAAAGGTAATTTATTTATTTTAATTTTGCGTCTCATTATTAATAAACAATAGAAATATGAAAGAGTTAGTAGAAAAATTAAATGAAGCATTCGCTGCATTTACTGAAGATGCAAATCTTCAATTAGAAAAAGGCAACAAAGCGGCTGGTACTCGTGCTCGCAAGGCTTCTTTGGAAATAGAAAAGATGATGAAAGAGTTCCGCAAAGTTTCTCTTGAAGAATCAAAGAAGTAAATTGATAATATAAGCCACCTTTGCTTTACGGGTGGCTTATACTAAAATACTATATACTATGGAATGGTTGATTTATGAAGGGGAAAGAGTAAAACTAAGTACAACACATGCTCGAAAAATTGTGCGTAGGCTGGGAAAGATTCGAAGTGACATATTCAAAGGAGCAAGACCTATTAATACCCGATTGATTAAAGTTAATCTAGCTATGCTAGGTCACAAATTAGGATATAAGGTCTATGCAAATGGATTAACCGATGAAGATTTACAGAAAATTGATGTCAAATTCGCGAATCACGAATGGCTTTATGACTTACTTTGGTACACAGAAGAAGATCACTATACGATGACAAGTGTGCCTTTGGCTGTAGAATGTGAATGGAACTCAAACAAAAAACAGCATGTAAAAGAAGTAGCATATAGCGGATTTAAGTATGATTTTCAAAAGTTAGTACTATGCAATGCTCAATTAAGACTAATGATTTTTCAAATTAAAAAAATGGATGATTTAATTAATCTTGAAGAGTATTTTGATAAAGCAATACAAGACTATTCCCTTCTTGCTAAAGGAGCTAGATTCCTATTTCTCGCTTTTTTTCCCAAAGAAGAAAAGATGTTTTATAAGGAAATAAAAAAGAAGAATAAACTCTAGGTTAGCCACGGATTCTTGTACGGATCATAATCCGTTTGAAAAGTAGCAAGTTGCCAATCCATTACAGGCTTTCTATCTTCTGCTAGTCTTCTAGGAATCTGTGGATTGAGACGTAGCTTAGCCGCATCATTCAACCACTTCATTGAATCCTCATAGTCACGTAACCTAACAACGCTTACATTATTGGGAGCAATCAACTTGGTAAGTTCATAAACGGCCAATCTAAGCATGTGTTTTTTCAGATTGTAATTACGTGGATCATGCAGTGATAAGTTCTTTCCTACTTCCGGGACGTCGGAATTAACGTCAAGTTCTGGATAGAACACCTTTCCTTCATAAACGACATATTCATGCCCATTCAATTCATATTCATTATAATTGGAATCATAATCAGCTATAGCTCCCCAGTTATCACTTTTTAGCGGAGTGATATTATTGTCGAAGTTATCATGGTGCATTAAAGTATAGAAAATACCTTCAAATCTAACTACATCCCACTGATTATAATCTACCGGTTCCCAATCAAAATAATGAGCTTCCAGCCAGCCACAAACAAGAGGGATTCGGATGTTGTTGAACTTGTAGCCGTTATCTTGAAGGCAAGTGTATAAAATCTCATTGTACTTTACTACGTTACCTTTATAATAGGTACCAAACTGGGAGTAGTTGTTTATTGATTCTAAATCCAAATTGAGTTCCAGGCATTCTTCCCAGTACTCAACAAGCGAAGGGGCTTTATATCCACATAAGGACTGTATTACCTCATATATCTTGTCTTCCATATAAATGTGTGCTCCGACAGGAAATGTGATACGTCTGTTATACTGGGCGATGTATTTACCCTTATTCAATTCCCGCACTACTTCGTAATTCTCGCTCAAATATTCCACGATACTCATTTCAGCCGCTTCCTCTGCTTGAATGAATCGTTCAGAGTCGTTACGGGTTATCTGAGAAAGAGCTTCAGGAGTGAGAAGACTCAGGTAATCGGAATCATTAAGAAATCGTCTGTACATATTAGTTGTTTTAGTAGTTAAATCCTTCTGAAATATTTGCAGTAGAAAGTATACTGCCACTATCGTCTCCACTCTTGAACTTATACCATGCATCTCTAAGGTAATAACACAGCAGATAGTCAAGGCAGTCGGATAAGTGCCCGTACTTTTCGTACTTCACTCCAGTCTTGCTATCGGTAACTTTAGGCTTCCCTTTAGTTCCGTCTTCATTCTTTAGCTGATAAATTAAGTCTTGAGTAAGCTTCCGGCAACGTAGGTCAATCATTATTTCCCAGCCATTATACCCTTTAAACACTTCGTTCACGAATTCACAGCGTGGTGCCTGTGGTGGCTGTTTCTTCAGTAGTTTAATCTTTGGTCGAAGTATCCCTTTACCCAACGTCTCATTTATAATCGTATAATTATTAATGCCGTCCTCGTTGGTGGTGGAACGTTGAAGTCCGGCTGGGTCGCCTGTTATATCCAAACCTCCGATATGTTTTTGACGGTACATCTTCTTCTTTATCTTCCGGGCAAGTGATGGCGTGTTGTTCTCTTTATCCTCTGCCTTTCCCAGTATCTCTTCAATAATATATACCTTCTTCTTGTCGTAATCAATCTGTACCAACAGAGTGGACATATAGGGTGCAACATTGAAGTCCCATACAACGATTAAAGGTTTGGTAGGGTCATATACCTTTTCTTTTAGTCCGGTAATCAGATGTTTGGTTCCGTCGAACTGATTGTAAAGCGCCATATCGTTTGCCTCAACAAAATCCCAGTTACCATAAAGTAATCGCTCTTTTGTTGCCTGATCGCTGATTTTGTTTAGAGCTGCTTCGTAGGTTTGACGGAAAGCGATGTCTGGGTTATCGAATACACTGAAGGGAACGTAAAATTCTCCTTCTCGTGTAGTTACCTTGTCACCATTTTCGTCTTGTACGAATCTTCCTCTCACCCAGTTGGTTGTGGGGTTGGTTGTCATTAGCATTTTAGGAACCTTGAATGTTTCGTGAGTTTTCCAACGGATACGAGAAAAGAGTACTTCGACTGCTTTTTCAGAGATTTCCGAGCATTCGTCAATAAAGGCACAAGTGTACTCGGATGAGCCGAATCGTTCGAAGTTAGGATCACTTGGTATATCGCACATCTCTTTCATAATAATTACTGAGTCATTCCAAAAAGTAAGCGTACCTTCTATGTTATTGACTCGAAAATGTACGTCCTCTTGTAGTTTATATCCTTTTAGAATACTTCTTAATGTGTTCCAAGTACTTTCTTTAAGAGACTTCAAGGTCTTTCGAGCAACCACAGCACGAATGTTTTCGAAACGAATGCAGCTACTTATCAGCCAGACACTTCCTTCATAAGATTTTCCACCTCCAGCCGCACCCCCACCTAACACAAGTTGTGGCATATTAAAGTTGCCACACTTTGTGCAATGTGGCTTATATTTAGGATTATGGTTGGCATCGTAGCCTATCAGCTTTTGCTCGATTTCACCTCCACAGACAGGGCATTCAGGCTGGAGTAGTTTCCATAGTTCATACTGTTTAGGTGAAGGCTTAAAGTCGATGTGAAGGTTCTTTGGTGGGACTAGTTTCTTACTTGCCATTTATGATTTCGATTGTGATCTGTGTTTCTTTTGAAAGGATAGCGTTCAGTTTATCAGATGTAACCCGTGAGTTTGTTACTTTGCCCTTGATAGTGTTGTTTCCCACGATTAAACAGCCGGCAGAATCTGACTCATCGTTTCCACTATGGATAAGAATTCCAATAAAGTGCGGAACATTATGCAGGAGTGGTAACTTCCGTTTGAATCGCGGGCTGTACTCCATGGTCACTTTATACGTTCCAGCTGGAATGGCAGTTTGTGCATAGACTTTCTCTTTACATTTACATGATTGTCCTTTGGAGGTATAAGAACAAGTAACTGGAAGTTCTCTTACTGTATCTTCTATTGTATTACAGAAGAACTTTTCGTCAATGAATAGATCCCCGATAGTGTGTTTGTAACTGAGGAATTTGCGTTTTAGTGTAAGTTTCATAGTTGGTGTAGTTTTGGTTATATAGCAAAGAATAGTAGAAATTGATTATACATAGGTTGTTTGCTCTTCCATTATTTATAATATGCCAGTAGTAAAAGAAAGTTCATGAATTAACGTGACTATTATAAATTTTATTATTATTTTTGTCAAAAGACTTTGTTTGTTCTTTTTTTATTTATTGACGAGCACTAAAAAGATTGTTCAATACTTATCAATATATTGATATTCCTTTGAATTTCATTGTCTTGCTAAATTATTGATATGTAATTGCTTGCTGACGTAATACAAAATGAACCTTAAACAAAAAGCTAAATCTGTATATTATTTACTCTTTCGTTATTAAAATCTATTGCTTATGTGTAGTGTTTGTACTAAAGAATTAATAATTCCCCTTGTAGCTGCGATTTTAGGTATAGCATTGCCAATGCTTGTTGGTATCATTCAGCGTATTGATGACAAATATCAGTCTACACGATTAATAAGACTATTCGTTAAGGAGCGTTGGACAATTTGCTTTCTAGTAGCATTATTCACTTCTCTTGTATTGCTGTTCTATTCATTATTTGCTCCAACTAACAATAATGACTTTGGTCGTTTTAATCCATTCATTGATAATTCTCTTCCATTTCTATTATTGATTGTGTGTTTTTGCTTGATTGTGTGTTTATTCGTGGTTTGCTGGCTAATATATGTATACCATGATCCGATAAGATTGCAAGAACGTTTACTTCATTCTACTATAAGCATGGAAAAAAGGAATGCATGGTTGGAGTTTTTTGTTGCGATGCTCAAGAAGAATAATACAGATGTATTACGTAGAGGCTATCAAGCATTTTATGAATGGGGCACTGATATGCAAAAAGGAAAAACAAATCAAATGGTAGAATATTCTTTCGATTTTTATGATGGCATTATTACCATTAATGAGACATTATGTGAACAGAATAAGAAACCGATAACTATTGCCAATGGAAGTGATTTCATAACTATTCTTCTTGATAAAATGCAGGGGACAATCATAGCTCCTAAAACATTCAGTGTAATCTGGATTTGCTTAAATCAGCAGTTGTTTTACAATCGCCAAGAATGGGTTATGAATTATTGGATAACTGCACATCAATATTATTTATTCAATTTACCTAAATATTATGAAAATCAAAAAGAAATAAATTTAGACGGGAGCTCATTTCTAATAACCCAAGAACAGGTCCAGTTGCGAGATTTGGAAAGAAAAGATTTTTTTGATTTTCATATAGCATTAGGAGGATTATTACTGTATAGAAAAGAATATGATTTACTTAAACAAATTATTTATTATAGTAATAGTCAACCTCCTCAATATGTACTTATTCCTGGAAGATTTGCTGAAATATACCTTTTGTATATGGATTTGTTATCATGTTTTCCAATTAATAATTATGAGTCAAAATATCCATTCTTGAATTTGCAAGCCGGTATTAGAAATGAAAATATTATTAAAGGATGGATACTGAAATATCTGATTCTATTAATGCTGCGTTTATATACAGTCGTTGAAACCTATTCAACTTATGATTCTTTTGGTCTTCCGGGAATACCGCAAAAACTAATGGAAAAAAAAGGTTGGTTAAATAATATTCCAATAATAAAACAGAATCTTAAAGATGAATCTATTGATGAATGGTCAGTACATATATTGCCATTTGAAAAATCAGAAATAAAGAGTAAGAGAGAAGAGTTAATGAGTTTAGTGAATAAAATAGAGAGCGAACTTAATGAAAGTATAAAATATCAGATTGAAGAACAACCATTATCAGAAGACGAGATATTATCTTTTCATGAAATAGTTTCTACTATCGTTGATAAAAATATGTCTCAATTGGGAGAATTGTTTCCAGCAACAATTGATAAGAATTATAATGATTATGAAACTGCTGGAAGACTTCGTGAAGTAGAACCTTCTGAAATTTTTTCCGATGAAAAAACGATGTCTTATGTCAATTTTAAAGAATCTTTAAGTTACAGGCTCATTGATGGAGTTCGCTATAATTTTTTAAGAACCTTCTTGTTGCAAAAGAGACTTAAGAAATACAGAGTATTTGCAGAAAATATTGAGGAATCTTTCCAACGTTTAGGCTATGATAAGGAAAAGCATATTATATTGGGATTTCATGTAAATTGGCTAAGCATCTTCAAAGAAGGGTGCTGTAAAGTCAATGATTTTTTATATAAAACGTCCGATGGCCTAGAATTGCATAATATACAAGGTGATAATTCTTTAGATTTTATTAATAACATTGTTATTATGGATAAGCAGAATTTACCTGGATTATATTTTCTAGAACCGGATCAGTCCGTTATCGACAAATATGGCTTAAAATGTTCCGATCAAAAATATAAAATATATTTATCTGAAATCAAGTTAAATACGAGCTCTGATTTTTTAACTGAGGTCCATAATAGGGGAACGTATACTAAAGAAGAACTTCGTGAATCAGTTCTTGTTTGTGGTGAATTGAATATACATACAAGATGGAAAAAAAATGTTCCGATTGCATTAATAAGAGTTTTATATCAATATAGAGACAATGGAAATGATAATCTTTCCGAAATAGTTCCACTGTGTTGAAATACATATTGAAAAATTAGCATAAAAAGAAATTATAGTTTCTTGTCTTAAAATATAATGTTGTAGTATTAATAATACAAACTAATAATGCAAAAAGTATCAGATATATTAGATGAAATGACTCTACAATACTTGAACTTCATCAACTATACAGCAGAAGAAGGTTATTCAAAGCAAGGGGATTTATCCTCTTTTAAGTCTTTATGTATCAATCTGTGGCATTTACATGAGTGGATATGGAATGAATCTCCCAAATTACGTACTAGATTTTCAAATATTAGTAGATATAGAGAATGCTTATTCAATAAATGCAGTGAATTAAAAATAATGCATGATATCGCAAATTTAAGCAAACATTCTAAATTAGAGAGAAGTAAATCCCAATTCAAAGAACTTATTGTTTATGCTGGTGACTCTTTTAGTTTTCAAGATCCACCTTTCATAAAAATAGTGATGAATGATGGAACGTTTTTCAATGGAACAAAAATGCTTGAAAAAATCTTTCAGTTTTGGTGTGATTTTACCAGTGATTTAGAACTAAATGATATGTAAAAAGGATTTATCTTTTATGCTTAAAATGTAAACCTTGCTCTTAATTAAATTAGTTATTGCTTTACAAGACTTCATTTCGGTAATTTATTCATAAAACATTTTTATTATTTTTGAACGGGGGGCATCGTTGAGTACTAAGTCCTGTAACTTCTCACCCCATTGTATTAAAGTGCTCATTCCTTCTTCAGCTTTCATTGCCGATGCAAATTGCCCTTCTTGCAGTTGGTCTTTACGTATATATGTTTTATACAGTCTAATATTATTGGTAATCTTCTCACCAAATAGAACACCCTTTTCTGTTATTTCCAAGGAATTATTTGGATTGTTCTCAGTTGGGAAAGGCAAGCCACACATATTGCCATTCCTTTTAAAAAACTCTCTGATAACATCCATTTTACATAAAGATAAATCTTGTAGTTCACGTTCGCGATAACGATCAAACAAATGAGATGTATAGAATGCGTATTCGTTATCATAAACTCCACCACGAACCAGTAATGTATACCCCTTACTTGTAAGATAAATCAAACAGACTTGGCATAACGGACCTATCTTTTGAAAATCACTCCAATTTCGAGAATACGGGATAACACAAAATGTAGTATTCCGATCAATCTTAAAATCTAAAGGTTTGAACCAAACATTTTTTTCGTTCTTATTCTTGATAAAATACCGCCGCATTCCTTGATAATCAATGCGGTCTTTGACACGGACAGGATATATAGAATTGTGAATCTTCTCATATTCCTTCACGATTTCTTCAAAAGTCATTGTCTCAACTATCATAAATAAGCAAAATTAGAGTTCATGTTGTATTTTGTACCCAATAGTCAGAACTTCTACAAATATCTCATATTCGTAATCACTTAACTTTTTCCCGGTAATTAGTTTATTGACTATACCATCTACGAATTCAACAACATTGTCTCCATGTAAGTTGTTACGTTGGTTTTCAATAATCTCAAGAGCTTTCGCAAGAATGTTATCTTTTAGAGGAACATCAATATCTAAACATCGTTTGATATGCCCGATAAGTGTAATTTCACTTCTCTTTTCTTTGTTCATATAGTTACTTATTTTTATTGTCTGTAAATATATTACTTACAAATTATATATAAAAGAAGGATAAACACATATTAACCATTGATGTGTATATAGAATAACTGACACGCCTCAACGATATTTAACAGTTGTATTGACTTGATATTGTATTTCTGAGAAGATTATTAATCCGAAAGAAGCGAGTAGATAAAAAGAAAGAGAAGGCTTTCACCCTCTCTTACTTGGTTATTTAAAATTCTGAGCATTACACAATGAATTTGCTGATATCCTCAATCTGTCGTTTCGTTTTGGTTTTCATGCTTTCCAACTCCACATTTTCATTGGCTAGCTTCTGAACCTTTGCGTGGTTCTTTTCAATTTTAGTGGCGATGTCTACTTGAATGTTTTTCAACTTTTCGATTGTTGCTGTGAATACCCGGTTTGCACCGTCGATTTTGGTTTGGAATGATTTTCTGAATAACATAAGATTACTTTCTTAGATTAATGAATTCCGTATACTTGATTTCGACATACGGATTGTCGCTTGAAATTGTCTGGTGTATTGCTTTCACTTTCCACCGCCACCAAAGAAAGCGGTGTTTGTATTCTACCCATAATGCCTGATACAGATGTACTGGTAAGTGGATGTTTCCCTTCAGATGATTGTCTTCAATGATACCGTTCAACTTAATGTATGGTGTATCCATTTTCACTGTCTTTACAATGACTTTCACAGTATCTCTGATAACAGCCGTATCTTTCACCGGAGCATCTAACGGAGCATTTACTTCTACATCGTGTCTTCCGACAGCTTCCAAATCTTTGATGCGCACGCCCAATTTCTTGATTGTCGCAACATCTTTCGCACGGTACTTTTTGTACTCATCCACCGAAAGATTGAGAACCTGAATGGTTGATGCCATCATTGCCGAATCAATCCGGACACACTCTGCATCCCTGAGCAATGCCTGGGTGTTGGTTCGGTAAGTGTTCCTTTCTTCTTTCATCCTGCTGCCCCAGTTATATAAGGAGTAAGTTGCCACCCCTAATCCTAGGGCAATCAGGAGAAGAATTTTACTGAAGCTAATCTTCATCGTCTATGGATTCTTGTGGGATAAACCAATCAACTTCATCCAGATAGGGTTCGGTCAGTTCTACCATGTACCCCTTGTTTATTCGTCCAATGGATGTGAGGTCTTGTGTGATTATTGCCTCTCTTCCTATAAGAGCGTTCAGTTTCATTAACGAGAGAGCGTCTGAAGGCTTGATTTCTATAGCTCTTTTTTCTTTAGTCATTCTTTTTAGATTTAAGTAGATTATTTTCAGTAGCAAATACTTCATCGAGTATTTCATCTGGATAGACATTTACAGTACCAAAACGTACATCATTCACTTTTGAAATTTGAAGACCCCGTTTCTTACATAGTCTGCTCGCCTTTGCTCCAATAACTGAATACCGCTTGAAATCAATGCCTATGTTATTTCGTGTTATATAAGCCACTACGGTACTATGTTTCAAATCTGTGATTGTTCTTTCCTCTATTTGATTCACTTTATTTTCAATAGCCCTTGTTCTTTGTTCCTGTTCCAAGAGAATCTGGGCGGAATGTAGCAAAAGTTCAGCCGGAGAATAAGATGCTTTTTTCTCAAGGGCAATTTTTTCACAAGCGATAAAATATTTACGAGCTTCTTTACCTTTTTCATTCCCCTCTACCATTGAAAGCTCTTTAGCAGCATCAATTGAAAGCACATATTCTATTTTGCTAACATGCTGGTTTTCAGACTCCCCTAAATCGGGGCGATTGATATTCAATAAGTTACCAAGATAGTCATAGCGTAGTACTTGGTAATCAAAACTTTCTATTAGACCATATTTTACGATACGATCTTTCATCCAACTTGAAAAGTCTCGTTTACTTCCTAGAAACAAATGTAGTTCTCTTGCCGAGACGGCTCTTCTACCGTCTTCTCCTTCTGTGATTTTAATAAGTTCCATCATATTATTTGATATTAAAATATAATAATTCGTATTCCTCTTTTCTCCTTCGTTCCAAAGACCTGATAACTTTACCTTTGTACTTTCTGAAAGACAGATACTTTTCCTGATATTCCTATCACCCGCTTCCAACTTCCGAACCAGTTTACTGCGTAGTACCCTGTTTTCTCCGACATTGAAGGCAAGTACTCCAAGTAACAGGGAATCTCCGCCAAACCGCCGGAAGACGGCACATTTCTTTTTCAGGTCACTGCGCAGAAGCGAATCAGCAAAACTCTCGGATATATTCGAGCCAAAGGTATCTGTAGGCAATAGCCTGTGTCCGTAACCGACATAAGGCTGATCTCGTGCATGGTGCCAACCTTCGTACCTTTTTATTAACTGCACGGCGTCTTCAAACAAGTCCGTTGAATTTCCATGCAGAGAGATAAAGAGCCAGGCTGCTATAAACCATATCCTCATTTCATACTTTTTAGAAGTTCCTTAATATCTGTGCGCATTTCTTTCAAGTCAGAGCGCATGGATGTAAACTGTGTCATTGTAGCTTCGAATACTGCTTTGTCGAGCTTAATGGCGTCAATCTTCTCGTACTGGTCTTGGATTTTGAGTTCCAGTGCGGAGCATTTGACTGTCAATTCATTAATCTTTTGAGTGTTGTTTACGTGCTGCATATACATCGTTACCACGAATGAGAGCACGATTGCTAACGTCTTGAAGTTGTTTAATACAAATTCTCTGATTTGTGTCATTAGTAAGATTTAGGTTAAGGTGGATTGGGGTTATTAAATAAGATTGCAAAAGCATCTGTTATCGCTCGGATAAGTCCTTCGGCAGCCTGGGAGTCTTTCAATCCATAAAAGACAAGTCCGACAAGTAGCATCATGTAGACTATCCATTGAATTTTCCGGTAATCAACTTTCATCCTCATCTTCTTTAGTGATTTGTACAGGGGCGGGAACGACCACATTAAACGTTACACTGGTGTTTGCCTCATTCTTTCCTTTGGACTCACCCGAATGTTTGACCGGATAAATGTCCATCAGTGTTCTCGCCGCATTAACCGAGACGGCGCGTAAGGGGGCCGGTGATAGCTTGATTCCGAATTTATCCGTATAGGATGAATCAGCCGTTTCTTCCATAATCGCCTTTAGTGTCTCGGCTATTTGGAGTTTTACAGCTAACGTTTCTGTTTCATTATCTATTTCCTGCACCAGTTCCTTGATACGTGCCATTATTTGCGGACGGGCAAACACCTTTCGTGCTGCTACATAAGCTTTCCCCGATTCATCTTTCAGGACTTCCCGGTAGCAAGCTGTATGTTTCCCGGCAAACTTCACCCCGCCGTTTACGAATAGCTGGCAAAGCTGTTCCTCTTGTGCTGTCAGTGGTAGCTTTTTATTTTCTTTTCCCATATTATTCTCAATCGTTGATAAAAGCCCGATATTTCTGACTTTCCCAAGTATAGGTTTAAGGTTTTGCTTTAGGTTTTAAGATTGTGGGATTTTTCTGAATTAATTCTTCCATCAGTGCTTCATAAAACACATCTGCCATTGCATTTGCACAGTTTTCCGCGTCCGCCAATGAGTTTATCAGTCTCATATTAAACGAGATAGCAAGGTCATATCCTGTTATCGTCGCCATCATTTCATTTCCGTCATAATTCAGTACGCCATATACCATTTTCTCTGATGTCTTGAATGAAACTGTTTTTTCTTCTTCCATATTCTTACCCTTCCTTAGATTTTAAAGTGTAACCGTGTCTTTTCCGTAGTTTGAAGATTTGCACCGGCATCGCTATTGTTCCTTAAACGGTTGGAACATACAATAGCCACATTGAGCGTTGCAGTAACATCCGCACCCGCGTCATGTGCATCATCCAACTCAATACCTAGTCTTTCAGCTATCAGTTCAAGTTTATAGGATGTCATAGTCGGATCGTTCGCAAAAGCGATCCGACCCAAATCAATGGTATCAAGATATTTAGGCTGAAAATTCCCATAGAAATCATAGTGTCCGGCAAAAACTTTCTCAAATTCTTTCATCAGCCCCGCATAACACATTAATTGTTCCAGAAAGCCGATGTCAAACGTAATATTCTGCCCGATAAGGATAGGTTTCGTTTGTCTGCCGTTGGTAAGCGTTGCCCGTTTGCCGAAGTCTATCACATCACGGGCAATCAATTTCAAATCTGCTCCTTGATTATATAAGGTATCCATTGTGATTCCCGAATACGTGAGAGCTTCGGGCTGGTATTCCATTAGCTTTGCTTCTTCTTGCAGTAATTCCTGTTTAGTACGGAGCATCTTTCGTTTAGGTACTCCGCCAATATCCTGTTTTTGATAGGGTTGGAAGTACTTCACATATCTGTCGAATATCTCCCAGGTATCAAATCTTATTGCCTGCATGGCTAACTGGGTACAGGCATGTTTTATGCAATCCAGCCCGGAGGTTTCAAAGTCCAGTCCAATGCCGGTATATATTTTAGGTTCATTTTTGGGTGCTGCCATATTCTGATTTTTCTTGGTTTTCTGATGATTGGTTAAGTGTAAATAATCGGGAAGTCTTATAGGTGTTCAGGCTGTTGCCACCACTGTAGTCGTTGTACTTGACTATTGCTGAAACAATGATTATCTTATCCTTGATATTCCGGAGCTCCGCCTTGTTTTCTGTGTAGAAATCATTCCAGCACACCAATTTGATAGTGTCGTTGTTTTGCTGGAGATGCAGCTTACAGATATGCCTCTTTTCTCCTGTCTTTTTATCCTTATAAGATATTTCTTCCATTTCCGTCACGGTAGCACAAAGAGCTATCTTTTTGCCTTCGCTATCGGATAGTAAAGCATTATGAACGGTTGAATAGGATGCCCTTCCTTTGAACTGATGACGACAAAAGGAATTGTCGAATATTCGTTTGTAGTCTACTTGTCCGATGCCACAGACCTCTATTTGCTGCATACTCCAAAAGTAATGCTGGTTAATCAGATTGCCCGGATAGTCTTCTGACGGAATTTTGAATCCAAGTTCCGCAGCCGCTTTCTCCAATATGGAGAACCGTTCAACGACAGCTCTGACTTCATGCACTTTATCGAAGCATCCTGCTAGAATCAGGTTCTTTACATGACGCGCATTGACAGGTACCCGTATCGTTTCCTGCTCATTATCTGCATCATCCCAGTATTCATACTTCTTCAGTTTGTACTTGAAAACACGATGCACAAAGTTCTCAATCGACTTGAACGGACCATTCTTGATGCGCTCGTTGATGATGTATTGTACGGCTTTCGTCCCCAGCATCTTTATTTTCCCCAGTGACCAGAAGATTTCATTTGATTGGTAATCTGTGAAAAACTTCTCTCCTGAAAGGTTAATATCGGGCGGGACTACTTTCGCAGAGCTACATTCTTCCATTTCCGACATGATAAGCGGAAGTTCTTTGTCATCTGCCCATTGTAGGGCAATTGTGTAGAAGGCAGTCGGATAATTAGCTTTCAACCAGGCACCTACGTAGCTGGTAATCGCATAAGCCGTCGCGTGGGATTTGTTAAAAATATAGGAACCACCCGCTTCAATCATATCCCAAATAAGTATAGCATCTTCTTTCGGACATCCTTTTATTTCAGCACCTTCCATGAATTTATCCTTCATGGCATGAATCTTATCTGTCTTCTTTTTTGATATATACTTTACGAGACTTACACCTTCGCCCAATGTAAAGCCACCTACTTCCCGTGCTATCTGCGCTAAATTTTCTTGATAAATTTGTAAGGCGTACGTCTCTTTTAATGCATTATAAGTTCCCCATAGATAAACCGGAGCCACATTACCCTTCTTACAATCCAGGTACTTTTGCGTTGAACCTGATTCCAATGTAGCCGGACGATATAAGGCATTTGCCGCAATCAAATCATTGATGCAGTCAGGTTTCATATCCATTAAGAATTTAGTCATTCCGGCAGAACTAAACTGGAAAACGTTTTGAGTGAATCCTTTGGAGAGTATGCGATAAGTTTTCTCATCATCCAGCCCGCTACGAACAAGTCCCTCAAAAGTTATCCCAGCTTTATACACCCGGTTACATTCTTCAATCACCGATTGTATTTTAGTTAGTTCCTTAATTCCCAAACAGTCATTTTTCAACAGTCCCGTTTCGTCAATGGAGTATCCGTCCAGTTCCGATACAAGTATATCATCCACTTTCTTGATAGGTGTATAATCGAAACACTCCATATCTTCACCGTCTTTTGAACTTGGTGTCACAATGATTGCCGAAGCATGAACGGAAGCCGAACGAGGTTGTCCCATAAGTCCCCGTATGTCCTCGATAATCTGCGGATAGTCCTGAACGAACTTGTTCACTTTCTTGTTGGTTGCTGCCAGCTTGAACAGGTCCGTCCAGCTCATGTTGTCATCTTCGAAAATGGCTGTGATGTAATTCACATAACTGACAGGAACTTTATGTACCCGACACACATCTTTCAGTACCGCTTTGAGTTTCATGGTGGAATACGTTCCGGCAGAAAACACACGTTGCTTTCCTTCTGTATTGTATCTACGTTCCAAGTATTCCTTTACCTCTTGACGCAGGTTCGAAGCGAAGTCGATATCAACATCAGCGAGCGAACCCGCATCGCCCTGTCTGAACCCGTTGCCGGTCAGGCAATCCAATGCCTGAACCGGTGTTTGAGTCTGTTTAAACTGCACACTTTCAACAACCATAAACCGACTCGTTAAGTGTGAATACCAAATCCCTGTTATCAAAGATGATGTCGTCTCCCAGCTTTAATTCATCAGCATACACAATCATGCTGTGCCCTTCGCGCATCACCCTAAGTTTTGCATCTTTGTCAAAGGCATACGCCTTGCCATTTGCCAATGTAACCTGTACAACCTTGGTGGATTCCATTCCACCAACTATGATTGTCACTTCATCCGGGTAAAGCCCCGCACGTTCGGGAAGCAGGAAACGTTCAAAAAGTAAATCGTATTTGATAGGGTCAATCAGTGTAATCCCCAGCAGATAGAGTGCCAGGGAACCGCCGGCAGAACCACGACCGCATCCGACAAGAATCCCCTGTTCACGTGCCCAATTCACCGTATCATATTGTACAAGCAGATAATCGACGTTATCGGTCGATTCGAGAATATAAATTTCGTAGTCCAGACGTTTACGGTACTCATCCTCATGTCCGGCGGGAACCAGCTTCTTAAAACCTTCTTCCAATAAGGCAAGGAACATCTTATGCCTGTTCCCATATTTCTTCTTTTCTTCCTCTGTCATATCATACTGCGGCATGAAGTTCCTGTCCGTCTCATAACGGGCAACCGCTCCTTCGGCTATCTCTACCGTATGAGCGCACATTCTTTCAAACAGTCGGTCCAGTTCCCATTTATTCCCGTCGAAGAGAGCGCTGAACGTCGCATAGTGTTCGTCGATGTCTTTAAAATACTGGTCTTCACTTTGTTCATGTGCCGCTCCGGAAGCTATTTTATTCAGGATAATCTTGTTGCGTGCGTCGTCCTTGTCCAAATAATAAGTATCGCAAAGCAGGATAGGCTCTATCAGAAAAGTACCCGTTTGAGCCTCATAGAAATTATCGAAAAAGAACTTAGTCGCCTTCAATACCTCAACATCAATACGTTCGGCTTTATATTCGCTCAAATCTACCTGATAGAAAACCTGTCTAAATGCGATTTTCATAGCCTGGAGAATATGAGCGTTCTTTTTCATCCAATAGGAAGTAAGTTTTCCCAGCACCAACACATTGCCTTCCCCATGGGTAAGCAGCCCTTGAAGAGAAAGCGTCCGGTTATCGGAATCCACCATGATTTCCTTCTGGATTCTGAGTAGGTTTCTCATTCCCCGTTGGGTTTGCGCATAAACTTTCATCTCAACCTTTTCTCCTTCATGCCCCAGTTCCAACGTATAGCCGAAAATATGCTTCATCTCATAATTGGCACATTCCTTTTGCAGATTAAGCGTGGCCGCCATTGTATTCCTGTCACATATTCCCAGTGCTGTATGTCCTAGGTACCTGGCTTTTCGCACCCAGTCAGTTATATTTCCGCTGCTATTCAGCAACTCAAAGGGGGTATGTACGCCCAAATTGACAAATGGCACATCCATTTTACAGGGTTGCCGTACCCCCGTATATTTGAGAATATTAAATCTGAATTCTTCTTTGAGGTTGAAATAATACCAGTTGTCCCCGAAAGGGAATGCTACATAAAATATCCCTTCCGCAATCAATACATCCGGGTTCTCCATCAGGTTAAACTGGAGAACTTCCGTTCCCCGGAAAATTGATTTTATTTCTGTCAGGTCAGCTACATATACCTTCCCGAATCCTTCGATTTCCACTACTTCATTATCATACTGTTTAAATGAAATCTTGTTGGCATCCAGCCACTTGATTAATTCTTTCATTCCTGAACTTTTAAAAGTCGGTACTCTGCCGGAGTCCTGAGCCTGTGTGAGAAGATGTCGTCTATCTCTTCACGGCTCAAGTCCTCCCAATCTTTCTTGGCGTCCGGTATATCCGCAATCAATACCCGGAAGTAAGCATTCAATTCACCGGCTGTCTTTTTTATGGCTTCAACAGCATCTCCGTCGTATCCCAGTATCACGGTCTTTACCCCTTTAGCTTGCAGCTTGTATATCTGCGTCCGGGAGATCTTCTTTCCGAAGGTGGCGACCGCGGCCATAGATTCATTGTCATATAATTCTTTTTTTCTTGTTAATGCTATCACGTCAAATATCCCTTCCGTGATAATTACCGTTTGAGTAACGCCTTCAACCACTGCATCATAGTTATAGAGCAGCTTTACGAAGTCGTTCTCCGTCGAGTTCCTGAAGCGCAGTATCCGGTATCCGCCCTTGCGGCTTACCCGGCTGTTATGCCTGTCTATCTCATCCTTGCTCCAGGTGTGCCGTGAGACATATCCCACAATATCCCCTTCGTCAATGACAGGAAAGATGACATAAGCGTCATACCTGAAATTCAATCCCCTTGTCGTTCCCACCTGAAAGTATTCGTAATCATCAAAAGTGAATCCGCGAGCCTTCAGGTAAGGATGTGTAAAGCATCTCAGGTAAAACCCGGGCAATTCCACCACACCCAGCGCATCATCTATTTCTTCCCCTTCTTCCAGCGGAAAAAGCAGGCTGGTAGCCAGCCTTGCGTCAAGATCGGTCGTGGGAGTCACCATCAAGTCCTGTCTGCCCAGGAAGTCCAGCAATGCTTCCAGAGAGAACGTCGAGTATCCGCAACTGAAGCAATGCGACATGAACGGCTTTTTCCTTACCGTCTGCTTACCGATGTAGATTCCGTACTTGCCTTCTTTGCCGCAACACGGACAACGGGCAATCAGGTTCTTTCCCGCACCATCCGGCTTTGCGTCCAGTTCCTTGGTCAGTTCCCGGATCAGAAAATCTGTATCGCTTCGGGATAGGGATTGTACCATTGTTCATTTACCTTTTCAAGTTCATACTTCGCTGTGCATCATAAAACACTTCATTGTCGTAGTCCGTTGCTATCTTCACCGTTTCCCCTTTCTTGAAGAACCGGGCTTTGGCGACATGAAGGCGCATTACGTTCTCCTTTCTTTCAGCCGAAGACTGGTTCATCGTTATCAAGTGGGTACAGGGGCGTGCGAGCCCTTTGCTTTCCGAACAGTTGTATTCCGTGAGCACATTATTCTCATCATTCAGCCAGTCCCGGTTCTCAATCGTTGCCTGATACGTTACCACCACCCACACCCTTTCATCCGCCGCCAAGTCTTTGAGGTCATTCGCCACAGCAATACGCTTGCTTCTTTCATGGTCTTCCCCCCAGTTCCTCCGGCTGGCGTCAGTCAGCAGGTCCATCGAATCAATGATGATAACGTCAGGGGAGCGATTGTACAGCTTCCTGTATTCCGCTATCCCGTTCTTGATATCTAGCGTTGAGATGCGACTGTTGAAACGGGGAAAGGAACGTACGGTGATGCTCCCTTTGTATTCCGCTACCTGCTGCTCGAAGAACTTCATCTCCGTATCCGAAATCTTCCCGCGTTCAAAATAAAAAGCATTTTTGCTGATTAATCCGCCCGAGTAAGCGTCCAGTGCTTCTTCTTCACTGCCTTCCAGCTGGAAGTGCAGTATGTGAAGGCCGTCGTCGATGTTAGCCCGAATACCGATATGCTTGGCAATATGCGACTTACCCACACCGGTGCTGGCGAGAAAACAAGTCAGCTGCCCGCGCAGGTTCCTGCCACTATTCATCACATCCAGGTCAGGAATATAGAAGCGTGTTACAGGAGCCAGCGGGGAATTCAAGCTGTCAATATCCTTCTGCCGGTTTTGGTAGAAACGTTGTGTAAATGTCTCCGCCACATTGACAAAAGCGGTAGATTTGAGTGTAAAGCCCGACAACCATTCCGCATATTCTTTAAGTTTCGCTTCCGCTTCCGGTTGCCTGCTCTGATTATACAGCTTACCCACTTCCGAATAGACCATCTGTAAACGCACTCCCTTGATATAAGCCTCCAGCATATCCAGTAATACTTCCCGGTTCATTTCTTCCCCGCATTCCTGGAACGTATTCACCAGCTCCATCGTGTCATAGTCAGTATTAAAAAGTTGGCTGAGTACAGCGTATGAAGGCGGTTCCTTATAATTCCGGTAGTGGTTGGAAAGAGCCAGGAGTATTTTCTGAAACGCCCTGTCCGGCAGATACTCTTTCTTCACGTGCCTTGTCACCACGCCGCAAATCGTTTCCGAACGCAGCGCAGCGGCAAATAGCTCGTAAAGGAACTCTACGCTCATTGGGTTCATTCCATCCTTCAGCATTTCCCGGTTGCTTTAAATTCCGCCACACGGATGCGGTAGAGTTCCGGGTAGACAGTGCGGGTTCTTTGCTCACAGGCGGCGGCTTTCGGACATGCCGTACAGACAGGAGAAAAGGGTGTCCAGAGCAATGTCGATGCACCACAGATGTAGTACCCCAATAGCGTTCCCAACATCCTTTTCTTTGTCCGGTCCTCATACTGCGGATAGATGAACTTAGCCTGCGGATGACAACTGCGGTCACGTATAAGTTCGCACAACATCTCACGGCTTAGTTCATTTCTTTTAAGCCACTGGTCCTGGTAGTAACGCACTTCCCGTTTCATCCCGGCAAAACGTCTGAATGCGCGCTTTCCAAAGGAATGGGACACTCTCCAATGGCTTTTGTAATCTTCTCCGAAATAAGAAACCGCATACGCCTGACACACGCAATAGTCCACAACGCGTTCGGTGTCCGGACAGCCGGAAGTTTCCAGCCTGCCAAGACAGGAAGCAACCGCACGCCGTGCGGCAGCACTTCCGGTGAACTTAAATGCGGGGAATACCCGTTTCATCAGGAAGGTGAACACCTTTATCGTTTCTTCAATCTTCTTTTCGTTTTCCATCACGTGTTATCAATTCTTTGAGTTTCTTCTTTGCCAGGAATATGCGGCTCTTTGTCGTTTCCAGGTTCCTGGTTTTCAGGTTTCCCATACGGTAAAGCATGTCACATATTTCTTCCAGTTTGTAGCCTGCCACCTGAAGGAGAAGGGCGTTCCGGTACATCGGGCCTATCTCTTCCAGGGCTTCCAACACTTCATCACAATACAGATCCCGGTAATTGTCAAGTGTCACATCTTCCATGCTGAAGTCCTTCTCGTCCGAACTTTCCGTAAGTTGCTCCAATTTTGTAGCACCTATATCCCCTTCGCGTTGGAAACGCGCGTTCTTCCTTTCCAGGTCAGCCAGCATACGTACAGCCACCGAATAAATCCATGTCTTGACTTCACGTTTGGGATCGTAAGAGGCGACATACCTGAAGAAGTTAATCAGCACTTCATTGTAGTTGTCGGCTATATCATCCCTGGCATGAGTGTACTTGATGCAGATATGATAAATCAGGTTCTTGTACGGATATACATATTTGTAAAACAGTGCCGTACGGGTCTGTATGGACTCTTCATCATACAGGTAAGAGGAACTATCTGCCTTTCTCATAGTGACTGCTTTTAAGTGACAGAGAAAAATCTGTAGCAGTCCATTCATTGAAATAAAAGTTGTTTTGCATCATCAAGTCCGTTTTAGATTCTGTATTTGCTGACATAATACTGGAATAGCCAGAAGGCGTCCGCCTCATTATCATCCAGCGGCAAGCGGTTGAAACGCGCGGTGTATGCCTGTTTCATATCATCCTTGCTTGCGTTCCCGTTTCCTGTAGCATACTTTTTAAGTACCTTCGGATTCACAAATTCTGGCTCGGGCAGGTCGAGCTCGTCACATACGCAGAGCAGCACGCCCCGGAACTCGGCAAGCTTGCGCATGTCGAAGAAATGGTTATTCACCGATACGTCTTCCGCTACAATTCTTTGTATGCCGTGCTCACGGATAAAAGCTGTCAGCGTATCTTTCAGAGCCAGGTGCTGTTTGTTACCGTTCCGTCGTTTACCTTCCGTAAAGTTCCATGTCCCGGATTCATGCACACTGAAATACCCGCAATGGGTGGCAATGTCAAGAGCTAGGATATGTTCCCGTTTCAGCTCTTCGGTTTCTTGTTTCATAGTGATTATTGGTTTAGGTTATTGATACAGGATTTCCCGTCCTGTTTGTTGATTATAAGTTTATAAGGATAGCTCTCGCTGATATTCCCATGGGAGACGACAAGTGCGGTGACGCCCAACTTGTTCAGCGCGCCGAACATGCTTGCCAGCCCGTCTTCATCCACCGGAGCCAGTATTTCATCGAGGCACAGCAGGTCAAGCCCTTTATCCCCTTCACAATTGCCGTTCACCAGCTTCTGCATGGCAAGTATCGTCGCCAGGTTTACCCGGCACTTTTCACCTTCCGAGAATTTACCGAATGAACCGCAGTCCACACCGTCACGCAGCAGGGAGATGGAAATCTTCTCACGCACCTTACCGCTTTTAAGCACTGTATATCCGTCGAAACGGATGCGGATGTCGCTGCCGATGTTACCAAGAAACTCATTGGTGACCTTTGCCAGTGCTGCAATCTTGGTATTAGCCAGGAATGACTTAAACTGCGAAAAGACTTCCACCTGCTGTGCCAATGCTTTCACCTGCTTTTCCAGTTCCTGCTTTCGGGCAACCGCAGCGTTGGACCGGGTGCGGTATTCATTCAAGGAAGATTTCAGGCCGGTGATGACCGTATCGCCAGAGGATTCCTTCAGTTCCCTGATTGTCTTTTCCAGTACCTGTATTGCGTTTTCTGCCGCACTGATCTCTTCGTTCTGCCCGCTTATTCTCCGGTTAATACTCTTGTACGCATCGTCGAGAAGTGAGAAGGCTTCATCAAAAACCTTCCTGCGGATGCCGTCCAGTTCTGCCTGCATGGAATTGATTGACCGGAATGTCTTTTCCCTGTACTGGTTTGCCTCATCCTGTAAACCGATGGCTGTCCGTCTTTCCTTCTCCGCGTCCTGAAGCTTTTCCTCCCAGACAGTGTTTTGTCCGGTTAGCAGACGTTTGCCGGTATGGATATTCCGTTCCGCTTCTTCCATGTTTTTCGATTGGCTGCGACAATCAGACAACAGGTTATCCAGTTCATTTCTTTCCGATTCTTTAGCCTTTACCTGTTCATGCGCCGCCTCCACATCGAAACTCTCATCCGACAAGATGAACCGGTTATGACAAGCCGGGCATGTGATTGTACCCGCCAGTTTATTCTTCAGATTCTCGATAACGGTAGAAAGAGTAGTCTTTTGCCTGCCCAGTCCAGTGATCCGTTTACTTAGTCCTGTAATCTGCTTGTCCATGCGTTCCAGTTCACCATCGTATCCGCTCACCTTCACTTTGAAATTTTCAGAGAAAGCACGGTATTCTTCCAGCAAGGAACTGCGCATCATCGTCACCTCATGCAGCTTCTTTCCCTCTTCATCCAGTGCCGTATCCCAAGCCGAGAGTTCCTTGCCCAGCTTTTCGATTTTTTCTTTCTTTTCCGCTACTATCCCGTTCCAGTCGGAAAGCACACCGCAATGTAACGGAGCCAGCAGACCGGTAATTTCTTCAAGACATTCCCCGATAGAGAACTCGCTGTTCTCCAGTTTCTGCAACTGCTTGTCCGCTGCTTCAACTTCTGAATAAGAAGCTTTCAGTAAGACAATTTCTTCCCTGCAATCCCGTATCAGGGAGCGTTTCTCACCGATGCTCTTTTCCATATCCGCCATTCTTTCGGTTTGGGTCCGGGCTTTCTCTCGGGCAGTGTTCTCTTCTTTGAGAATCTGTTCGGTCAGCATTTCAATCCGCCCGTCCAGTCCGGCAACATCAAGTTCTGTCTGATGCAACGTTTCTTCTATCGGTGCCTTGTCTGCCAATACCTGTTCAATAGCAATATCCACAAGGCTGGCATTGGAGAAGCGGTTGATGATTTCTTTCTTGTCCTTGTCGGAACTGGAAAGGAAGTCCTGGTACTTGTGCTTTGAAAGCAGAAAGTTATTATACAGTTCATCTTTTGTTATTCCCAGCTTTTCAAGGATATATTTGTTATAGGCATCCACGCTGGGGCATACCGCTTCATCCGTCGTGACCGTTTTGCCTCCCCGCTCAATCCGGCATTCCACCGCAGAGCCCCCTTTACGAAGTATGCAGCGCCGGACAGTAAACACTTCATCAGAGGCATCATTGAAGAATTGCAGGTAAATCCTGCACTCATCCGCCTCGTCGTTAATAATCTCTTCATTCTTCACTTTGCGGAGCGGTGCTCCTGTAATGCCCAAGGCGATACATTCTATCAGTGCGGACTTGCCGGAACCGTTGGAACGCTGGCTGTCATTGTCCAGGTTGTTGCCGAATACCAGTGTGGTAACACCTTGATTCAGTACATAATGCAGATTACTGAAGGAGCAGATGTTTTCGGCGCATATATCATTCAGTTTCCACATGATGTACGGGTTTAAGGTAAGACAAGCCCAATTCTTTGCTGATTCCTTTCTCGGTACAGAACTGGCAGTAATTATCACGTATCTTCCCACCGTCGAACTTTTCAAACAACCCGTTTCCGGTTGCTTGGATGGCATGAAGTTCTTCGGTGACGATCTCGACTTTTGTCGCGCCGGCTTCCAGCAGTCTGCTCTTGTCGATGGAAGAGGCAGCAGTTTCACTGCCATGGACACGTACTTTTACCTTGTACCTGCCGTCTTCCTTCAGTTCCTCAAGGCGGTCGGTCAAATGAATGTCCAGCTTGTCTTCCGGTATGTCAAGTACCATATAACGCTGATTGGCACGGTTCTTTATAAACTCTGTGGTTCCGTCTGTGTAGAGAATGGTATAGCCTTTCTCCTCGTCTTCACCAAAATTGTGCTGGCGAGCCGAACCTATATATTCGATATGGGGAGCCACCGTACAGCGGTTGTGGTAATGTCCTACAAATACCTTGTCAAAGTTTCCGAAGATATTGGCAGGCAGTTCCCTGTCGGCAGGACGGGAAAGCGCATTGTTTATACCTTCATGGATATAGAGGTAGTTAAGCTTGTCTATATTAAGCTCATTCTGAATGACTTCATCCAGCTTTGTTCTAAAGCTTCCGTCTTCCGGAAAATACGGAATGACATGAAGGGAAAAACACCATTCAGGATTTGAGAGCGTGTGGTATTCGTCAATCACCAGCACATTGTCGTGTTGGTCGAAGATATGGCAATAGCCACGAACGGCTTCCAGATTTACTAAATCATGATTGCCGTTTGCGAGAATAACATCCATGTTCATACTCCGGGCAGCTAACAAGGCATCATGTACAGCCAGCAGTACATCCAGCGTCTGTGACGAACGGGAAAAGAACAAATCTCCGCCCAGCACAATTGTTTGTATGCTCATGCGTTTGCAGACCGACAAAGCCTCGTTCCAGTTCAGGGAAAAGTCCGAAATGTTATCTTTGGATATATGTATGTCATTGAGCAGTAACATACAGGGTTCTTTTGGATTCATAAGGGTATAAGTTAGGAAGGGAAAGGCATTTGGCCTCTCCCTTACAGATGGGTACTTTATGAAAATTAATCGCTTATCTTCTGCGTCTTGCGGCAGATTCTCCCGAGGCAGTTTCCGCAGCGGCGGAGGATTCTTCGGCAGCAACAGTTTCCTCGTTTACCGGTTCTTCGGTCCGTTCACCTGATTTCTGCATCTCCTGTTCAATCATATCCAGGAGCATTTGGTTGGTAGTGGTACGGGTAACACGGACACCCAGTTTCTCCTGCTCGACAAAGCTGCGGATCATGCCGCGCAGTTCCTGGCCTTCTTCCGTTTTGTCACCCAGGGATTGTGCCTGCAATTGTTCAAAACGGTCGAACAGCATATCCAGGGATAATGTACCGCCTTCCGCATTCTCTTTTGCATCCTTATTGCGCTTGTCAAACGAGAATGAGCTTGTGTCACTTTTGGGAAGTTCTGCTTCCAGCGTGGCAATGGCTTCTTTCATCTCATCCGTGTCCATTACCTGCAATCCGTATTTGGTATCGCATTGTTTCAGGAATTCAACACCGGCACCCAGCTGGTAACGTGTAAAGCGCAAAGCCACTTCCGGCAGCCTCGGGGTATTCATCAGCATGGTCAGTTCCTCAATGCTCAATTCGTCCGGGTCGGATTCATTGTCGATACTGATTACATATTCTGTTTTCTGCCCGTTCTTTTTCTTCTCAATTTCAACCGGATAAGCATCCTTGACCGAAGAAACCGGACACGGATATTTGGGATTTTTAGCCAGTTTCTTTTGCCAGAGTTTGAACTTACGGTCATCAAGTTCCTTGTATTGCGAATGACTCAGGGTAAGCAACTGGGCACCTTTGGCACGCTCGTTCATATCCAAAGCGTACATGACGTGTACATAGCTGAATTTCAGTCCGCCGCCAAAACTTCCTCCTGCAATTTTTTCCGCCAGTTCCTCGTCCCCCAAGTCTTTTGCGGCAGCTATCGCCAGTTTGCGGTATGTGTCAATAATGTCAAGTGAAAATCCTGCATCGGTAGCGCGTACTGCCGTGGAATATGCGTACTGTTTTTTACCCGATGCCGTTGGCTTTTCGATTTCAAGCAGCATCTGATGTACGGGATACTCATAACTCTTACGACTTGTTGTTCCGTCCGCTGACGGGGCAACCGGGAGAATACGCAACTTGTACGTGCCCAGCTTGTCCATCCTGAAAAATTCTGTCCTGGCAAATGATTTGTTTTCTTCCGCAGTCCGTATCTGCGCTTCCTGATAAGTTTCCTGTGAACCCAGGAAAAGGTTCTCCAGATTGTCCATGGATACAGTAGTGGCTGCATCCTTACAGTTTTGTTCCTGCATGGTAATGGTTATTAATGAAAATACCGAAGAATATGGACTATAAGTACGGCTGTTCCGGTTTCATATTTTACTGACCGCACTCTCAATTTACAATGTTGGCAATGGGGAAAGCGAAGTGTTTCTTTCGCCCGGGTTACCCGATCAATTCATTTGACTGCAAAGATACAGGGTTCTTTCCAATATGCCAAGAGAGTTGAAATATTTCCTTAAATACGGGAATCAAGTCATTGATTATCATTCGGTATCAAAACGCTTTTTAAATCATTCTTAAATAATAGTTGTTTATATTTAAGAATTTTCTTTTGGTTGCGTGCAATGAAAGCTTCCATTTTTTTCTTTCTGACGGACTCATAATACACTTTCCTGCCTTCGGTCAGCAGCTTGGGCCTTTTACAGTAAAGCCCCGTAGCGGCGTAGTCATTCATGCACCGCCGGAACTTGGGCTTTTTATAGGTGGGATCTCTTAATGCCTTGCATACCAGTTCGATGACTTCCGCTTCAGGGTGGGGAAATGATTTGTCCTTGTACCTCTGCATGATAATACCGTATGCTACCGGCATCTCATATTTGAGCAGAAACCCTAAGCGTGTCTGTTCGAAAGCATACTTTTTACAGGTTCCTTTGGGACGGCCTTGTTCGAACTTTCTTTTGACCGGTCCCGGGGGAATGTATTTCGTCTGCCGGCCGCCTCTTACTCTTTTCGCTTTTGTCATCTGCCTGGATTGTTGGTTCTACATTTGTTTCCGTCACTTTGGACTTTTTCTCAGTCCGGTAAACCAACCGGGAAATCTCCCGGCGGCTGTCAATGTCCTTTTGAATATTTATTTTTCTCATAATTAAATTGTTATGTCATATAGGTAAAGTTTACGTTTGTATTTACGTTATACCATCCGCTTTCAAAGATTTGCATACTACGGCTTCCACCGTTAATCAGGAAAGTGGTTCCGCGATTGTATTTGGCATCATCATTCCAGTCGCAAAGCGTTGTCCTGACACCAAATGCCGGAGCTGATATGCCATTGGGAAGCACTGCCACCGTACCTCCCATATTACTGCCATCCCGGCGTGCCGTATTTATGACTCCCTGGATACAAACGATGTTGCCGATCTGCCTTACAAACAATCGGCTTGTATCGGTGCCGTTACCGGAGTTCGCCATCTGTCTCCAGCCGGTATCTGTCAATTTGGGTTGGTATTCAGGTGCATAGGCAGCCCCCAGTTTATTGCAAACCTGCTTTTTGGCATCTGCATTCGCCAGCAGAAGGTCTGACAACTTGCTGTCCTTTCGTAGATAAGTGTCTTTGACGTCCGCTTTGGAAAGCACATCCAGTTTATCCCGAAGAACCTTCTGTGCGTCGGCTGAACTTTTCCCTTGCGTGACCAGATAGTCTATATAGTCCTGAAAAACCGATGCGGTAACGGGGAACTTTTCGTCCGCATCACTTCTGGAATAGATATTCAGGTTACTGGCGATACATCTTTGTTCTTCCTCGGTGTATCCTTCCAACAGGCGTCCGGCTTTCTTTGCCAGTTCCTTTCTGACATGTGACAGCAGTACATAGCCTTCCACTTCGGCATGTGACATGTCATCCTTATCCACATAAGCAAAGCTGCCTGTCTTGATATCTTCCAGCTTTTGTCTCATCTCCGGGGTAAAGACAACACCGGTATATTCATTTTCAGCATCCAGTTTTTGGGCAAGCAGTTTGTCTACTTCCACCGTTGAATAAACACTGATATTCTTTCTTGCCAATGTTTTGTCCGCCAAGTCGGAAAGGTTTTCCGCCTTTGACAACTTTAATGCTCCGGTTCCTTTCTTCTCCGCATCCAGATTGTCACGTACATCCGCCTGCTTCTGTGCTTTCAGGGCAGCCGCCTGTTCAGCAGTCATCCCATTTACTTCATCAGCGGTCAACGACACAAGTTCCAGCAGGTTGCCTGATACTTTAAGAAACAAGCTGTCAGCCTGTCCTTTAGAATAAATATCCAGTGAACCCCGTGCCATAGCTATATCTGTAAGGTCGGAGAGATTGCAGGAAGCCGTCAGTTTTTCTGCCAGGGCATTCTTCACCTGTACTGCGGTTACATAGCCGTTGTTTCCGTTTTCAATGTCTCCCGAAGATATACCTTCCAGCTTTTCCTTGAGTTTGGTTGTAAAGTCCTCTGTAGAAAGCTGTTTCCCATGAAAGAAATCCACCTTTTTATCTAAGGCTTCCGTAAAATCATTCCGGTTTACATAGGTTTCCGACAGGCTGGTTCCGTCTATTTTTAAGTCTCCCGTGATATTGACGAATCCTTTAGGCAACAGGTTGATATTGCCAGCTGTGTTGGTAACTGAAAAGTCAGGGTTTTTATCGGAAGTAAATCCGACAGATGCCAGTTCATTGCCTTTTAGATCAGTGAAACAAACAGAGTTTACCTGTCCGGAGCCGGAAGCCAGGGTAATACCTTTCCCCAAAACGGTGAATGATCCGTTGACTTGTACCTCTCTGGCTTTTCCCCTGACGTGTAACAGGGGAACGGCAGTCTGTTTGCCGTCAAATACACGGAAGTCCCGGAACTTGTTTGTTCCATTTCCTGTAGTATTGACATCTATCGCACCTTCATCAGTATCATCAAGGATATTATTAAGGGCATTCTTTTCTAGCTGGAGCGAGCCGATGTATGCACTTCGACTGGAAGCATGAGGATAAGTAATTCCGTTCTCATCTATCCGCGCCATTTGCTTCCCGTCTTTGAGGAAGGATATGGAACCGTCAGTCGAAATACAAATCTCGCTGACCAACAACCCGTTCAGATAAGAACCGAAGGAGGCGGCTTTGTCCTGTTTTACCAGTTGCCTGAAAGAATATCCTGAAGGGGAGACTACCGATATGGCGGTCTTGGACTCCAGTCCTTTTTCGGCAGTCAAACTTCCGGTGACGACCAGATCTTTTTTAAGGGTCTGTTTACTGAAGGGAGTATCCAATAGGACGGCATACTGCCCGATAAACTTATCAAGGAAACGCGGGGCGTAAGCCTTGGTAACCTCAATGAAGCCGGGAACTTTGCCTGTCAGCTCATCCGCTGTTGTCGGCAGCAAGTTACTTCCTGTACACAGGTAGTTGTTGCGTCCCTGCTTGTTCACGTCTCCGGCATAAACCACCGTGTCGGTACCGTTCTTTTCATAGATATAGTAGGGAAACGCGGCTGTATTGCAGCCTTCAAAGTAACGGACTTTGCCGTTTATCCAGACATAGCCGGAAGAAACGGTATTTCCGGTGACCTCACAGCCGGAGACGATAAAATTCTCACAGCCGCTAAAAATGACTGTCATGGAGAGCGCCAGTTCTTGCAGGTTCAGTATGTCATCCACATAGGTGTATCTTCCTCCGGTCGATGCAACGTATTCTTTCATAGGATATAATCAGGTTAAGGTTAATCAGGGGATATTTCTGTCCGGTCTATTTTTATCAGGTATGTTTTACCCGCCACTTTATAGGTATTGATAACAAAGGAAAGCATATAAACGAATTCTTTTTCCGGTATATTGATTTCAGGAACAAGTATCATAAAACTCACCTTATTGACCGACTTCTCTTCGGTGAGATAATGTAATTCCCTTGGTCTCTCTTCCGGTCGGATTACAGCGGTTACTTCTTCCAGATTGTACCACACAGTAAAGGGCTTGCCGTCCGATGCGTTCTCGTGGTAAATATCTGCTCCGAGCGGGATACCTTCCGAAATCCGTATCTTCTCACCGCCATGTTTCAGGCAGGTACCGAACTTGTGGTTCAGGTACCACTCGAAGTACATGACTTGTGATGTCATGCGTGCCTCAATATGCTTTTCCGCAGCAAAGGAGCAGAACTTTTCGTTCAGCGTATGCAGCGGCCATACCAGGCTTTGCAGGAAAAGGATATACTTCCTTCCCGAGAGGTAATACGGCACCAGCCTGTTTACCAGCCTGTCCGTAGACAATTTATATCGGTTTGCTTTCATCCTTCAACGATTAGTTTGATTGCCTGCCGGAATGTTGGCAGGTCCTGTTCTTTGCCTGTAGCGGAAGACTGCTTCATAAAACCGGAAGATGTTTTTGCCGTACGTCGGATCTTCTTAGCCGGAAGAAGATTACCGTCCGTATCGTAAGAAGCGATAAAGATTCCCTGTTCCGGTGTCGCTTCCTCGTCGATATAAACATCCGTCACATGCTCAACGCTACGTACAGCCTCGATGACGGAAGATACATAGATGGACGAGTCGAAAGGCATCTGCATGATATATTCATCCAACTTTTCCTCTATCTTATCGTATATCTCGCTTTCCGGTATGCCGCCGTCAAAGAATACGCTGATACGCGGGATAAGGATATCCCCTTCACGACTGATTACCTCGATCCGTGTTCCGGCAAACTTCATTTTGTTGATATAGGCATTGACAGGAACCAGTTCCGATACGGGCAAGGGTTCCAAATGTCCTTTCTCACCGACGGCAACTTTAAGAATCAGTTTGCTGTCCAGGTTGGTATCATCCGTACTTTCGATATAGGATACCTGCGTGATAATTCGTTTTGTCTCGTCAACATTGGCATACCCGAATGCCAGACCATCTTTCCGGACAGTCAGTTCATCCCCTTGCTGGTATTGAAGCAGCGCATTGGCATAGTAAGTGGGCGTTCCGTTCACACGCTGGTTTATGGCTGTCGAAATATCCACCGCGAACACATCGAGCAGTGTTTCAAAACTATGAATTGAAGCTGCCGCAGTCCATGCCAGCGTATTCATAACGCTCATCTTGGAGTCGCTGGAAAATTCGCTTAGTTCCAGCCTTTTATTTCTCTCGGTTATAATCCCGTTATAGATTTCCTTGATCGTCCGGCTCATAAGTATAAGTTTGGTTGTTGATAATAAATGTCCAGACACCCGCTTCATTCCAGGCAGGCTCGTGGGTAAGCATCCATATCGCTTCCATGCCGGAAGCTGTCAGGTAATTCCCATTGCTGTCTTTATCCGGTTTCCGGTAAGTTCCTGTCGGCTCCGTCGTCAGGAGAACCGTCAGGTTACGCCTTCCATAATGCTGTTTGAGCAGTCCTTTCAGGTACGTATCCAATACGGAAGACGTCAATCCTGCCCGGGTAAGATCGAGCCGCATTAGTTTCTTCAGGGACAATAACGGAGAAAGATCACCCGTCTGCACTCCGGCAAGATTCAGCTCGTATATATTCCCGGCAAGCGAAAGAAACGAAAGGTCAAGCTCCGTATGCTTACAGGTAAACTTCTCTATATGTACCGGACAAAGGATATAAACGGACGATGCGTATGAACCGCTCAAATCTAGCAGCCGCAAACTGACCGTACCATACAGGCGTATTTTACGCCTCACGGCAATTCGGTCGTTGAAGCAATGTTCCAGTTGTCTCAGCTCATTCGTCAGTGTGAAGAGTTCCAGTTCCGTATTATCACCCCAGTCTATTTCCAGCGTGCCGTTTCCGCTCATCCAAAGGGATGAAGATGTTCGTTTACTATCCAGGTAAATTTCCATAAAGAGTGCCTCAGACGGCTCTTTGGGATAGACATTCCGTTCTCCGTTGGCAGGCTGAATCCCGTACATGCGGTTATATGCCAGTATATCGGGACTGATTGTGAAATCATCCGTATAGTCCAGTTCGTCTCCGCTTTTTAAAGTATCATCCAGCGATAGTTCCGGATTATTGATAAGCAGATCGACGACACCTTCAATACTGCCGTACAGGCACATGGCAACGTCATAGATATTCTGTCCGGTGGTTATTGTGTATTTTCCCATAATGTCCGTTTAATCCGTTTGTTTCTCTTCCACGTCTAGCAGCAGCTCGCCTGTGGAAGAATCCATATACGCATTTTTAATAATCATGCCGTCCGCTTGGAATTCACTCTGGAGCTTGGCCGGAAGGTTGGAATTCTCGAAGTTTCCATGCAGGTATTTGATAAGCCCTACACCGGTGGTAGGGTGTTGGTAGAGGTTTCCTGCCGAAGCTTTGAGAAGGAATACCTTGGTCTGTTCCAAAGAAGGTTTGATAATGAAATCAGTTTCATTCGCGCTATAAAGCAACAGGCTGCCTTCATGCATGACCAGGTTGAAGTTATTCTGCTCATTGATTCTCCTGAAAGCCGAGAGGTATAACGTTCCCATATCGGAATTAAAGACAGTAAACCATATACCGTTATTCATCCGGTTAATCATATAGGAACTTTCACCGTTCCCTTTATCCAGAAGGAAGCGGAGTTTCAGTTGCCTGTATTCAGGGATATATGGGATATGTACATGAATTCCGCCCTTATGACGGTTCCCGAAGTTGCCGGGCACGGTGATTTCTCCATAGCAGTACTTTCCGGTATTCGTTCCCTCTGCCTCATCCAGAAACATAAAGTGATAAAACTGTTTGTCAGTAAGGTTATCCTTTAGATTTACCTCTCCGTAGGAGGCGTCCATATTAATGTCTTGTCTTGCCATTGCTGATAAAAAAGAAAAGGACACCCCACGTCAGCGGGATATCCTATTCGGGGTTTCAAATCGTATAACACAATCAATTATGCCTGTTTCTCTTTTTCTAAGTCCGATTGCTGAATAGCATCGTACATCTTCTCAACGGTCTGCCACATATCATCCGGCAGATTCTGATCGGAGATCTTTTCACAGGATACCTTCAGGTACTTCATCTCATCCGGTGAGAATTCTACTACCAGCGGGGTATCCTTATCCACATCCCATTCGATGCGTTTGGTTTCCTGGTTTTCTTTCAGCCCGACCGCTTTCCGTTCTTCACCCGAGATGTCAATTTTACCCAGGATACTTTTCTTTGTGTTGAAATCCTTGAAGTTGCCTTCTTTGGGAAGAAATGCCGGGATGTAAAGTCTGTCTTTGATTAATAATTCCATACGTTTCTGATTTTCTTTTTTGTTGTTTTTCAAGGAATAGGGAAAGATGCAGAAAGATGTTTTATTTCCCTTCCGTCTTTTCCTGTCCGGTTGCCATTTCTTTCCTGATTTCTGTTACAAAATTCTCAAAATCTGCGAAATAGGCACTGACTCCTTCCATTGAAAGAAAGCTGCATGAGAGTGCATGGTTCTCATAATAGATACTTCCCAGGTATTCTTCCTGCCCTTCGGCGGATGCGGGAGTCAGCACGTTGGCAGAAACGCGGTTTAATAATCCGTTGGATACGCTTGTTTCCAACCGGTAGTAAGCGTTAGCCGTCAGGGCTGTCATGCTTTTGGTGACGATGATGTTCTGTATTTCCATAAAAGATAAGTAGTTTCTTTGGAGGAATAGGGTTATTGTTCTAAAAAAGGTCAATCAATACCAATTGTTTCTTCCGTAAACGACAAAGTCGAAAGGAGAACCGTCTGCACCTCCGTTACTTGCCACATTCTGAATGACAAAGTAAGAAGAAGCTCTTTCCACCAACCTGAAGAAACCGTAATATCCGTTATTTTGGCAACCTTGCGCAAATACGGTGTAATTCGTATGTCCCAGGTTGTGATAGAATTTGTATTTGGCACTCCCCAAATGAGTTGAGGATGTGACATTACAGCCTTCACCCCATATCTTGCTGAAACTGGCACTGTAGCCGCTATTGTATTTACTGCCAATGTACAGGACACCCGGTGCGCACCACCGCTCGCCTGCGCGTTGTACAAGTTGTATCGGTCCGTATGCTTCAATGGCATATTTGGAACCGGCATTGGCAACAATGGATAATCCCACTGCCCCCGTTGCGTATGTCTGAATGGAGATGCCTGTCCGTGCAGAATCAGCACGCAGGGAAAGCAACGCACTATATGAGTTGATTGTCATGGAGGCGTTGCCCATCATGGATGAAAACTCAATGGAGGAATCGGCAGCCGTATTAATCAGTTTGTTACCACTGATGGTAAAGCCTGCAATCAGCCCCGAGTTGGCAGTAATATTGCCTTTAATCTCTACATTTCCTTTTGTATCCCATTTGATGTTTTTGTCCGCTACATACCCCGAACCGTCCCTGTCGAAGAATACTTTCCCGTATCCGAACGTCGCTGCACCGTCAGAACGTAGTCCCCAGTAATCCTGTGTGCCGTCATCGTTGTACAGATAGCCGCTTGACGTGATATATACCCGGTGTCCTCCAGCCGGTGAGGAAGCATAGATGGCGCCTGATAGGATATGCCAGCCCCCAATTTGTCCGGCCACTGCCTTGATCCCCGTGCGGTCGAGCGTAACCTTTTCAGAGTTTGCCGCGTCACGTACGGAAATACTGCCGTTATAGGCACTTCCACCGACAACCAAAGTACTGTCTATGACAACTTGATTGGCACGTACCGTTCCCGTATAGATTCCGTTCGAATCAATTGTAGTAGTATATTTCTCCGTTGATGTCACATCGAATACCGTTGCGTATGCCAAATACCAAGCCACGTTCCCGGTGCCTTCTATGTAAAAGTAATTGGTGTTGGAAAAATTAGACGTACCGCAAGTCACTTTGAAGATGTACTCCGCCCAGTCTCCCGTACCAGCGTTAGAAGTCAACCATTTGGAAGAGCCACCTGTCCCGATACTATTTGAATCCCATTGTACCTTACGACCGACAGGTATTTTGGCTATAAAGCGGGTGATAAATATTTTACGGTTAGAACACTGGGTTGCGAAATAAAAACCGCCACATCCCGGGGAAGCCGTTCCGGTGGTTGTTATTTCTAACACTTTCTTGCTGTCATTTGGGGCACTATTATCGGACAACCAGTTAAGTGTAACTGTGCCGTTTCCTGATTTATTATAGGCGCCAATATAATTGCTTCCTTTCTCAAAGGTTGGATCACGATATAGCATTTTACCGAATGCCATGGCAGTGGCGAGCTCTTTGGCTGCGTCCGCTTTGGCAGTCGCATCCGTAGCCGCTGCATTGACAGCTTCTGTCTTTTTGGTATCAGCATAAGACTTTGCAGAGTTAAGCGCATTGGTAGCTGCATTTGTCCAGTTCAGCGATACTGACGAAGCGAAAGTCACTGTTCCCGCAGCGTTCCAGGTTATATTGCCGTTCGCAATCTGCCCTGATCCGTCGTTATTCAATTTCCATTTTGTACCATTACTGATAGAGCCGTCACCACCCAAATAGACGTTATTCTTATAAATATTTGTGGAATTAATGGTCCAGCCACCGATAGTACCCCTGACAAATGTGCATGATAATCCGTTGATATAAGCGGCATTGATTATATTACTTTTAATAGTGGTTGCGTCCAGTTTATCCGATTTGATGCTCCCTGCGGCTATGCGGTCAGCGGACAATGTACCGGTAGTAATGCTGGATGCGTTGATAGCTACCGCATTGACTTGTCCGGCTGTCAGTGTTCCTGTATAAATTCCGGTAGACGAAATCTTTGTCAATTTTGGAAAACCTGAACCTCCCAATGCGGTGGTTATTGAATTTGCGGAGTTTTGGGCGTCTGTTGAAAGTTTATTCGCATCACTATCCGACTGGCTCCAGTCAGTAGGCTTATTCCCCTTTTCCAGTTTAAAATAGGCAACATTATAAAATGTAGACTCGTTACTTCCTCTGTATAAAAAAGGACGGAAGCTGTCAGCATCGGATGTCAGTTTAAAAACAACATATATTCTTTTCCATGTATCGGCAACCACGGAAGTATCGTACTTTAATACAGATATTTTGGACTGGCTGGTATTATCCTTCCCTGCCCAATAATGCAAAGGAGCGCTTCCGTGCCCTGTAATGGTTTTATTACATCTGACCATTGTGGAATACGTATATTCGACATTCGTTTCAAGTTTCAACCATGAAGAGTGAACCAAGCCAGTCCCAACGTCGGTCTTTACTGTTGGCTTACCATTGAAAGTCACGGATGAATCTATGGTATATCCGCCACCATTTGATGTATATCCGCCATTCCAGCCGGCAGTTTTCCAGTCACCGGAATTATTCAATAAGTTATTGCCACCTATCTGGATTTTTTCAATAGCGTCTGTCCAGTTCAATGAAACAGCCGGAGAAAAGGTTACTGTTCCGGCAGCGTTCCATGTGATGTTACCGTTTGCGATTTGTCCCGAGCCGTCGTTATTGAGCTTCCATTTCGTACTGTTTGTTATGGAACCGTCACTTTCAAGACGTACGTTGTTCTTATAGATTTGGGAACTGTTAATTGTCCATCCGGCTATTGTCCCCTTGCTGAACGTACATGTCAATCCGTTCACGACAGATGCAGTGACAACGGAAGCCTGAATGCTTGCCACATTAATTTCGGTTGCTGTTATTGTTCCGGCAGCGATCTTGGCAGCGGTAATGGCTTTTGCTCCTATTCTGTCAGCGCTAAGCGTACCTGTTGTAAGGCTCCCGGCATTGATGGCGACTGCATTTACCTGCTGTGCCGTAAGTGTTCCGGTATAAATCCCCGTACCACTCAGATAGGTTTTCAGTTTGCCGCCCGCATTGATTCCCTGGGGAATGCCGTTTACGATGACGGTGGATATTTCAGCAAACGGAGCGGTGGTTTCCAGTCCGTAAATGGATGTCAGACCTTGGTTTCTACCTATCTCCGGGATACCTATCAGAACGTAGGGAACTCTGGCATCGGTTACTGTATAATCCGAACCTCCACAACGTTGAATGGCTGCTGATAATGCGGCATTGATACGGATAGCATCATAAGAGGTAAGGATGATTATTTTTGAACTGTCGATAGCGTTCAACGCGGTTGCAAGATTGTTACAGTTAGTCTCGTTGGAATAAACGTCGTAGTTCGTATGACTCACCACTTTCATATCACTCCGGTTAATAACACTCAGTGTCAATCCCCTTGCAGAAGACTCATGGATTTTTGTACCGTTCAGTGTGATATATCGTGTGGCGGCATGATTTAATCCGGTTCCGCGCACATACAATTTTCCATTGTTGGCGGCTGTGTTGGCTACGTTAGTCCAATTAAGCGTTACTGAAGAACCGAATGTGACATTTCCTGCCGCGTCCCATGCTATGTTTCCCCCTGCAACGGCTCCTGCACCTGTTGCCTCCAGTTTCCATTTGAACCCTCTGATACCGTTTGAGCCGATACAAACCGAACCCGAAGCTCCTGTGTATGCTCCGGAAGTATTGTTTTTCGTACCACGGTAAATAGAGTCCGTGTCAATGCTCCAGCCGCCGATCTTACCACGCACCACATTCAGCGTCAATGCTTCAATGTTGCCCGCGGTAATCAATGACGTTTTCAATGCAGCCACGTTGATAAGCGCGGCATCAATGGTTCCGGCTGTGATCTGGGAAGCATTGATACGGACAGCGTTCACCGTATTGGCAGAAAGTGTTCCCGTAAAGATACCAGTGGAGCCTATATAGGTGAGCTTTGTTGCCCAGCCTTCCGTATTCGCCTTGTTAGTAATCGTATCAGCTACCTTCTTTGCATCTGTTCCGGCTTTCTTTGCGTCGGATACACTGCTGTCCACATCTTCGGGAGCGGGAACCCAGTCTGCCGCTTTACTACCTTCCACCAGCATAGGGAGAGCACACCAGTACGTTCCCACAGTCTGAAACCCGAAAAGAACCACTGCGGATGTAGGGGTGATATTTTCAATGACAATACGTTGCCATGATGTAGTGATATTTACTGTTCTGATTCCGGAAATACCGATGCGTATTTTCATAACCGATGCCACCGAACCTTTTACATACATCGAAAAGCTGGCGGGCGTACACACTTTGCCGTTGATTGCATTAAAATAAGTCCTTTGGGTAGCGGCGTTAGAATCCGTACACGCCGTATTTTGTATGACTTTTAAGGTCCTGTAATTATTGTACAGGGTGGCTGTGTCAATGGATACGGTAGTCCCTTCAGCCGAAACTCCCGTCAAACTTGCTGTAAAAGCACTATTGCGGATGTAATTACGGCCACCGATTCTTATTGCGTTTACCTTGTTGGCTGCGTCAGTGGCAGCGGTGGAAATAGCTGCGCTTTTTGCAGCATCCGCTTTTGCCTGTGCTGTTGTCGCTGCGGAACTTATCGCTTCCGTTTTGGCTGTATTGATAGCGTTTACCCAGTTCAGAGATACTTCCGAACCGAATTCTATCTTTCCGTTTGCTGAATTATAACGGATAAACTGGTTTCCTTTCCCCAGCAGGATACTTCCCGTGCTGTCGATTGCAAATGTCTTGTATCCGTCTTTGAATCCGTAAATACCGTTGATTGTCTCTGTTGCAACCGTTCCCGAAGCATTGACGGTGCTTAACGGGAACCTGCCGATAGCAATACCGGTTATCGTATGGTTACTGTTCCTGGTGCCTGCGAATATCTTAGGTGTAATCACAGAGTCCGAACCTATCACTGTCTTGCCGCTGTTCCAGTCCTTCACCCAGTCAAGCATGTTGGAATCGACTCCTGCCGTACCGGCCTTTGCCTTGGCATAAGAGAAGGAAATAGTATATGTCTGTCCGGCAATAATCACAGGAATGGTTACCAGTCCGCCGTCTGCCATATTGGTCGTATTAGCAGCAACAGAGAATGTTACCGACTTATTGGTGTTGTTCACTGTAATAGCTGAGAATCCGGAGGGTTTGGTAACGGCACCAATTGTGAAGTTTGTCAGGTTATCGTCACCCAGCGCCACTTTGATGACAGAACTGAAAGATACTGCCTGCGGAATCGTACCGTTATTGTTAGCCGTGAAAATATATTCACTGACGGACTGCCTGATCGTATAAGAGTCCTTTTGTACAAGGATAGTTGCCTGCCCCCGTGCGACAAGTTGTTTTTCCATAGGTAAGGTTTTGGTCTAAGGTAGAATAGGGTAAAAACAGAAAAAGGCGGTATTACACCGCCTTAAAAATCTAAAACTTCCAAATAGCCGCTATTTGGAAATTTCGCACATCAACACCCCGCGTCCTGTAACATCGGCTTTGGCAACCGTGACGGACTTGCCCGTATAGGTTTTTACCACCGTTGAACCTGCCGCATTCCAGAGTTTCCACGTATATGTATATGCCGTCCCCGCGCTGTCCAGCTCATCGCCACCCCGGTAAAGAACGGCTTTGGCATCCACATCGTTCAGGTTGTTCTTGATAGTAAACCCTTTCTGACTGACGATATGCACAGTAATGGGGTCGGACATATCCGAAAAGGAAATAATATCACAGACTATCTTGTTAGCCGAAGCGTTGCCTGCGGAAGTATCCGTGTCTTTGACGGCGCACTTGAATGTCTCAAAGTTCAGTACGGCATCTGCGGTAATCGTGATTTCGTTGGTCGTCCACCCGGCTGTAACGCCTCTAGGGTTGGAAGATGTCAGGCAAGACCAGCTTGCACCCAGCATGGAATTATAATACGGACAGGAAACGGATGCCCCCGAGGCGGCTGCGGCACTTAATGCGGCTGTCAGCGTCACCACTTTGGTACTGGCGTTCACTGCGGAAATCGTGTATTGTGCCGAGCCTACTGTCATCTTTCCGCCGGCTTCCATATTGGCAACATTGGCAACGGTTAAGGTGGTAGCCCCAACAGCCGCAGCCGCTGTAATGGTAGTCGGGGCAAACACGGACGAATCCTTGATTCCCCAGGCATAAGTGATGTTCGTATTGTCAATGGTAGCACCACGCCACATATCGCAATGCGCTTTGAGAACACCCACTTCATCGTTGCGGAAAACAACGCCGTCCGGAGCATAAGCTACCGCAACGATAGTCGCACCCGCGTTCAGATGTTGGGTGAACTGTATCTCGGCACGGAAAGGAATCTCCAGTCCGTTCGCATCGACATAGATCGCTTCAAATCCATACCGTGCCTGGGGAGCTGCGACACTCATGTGATTGGCTTTGATAGTGAGCGCGTATTTGGCTGATGCTGCCCCTATGGTACAGCTATCCTGTCCCGAAGTGATGGCCGCTCCGTTTTTAGTCCATTTCGCACTGCCGGATTTGATACCCGGAACCAAAGTTGTAGAGTTCCCCGTTGTGGTGATCTGATCGGCTGACCCTTTTCCGCTGACATATAGTGAAGGTGTCAGGACAAGATAAGGGGAAGCAGTCCAGTTAGGCGCATAAGCGCTTGTATCCTTGTTATAAACCTGTGTGAGAGGTTGGTTGGAAGCGATGAACGCCTGAAGGGAGACGGCATCGTTCTGGTCAATAATGGTAACCTGCCCGCGGGCGACTTTAATAGCCATAATGATTCAATTTATTGGGTTGATAATGTTACTTCACAGTCAAATACCGCCTTGCGAAAGACGTCATCACCGGTTATTTCCAGCGTCTTGCCTGTATGTGATATGGAATTCCATAGAGAATCCTTTTCTTTGTCATCACTGGTACGCAGCCAATGAAAATTCAGATCAGGGATCAGTTCCGTAATGTCTTCACCGCCTTTGAGAACACGGGCAGACAGGGACGTAGCGATAATTCCACCCCGGAAGATATTTCCGTTTACCGAAGCGATATAGACGGAATAGCTGTCAGCTCCGTCATATTGTTTAGAGACAGTGTAACTTTCAAAGTACTCGGCTGCATCCAGCACGGCTACATACCTCAGAGTTAATACGTCCCTGCCTTCCCAGAAATGAGAGGCGGGAAATAGCCTGAGACAATCCCGGTCAGTTCCGGGGATATCCTTCCAATTTCCGCTGGCATCCATATATTGCCACCGCCTTGCTGTTGCCGTAAAATTATATTCGGTGGCAAAGAGGGTGATCTCATTCGGTTCGCAGGCGTTCTCATCCATAGCGTCTTTATAATGAAAAAGACTGGTTCCGTTAATGGTCACATATTTAGTGCGCAGGTTCTCTTTTGCCTCATCATCAAAATCTTCCCAACAGATAGTAACGTCCTGTAAAGTGATCGTGTCCTTTGTCCATTTGAATCTGCCTTCTGCAAAATAGCCTGTTCCGTCAGGGTTGATGACGAACGAACCGTCACCGGCTGAGATGGAACCGTCCGGATTCAGTTTAAGAAGCGGGTTCTGTATAGTCCCGCCCACACCGCCTCTCGAAAACCAGGCTCCGTACTGGTCGGTATCATCAAGCCTGCCGTCTGTTGCCTGATAGAGTGTGGGCTGCTTTCCTTTTTCGAGTTGAGCGGAACAGAACATCACTCCGGTTGCATCCGGAACAATGTCTATCAGAAAATCCTCCGGTCCTTCGTAACGGGTTACAACTGGTATATGATAGCGTTTCCACTGACTGTCTATTTTTATTTTCTGCAACAGGTGCCCGTTTTGCGAGACAGATAAAGAGCCTGATGCCCCTTTTGCCCAAAAGGAGAAACAATAGTTCTCTCCCTGGTGAGCCTTTGCCCAGCTTTGAGTCTGGGCAATCAGGATAACACCTTCAGCGGGAACCTGGAAGATATCTCCGATACCGGCAGGCGGTTGTTCGCCGGCAGCCTTTTTGACAGGATGCAGGAAGTTGCCGTACAGCGAATTTATCAGGCAGTTCTTGTGGATGCGTCCTACATAGAAGGTACTGGCAAACCCCGTTTCATCCCCGGCTGTCAGGGTACCCGCTATATTTACATCCCGCGTCGCATAGAGCCGTTGGAAATAGGCGCCGTAACCTTCCAACTGCCCGAAGGTCGGGTCGATAATTCCTTGTACTTTTCCCACACGCACCTTGGTAGAATCTGTAAAGGTGGCTATATCCGAAAGCCGGATGATGTTCAGTTCGGCTATCTCGCACCAGTCGTCCAGTTCCAAGTCGGATAAATCCAACTTGAAAGTCCGTTCGTATTCGGACAGATAATCTATGGTAATGGCAGTAAGTTTATACTGCCACCCCGTTGAAACCGCCAACGTTCCGCTTCCGTCTGTTTCAGAGCCGTCAGCATATCCTAAAGAAAAAGGGAGTGCCGGGATATCCCTGGAAGCACGTATCTTATAAGAAATGATAACCTTCTCAGGATTTTCAAGTCCTTTGCCTATCGTCTGCTCCAGTCCGCATTTTCCTGGTAACGATATTCCGTTACGAAGGATTCTGAATACCCGGTTACAACCGTCCTTATATGGCAGGTATTCTCCGGAAAGTATTCCCCCCGCAGTGAGCGTATACCGGCAGGTATTATCATTGCAGGGATAACAAAGGGATTTTTCCTGCGCCATACCGTCGATAATATCCATGTAAGGAGATTCGTTGTCTGATGCAGTCAGGTACATGGCACCGCTACGGTCTTCGTCGAAAAGGCTGGTTACCCGTACAAAGTCGAGTATCTGCCCGTTTTGCGGGACATCTCCATCCAGCAAAGCACCTACAAAATAGGCAGACTCCTGTTCTTCCCCCTCCAATGTAGTAATCGTGTCAATTCCAGTTTCCAGCACGGTCATCAGGGAGTAAACAACATTCTTCCCGTCGAAATACTGCCGCCTGACCACATCACCCATACGGAGTCCCTGCCTTTTGGCGGACTTGGGTGAAATACATATCTTATATTTGTTATATTTCAGTAGAGACATAGTTTATATATTGGATTATAAAGGTATGACTGTATCGCCACAACAGCTGTCCGTTACCCAGAGCGAGCCGTTTGTGGCAGTATTTTTCTGTACTTCCAGTTCATAGACATGCATCTTCTTTCGGATTACCACTTCGTCAAAGGTAGCCTGTATGCTGCCCGTAGTCTTGTTCTTCAGGATTGCCCAGCCGGAGCCTGCGAAGCCTGAAGAGAAATGTTCGCTGCTGATGCCGCCCATGAAGTATGCATCCCCATAATGCCGGATACCGTTTGCCACGGAAAGCAGATAACTGTCAGCCGTGAAGAGTAGCTGCTTGTCCATTAGACGGGTGAACGAACCGTCAATACCAAGGTGCCCTGACGTTTCAATAGGTTTGTTGAAACTGAAAAAGTCAGCATCTGTCTTTAGACAAAACGTGTCCGAATAGCGGTCCTGCCGTTGATAAAGACTGGTGGAAGGGACAAAGGACAGTGAGGCTTCATAAGGATAAGAAACAGTCATTCCGTTCTCGCTGTCTGTCCGGAAAACTTTGGAAGCGAAGTTCAGAGTTTCATTCTTTCCATAAAGATACGCACCAGCGGAGCTACCCAGTCTTAGCCGTTTGTGGATAAGAATCCCTTCATCCTGTTTATCCTTATGGTAAGATGAAAGTAAATCATCACCATAATTATGCCTGACAGTCAGTGAGCCGGGGAAACATGCAGCACCATATTTACTTACCAGGACTGTATCCCCGTCAATGTCACAAAGGGCGGACTGCAAACGGAGTTTAGCCGTATTCTCACTGCCAAGCAATAAATCTCCGCCGGGTGACGCTAATAGTACCCCTTTGTCTTTCAACCGGGTAAGAACCGGTAAACCTTCTATCCGTATACCATAACCTTCCGAAAAAGACAAGTATCCGCTAAAGTCTGCCGTATCAGAGTGAACAGAGAGTACCGTTTTGCCATTTGCCCCCAAATTGACGCTTTGCAGGGCGTTCAAAGCTCCTTTTAGTTCAACAGATCCCGATACTTCCAGCCTTCCGGACACAAGGGCATCCCGCATCATCCATGAGATATCCGCCCGGTTTGCGTTACCTGTATGATATACATCCTTTCCGCCGATCTGTAAGAGAGCGGGCGTTATATATACTCCGGTTGCTTTATTTGTTCCGATGATAAGCTCACCCGTTGAATGGAGAGAAGAGGCATTGAAGTTAATCTGCCTGCCTTCCAACTCGATTGTTCCCAACGCAGAATCATATCGCAGGACTTGTTTGTCAGCCAGATACAGATTGTTTCCACCCAGTCTTAAATCCCCTGATATATTGATACCCGACTCTGAAACACGAAGCAGCATCCGGTTATCTGTTCCAGCTTCAAAACCATAGTTGGCACGTAACTGCCCCCTCATGTCATCGCCCGTCTTTCTCAGGTAATCAAGAAGAATGCCGCCACTTTCCCCATCACCCTCGCCATTTACCCCTGAAGAGATTGCACTGGCAAAGTTATAAGCAGTATTATGCAGGCGAACGGAAGTCTGGTCGCCTTCCATGATTGTCCCGGCATCCTGGGCATAAAAGAAGTTGTGGTACAGTTGGGAATAGATGGAGTAACAAAGGCTGTCCTTATCAAGAGCTCCGATGCCCGGCAATAGTTCTGTCATTGGGTATATGAGGTTTTAGAGAGAAAGTTCTGTATCTTGGAAGTCAGTGAGGCGAAGTTCGGCACATTAATGGCCGGCATGGTCCCCATAAGTGTAGGAGTCATTATTTTGGAACACTCGGTGATAAACTCCAGCATCAGTTGTGCCAGCTGGTTGCCAAGCACCAGCGGTTCCGTCGCGTTTTCATCACCGAGCGTTACCTTCTTATCGGCAAGGGTAACAGTGGTACTTCCTACTTTCTGCTGAATCTTATCGGTTGTTTGTGTCATCCCGGACTTGTCCACCTTTTGACTGATGATCTCCGGTTCCAGAGTTTGTACGGCTTCTTTGCCGTCCTTGTTCTTTACGGTGGCGGTTATCTTTTCCGCAGTATATTTGGTGGAACTCTCGTTGCCGGTCTTCTCCAGTTCGTCATAATCCGGCGAATCATTGTTTTCTGCGTCCAGTTCTTCGGTTTCCGTGACTCCGATAATGGTTTCGTCGTGGGAACTGAGCTGAATAACCCTTGCGTGGGAGTAGTTCAGTACATAGGCATACTTCGTTGCCGCATCCGTTACAAAGGTTACGTCCGAGAATAAGGTAGGAATTATCAGGAATCCGCCGGAGTTGTCTTTAAAACCGGCAAGCAAGACGCCTTTGTGGATGACCGGCTCGGAAGATGCCGTCTCATCGGGGAACTCACCCACATCAATCGTTCCGGCATATTCTTTGTATTCACTGTCACCCGGATTGTCATGTACTTTGGCGACATAGCCGTGAATCATACGTGCCGTTCCGATTCCGCTGGTACCTGACGGAGACATACTGATGCGTTCCATACTCCGTCCCAACGCAATCTTGCGGATTGCCTCGGCAATCACCTGCTGACTGTTGTTACTTGTTGTTTCCATAGCTTTGTGTTTCTCCTTTTGTTATTTTATAGGGTAATTTTAAGGTCTGCCGGTATCCTTTCGTGCCGAACGTTGTCTTTACTTCCTCAACGATATAAGTCCCGTTTTTACTCGGATTTCTGTCATCCGTCAGCTCTACCTGCACAGCGGAAGGAAGTCCGAAATCTCCGAAAATGGAAACCGTTCCCGTAATACCGTTCAGATTATAGTTTTTAAAATATTCAATAGTTTCTTCTACCAGTTTATCGGAGTTTATCTTCATGTTGGGCGACATATAAGGCACTACTGTGTACGTACTTAAATCCACTTTCGTCCTGGTGTCGGCTCCCGATGCCGTTGTGTTTCCGGTCACCTTGTGCGTTTTCCGGCTGATCTGCGTCGCATTGATAGTCTGAAACTCCTTGCTACCTGATTTACCCGCATCATAATCAGGGTTCAGGCGTACGGTCACTTCGAAGAACTTTTCATCGGCTCCTAATGCCTTGCCTGTAACGGCCAGGAACTTCGGGTCTACTTTCAGCACTTTCAAACTACTTTCGGCCACATGATAATTGAAGTATATTTTATAGGGAACCGTATTGTCACTTCCCGGAAAAGACGGTTGCGCTTTGGAAAAAGAATAAGGACGTCCCACGGCAATGCGGGGCATGGCGTCCGGAGAGTCCTCATCGTATTTCAAAAAGCAATACACCTTGAACTTGCTCCAGTCATTCAGTACATCGGCGACCGTGAAATTGTCCGTCACCTTGACCTGTCCGATATTAATGTCGAACCTTTTGGTTTCGCTATGTATTTCGAATCCCGTGTCTTTAAGCAGGTTGTATTTTTCTCCGAGCACCTCGTTCACCTTCGTTGTGAGAGGTGTTACAAATTTGGGCGCCTGTTTGAGTTTAAGCTTATATGCCATATTCTCACATTGAAGTTCGAACAGGCTGTCGGAATTATAGGCAGTGATGTAGCCGTCGAACATATTTTTCAACACACCGTTATATCCCAGTTTGATATTGATCCTCTGCCCGGTTTTGAATGTGTCTTTTCCGACAGCCGCCTGTGAATTTCTCTTCTCAATGATTATCCCGTCTTCCATTACTTCGGTGGTGATACGTGAAGCATCTTTCCCTTCCAGGGTGGCATTGACAATAATCGTGCTCTGGCATACCGTTTCCTTGGGGAAAATAACTTTGGCGGTTCCTATCAGTTTCTTATAGGTTTCCACTATCTCGATCTCCTGTACTTCCGTCAGGACTACCGGATTCAGAATTGCCATCGGGTTGCCCGGGTCTGCATCCCCGATAGTTATTTTACAACTTAGTACATCCAGGGTATTTACAGCCATTGCTTTGTCAGGGTTAAGAGTGAAGAAGGATCTACGACTTTGGTTCCGAATTGAACCAGTTTTATCCATTTATTCGTATGCTTGATGGCGGTATCTACCTTTTCTTCCGATGCCAGTTTTAATTCAACTGCCTCCGAAGGTTCTACTGCCACGCAGGAAAGCGTATAGGGTTGGATATTCCTGCAATCGCTGGCCGGGAAAGAGTAGCTGAGTACAATCAATTTCTCTATTCCGAATTGGCGAAGAATGGTATTGTCACATTCAATCACTCCTTTATATTGCATCAGTTTCAGGAATTTGCTGACCTCGGCTTCCGGGTACACGTCCGGATACTTGCTGGTTATCTTTCCGCTTATGGTAATTTCCAAATCACCGCCCGAAATGAATTCTTTGCGAGTATAGTCACGCCCCTGCACAGTGGTCAGTACTATATTATTTTTGCTGCTAACCTGTACACCCGGCTGCAAATCCACGAATGTCACCAGCCCGTATTTGCTGTTCGGCTCTATTTTTCCGGATTCCGTATTAAAGTGTGTCCCTTCGGTACCGACAGACAGTTCCAGATAATCCTTCACCACGTTTCCGACAATGCTGTCCGAATAGTTCTTTTTCTTGGCAACCGCCTGCTGTTCACTGATAAGCTGGTAGTATTGCCCCGTTTTGTTGGCGATGCTGGTCTGTGACTTTGTTTGCAGGTACTTGTCCCTCTCTTTCTGCTCCCAGTATTTCAGGTATCTCGGATAGGACCGTAACATCCCGTAGGCAAGTTGTGAAGCTGCCTGGACGATAGCGCGTTTAAGGATTTGTTTGTCCTTGCTGAAGTAATGCACCTGTCCGTCCGTAAACTGTGACAAGCCCATGCCGAGAGCACGGCGGGCAGCATCGCTTACATAATTTTCAGCACTGCTGCTGCCGATGATACCTCCGCTTAGGATTGTGCTTACACCGATATTAATTAGTCTGCTCATAGTTTATTGGATTTATAGATTAAGCGTTCCATGACGCGTCAAAGTCATGGACGACATCAATAAGCGCCTGCGCCAGCTGTCCTTTCAGATCCTGAATTTCCGCCTGTTGTCCTTCGGGAGACTTCATCAGGTCAATGGTGCCTACACTCAGAAGATTAGTGATTTGGACGATTACCTGTTTAGGGGCTGCCGAAGATAATTTTCCGGTTCCCGAATAGTTACCGCCCGCCATTCCGTCATCCGCCCCGTCGGTCGTGACACGCATGGCGTCGAATGGATTGTCGTTGTATCCGGGCTCATTGGCATAGAGCGATGTGTCGAATCCGGCTTTCCGCATAATATTCTCAGCGATTTGTTCATTGCCGCCGTATGCGTCCCTTAGTTTGCCCATCATCGTGATAAGCTTGTCCTGTACCCGCTGCTTTCCGGCTATCAGGTTCTGCCGCTGTTCGTCAGGCGCATCTTTCCCGGCTTCTTTCTGTATCCATTTCCCGTCTTTAAGATAAAATCCTTCTTTTCCCAGTTCTGTAAAGCTGAACCCGGTTTCCCTCAGTCTGCGCATGGCACTGCTTTGTGAACGTATTGCATCAAGATAACTTTGCGCACCCACTTGTATGGAACGGATAACTTCGGTGTTCTGATAGGCGGCGAAAGTAGGTGTTCGTGCAGCGTCCCTGGCTGTAAGCTTATCCATTCCCCTGTTATACAATATTTTTCCGTTTTGCACGGCGTAAAGGTTCCGGTTCAGCTGCTTGGGGGCATACCGGTACTTGCTGTCTATGTTCTGAATAAAGGCACCTACCGCCAGAGGGTCGGACAACTTGCCCAGCTCCGCATAAGCGGAACTTATCTGCTGTTGTCCGCTTTTTCTTGCAATCACACCTATGGCATCACGGGCATTCTTCTGATAGGCGTCATCATAGCTGTAAGTCGGTACCGAATGTGTTTGACTGGCTCCTAAAACACTTAGAAAAGCAGTCCACCATTCGGATGTGAAGGTACCTATCTTCTGCCCGGATTCCTCTTCGAGTGTCTTGCCTTCCGTGACGTTATTTACTGCTTCTTTTGTCTTCAATGCCTGGAGATAAGTCTCACGAAGTGATTTATGAAGTGCGTCAATGGAAGGATAATGATACTTTTCGTTAGCGCTGACCTCTTCAAGTACAGCGTCCTTGGCTTTCTTTATCTGCCATGTTTTGTAGGCTACCCATCCCAAAGCGCCTACGAGTGCCGCAACACCCGCTGTGGCTGCGACCGCACCCGCTCCGACAGCGGAAAGTGAAGCGGCTGCACCTGTAATGCCGGTTCCTGTGGCTACCTGGTTGGAGAAGAGAGTGGAAAAGACGCCGCGTGTAATCAATCCGCCGCCTATTGCCTTTACCATAGCTCCTTTACCGGTAACGCCCGCGCCCTGCAAGGCGGAGACGATAGCCCGTTTATTGGCAAAGGAAAGGGTCTTTCCACCCATTCCTCCCGTTAGGGATGCAAGTAGCTGAAGGCTGGAAGAGGCGGCGGACTGTTTGCCGATAAAACCGATAGCTACACCCAGGTTCGTTATGGCACCCGCCAGCTTGAATATGCGGGTAGCGACAAAGCCGGTGAAGAGCAGCGGTTCTATCCAGTGAAAGTTGCGTGCCATCCATGTGCTGATATTGGCAAGAAGGGAACAAACATCCAGTAATGCCCGACCAATAGCTGCGATGCCCCGTGCAAATTCAGGAGCCTTGAATTTGGATAGAAAATCTTTCAGTACACTTTTGATGACGGGCTCTACCACTTCATACGCCTGCATGAAACTTTCCGTCAGGGTGGATGTCACCTGTGCCCACAGTCCCTTGGTCGTATTTTGTTTTGCCAGTGCCAATTCTTCCGAGATGCCGTGGCTGGCACGATTCTGTGTAGTGAGCACCCTTAGTTTGTCATAGTTCACCACGAACTGCATGGCAGCATTACCGCCAATCTTGCTGAAAATGGAGATCATGTCTTCCATGGATGCTCCGGCGTCGTGCAGGTCCTTGAAAATATCGGCAAGCGGACGAAGTTTTTCCATCTTTTTCCCGGCTACCTCGACGAAATGTGTAAACTTGACACCCAGCCTGTCCAGCGTTTCTTCCGCCTGTTTCGTCGGTTTGGCAAAACGGGTGGACATGGCACGCAGGGCTGTTCCCGCCATGGTGCCTTTCATACCGGCATTACCCAGAATACCGATAGCTGCCGACGCTTCCGTAAAATCCACACCGGCAAGCTTCAGGTAGCCTGCCGCCATTTTGAAGCTTTCCGCCATTTCGACTACGTTTACGTTCGCACGTGATATAGTGGACGTGATAATATCCGCAACAGAACCCATGCTGCTGCTTTTTATATTGTAGCCGGACATGATATTGGTTGTCAGGTCGGCAATCAGTCCTACATCATTGTCCCCGATAGTTGCAAGATTGGTGATCGGACGCATAGAGGCGTTGATCGTGGCGATGTCCATGCCTGCCATGGCAAGGAACTTGGCTGCCGAACCAATTTCCAGCGCAGTGAATTTGGTTTCCACACCGATTTGTCTTACGTTGAAGGACATCTGCTTAAAACGGGACTCAAAGCTGGAAAGGTCACTGTCAGCTACCCGGAGGATACTGCGGGCGGATTCCATAATATTGCTGTAATCCACGGCGGAAGACAGTTCGGACTTGACAAAGCTGTAAGCCATGTAAGCATTGAACATGTTTACCAGTGGCAGGTTACGTATGGAAGGTCGTTTGGAATATTGCAGACGGTTAATGGCCGCACGTCGTTTGCTTCCGTATGCCGTTTCACCGGCAACGACTTGCTTTCGTATGTTACGGGCAGCTTCTGCGGCGTTACTACGCTGCTGCCGTTCCTGTTCCCGTTGCTGCCTGGCTGCTTCAGCGGCATCACGCTTGCTCTGTCGTTCCTGTTCCCGCTCCTGGCGCAGGATACGTTCAACCTTTGCCCGTTCGTAGTATTCGTATCTCTTTGCCCTACGCTCCAGCCACTCATTCGTATGTCTGAAGGCATCCTTTTTCTTTTGTATGTTCTGCCGGTATTCCGCTTCCTGCCGGGCCTCTATATCCCGCATCATACGGGCTTCACTTGCCTTTCCATACTGTTTTTGCTGCCGTTCCCATACTTTGTCCGTCAGAATGGAGCCGGTCCGGAATACGCTGGCAGGTGTAATGGCGGGTGGCGTTACTTTGCCATTACCCATTTGGAAAGGCATATTGATATTGGATGCCGTCTTAATCTGCCTGAGAAAACCGAGTATTTCAGTCAGGCGATTTTTGGCTACATCTGTCCTGATATTGATTTCATGTCCTTTATCTAGGCTGGCAAGGGCGGAATTGATTTTACCAATGGCATGGGTGACGTCCTTCTGTTTTTCAGAGATTGTCTTCAGGGATTCCGAAGCGGTTTTGCGTATGGCTTTCTGCTGTCCTTCCAGCTCCTTTTTGTTCACAAGCGCTTTTGCCTGTGAACGTATGGTATTGCTATCCAGTTTCTCTCCGGCATTGACAACCAGGTTGATTTTCCCTGAAATCTCCTTGATTTCCTGTATCAGATTCTTTACCCTTGAAAGTTTTTCCTCGCTTTTGTTCGTTTCGATATTCAGCTTGAAGGAGTAATCCCGCTTCTTACCTTTCGGACGGAACGTTCTTTCAATTTCCTGCATCATCTCATTGACTCCCTTGACAGCGGGAAGGAAAGAACCACGGGCTTCACTGAGCTGCTTCATAGCCCTGGCAAACCGTTCTACTTCCTGAACTCCTTCGGTAGCGGTGACATTGATAGAATAATTGACCTGGTAATCTTTAACTTGTGACATAATACAGATAGGTTAGGTTTGGGAAGAATAGGCTCAAAACAGGACAGGCGATTAAAATGAAAAACCCTGCCGCTTTTATGGGCGGCAGGGAAAAACAAAATGAATCGAACTAAAATAACAATAAAAATAAGATAGAGTAATGAAGTAAAAAGTATGATTAAACAGAAAGGGTTGCATTTGCCGCTTTGGCTATTGTCATTTGGTAATGTAACCAAAGCGCGTCTTCCGAGAGCATGGCAAAGTCCTCATCGCTGACAGTATCCAGATTCACGCCGGGAAAGTAGTGACGAACATATATCAGTCTTTGTCTGATACGCTGGTCGTCATGTACTTCCCAGCTTGCTATAAATTTACAAGAGTACTTTGGCGGGTAGCGATGATTTCAGAGAGTTGTCCCATCAGACCGAACAGGAAGAGGCTTTCGTTATCGACAAGTTCTTTGTCACCGTCGATAAAACAGTCCTTGGCAAGTGTTTTCATCGCCATTACCTCGTCCTTTTTGGAAGCTGTCATAAACTTGGAGAACTGGTTGAAGGTAGGCTCTGCCATATAAGCTACATATAGTTCTTTTTCTCCGCAGGACTGGTCCCCGAATACGACAAGCGGATAGATTTTTCTAAGCTTCTTTTCCGTTTTAAGCTTGACTGCTTTTTCTTTGATTTGAGTTTCCAGTTCAAGAGAAAGTGATTTGTCTTCCATAATGATGTAAGTTGTTTAACGTTGTTTCCCAAGTATAGGGAAAGGGATTTTGAAAAGGTTGAATCAACTGGAGAATTTCACCAGTTTTCCCTCCAGACCACAATTTTCCAAGACTTTAGTATTTTCTTTGTTAAATGCAATTAGGCATGAAGGTGCTCCTGCTGTACCTGCTTCCTCACCCGTGACATGGTGGAATTTCAGGCGTCCTTTTAGGAATAAAAGAGAGTCCGCATACCTAAAGACATACTCATGAAACAGTTTGGTATCCGTACGGGCAAAAGTAAGGGCAATGGAGTTTTGGTGGATGGCGCATTTCTTTATAAACTGAATTATCAGACGCGTATCATAAGGCGGGTTACAAAATACACGTCCCGTCCAAGGTTGTATCAGGCCGTTGTCTTCAATTGTGAAATGCCTTTTTGCCGTATCCCACGGACGGTTTACTGGTGAACAAGGGTCCAGATCAAATTCTCCCAGACATTTCAGGATTCCGGGTGGAGTCAGCCACTCATTTTTGCCTGTAGTGGACTTTCCTTCAAAAGATGTGTTCATAGATATTCAGATTTTGTTATGCTTTTTGGGTTCGTTTGTTTCCAAAAGAATGCAGCGGTTTGTTAGTTTCACATATTCGGAATTCGGTTGAATCAGGTTAAGTTCCTTAACGTATAGGGAAACGACACGTTGAAGGTTGAAATATAAGGCTCATCAATATTTCGCTAATGAAATACAAATATACCTAAGCGTCAATCAAATATCAATCAGGATTGTTATTTTTGAAAACGCTTTTATATGAAAGATTGGCTCGAAATATTTAAAATAGATGCTTCAAGTGAGCAATTATTACCTTATGCTGATGAAGGGATTCAGGCTGGATTCCCTTCTCCGGCACAAGACTATATGGAGTTGAGCTATGACTTGAACAAAGAGCTTATAAAGAATCCTTCATCCAGCTTTATCGGGCGGGTAAAAGGAGTTTCTATGAAAGATGAAGGAATAGAGCCGGGTGATTTACTAATAATAGATAAATCACTGGACTTGGAGGACGGCGACTTGTGTGTTTGCTTTCTGGAAGGAGAGTTTACGCTGAAGCGCGTCAAAGTAGACAGAAGAAAGAAAATTGTATGGCTAGTGCCTTCCAATCCTGATTTTCCTTCCATAGAAGTAACGGAAGACAATCAATTTATAGTTTGGGGTATTGTCACTCATACGATTAAAGAAAACAGAAGAAAGAAAAGGGGATAAAAATATGTATGCATTAGTCGATTGCAACAATTTCTTTGCATCTTGTGAAAGAGTGTTCCAACCGAATTTAAGGAATGTACCAATTGTCGTTCTAAGCAATAATGATGGTTGCGTCGTTGCGAGAAGTAATGAGGCAAAGGCTCTTGGTATTCCTATGGGAGAACCGGTTTTCAAGCTGGCTAAACTGATAGAGCAACATGGAATAGTGGTTTTTTCCAGCAATTACGCCTTATATGGGGATATGTCCCATAGGGTGATGACAATCCTAAGCCAATTTGTTGAAGATATGGAGATATATTCAATTGACGAAAGCTTTCTGTCTCTTAAAGGGTTTGAAAACTATAACCTGAAAGAATACGGCAGTACCATAGTCAGGACAGTTACCAAAGGGACAGGAATCCCTGTATCAATGGGGATAGCACCAACAAAAACATTGGCAAAGGTGGCTTCCAAATTTGCGAAAAAGTACAAGGGGTATAATGGCGTATGCGTCATTGACAATGAAGACAAGAGAATAAAAGCCCTGAAACAGTTCGAGATTGGAGATGTCTGGGGGATCGGGCGCCGCTATCAGAAAAAGCTGGAGTACCATGGTATAAAGACAGCTTTTGATTTCACGCAAAAAAGTGAATCATGGGTAAGGAACATGATGACGGTTGTCGGTGTAAGGACCTGGAAAGAATTGAAGGGAATTTCTACGATAGACTTGGAAAAGATGGCGCCGGACAAGCAAGCCATTTGTACTTCACGGAGCTTCGGAGAGATGATAGAAGACTTTGATACACTTATGGAATCAGTTGCCAATTTTACGGCATCGTGCGCTCGCAAGCTTCGTGCGCAACGTTCTTGTGCGGGTATGCTCCAAGTCTTCATTTATACCAACCGTTTCAGAGAGGATTTACCTCAGTATTATAATAGCCAGATAATAACGTTGCCAATTCCGACAAGTGATGTGGCAGAGTTGATTCATTATGCAAGGCTGGCACTGAAGAATATATATAAGGAAGGGTATCAATATAAGAAAGCGGGAGTTATTGTCATGGATATTGTGCCCCGAAACTGTGTGCAACAGAATCTTTTTGATGAACGGGACAGAATGAAGCATGAGCAAGTGCTTGAAGTATTGGATAAAGTACATAAGAAATATGGCACAAGGGTATTAAAAGTTGCCGCACAGGGAACCGGAAAGAAATGGGCACTAAAGAGTGAGTATCTATCAAAGCAGTATACGACAAATCCGGATGATTTTATTGAGATAAATTAATTATAACAGTAAAAAATACAACTTTAAAATAGCAATCTTTATATTGCGATTTATTGGCTATTTCGCTTATTTTTCGTATATTTGTATGAAATAAAACAAAATGAATTATGCGAAAATTTCATAATGTAGGAGAGGCCCTTTTTGTGGTGGAAAAAATCGACAAATACAATTTTGTATATGATTGCGGAGGGCAGGGAATTAGCTCTGTTGAAAATGCGATAAAAAATGCTTTTGAAAAAGATGAGAAAATAGAAGCTGTATTTATATCTCATTATGACGCAGATCATATAAATGGGTTGCACTTTCTATTGCAGTACTGTAAGGTAAAAAGACTTATATTACCAATGATGACGGATACTATAAAATTCATACTGTTGTTTTTGCAAGTGTACGAAGGGAATATGGAGGATTTTATTATCAATCCAGAAGAATATGTTCGAAAAATTAGCCAAGAAACAAAAGTCGTTTTTATTGCTGATGCTAGAAGGGATGATTTGTACAGTAGAGGTCAATCAGAAAGATCATTCGATGAATTGTCACAGTTGATGCCAGGTAAAAATATAATTAGATCTGGAATGAACTTGATCTCTGATAAATTATTAGGGTGGGTATTTATTCCCATGTGCATACAAGTTCTTTCACTAAAACAAGAAAATGATTTTATAGTAGAACTATATAAACTGATGGATATGTCGCCACCTAAAGGTAAAGTTGATATAATAAGGCTTTGGGAAGATTATAACTTATGTGGAGCAGAGAAAACTGGCACAAAAGCTAGTATGGCGATTCGAAATAAAATAAAAAAGGCAATTCAGACTATCGATCCGAATTTAGATGATGAAGGAATAAATGCTGCTAGTCAAACATTGTATTCGGGACCTTGTAAAACAAATAAATCTGAAAGAATAGGATGTTTATATCTTGGAGATTTTAATGCTCAAACAAACTGGGATAAATTAGATAGCGTGTATGGGATTTATCAAAAGAATATCGGAATTGTTCAAGTACCGCATCATGGTTCAAATGCTTGTTTTTCTGATAAACTAATAAATCTTGATACGATAGCTATTATATCAGTGAAAATTGGCGGGAGAATTAATATAGATAAAACTATTAATGAAATAGTAAAAAAAGGTGGTATACCTTTGATTACAGGAAGCAGAGGGGATATAGTCGTAGAATGTAGTTATTATGGAGCTATTATTATACGGCCCAATAGAATTTTGTTTGTTTAAAAAAATAAAAGCCTGTATCAGATTCGATACAGGCTTCGCTTATAAAGACTACCTCATGACCCCACCACAATATCAAAAGGATTCAAGTCAAACTCATGCGTAATATTCGTGTCATCCTGTTGGCTCTCCATCGCATCTTCGGAAAAGATACAACCTTTCAGAGTGACGGTAGTAGTCGTCCAGTCATCACTTGCCATAGGATTGGCGAAGGAGATAATCAGGTCGAATTCCCCAATGTCCATCAGACTGCCATAAGTCGAGCGTAACATCTGCTGGGTGGCATAATCCATCGTTACAGATGCCGTGTAGGTCAGATTCCCGAAACCACGGCTGACAGGCTTTCCGCCCATGCCATAGTTGCTCTCAATCTTTCTTTTCTTGTTCCATTTGATACCGGAAACACCTTCAAGCGTGGTGCTTCCTTCGTCTATTCCCAAAGCGGTCGAAGCGAGCGTAATCATGCTCCAGCTATAAGCGACATTGTTTATGATTGCCATAGTATAAAGTTTTCAGGTTAGGTTATTTGGCTGTCAATGACAAGCCTTCTTCCACATAGATTTTCGCAGATACTCCAATGGGGACAAGTACATATCCAATTCTCAGCGTATCATTGAGAAGCACATTCTGATTCGAGTCAATCGTCACTGCATACCCGCTGATTTCCTGTGCGGTCTGCATCTTGGCAAGTACATCGGAGATCAGCGTTTTGAAAGCAGTGATCTTGGAAGGTGCGAGCAAGCCGGTAGCCGGATTGACCATCAAAGGTGCATTTACATAAGGAAGTAAAGCGGCACGAACGGCACGGCGCGACTTGTTAATAGTGCGGTTTCGGGCAATGGTACGATAATCCCCGGCTGAACACGTCTGATCTTTGGAGAAATAAATCCCGTTTTCCAATCCGGCATACTTAATCGGAAAGATATAACCTTTATCATCCAAATCGTCCAACAATGTAGGTGACAGGGACTCATACAGGTTCGTGCTGATAAACTCTTCCTGTGACGTCTGGTTAATATCTCCAAACCCTAACTCTATGGACTGGAAATCATCGCTGAACAGGTTGAATTGTTGTACCCAAGCAATTGATTCCTGTACGTTCGCTCGCGCGAGGCAGCCGAGAAAAGCTCCGATTATGCCCACCGGAGCATGATTCTTATTACATTTCTGCATGGTGGATACCAGTTCCGAACAAGCCTGCCCAAATACAACCGATGTACGGCTGGATTCACAAATAGCCGTTGGAATCTTGTTCAGGTCTATCTTCATGCCGTCTGTCGTATCAGTACCGGTATTGGAACAGTTCGCTGCCAAAACGATTGAAAGCGGCTGATTCTGCTCTGCCAAAGCGACCGCCTTGTCATTGACGGATTTCACAAGGTTCAGATTATACTTTTCACCTTCACCATTGAGTTTCCACAGCGGCTGTTCCGTCCAGATGCCCAGTTGGTTAATGGTTCCGCCCGCAACACGCTGCATCGTGTCAATAGCATCCCAGGAAACAGAACAGTCGGCAAACATCACATACAGCCTGCCGTTGCCGTCGATATTGCCTGACAAGCGGAAGAACTCGGATATATGATAATACGGGATGCCGTGGAAGAAGTTCGCATTGTTTTCCTCATCTTCCGTCGCCTTCACACGTTCAATGATACCGAAGTCTTTTATAGCTGATTTACGACTGGTGATATAAAGCACATCGTTCAGTTTTACGTTGTTTTCGTTGTTTTTCCCGTAACCGGCGGTAAACAGCTCCGGTTGCAGGGACACGTCGAAAAGAAGCCCGGTAACCTTCTCGTTACCGGATGCGCCTGTATATGGAATATTCCCGTCCGTGTCTTTAATAAATACGTTACCTAGCATTATAAGAATAGAATTAAGGTTTGGTGAAATAAGGATTCCTGTAGAGCGTTGCCATTTCCCGGAGGCTCTCGGGGGTATCAGGAGTAAAAGCGCCACCGTGCTTGTCCACATAGAGCTGTTCGTAAGCGGGGAACGCCTGTAATACGGAAAGTACATAAGCCTCCGGCTTTTCTTCTTTGATCGTTGGTGCCGGGGTTAATGGTGGAGCAGGAACCGGGGCTTGTGTTTCCTGTGTCGTGACCGTTTCTTCATCCGGTTTAATTTGTTTTGCCATAGTCGTTGATTAGGTTTAGAAAAAAGGGGAACAGGCAATTTCCTATTCCCCTGTCGTAGAGTAAAGATTTAAGTTAATAAGGCTCAGGAAGTAGGTGTTTTCTTGTATGCGGTATGTACTACAATCTCGCCCGGACGGACGATATTCACATCCATTTTCATTCGCATCTGGAAGAAGAATAGTTCCGAGTTGCTTTGCAAACGGTCAATCTTCAGAACTTCGGTGTCATTTGCATAATCGACTCCCATCCAGAGGTTCGATTCCATACCTGTTGAGAATTCGCCAAGCACGATAGTATGTTCCGGCACACCGACGAGGGGAATGATACGTTTTCCTTTAAAACGATAACGGTTTACTTCCGTATTCTCGGAATACTTCACCATCTTGTCTGTTACATATTGGTCGTAGGCATCCCACGCTTCCCAGCTCATAAGGAATGTCAGCCCGGCTTTCTTACGGATTTGTTTGGGACATTTCTTCCACATACCATAAAGCGCCTTTTCCACTGCCGCTCCGTCGGTAAGTTCCGTATTTCCCGAAAGGATACACTGGCCGCCCGTGATAGTTTCCTTGTCCGTTGCGTTCACGTTGTCGATGATGCGTTTGATAGCCCCGTCAAAGTATTTTTCCTTGTTACGACCGATGATAATGGAATCTGCCGGGCAAGTGATACCTGCCGCTGCCGAACCGCCCTTGGCGCTTGTCCAGATAGCATTGCCGATATACTCGTTTTTCTTGTCCATCAACAAACGCAACATGGTTGCCTGAATCTTCGGGTCCAGCTCACGGAAGACCAGATTGCCCTCGGGCTGTGCAAATTTCCAGTATTTCTCATAGTCACGCGGGTTGAACTCCAGGTAGACCATAAACTCCTGCGGAATCAGGTAACGTTCGGTGAATTCGTACTCGTTTTCCCCGTTCTCACCCTTGGCACCATGGGTGCTTGTCGGAGTGGGCACATTGTCCTGAATGACGTCTCCCAAACGAATGGCGGGTAAGGTGTATTTGTGCTGGATGCCTGATTTGATATGAATCAGACCTTCTTTAAAAGTATCGTTTCCCTGCGCGGTGTAGGTGAGCAAGTCTTCAAGGACTTCACCGTTATAGCCGTTTTGGAGAAAGGACACTGTATTAGCTGCTTCTGCCATGTTATTTCTTTAGATTTAGATTAAGGTTGATGATATTCCCGTTTGTCAGGACATCTTTTTAAATTCGAATTTTTCCCCTACAACGGCATTTACTCTTTCTGCCATCTTTTCTGCCGCTGTTCTGGTTGCAGCCTTTGCGGCTTGCACATTGTCCGGATCAGCAGCAATTTCATGGGTAATCTTGTCGCGTGCGGGAATAGAAGCCAATGTCTTCTCTGCCAGTTCGTAATTAGAGGCAGCCATTTCCAGCCACTGTGCCTTGCTTTCCTTTTCGATCTTACCGTCAGTTACGGCATTCTCTACCAGTTTTTCAATACGGGCTTTTTTCTCGTCCGATTCCTTTTTTTCAAATACACTCAATTTGGCAACAGTCTCGGCTAAATCCTTTTGCAGGTTGCCTATCGTCGCGTCCTTTCCCGCAAGGACAGTATTCGCATCCGTCAGTTTCCGGTTGGCTTCGGCAAGGGATGCCTCTACGTTCATCAATAAAGAGATACGCGCCATAACATCCTTGACTTCGAATTTATCCTTGATGCCCAGGCTGGCTGCTACTGCGCCAAGTTCAAAAGGAATGGTTCTTTCTTCGTTCATAGTATTCAGGTTAATGTTCGTCTGTGCAGGTATAGGGTTGTCAGCAGCTTGGGCGGTTATTCTTGCCATTACACTTTGTATGGCTTCTGCATCTTCCAGTCCCGAGATGCTGTTCTTTACTATTTCACAGAGCTGGGGACAGGTGTGCAGGATGTTCTTTTCCGGAATGATACCGGCGCTGACTGCCAGTGACGCGTCAAAGTAGGTGCCGTCCTTCCCGGTTTCGCCCGCCATGATACTTTGTACTTGTTCGGCAGTAAGGGAAAAGCGTTTGCGGTAAATCGTTTCAATCTGACGTGTAAATGCCTTGACGAGTTCGGACGCTTCTCCTTCTTCCGCTGAAGGCAGGAACGGATTGTGAATCATAAGAATGGAGTAATCACGCATCAGGGAGCGTTTTCCGGCTGCCCATAACACTGACCCCATGCTCGCCGCCATGCCCTCGATGACACACTCGGTATCTACGGTTGAATTTTGAATGGTGGCATAAGTTGTCATACCATGTAAAACGGAACCGCCCTCGCTGTTTATCAGCACTCTGATAAGCGACGGGCGGACAACCGTTTCAAGATATTCGAACTCTTCATTAAAACGTGCTGTTGATTCAGCAGTCACCTTGCCAAAGAAACGGATCATGCTTACCCCGCCGGGTTGGACTTCTCCGCAAACAAGTTGAAGGTCGTTGGTTTTCATAGATTGGATTAAGGTATTTCCCAGGTATAGGAACATTTTGTCTTAAAGAGTTTATTCGGTACCGGCAAATCCCGATGCTTCCGGATATCCGGGTGTCTTGTGGTTCCCATGGCTGTCCTTGTCATGCTCCGGCGCATCATCGTGATTAGTAAAGGGCGGCATGACCACATATCGTTCTACCCATTTACGGTATTTCCAGGCGGAAGACTCCCGGAACCACACCTCGTAATCCACCCAGTAAGCCTGTAGCATATTCGTTGTGGTCGGCATGTCGAAATAAAGCAGGTTACAGCGTTCGTTCAATGCCGATTCGTAACTTTTTGCGTCTTGAATAGCCATGTTGATGCGCTGGAAGATACGGAAGGGTTCGCACTCCATGCTGTCATCACCGTTATTCAAGTTATTCAGGATGAAACGGATACGCATCGTTGCCCTTCCTTCACCGATACGCTGCTGTTGAACCAGGTACCTCACATTTACAAAATGTATGAATACAGCCGGAAATGCCGTCTCATATTCCATATTATCGCTCCGGATAATGCGGTCAAACTGTCCGTTGTCCATACGCACAGTCTTGAAATACGGAGGGCTTAACGGATTATCAGCATCTTCACGCAGGGTGAATAACGCCCGGCGTACTGCTTCATACATGTTCACAAACGGATTTTCCGATACTTCTTCCGGAACGGCAATCTCTTTTTTATGCGGGATAACTTCTGAAACTTCCGGCCTGCTTTCTTTGTCTTTTATCATGGGAATTTCTTGAAAATGATAGGTACGTAATGTTCATTGATATAACTGTCCAGTCTCTCTGAAAAACCGATGAACTGCCGCTGGACAGGCTTGCGGGTAGAATATTGGTTGACCGTATAAGGAGATACTTCCGGCGCTGTATTGTGAATGGCCGCATAACCTTTGGCATTTTTATTCCGTCCCCTCTTTCCTTTCTCCGCAAAGCTTTCAGCGTCAGTCTCTATTTCATAGGTGTACCACCGCTTGAAACCGAACTCATGCATCTTTTTCAGTGTACCCCGTTCTTTGTCTACCAAGGCGCCCTTGATACCGCCTTTCAGTTTGCCCGTATCAATCATAGTCGGGTGGGTAAACTTCTTGCCCCATCGTGACGTGCGTGGAGCCCACCGGTTGCCGCTGGCATAGAATCCGCCCTGCGCAAAGGACATCTGGAAGAAACGGCGTGAGAAAGCCCCTGCAAGTGTGGTAAATTCCGAAGCATTGAAAGCCAGCCGGCTCGTCAGGGATTGTCTGCCGGCCTGCGGAACCCATTGGTTACAAAACTCATCAAGGCTTATCTTTTGCATAACAGTCTATTCTTTAGTTTTTGTATTATCGTCTGAATCTTCCGGTTCTCTCTAAATGCCGAAGTAAAATAAGTGTGGGATTCCGAGAAGATTCTGCCTTTCTTAGCCAGGCTCTCACTGAACACGGGGTTGACTTCCCTGATATGGTCTGTTTCTATGGCTGCCTGCACATAATCCCCGTTACTGTCCAGATAGCACCGGCATCTCCAGTCAATGGGTGGAATAAGGCTGGAAGGAAAGGCGTTTTTCGGAAAGGTAAGCCCTTCGAGAGCCTGATGACTCTCCCTTACGCGTTCATCCCCCTGTGTCATATACGTAATCAGTTCATCGGAAGACTGGCTTATCCACCACCCGGCAATACCCGCGGCATATAACGCCTGCTCATTTTCTGTTTCCGCATACGTCAGATTATATTTTTCGCAGATTTTCTCATAGTCTTCGCTGTCTGCATCACCAGCTGTTTCCCGGGTGTCATTCATCATGGCATATTGTTCTGCCGCAGCAAAGTCTACAAGATTCTCAATGGCGGCAACGAGAATATCCCGTTGTTCCTTTTCCTGTAGCGTGGTGAAGTCGTTATGATTTCTCAAAAGCCCCAGTGCTGTGTCGAAATCTATTTTCAGACCTTCCAATATACGGGAATAAAGGGAAGCGGTGCGCAGCGTGATGATCTCTTCCATAGCCTGCCATGCTTCCGCACTGTTTTCCAGTGAATTTACCAAATGACGGAAAGCGGTAAGAATGAGCATATATTCTTTTTTCGCCTGCTCTTTCTGTTTGCCCTCCGGCTCAACCTCTGTTTTTTCGGCAGCAACTTTCTCCATATCGGGGAGCGGATTTCCGCCTAATCGCTCCCCATAAGAAAATCCGCTACCTTGCTGCTCCGGCTATGTCCGTAACGGCGGTAGTATTCTTCATCCGACATGATGTGCCTGTCATGGGCAGTATCGGATTTGCCGTTGTCAATCCCCATAGTCATTTCCAACAGGTTCAGTTGTTTTCCCACAACAATACCGAATTCCTTTTCTATTTCATCAGGTGACACCTCATATTTGTCAGTAACCAGCCCGTAGAGTTTGATCCTGTCTTCATTGTTCATCTCAATGCGGTTGCTGTACTTAAATTCCAGCCCGGATTTGATATATCCCATGGCTGTCAACCTGGGCAACACTTCCTCATTGAATACATTCTCTATAAAACGACGATATACCTCGATGCGTTCCCTGAAAATATCCTGATGGGCTTTAGTGGAGCCGACATAACTTTGCATCCCGCCCGCCATGGATTCAGAACCCAAGATTAAATTAGCCACCTCTTTATTAACAAATTCAATCAGGCTGGTATAAATTTTCTCCGAGTTCGACATGGTAAAAGCCTTGATTTCGATCTCATCTTCCAGTCCGGTTACAAGCACTTTGTTTTGAGCCGCATTGGCTATCTCGTTGGCAAGCCGTTTTCTGTCCGTATTGCTTTCCGAAACACTTTTTCCCACAATGATGGGCTGTCCGTACGTGTGGCTGAAGTTCACGTAGTTCGCTACGGTAAATTTCTTAGCGAGAATCAAAGGGGTGGTTGCAGAGAACAGTCCCAGGTCTCCTGCATTTATCAGGATATAGTTCTTGCGGTAGGTCCGGGAATTCAGGTTCCAGTTGGGAAGCCAGAGACCTTGGCGTTTGACAACTATATGCTGTTCCGGAAGCACGTTACGTCTCTCGACGATATTCACCTCCGCCAGTTTGCCGGTGTGCGGATCAATGGCAGGCATAATTTCCAGCAAAGTATATCCGTATAGTTTTGCTTCCACTATCCCCCTGATGATTTTGTCAAACTGTGTGCCTTGTATTTTCCGGGTTTCCTCAATATCCTTCACATATTTGCCCTTGTCATTCATACGTGCCAGCATATATCTGTCTCCCAGTATCTGTGATTCAAGTGTCTCCAGTACCGAACGGATATGGGCGTCCTGTTGAAGGCAGGCGTCATAGAGGTCAATCAACCGGCTCCGGTCATCTAATACCGTGCCTAAAGTCACATCTCCCCGTACTGATTTATACCGGTTATTACGTTCGATTTCACGAACGTATTCCTGTATCGTTTTTTTCGATGTCCGGAAGATGCTTTCCAATAATTCCCCATTAAAGGAACCGTCAGTGGTTATATTCATAAATTTAGGTATTTTTAACCAAGTATAGGGATGAAACTATTTTGAAAGTTTTCTTTACAAATAGCGTATTGACAGGCGGAAAACAGAAATACGACTGAAATATCAGTCATATATGTGATGTTTATATTGATAAATACTTAACAGGAAAAAGCACGAAAAAATTATCGTAAAATGCGCTCTGAATATCCTGAAAGCGCATTTTGCTGCACTTGCATGTTCATTTTATTACATCCTAAAGAGATATCTTTGTGTCGTATTATTGATAAGCAAAAATATTAACGATTATGGCAAACGTAAAAACAGATTTTTCCAGGTACGAAATTCGTTATCAGGAATTCCCCGAGTTATTATTTACTGTACGGGGTGACGGTTGTGAGTATTTTGACGCTACATTGTATATCAAGAACAAAGGAGATCCGAATATACATTCTGTAGAGGAATTTAAAGCAGCTTTTCCTTTTTGGATCAATGCTACTATAGAGGCATATTCACTATCCGGGAAGGAACTTTTTATTATCGCCCCGAACGGGCATCATTTAATTGATTACGCTTTGGCTCTTCTGTTCGTCACCTACATTGACCCCGGCTTTGGGGTATATATGCTGGAACGTATGTCGGACATGTTGCTCAGAGGTGTCGTACTTTCGGACACTTGTTTACTACTGATGGCCAAAGACCGATTATCGAAAGAACTACTTACTGAAAATATATAGATTTATGACTAAAAGCTCTTTCAAGTCAGCAACACGTGTGCTTATTTTTAACGGAGCCGGGAACTTTGTGGGCGAATTCTTTTCCCTGCAAGAAGCTGCGAAGTATCAATATTCGTCGGTACAAGCCGTTTCCTTTGCCTGCTCGGGGACATATATATCCTCTGGCGCGTATTATTTCCGACAAGCAAACAGCAATATTAACATAGAAGAAGCTGACTGGGGCAAACTGAAACTTGTTGAATACGACAAGTTGTGCGGAGAGAAGAGAAACTATCACAGTCCCAAGACAATGGCTCAAAAATACAAAGCCCTTGTACGAAGGATTAAACTAGCAAAAAGAGGGAGAAATGATGAAGAATAACAACCTACAACCACAAAAATATGACGAGGCGGAGTTTAGAAACCGTCTTGTCAGGATATTAAGAGAAGAAGGTAAAATATGGCTGTGTCTGTATGATCTCTGTAAGATTATCAAAAGGCCTGTTATGATGGAGACAAAAGAGGCTATGAGCCTTTGCCCGTCAAGTACTAAAGTAGTCTTTCGGGATAGTGACAAACCGCTATGGGCCATTGCACCTCGTGATGTGCGCAGGCTTGTACATCTGGTGAAGAAAGAAAATTCGCAGATGAAGAAGCTTTGCGAAGAGCTGGAAACATGGGCTAACAGATTAATGGGAAATTCCGGCTCTGTTATCCGTGAAGTTCCGGTGGTGTTCAATTATGGAGATCATCCGGTTACTTTCAAAGCCGAAAACGGAAAGACCATGGTCAATGCCACCAATATGGCAAGGTGCTTCGGGGGGAATCCGTCCGAATGGCTGTACAAAGCCTCTACAACACGCTTCCGACACGCACTTATCCGTGAAGGGAAATCAGCCTCTATGGAAGAACAGGTGGTGAAGAACCGTGGCGTTGGCGGTGGCACCTGGATACAGGAAGAACTTGCCATTGAATATGCAAGGCAACTATCGCCCGAGTTTTCATTATGGTGCAACGAGCGCATAGCAGAACTGATGACTCAGGGAAGCGTGTCCATAAGAGACGCACAATCCATGAATCGCAGACATCGGGAACAGGCGGAAACTCCACCGGAGAATTTTCCGGTACCCAAGACCTTTGAGGAAGCCCTGTTACTTGCCGCCCAGCAACAGAAACAGTTACAGGAAAGTCGCCATAAGGTAGAATTCTACAATCGTTTCATTGAAGACAGGGACTGGTTCAAGACTACCACTATTGCCGATGAACTGCAAGTAACGCCCAGCGCCCTTAACCAGTTCCTTGAAGAAGAAGGAATTATACATAAGGAAAAGGGACAGTGGACGGTAGCCGGCTATCACTCGGCATTGCAGTGTGAAGTGCCATATTACTGGACTAACGCTAAGGGCAAATCCTATAAAATGGGAGGTGCAAGACGTTGGACACCCGGCGGAAGAGAATTTATTATTGAGCTGTGGAACAGAAAGCATATAAGCGACAGAGTATGAAAGAAGTTGAAACAACCATTGAAAGAATCATAAGAATAACAGGGCGCGAACCGGTGTCCTGTAAATGCGCAAAATGCAAGTCGCAGTGTCAACGTACTCCATGCCTGGGAACACCACAGGATATTATGAAGCTGATTGAAGCCGGTTACAAGGACAGGTTGGGAATAACAGCGTGGAGCGTGGGAATGCTTGTCGGTGTCCTTCCTTTCCCGATTCCCATGGTACAGGCGATACAGACGACGGAAGGCTGTGCTTTCTTTAAAGACGGGCTCTGTATCCTGCATGAGCAGGGACTGAAACCGACCGAAGGAAAACTTTCACATCACACGATAGCGATTGAGAACTTTGATTTCTCCAAAAGTTTGTCATGGAATGTGGCGCGTACCTGGCTGGAACCGAAGAACGCTATAACTATCATACGTATCTTCCAGATGTTCGGCATTATAAAAGGTATCATAATCAAGTAAAAAAGTATCCCTTGCAGGTTCAGCCGGAACTTGCAGGGGATAATAATAAAGATAAGGCATGAAATTAGAATTAATAGAAGAAAGAAGAGGCGTCCGGTTTGAACTGGATATCCAAACAGACAGGATAATGCTGGATGTCGCTAAAGTAGCGGAGTCACTGCATAAGGACAAGCAGCCACAGGTATGGATGAATAAAAGAAGTACCCCGGAGTTTTTAGACCTGACGTGTAAACAGATGGGATGTAAACCGGATAGGCTTGTGCATAAGATACATAAGGTAGACGGAAGCGTTGAGCTATGGCTTGATGCCTTTGTGGCGACTGAATATCTGAAGTGGGCATCCGATAATTTGGCAAACTGGTTCGCGGAAAAGATAAATGAACTTATTAATGACGGTACCATATCCTGTGAATAATGTGGCTAAATTGGGCATTTGATCCAAAGTTTGGGAAATATATAGTGACCGAATTTAGGAGGTTATTACAATCAGAACTTCCATATAGCTGTTATTTGGAAGTTTCGAGAAAATGTATTTCCAATTAGCTGCTGAATAAAGAATATGAGAACCATAAAAGTAATCCATGTGTATCTGATTTTTGAGAAGAAGAACTATTACTTTGGTAGTATATCCGCAATTTATGATACGCTGGATGAGAATATTATCGGAATGAAGGAGAGTACGTTGCTTCACTCAAAGCTGAATGAAGATGGCTGTATTCTTACCAAAAGAGCGATAATCAGACAGTCGTATTTAATAAGGAGTGGACGAAAGGATTAACCAATATCAGTACAGTATTAGAACATTTGTATGGGGCTGTTTAACAAGTCGAAGACAGCCCCTTTTTTTATGGCCGTTCTCTAATATTCAATTCTCAGAGACTTATAATACTTATTAGATAGCTTTATTCTGCTAACATTATTAAAATCAAATATATACATGGTTCTTGGGGATTTTATGTATCTTTGTGCAAAATTTATTTAATACTGAAAATAATTGAATATGAGCATTGATGAAGCTATTGACAGTATATTGTCAGGAAATTGCATACTATTTACAGGTGCAGGTTATTCTTTCGGAGCAACAAATATTAAGAATGATAGTCCAAAAAATGGAGGAAAACTTACATCTTTTCTATATTCAGAATGTGACATTGCTGAAAATGACTATGATCTTAAAAATGCGTCACAAATATATCAAGAGACACATACAGAGTCCAAATTAATAGGATTATTGCGTCATGAGTTTACTATAAAGGACGTTAGCGATGAGCACAGAATAATTGCATCTTTACCATGGAAAAGAATATATACAACAAATTACGACAATGCATTAGAGTTATCATTTTCAAAAGAAGGGAAACTATTAACAGCAGTAACTCTTAGTGATAAAATTAATCAATACCTTGACAAAAGAACATTTTGCGTTCATCTTAATGGATATATCGAAAGGCTTACACCTGCAACATTAAGGAGTGAGTTCAAATTAACTAATTCGAGTTATTTGACCACTGATTTTATGAAAAGTGCATGGGTAGATTTATTTAGACATGATATTCAAAATGCTAAAGTGGTTCTCTTTATTGGTTTTTCATGTGATGGAGATCTGGATATTTCACGAATAATATCAGAATATACCACTAAAAAGAACATATTCTTTATTGTTAGAAAAGGTGAGTCTCCACTTTCTATAAGAAAGCTACAACGATATGGCAATGTACTTGACATTGAATTAAAAGGAATTGCTTCGCTAATTCAACAAAGGCAGGCTAAATATATTCCTTCTGAAATCACATTTCAAGAACCACGATCGTTTACTAAATACTCCAATGACTATTCTGTTCCTAAGAAACAAGATAACAAAATAGTTGATTTATTTTATAAGGGTATAATAGATGAAAGCCTCATTCATTATTCATTGATGGATAGTGATAAGTATATGTATTATATAAAAAGAAGGCAGATAGAGAGTGTAATAGATTACATAAACAATGGGGGGCGCAATATATTACTTCATTCGGATTTAGGAAATGGGAAAACATTATTTGTTCATGGATTAGCTGACGACCTAATTAAATCTGAATACGAAGTTTATTTTTGGAAGAAAAATTATCCAAATACCCATGATGAAATAGAATTACTTTGTCGAAAAGAATCGAAATTAGCCATAATAATTGAGAACTATTCTCAAAATATAGACTTGCTAAAGCGGATCAATCTGTTTAGAACCAATGAAACCATAGTCGTTGTAACCGAGAGGAGCATTACAAACGACACAAATTACGTATCATTAGAAAAGTATCTCTTTTCGGATTCTTATTTAACTAAAGACCTAAATGTTTTAGATGATGACGAAATTGGTCAAGTGATTAAGTTAGCAAACGTTTATGGACTTTGGGGAGAAAATGCTGGATTATCAGACGAAAGGAAAAGAACGATATTCATAAATAAATATCATAGTTCATTTAGGCTGTTCCTTTTATCATTATTGGATTCGCCAGACATAAAACACAGGTTCAACGACTTACTGCTGTCAATTAAAGAGGCTAATGAATCATTTTTTCATGCCACTTTATTAATCCTTTCCAGTAGTTTATTTGATTTTAATTTGGACTTCGACGACTTGCTAAACATTCTCGATGATGAGTTGTTAGAAAATCCAGCATTTTACAATAATGATAAACTTCTAGAGATTATTGATTTCAAAGAACACAAATTTCTTGTTCGTTCTTCCATATTAGCAGAATCGCTTCTCGTTAAAAACAAGTATCATGATGAACTCATTGATTTACTTATAGCAGTTGTTAAAAAATTGGATGTACGATTATACGATAAAAATAGCTACCAAATAATTAAGAGCATCGTTTCATTTTCAAGATTGCAAGGTATATTTAATTTAAATGAAAATCCAGCTTATAAACCTGTTATATTATCGTTTTTTGAAGAAATAAAAAGTACAAACTATGCAAAGAAAAATCCATATTTTTGGCTGCAATATGCAATCGCTAAATTATCTATTAGGGATTACCCTATTGCCAAGAAATTTTTCGACACTTCCTATGGGTACGCCAAGAATGATTCAAACTTCGATACTTTCCAAATTGACAATCACTACGCAAGGTATTTGATTGAAAATGAGAATATAAATGGGTCTATTAATTCATGCATGGATGTTTTCATCCATGTTCATGGAATCTTATCTAATAGAAATGACGCGAATGCTAATAGGCACTATCCATTTAGGGTTGCTATAAATTATGGTAGGTTTTATGATGCTTATTACTCAAAATTAGAAAAAGCAGATCAAGGAATCTTCATTATATCCTGCAAAGAAATTATGGCAAGGATTGAACAATATAAAAAAGTGACCAATGAAAGAAATATTCATAAAAGCGTAACGAAATGTCAGGAAGAAATGGAGCGCATATTCATTGCCGAGAACATATCTTTACTTTCTTAATATTAAAACACTGTCATGTTGATGAGGCTGTCTAACAAGTTTAGATAGCCTTTTTTATGTTGTAAAAAAACAAGGCTTTTCATCTGATAGTCAGTCGAAAAGTCTTTGTTATATGAAAAAGTTGCATAATAAACTATAAACCAATTATATAACGATGGCGAAATTAGCAATAAAACCCGAAAATCAGAAACAAAGTATGTTGTTTCCTCCATCCTTGGATGAATTAATATCCAAGACGCACGTGATAAGAGTGGTTAACAACGTAATAGACCGTCTGGAACTGAGTAGCATCACTCAGAGTTATAGAGGTGGTGGGAACAGTTGTTATAGTCCCAAGATGATGCTTAAGATATTGGTCTATGCCTATCCGAACAATGTTTACTCCTCTCGTAAGATCAAGCAAAAAGTCTATGAGGATATTTAACTATATGTGGCTTTCAGGAATGTCCCCTGAGAGGAATGTGTTATGAATCAAAGAGGAACCGCTGGATCGAGGTGAATCACAGGCTGAACGAGCAAAACAAACCGTACTTGATCTGTTGATAAGCGAGGAAGGACTGGGGTGCCGAAGTCAGAGAGCGATAAAACCGGAAGCTGTTTTCGGACATATCAAAGAATGCGGAAGATTTCGAAGATTCAGACTTCGGGGAATGGCAGGCGCAAATCTGGAGTTCGGGTTGAAGGTACTGGCTCATAATCTAAGGAAATTAGCGCAATTGACTCAAATCGATCTGCTTTTTTTACTTGTTTTTCCACAAATACGATTTGTTACGAGCTATATGAGCTTATTTTCTCATCGACTAACAAATATTGCTTAATACCTTAGTTTGCGCAATAGAGAGAATGATATTCAAAAAAGAGACTATCTAACTTTTCTTTGTTAGACAGCCTCTTATTTTTTATAACTAGTCTCTTTTCTATTTATTAACTCTTTCTTTGAGCATAATTATTTGCTAGTGCTCAACTTTCCTCATAATCCATTCCCTATACCTGGAAAACCTTTATTAGTAACTCATTTAAAGACGAAAGAAAAATGGAATTGAAAAAAAGAATGCCTTATGAAGAAATGGCAGAGCATTTTGAGAACGAGACAGGTAAGATTGCAACAAAATCAAGTGTAGGCAAATTTGCACGAAAGTTGGGGTACGAGATATATAAGCCTCGCATTGGCGGAATAAATCTCTTTTTCTATGTAAATCCGAATATTGGTAAAAAAGATATCGTTTCGAAATAACTGATACTGAATTGATTGAATGCTAAGGATATTCATATCCAAGGTGCATATTTTATTGTTTTAACACAAATCATTTCTATTATGAATCAAAGCAATGTTGTTTTCAAGTATGAAAACACAAATGTAACCTTTCTTACAGAAGGTGGGAACGTAAAAGTCAATGCCACTGAAATGGCGAAAAAGTTTGGAAAACTAAAGAAACCTTCTTATTGGCTTCACACACAACAAGCAAAAGAGTATATTCAAACACTAGCCAAGGTGAAGAAATCTGACTTGGCTGATTTATTGTCTGTTACATACGGCGGTAATCAGCCCGGTACATGGATGAGTGAGGATTTGGCACTTGAGTTTTCTCGTTGGCTATCACCAGAGTTTGGTATTTGGTGCAATGACAAAATAAAGGAACTTCTGAAAACTGGAGCAACTTCTCTTACTGAGCAAGAAAGAATGCTTTTCAAACAAAGAATAGGAGAACTTGAAAGCAAAGTAGAGGAACTTGTTCCAGATGCAGAGTTTGGAAGATCAGTTCGCCAAAATGAAGATTGTATTCCGCTTACTATTTTCTCCGACATTTTGGTCAGCAATGGCTGTAACATCGGGAGGAATCAACTTTATGAGTATCTCCGCGAAGCTGGCTATGTATATAAGAAAGGCGACATTGACCGGAACTTTCCGACAAGACGCGCTACAAAGATGCGGATACTCGAAACACGTTACCCGAAATCAACCACCGAGTTCGGTCCGACAGTTTATGTGACTCCGAAAGGGATCAAATATTTTCTGAGACGTAGAGGGCAAATCGAAATCTTTATGGAACGTCAGAAAGCAAAAGTAAAGAAGATTAGAAAGATAGGTAAGTACAGCCGTTATTAACAACGGTATATTATAATCATATCGTATCATATTTAATTAAGGGAGGCTGCCATTCACGGTTAGTCTCTCTTCTTTTATATTATACATCTACCAAAATGAATGGAATGGCAGTAATAAGTTAGTTACTTCTATTACCCTCTATGTTGACTCCTTAAAGTCTTAAATATCGAGTCATTATAAAGATTTTACTTGCAGATACAGAGGATTTTTTCTAATATTGCAGGGAAGTGATGTGTATATGGTAGCATGGCTATTCAAATGACATCCTTCTATCTAATATTATAAACGAAGTGTTACAATTATGATTCTTTTGGACGCGGCAAATTATCAAAATGACATTGCAAATACTCTTGTAGAAATAGCCAGCGAACTAGGGCTTGACAAATGGGACTGGTTTGCTATTATAATTTCTTCTGTATCACTAATAATTGCATTAGTATCTGTGACTATTGCTGTCAAAACGCTTTCGTCTCAGAGAAAAACAGAGAAAAACACACAGCCCATTATGAATATTGAGATACAAGAATTTTTGCTTGGGCAAAAGTTACTATATCTGTTAGATTCGTATGTGTTTCTTTTTGCACTTCATTTTATGCTTGAAAAAACAAAGTATAAAACGAAGCCATCATCTCATTTTTGGGACTACGTTGAGATAAACATTGAAGATCTGAATGAAAGCCTCTTTTACAACGATAATATGAAATTTATCTGCTTTCATGAATTAGTGACGGCTTTCCAGCAATTTTCATCTGACATGCGTAACCTGCGAAAAGTATTGGAAGATCCGGAGTGTCCGCAAGAATATAAGTCTATCGAAATAAAACATCTATACGATGATATTGGCATGATAATGTCTGCGTATAGTAAAACTTTGGATAAATCTTTTGGTATGGATAAATCCAAAATGAGCAAATTTCTAAATGATAACTTTTTCAATGTCTTTTATACTAGAAATTACAACATATTTAAATCAAAATACTTTGATCCTAATTCTACAGACGAAATATTACTGCCCTACATAGAAAATTCCGAGTCCGAAAAATTCCTAAGAATATTTTTCGAGCCTTTTATTCTACAAGCATTACACTCTTTTCATGGACAGAATTTGAGTTTGGAAACAAATAATTTGATGCGTCTATTTCTCATTCATATTAACGTAGTTATTATCAATACATGGTATCATAATAAAGCTTTCGAGTTAAAATCCATACGTACAGACGATAATATTAAATATGAAAATGTAAAATGGGAGTTCAAGAATAAGAAAGTTGATGAAGGTGCTGATATAACTAGCCGCATATTACCCAATGTGCCAATTTCTTTTGCCAGCTGGTTGTTCTATTTAGAAGATATTAAAAGTAAGGCACCCGCACCTGTATCACGTAAAAAAAGAAAGTGAATGACTAACTCCTTATGCTAAGGAGCTTTCCCTTTTTTATTAAGACAGATAAGATAAAATAGACTAGATCAAAAATGCCCTATTATAAATGCATAAATTGGGAGACTACTACTTACTGCTAGTCTTCCTTCTTTTTATTCAGCCACTTGTCCTAAAATATAACTTTTCGCAGAATACCCTATTTTCTTCCCGAAATCTCCATTGTAATCTTTCCTTATTTTCCTCTATTTCTACCGTTCAGACTCTATGTTTCTGCTCTTACATCTTTGGGCTTTCACTTTGGAAAATGAGGTTTTTATACGCTGGAATAGTTAATGAATCTAAATGCTAAATTCAAATTCATGCTGCTGGCAGTCAAAGTGGAGGTAGAAGTATCTATAAAAGAATTGTAATAATATATTCAAAGACACGCTTACAATCCTATTTGCGACGGTATTTTGGAAAAGTATATATAGCGAATAACAATAGAACTACTAAACTTTTGCAGTCGGTTTTAGAGGCTCGAATAGGAAAAAAAATCATATTGGTTATTCTTTTATTAGCTGAGGGGAAGAGAGGTTGATTTGAAGCCCTAAATGGAGATTGTTGCGGCTCATGCAACCTCATCCCGGCTTCATGTCCCAGCGCTTCAGTGAATATCTTATGCTTGTTCCGACTTGCCTTTGTTTGTTTTCCCTCTCTTTCCCCTCTCTTTTGCACGTTTCAGCTTGTTTAATGTCCTTTATCCCATTTATATTCTTGAAAGAAGACTGGGAAAGGATATCTAGTATGTTCCAGGTTAAACCTAAAAGGCTTCTAAGGATAACGTAATTGTTTTTTAGAAGAACAGGGAAAGGAAGGGAAAGGATTCTAAGGGTTATCTCTTTTTAGGGACTGGAAGGAAGGGGGAAATTTCTTTGTTTTCTTCGTTTCTTTTCTTTTATATATTTTCTTTTCTTTCCTTCTTTATTTTCTTCCTATCTTGAACTCTTAAAGATAATCCTAAAGTTAATCTTATCTCGTATCCTTTAGGTTTGGTACTTTTAGGTTGTAACTGGGAAGAAGGGAATAAATCTTGTATACTATGGGGCACTATATGCTTTGTATATGCTTTCTATCGGTAATCCTATAAGCTTCTAAGGTTTAATATATACCTGGGAATAAGTTATTTATCTTGTATCCTATATGAAACTTATGTATTTAGGAGTATCCTAGAAGTACCTTACAAGGCATTCCTACTCCGTAGGGATGATAGAATGTATAATTCAACTTTCGCTTCGCTCAAGTCAAATTATACTTCTATCACTTTTACTACAAAAGCTCCTTACAGTCGCTTTTGGTAAATTCTTATCTTGTACTTTATCTCTTTTTGTAACCTTAAAACCAATAGGTTACCTCTAGGATTTCTCCAGGTTTCTCTAAATTACTTTCTAGGATTACCCTTACAGTAGCCTATGGTTAAAGAAGAAATTGGCTACATGATGTATCTTGAACTCGCTAAAGCTCGTTCAAATACATCATTCCGCTTTTTGCTCGCTTCGCGAGGTTTATTTTTAGGTTTCTTATCCGTCTTGTATCCGTTTCCGATATACCCTGAAACGATAACCAATACGTTTCCAAGCTCGAAATTGTATAACGCCCCAACGATTCACGCATCACGTCAGCGGAAAATTCCAGAAGCAGGAAGGCGAAAGTCCCAAAATGGAGCTGGAAATGCCTTTGGGGAGCAATTGGTGTTGATGTTTGAAGAATAAATGCGAAAATTGGCGTTTTTCAGACTTGTGGTTGGATTTTCACAGTCGAAATGATAAAGTTATCGTCTCATGTACTAGAATCTAATAGCGGGCTTTAAAACAATAAAATAAAACACATGACATTTTAAGACATAAGAGTTTATGTCCTCGAAGTGGAAGCAAAGATATTAAAAAGAAATCGTAAAAGCAAGAATATAGTTCTTATTTTCAGCAGATTATATGTAAGTGTACTATCAATACCAGCCAATTCTAATCAATATCCGGCATCCTTTCCGAACCCGGAGAAGTAACTCTGAAGTGAAACCAAAGCATCATTTGAGTATTTTCACCCCTTATGCGCCGCCGCCAAAACGAGCCAAGAAATCAAGACTGGACGCAAGCTAATTCACTAAAGAAAAGGTAGATAAGGAAAGGTGTTTCGGAATGGGCTTGCCATATTGATAAACACAGTCAAAATATTTCAAGAGTTAGATTGATGCCAGGCAAAAAATCATCTTAGTTTTCCTCATCACAGATCACATTTTCCCAGCCTTCAGATTTAACAAAAACGGGACTTATTATTAAAAAGCAGTTAATCCATACAATAAAGGTACATTTCCACCTTATCTATATACAGAGAGTAAAATCCTATCAAAGTCAAGCTAAGTAAGAATAGATACGAGTTATACCTATTATATATAGCAAGTCCGTTTTTTATTTCTATCTAGGTCGATATTCTTCTTCATACTGACCAATCCCCTTATTCCAGTACTTTCCGACTAAAATAACTTCTTTCTTTTCTTATCTATATTCTTGGTGCTATCAGGATGCTGAAATATTGATAAATAAGGGGAATACTGCCATACTTTCCTTACCTATATATATTACTGCTATCATGGTAGCATCAACTTCCCAGCCTTCAAAAATGCCCAAACATAGATAAGCATTAACACTCCTATATTATCTATCTTCCTATTTTTATTACTAAAACCGGACTTGGGAAATTCCCCACAGGGCGTGAGTGGTACCCGCATCACCTCAAGTACCCACCCGATTCTTTTAAAATTTATTATTTAATTGATAATCAATTAGTTAAAATCCTTACTTTTGTACAAAGTAAGGATTGATATACTTTGTTTGTATTAAATTGTAAGTAGAAATAGAAAAACAAGCCTAGATTTACTATTATAGACTGACTTATAAACATAGAATCAAATGTTAAATAGTTGATTAATAATTAGTTGTATTAGATTTTAAAACAAGTTTCAATTTGAAATATAAACATTTTCGTTCAAATTTCCCAGGTAGGCAAAAAACAAAAAAATCAAAGAATTTTTCTTTTGTTTTAATTGATTGATATTCAATTGTTTATCCTTTCGCCCTCGCGCGTAGGCGTACAGTCTTCATTTTAAAGGGTTTACCTTCGATAGTTCTAAAAAATATTTCTCTTTTTGTTTGTTCGTATCAAATTTATTTCGTTTTGTTGTTGTGTTCTCAAACGGAAACGAGAGAGGACAAAAGCAAAAACAAAAAATCGTTCTTTCACATTTTTACTATCGACTTGAAAAGGTTCTTTATCCGAAACGGAAACGAGACGGGAACAAATAAAGAACTTTGTAGAAAGTCACCCGCAAAGATAAGTACTTTGCATTGTGAGGCTGAAACCGTAGTAAGCTGAATTGAATTTCACTCACATAAAACGAAACGTTCGCTTATTGAATAAATCGTTTCGTTTGGCTGAATGTATTTATATACGCCTGTTTTTCCGTTATTCTGTAAACGGGCGTAAAATACATATCAGTTTTCAATTGCAGAATAACCACGCTAAAAATTCACGCTATCCTGATAAACGTACATAGTACGTCGATTCATAAGGAAAGTTCGACTCTTTCCTTATGAGCAAATCATACTTTGGGCAATGTCGTCCAAAGCAAAAACCGTACTATTATGACAACAAAATCATCTTCAGCAGCAGTTACATTAACAAGAAATGTAGATTCTCAAAATGTATGTGTATCAACATTTGTACAATTTGCAGCCCTCATTGAATCCTGTCCGTTATCCAACGTTGTATTACGTGACAAGAAAACAGACAGGTTTATTGTGCTCAAACGAGTAGAATTGTTTGCGGCAAAAGCTGTCCCTACAAAGGACGAGCTTCTTAACGCCTGGAAATCTATGTATTTCAACACATGGAAAATGAAGTTTGAAATTGAGAAATGTTCTCACGAAAGTCTCAAAAGCGGTAACTTGTTCAGAAACCTGGACCGCTTTGACGTCACTATGTACCTTGCAGGAAAAAAAGTCTTTGATACAGCCGATTACAATTTGGATTTGGTTGAGGGGAAAGTCGGACTTACCCCAAAGTCAAAGGTGCGTGAAGACTTCACGACTAATAAGGAACTGAAAGCACATTGCTATAAGGTTGCTGAAAGCGCATGGAAGTTACTGAATATTGATGCGCTGATTACCAAATCTTTGGTAGATGCAGAGAAAGAAGAAAAGGAAACGGCAGAAGTTAAGCCGGAAAAGGAAACCAAAGCCAAAGGAAAAGAAACGGCTAAACCTACAGCTAAGGTTGAGACGGAAGAAGCGCAAGTTCAGGTTCTTGCCGAAGTGGCATAAGCTCAACCTCAACACACACGGTGAACATACCGGAGCATATAATTGTGTATGGCTTCGGTGGTGTGGCATAGCCCGGAGGTTCGATTCCTCCGGTGTGTGCAAATCAAAATGAAAGTATTATGGGATACCGAACGTATAATATGGGGGTTTACATCTCTCAGATCGGGCGCGTTAAGCGCAAGTGCAAAGATAAGCCAAGTACATACGAGATATATGCACGCCAGCAATACATGGGCGTGAATATGGTGAAATACAGGGTAAATAATATCCTGTTCTCTGACGTGTTCCACGTCGATGTTCAGCATGACTACGTGGGAATAGTGTGTCGTGATAGCCTCGAAACGGTACGCCGCAAATGTGATACGCTTAACCGTATCGGCGACGTTGAGGCTAAATGTTGCGAGCTGGAGGGTTATGCAGTGGTGAAGCTTGTTCCCGTGAAGTTTCTACAGGTAAACTGCTTCACCCAGGACAAAAACGGCTGCACCGTCAGGAGCGAAATATGTTGCATGAAAGTACAATGACGCTATTATTGTGTCTTGCTTTGTGAAATATATTTACATAAAAAGACTTCTAATAAACTTCAATATAACTTCTTGGCGTCGTGACGATGCCGCATCCACTTTATAACACGGCTGGCGTAGTGCGGTAGGACCGCTTCAATCATCCTTAACTGGGTGAGCTACGTCCCGGTGTTATCCTCTCCGTTTGGTGAGGAAGTAGAACTTGTGTGGACTATCGAGAGATTCCCTTTTAACTCATGTATAATCGATATGATGTTAATGAATCCTAAACATAACGTGTGGTGTCACCGAAACTGTGGTGAGGCGCGCCTACACCTGACAAACGGCGAGAAAACAACAAAAATAATAAGAATCATAACTAATCATCAATTAATAATTAAAAACAAAAAGAGTATGAAAACAATTGTAAGTGACGATCTTAAAGTACGTCTGAATTTTGCATCAATCAATGGTAGTGTTATTGCAACTGACATTCTGGAACAACTAAGACAAAACAAGGATGTGACTGAAATCATCCGTGGGACATCTAACTATTTCAGTACAAAGAGGGTAAAGAGCAGTGCTGGCGAATATGTCAAAATGAAGGTTGTGTTCACGGCTTGTACCAAAGACCTGAATAACAAAAACTTCCCCGACAGACAGAATCCTAAAGCCCCATGGTTCGCAGAAAACAGAACAAATTTAGAACCGTCCACTTTTGTAGGATGCTTCAAGGAGTTATCGGATTATTCCAGTGAAGACATGGAATACTTTGCGAATGCAATTTGCGTTAGCAGCAAGGTTGAGATTAAGATCTGTGACAAGATGAATGACTTCGTTGATGCCTACATTGGTGATAACTATATTCCATTCGCCCAGTATAGCGATAATGGTACCTTGCACAGTTCTTGCATGAGATATGCCAATCTAGCATATAGACTGGGAGATTTCTACTCCAACTTTGCCGGCGCAAGTATCCTGGTTGCTAGAGATTCAGAAAATAATGTATTGGGACGCGCTATCGTTTGGAAGAAAGCAACCGGTATTTTTGATGGAGTAACGAAACAGGTATCCGTGTTAGACAGAGTGTACTATTCCCATTCTTTTGTGATGAAACTGATACTCCAATATGCGCAGGGAAACGGTATCAACCTGAGAAAAACAATAAACGATTACTCTCACAAAATGCAATTTACCGTGTTAAACCCCATAGAGGGGGTGGACATGAAAGTAGGCGATAAAATTGAGCACAACCTGAATATTTGCGTCCCTGCTACCAAATGGCATAAGAAAGGAACCCCTTACCTAGATACTTTCTGTTATGTAAACATAACAAGAGACGGGAAAGTGCAATTGTCCAATCAATCAACAGAAAGATGCGTGGCTACATGCCAGCAAACTTCCGGTATTGCCAGCCAATGCAGATATATCTGCCCAAGTTGTGGTAGTACACACACTGGTGGTGAAGACTTATGTTCAACATGTAGAAAGAAACTTATTACAAAAACCATATTTGGTGACATGTTACAAGGTAATATCAAGAGCTACAACGATGAGAAATATCCTGCCAGCTTCTTCGAGAAAGGCAGACCGTCCGCACATCTGGAACTTAACCTCCAAATTGCCAAGCTGTTCATAGCAGATTAGTTTCCCGCAATTCAGTTAAATAAAAATCCTCACCAACTAGAAACCAAAAATAAAAATAAACATCATGGAATTATTGAAAAAATTATATGGCATCTCAGCTCACACGCATCAGGAAAAAGACATGATCGCGTTCGTTTCCCAAAGATTGGCAGACCTCGGCGTGACGTTCACAGTGGACGAAGTCGGCAACATCTACGCCACCAAAGGGCAGGCGGATACTTATCCGTGCCTTGCCGCCCACTTGGACGAAGTGCATGAAGCAAGGGAAAAGGGTTATGAAGTCCTGGTTGTCAGGGATGAGTTCATCATCGGCTTCAACAGCGGAAAACGGGAGTTCAACGGTATCGGAGCTGATGACAAGAACGGCATCTGGGTGTGCATGAAATGCCTTGAGAAATTCGATAATCTGAAATGTGTATTCTTTGTTGGTGAGGAACAGGGGTGCATTGGCAGCCGTCAGGCGGACATGAAGTTTTTCGATGACTGTCGGTTCGTACTCCAATGTGACCGCAAAGGAAACAGCGACTTTATCAGCAATATCTATGGCAATCCTCTTTGCTCATCCCAGTTTATAAAAGACGCTTCCCTCGGGGAGTATGGATATAAGGAAGAACGCGGGATGCAAACTGATGTCCAGACCTTACGCCAAAGAGGACTGAAAATATCATGCGCTAACATCTCATGCGGTTATTATTATCCACATACTCCCCACGAAATGACAAACATAGCCGATCTGAAGAAGTGTCTCACACTTGTGGAACATATCGTTGAGAATTGCTGTGAAGTATATACTTATAAGGAAGTGCGTCCCCAGCGTCCGGATTACATATCCGATTTTTTCTCCGATGCTTTTCCCCCTCGTTCGCAAAAGCAATCACAAATGCGGTACGCCGAGCCAAATACGCAGAAGAAGAAAAACAAACCCTCAACGGCAATCAAGGAAGCTGCCGAAGCTTGCAATCAGAGGCAACGTGCAGAGGCAAAAGATAGAATGAGAAGTTTCTTCTCCATGAACCCGGACGGAAAGCTTAGTGTATTCGAGGCTATCTATACGGATTTCTTCCCATGCTTGAAGAAGGAAGACTTCGACAACATATACAAGGCAGTCATGAAGGAGATGGCATCCGGTCGTAAGAAACGGAGCGTCCATCCCTTATATGGTTGGTTGCGTAAAAGCGAATTAGCAAAATAAAAAAGCGAAAACATGATACCAGTACCAGTTATTGATTGTAGCGGCTGCCACTTGAAAGATGGCAGCGGCTCATGCTCGCCAGAAAACTGCCACAAAGTTGAAGCATTCTGGGAGCAACGAAGATTTGAACTCGCTAAAGCGGCACTGCAAGGCTTCTGTTCCAAAGATTACATTCTATTAGACAAACAAGATGACGGATACCTATGTAAACGTGCACTCCAGTGTGCGGATAAGATGGTCAAGCTATTAAGAACAGAATCACCCTTAAATTCAGATTAACAAAATGAAAGTAGATGTATATGAACCACTTGCCGATTTTGCAGGCAAAGAAGATTCCTGGGTTTGGATTCAAGACTATGCAGAGGATGAAGAGTATGAAGAATTGGACGACATTCTTAGATTCCTAAACGGTGAGATAAAACGCAATGAACTTCCGGAATCCGTTCGTTCCATGGATGCCGAAGAACTGCGGAGAGAATATGCCCGTAGATTTCCGTCCATGTTGGGCAAGGCACTTCAGGCAATCGGCAAAGAACTTGAGACTGGAGAACTAAAAATGGAGATAGACTTCACCAGCCTTCAAAAACTGGCAGAGTAGACTTTTGAAGCTTCCAAATAGATGCTATATGGAAGTTTCCAATATGAAGAATACAAAGTAGCAGCAATGTACAACCCTAGAAACAACTATAAATATGGCGAAGATGTCAAAACAACAAGTAGAGAGTATCAACAGTAAATGCAAAAACGGATTTTCTTTTTATATCCGTGGATTTGTGGAGGCTGGCAGAAAGCAACTCAACAAAACTATCACACTAAAAGAGGATGAGAAAATGATTGAGGCTGAACTATGCTGGGCAGAAGAAATTCTCCACAAGAAGAACCCCAATGGATATAATATCCCGTATAGTACTGGAAATTACATTCCAGCACTTCGTGTTTCTGTTTGGAGGGCTTCAAAACACTCGAAAGCATGGATCAGCGAAGGATTTGGGAATAAGCATATATTCAATGAGTACCCTTCAGCCAAAAAAATGATGAATAAACTCTGTGAAATAACGGAATATGCCACCAACGAACTGATATATTCTCTTCTTCCCGAGTCTGAACGTCAAGAATTTAAGGCTATTACTAACTAGGAATAGCCACATAAATATATTGCGCAGGGCTTAGTTTTCGGTGTTCGTCCCTTTGAGAATGTGCCGTCCGGGCAACCGGAGAATCTGAAAGAGGGCAAGGTGTAGTGAAGCCTATTCACTCGCAGGGCAGCGATACGTCCGGCTCGGTACGACATGAAATATGTGTCTGTCTTCAAAAGAATACTGGGTCACAAAAAGAAATTTGTATTGAATAAACTAAATTAAATAAATGATTGGCATGAATAAACCAACAGTTCAAACTCCTCAGACTCAGGCTGTATTGAGTGGATACAATGTATTCCTCAACGCAATAAAACAAAAGCACTCTGATATAATAGAAGAAGCAAATAACAACGTACACAAATGGTTTGAATTATTTGTGGACAAAGGTGATGAGACACAGACAGTTGATAGTGGAGATACCTTTGACGAAGCGATTGCACATTTTGAACTCCATGCTAAGAATTGGGGAGCAGACAACCTTTTCATGGATATATGGACTGATAAGGATGAGAACAAGACAGGTATTCCGATAGTAGATGTTAGCTTATGGAGTAAAGAAGATATGCCGGATTCATTTAGCACAGAAATAAAGTAAACAATAAAAAACGATAATGAAAGGCAAGAGAAAAAATGAAAGTAAACTATATTCTTTTAAAAGGTGACAAGCATTTCAAATGCTACGACTTAACAGATATGTCTGCACATTTCGATTTATCTATTACCAATAACAGATCGGTAATTTGCGATGGCAATCAAGATACAATTTCTTATTCCAAAGAGTGGAGTTCTCAAGATATTATTATTGATTTTATACGTAACAGAATAGAAAAAGTTGTTCCAGGAGTTGAAGTATACAAAGTCCAAAAATAGCAATTCATTAGAATCAGATATGAACTTAAAACAATTAACTGTATCAATGCTCGGACAGGAAGTGAAGTTTCTATCCGACTTCGGAGTGAATGAAGAAACGGGCATTGTAGTGGGATACATGGAACCTGTGCCGGATAATGACCATCTATCATTCCTCGGAGTAATCATAGCGTTGCCGAATGACCGGGGATACACATTGTCAGAAATAGGAGAATGTACTATCTTACTTGATTCGCCTTTGAGCCTATCCTTTAGGCACGTGCAAGTAAATAACTTAATAACAAGATATATACAATGATCGTTCACATTCACTAATTAAGAAAAGATATAACTAACAATTTAATAACAACAACTATGGACCAACCGATTTTATTAACCGTACAAAACGCACACCGCGTTAAAACCGTTCGGCCTGTGGGCAATCCACAAAGCGAGCCTTTCCAGTTCAATTACAGAGGACAACGATTAGGATTCCGGCACTATCTGCATACTGTAGGTGAAAGTAGCACTGCTGCCCCAGTACTGAAAGATAACTACCCGCAATGGGAAGTAGTGGAGTTCCATCACCCCGATTATCTGGGATGTTATTGGCAACTTGCCCAGAATGCCTATCGTAATACTTCCCAAGACCCTGATATACTTGGCGAAGACTCCATTACCTCATACGAAAAGCAGCTTCACGACGATCTGATGAATATGCCTGAAGCGGAACAGGAACAATATATGCAAAACTTCAAGAGCTATTATTCCAATATGCTTTCCACAAGTTCCCGATGTGCAAGTACATTCGTTACGGGTGCTGCAAACTTCAATCACTGTAAAAACGAAAAGGCAAACGCATCCTATCAGAAACGAATAGATGACTTCACAGAATGGCGCGAGCGAGCATTGAAAGCAATCACAAAGCGTGTTGAAGATCAGAAACCGGAAGAGCAAAAAAGAGAGGAAGAATGGAAAAAATTGCGTAATGATATTGGAAGCAGTGCATCTGTTATACATGCAATCAACACCGGAGTGAACAGATGCTCTTCTAAGGCTCTGTTCGTCTCCAGCATCTACAACAAGGTCAGCACGTTCGCCTCACACGGCGAGGTAGAAATCGTTGATAAAGCACTGGCATATATCCGAGAGTGGAACATAAGAGTAAAGAAGCCCATTATCACTGAACGCCACAAGTTCTTCCAGCTCTCCGAAGTCGCCCACAAGGCAAGGGCTCAACAGGAAAAGCTTGCAGGGATAGAGAACAAGGAATATTCATTTAATGGTGGTAAGGTAGTACTCAACTACAAAAAGAATCGTATTCAGATATTTTTTGATGAAAAGCCTGACCGTGCAATGATAAATAGGCTCCACTACGACTGTTCTTTCAATTGGGCTCCAACCTGCGGAGCGTGGCAGCGGATAATAACGTACAATGCGGTGGATGCCACCAAGAGAGCACTTGAAGGACTGAATCTAAAGGGAATATAGTCTTCCAATTAGATATTAATTCTTAAACTATTAAATTTCAAATCAATGAAGACATCAGACAAACCGACAGCAAATATTCTAATCAGGGCAAAAACGAACAGCGAATGGGATTGCTGCGAGTTCGCGGTCATTCACTTGTCAGAAAAATGGAAGAAGATACAGGCAGCTAGGTTTGATACAATCAAGCCTTTTAAAGACGATTATAAATTCCAGTCAATAAGGTTCCATGACGGTTCGGTAGAATTTTTCCAACCGGGAGATGAAGAGCCGGACATAGAAGAGTTACTGGCAGACAGAGAGTGGGTATTTGTGGAACTGGATGATGACGAGCTGGACGAACTGACTTCACCCGAAAATAGCTTAGACTTTTATAAGATTGTGATATATCGTGATGGAAATGCCAGATACGAAGCATTCGGCAAACATACAAACGAAGAATTTTATACAAACGAATTTCCGCTACAACAGCTAATCGGGCAAACTGTCGAAAACTAAAGAGTCAAAAACTTACTAATATACAAAGAAGATATGGCAAAAGAAATAAATGAAACATTCAGATATGTGGTGAATCCTTTCCGTTTCAAGGGGGCTGTCATCACATCCATGTCAGATGGAATACATAGCGACTACGATAAGGGGGAAACCCTTGACATGTTACGAGAACGCTTTAAAATTTCATGGTTGGTTACAGTTACCAGCGAAGAAATCCAAGTGATGATAGACAAGTACGAGACATCTCTTCAGACACCCTTTGAAGAGATAACTGAATATAAATACTTGGACTTGCTGGGCTGCGTTCCTCCCAAAAGACAGCGCTACGGCAGTTTCTTTGTTGGTGAAGCCTATTACGGAAGCATTTACCGATTCTGCTTCGAACTTGACGGAAAGTATTACTCTGCACTAAGAGACATCAATCTGTCCGATGAGGAACTGTGTAAACAGAGACATAAGTTCTCCCGTATGCTCAAGAGAACGGAAGGACGTATCCGTAAACGTCCTGGTGGACGCATAAGACTGCCCCGAAAGGAAAAGATACGAAATAGTGGGAAACATCGTGACGGGCTTGTCCGGCTGATAGAAAACGCTTTAATGGATATGGGCTATGAGTATGACATGATACATGAGTTCTTTAGTTACCATTATAAAGGCCGGCTAAAAATAACCCCTGCCAAACAATTGTTTACCGCATGGTACTACGAGAATGAAAAAGAATTCTATCCTAATGACTAATAAACAGCAATGATAAATACAATAATGAACCTCTTCAAGCAAGAGCCTTATCCCAGCATTCCGGAAGAGTGGAAGAACAATGAAAACACTGTCTTCCGGGAGTTTTACCTGAAATCCTCACTTGACTTTGACATCCTTCACAGGTTGGTTAGAGATCACATGTCGGATAAAGGCAATGAAGGTGTCACGCGCTACAGGCTGATGTGTCTTCTTCGTAGTTGTTCTCACCGTGCCTTTTATCTACGTGCCCAGGAAAGAAAGTATCCCTACACTTGGAAAGTCCGCTGGAAATGGCGCTGTTTCAGACTGTTCTTGCACAGACGTTTCAAGACACGTCACTTTCGCGAACAGGTGAAACTGTGTAATGTTGCTTCTGAAGTAATTAAGGGGTTTGAAGCAAACCTGAATGCAGAAACTAACAAAGGTGTATAAATCGTATAATCTCCTCTTGAATAAATGGAAATCATGAAAGAACTTACTCCCAGCCAAATAAAGAAATCATTAGGCATCAGCTATCTAGGTGGCTGTAACTCCCCAAAACTGGAAAAGAGCCTAAAACACAATGTTATGACTTATGGTGTTTACTTCGCACCTCACAATATCAGCGGGCATAATGTATGCCCCGAATCACACAATTGCAGTAAGTATTGCCTGCATGGTTCCGGAAGAAATAAACTGGAGCTACTTTCCAGTCCGGGGGGAGGAGCGATAACAAAATCCCGTATCAAGAAAACTAAAATGTTTTTCGAAGACAAGGAGAACTTCATGCGGCTTCTCATTCACGAAATCACCCAAGCCAAAAAGAAGGCAGAAGTAACCAAAATGAAGTTTGCTATCCGGCTGAATTGTACGTCCGATATCAACCTGGAAGAATTTGAATTGAATGGTAAGAATATCCTTCAACTATTTCCTGATACTCAGTTTTACGACTACACTAAAGTTCTCAAAAATACCACGCTGACTGAAAAGTATAGCAACTATGACATAACTTTCTCATATAGTGGTGAAAACTGGGAAGACTGCGAGGTATTACTAAAGAAAGGCTACCGTGTCGCCGTTGTATTTGAGGACGCTCTTCCAGAAGAATTCAGAGGATATACCGTCATAGATGCCAATGAATATGACGCTCGCTTTCTTGATGCAGGTGGCATTATCTGTGGACTGACATATAAGCGAGTTGCTAATGATTACATAAGTGGTAAGTTCCAACGACCAAATAGTACCTTCATTAACCGGTATACTATGGATAGACATTAATGTTATGGGACAACACTTTGCCCCATAACCTCTTGATAGCGGCAATTTTCAAAACGTTAGTACCAAACTGAACGGTGCTCATTGGCAAATATACAAAAAAGTACTTAATATGAAATTACCTATAGAAAACCTACTCAATCCCAACATCCAATTTACCGATCCGGATACACTCCAGTTCTGCCTGCCTCTTTCCGAAAAGGAGTTTTGGTATTGTGAGCCAAACTGTAGTCACGACAAGCTTTTACCTGAGTCGGATTCTAATGAACTAATCATTTATGACATTTTATGCGGTTATCCGGAAGACTTGCTCCGGCTTTTTTCAGTAGTTGCAGAAGTAAAGGAGTTTATCTCTAACAGACGGCTTTGGTGCTCCGGAAACATTAGCATTGACAATATAGACGTGGAAGAGCAAATTGAGCTATTGGGGGCTTACGGATACTCATGGGATAGCTTTAGTAGTGAAGCCGAAAGAAACCAAGTTATTTGTGAGTGCTATTTTGAAACATATTGTGTAACAGAATTTTAATAATAAAAGCTGATTTAGAATGAAAAAACAAAAAGAAACATCAATACCACACAAAGAGCTGTTGGGCAAAGCTGCTAACACGTATGCTGAGGAAGGACGGGAATCAAGTGGAGAAATGTTAGATCAGGACGAAGCTTTTGATGCACGATATTGTGGTTTCACTTCAGGCGCTGAGTGGGAACGTGAACAAATCACAGAAATAGCTATTGAAGCGCATCGGATTTCTTGCTTTCTCCATGATGCCATTACCGGGAGATGTACGTATCAACATGTGGTTCGCAAGTGTGATGGAAACTGCAAACCTATGGAGCGGTTCAGAAAGAACTTGAAATTACTAATTTTAAACAAAATGTAAATCAGAATGGAAAAACTCATTTCTTATGTCGATTTTGGAGATTTCGTGAAATGTTGCTATTGCGGCACGTTAATGCTTGTTCCCTTATATGCAGAGATATGCCCTCATTGCCATACAGAAGGGTACCTTAGTTGGGTAGACGACGACAATCAAGAGATGTCTTCTGAAGATTTAAAGGATAAATACAATGTTGTCGATGAAGACGAACCTGAACCTGAAGAATATTTGACGGAAGAAACTTTAAAAGACGTATATGGCAATCCTTCTGATGATTCTGAAGAAACGCAAAAAGTATAGAAGTTTGGTCATAACTCACTATTTGAAAAGTAAATGATATTTTTTCTTTTTGGCATATTCAACCAAATAAACAGGCTGTTCTATTAATCTTGTAAAGGATCTTTTATGCCTTCCCTTATTTTTTTAATAACGTCATTAGAAAAAGCCAACCCCTGTTCAGCATTATAATAATGGACAACTTCGTATAGGATAATAGCAATACTAATGAAAATTACAACGATAGACAGGTAACTGTTTCCTATTAACTGAGTCATATATCTGCCATAAAAAGCGTCTAGGGATAATAAAATAGCCATTCCTATTATAACATTTGTGTTATAAAATAAGTCATTATCGGATTTTTCAACTTTTTGGCTTAGATGTTCTGCAACAGCATTATTATTTAGTAAGGCATATTCTTTTAGAGTTTCTGCACTGACATTTTGATATGTTGCTTTTTTGTACGGATAAAGCAATCTTACGATGACTGAAGCTATTTTATTTAAAATTAAAATGAAAAACAAGACTATACATAGTTTCATTGCAATGATAAAAAGTATAGTGGATAACACAAACAATAATATGAACTTACCTTCAATGACATCTGATAAATATTCGATTTCTAAATTGAACTTTGGAACTATATAGCCTAGAAAACAATCTATGTATAAAATAACAATAGCTATTTTTATCCAAATATTCACGTCAAATATGTCATTGTTCTTAACTAAACTATAAATATTGGCGATTTTTTCGTTCATATTAATTAAATTTTGAAGAATGCAAAGATATAGAAATTTGCGATATTACTTATTGTATATGGAAATTGAACATGCATTTATTCTATTATCAATTCTTTCAATATCCTCTTTCCAAAGCTATGGAACCAAAACTTTATGTTTTTTTATAAAAGTAAATAAATAAAAAATGAAATGACACGCATCAAAGGACAAAAAACAACCTCTGACTACCTTCCGATTGAAGAATTCAACCGTCTGTGTGATTGTTTGAGAAAAGACAAACAATATACCTGGGAACTGTATTGCCGTGTAGCTTTCTGTACGGCTCTTCGCATATCAGACCTTCTGACACTCCGCTGGACAGACATACTCTACAAGGATGAACTGATAATAACCGAGCATAAGACAGGCAAGACAAGAAACATTCCCTTAAACGAGTCTGTCGGTATCAAATTAACCGAGCTTTACGAAATCATGGGAAAACCGGAGAAAAATATGCCGCTCATCTACAACTACAGGTGGAAAAGAACCTATTCCAAGGAGCATATCAACGACATGCTGAAAAAATTCAAACGGAAATATAAATTGACTATCAAGCACTTTTCTACTCATAGCTTTCGAAAGACATTCGGCAGATATGTCTATGAGCATTGTAATAAAAGTGCGGAATCACTGTTGTTCCTAAGCGAAATACTGGAACATAGCGATATAAAAGTTACCAAGAGATATATAGGGCTGAATAAGGATGAAATCAATAGCATCTACCAGCATATTACATTTTGAAACCAATAATATTCACAACAAGAACCTAATTTTATTTATAGAAATAAATTTATTCTGACAATATAAAAAATAAGAATGAAAACATAGATGATAAATGTGTCTTAATTTGTACTTTTGATAAATTTCTAAAAAAGAAAATATGAAAATTAAAGATTTTAATTATAAAATAGATTTAGATATTGACAAGGAACTGAAACTCAAAAGACTTCCTCCAGAAAGTATATACGAAATTTTACTGGAAGGCGTGAGTTATGTCGATAAGTATTATAACGAAATATATAAAGAGGCAATAATAAAGCAATTCAAACATCGCTGGTTCAAACATCGCGAATCACCCCAAATGAGTCATTTATATTGGCTAGCTTTGAATAAAAAAATAATTGAGAAAATTGAACATGAAGCCATACTTACCTTTTTAGCAATTATGGTTCTTCAATTTTTAACTATTGTTATATCATTTGTTATATCATACTTTCTTGAACCTGCTATTAAAAATGCATTGGGGGCTTCTGTAGGCAAAGTAGAACTGTGGCATGTAGTACTTGCGCAGGCAATAGTTGTAGCTATTATATTTAAGTGTTTGGATAGTCTCATAAATAAGATAAAAAAACGCATATATTGGAAAATAATAACTAAATACTATCCATTAGTAAAAGAAAGAATGCCTCAATTATTTAAAAGTGAAGAGTAGATAAAATATTAAGTATACATAAAAAATCCCCCATGACCAAAGAAGAACTGAAAGAACTCCTGCTCGAAACCGAAGAGTACACACAAGAACAAGTCGACCGCATGAAAAGTTACGAACTTTTGAATGCCATTCTCGCTTGGGAAGGTATCTTCGGTTACACCCGTAACATCATCAACTGGGTAAATGCCGCCTATGAATCCGACAAATAATCCCATGCTAAACTCCTTTCCCTTCACCCTTCCTATTCCTTCCGGACAACCGGTATGAAAAGCCCGAAAATTATCCCTCTTTTCATCCGTTTTCATACCTGTAAATCACCCGGAAAGCCGTATATTTGCCTAGTCTTTCGACATAGAAAGGAAGTATGGTGGTAATCCGCTTATTTACAGTAAATTATTTACCTTCTACATAAATACGTAACATCTACCGTTCGCTATCTATGTATCTAAACAACCTTTCAATATGAAAAAGACACTCAACACCCGGGAAAAAGAGAAACTATCCCGCATTTTAAAACTAGACAGTGAAATTATAGAAAAGCTGTCCGGACACGACATACTGGACACATCTGCCTGCCGCGCGGTTATCATCCGGAGCGAATATCAGGACATCAAGAGCTTGGGCAGACATAACGGCGGTCATATCGTCCGCGCATTGGCAGAAGCGTACGGCTTGTCCCGCAGCGCCATAGATTTGATTATATATCAGAAAGAACCCAATAAAAAATGCGCCTGTACCCATTGTGGCAATCCTGTCACGCGGTATAAATTTGCGCGTTATGGCGGTTTGTGCGACCAATGCCTTGTAAAACAGGTAAACATTGAATAAACTAAATAACAACAAGATAAAAGTTAGATTAAGGAAAGAAGAAATGAAAGACAATGAACTGATTAACGCTGACTATATCCACCATATCGTTGGCGTAATGAAAGAACGTTTTGGGGAAGACGCGATAGCCCTTTTCCATGTAGCCGACAAGTACGAATGTTTTTTAGAAGACTCCGTACTCGTCTCCCAAGCATTAGACATTCCCCAGGAGCCCTACCTCAAAGAAAATGGCAAGACACTCCAAGTTACCCGTTTCCCCGCCGACGAACTGATTAACTACCGCAGGATACTGACCAGCGAAGGCTATGCCACCTGTACCAGCGAAACATGCGACGGAAACGGCACCCACATACTGAAAATCTATGAGCCCGCATAAGAATAACGACAACACCCAAGTATGGATCATGCTGATTGCCCGGTTCTCTGTCCCTATCATGGTCGTTCTGGGAGTAACTCTGATTTGCATCAAGGACTGCGCCGACACCACTGATCCGATAGACAACGCCTGGAAGAAAGTAGAACACCTCTGCAACTTGCATGTCACTGACAGTTCAGGAGACGGATTCCGCATAGCCTATGTCACAAGCAAAGCCGTCACTCCGGCCAGGCTGAAAGAAATCGAATCACGTAAACCCATACAGGAAGCCATGGAACGTCTTCAGAAAGAAGCCCCCGAACATTTCGGCGGAAGCCTGTACGAGACGGACATATATGACTTTGCCGCCTTCGCCCGCAAATATGACGTAGACCCGGCGATAGAAATTCACTGTATATTCGTCATGGGGCACGACAAGTGCAATTTATACGCCGGAAAAAACCCCAACATAGAGGACAGCGCCACCTATATAGATCCGAACACCGAACAGGGGGTACAGTGGATAGACCATAACGACGTGTATTACTGCAACTTACCTGGTAAAAGGTTTTACCGCTACTGGAAGTGTGACTATCCATATTCCGAATCGAAAACCGACGAACGCTTCAGCCACTTTTCCAAGTCCCAAAGACTGCCTTAAAAACCGTTAAAACCCTATCAATACAGGACTTTGAAGCCGAAAATAATCCTTCCGATTATTTGGTAAACCGGATTCAAAGTCCTAATTTTGTTTCGCTAAAAGCATAAACTGATTGTACATATATTGTTAATTGACTGATATTATATTGAACCTATGACGCAGTAGGAATAATGACCGAAACAACACAGCTAAAGTTCGTCAAGTCCGAGAGAACCGGAGAACTTGTCGGATTCGTATCAAAAACAAAAGATAACGTATTAAAAGGAGTCAGAGAAGATTCTATCTACAGGAAAAGAATATGTCTCCTTTCCGAAGAACTCAAAGGAAGCGTGCTTCCCAACATCCTTTACGATGTAGAACTCAAACCCATGCACCGCGGGAAGAACGGGTATGTAGTGACCGCTGCCACCCGGGTCGTATTCAGCGCAACCGTTGAGTCATACATCGTGCCCGGAAAAAAGTATCAGGTACTCGTCCATTTTGGTGGTAAAACCGTCTACTTCGACCCGTTGCAAGGCAAAACATCTTCCAGCCGCACCAAAGAAGGGGTCCTGGCAGCCCTTAACAAAAGAAACGACATAGCCGATCAGAACATTGTCATATCAGACTTTATCGACCGTGCCGACGAACTTATCCGTCAGATGCATGAAGACGGCTATAACGTAAAGTAAGCGATCCCCATTATGGCAAGGCTCAAAACGCATGAAGACAGACGTATCCCTGTCACCGAAGACGAATACCTACGCTTTACAGAAAACACCATAATACTGGAAGCATTGAAACTGGCAGGTATCGAAGAAATGCCCATTTGGAAAGCGATGAAACATATCCTTGACGACAAGCGGGTGGAAATGCACGTACATCCGATACGTAAAACGTAAAAAAGTCCTCTGACAACTCGCAGAGGACTTCTAGCCACAAGTATTTCACAACACATCAGGTGGCTAACACAAACAAAACAAACAATAGTAAATTTTCTGTCTTGCTTGACAGAAACTTATACTAAGTGCCTATATTTATAGTGAGCATAAAAATGTCATTATCATACTATACTGCCACATCCGGCAGCAAGTTAAATAAAACCCCGCCGTTTCTCAATTTACATTAAGAAGATTAGGGATAATCCCGACGGGGTTTTTCTTTACATAATGTTTAATTTCAAATAGTCCATGTTTCACAACAGAAGCCTATTTTTATTATTAATGTATGGACTGCAAGTGTTTCACAACAGTTTGGAGCAATCCTTCTTAATCTATATTTCGTGGGAAATATAAGGGCTCTTCAGTTTTCTTCCCTGGGATTAATCATCCTGTCCAATCCCTTTGAAGGAATAAACTTTATTTTGTTTTTTCCTTTGAACAATTCCAGTTTCTGCCTGAGCGGATTAAATCCATTGCGTGATACGGATTGTACAAACCTCAGCGTCCCGATATTATCAATCCTGATAGAATGTCGCAGATGCAGTTCCTCAAGAACAATATCCTTATAAGCCTTTAATACAGCACTGATAATCGGCTTTTTAATGCCGGTCTGCACACTGATTCTGTCTACAATTTCTTTCTTCTTCATTCTCCTATGATTCTCTTGTAATTTCTCTTATCTGTTCTCCTTTTTTCTTTAAAATTTATAACTCGTCCCTATCATCACACCTATGGTTCCTCTGACAGGCTGCTGCAAATCCGTCCGGTAACTCTTATCTTTAAAGATATTGATCCTTGGTTCTGCCCAGACACCCATGTGCTCCGAGAGTCGCATCTGTCCTTGAAGACCGATACGTCCGTTCACCACGATAGGAGTGGAAGCGTCCTCTCCGGGGAAGAAACTACCGATACCGCCGACAAACAGCAAATCAAAAATCCTGCTTTTCCTGTCCGCAAGCAAAGTTGTCAGGTTGCATAAATAGTCAGCGCATAGGTTCACGTTGAAATCCCGCTTCACTTCGCTGTCGTTGCTGTCCAGAAAAGCCGTGCTGCTGCCCGCCGATATGCGAATACCGTTGATGTGCGACTTCCCGAACCATTTACCTACGGCAAACTCGGTATTCACTAACATATTCCCGGTGTTTCCCGTTCCCGCCGAAATGGAGGCGAATCCGTTCCGCAGCAATGAAGACTCACTGGTTCCCGAAGGCTTGTAGGTAAACCCGATCATTGCCGAAGCAATCAAGTCATAGCGTCTCCAGGAGAAATGATTATCCACCCGGTCTGGATAAATGCCCAGCTGCGGCTCGATAAAGAGGTTGAATGCGGGAGAAACATTGAATTTCCCCTGCATCCCTCCATGCAACCCGTAGGAATGAACTGTCTCCATTCCTGACTTCATGGTAGCCTGGTAGCTGATACCCATAACAGCTACCAGTTCAAATACGCGTTTCGGATTATACCGTGCAGCAAATGCGCTGAGATTAATCAGATAGTCCGCACTGGCACCCACAAGGTTTGTTGCGGTATTTCCTTTCCACATACTGTAATCCATGCCGCCTCGGATGCCGATGACGGGAGTAATCCAGTTGCCCACATACAGCGATGCTTTCGGACCGTGCCCTGCATATCCGCTTCCCATATCAAACAGTCGCGTCATGCCTGCACCTGCCGAGATAAACAGGTGTTCCACGCCTGTCTTCGACGTGAACTTGTCTGCTGCCCGCCGTTTGGGTATCATATACTCCGCCGCGTTGATATTCTCTTTGCGGTGGATCGTGTCGTTCTTCTGTTTGCGTTGCGCCAGCACGCTTAGTGGCAGGCAGCACAAAATAAACAGTGTAAGGGCCAGCTTATATCTTGTCTTAAATTGTCTCATCATTCTATTTTGATTTAAATATCACTTTCCCTGTTTCTCATTTTCCTTCTCCTTTTCAGCCCTCTCCTTCGCTTCCTTTTCTTCTTCCTCCAGCTGTTGTAGCAAATCCGTCACATCCCCGTCAACCCTTGCCGTATTCTTCAGTTCCGGGTCCAGCGCGAACGCCTTCTTCAGATTCGCAAAGGCACCTGTCAACTTGTCCAGCCGGTTTGCCGCTACCGCCCTCAGATAATACGTCATCGCCACATCTTCCGGCAGTTCGTCCGCCTTGTCGGCAGCCTCCTCGTTACGCTTGAGCGCCAGCAACAGAACCACCTCATTCATTCCCCCGCGGGAAGCGAAACGGTCGTAAGCCGCCTGGAAGTTACCGTTGAATGCTCCCGCCAGCGCCTTTACATCAGCCGTCAGCGGACTTTCTTCCAGCATATTGGAAGCTATCGAATCCGCCCGTACGTAATCCTTTTCGTCCAGCAATGCAATGATCTGGTTGCAGAGCAGTTCCTGCGGCGCCTTATCCGTGATATACGGTTCCAACAACCAGCTGTCCGGTTCTTTGCGATTAATCAGAATCACCGCCAGTTCATTCGCCATCAGCATAAACTTCGGATATACCTCCAATGCCTGAAGGCAAATCGTTTCCCTTTCAGCGTCCGTTTGGGCATTCACATACATACGCCAAAACTCATACTGCGTCAGGTCTTTGTAGTTCTTCTTATATATCTGCCGTATCTCATCATCACTCAGCAGTCTCATCACTGAATAACTGAAACTGTATTCCACCCGGCGCAACCTCTTCAGATACCTCTCCTTGATGACAGACTTGTATTCCGGCAATCTCAGAATCCTGTGAAACTGCACGTCCATATTTCCCGGAGCAGATGCAATCGCATCCCTGATACCTCCTGTAGGCACCGAATCCTTCTCCATCAGTTCTGCCACCCTTTCCCAGGGAGCCACCATCGCTTCCATGCTGATGCTGTCCTCCATTGCCATCACCGTACCCTTGTTCAGAAATCCCAAAATCGTCTCCTTGGCGGTAGCCGTACGCTTCCATGCCAGTTTCAGATTGCTTTGGTAAGGACCTTCCGGCGACGAAATCCCCTTGACGGAAAATGTCAGGAACTCCGCGTTCGGATCATTGTCGATGTAACCCAGCTTTTCGCGCATCTTGTCCAGTTCCGCCCCGTTGTTCGGGTCCGCATTGTCAATTTTCGCACTGTTGATAAGGAAAGTCAGGTTCACCTGCCCCTTGTCCCCGCGCATCTGCTTCTTGGGTCTGGGCATATACTTCTCGTCCGTAATCTTTTTCGCCCCGATATTAAAGTCAAAGAAACGCATCGGATTAATCGTCCCCTTGGCTATCACTACCGTATCCTGATATGTCGTCTTTCGGTAATTCACCAGATACATGAAAATATCGCAGCGGCACTCGTCATCCGGATCGTCCAGATAGAGCGAGTCCGCAAAGGCCACCACTTCGTTGCCGTCCACTCGCTTGCTCTTCTCATAGTAGGGATGCAGCGGGTCCTGCGACAAGTCAAATTCCATCATCCTCTCCAGCGTAATGGCATACTCCTTTCCCGTCACCACAGCCGGACGGAACCTCCGTTCGGTCTTGCGCGTCTGGTTCACCAGTACCGGCTGCACCACCACGCGGCAATTCGGCTTGAACATATCCTTGGGAATTTTCACCTTCGGATGAATGATATACTGATTGCCTATGATTTCGATATCCGTAGGCTCGGGAGTCAGCTTGTTCGTGATCCTTTTCGCTACCACCACCACTTCGTCCAGCTGCTGCGACTCGAAGGACATCACTACGTTAATCCGCTGCTTCCCTTTGAGCTTCACCACTTTAGATTCATACGTCAGTCCCGAGAAATGCAGGCTGGTGGTAGGGTCCGCCATGATTTTGAAATTACCGTCCAGATCGGTAATACCATACGTATCTCCGTCTGCCGTCTTATCCCGGATGACGATAGACATGGCAGGCATCCCGTCATCATCCATCACCGTTCCGGTGATCTCCATTTTGGGGTTTTGGGCATATAATTCCAGGGCTGCAAACAGGCACGCCATAGACAATACAAAAATTCTTTTCAGTTTCATCACCGTTCCTTTCATTTGTCGTTTATTTAAGAATATATACCATAGAAATTCCCAGTTTCACCGGCGCGAAAGCCCACCCGGACTGATTGGGCCTGCCATGCCCCTCGCCGGGTACGTAGCGTACCGTCCGGTGGCGTATGGCACCCAGTCCGGCAGCCAGTTCCACGTTCCATCTTCTTGAAAGAATCCATTGATAGCCGTAGGTCGCCCCGAAGGCGTATGCGTCGCCGAAGGCCGCCCGCTTCCCCATGGCGAGGTCGAAAGTAGAGGCAAAGACGGTGATTCCCACGTAATGCCTCGACATCAGGCTCTGGAACCAGTATTTGAGCTCGGGCTGCACGTGCAGATGTTTGAAATACCAGGTGTCCGTCAGGCGAATCGGACATGCCCCGCCGGTACATTCCAATGTAAAGCGGTCGCCCAGCGCAAACTCCAGCCCGAGGTTGGGGGATGCGGCAGCCCATTGCACGATGTTTGTCCGTACGGCCACACGTTGTGCATGCGAATGTTGGGGGATGAAAAATAAGAATACAAAAAAGAATATCCCGGAAATGAGATATCCGCAAGTACGATCACAAATACGGAGAGCGTATCGTTTAGAATATATATGCATAATGATAGTCCGCTTTAATGCCAAAGCGTCTGCCATTTGCTCCTATCGGCTGCAAATATAGGTAAACTTTTTATAATCCCGCTTTTATTTCCGTAAAAAATCAATTCTTATTCATCTCTTCCGTGATGAGCTGCATTAGAAATACCTTCAGGTCATTCTCCGGAGCCAGTTTTAATTTTTTACGCAAGTGTGTGCGGTACGCTCTCACGCTTGATTTCATAACGTGCAGGATTGCGCTGATTTCCGCGACCGACTTCCCTTCCACAATTAGTCCGCAGAGCTGCACTTCCCTTGCCGTCAGGCGCAGCCCCTTCTTCCTGTTGATCTGCTCCACTTGTTCCTCGCTTGCCATCAGTTGCTTTGCCTTTACCACCAGTTGGTCGCTGATTGCATTCTGTAAGGTATCAAACAACTCCTGTGTCTGTTCCTTGGACACACGTGGAATCTGTACAGTGTCTATCAGCAAGTCCCATTGCTGTTCGTTCATTCCCATCAGTTTGCACATCGCCTGTTTTTCCTTCAAAAGTTGTTCTTTTTCTCTAAGTGAGTTCCACAGATACACCCGGATACGCGCCAGGAAAACAGGCGGAGAAGCATACGCTAAACACAAGCTGGGAAAAAACTCAATGAGCGAAACAGGTGAGCTAATGCTCAGACCGATGCCTAAAGCTGTCAGTGGTAGTATACAGAGGATATGCACTTTTCCTCTCCGGATTGTCAATGCTGCAAGTATGCACACCAGGAACCCGATATACAAGTCGTGGTAAATAATGAAATTGTTGCTTCCTATTACATAGGCGCAGTTATAGATAATTGAAACGACAACATTTGTCTGAACAGTGAAAAACAGCCATGTCAAAGCCGTGCATACGCTTATTTTCTCCCTTCTGAATAAAAAAGCCAGCGTCCAGAACATGAGTAACGATGCAGTATTGACATTGGCCAACAGATACGTTCCGGTCAACAGGTAGCTTACTGTATCATAGGACAATCCGAAGGAAAAGAAGACCAGCGTACAGAGCCCTATATAGATTCGTGCCTTCTCTTCCGGGCCTTCAGTTTTTCTCAATTGAGAGATAAAAAAAAGATAATTAGCGGGAAACTTTTTTTTAAATTGCAGGTTAATGTTGAATAAATTCATTTTGTTTTGCTTTAATATGTATAAGGTAGATAAAGCAAAAATAGGAGTTAGTATGCTATCTTGTGGATAATTCCATTAGTTTAATATATACTATATAAATAGTCTTAATTTAATTAGTACAATTTTGATAATATAAACATCTCTTCCGACAACCGGAAAACACTCCTTCCTGCATCCTTTTTGTAATGATAAAGTAAAGTATCTACAGCCGGATACTTCTTGTCCGTTTTTTCTTTCCCAGTAAAGCGACTTATACTTTCCCGTAGCGCAGTTTTATTTCCGTTGCAAAGAAGAGTTGTCTGACACCCGGGTCTCATGCATACTGACACCCGGGTGTTGGTATGTCTGACACCCGGGTCTCGTACATGCTGACACCCGGGTGTCAGACAAACAATCCTTGCAGAGAAAAAAAGATTGGATGATACCCTGGCTAATTTTTGCCTATATAAAGATTAATATCTACTTTTGCGCAATCGGATGATGCGTCATCCGCAATTTATTTTTTGGTAAACTGAGCGTAAGTGTATTTATCTCGTCTGGGAATCTCGACAATTTCAACGACTGGGAATAATAAACAGCTTAACGCCGGTGCTCTTGTTGTATATATCTATATCATATATACTTCATGGGCGCAGGTCAAGTGTTTGTTATCTAGTCGTGGGCAGTCGAGAGCCTCCAGATGGTAATGAATTTCACTTGTTCCTGCGCTTTTTTGTGCACATAAGTCTCCTTTTGGAACTGGGAAACTGATATAGTATTTTTAGAATATGACAACGCATTTTAGGTCAGAAACAGGGAGTCTCAAATTATCCAAATTAACAAAAATTTGGAAGCGCTTGCGCTACATCATTGAATATAAGCGTATTAACATTTATTGTGCAGCGTTTTGCAGCGCAAAAAAAATCCCAAATGTAGCCTTTTGCAGCGCTTTTTTCGAGCTTCAAAATTGCAGGGGCACTGCCTATTGGGTAATTTTGCTGAATAAAAAATAAAATTAACAGGCAAGGGAAAGATGTTCAAAGTGGGGTGCCAACATTTTTGTGCAGATAGCCGTTTTACTTTTGCGAAAAGTTCAATATTAATCATTAAACAGCAAAAGAAAGTAAAGATGACGTCTATCAAAGCAAGACTTAACCGTACACGGTTGGGAAGTGACGGCATGTACCCGCTGGTCATCCAGGTTATCCACGAACGAGTGAAGCGTGAGATATCCACCCCGTTCCGTCTTCCGCCCGGTGAATTCGACGTTTCGGGCGAGCGTGCGCTATCGGGTAGCCGCAGCAAACAACGGATTTCTGAAATCCGTGAAATCAATGAGTACCTTATATATATAAAGGAAGAGGTGGAAACACTCGTGCGCTCCCTCGAAGAGCGTGGAGACTTCACTGCGGATGATGTGGTGTGCGCCTTCCGGTCGCACAACGATCTGAACCGCTTCTTTGTATATGCCGACTTCAAGATTGCCGAAATGGCAGATGCGGGCAAGGACGGAACCGCTTCCAACTACCGCGCCGCGGTAAACGCCTTCGAGCGTTACCTGTCCGGACGCGAACTATCTATGGACGATCTCACCCGGAAAATCATCGAAGGATTCATGGACTACCAGGGCAGGCAGGGCAATACCGCCAATACGGTGGTGTTCTACGTAAGGCAGCTCCGCGCTATTTACAACAAGGCAGCGGACGAAGGCTATGTGCATACGACCGCCAATCCTTTCCACCGGGTGAAGCTCAAGGGCGAGCAAACACCCAAGCGTGCCATATCGAAGAAAGAAATCAACCGGATAGCCGAATTCGACCCGGCAGGGCAGCATCCCCACCTGGAACTGGTGCGCGACCTGTTCATGTTCAGCCTCTATTCCCGTGGAATGGCGTTTGTGGATATGTGCTATCTCACGCAGGAGAATATCAGAGGCGATATGCTCACTTACAGACGCCGCAAAACGGGGCAATGGCTGCGGATAAAGATAGAGCCGCCCTTACGCGCGCTGATTCGCAAATATGCGGATGCGGACTCCGCCTATCTGCTTCCCATGCTGCGCGAAGACGACAGCTATGAAGGATACCGCTACATCCAGCGGCGCCTGAACAAACGGATGCGCCAGACAGGCGACATGCTCGGCTTCGACTTTCCGCTGACGTTCTACGTGGCACGCCATACATGGGCTACGCTGGCGCACGAGAAAGGCATCCCCATGTCAGTCATCAGCGAGGGGATGGGGCACACTTCGGAAAAAACGACGCGCATTTATCTGGCCGACCTGAATCATCGGATTGTTGACAAAGCAAACAGAGCGGTAATGAATTGCTGGAATTTGTAGCGGTGGCGGTTGTATCTCAAGCCTTCGTGTAAGTAAATCTCTTCTTCAAAACTTAAAGATAATTCATACTCTTTCTTTTGATAAAAGAGTATTTCCTTCGACTTTCCTTCCCTATCTATATTCTCCTAAAATTCGTATAACTTACTGTGTTAATGGAAAGGATGCTGCAAATGTAAACCTAATAAACGGGATAACCAAATAAATCTTCTAAAATTATACAATATACATATATTTTGGTCAATTTCCAATGATTTTTTCAGCATCTATTTATCTTTTTTAAATATAGTTTCCCTGTACCGTAAATTTATCGAATCTCTTCGTGTGACCCGATTCATTCAGGCATCGGCGGCGGAAATGTTTCTGATACCCCGCCGCCTTTATCTCTCCCGAAGGTTCTCCCGGTCATCTTTCATATCCTGCATATCACGTCTTAATCAATTGATATACAACGTAAAACATACCCGGGTGCATAACCTTAATCCTTTAATGCGAACACTCCATGCATCCTTCGCACGCTTTGTTTCTGCAAATGTTTCAGCAAACGAGGCGGCCAATCCGCTGTAAACCAGCGATTTTCGCATACACATGCGCCGCCTGTTTCTTACTTTCATTCTTGCAGAAACATTTCTGCTTTTTTCTTCTTTCCAATATGCAGTAAATCAATCTTTTATCCTCATTGATATTGTTTGTACTCTTTTATCAAAAGAAAGGGTACATTTCCCGAAGAAGGGATTACAAAATGAATATTCTGCAAAGACAGAAAATAGAGGGTAGGAACAAACAAATATAATAATGAATATAAGACTGCTATTATTCGCGGGCATGCTGCTCGTCTCATTAATATCCGCTACAAAGGCCGGTGCTCAGCAGTGGGCAGTAAGTACAAACGGGTTATATTGGCTTACAGGCACACCTAATTTCGGTTTCGAGGTTGGTGTTCATAAAAAGATGAGTATTGCTCTGAGCGGCAATTATAATCCTTTTACTTATAAGGACAACCGTAAAATGAAGCACTGGCTTATCCAGCCCGAATACCGCTACTGGTTGAGCGAGACGTTCAAAGGCCATTTCTTCGGCACTCACTTTTCTGCCGGAAACTATAACTTCGGCAACCTGCCGTTCGGTTCCATGAAAGACTACCGCTATGAAGGCAGCCTTTTAGGCGGCGGCTTCACCTACGGTTACCAGTGGATTGTGGGCAACCGGGTGAACATCGGCGCTGAAATCGGGCTGGGCTACTTCCACATGGATTACGATAAATTCTATTGCCAGACGTGCGGCGAGCGTATAGACCACTACCGTAGTAACTACTTCGGCCCGACGAAAATTGCCGTGAGTGTCATTTATCTGCTTAAATAAAAAAGAATATAGGTCTTAAAAAGGGGACAATGAAAAAAATATATTGTTTATTCATAGTTTGTGCTTTAGGTGGACTGTCGGGAGGGTTCCTTCAGGCGAAGGACCGGCCTGTACAGTTTGTCCGCACCCTGCTTTACCGCATGGAGCGCGTAGATTCCTGCCTGATACTGGACATGAACGTGGATCTTCGTGACATCAAACTCGCCCCCGACTGTACTGTATACTTAATTCCCCACATGTTTTCAGGTAGCGATTCTTTGGACTTGCCGCCCATCATGCTGAACGGTCCCCAAAGCGATCTGATGTATCGCCGCCGCAAAACATTAGGCAAGTTCATAGAACCTACGCCCTACGAACCTTATGTCATTTTGCGTGAAAGCGGGCATGACTTACCCGTTATCAACTATCGCAAAGACGATATAGAGTTCCAACCGTGGATGGAGAAAGCCGATATTACGATATACTATAAAAGTTATAATAACGATGACCGCCTGGTTCCTATCGAAGCGAAGTTCGAGCGCGTCCCTCCGACGATCGTGGTGCAGACGGACACTGTTGTCATACATGACACCATCCGGATAGAAAAGAAGGTAGAACGTCCTGTGTATGTACAGGCTGCTCCCACTTCGGTCGTGGAAAAGAAAAAAGAAACGGTTATCGAACATGCCGGTTACCGTGCTGATATCTACTTCCCGGTAGGCGGAATGAAGATATTGCCCGATCACGACCTGAATAAAGAAGCCTGGAGCACCTTCGTCAACGAGATCGACTCCCTGCGTGCTAGCGGAGACAACACCGTGTTGGGAATCACCGTCACTGGCTATTCCTCACCCGAAGGCAGCTATCAGAGCAACGACATCATAGCCAAGCGCCGTGCGGAAGCCCTGAAGAAATTCCTCTCTACCAAGTACAATTCCACGTTGGTGGAAATCCGTACCGAGTGGGTGGCCGAGGACTGGGATCGCTTGACTGAGCTGGTACGCGTCTCGAATATGGCAGACAAAGACAAGATATTGGATATCATCGACAATGTAGACATCTTTAAAGGACGCGAAAATAAAATCCGGTCGCTCTCCGGCGGCAAGTCATGGGCGTATATGCTCAAGGAGCTTTTCCCGAAACTGCGTTGCGCTTCGTGCCGTATCGGATATTTAAAACGTGCTGAAAAATAAGAGGAAATGACTATGGACGATAGACAAAAAAATATAAGGAACATAATCATCTCAATTATTTTGATTATTCCCCTGCTGTTCTCTTCCTGCTTGAAAGAAGAGGCTGATAACCGGCAACAGCTGCCTGAACGTACCATCCTTTTCTATATGGCAGGGGATAACAGCTTATCCGGAGAGACACAGGAGAAAGTGGATGCCCTGGCATCCGCCTGGAACATAAAAGGTGAAAACCGCCTGCTTGTCTTTCAGGACAGGGGCGGAGAAAATGCACCCCGTTTGCTGGAAATCAAAACCGGAGCCGATGGCAAAGGGACGATTGAGGTGTTGGAGGAATACAAAGACGGGAATTCCGCAAGCATCAAAGTCTTTGTCCGGGTGCTCAACGATATGGTTCGTTACTGTCCCAGTTCAGACTATGGACTAGTACTGTTTTCACATAGTAGCGGTTGGTTTCCCGCAGGAACTTTTGCGCAGCCACGCTCGGTGGTCACCGATGGTGATACGGAATTTGAACTGGTAGATTTTGCCCGTGCCATTCCCAACGGCCAGTTCCGGTTCATCATCTTCGAATCCTGCTTGATGGCGGGTGCCGAAGTTGCTTATGAACTGAAGGACAAAACCGACTATATCCTTGCTTCCAGTGCCGAAATCCTTTCACCGGGATTCACGCCGCTGTATGGCAAGATGCTCGAATGTCTCTATAAGACCGCTCCCGATCTCACCGGGTTCGCCGGTGAATATTATGACTATTGCAATAGGCTCTCCGGTGACAACCGTTCGGCTACTGTCAGTGTCGTCAGCACAGCCGGAATCGACCTGCTCAAATCGCTCCTTGCACGTGCCGAGAGTCATGTGGAGCATTGGGAATGGGTGGAACGGGACGACATACAGCATTTTGACCGCCGGGCAAAAGATTATCTCTTCTATGATCTGGAAGGGTATATCAAGACGATAGGCACACAGGAAGAGATCAACGAACTGGCGGGCATACTGGAAGGAACCGTTCTCTATAAAGCGGCTACGGACGAATTCATGTCCGGCACCCCCTATGGTTTTCCTATAAAAAAGCATTGCGGACTGACGATATACATTCCCGTAGCGAAGTTCAGGGAACTGAACACGTATCGCAAGCGCCTGCTGCTGTTTTCGGAGAACCAATAACAAAAGAAGCAAAGAACCAAAAAATATCAGAATATGGAACAGTCAATTCATGGAAGCCGGAGAGAACATAACACTCACCATGGGCACAGAAAACATCGGAATAGATTCAGGATCAAATGGTTCGATCGTTTCAAACGGTTTGACGAGTTCGGCTTTGTGAATCCGGAGTATGACAAGATAAATCTGTTCATGGGCAAAGTAGCGGCAGTGCTGATTCTAATAGCTTTTATTGTACTGCTGGTATTGTGCTATGACGAGAGTTTCTCCTCACAGGATGTGTATTGAACAAGGCATTAGTTTTTAATTAATTTGAGAATAAATAAACATTGTCTAATAACAAAAAGTATAAACAAGAAACAGACAGAAAGAAAAAAGACCAAAAGCAACAGAAAAGCATTTGCTATTCCCGCGAAAGTGCCCTCCTGCCTCACTATTAACGGATTAAAAAAGAAATTAAACAATGGTAGGAACAATATTTAGTAATAACTTAATTTATTAAGAATGAAAACAAGACATTTATTTACAGTTGTATTTGCAGCATTGGCATTTTCAGCGTGCAGCAATGACGATGACATCAACAATGCAGGTAATGAACCGAAACCCGGTGAGGTAGGTGCATTGGTAGAGGGCATTAGCATTAACTTTGGTGAGTCTAAGGGTTCGCAAACCCGTGTTGCTTCCGGAAGCCAGATAGGTGAAGGTACCGAAGGTATGATTTACGAGGCATATATTTTTGCTAAAGAAGCCAATCCGACACATCCCCGTTCACTGGTGGGTGACTGGACCGTGCTTCGTGTGACTGCCGACCAAACTACCGGTGCGATTGTGGCAGAAACCGGCGGTGTGGATACAGAAGCTACTCTTAAGAAAGATTTAAAGAAAGCCATCAACGAAGGTTCAAAAGCGGACGTAGAATGGTTGGTTAAGAACGTAGCTACCTTTAAAGGCGTACGCCAGGGCGATTATGTGTATGTGATTGCCAACGATCCGAACCTGACACTTGCACAAGCAGCTACATTGGCCCATAACGGTGAAACATCAGAAGATGGTATCAAAGGATATGTTGCCAGCATCAACAAGGATTACCTGAACGGATTGACTTATGCCGGAGATGCTAAAGATGCGGATGGCAAAAAAATACTTCCTACAGGAAAGTTAATTATGGGAGGCCGTGAAATGATTCCGGTTTCTCCGAATATCCCTTCAAATGGTGAGTTCTCGATGACCATCGGCCTTGACCGTGAATTGTCAAAGGTAAACTTCTCCGCAAGCATATCAACCAATGACGCTGATGTGGCAAAAGGCAAAGTTGCGTTCCTTGAAGACGATGGTATCGTTGTGGCACGTATTTCACGTAAGGCAAGCCCGTTTGCTGAACAGATTGGCGATTGGTATGTTCCGGCTAACAACTGCGTGGAAGACTGGCCTATCAACAATCATGCTTTGGTTAACAATAAGTATACTGCACTTTGCGACGGTACATTCGAAGGTTCTTTCATATTTGACGGTACATCTACAACTCCTATCACAAATTGGATGAAAGACGTAACAATCCCTGCCGGATTCAATGGTGTAGCTCCTGCCTCCAGCGTGACTGAATATCGTTATAGCTGGAAATTACAACCCGGTGCAGAGTTGACTAAGAATAGCAATCCGGTTTATCTTAGTGGTGACAAAGGAACAATCTATGCTCCCGTATTCTACACTACCCCTAACTATAGCGCTAGCACTAACTCTGTAACTGTCATCTGTACTCAGGCTACTTATACTGGCAGAGGCGTATTTGCAAACAGCAACATGATTGATACTTATGTGGATGCTGCCTTGAATGAAACCAAAGAAAAGATTGAAATATTCACTGCTGACGAAACCGGTAGTGTTGCTTTGACTATCGAAAATCCTTTGAAATATGAAGCTACGAATGCTACTACGTTTGGTAGTAGTGATATTCTTGCGAAAGTAAAAGTAGCAGTAAATAATTGGGGAATCAAGATGTTTGATACTGAGGCAGAATATGATGCGGCAGTAGCGGCATTGAGCGGAGCTGACAAAACAGCGTGGGAGAATGGCACTACACCTACTTTCGCAGATTACAAGAAAATGATGGACCGTTTCTATGTATCAGTTCTGTTGCAACAGAGATTGGCTAACAAAGGCTCTAAAGTAGCCGGAACTCAGGTTTCTGTCGCTGATAAAGCAAATTGGGGCAATGGTATCTCGACAGGTACTGACGCATATTATACCAATGCCGATACCGATTCTTTGCTGGTAGGTTATAAGAAGCTGACAGATAACTCTGTTGTCAACCGTGCTTTCTACTTTGCAGCAAGTATAAATCAAGCTTTGACATCAGAAATGCTGGCTAACGCTATGTATATGCCATCTCCGGTTGCTGCCGGTGAGAGGAGCGGAGCAGAAGTACGTGCCGCTTACTTTGCTGATCTTGCTGCTTTTGAATACTTCAAAGGTCAGAAGTTGTACTACCGTGCCGATGTGGCTGACTATGTAGGAGGTACATCCAACAAGCTTACCGAACGTAACATGTACTATGTATCCAGAGGTACTATCCAGTCATTGGGAGCCAAGACTATCCATGATGCCATCTATTCAGACCAGAATACAATGCACATCGACGTGACAGTTAACGACTGGAAGTTGTCTATCAACCAAATTCCTATGTAATTCATGCATGAGTGTTTGTAATACTGAAAAATCAAGCTTCGTATAATTAAGCGCAAGCTTCTACACCCGGGAGGGGATGCGATCCCCGTTTTCCCTTCCCGGTTTTATTAATCACGAGAAACGAAAATGAAGAAATTACTCCCGATACTGTTTGCTGCTTTGCTGATGCTCTCCTCGTGCATCCAGGACGAACTTGACGCCTGTGCCGGACGGCTGCATATATACTTCAGCTATATATACGGTCAGACCAACCAATTCTACGAAACAGCCAAGACCGACGTCCACCTGAACTACTACTACAAAGAAAGCGGCGATAAATTCCGGGAAACCACGATAGAGAGAGCTTCTATCGGCATTAACAATCCTTACGTCAGGGAGAAACAGAGAGAAGATAAAGACTCCATCACCCTGGTAGCCTGGACACACGACGAACGTGTGGATTATGTGGATGCCGCCGCCACGCCGATGGGCGTAGGCTATGTCCATCTCAAAGAAATTACCCCGGGAAGCGGTATCTGCACCCCGGTGGACGATCTGCTCTACGGGCAGACATCCTTTCATGCGGGCACGCACATTGAGCGCCGGGACGTCACCATCCCCTTTGTACGCGCCGTGTGCCGTGTACGCATCACCATGATTCCGCAAACCGTGCAGGACGGTGACGCGGACATTGACGTTAACGGGCGGCGTAATACCTACGCCCCGGTTGTCATCCCCCATGCCGACGATTACACCTTTCACCTGGCGGGGACTCGCAATAAGATTGATTACAACAACATAACTTCGGGAGAGGAAATCATCCTGAATCCGAAGGCCTATTACGACGAGAAAGACGGCAACGTGAAAACCGCCTGGTTCGGTGCTTTCTCTTCACTCGAAAAATACCTGAAAGTAAATGTATATATAGAAAACACCCCCGTAGCCACTTTCGACTGTGCGCCCATCCAGCTTGCTTCCACGCCGGGCGATTATATAGACCTTGTGATAGACGGGCATTACATCCGCCCGCAAATGTCCATCAAGGTGAATGGATGGAAGTTGGCAACGGTGGAAAGCAGTATGTAAACTAATAACTGTTAAGAATGAGACATATCAAAGCATACATATTGACAGCCTTGCTTGCCGGAGTCTTTTTCTCCTGCATGGACGATACGCTGAGCTACACGGAGTATAACCCCTGCCCGCAGGAAGAAGACTCCGGTGACCGTGAAATGCGTCTGAAGGTGAGCGTCCCGAAAACTTACAGCGCCGGAGCGGCGGGAAGCGTAGACCGGGAAGAGCGCATCGACACGCTGGACGTGCTGGTGTTTGCTCCTGCTGCCGGAACCCCCGGTAAGAAATTCCTGCGGAGTGCCGTCACCGGCTCTGTGGTAAAGGATGAGGAGGGCAACGTGGTGAAGAACGTATTCGAGGTAGTGATGCCGCTGGGCAAGGATATGGATGTGCATGTGTTTGCCAATGCCCATAGCGACCTGATACGCAACGGCGCCTTTGCCTCCAATGGTAAAGAGATGCAGTCGGTGCTGGGCAAAATCACCACCGCCCGCAAATACGACATACAGAAAGAAGAAGAGATGTTGCCCATGCACGGCTCCGTGACTGGCATCACCGTAGACAAGGACAGCAAGGACGTGCTCCCCGTGAGCGTGCTCCGCTCTGTGGCAAAGGTAAGCGTGATGATTAACGGGAGTGTCTCTGCCGACGACAAACTCGTGGGCGGCGAACTCGATGAATTCAAGCTCCATGAGATGTATGTGTTCTTCCCTGCCGACAGTGCCCTTGTGGCGACTGCCGATACCACGCAGTTCTATACTGTTCGCCCCGACTCGGGCAATGTAAAGACAGCCACGCTGCCCGAAAAGCTGCGTGCCGGAAACCGTCCGGACTCCATTTCTATCAAAAGTGCTAGCGTAGTGAAGAAGATAGAAAGCATCTATCTTTACGAAAATATCCCCTGGACAAAAGACGGATTCGACTATGCCACCTCCCGCGTGGTACTGGGCGGCGTGTTCTACGACAAAACCACCGGACAACCGGACAAGAACGCCGACGGCACGCCTAGAATCAGCTACTACCGCATCAACTTCCAAGATAATAAAGATGTGCAGTACCCTGTGTTGCGCAATCACCATTATGTGCTTAGCATCATCTCTGTAGCTGCTCCCGGCTACGACACCCCCCGGCAGGCAGCCGAAGGCAAGCCTATCAACATAGCCGTCACGGTGTTCGACTGGATGAACGAACTGCACGAGATTGTGAACGACGGGCAACACTACTTCAATACATCGGGCAAGAATATCACTTTACCTCGCGATGCCAACTCCATACGAAATATAGAGGTGGAAAGTGATGTGGATGTGGCGGAATGGAAGATGTACTTCAAAGATACCAATAACGGAGTTACCACCCCGAAGACGTGGTTCAAGGATAAGAGCGGTAACGATAGTATCGACGCCACGACAGCTGGCACCTTGCAAAACAGCCGCTATAAGGTGACCAAGGCTGCCAACAAGATAACGGTGGAAGTACTGAAAAAGTACAGAGACCTGCCTCCGGCACCTTCTACGGAAAGCCGGGAGGACGTGCTGGTGCTCATGGTGAAGAACCTACGCATCTATATCAATATCACGCAGGTGGATAAATCGCTTGATGACTGGGGAAATGGTGGAGACTTGGATACGGATTTGGGGGAGAACCCTAAAATAGGATAGCCCTTACTCTTCGTTGTGTCTGTGATAAATAAACGTAGATTGAAGAAATAAAGAAAACAATATAACAATGAAACAACTCATAGGTATATCAATCATAGCATCCCTCATCTTCTCGGCCTGCATAGGCGGAGACATAATAGAGGTGATACAGCCGGGTGACGGTGAGGGCAACAACACCCTCACCCTTACCTATACTATCCCTGATGCCACCGTCGGCACCCGTTCCGATGTCTCCTATGTAGAAGCTACCGGCACCGAAAGCACTGTGGACGGGCTGCACCTGTTGTTCTTCAACCCCGACAACCATGGCAACGGCACGTTTGTAGCCACCGCTTCCGCCACATTGAAAGATGCCAGCCTTAAACAGAACACCATCACCGTAACCCTGCCCGCCGAAGTAAAAACTGAAAACGAATACAGCGTGTTGGTAGTCGCCAACCTTGCCAAATACATCCCTGTGGCAGCAGACCTTAACGCCTACCTTGCCACCTTTGCGGATAAAACCTACGGCCAGGCATGGGAAGAGTTGCAAGCCCTTCTCCCTGTGGATGCCGGCGGAACATACAGTTTCCCTGACGGACGCCTGCCCATGAGCGGCACCACCGTGAAGCGTTCCGGCAACAATACCATGAGCGTAGACCTGCTTCGTGCCGCCGTCCGTATTGACGTGAAAGTAGGCGACGGACTTACGGACGTCACACTGAGCAACGTGCAACTGCGCAACGTCGCTTCCGTGGTGCCTTTCTTCCGCACACAAGAGCAAATCAGCCTGCCCCGTGCCGCTTCCGCCAACCAGTCGGTGACGGACAACAAAGTGGTGGGCGGACTTTATGCCATAGAAACCTCTCTCGATGTCAGCGACAGCCGCGTGATGCTCAATGACGCCACCTGCCTGCTGCTCAACATCAAGAGCACCTCCGTCCACAAAGACGCCGATGCCGCCAAAACATGGTATCGCGTCAATCTCAACGTCAATGCGGACAATATGCAATTCTTGAAACGAAACAATGCCTATCGTGTGGTGGTGACCGGAGTGTTTATTCCCGGCTCTACCACGCCCGACGAGGCGTACAACAATAAAGCGATGCTGATAAGTACGGTCACTATCCTGACGGAATGGAAAACCAGTGGAATAACTCCACCCGACGTCACCATCCATTAAAATGGAAAAGAAAAAAAAGAATACCGTGATGAAGAATTTATGTAAACATATCAACTGTGCAGGAATGGCCCTGCTGCTTGTCCTGTCCGCCTGCTCTGATGACGGACTGCCCGGACTTCCCGGCAAGACGGACGACATGCAGGTACCCCTGCGGGTGGCAGGCGCCACTGCCGGCAACGGCATCGGTGTGCAGACCCGTGCCGATAGCCGTACGGAATTGACTTCCGGCAGCATCGGCATGTTCCTCAAGGAAGATGCCGCACACGGATATGCCGCGCTCACCAACCTGCGCTTCACCTACGGCACGCCCTTCTGGCATACCGATGAACAGATCTTGCTGGGTGACGTGCCTGCCGCGTTGGCGGCATACTACCCCTACAATGCCGGCAGGGTGAACCCCGTGATGCTGCATTGCCAGCGTTACAGCGCCGGTGAAGACCTTCATTACGTCAACTTCCGGGCAAACAACGAAATGTCCGACGTTACGCTCAACCTCTCACGTATCTACTCGCGCATCGTGTTCAACTTCAAGGGCGATACAAGCTATATCGGTGCAGGCAAAGTGACCGCGATACACTTCGACGGTGTCGGCATTACCCCCGTAGCCATGCTCGATATGCTCGACCTTTCGGTGCAGGACCTCGGCGGTAGCGTGCGCAACGTCCTCAACCCCTTCACCGGGCTCCACGTGGCGGAAATCAGCGGCTTCGATACGCAGTTCATGGCAGCCGATCCCGCAAAGAAAACGGCGGACTGCCTGATGATTCCTTACCAACTGAAGGGTGACATTACCTTTACCGCCGTGGTAGACGGAGTGCCCATGGAAGGAATGGTGACTGCTGAGCAGCTTTGCGGAACGGGCGGCATCCTGATGGAAGGAGTGAAGTACGAAATCAATATCACCGTGAAACTTACACGGCTCGAAATAGGCTCCATCAGTAAGACGGAATGGGAGCCGGTGGACGTGGACGGAGACTATGTAATCCAGTAATAATGTAATCCAATAAGAATATGAAACCGTATCATCTGACATTCCGCCTGTTCATTGCCTTTACGCTGCTTGCCTGCTCCGTATCCTTGGCGGGTGCGCCGCTGCCTTTCCCTATCGTTGCCGGCAACGCGGTTTATCAGGTGAACGGCTATTTGGTGACCGCTCCGGCGGCTGATGAGAATTCTTTTTATGTGTGGAGCTACAGCCGGGGTTCCACCGCTATGGATAAAGACCCTTGTAGCGGTCATGGCAAGTGGCGCATGCCGGATATGTATGACTTCCGCAACATGGCGGGTTGGCAGACCTTCTGCCCCTGGACACAGGATGCCGGGAGAGACATACACTCCATTCAAGGCAACCGGCAAGCATGGAGTGTCGCATTTCCTGCCGGGGTCTATTTCTCGTCCACCGACCGTGCCACCGACAGCCACGTCTGGGCGATGTATTCCGACGGCAACGGCAAGGCAGGTTACACTTGGGACATAAAAAGCATCAAGCGTAACTATATACGCTGCGTGCAGAAAGAGACCTCCTCCATCGAGGAAACTATTAAGGAACTTATAAAAAGCATAAGCAACAATGAATAACAGATATCTGAAGATCACTTTAGGCTTGCCGCTGTTAGCGGCGCTTCTGGGCGGATGTGTGCAGGAGTACGATTACCCGGACACAGATGCCGGTGCCCTCCGCCGTCCGCTGGGCATTGCTTCGTTGTGGGCGCCAGCCAATACTTCCCATACGCGCGCCGCTACCGTCACATCGCGTGCCGCCACCATTACACCGCTTCCCACCAATGGCGAAGTGGGTTTCTTCGTACAGGCAGCTCACCCCGATTATGCTGGGGTGAACAACCGGAAAGGTGTGTATGTAACCGGTGAAAGCCTGTGGCTGCCCGCAACGGGAGCCGGAGTCAATGACAGTATCTGGCTCACAGGGGTAACGGCGAAACTTGCCGTTTACTATCCTTACGATGCTACACAAACCACGGCAGGCAAGCTCAAACTAACCTCCACTGTGCGTACCGACGACACCAAAGACCTATGGAGCACACACTTCGAGGCAAACAGCCGCACGAAAGACATCAAGCTGACGCTGACACAACTCTACTCGCGCCTTAGCCTCACCTTTGTGAAGCTTGCCGATGCCGAATACACCGGTACCTCCGCTCTCACTCAGCTCAAGCTTGAAGGGGCAGGTATCTATGCCGGTGCAACGTTCAATCCGCTGGATAGTACCTACACCTACGGTACCGCCGGATACACCGCCGCCCTTACCGGTGTCACCATAAAGGGCACTAATGCCGCGGCAGACGATGCCACCAAGGTAGACCTGTTGCTGCCGCCTTATCAGACATTAACGGAAGATATCACCCTCACCGCCACGGTAGACACTAAAGAGATGAAAATCACGATACCTAAAGCCAAGCTGGGAAACACGCTGGCGGCAGGCAAGCAATACAACATCACCGTCAAGCTGAAACCGACGGCTCTGGTATTGGGCTCTATTCAGACTACGGACTGGGACAGCCAGACGGCGTTCAACGGAGATGCGGAAATGGAAGATCCTGTTCCTTGACCGGGTTCTGAACTAATGAAGATAAAAAAGATAAAAGATATATGAAACTCAAAAATAAGATATTAACAAAAGGTAACCGCATTTTGGCCTGTCACTTGCTTGCACTTTCTTTGCTCGCTTCCTGTTCACAGGACGACGCCTTGCCCCGCAGTGTCGGAACTAATTTGCCTTCACTAGGACTAAGTACCTTACAGGCTACCGATATCCCTGCGGATGAGACTGTAACCCGCGCAGCCGGCACAACCGCTTACCCTACGAATAAGTTCATCGGCTTCTTTGTAAAGGCGGACGCCACGAATGGCTACACCGCCTGCAACAACCGCAAAGGTGAATACAACACCACCCGCAAACTGTGGCTACCCACCCCGGACAGCATCTGGCTCAACAACCACGATGCCGACATTGCCGTCTATGCTCCTTATGACGCTGCGCACGCCACTGCTGCCACCCTCAACCTGGCAGCCTGCCTGCGACCCGCCGACGGTAGCAAAGACGTTTGGTGTAAACGTTTCACCGCCAATAATAAAAGCACAGGTCTTGCCCCGGTGTTGGAGCACGTCTATAGCCGTTTCACCATCAGCCTGAGCCTCGACGCCAATTATAAAGGAACGGCTCCCGTCGATTCGGTTTCACTTACCAGTGCCGATCTTTACGCTACCGGCACTTATCAGCCTTTTGAGGCAACTCCTTATATTTATGCAGGTGATGCCAGTATAAGCTTCAAGCTCCCTATTGTGGTGAACCTGACCACCGCCGCGCCTACCGGAAATATCGACCTTTTGCTGATTCCCGCTACGCTGGCCGGAGACGTAAAATTGTCTCTTACTGTAAACAAAATCACCTTCGGCGTAACACTCTCCAAAGCCAGTTTTGCTAATAAGCTTCAAGCAGGAAAGCAATACAATGCCAGCATCAAACTCAAGCCTACCGCCCTTGAAGTGACTTCCGTAACGATTAATAACTGGAATGATGAAACGGTGAGCGGAGACAAGGAACCGATATTCATCGATCCCGTGCCTATCAACATAGCGAGCCTCGGTTTCTTAGTGGCACCCAGCAATCTGCGGGCTGTCAAGTTGTCCGACGGCAGTTTTGCTTATGAGTTTGCTGCCAGTCAGGCGTGGTACAGCGGACAAGAGGCCGGGGGAGATTATTTCAACTGGAACACGCTCGACCCGACCGACTTTAATGTTAAGGAAACTGTGTGGAGTGACAATCGCGACGCTTGCCGCCGGGTAGGCGAAGGATGGCGTACCCCTACGAAAGCCGAGCTTCAGCAAGTCATCGACCTGCCCAGCTATTGGGGCACCTGGAGAGAGCTTGACGGAACTGTTGTAAACGGACGCTACTTTGGCATAGCCTCTCAACCTGCCTATGACGATAGATACAAGTATGTTTTCCTGCCTGCTTCAGGCGAACGAAACGGCAGTGGTATGGCAAGTATCGGCACGGCCGGGACGTTTTGGACAACAACTAGCGACCGGCTGATTGTCGGAGCATCTCTGAGTGGTGCCTATGCTCCCTTCTATCCGGTAGATCAGAAATACGGGTTCGCTCTTCGTTGCGTAAAAAACAAATAATAAAAAAGACAAAGATATGAAACAGACCATTACACTGATAATGATAGCATTATTGCTGGGCGCATGTGCGCAGGATGTAGCCTTGACTCCCGACAATCCGTCTTCCGGCGGAGCAGTACCTTTGCGAGTGGACGATATCGTGCTCGAAACGAGTGTGGCTACCCGTGCCGCCACCACGCTTGCCACCAACAATGCCACGATAGGTGTCTTCTGCTCCAAAGAGACGGGATATGACGCGACGCAGGCTAATATACCTTATGTATATAGCACCGCCACTTCCAAGTGGGCGCCGAAAGTCTCCACCGCTCCCGTGTGGTTGCTGGCATACAACGCCAATGTATGCGCCTACTATCCCTACAACGCCGCCTATACCAACAACACTGCCATCCCACTGGCTACGGCGGTCTACACTACAGCGGGCGACATTTGCTTTGCCCCCAACCGTGCCATGAACGGTACGCCTGCCAAAAGTAAAACCACCTTTGCCATGCAGCGTGCCATGGCAATGATAGTGTTCACTCTTAAGAAAGGCAACTATCCCGGCACCTGCCAGGTGACGGGCATCACGCTGAGCAACACCAACTTGCCCGCTACGGGAACCATCAACATCCTGGCAGCCGCCAACACTGCCGTCACCGCAACCAAAGCAAACCTGACCTACGCGCCTGCCGCGTCGGGCAGCGTCATGCCTACAGCGGCAGGAGTCAAGGCGCAAGATGTGCTGTTGATACCTTTCACTCTGAGCGGTAACTTCACTGTGACACTTACCATCGACGGCAAAACCATGAAGATAGAACTGCCTCCCGCCACCTTCACCAATTCGAAGATAGAGGCGGGCAAACGTTACCTGTTGACATTGAAACTCAACGGAACCGCGCTCGACGTGACCAATGTCACCATCGAGAACTGGACCGACGTACCCATGACCGACACCGGAGGCAAAGACTACGAACCCTTCCCGGCATCGTAAGCATAACCCTGAAAAGAGAATGAAGATGATGAAACGGAAAATGACAAATAATACGATATGGGCATTGGGGCGGAAACTGACATTCCTGGTTCCCCTCTTTCTGCTCGGATCCTGCGCCGCGCAGGACGATGTGACGGATGCACCCCAAACCGGGCACGGCACATTGGCGGTGAACGAGGTAACTACCTTTACGGGCAGTACGTTCACCCGTGCCGATGCTGCGCCCACTGTTGCTATTCCTCCCGCAGGCAGTAGCATCGGTGTGTTCCGCCAGGCGGACAGTTACTACCTCACTGCCAGTAATAATGTGAAGTACACCTTTGGTACCAATGGCAAGTGGGCGGTAGCCACCGCCGGCACCGACATCCTGTTGGGCGCCAACGACTCGCGCGCCCTGCTCTATGCCTACTATCCCAACAGCGGCAAGATTGCCGTGGCAGCGGACAACACGTCCGTGACGCTTGGCAACCGGGCGTATGATGCCGATTATGACCTTGCGTACATGCCAGCCGGCAATGCCGTGGCAACGGATGCCGGAGGATTGGTCTACAACTTCCATCCCGGCGTCAAATTCCCGATGAAGCGTGCTTATGCCCAGCTTGCCGTAAGCCTGACCCGTGGCGACGACTACGGCGGCACGGGAACTGTCACTGCCGTGAGCCTCAAGCTCAATGGTGGCGGAAAGCTCTACTCCTCGGGGACGCAGAATATTGCTACCGGAGTTTATACGGCCGGCACAGCCGATGTGGAGAAGATAACCTACGCCGTCCCCGCCAACACAAAAGTGACCACTGCCGCCAAGACAGCCACTTTCGCACAGCTTCTGCCTCCGGGAAAGAATGGTGCGGTAAGCAATCTCACGCTGACAGTGACGGTGGACGGCGTGACAACCAACACCACCATCGCTGCCACCGACCTCGCTATGGAGGTGGGCAAGCGTTATCTGGTGAAAGCTACCCTCAACTACTACGGTCTGGCGGCCTCCATCAAAACTACCGACTGGGACAGCCAGACGGCATGGAACGAGGAAGCGGAGTTTGTGCCGGTAATTCCGCCTATTGACCTCGGTTTGACTTTTGTGATAGCATCGGGAAATCTGTTAGCAGCCCCCAATGGCTCGGGTGGTTACACCTACTCTTTTGCTGAAGTACAAGGCTATTACAGTGGTGACGGTACTGTCGGAGATTATTACTGTTGGAACACGCTCGATCCAAACTTAACCAATGAAAGACAATCGGCATGGGACGATGCACGTGACGCTTGCCGGCAAGTAGACGACGGGAAATGGTATACTCCTTCAATGGAACAATGGAATTTGATGTTGGCTAAAGGGAGTGTTTGGGGCACGTATACCACCGGCAGTGGCGTGAAGAGCGGATATTACATCGGCACCACATCACTTCCGTCCGGCAACAATCAGGACAAGTATCTGTTTTTGCCTGCGGCGGGTGGCCGATACGGTGGAGATAGTTGGAATAACGTGAATATTATGGCTAATTATTGGAGCAGTACACCTTCCGAATACGGTGCTGCACACAGCCTTTTCTTTACTAAAGATGGCATCAATGAAGAGAGCGGCAACAGCCGTTACTATGCCTTCCCTCTACGTTGTATCCGCGATAAGTGAGTGTAGCCATGAAAAAAATAATTTGCGATAAAACAAAGACAGATGAAACCTGAAAATAAAAGAGTAAGTATGTTTTTAGCTTTGATGCCCGGCTTTTGCCACAGGTATGACAAGGTTATGCAACGGCGTGACACTATCTTGCTGTTAGTTCTCCTTCTGTTCTCCTCTTGCACGCAGGACGATAGCTTTCCCGTAGATAGTGACGGAGACCGCTCGGTTTTGCTGGGCATTAACACTTTGCAGGCTACCGATATCAGCATAAGTAAGTCCGTCACCCGTGCAACAGCCACTCCGGATTATCCTACAGGAGGTTCCGTTGGCTTTTTCGTTAAGGCGGACGTTGCTAACGGTTACAAGGAGATCAACAACCGCAAGGGCACATACAGCACTGCCCGCAAACTATGGCTGCCCGAAGCAGCTACCCCGGCAGACAGCATCTGGCTCAACAACCACGATGCCGACATTGCCGTCTATGCTCCTTATGACGCTGCGCAC